>Ga0209916_1000017_pt1 | contig 528499 bp, 491 predicted proteins | sample ThiBio_1000_plan_FD_183956 | JGI IMG/M metagenome (GOLD analysis project Ga0209916, IMG submission 183956) | Wastewater bioreactor microbial communities from Cape Town, South Africa - Thiocy_solids_2 (SPAdes) | ecosystem: Engineered > Bioreactor > Thiocyanate-remediating > Anaerobic-Aerobic ... | reverse complement strand
TTTCAAGCGACCCGGCGTACGTTACAGCCACACGCCCGCACCCGCGACGCCTTATCAGGCGGCCGCGCAGGTGTGGGACGAACGCCTTGGCAGCGCCCGCGTACAGGCCAGGAACTGGCGGCTGATGACCTTCGGCTGCCTGGGGCTTGCGCTGCTGATGGCAGTCGGCCTCGTCTGGCAGGCCGGCCAGTCGCGCGTCACGCCCTACGTGGTCGAGGTCGATCACGCAGGGCAAGTTCGCGCGGTCGGAACGGCGATGACGCCGTACAAGCCCACCGATGCGCAAATCGCCTGGTATCTCGCGCGCTTCATCACCGACGTGCGCTCGCTCTCCATCGACCCGATCGTGGTGCGGCAGCACTGGCTCGAAGCCTACGGCTACACCACCGACAAGGGCGCGGCGACGCTGAACGCCTACGCCCGCGCCCACGATCCGTTTGCCCACGTCGGGCAGGACTCCGTATCGGTGGACGTCGCCAGCGTGGTGCGCGTGAGCGACGCGTCGTTCCAGGTGCGCTGGACCGAACAGCACTACCACGAGGGCACCCCTACGGGCAGCGAGCACTGGACCGCGATGTTGACGCTGGTCATGCAGACCCCGCGCACCGAGCAGCAGGTGCGCCACAACCCCCTCGGCATCTACGTCAACGGCCTGTCCTGGAGCCGCGACCTGGATGCACCCCAAGGAGTCAAGAAATGAAACGTGCCATGACTGTCATTGCCGTCCTCGGCGGACTGGTCGCGCTGTCCGGCTGCGCGACGCAGGGCAAGCCGCCGCCCGCCATCTCGCTGGACGAGCCGGTGCAGGCCGAGCCACTGCCGGAACCGGCCAAGCCGGTCGCGGTGGTGGAGGTACCCAAGCCCTTGCCGCTGCCGGGCCAGTTGAAGCCATTGCCCGGCAAGGCTGATGCAAAGCCCGCTTCGGAATCGGCTGATCCGACCACCCGCGTCGAGCGGGCCAATGCCGAAGCCAGCATGGCGCCCACCCGCGAGGGCTACATCAACGCGATCCAGGTCTGGCCCTTCTCCGACGGGGCGCTGTACCAGGTCTATACGAGCCCTGGGCGCGTGACGGTGATCCGCCTGCAGCCCGGTGAGGATCTCGTGACGGTCGCTGCCGGCGATACCGTGCAATGGATCGTGGGCGATACGGCCAGCGGCAGCGGTGCGAACCGGCGTGTCGCCGTCATGGTCAAGCCGGTGCGCGTGGGCATCAAGACGAACCTCGTCATCACCACCAGCCGGCGCACCTATCTGCTGGAACTCACGTCCACCCCCAAAGCGTGGATGGCCTCGGTGTCGTGGGAGTATCCGAAGGACCAGATGCTGGCCTTGCAGGCCCAGGCGCAGGCCGCCGATGCCCAGGCGCCGGTGGCGGGCGGGCTGTCGCTCGACCAGTTGCATTTCCGCTATACGATCACGGGTGACGACCCGCCGTGGAAACCGGTGCGGGCCTTCGACGATGGCCGGCACGTCTACATCCAGTTCCCGGCCGGCATCGCGCAGGGCGAGTTGCCGCCGCTGTTCGTGGTCGGGCCGGATGGCAAGGGCGAGCTGGTGAACTACCGGTTCCGCGCACCCTATGACGTCGTGGATCGCCTGTTCGGCGCTGCTGAGTTGCGGTTGGGTGGAAAGAAGGCCGCCGTGGTGCGCATCGAGCGCACCGATGGCGTGGCCGCGGGAGCGGGCCATGGACACAACTGACCGCGAAACCCAGCCGACCCCGAAAGTCGCGCCCGAGGGCATGGCACTGCGCGCGGCGCCGCGTCCGGTCACGCGGCTCAACCGGCGTACGCTCGCGGTGTCCACCACGCTCCTGGTGGTCGCGGTTGCCGCAGCCTCGATGTGGGCACTGCAATCGAAGGGCAGACGCAACCCCGCCAATCAGACCAACCTCTACAACGTCGATCGCGTCGCCAAGGCCGACGACCTCGACCAGTTGCCGGCCGACTATTCCAAGCTGCCCGAGAAGCCCGCACCGGCTCCTGCCGCGAGCGTGCCCCAGCTCGGGCCGCCGTTGCCCGGTGATGTAGGGGTGGCTTCGGCTGTGACGCCATTGCAAAGCGGCGCTGTGAACCAAGGGCCGTCGGCCGAGAGTGTCGATCGGCAGCGCCAGGCCGAAGAAGTCGCGCGGTCGGCGGTGTTCTTCCGTACCAGCAACAACACGGGAAAGCCCGACGCCGCTTCGGCAAGGGCGAACACCTTGCCGGTGGCCAATGCCGCCGCCGGTGCATTCAATCCGATGGGCGCCGGCCCGGCTTCCACGGCGGCACAGCCCAACGATCCGATGGCCATCCAGAATCGGCAAGGGCAGAAGGAAGCGTTCATGGCGAAGGGTGGCGATGCCGCGACGAGCAACACCGGCACCCTCCAGACGCCGGCTTCGCCGTACACCGTGATGGCCGGAACCATCATTCCGGCCGCGCTGATTACCGGGATCAACTCCGACCTGCCGGGGCAGATCATCGCCGAGGTGACGCAGCCGGTGTACGACACCGCGACGGGCCACTATCTCTTGATTCCGCAGGGTTCGCGCCTGATCGGCCGCTACGACAGTCAGGTGGCCTTCGGGCAGCGGCGCGTGCTGCTGGTGTGGCTGCGTCTGGTGCTGCCCGACACCTCATCGATTGCCTTGGACAAGCTGCCCGGCATCGACCCCGCGGGCTATGCCGGCTTGGAGGACGGCGTGGACTGGCACTGGAGCCGCATCTTGGCGGGTGCGGCGCTGTCCACGCTGCTGGGGGTCAACGCCGAACTGGCCGTCTCCAATCAGAATCAGGCCAACGGCAACACCGTGATCGCTTTGCGCGACAGCGCGCAGGACACCACCAACCAGATCGGCCAGGAGATCACCCGGCGCAACCTGAGCATCCAGCCGACGCTGACCGTGCGGCCGGGATTCCAGGTCAACGTCATGGTCAATAAGGACTTGATGCTGCGGCCGTACCAGCCACTTTTCATCCAGCGAGGGCCGATGCCGTGAGCACGCCACCGAAAAAACTGCGACTGGGACCGCTGCCCGACACGCAGACCGTCAAGCTGGCCTTTGCGTGTCCCGCCCGGCTCAAGGCCGATCTTGACCGCTATGCGGCGCTGCACGCGCAGACCTATAGCGAGGCGGTCGATGCCGTGACGCTGATTCCGCTCATGCTAGACGCGTTCATGGCAGCAGATCGCGCATTCAAGCGGTCGAGCGTATCGTCGAGTCGTCCAAAAAATGAGAAAGCCGCCCCTGTGTGAACAGAGGCGGCTCCGAATTGGTGCCCGAGGTCGGACTCGAACCGACAAGCCTTGCGGCGGGGGATTTTCTTCCCACTTCGGCTTTCGCCGCCGACGTTTCCGAAGAAACGGCGTTCGTGGTCTGGAGCACGCCTTCACCATAGCTTTCCAGCCTTAGGTGCCCGCCGTCTGCTCTCTACACCTTCCCTCGAACCTTTCGGCTCAAGGGCTTGGCTCGGCATTAGCTCGGACTCGCGTCCAGGGCCTTCACCGAGTTTGACGGGCTTCACCTCTGGGGTTTCCCCCGGAGGGCTCAAATTTGGTCTGAGTCCCCTGCGTCTACCAATTCCACCACTCGGGCTAAATTGTGCAGCAGTCTACAGCACTACTACCTTGTACTACCTGCTAGGAGCCGCCACGATCGCTGCTGGCTCCCAGTTGGCTCCTGAACAGAAAAACGGGTTTCCGGCCCAGCCTCCTAGAATCTCTCCAAACCCTTGCCCGACGCGGCTTTGTAGACGCTGAACCGAGGCTGACCATAGGTAGAAGTACCTATTTTTGAGTCCCCTGCGTCTACCAATTTCACCACTCGGGCTGAGTCGGGGCGGCAGACTGCCACCCCGGAAATGGACCGCCATTATACGGTGTTTTCGGTCTCGCCTGCCCGGCGGCGCCACACTCCAGGAGACGAACCGTACTCCGCTCGGAAGCTGCGTCCCATGTGGGCGGCATCGGCGAAGCCGCAGTCGGATGCGATGGCGGCGATGCTCTTGTCGGTCTGGCGCAGCATCCAGGCGGCCAGACGCAGGCGCACGACGCGGGCGTAGGCCTGGGGGGTGATGCCCAGGTGCTGGCGAAACAGGCGCTGCAACTGGCGCGGGGACAGGCCCAGGCGGCTGGCCAAGTCGTCCAGGCCCAGGGCCTGGCCGGCGTACTGCTGGATCAGCAGGACGGCGCGGCGCACGGCGGGGGGGCTGTCTGCGGGAACGTCGGGCGGCGGGGGCTGGACCTGGCGGTGGGGTTCGCCAGCCTGGATCTGCAGCAGGCGCAGGGCGCGGCGAATGTCGGCCTGGGGCAGGTAGCGGCTCAGGATGCGCACGGCGACGTCGGTGACGGCAGGGCCGCCGACGCAGCTGATGCGCCGCCGGTCGAAGGCGGCGGGCTGGTCGGTGACCAGCGCGTCCGGCCCGAAGGCCGGATGGCGTTCGGTGAATTCGCGATACAGGCTGCTGCTGACCGCCAGGCGGTGGCCGGCCATCACGCCGGCCTGGGCCAGCGCGAAGACGCCGTTGCACAGGCCCACCAGACGGCGCCCGCCCCGGGCGGCCTGGCGCAGCCAGGCCAGCAGGGCCGGGCCGGGACTGTCCTGCGGCTGCTGGGGGCCGCCCACGACGACGATGTAGTCGAAGCGCAAGGGGTCCCCCAGCAAGTCTGTGGGCACGACCTGCACGCCGCTGGCGCAGCGCACGGGGATCAGGGTGTCAGCCACCACTTCCCAGGAACACGGGCCGGGCGTGTCGGTCTGGGCATCCAGCAGGCCCAGCAGGTCGGCGAATGCGGCAAAGGCGCCCAGCGCGAACTGGGGCAGCAGGACGAAGCCCAGGCGCACGGAAATATTCTCAGCCGCCACGATGTCGCTTTTATTCATTTATAAAGCCGATAAGTCGTTTTTATACCATCAATATAAGCCCAGGCCTAAGCACATCAAAGCGCTACAAATCCTCAAATAGAGAAACCGGCATATAAATACCTGATGAATGTCGCTTCCATTCAATCCATATTTTGCCAAATCACTAGAATCTGAAGCAAGCAGGGAACATTCGCAGCCGCCCGGCGGCGCGCCATGCCCCCATACCCATTGCACAAGAGATCATCATGGCTTTATCCGTTTTCGACATCTTCAAGATCGGCATCGGACCGTCCAGTTCCCACACGGTGGGCCCCATGCGGGCCGCCCGCAATTTCGCCCGCAACCTGGACGCGCGCGGGCTGCTGGACCAGGTGGCCGGCTTGTCCATCCACCTGTACGGGTCCCTGGCGGAAACCGGCGCGGGGCACCGCACCGACATGGGCATCATGCTGGGCCTGATGGGCGAGGCCCCGGACACGGTGGATCCGGCCGCCATCGGCGAACTGATCGGCGCCGTGGCCCGCGATCACCGCCTGGCCCTGTGGAACCACCACGCCATCGCCTTCGACCCCAAGACCGTGTTTTCCGGGCGGGTCCAGCCCCTGCCGGAACACCCCAACGGCATGCGCTTCATCGCCCGGGACGACCGGGGCCGCACCGTGCTCGACGAACGCTACGTCTCCATCGGCGGGGGCTTCATCCGGGCGCTGGACAGCATCGAAACCGATGAAACCGTGCCCGAGCACGAGCCCATGCCCTACCCCTTCGCCAATGCGGCGGAACTGATGGCCCAGTGCGCCCGCCACGGGCTCAGCATCCCGCAGCTGATGATGGCCAACGAAACCACGCTGCGATCGGCGGACGAGGTCCGCGCGGGGGTGCTGCGCATCGCCCGGGTCATGGACGACGCCATCGACCGGGGCTGCGGCCTGCAGGGCGACTTCGCCGACGAGATCCTGCCCGGCGGGCTGAAGGTCCGCCGCCGGGCGCCGGCCCTGTATCGCGAACTGAAGGCGAAATCGGGCGAATCCAGGACCCCCTGCCCGTCCAGCCCGGACGACGTGATGTTCGCCATGGACTGGGTCAATCTCTACGCCATGGCCGTGAACGAGGAAAACGCCGCCAGCGGCCGCGTGGTCACGGCGCCGACCAACGGGGCCTCGGGCCTGCTGCCGGCGGTGCTGCGCTATTACCGCACCTTCATCCCCGGCTGGTCGGAAGACGGCGTGGTGGACTTTCTGCTGACGGCGGCCGCCATCGGTTTCCTGTACAAGGAAAACGCCTCGATTTCCGGGGCGGAGGTCGGCTGCCAGGGCGAAGTCGGCGTGGCCTGTTCCATGGCCGCCGCCGGCCTGACGGCCGTGATGGGCGGCACCGTGGCGCAGATCGAAAATGCGGCCGAGATCGGCATGGAACACAATCTGGGCCTGACCTGCGACCCGGTGGGGGGGCTGGTGCAGATTCCCTGCATCGAGCGCAACGCCATGGGCGGCAACAAGGCGATCAACGCGTCGCGCCTGGCGCTGCATGGCAACGGCAAGCACCACGTGACGCTGGACATGGTGATCGAAACCATGCGTCAGACCGGCGCCGACATGAAGTCCAAATACAAGGAAACGTCGCGCGGGGGCCTGGCGGTCAACGTGGTGGAATGCTGACCGCCTAGCGGCCCGCCCGCACCACGCCGATGCTGGCGGCCACCACCAGGCCCACGCCCAGCATCTGGCCGCCATCCATGCCCTGCCCCAGTATCAGCCAGCCCGACAGGGCGCCGATGGCGGGCTCCAGGCTCATCAGCACGCCGAAGGCGGCCGCTGGCAGGCGGCGCAGGGCCTGCATTTCCAGGATGTAGGGCACCAGCGGCACCAGCACCGCCAGGCCCGCCGTCAGCCCCAGCTGCTGCCAGGGGAACAGGGCCGTGCCGGATTCCGCCATGGCGAAGGGCAGCGACAGCGCGGCCGCCGCCAGCAGCGAGGCCGACAGGCCCTGCAGGCCCGGCAGGCTTCGGCCGACGCGTTTCATCATGATGATGTAGACGGCCCAGCCGCCGGCCGCCAGCAAGGCGAAGGCGATGCCGACCGGGTCGGCGCCCGGGCCGTCATGCGCGTCGCCCCAGGCCAGCAGCAGGATGCCGATGGCGGCCAGCAGGGGCCAGGCCAGGGCCCGCCAGCCGCGCACCCCCAGGGCGGCCACGGCCAGCGGCCCGCAGAATTCCAGGGCCACGGTCAGGTGCTGCGGAAGCCGTTCCAGGGCGATGAAAAAGGCCAGGGACATCACGGCCATGCCGGCGCCCAGCACCAGCGTCGCGCGCCATTGCGCGGCGCTGAAGCGGTGCAGGGGCGGCCGCACGAAGATGAACAGCACCACGGCCGCCCAGCAGATCCGCAGCGCGGACGTGCTCAGCGGCCCGTAATCCGCGATCACGGGCACCGCCAGCGACACGCCGGTCTGGACGCTGATCATCGAGGCGATGGCCAGCCCCACCGCCAGCAGGACGCCGCCGCCCGGCATCGACCGGCCGGCGCCGTCCGCGGGGGGCGCGTCCCTGCCTTCCGCCATGCGGGATTCGGCCCCGCCGGCGCATGCGCCTTGGGCGGCGGGTGAAAATGGCTTATCGTTTGACACTGCGGTTGGGCGCGGCGGCATCCGCCGCCCGTCGATTTTCAAGACATACGACTATACAGGACCTCGCGATGGCACCTTCTTCACTTTCCCGGAACGCGGCGGCCTTGCGCGACCGCATCCAGGACCTCTTCGATCGTTCCGGCCTGATGCAGCACTTGGGCGCGACGCTGGGCGACGTGAGCAGCGGCCGCGTGCACGTGCACCTGCCGTTTTCCCCCGCCCTGACCCAGCACCTGGGCCTGTTCCACGCGGGGGCGACCAGCGCCATCGCGGACACCGCGGGCGGCTTTGCCGCCATGACCCAGGCGCCCGACGGCCACACGGTGCTGTCCGTGGAATTCAAGATCAACCTGCTGGCCCCCGCCCAGGGCGAATCCCTGGAAGCCATCGGCCAGGTGATCCGCAAGGGCCGCACCCTGACCATCGTGCAGGTGGACGTCTTCGCCCTGAATGCCGGGCAGAAGACCCCCGTCGCCCTGATGCAGCAGACCGTCATGAACCTGCCGGACCGCCAGCCATGAGCATCGCCATTCCCTTGTCGGTGCTGGACCTGGCCCCCATCACGGAAGACGGCGGCGCCGCCGAATCCTTCGCCCACACGGCCGACCTGGCGCGCCACGCGGACGCCTGGGGCTACCGCCGCTACTGGATGGCCGAACACCATGGCATGACGGGCATCGCCAGCGCCGCCACCGCCATCCTGATCAATCACGTGGCGGCGGCCACCACCCGCATCCGCGTGGGGGCCGGCGGCATCATGCTGCCCAATCACTCGCCCCTGGTCATCGCCGAACAGTTCGGCACGCTGGAGGCCCTGCATCCGGGCCGCATCGACCTGGGCCTGGGTCGGGCGCCGGGATCGGACCAGACGACGGCCCGCGCCCTGCGGCGCACGCTGCAGACCGACCCCGACGCATTCCCCCGCGACGTGGTGGAACTGATGGGCTATTTCCGGGGCGAGAACCCGGTGCGCGCCGTCCCCGGCGAGGGCCACGGCGTGCCCGTCTGGATCCTGGGATCCAGCCTGTTCGGCGCCCAGCTGGCGGCGGCGCTGGGGTTGCCCTACGCCTTCGCCTCGCATTTCGCGCCGGCCCAGATGATGGACGCGATCCGCGTCTACCGGCAGCACTTCCAGCCGTCCGAACAGCTGGACAAGCCCTACGTCATGCTGGGGTTCAACGTCTTCGCCGCCGATACGGACGAAGAGGCGCGCTTCCTGGCCAGTTCCTGGCAGCAGTCCTTCATCAACCTGCGCACCGGGCGGCCGGGCCGCCTGCCCAGGCCGGTGGACGGCTATCTGGACAGCCTGCCCCCCAACGCGCGCGACCTGCTGGACCACATCCTGTCCTGCGCGGCCGTGGGCTCGCCGGACGCGGTGGCGGCCCAGATGCGGTCCTTCATCGCCCGCACGGGGGCGGACGAGCTGATGATCACCTGCAATATGTACGACCATGCGGCGCGGCTGCGGTCTTACGAGATCGTGTCCGGGCTGATGGATCCGGCGCATCGCGCCCGCCAGACGGCAGGGGCCTGACCGGCCGTCCGGCGCTCGAAAGGGCGCCCGGCGGCGTCAGGGGGCGATCGGCAGCGCCCGCTTGTGGGCGCTGCGCCGCCAAGTGTCCACGATGATCTCGAAGGCCTCGGGGGACACGTCCCGACCTTCCAGGAAATCGTCGATCTGCTGGTAGCTGACGCCGAAGGCGTCTTCGTCCGGCTTCAGGGGCTTGAGCAGTTCCAGGTCGGCGGTGGGCACCTTGAACACCAGCGCTTCCGGCGCCCCCATGGCGCCGGCCAGCGCCCGCACCCGGCGCTTGTTCAGCCCGGCCAGCGGAGTGACGTCGGCCGCGCCGTCGCCGAATTTGGTGAAGAACCCCATCAGGGCCTCGGCCGCGTGGTCCGTGCCCACCACCAGGCCGCCGCGCGCGCCAGCGACAGCGTACTGGGCGATCATGCGCTCGCGGGCCTTGATGTTGCCATGCAGGAAATCCTGCTGCCCGGCGTCGCGGAAGATCTGCCCGGCGGCCTGCACCGCCGCCAGCATGGCGTCGGATGCGGACCGCACGTCCACCGTCAGGGTTTCGTCGGGCTGGATGACCTGCAGGCCGGCCTGGGCGTCGGCCTCGTCCAGCTGCGTGCCGTAAGGCAGGCGCATGGCCACGAACCGGGCATCCCCGCCCTGCTCGCGCACCCGCTGCACGGCCCGCTGCGACAGGCAGCCCGCCGTCAGGGAATCCACCCCGCCGCTGATGCCCAGCACCAGGGCGCGCGCGCCCGTGTTGCGCAGCAGCTCGACCAGGAAGTCCACCCGCTGTTCGATCTCGGCGGCGGCATCGAAATGATCGCGCACCCCCAGGCCCAGGCGGATCTGCAATTGCAGGGCGCGTTGTTCGGCAGTCAGCAAAGTATCTCTCCATCAAAAACGGGCTGGCCCCCGCCAGGGGATCCAGCCCGATACGATACCGCAGAATGGCCCGCCGCAAGGGCGGGCCGCCGCGGGATCAGCCGCGGTCTTCGAAGCGGTCCAGCACCGCGCCGGTGCTGGCGTCGGAGCAGTTGAAGGCGAATTTCGCCTGCACCCCGCGCGTGTAGCGGGGTTTCGGCGCCGTCCAGGCGGCGCGGCGCTTGGCCAGGACTTCGTCGGACACGTTCACCTGCAGCAGCTGCTTGTGGGCGTCGATGGTGACGGAATCGCCTTCCTCGACCAGGGCGATCGTGCCGCCCACGGCGGCTTCGGGGGCCACGTGGCCCACGACCATGCCCCAGGTGCCGCCCGAGAAGCGGCCGTCGGTGATCAGGCCCACGGAATCGCCCAGCCCTTCGCCCACCAGGGCGCTGGTCGGGGCCAGCATTTCCGGCATGCCCGGGCCGCCCTTGGGGCCCAGGTAGCGCAGGATCAGCACGTCGCCGGCGTGGATCTTGCCGGCCAGGATGGCGTCCATGGCGGACTGTTCGTCGTTGAACACCCGCGCCGGGCCGGTGATGGCCGGGTTCTTCAGGCCGGTGATCTTCGCCACGGCGCCCCGCTCGGCCAGATTGCCCTTCAGGATGGCCAGGTGGCCTTCGGCGTACAGGGCATTGTCCAGGGTGTGGATCACGTCCTGGTTGGCGGGCGCGTCGGGCACGTCCTTCAGCGTTTCGGCGATGGTCTTGCCGGTGATGGTGATGCAGTCGCCATGCAGCAGGCCGGCGTTCAGCAGCAGCTTCATCACCTGGGGCACGCCGCCCGCCTTGTGGAAATCGACCACCAGGTACTTGCCGCTGGGCTTCAGGTCGCAGATGACCGGCACGCGGCGGCGCACGCGTTCGAAGTCGTCGATGGTCCATTCGACGCCGGCGGCGTGGGCGATGGCCAGGATGTGCAGCACGGCATTGGTCGAACCGCCCGTGGCCATGATGACGGCCACGGCGTTTTCGATGGATTTGCGCGTGACGATGTCGCGCGGCTTCAGGTCCAGCTTCACGGCGTTCAGCAGCACGCGGGCCGATTCGGCGGCCGAATCGATCTTTTCCTGGTGCACGTTGGCCATGGTCGAGGAATACGGCAGGCTCATGCCCATGACCTCGAAGGCCGAGCTCATGGTGTTGGCCGTGTACATGCCGCCACAGGACCCGCTGCAGGGAATGGCATGGGTTTCGATTTCGTGCAGGTCAACGTCGGACATGCGGCCGGCGGCGTGTTCGCCCACGGCTTCGAACACACTGACGATGTTCAGGTCCTTGCCACCGCAGCTGCCCGCCAGGATGGTGCCGCCATAGACATAGATGGACGGCACATTGGCGCGCAGCATGCCCATCATGCCGCCCGGCATGTTCTTGTCGCAGCCGCCGATCACCAGCACGCCGTCCATCCACTGGCCCTGCACGCAGGTTTCCACGCAGTCGGCGATGACTTCGCGCGACACCAGGGAATACTTCATGCCTTCCGTGCCCATGGCCATGCCGTCGGAAATCGTCGGCGTGCCGAACATCTGCGGATTGCCGCCCGCGTCCTTCACGGCCGCCGCGGCGGCGTCCGCCAGGGGCTGCAGGCCGCTGTTGCAGGGCGTGATCGTGCTTTGCCCATTGGCGATGCCGATCATGGGCTTGTTGAAATCGTCCTCGGTGTAGCCCAGGGCGTAATACATGGAACGGTTCGGTGCGCGGGCCACCCCCTGGGTGATGTTGGATGAGCGCAAAGGCTTGGACATGAGCGGATCCTTACGGGTTGTTTCAGAGGACAATCTTCAAGTGTACGGCTTGTTTGCCGCAGGCGCATGGAACGTCGGCGCGCGACGGGGGCATCCGGTGTTCAGAAGCTGCGCCGGGCGGGCTGCGCCAGGGATTCCAGGAATCCGGGGTTCAACACGGCCCAGTCCCGCCGGGCCCCGGAGAGATGGCCCTGCGCCACCCAGTCGGCCAGCAGCCGGCTGAGCGTTTCCGGCCGCACCCCCAGGTGCGTGGCCAGCTGCCGCTGGGTCAGGGGCAGGCGCACCGTGCCCGCGTGGTCGCTGGGCAGGCGCAGCAGATAGTCGGCCAGGCGCTGGGCGGCGGTGCTGTCGCTGTACCACTCGACATCGTTGACGCGCTGGTAGACGCGGTCGCTGAGACGGTTCAAGAGCCGCATGGCCAGTTCGGGCCAGGCCCGGACGGCTTCCTGCAGGCCGGCGCGCTTCAGGCACAGGACGACCGCGTCGCCCCGCGAGCGCGCTTCCATGGGATAGCGGCCGTGGCTCATGAACATGGCCGTTTCCGCCAGCATCTGCCCCGCGTGGAAGATCGAGAACACGCGCTCCTCGCCGTCCTGGGTATGGCGCAGCACCTCGACGCTGCCGCTGAAGACGTACAGGTATTCGACCGCTTCGCCGCCTTCCCGGAACAGGGTGCGGCCGCCCTCGACGTGCAGGACGGCGGCATCGCGCAGCAGGGCCGCCCGCATGTCCGCGGGCACGCCCTGGAACAGCGGGTGGCCAAAGACCTGGGCGGGGAAATCCCCGCCCCCATCGACTTTCGTCATCGTCAATCCAAGCCTGTGAATGAGACGGCGCGCGGCTGATGAGCCCGCAGCCATCAGGTGGAAACCCCGAAAATATCATACCGCGTCGGGGCCGGACGCCCGCCGGCCGGCGGCGGGTGGCGGCCCGCTCCCGGAGCGCGCCCGCGATATGCCCGGAGCGCGCCCGCAATATCCGGCCTCCGGAGCCATCCGGCATAATGAGTCCGCCGGCCCGCGCCGCTTCCGGGCGCGAGGCCCAGGCAAGCCAACCGCCGAGGAAACCCCATCATGAACGGCCAGACCCGGCCGGCCGAACCGGCCGGCGCCATCCTCATCACCGGCGCGGGCCGGGGCATCGGCGCGGCCACGGCGCTTGCCGTGGCGCGCGCCGGTCACGACGTGATCGTCAATTACGCGCGCGACGCCGCGGCGGCGGCGACCGTCGCGGACCAGGTCCGGGCGCTGGGCCGCCGGGCCTTCGCCATCCGGGCCGACGTCGCCCGTCCGGACGAGATCCGGCGCCTGTTCCAGGAGGCGGAATCCGAGGCCGGACGGATCGCCGGCCTGGTCAACAACGCGGGCGTCACGGGTCCGATCGGACCGTTCGACCGGACGCCCGACGAAGTGATCGAACAGGTGTTCGACGTCAACGTGCTGGGCGCCATGCGCTGCGCGCGCGAAGCCCTGGCCCGCTTCAGGCGCCACGGCCTGGCCGGCGTGATCGTGAACGTGTCGTCCGTCGCGGCGCGCACCGGCAGCCCGGGCGAATACGTGCACTATGCGGCCAGCAAGGCGGCGCTCGACGCCTTCACCCTGGGATTGGCGCGGGAGGTCGCGGCCGAGGGCATCCGCGTCTGCGGCCTGGCGCCCGGCAGCACCCTGACCGGCATCCATGCGGCAGCCGGGGAGCCGGACCGCCCCGCCCGCGTCGCGCCCAGGATTCCGCTGGGCCGGCTGGCGCAGCCCGATGAAATCGCGGCGGCCATCGCCTGGCTGCTGTCGCCGGCCGCATCCTACATCACCGGCACCACGGTGGCCTGCGCGGGCGGCCTGTAGACCGCTCCGCCTTCCGGCCCCGGGCAACATGGTTATAAGGAAAACGCATAACAGCTATGCGAGGATCGCCATAATGCGCTTATGATGGACGGCTGCCCCGGCGAAGAACCCCGCGCGGCAACGGCACCCCGATGCCATCCGATCCCCGACCCCCAATGGAGCCCCCGTGAAGCCCGCATCCCCGAACGACGCCATCTCCCCCCTGCGACAGGACATCCGGCTGCTGGGCCGAACGCTGGGGGAAGTCATCCGGGAATGCGAAGGCCGCCCCATCTATGACGTGATCGAGAAACTGCGGCGCGCCGCCGTCACCTTCCGCCGCGAGGGGCGGGACAGCGACGGCCGCATGCTGGAACGCCAGATCCGCAAGCTGGCGGACGGCGAAGCCAACTCGGTCGCCCGCGCCTTCAGCTACTTCCTGCACCTGTCCAACATCGCCGAGGACCGCGACCAGACACGCCGCCAGCGCCGGCAATGGCTGGCCGACGGTCCGGCGGCGCCGGGCAGCCTGCAGCACGCCGTGGCGCGCCTGCAAGCGGGCGGCCTGTCGGGCAAGCGCATCCGCCAGCACCTGGCCCAGGCCTGCATCGTCCCGGTGCTGACCGCCCACCCGACCGAAGTGCAGCGCAAGAGCACGCTGGACCTGCATCAGGAAGTCGCCCGGCACCTGCGGCAGATGGACATGCCCCACGCGCCCCTGGAAGCCGCGCAGCTGCGGGAACGGCTGACGGGCCTGATCGCCGCGCTGTGGCAGACCCGCATGCTGCGCCAGAGCAAGCTGACGGTGCTGGACGAAATCGACAACGCCCTGTCCTACTACACCAGCACCTTTTTCAGCACCCTGCCCCAGCTGCACCTGGACATGGGCGCCCTGCTGCGCAAGCCGCCGAAATCGGTCTTCGACGCGGACAACTCGCCGCTGCCGCCCTTCGCCCACATGGGCAGCTGGATCGGCGGGGACCGCGACGGCAACCCCAACGTCAATGCCGACACGCTGGAACAGGCGCTGCTGCGCCAATCCACCCACGTCCTGCGCTACTACCTGACCGAAGTCCACGCCCTGGGGGCGGAACTGTCGGTGTCCCAATCGCTGATGCAGGTCACGCCCGCCCTGGCCGCGCTGGCCGCCGTCAGCCAGGATTCCTCCACCCACCGCCAGGACGAACCCTACCGGCGGGCCTGCATCCACATCTACGCCCGGCTGGCCGCCACGGCCCAGGCGCTGACGGGGCGGCGGCTGGCCCGGCGCAACATCTACGACGCGCCCGCCTACGCGGCGGCGGTCGACCTGGCCGCCGACCTGCGCACGGTCGCCGAATCGCTGGACGCCCACCACGGCGCCCTGGTGGGCCGGCTGCGCCTGACGCACCTGCGCCAGGCGGTGGAGATCTTCGGCTTCCACCTGGCCACCGTCGATCTGCGCCAGAGTTCCGACGTGCACGAGCGCGTCTTCGACGAACTGATGCAGCACGCCGGGGTCGCGCTGGACGGCAAGCCCGTGCGCTACGCGCGGCTGTCCGAAGCGGACCGCGTCCGGGTCCTGCGCCAGGAACTGCGCGAGCCGCGCCCGCTGGCGTCCCCCTGGGTGGAATACTCGGCGGAAACCACCAAGGAACTGGCCATCCTGCGCATGGCCGCCGACTGCCGGCGCCGCTTCGGCGCCGCCGCCATCCGCCAGTCCATCGTGTCGCACACGGAAACCCTCAGCGACCTGCTGGAAGCGCTGGTGCTGCAGCAGGAAACCGGCCTGATCGCGCCCACGGTGGGCAAGACCGCGCCGCGGGAAGGCCTGATGGTGGTGCCGCTGTTCGAGACCATCCCCGACCTGGAGCGCGGCCCCGGGATCATGGACGCCTGGCTGTCGCTGCCGGAGGTCGCAACCCGCGTGCGCCAGGCCCAGGACGGCATCCAGGAAGTCATGCTGGGCTATTCGGACAGCAACAAGGACGGCGGCTACCTGACGTCCCACTGGTCGCTGTACCAGGCCGAACGCCGCCTGGTGGACGTGTTCCGCAAGCACCGCACCCGCCTGCGCCTGTTCCACGGCCGGGGCGGTTCCGTGGGACGGGGCGGCGGCCCCAGCTACGATTCCATCATCGCCCAGCCGCCCGGCACCGTGAACAACCAGATCCGCCTGACGGAACAGGGGGAAATCATCCAGGGCCGCTACAAGGACGCCGAGGTCGGCCGCTGGCACCTGGAACTGTTCGTCGCCGCCACCCTGGAAGCCAGCCTGGCGGGCGCCCCCGCCGCGCGCAACGAAGACCGGCATGCCACCGAATACGGCGAGGCCATGGCCTGGATGTCGCAGACGGCCCGCGAGGCCTATCGCGACCTGGTCTACGGCACGGAAGGATTCACGGAGTACTTCTTCGCCTCGACCCCGATCCGCGAGATCGCCGGCCTGAACATCGGTTCGCGGCCGTCATCGCGCAAGGCCCTGCAGCGCATCGAGGACCTGCGCGCCATCCCCTGGTCGTTTTCCTGGGCGCAGTGCCGGCTGCCGCTGCCCGGCTGGTACGGGGTCGGCTCGGCCCTGAGCCGCTATCTGGACGAAGGCGGCCCGGATCACGCCCTGAGCCGCGAAGCGCGCCTGTCGCGCCTGCAGGCCATGGCCCGCGACTGGCCTTTCTTCCGCACCCTGCTGTCGAACATGGAACAGGTGCTGGCCAAGACCGATCTGGCCATCGGCCGCGCCTATGCCGAACTGCTGACGGACAAGGCCCTGCGCAAGCGGATCTTCGCCCGCATCGAAAGCGAATACCACGCCACCGTCGGCGTGTTCCGCGACATCACGGGGCACGACCTGCTGGCCCACGACGCCCCGCTGCGGGACGCCCTGGCCGAGCGCTTCGCCTACATCGACCCGCTGAACCGCCTGCAGGTGGAGCTGCTGCGCCGCATGCGTTCGGGCCCGGCGTCGGCGCACCGCGCCAACGAACAGGAATCCCGCGACCAGCGGGCGATCCACATGACCATCAACGGGATCGCCGCAGGACTCAGGAACTCCGGTTAAGCCCCGTTCGCCAATACCGACGGGCTCAGGTCGCTGCCGTGGTACTTCTTGTAGGCGGCGTTCAGATTGCCGTTCTTCAGGTTCTTGCGCACCCACTCGTCCAGCCAGGCCTTCAGTTTCGGGGTCTGCTTGGGCATGGCGATCCCCAGCATGAATTCATGCTGGACGAACTTGGTCTCGTAGGGATCGTTCTTCAGCTTCTTGTTGACTTCCGCCACGTTGGGCCACTGCGACGAGATGGCCTGGACCTGCCTGGAAGCCGCCGCCGTGACCAGCGTGGCGTCGTCCTCGAAGCGGCGGATGTTGGCGTCCGGCGCGTTCTTCGTGATGTCGGTGTCGTTCACCGTCGCGCGGGTCACGCCGATCTTGACGCCCTTCAGGTCCTTGTAGTCCTTGATCTTCAGTTCCTTCGGAGCGGCCACGATGATCTGCAGGGACGCATACGGCACGGAAAAATCGATGACCTTGGAGCGCTCCGCCGTGATCGACAGATTGGCGACGGCGATGTCCGCCTTGCCGGTCTGGATGGTGGGGATGCGGGCCGCGTTGGTGATGGGCACCAGTTCCAGCTTGACCCCCAGGTCCTTGGCCAGCATTTCGGCCGTGGACACGTCCGACCCTTCCGGCTGCATCTGGGCATTGGCATAGCTGAACATGGGCACCCCCATGGCGATGGCGACCCGGATCACGCCATCCTTCTTGATCTGATCCAGATCGCCCGCGTGCGCCGCCGCGCCAAAGGCGCACAAGCTTGCGGCGGCGATCCATGCTGTCTTCCTGAACTTCATCCAAGTCTCCTTCCGTGGGTTGTCTCGAGGCTGCGCGCCTCTGATATTTATAGGCCGTTGCCTATGAAATCCTGCAGTTCCTGGGTGGCGGGATTGACCAGGATGTCCGGGCCGCCGGCTTCCCAGACCTGCCCTTCGTGCATGAAGATGATCTTGTCCGCCACGCGCCGGGCGAAGGCCATCTCGTGCGTCACCAGCACCATCGTCATCCCGCCCTCGGCCAGTTTCTCGATGACCTTGAGGACTTCTCCGGTCAGCTTCGGATCCAGCGCGGACGTGACCTCGTCGAACAGCATGACCTGCGGTTCCATGGCCAGCGACCGGGCGATGGCGACCCGCTGCTGCTGCCCGCCCGACAGCTGTTCCGGATAGCTGTCGTACTTTTCCAGCAGGCCCACGGTTTCCAGCACGGCGCGCGCGCGTTCTTCCGCCGCCTTGCGCGACAGCTTGCGCACGTGCCTGAGCGCCAGGGTGATGTTGTGGCCGACCGTCAGGTGGGGAAAGAGGTTGTAGCTCTGGAACACGATGCCGACGTCCTTGCGCAGCTGTTCCAGATCGACCTTGCCGCCGCCGAGCTGGTGGCCGCACACCTGGATGGCGCCGTCATCGATGGTTTCCAGGCGGTCCATGCACCGCAGCGCGGTGCTCTTCCCGGACCCGCTCTGGCCGATGATCGCGACGACCTGCCCCCGGGTGATGTCAAAGGTCACGCCCTTGAGCACCTGGTTCTGGCCGAAACTCTTGTGGACGTTCTGGAGGCTAACGACGACTGACATTCAACTTCCTTTCCATGGCCCGGCTCCACTTCGACAAGGGGTAGCACAGTAAAAAGTAGAAACCGCCGACCAGCGCGAACACCAGGAACGGCTGGAACAGCGAGTTGTTGATGATCTGGCCCGCGCGGGTCAGTTCGACGAAGCCGACCACGGACGCCAGCGAGGTGGACTTGAGCACCTGCACCAGGAAGCCGACCGTCGCCGGCAGCGACAGGCGCACGGCCTGCGGAATCACCACCAGGATCAGCGACTGCCAGCGCGACAGGCCCAGGCATTCGGCGGCTTCCCACTGGATCTTTTCGATCGATTCCACGCTGCCGCGCCAGATCTCGCCCAGGAAGGCGCTGACGTAGACCATCAGGGCGATGCCCGCCGCGGCCAGCGGCGGCACGTCGATGCCGAAGATGCCCACGCCGAAATAGACGATGAACAGCAGGACCAGCAGGGGAATGCCCTGGATGCCCTGGATGAACACGGCCGCGATGGCCCGGACGACGCCGAAGCGCGACACCCGCGCCAGCATGACCCCGAACCCTCCGACGGATCCCAGGACGAAGGACAGGGCCGACAGCACCAGGGTCCAGCCCAGGCCCTTGAGCAGGTAGACGAATTGCACGAAGGTGAAATGATCCATGAAGGCCTCCTAGGCAGCCGACCGGCGGGCGGTCGCCGAAGGCGGGGTCTTGCGGCGCGCATCGTCGCGCGGGCCCGCCGATGCGGCGCGGGCCGCCCGCGCGACGACGCGGCGCCTGCGGAACAGGAGCGTGCCGCCCAGCCAGAACAGCGCCTTCAGGATGACGGCCAGCACGAGATACAGGCCGGCGACGACGATATAGGTTTCCAGCGACAGGAAGGTGATCGACTGGATGTTGTTGGCCGCCCCCGTCAGTTCCTCGGCGGAAATCTGCGAGGTCACGGACGACATCAGCATCATCAGCACGAACTGGCTGGTGATGGACGGGTAGACCTTTTCAAAGGCGGGCAGCATGACGACATGCCAATAGATGCGGGGGCGCGACAGGCCCAGGCATTCGGCGGCCTCGACCTGGCCCGGCGGCACGGCGTCCATGCCGGCGCGGATGATCTCCGCCGAATAGGCGCCCACGTTGATGACCATGGTGATCACCGCCGCCACGGCCGCCGGCATGGTGTAGCCCAGGCTGGACAGGCCGAAATAGAAGATGAAGATCTGCACCAGGAACGGCGTGTTGCGCACGGTTTCTATGTAGACGCCGCACAGGCCCGACAGCCAGCGCCGGCTGCCGCGCCGCCCGATCGCGCACAGAATGCCCAGGATCAGGCCGAACACGGTCGAGGCCAGCGTCAGTTCCAGGGTGGTGATCGCGCCGTCCAGGAACATCTGCCAATAAGGCGCCAATCCTGAAAAATCGAAGGTGTAACGCACACTGAGCCTCGTGTCTGGCGTGATGATGAATGGCAGCCCGTCAGCCGGGCGTCTTGACGGGGTCGAACGGCCCCTGGACGGTGAAGACGCCGCCCTGCCAGACCATGGACGGATCGTCGGCCGCCGGCATGGGCTGGCGTTCGATCTGGTCGCGGAAATGTTCCGAGCTGTCCTGCGGCGCATAGCCCAGATGAGCGGCCCGCGCGTTGTCCCACCAGACTTCCTTGTTCGCCGACATGCCGAAGGCGATGGTGTGGCCGATGCCGGGCGTGAACAGGCCGCGGCGGATCAGTTCCGTCAGGTCCCGACCGCTGAGCCACGTATGCATCATCCGGCGGTCCTTGGGTTCCGGAAACGAAGAGCCGATGCGGATGGTCAGCGTCTCGATCCCGTAGCGGTCGTGATAGAAGCTGGCCATGCCTTCGCCATAGACCTTCGACAGGCCGTAGTAGCCGTCCGGACGGGTGGGCATCGTGGCGTCCAGGTGTTCGGACTGGCGGTAGAAGCCGACCGCATGGACGGAACTGGCGTAGATGACCCGGCGCACGCCGTGGCGCCGCGCCGCTTCGTAGATGTGGAACACGCCCTTGATGTTGGCTTCGAGGATTTCTTCGAAAGGACGCTCGACCGACACCCCGCCCATGTGGACGATGGCGTCGCAGCCCCGCACCAGTTCATCGACGGCTTGCCGGTCGGCCAGGTCGCACAGGCGCGTTTCCTCGTTCGCCTGAGGGTCGCCCAGGGGCTGCACGTCCGAAAGGCGCAGGATGTCCGCCATGGGCTTGAGCGTATCCCGCAGGACCCGCCCCAGCCCGCCGGCGGCGCCGGTCAGCAACAGTCGTTCGAACTTGTGTTCAGCCACATTCTTCTCCACATGAATCGCGGCCATATTGTGATATGTTGTCGTATAACTAGAAATCCGCAATTACCCTAGGAATTTCCTGAAGCTGAACGGAATATAAAGGAATACAAAGGTAACCATGGATCCGTTTTCCGCGTTGATTCATTCCAGATCATGTTGTATGATGACGTATGACTAAAAATGAAAGCGAAGGTCAATCCACGCTTTCGCCACCAGAGGACGTGCTCATGATCTCGTGCCAGGAACTCAAGGACATAATGAACGACGGGCTGCTGTCGTTTCCCGTCACCGACTTCGACGCCAACGGCGACTTCGACCCCAAGGGCTATCAGGCCCGCCTGGAATGGCTGATGCCCTTTGGCGCACGCGCCCTGTTCGCCGCCGGGGGCACAGGGGAATACTTCTCGCTGACCCTGGACGATTACTCCAAGGTCGTGGAAACGGCCGTCAGGACCTGTCAGAACCACACGCCCATCCTGGCCGGGGCAGGCGGCCCCACGCGCAACGCCATCGCCTTCGCCCGCGAAGCCCAGCGCCAGGGCGCCGCCGGTCTGCTGCTGATGCCCCACTACCTGACCGAAGCTCCGCAAGACGGCATCGCCCGCCACGTCAAGGAAGTCTGCCAGTCCGTGGAGATCGGCGTGGTCCTCTACAACCGCGGCCAGTGCCGCCTGTCGGCCGACGTGCTCGAACAGCTCGCCGAGGAATGCCCCAACCTGATCGGCTTCAAGGACGGGGTGGGCGACATCGAGAACATGGTGCGGGTGCGCCGGCGCCTGGGCGATCGCTTCGCCTACCTGGGCGGGCTGCCCACGGCCGAGGTCTTCGCCGCGGCCTATCGCGCCCTGGGCGTGCCGGTGTATTCCTCGGCGGTGTTCAACTTCATCCCGGCCACCGCCATGAAGTTCTACGAGGCCGTCAAGGCGGGCGACCAGGCCACCACCGGCCACCTGCTGGACACGTTCTTTCTGCCGATGCTGGAGATCCGCAACCGCAAGGCCGGCTATGCTGTCAGCATCGTCAAGGCGGGCGCGCGCATCGTCGGCCACTCCGCCGGGCCCGTGCGCGCCCCCCTGGCCGAACTGAGCCCCCAGGAAGAAGCCGAACTACGCGCGCTCATTGAGGCGCTGCCCGCGTAACATCAGCGCCGCCGCCAGGCGCAACGACGAAACGGCCCCGAGGGGCCGTTTCCCGTTCAGGCGCGGCGCGAATACGCCAGCATCACGATGCTGCCCAGCACGACCGCGCCGCCCAGCAGCTGCATGCCGCCGAAGACCTGGTCCAGCATCAGCCAGGCGAACAGCAGGCTGGCCACCGGCTCGATGTTCATGACCGGCGCATTGCGCGCCATGTTCAGGCGCGGCACGCAAATGAACAGCACGGAAAAGGCCGTCGCGTACAGGACCGACAAGGCCAGCAGCGCCAGCCATCCCGAGCCGCTGGCGGGCGGGTTCATCCCGCCGGGCACCAGGCCGGCCGCGCCGGCCAGCAGCATGCCGCAGAACACGATCACGATCGTATAAAGGCTGCGCACGGCCCCCGGCAAAGCGCTCAGGCGATGTTCCGTGATCCACAGGCCGCACGCGAACAGGCAGGCGCCCGCGAACGCGAAACCCACGCCCAGCCGCCAGGCGGGCGTGATCCGCCCCGAGGACGAGAGCCAGGCCGGCAGGTCCAGCACCAGCACCAGTCCGCACAGAATCACCCCCATCAGGACGCAGGCCCGCCGGGTGGGCGGCGGGCCGCCCAGCAGCCAGGTCAGCAGGGCCAGGAGAATCGGAAAGGTGTTGCCGATCAAGAGCGCCAGCGCGACCGGGATGCGCGCCACGGCGGAATACAGGCACAGGCTCTGGAGCGCGATCAGCAGGCCCAGGATGATCTGCCACTTCGCCAGCCCGGGCGCCAGCCGCAGGCGCGGCTGCTGCCACAGCACGAACGCCACCAGGGCCAGCAAGGCCAGGCCGGATCGGCACAGGACGGCCAGCAGCAAGCCTGCCTGATCATCGAACGCCAGGCGGGCCGCCACGTGATTCGCGGCGAACAGCGAACCCACCGTCAATAAAACGGCAACCGCCGTGCGGTGCGGCAAGGAAGAAGACTGCATGCAAAAACTCCAACCCCACCGACAGGACAGCCGCCGCTCGGGCGGCTCACGAGGGAACGCAGGCTACAGGGATCATGAAATGATACAGGCAGATTCCGCCACCCCGCGCACTCCCGGGTTCAGGGCGAACACGGCGCCGTCCAGCGCCTGCGGCGCCGCATCGGGCAGGCGGATGGAGGTGACGAACAGAATGTCCAGGTCCTTGCCGCCGAACGCGCACATGGCGGGCTTGGCCACCGGTACGCGCAGGCTGCGATCCAGCCGGCCCTCCGGCGTGTAGCGGTGCACCAGGCCCGCGTCGTTGCCGCAGATCCAGTAGCAGCCGTCGGCGTCGATGGCCGCGCCGTCCGGCCGGCCGCCGGCCAGCTTCTCGATGAACAGCCGGCGATTGCCGGGCACGCCCCGCTCGATGTCGTAATCGAAGGCCCAGACGCGCTGCTGTTGCGGATGCGAGTCGGACAGGTACATCGTCCTGCCGTCGGGACTGAAGGCCAGGCCGTTGGGCACGAGCATGCCGTCGAACACCTGTTCGAGGCGCAATCCGGCCCCCCTGCCCGTCAGGCGGTACAGCGCGCCGACGGCGGCGGGCCGGGACATGTCGGACAGCATGGTGCCGGCCCAGAGGCGCCCCTGCCGGTCGCAGCGCCCGTCGTTGAAGCGCATCCCGGCCCGCGCATGCGGAGCCAGGACCAGCCTTTCGGCGGCCAGCGTCTGGTCCTGGCCCGGCGTCAGGCGATAGATGCCGTCCTCCATGCCGCCCACCCAGCCGCCCGACGGCAGCGCCGCGATGCAGCTCAATTGCTGGTTCGCGCGCCAACTGGCGTGCTGCTGATCGGACGGACGCCAGCGATGCAGGACGCCCGCCGGGATGTCCACCCAGTACAGGGCCTGCTCGCCCGCATGCCAGACCGGGCTTTCCCCGGTCTGGTTGCGCAGCTGCAGCACCAGTTCCGCATCCCCCGCGGAACGGGTGGCGCGCCGCACGGGCGGGGTTTTCTCGTAAGGTCCCGCCGCGGTGAACGCCCCGCCCTGATAGACGGCATCGGGATCATCGGCGGCAAGCTCGGGCTGGCGCTCGACTTCGTCGCGATAGGTCTCGGAGCTGTCCTGCGGCTGATAGCCCAGAACCGCCGCGCCGCTGTTGTCCCACCAGACGTCCCGATTGTCCGATACCCCGTAGACGACGGTATGGCCGACCCCGGGCGTGAACAGGCCGCGGCGCACCAGTTCCGTCAGGTCCCGGTAGCTGAGCCAGGTGTGCATCATCCGGCGGTTGCGCGGCTGGGGGAAGGAGGAGCCGATCCGCATGCTGACGGTCTCGATGCCGTAGCGGTCGTGGTAGAAATTCGCCAGATCCTCGCCGAAGGATTTGGACAGGCCGTAATAGCCGTCGGGCCGGCGCGGGGAACGATCATCCAGGCGCACGCCCTGTTTGTGAAAGCCGATGACGTGGTTGGAACTGGCGAACACGATCCGCCGCACGCCATGGCGGCGCGCCGCCTCGTACAGGTGGTACGTGCCCCGGATGTTGGCCTCGATGATCTCCTCGAAGGGCCGCTCGACCGAGACCCCGCCCAGATGCACGACGGCATCCACGCCGTCGAGCAAGGCGTCCACCGCGTCCTTGTCGGCGAGATCGCAGGAAACGACTTCCTCGTGTTCGCCGGCGGCGGGCGCCATGCTGGCGATGTCGGACAGGCGCAGCACCCGCGCGTAGGGCCGCAGCGTTTCGCGCAGGACCTTGCCCAGGCCCCCCGCCGCGCCGGTCAGCAGGATCCGGTCATAGGTTCGAGCGCTTCCAGAGTCCACGGTCATGGGCGCGCTCCGTTCACAACGCTTCGATAAGGTCGCGCAGGGCGCCTTCTTCCTGGGCGCTCAGCTCGGCCAGGGGGGCGCGCACGGGCCCGGCGGAGTGGCCGACAATGCGCGCGCCCGCCTTGACGATGCTGACAGCATAGCCGGCCTTGCGGTTGCGGATCTCCAGCATCGGCAGAAAGAACGTGTCCAGCAGGTGGCCGGTGGTGGCCTGGTCGCCCGCCTTGACGGCCTCGTAGAACTTCATGGCGGTGGCCGGGATGAAGTTGAACACCGCCGAGGAATACACCGGCACGCCCAGGGCGCGATAGGCCGCGGCGAAGACCTCGGCCGTGGGCAGCCCGCCCAGGTAGGCGAAGCGATCGCCCAGGCGCCGGCGCACCCGCACCATGTTCTCGATGTCGCCCACCCCGTCCTTGAAGCCGATCAGGTTGGGGCATTCCTCGGCGAGCTGTTCGAGCACGTCGGCCGACAGGCGGCACTGGCCGCGGTTGTAGAGGACCACGCCGATCTCCACGGACTGGCAGACTTCCTTGACGTGGCGGGCGATGCCGTCTTGCGGAGCTTCGGTCAGGTAGTGGGGCATCAGCAGCAGACCGGCGGCGCCCTGGCGCTGGGCTTCGCGGGCGAAGGCGATGGCGTTGCGCGTGGGGCCGCCTGCCCCGGCCAGGATGGGCGTGTGGTTCTGACAGGTCCTGACGGCCGTTTCCACGACCTTGGAGTAATCGTCCAGGGTCAGCGAGAAGTATTCCCCTGTGCCCCCGGCGGCGAACAGGGCGCGTGCGCCAAAGGGCATCAGCCATTCCAGGCGGGCCTGATAGCCCTTGGGGTCGAAGTCGCCGTTGGCGTCGAAGTCGGTGACGGGAAACGACAGCAGCCCGTCGTTCATTATGTCCTTGAGTTCCTGGCACGAGATCATGAGCACGTCCTCTGGTGGCGAAAGCGCGGACTGACCCTCGCTTCCCATATTTAGATATACGTTATCATACAACGTAGGCATTCAAGGGGCAATGAAAAGCGGGCCGGAAGACTCGGTGTTTCTACTGATCCGGATCTTCGAAGACAGGACACGGCGGCGCCCGGTGCGGCAGGCGCACTGATCACAGGTATGACGACATGAGGGATCCACCATCCGGCCGGCAGCGCCGGATGATGCCGGGTCAGCCCTTCCGGGCGACGGTTTCCTGAGCCTTGCGCAACCGTTCGCGGCTGTTGGCCAGGTGGGTGCGCATGGCCGCCCGCGCGGCGTCCGGGTCCTTGCGGGCGATGGCGTTGAAAATGTCCTCGTGTTCGAGGTGGACGCGTTCCAGATAGCGGACGCGGTCGTCGTCCGCCAGCGCGGCGGAATCCACCCGGGTGCGCGGAATGATCGCCTTCCCCAGCTGCTTCAGGATGTCGTGGAAATAGCGGTTGCCGGTCGCCGTGGCCACCAGCAGGTGAAAGGCCACGTCCGACACCACGGCATTGCCGGTTTTCTTGCGGATGTGCTCGGCGAATTCGTCCAGCGTCGCGCGCAGCTGCTGCATGTGGGCATCGGTGCGCCGCAGGGCGGCCAGGCCGGCGGCCTCGGTTTCCAGGCTGATGCGCAATTCCAGGATCGCCATGACGTCCAGCATGGTCAGGATGTTTTCCGTGCGGATGCGCAGTTGCTGCTCGTTCTGCGGTTCCAGCAGGAACGTGCCGATGCCATGTCGGGTTTCCACCAGACCGGCGGCCTGCAGCCTGGAAATGGCCTCGCGGATGACCGTGCGGCTCACGCCGAAGGCTTCCATCAATTCGGATTCCGTCGGCAGCTTCTCTCCCACATGGAATTCGCCATTGCGGATGCGTTCGGACAACGACGACACCACATTCTGGGTCAAGCTGCGAGAACGCCGAACGGTAGCAGGTGCCATGGTGGGATCACATTGGGTTAGAGAACTGTCATCATACTTCAAGCCCGTCGAACGCCCTCGAAAAAACCGTCTAAAAACGCGGGGCCTTGCCTGTCCAGTCGGGCTGGTATTTGCGCATCTGGGCCGCATCGTTGCGGGACCGGATTCCGCAGTCCAGGTATTGCCGGTGCAGCCGCGCCAGCGCGTCCTGATCGATCTCCAGGCCCAGGCCGGGAGCATCCCCCAGCACGATCGCGCCGTCGTGAAACCGCAGGTGCCCGCCGGCCACGACCTCTCCCTCGGGATCCAGCCAGGGGTAATGCGTATCGCAGGCATAGCTGAGCAGGGGCACGCTGGCCGCCACGTGCGCCATCGCCATCAGGCTGATCCCCAGATGGGAATTGGAATGCATGGACAGCCCCAGGCCGAAGGTCTCGCACATGCGCGCCAGCAGCTGGGTGTCGCGCAGGCCGCCCCAGTAATGGTGGTCGGACAGGATGATCTGGCACCCATGCGCCGTCGTGTTGGCGCGGAACTGGGCCAGGTCCGTGACCACCATGTTGGTGGCCAGCGGCAGGCCCGTGGCCTGATGCAGGGCGGCCATGTCGGCCAACGTGGGGCACGGGTCCTCGTAGTATTCCAGCAGGCCGTCCAGCTGCTTGCCCATCTCGATGGCGGTATCCAGAGCCCAATTGCCATTGGGGTCGATGCGCAGCGGCATGCCCGGGAATCGTTCGGCCAGCGCCCGGACGCAGGCGACTTCTTCCTGGGGAGGCAGCACCCCGCCCTTCAGCTTGATGCTCTTGAAGCCGTACCGGGCGGTCATGGTTTCCGCCTGGGCGACCAATTGCGCCGGCGTCAGGGCCTCGCCCCAGGCATCGTCCGGATAGTCGGCATCCACGTGCCGCGCATACTTGAAAAACAGATAGGCGCTGAACGGCACCGCGTCGCGCACCCGCCCGCCCAGCAGATCGACCAGCGGCATGCCCAGGTAGCGGGCCTGCAGATCCAGGAAGGCGACTTCGAAAGCGGAATACAGTTTCTGGACGTTCTTGGCCGGGTCCGTGCCGGGCGCCAGGGTGAAAGCCGCGCCGGCGCTGACGCGCGTCTGGCTGACCACCTGTTCCACACGCCGGCGCAGACCGTTCAGATCGAAGGGGTCCATGCCGGCCAGCAGGGGCGCCAGCGCCTGCAGCAGCTCCAGCACCGAGGCGTCGCCATAGGATTCCCCCAGTCCGATATGTCCGGTATCGCTTTCCAGTTCGATGATGGAACGCAGGGCATAGGGTTCGTGGATGCCGGCCGCGTTCAGCAGCGGCGGATCCTTGAAGGCGATGGGGGTGATTTTGGCTGACAGCAAGCGCATGATCGGTCCGAAGGGAATGGAGGAAGCGGAATCCGGGTCTGGAAATCGTTAGATGTATGACATGTGAACTGTATATCACCCGATGCCGATTGCTTATCAGGGAATTCCCCTAAAATTTTTCTCAATTAACAAAACAATCATATATATCAGCCATTTAATCAAATCACATCGGGCGAAAATCCGCTCCCTGGCGATTCGGGAACGCCTCGCTATTGTCCAAACAAAAAACTAGTTATACGATGACATATAAAGAGTGATGAGATCCTGTCGAATGCCTGTTTCCCAGCCCATGACGACCGTCATCCCCGCCACACCGCCCTGCGCCGCGCCCGCCGGCCCGCATGACACGATCCGCGCGGCGCGGATATCGCTCATCCGGCTGCCCCTGCCGCGTCCCATCAGCGACGCCAAGGTCCTGGCCGGGCGGCAGAAGCCCCTGACGGACGTCGCCCTGGTGGTCGCGCAGCTGCGGACCCGGGACGGCCTCGAGGGCCTGGGGTTCAGCTACGCCTTGCGCACCGGGGGCCCCGCCCTGTATGAACTCGTCCGCGAAATCGCGCCGTTGCTGATCGGCGAACGAAGCGACGACATCCCCGCCCTCTGGGACAAGCTGGCCTGGGCATTGGCATCGATCGGGCAAAGCGGGCTGGCCATGCACGCCATCGCCCCGTTCGACATCGCCTTGTGGGACATCCGGGCCCGGCGGGCGAACCAGCCGCTGTCCCGGCACCTGGGGGCCCGCCGCGATTCGATACCGGTCTACAACACCTCGGGCGGCTATCTGTCCACGCCGCTGGACCAGGTGCTGGACAACATCGACGCGTCGCTGGCGGCGGGAATCGGCGGCATCAAGATCAAGGTCGGCCAGCCCGATCTGGACGAGGACGTGCGGCGCCTGAGCGCGATCAAGGCCAGGCTGGGCGACACTGTCCCCCTGATGGTGGACGCCAACCAGCAGTGGGATCGCGCCGCCGCGCTGCGGGCCAGCCAAAGACTGGCCCCCTTCGGCCTGACCTGGATCGAGGAACCCCTGAACGCCTACGACCACCAGGGCTACGCCGAACTGGCGGCCGCCAGCGCCGCCCCGCTGTCCACCGGGGAAATGCTCAGCAGCCTGAGGGAACACGAAGCCCTGCTGAACCGCTGCCCCATCGCCTTCCTGCAGCCCGACGCAGCCCGCATCGGCGGCGTCACGCCGTTCCTGCGGGTCATGGATCTGGCCGCGCGGCGTGGCCTGGGCCTGGCCCCGCATTTCGTCATGGAAATCCACGTGCATCTGGCGGCCGCCTATCCCCACGACAACACGCCCTGGATCGAGCACTTCGACTGGCTGCGCCCCGTGTTCAACGAAGGCCCCGACATCCGCGAAGGCCGCATCCGGGTCCCCGCCCTGCCGGGGCTGGGGCTCGGCCTGAGCGAACAGGCCGCCCGCTGGACGATCGCGCAATCGGACTGCAGGCAGCCGCCGTGACCCCGTCCCTCATCACCCGCGGGAGTTTCCTTTCCACCACCCGAAGCAACAGACGCCACATCAAGGAGAAGACATGAAACCCTTTCGACATCCTGCCCTGAGCGCCCTGGCCATCACCCTGACGGCCGCCCTGCCGCTGGCATCCCAGGCCGCCGACGCCGCATGGCCCAGCAAACCTGTCCAGGTCGTCGTCCCGGCCGGCGCCGGCGGCGATACCGACTTCAACGCCCGCACCATGGCCCGGTACTTCGAAAAGCTGACCGGCGCCACCATGATCGTCACCAACATGAACGGCGGCGGCGGCACGATCGCCATGAACAAGGTGGAAACCGCCAAGCCGGACGGCAACACGCTGCTGTTCGCCCACACGGGCCAGTTGATCGTCAACGAGGTCTCCGGCCTGATCAACTACAAGTTCGACGACAAGCTGGAGATCTCGTGCATCCCCGCCGTCGACAAGAGCGTCGTCCTGGTCGCCGGCAAAGAATCGGGCCTGAAGACGGTCGGCGACATCGTCAAGAAATCCAAGGCCGCGCCGAATTCGGTGATCTACGGCACGGAATTCGGCGGGTTTTCCCACCTGCAGGGGCTGATGTTCCAGAAGGCCGCGGGCATCCAGATGAAGTTCGTGGACGTCGGCTCGGCGTCGGACAAGATCACGTCCCTGCTGGGGGGACGAATCGCCCTGGCCTCGATCTCCTACGGCGCGGTCCAGGACTACCAGAAGACCGGCGACATGGCCATGGTGGCCCAGTACAGCAGCACGCCGAACCCGCTGCTGGGCGACATCAAGACCTTCGACGATCAAGGCATCAAGCTGGACATGACCAAGCCCTACATCATCGCCTTCCCCAAGGGCACCGATCCGGCGATCGTCAAGAAAATGTCGGACGTCATGGAAAAGATCACCCAGGATCCGGACTACGCCAAGGCCCTGAAGGACGGCTTCAAGCAGCCCGTCACCTTCTATCCGACGCAAGCCGCCGTGCAGAAGCTCAACGAGATCCGCACGGACCTGATGCAGTACAAGGATCTGCTGCGCCAGCGCTGATCCGCATCCCGCCCCCTCGTCCCCGGCCCGCCGTCCCGGCGCGGCAGGGGCCGGGGTCCCGGGGGACCGGCCGTCGCCGCCTCCGGGGCTCTTCTTTCTGATAGTGGAATCACAGCCTCATGGACAGGATCACAAAGCGAGAATTCACCGTCGGCGCCATCATGCTGGCCTGCGGTCTGGGATACATGGCGCTGACCAGCCAGATCCCGCACATCAAGAACCAGTACGGCTTCGTGGACGCCACCTTCGTTCCCTACGTGCTCAGCGCCATCATGTGCCTGCTGGGCGTCCTGCAGATCCTGACGGCCCGCCAGCCCGCCAAGGAGGCGGACGCCGGGGCGACGACGAGCGCGGACCAGCGGACGGTCTTCAAGACCATCGCCCTCATCATCGCGTACGTGGCGCTGCTGGAGCCCGTCGGGTTCCTGCTGGCGACCGTCGTCTACCTGGTGATCCAGTTCACCCTGCTGACGCCCGCGGACAGGAAACCGAACATTCCCCTGTACGCGCTGATCGCGGTGCTGACCTCCGGCATCACCTACGCGATTTTCAGATACGCCTTCGACATGGTGCTGCCAGTCGGCCTCTTCGGATTCTAGGAGACTCCCCATGCTATCCCTGCTGCAGCAAGGTCTCGACGCCGTCTTCACGTTCCAGGTGCTCGGCCTGGTGCTGTTCGGCACGGTCATCGGCATCATCTTCGGCGCCATTCCCGGGCTGACCTCGACCATGGCGGTCGCCCTGTTCCTGCCCATCACCTACACCCTGAGCCCCGGCGCCGGCATCTCGCTGCTGGTCGCGCTGTTCGTGGGCGGCACCTCGGGCGGGCTGATTTCCGCCATTCTGCTGAAAATCCCCGGCACGCCGTCGTCCATCGCCACCACCTTCGACGGCGGCCCCATGATGGAGAAAGGCGAAGCGGTCAAGGCTCTGGGCGCCGGCATCGTATTTTCCTTTCTCGGCACCCTGTTCAGCATCGCCGCCCTGGTCTTCATCGCCCCGACCCTGGCCAAGGTCGCGCTGCGATTCGGACCGCACGAATACTTCGCCATCGCGGTCTTTTCCCTGACCCTGATCGCCACGCTGGCCAGCGGTTCGATGATCAAGGGCATCTTTTCAGGCGTGGTGGGCTTCGCCTTCGCCACGGTCGGCATCGCCCCGGTGGACGCCGTGACCCGCTACACCTTCGGCTACGCGGACCTGAACGGCGGCTTCCAGATCCTGACCGTGCTGATCGGCCTGTTCGCGGTGTCCGAGATCATCAAGGTCGCCGAGACCGTCAGGCACGAACAGAAGGCGTCGATCGGCACCGTCAGCATGAAGAACATCAAGGGATTCGGCTTTTCGATGCAGGAATTCTTCGGCCAGGGCTGGAACTTCATCCGCTCCTCCATCATCGGCACCGGCATCGGCATCCTGCCCGGCATCGGCGGGGGCACCTCCAACATCGTGTCCTACATCGTCGCCAAGAACCGGTCCAAGCACCCGGAAAAATTCGGCACCGGCATCCTGGACGGCGTGGTGGCCTCGGAAACGGCCAACAACGCGTCCATCGGCGGGGCCATGGTGCCGCTGCTGACCCTGGGCATCCCCGGCGACGCCGTGACCGCCGTCATGCTGGGCGGCTTCATGATCCAGGGCATCCAGCCCGGGCCGCTGCTGTTCGTGTCCCAGGGCGCCCTGGTCTACACGATCTTCGTCGCGCTGCTGCTGTCCACCGTCATGATGCTGGTGTGCGAATTCTACGGCCTGCGCATCTTCATCAAACTGCTGGCCGTCCCCAAGCACATCCTACTGCCCATCATCCTGGTGCTGTGCGTGGTGGGCTCTTTCGGCCTGGACAGCAACCTGTTCGACGTCTGGACGATCCTGCTGTTCGGCCTGATCGGCTACGGCTTCCTGAAAGTGGGCATCAGCCTGCCGCCTTTCATCATCGGCTTCATCCTGGGCCCCATGGCGGAAACCAATCTGCGCCGCGGGCTGCAGCTGTCGGACGGCGATTTCACCGGCTTCCTCACCAATCCGATCTCGGCCGCCTTCCTGGCCCTGTCGCTGGCCTCGGTGCTCTGGAGCCTCTACCAATCCAGAAAGCCGCGCTGAAAACGGCCGGGGCGCCGCCCAAAGGCTGCGCCCCGATCCCATCGTCCCCCGTACAGGCGAAACGAGGCCTCGGCGCCTAGGGCCGGGTCATCTGGCGCACCGCATCGGGGTGTTCCAGCACCGAATCCGACAGCGCCAGCCCCAGCCCCGGCCCGGTCAGGGGATAGATCTGGCCGTTCTCGATGCGGGGCATGACCGTCACCAGATCCCGGTACCAGGAACTGCAATACGCCCGGACCGATTCCTGGAAGACCGCATTGGGCAGGTTCAGCGACAGATGGATGGCGGCGGCGAACGTGACCGGCCCCGTGCAATCGTGCGGCGCGACCGGACGCTGGAAGGCCTCGGCCAAAGCGCCGATCTTCTTGGCCTCCGACAGGCCGCCGCACCAGGAAACATCCAGCATGACGTAGTCCGTCGCATCCGCCTGCAGGATGTCCAGGAACTGCGAGCGCGTCGCCAGCGTCTCGCTGGCGCAGACGGGAAGGCCGGCATGGGACCGATAGGACGCCAGGGCCTGGGGATTCATCATCTTGATGGGGTCCTCGGCCCAGAAGGGATTGAATTCCCGCAGCGCGCGGGCGATCTTCAGGGCGGCCGGCAGATCCCACATGGAATGCAGCTCGACCATGACTTCCATGTCGTTGCCCACAGCATCGCGGATCTGCCGGAAAGGGGTCAGGGCGCGATCCACGTCCTTCGCGTGGATGAAGTGCCCGCCCGACTGCACCGCATAGGGATCGAAGGGCCAGATCTTCATGGCGGTGATGCCTTCGTCCAGCAGGCTGCGGGCCAGCGCGCCCGCATCCCGGCTGAAGGCGATCTGATCGTCATAGGGCCCCTCGGGGTGATCGGCCGTCTGGATGTAGCGGCGCGCGCCGGTCTTGTTGTACATGTAGCCGGCGCAGGTGTTGTAGGTCCGGATGGATGGATGGGACAGGCCGCCCAGCATCTGGTGGATGGGCTGCCCCGCGGACTGGCCGAAGATGTCCCACAAGGCCACGTCCACCGCCGAAGCCGCCCGCACTTCGACGCCCGAAGACCGGAACCCGTTGTACGGCGACAGCAGCAGACTGGAAATACGATCGATGTGGCGGGGGTCCTGATCCAGGATCTGCGGCGCGACGTCGTGATGCAGATAGGCCGCGACCGCGTTCGTGCCCCGGAAGACTTCTCCCAGGCCGACGAGTCCCTCATCGGTATGCAGGCGGAGCCACATGATGTTGTCCAGATGGGGAAGCTGTACTGTCTCTAAGGCTGTGATCTTCATGGCGAAAGGCTGAAAGAATGCGGGCCCGTCAGGGGCGGAGGCGGTCGGACGCGGGCTTTACTTGGATGCCGCGATGTCCTGATCCCAGCGATGGAAGGCGGCGACCAGCGGGCGGCTGATAGAGGCTCTCCAGGTCGGGCAGCCCGTTGTCCGGAAGCGCCATGATGTCCAGCCAGAGATCGGACTGCAGGCCCTCGGACATCGCATCGGGGCCGATGATGACCATGTCGATGTCCACGCGCCTGGCGCGCTGCTGCGCCTGGACTTTCGAAGGCAGCTGCGGGGACAGCGCGTTGCTGAAGACGAACCGGGAGACGAGGTCTTTGTGCTGCGCCGCGAAATCGTCGAAGATGGGGCGCGTCAGCGCCAGGTTGCCGGCCGCATCCACGATGTTGAGCGCCAGGGGGCTGGCGGGCGCCGTCAGCGCCCGGGCCACGGGGCTGTGCGTTCCGAGGACCCCGGTGCCGACCAGGGCGCCGGCGCCGGCCAGGAAGCCGCGACGGGAAAAGTGAGCTGTCATTTTTTTGTCTCCTCGAATGGTCAATGGTCGGGAACCAGCCTAGGCGGCCGAGGCCCGGGTCCAGGTGTCCAGAATCCCGCGCAGCGCCTGGCGGTCTTCTCCGGACAGTTCAGGCAGGCCGGGCAGGCGGACCTTGCCGACCGGCAGGCCCTGCAATTGCAGGGCTTCCTTGACGACCGTGACATTGGCGCCGTCGTGGAACTGGGTCCGCATGGCCTCGAAGGGCGCAATCAGGTCCACCAGATGCCGGGCCTTGGAAAAGTCCCCCAACTCCAGGGCCCGCCAGGTCGCCAGCGACAATTCGGGCGCCACATTGACCAGGCCCGACGTGAAGCCGGCGCCGCCCAGCGCATAGAACGGCAATGCCCAGCGTTCCGCCAGACCGCAGATCCAGGTGGCGCCCAGCCCCTGCGTCGCCCGGATGCAATCGCCAAAGAGCATCAGATTCCGGGAAGCGAACTTCACCCCGGCGATCGCCGGGTGCGTGGCCAAGCGCACCAGTTCCGCCAGGGGGATGTCGTCCGCGCGGACATACGCCACTACCGGCAGGTCCACGGCATCGGCGATGTCCAGGAAGTAGTCGATCTGCGCCGACGGCGCCGCGAACGGGTCGCGCGGCTGGTGCGCCATGACGCCGTCCGCTCCTTCGCCTTTCGCCGCCCGGGCTGTAGCGATCGCCTCTTTCAGGGAACGGCCCACCGCGGCCGTCACGGCCGCGCCGCCCTCGGCTGCCTGGATGGCGACGGCATGCAGCCGCCGGGTCTCCGCATCGGTCAGGCTGAAGAATTCGCCCGTATTGCCGCCCGACACGATGTTGTGAACGCCGGCTTGCGCGATGCGCCGCACGATCCGACCGGTCAGCGCCGCGTCGATGTCTCCGTCGGCCGCGTAGGCGGTGGCATGCACTCCGGATACGCCATGAAGGGCCTTGCGATACTGCTCGAATGTCATGTGTGTGCTCCTGTGGATTCCCGGTCTGCCTGAAACAGCAGTTCGATGTGCGTCTTGCCCGCATCCGTGACGTGGCTGCGCATCAGCGCTTCGGCCCGCGCGACGTCGCGTCCGGCGATGGCCTCGTAGATCGCCGTGTGTTCACGCAGCGAGGCCTTGCGGACACGCCGATCCGACAGCACCGCCACTCGCGTGCCGTGGTTGAAGGCGTGCAGGGTGTTCAGCAGGCCGAGCAGATAGGTCCCCCCCGAGGCGGCGCGCACCGCGTCGTGGAAGGCGCTATTGAGCGAGACCAGGTGATCCACGTCGTCGCCCTCCAGGGCGGCCTTCATCCGCCCGAGCAACGCCCGCATGCGTTCCAGATCGTCCTGCGTCGCATGCTGCGCGGCCATGCCGGCGACCAGGCTTTCCAGCGCCGCGCGGGCGAGCGTCATCTCTTCTGCCTGGCGGGCCTCGAAAGTGACGAAGCTGCCCCGCCTGGGCTCCGTGCGCACCAGGCCCTCGGCTTCCAGACGCCGCAGCCCCTCTTTCACCGGGCTGGTGCTGACCCCCATTTCCGCGGCCAGCTTGCGTTCGTTCAGCCGCGTGCCCGCTTTGTAGTACCCGGAGACGATGGCGAGACGCAGTCTTTCATGGACTTCGTCGCGCAGGCTGGTCGTCTGGATGGGCGCCAGCGTGAACGTCAATGATCCCCTGACGGGATCGTCATCGTGCTTCATCACCTTGTTCAACCTCATGATTCGTTGGTATATGATATATCAGATTTCACAACCTTTCCATCATGCCGGAAACGTCTCGAAAGCCCGCTTTCCTCGATGATGTCATACAACAAAACAGCTCCTCGACAAGCCAAGTACCGGGATATTAGGGAATGTACTAAGGTCCACCGGATATACGAAAAACACATTTCTAATCATCGATTTACTGAAAATAAAAAACCGAACTCCGGGCAGATCGACCTTTCCCGGAGGAAAACCCACTATTCCAAATCCAATCTAAGTTATATGATGACTTATAAGGAAGGATTCATCCTGAACATCAAAAATCCACCGGTTTTCCTGGAGCCGCCTCCTTCCGCGCACAGGTGAACACTCAAGGAGACACCATGAAAGGCAATAAGCAAAGCGCGCGGCATGTGCGCCTACACGCCCTGGCGGGCGCCCTGGCCCTGGCCTGCGCCGCCGTCTCGGCGCAGGCCGCTCCCGTCGCGCTGAACATCGTCGATGTGGCCGGCAACCTGGCCGTCACCCAGAAGGCGCTGGAATCCTTCCGCGACCAGAACCCGGATCTGGTTTCCACCATGACCTTCACCAACGCGCCGGCGCCGCAGATCCCGGGCAAGATCAAGGCCATGCAAAAGGCCAATCGCGCCGACATCGATCTGGTGCTGACCGGCACCGACGCCCTGGCCGCCGGCATCGAGCAGGACCTGTGGGTGAAACTGCTGCCCGACCACCAGGACAAGTTCAAGGACATCCTGAACAAATACCACCGCAACGCCGCCCGCATGCAGGAACTGGCCAAGGGCTACGGCCTGGAAGTCAGCTTCATGCAGTCCGGCCCGCTGCTGGAATACAACCCGGACAAGGTCAAGAACCCGCCCAAGACCCCGGCCGAGCTGCTGGCCTGGTGCAAGGCCAATCCGGGCCAGTTCCTGTACGCCCGCCCCGCCAACTCGGGCCCGGGCCGCACCTTCCTGATGGGCCTGCCCTACCTGCTGGGCGACAAGGATCCCTATGACCCGATCAAGGGCTGGGACAACACCTGGAAATTCCTGAAGGAACTCAACGAGTGCGTGCCCTACTATCCGGGCGGCACCTCGGCCATCATGAAGGAACTCGGCCAGGGCAGCCGCACCATGACCCCGACCGTGACGGGCTGGGACATCAACCCGCGCGCCCTGGGCATCGTGCCGGCGGACTTCAAGATCCAGGCCTTCGACAACTTCACCTGGGTCAACGACGCCCACTACATGGTCATCCCCAAGGGCGTTTCCAAGGAAAAGCAGGAAGTCCTGTTCAAGCTGATGGATTTCATGATGCAGCCCAAGCAGCAGGCCATGACCTACGACTCCGGCTATTTCTATCCCGGCCCCGCCATCCGCGACGTGCCGCTGTCGGCCGCCCCGAAGGAAAGCCAGGACATCATCGCCAAGTACGGTCGTCCTGAATACGAGGAACTGACGGCCCGCCGCCCCAGCGCCGTGCCGCTGGACGCCAAGGCCATGGTGGCGGCCTTCCACAAATGGGACACCGACATCGGCGCCCTGAAGAAGTGATCGCTGTCCGATAACGCCCCGCCCGCCTGCCCTTTCCGGGCGCGGGCGGCCTGTATCTCCCTGGATTTCGCAATATGAATGATTCTTTCCAACAGCTGCGTCTGGATGGCGTCGGGCGGCAGTATCCCACCGCATCCGGTTCGACCGTCGCCGCCCTGAAGGATCTCAGCCTGGACATCCGGCGCGGCGAGTTCATCGCCCTGCTTGGGCCTTCGGGCTGCGGCAAATCGACCGCGCTGAATTGCCTGGCGGGGCTGGCCGACCTCAGTTCCGGCAGCATCTGGCTGGACGACACGCGCATCGACGTGCTGCCGCCCGAACGGCGCGGCTTCGGAATGGTCTTCCAGAACTATGCCCTGTTTCCCCACATGTCGGTCCGCGACAACGTCGGCTTCGGCCTGCGCATGCGCGGCGTGTCGAAGCAGGAAACGGCCCAGCGGGTCAAGGCTGCGCTGTCCCTGGTGCAGCTCGAAGGCCACGAATCCAAGCTGCCCGGCCAGCTCTCCGGCGGCCAGCAGCAGCGCGTGGCCATCGCCCGCGCCATCGTCATCGAACCGCCGGTCATCCTGATGGACGAGCCCCTGTCCAACCTGGATGCCAAGCTGCGCGTCGAAATGCGGGCGGAAATCCGCCGCATCCACCGCCAGCTGGAACGCGCCACCATCTACGTCACCCACGATCAGGACGAGGCCCTTTCCATGGCCGACCGCATCGTGGTCATGCGGGCGGGCAGCGTGCAGCAGGTCGGCACGCCCCGCGAAGTCTACGGCCAGCCCCACAATCTGCATGTCGCCCGGTTCATGGGCTATCGCAACGTGCTGGCCTTCCAGGTGATGCGCCACGAAGGCGAACACATCACCGTGCAGCAGGGCCAGGTCCAGCTGCAGGGCACTGCGATCTCGGTGCCCGCAGGCACCCGGACGGTCGCCGTCGCCATGCGGCCCGACGACTTCGAACTGGCCTCCGAAAATTCGGCCAACACTCTGGACGCGACGATTCAGCAGATCGAATTCGGCGGGCGCAGCTCCCTGCTGGTCGTCAACAGCCTCATCGGCGAACTTTTCGTGCGGGTCAGCGGCGACTTCCAGCCGGGCGACCAGGTGCGCCTGCACATCCCCGCCGACCGGGTGCTGACCTACGCGGAGGCCCTATGAGCGCCGCCGACCTGGCCATGGCCCCCCGGGGCGACCGCCGAGGCTGGCTGGTCGCTCCCGCCGTGGTGGTGCTGCTGGCGCTGTTCGTCTATCCCTTCATCTACGGGGTGGTGATTTCCTTCCAGCCCATGGACGGCGGCAGCATCTGGGCCAATTACATCCACTTCTTCACGACGTCGACGGAATTCAACACCCTGTGGGCGACCTTCAAGCTGGCGGCCCCCGCCACCCTGATCAACGTCGGGATGGCCGTGCCGGTCGCGTTCGCGCTGCGCCGCAACAGCCGCAAGCAGCGCATCGTCACCACCATTCTGGTCATCCCCATCACGCTGGGCACGGTGCTGATCGCCGACGGCATGCTGACGTTCTACAGCCCGGTGGGCTGGTTCTCGCAACTCGTCCACGGCCTGAACCTGTACTCCCAGGAAGTCCGCCTGACGCACAATTACTGGGGGGTCCTGATTTCCCTGGTGATCTCCGACTTCCCCTTCGTCTTTCTGCTGACCCTGTCCTACATTTCCGGCATCGACCCGACGCTGGCCAAGGCCGCGGGCACGCTGGGCGCCAACACCTGGCAGCAATTCCGCCTGATCTACCTGCCCCTGCTGGTGCCGGGGCTGAGCATGGCGGCCGCCCTGTCCTTCGTCCAGACCTTCGCCGTCTTCCCATCCGCCATCCTGCTGGGGGCGCCCGCGGGTCCGACCCGGGTGATCTCCATCGCGGCCTACGAGGCGGCCTTTGAACAATACGACTACGGCATGGCGTCGGCCATCGCCATCGTCATGGGATTCGCGCAGCTGTTGATCGTCTGCGCGATCTTCGCATTCCGGCGGGCCTTCTACACCGGCCCGGCCACCAGCGGCAAGGGGTGACGCACATGCAATCCACAACACACGCGGCAGCCGGGAACCACCGGCGCTGGGGCAAGCTCTGGCGCGCCACGGTCTGGACGGTCATGGGATTTTTCCTGCTGAACGTCGTCTTCATGATCCTCACCGTCATGGTCAATTCCGTGGCCACCCGCTGGTTCGGCACCCTGCTGCCCGAAGGCCTGACGCTGGGCTGGTACGGCCGCGCCTGGGACGAATTCCAGCTGGCCCACATCCTGGTGGTCACGCTGGAAGTCGTCGCCTCGGTCGTCGTCCTGGCCATCGCGCTGGGGGTGCCGGCCGCCTATGCGCTGGCCCGCGCTCGCTTCCCCGGCAAGCGGCTGGTGATGCTGCTGATCCTGATCCCCATGCTGGTGCCGCCGGTCACCTACGGGATTCCCATGGCCACGGCCATGTACCAGATCGGCGTGGGCGGCACCCTGGCGGGGGTCATCCTGTCCAATCTGGTGCCGGCCCTGCCCTTCGTGATCCTGGTCATGACGCCCTTCATCGAGCAGATCGATCCGGGCCTGGAATCGGCGGCCCGCATCTTCAGCGCCAACACCTTCCAGTATTTCCGCCACGTGCTGGCGCCGCTGCTGGTGCCGGGCATGCTGGCGGCCGGGCTGCTGGTGCTGGTGCGCACCATCAGCCTGTTCGAACTGACCTTCTTCACCGCCGGTCCGGATTCCCAGACACTGGTGGTGGCCCTGTACTACGCGGTGTTCTCCACCGGCGTGCGGGCGCCGCAGGCCATCGACGCCATGGCCATGATCTACATGGCCATCACCATGGTCTGGGTGCTGATCGCCCTGCGCTTCGTCAGCCCGACCCAGCTGGTCAGCCGGGTCAAGGAAGCGCCGCGTGAAGCCTGAGCGGGACGCGCGGCCATGATGCCGGCGCGCATGGACGCCGCCCCGCAGCGATGCCTGACCCTGATCCAGGGGCCGCACCGCTTGCGGGTGGCGCCGGCCGCGGGCGGCCGGATCCTCGGCTGGACCAGCGACCTGGCCGACGGCCCCCGTGACTGGCTGACGCCGATTGACGTCCAGGAATGGCCGGCGCACGAATGGCCCAAGGGGGGCCTGTTTCCCCTGGCGCCGTTCTCCAACCGCATCCGCGACGCCCGCATGAACTGGGCGGGCCGGGAAATCCTGATCCAGCCCCTGCGCGGCCAGGCCCACGCCCTGCACGGACAGGCGCAGCGCATGGCCTGGAACGTGCTGGACGCGACGGCCGACCGGATCACGCTGGAAGCGCGCCACCCGGCCGGGGAGGACGGCTGGCCCTGGGCCTGGTCGCTGCGGCAGATCATCCGCCTGTCGGCGGACGGGCGGCTGGACATCGAACTGGCGCTCACCAACGACGACTCGCAGCCCATGCCGGCCGGCCTGGGCCTGCACCCCTATTTCACCGCCGACGGCGTCCAGGCCCGCGCCGACACGGACTGGGCTCACGACCAGGAGCTGGCCCTGTTCCCCAGGCCCAACTCGCAAAGCGACTGGCGGCGCACCCCCGACACCTGGACGCGTTTCCTGTCCGGCTGGGCGGGCGGCGCCGACATCCGCTGGCCCGGCGGTCCGGGTCTGCGCATGCAGGCCCGCGGCCCCCTGGACCACCTGGTGCTGCACTGCAATGCCGGGCGCTACCTGTGCGTGGAACCCGCCACCCACGTCTGCGACGCCGTGAACCTGGCCGCCGCCGGCATCCCGGGCACCGGCCTGCGGACGCTGGAACCGGAAGACACGCTCACTGTGGGCATGACGCTCAGCATCCTGGCCTGATCCGGGTCCGCGACCACGACGCGGCCTTGCCCGCCCACGCACAGGGGCGGCCACATCTCGGCAAGCGCACAAAACGGGAAGAGCGGCCCACGAGCCGCCCTTCCCGTCCCCGCCATCGGTATGTCAGGGTGTCAGGGCCGCTGGCCGCATTCGGCGGTTTCCGTCGTCCAGGCGCGCGCCTGCTCGCTCAGCGTGAAGCCCAGGCCCGGACGATTGGGCACTTCCATGCGTCCGTCCTTCATGACCAGACGCTCATTGAACAGCGGTTCCAGCCACTCGAAATGTTCCAGCCAGGGCTCGCGGGGATAGGCCGCCGCCAGATGCAGGTGGATTTCCATGGCGAAGTGCGGCGCCATGCTCAGGCCGTGGTAATCGGCCAGCTGCATGATCTTCAGGAACTGGGTGATGCCGCCCACGCGCGGGGCGTCGGGCTGGAAGAAATCGGACGCATGCGCCTCGATCAACTCGGCGTGTTCGCGGAAGCTGGTCAGCATTTCGCCGGTGGCGATCGGCGTGTCGAAGGTGGCCGCCAGCGCCGCATGGCCCTGGACGTCATAGGCGTCCAGCGGTTCCTCGATCCAGGTCAGGCCATATTGTTCCATCACCCGGCACATGCGGGCGGCCGTCATGCGATCCCACTGCTGGTTGGCGTCGACCATCAGGGGGAAGCTGTCGCCCAGTTTCTTGCGCACGGCATCGACCCGCTGCAGGTCGACCGCATGGTCGGGATGGCCGACCTTGATCTTGATGCCGCCGATGCCGCGCGCCCGCGACGCATCGACGTTGTCCAGAACCTGGTCCAGCGGAGTGGACAGGAAGCCGCCCGAGGTGTTGTACAGGCGCACCGTATCCCGGTGCGCGCCCAGCAGCTTGGCCAGCGACAGGCCGGCCCGCTTGGCCTTCATGTCCCACAAGGCCACGTCGAAGGGCGCAATGGCCTGCACCGTCAGGCCGCTGCGCCCGACCGAAGCCCCCGCCCAGCACAGGCGGTCCCAGAGCCTCTGGATGTCGCTGGGGTCCTCGCCCAGCAGCGTGGGGGCGATTTCCTTGGCGTGGGCATACATGCCCGGACCGCCCGCCCGCTTGGAATAGGCGAAGCCCAGCCCTTCATGGCCATCGCGGGTGCGGATCTCGCAGAAGATCATCGCGACTTCGGTCAGGGGCTTCTGGCGGCCGGTGAAGACCTTGGCGTCGCTGATGGGCGTGGGCAGCGGCAGGAAGGCCAGGGACAGCTTGATCCAGGCGATGCGGTCGCTGCCGCCATCGGAGACGACAGCCGCATGCGCCGGTTCGGAAAACGCGGCGGATTCTGGGCGGGACATGAGGGCAATCCTTTTGAAAACGAAACGTCAAAATAGGGACACAGCCCGCCCCGGGGTTGACCCGGACAGACCGGAACAGAGAACAGATACTATCTCTTACCATGACCGCAAGGCAGCCGAAAAACCATCGTTGACTCAAGGAAAACGTGCTTGTTTCCCAGAGTTTCCTTTCCGTCATGATGAGTTGTATGATAACTTACTTGTGAAATTTTGCCACCCCGGAGGTTCCCCTATGCCCATCACCGGCATGCAGCTCATCGGCAGCCAGAACGTCGCTGGCGCCGGCCCTTCTTTCCAGGCCGTCAACCCGGCGGACGGCCGGGAGATTCCGCCGTCCTGGCAGGGCGCGGATGCCCGGCAGGTGGATCAGGCCGTCCAGCTGGCGACCGCCGCCTTCGTCTCCTATCGGGAAACCACGCCGGAACAGCGCGCCGCCTTTCTGGAAGCCGTCGCCCAGGCCATCCTGGATCTGGGCGATGAACTGATCGAGCGCGCCATGCTGGAAACCGGCCTGCCCCGCCCGCGCCTGGAAGGCGAACGCGGCCGCACCGTCAACCAGCTGCGGCTGTTCGCCCGCGTCGTGCGCGACGGCGACTGGCTGGATGCGCGCATCGATCACGCCCTGCCCGACCGCAAGCCCGCGCCCCGCAGCGATCTGCGCATGCGCCAGATTCCGCTGGGACCGGTGGCTGTTTTCGGGTCCAGCAATTTCCCGCTGGCCTTTTCCGTCGCCGGGGGCGACACGGCGTCCGCCCTGGCCGCCGGCGCTCCGGTGGTCGTCAAGACCCACCCCGCCCACCCCGGCACGTCCGAACTGGTGGGACAGGCCATTCGCAACGCCGTGCAGCAATGCGGCCTGCACGAAGGCGTGTTTTCCCTGCTGGCCGGCCCCGGCATCGACCTGGGTCTGGCGCTGGTCCGCCACCCCGGCATCCAGGCCGTGGGCTTCACCGGCTCGCGCCAGGGCGGCATCGCCCTGATGCAGGCCGCCGCCCAGCGCCCGGTGCCGATCCCCGTCTACGCGGAAATGAGCAGCACCAACCCCGTCTACCTGCTGCCGGGCGCGCTGGCGGCTCGCGCCGACGCGCTGGCGGACCAGTTCTCGGTCTCGCTGCTGGGCAGCGCCGGCCAGCTGTGCACCAACCCGGGGCTGATCATCGCTCTGGACAGCCCGGAACTGGACCGCTTCATCGCCCGCGCCACGCGGAACATCCAGGCGGCCCCCGCCGCCACCATGCTGACCACCGGCATCGCGCAAGCCTACCGGCAGGGAGTGCAGCGCCAGCTGGATCATCCCGCCGTCCAGTCCCTGGCGCGCGGCCTGGCCGACGACGCGCCCGCCCATTGCCAGGCCAACCTGGCGGTCACGACGGCGCAGGGTTTCCTGGCCGACCCGGAACACCTGGGATCGGAAATCTTCGGGGCCAGTTCCCTGGTCATCCGCTGCGCGGACGCCAGCGAATTCCAGGCCATCGCCCGGGCCCTGGAAGGCCAGCTGACGGCCACCCTGCACCTGGAACCCGGCGCGGACGACGCGCTGGCCGCCCAGCTGATCCCGATCCTGGAACTGAAGGCGGGCCGGATCCTGGCCAACGGATTCCCCACCGGGGTGGAAGTCTGCGACGCCATGGTGCACGGCGGCCCCTTCCCGGCGACGTCCGACAGCCGCACCACCTCGGTCGGCACGCTGGCCATCCGCCGCTTCCTGCGTCCCGTCTGCTACCAGGACATCCCCGACGCCCTGCTGCCCGCCGCCCTGCGGGCCGCCAACCCCTGGCACATCACCCGTACCGAGCGATAGACCATGAGCCCCAGCGCATCCCCCGAAGTCCAGACCCCGCGGATCACCCAGGTCCAGGTCGTGCCCGTGGCCGGCCAGGACAGCATGCTGCTGAACCTCAGCGGCGCCCACGGCCCCTATTTCACCCGCAACATCGTCCTGATCGACGATGAGGCCGGCCGCCAGGGCCTGGGCGAAGTCCCCGGCGGCGAGGCGATCCGGGCCGAGGCCCAGCGCCTGGGCCGGCAGCTGATCGGCCAGCCCATCGGCCGCATGAACGAACTGCTGGAACAATGCCGCCGCGCCACCCAGGGCGGCGCGGAGGACCGTCGCGGCACCCAGACCTTCGACCTGCGCACCGGCGTCCACGTCGTCACCGCGCTGGAATCCGCGCTGCTGGACCTGCTGGGCCAGCATCTGGGGGTCCCGGTCGCGGCGCTGCTGGCCGACGGCCGCCAGCGCGACGCCGTCGAAGCCCTGGGGTACCTGTTCTACATCGGCGACGCCGGCAAGACGTCCCTGGGCTACCGCCGGGAAGACGACGCCGACAACGAATGGTTCCAGTTGCGCAATCGCGAAGCCCTGACTCCGGACGCCGTCGTGCGCCTGGCCCGGGCGGCCCGGGACCGCTACGGCTTCCGGCACTTCAAGCTGAAGGGCGGCGTGCTGGCCGGCGACGCGGAAATCGAAGCCGTCGCCGCGCTGGCCGAACAGTTTCCCGACGCCCACATCACCCTGGACCCCAACGGCGCCTGGTCCCTGAAAGAAGCCATCCGCCTGTGCCGCGACCAGCATCATGTCCTGGCCTACGCGGAAGACCCCTGCGGGGCGGAAGCCGGCTATTCCGGCCGCGAAGTCATGGCGGAATTCCGCCGCGCCACGGGCCTGCGCACGGCCACGAACATGATCGCCACCGACTGGCGCGAAATGATGCACGCCATCCAGCTGCAATCCGTGGACATCCCGCTGGCCGACCCGCACTTCTGGACGATGCGCGGCTCGGTGCGCGTGGCCCAGATGTGCCACGAATGGGGCCTGACCTGGGGTTCGCATTCCAACAACCACTTCGACATCTCGCTGGCCATGTTCACGCACGTCGCGGCCGCCGCCCCCGGCGACATCACCGCCATCGACACGCACTGGATCTGGCAGGACGGCCAGCACCTGACGACCGACCCCCTGCGCATCGTCGACGGGCGCATCGCCGTGCCGCGCGCGCCCGGCCTGGGGGTGCGCATCGACCCCGACCGCCTGGCCCGGGCCCACGCCCTGTACCAGGAAAAAGGCCTGGGTGGCCGGGACGATTCCGTCGGCATGCAGTTCCTGATTCCGGGCTGGCGTTTCGACAACAAACGGCCCTGCCTGGTGCGCTGAGCCCGCAAGCTCTCAGGAAAAGCACTATGATGCCCTTGCCAGGCAGCCGATTCGCGGCGCCTGGCAGTTTTTTTCCCATCCCATGACGACCGACCAACGTTCCCCCGCCTGGCTGGGCCCCGCGCTGATGTGCGGCGCCAGCCTGTGTTTCGCCATGCTGGACACGGGCACCAAGTACCTGGCGGCCCACTATCCGCTGCTGCAGGTCGTCTGGGTCCGCTACATCGCGCAGATGATCGGCGTCGTGCTGATCTTCGGCCCCAGCATGCGCCTGCATCTGCTGGAAGCCCACAACTACGGCATCCAGCTGTTCCGGGGCCTGTGCCTGTGCTGCGGCAGCGTGTTCGTCATCAACGGCCTGGCCCGCCTGCCGCTGGCCGAGGCCACGGCCATCGTCTTTCTGGGCCCCGTCCTGATCACCATCCTGTCCGGCCTCCTGCTGAAGGAAAAAGCCCGGTCCATGGACTGGCTGGCCGTCACCTGCGGCTTCGCCGGGGTCCTGATCATCGCCCGGCCGGGCGGCGGCCTGCTGACCTGGGCTATCCTGTTTCCCATGGGTTCGGCCCTGTGCAACGCCTTCTACCAGCTGGTCACGCGATCCACCCGCAGTTCCGAACATGCCGCCACCAGCAACTTCTACACCGGCCTGATCGGCGCGCTGGCGCTGACCCCCTGGGGCGCCAGCGCCTGGACGCCGATGGCCACGCCGGATTTCCTGCTGCTGCTGGGCATCGGCGGCATCGCCTCGATCGGCCACCTGACCATCACCTATTCCCTGCTGCATGCCTCGGCGGCATCGCTCGGGGCCTACAGCTACTCGCAGATCCTGTGGGCGACGCTGCTGGGCTGGCTGGCCTTCGGCGCCATGCCCGACGCCATGGCCTGGCTGGGCATTCTGGTCATCGCCCTGGGCGGGCTGGTGCTCTCGGTGCCCCAGGTCCGGCGGGCCGGCGCCGCGCTGCTGCGCCTGGGGCGGCGCTGAGGCCGCAGCGGGGCGTCCCTCAGATTTCCAGCGGCAGCCAGCGCCCCCGTTCGTAGCGCTGCAGCGCATCGCCCTCGTAGCGCCACAACAGCATCCAGCCGTTGTCGCACAATCGGGCCAGCACCGCATTGCGCGCGATGATGTCGTCGATCCATCGGGCGGGCGCATCGATCACGACCGTCAGGCGCACGGGCTGATGATGCCAGCCCTCGCCATCGTGCAGGGACTGCCTGGGCAGCCCGATGCGCAGATCGCCGCCATTGCCCTCGAACACCCCGACGTGGCCGTCCACGACGTTGTGCAGCACCTTGTTGCCCGCGCCGTAGTGCACGGGATCGCAGGTGGACGCGTGGTACTGCCAGGACAGCCAGTTGGTGACCAGCATCGGCCCCATCATGAGCTTCTCCAGCACCGCGCCATCAGGGTCCAGCCGCGCGTCGTAGTCGTGCAGGTAGGCGCGGCTGAGCACCCGGCCGCGGCTGCGGTCGCGCGGACCGATGATGAACGCCGCGTTGCGGGTCAGTCCCCATTCCGGTCGGGTCTGGGACCCGTCGTTGGCCCGGCGCCGGAAGGACGCCAGCAACGGCTTCGGGGCCAGATTCGCATCCATCCGCAATGCCGGCGCCCGTTCGCGGCGGACCCGGTCGCCCGCCCGGGCGAAGGCCTGCTCCATCCGATGCCAGCGCGCCCGCGCCGGCGGCGGCAGCAGATCCAGGTCGAAGCCCGTCACTTCGTCGGTCGTCGTATTGTGCAGAGCCCCCATGAAGACGGTGCCGTCCGGGATGCGGAGCCCGCGCGAACGCAGACCTTCGCGCACCTCGGGATCGTTCAGCAACAGCGCCAGCGCGCGCGCGTTGGCCTCGCCGGGCCGGCCGTAGCAGGCGCCGCAATCCAGGGTCGAGGCGTGCGCATTGTTGGTGCTGTGCCCCGCATGGCCGCACAGGATCACCAGCGGCGCCAGCCGGTCGTCCAGCCCCATCGTCCGCAGGACGCCGGCCGCCAGTTCCACGCGCTTCGCGAGATCCAGGCCGGCCACCATCGGCCTGCACCGGTCCTGGATCGAACCGGGCAGGCCCAGGCGATCCGCGCTGGCGCGCGGCGCGGCCGGCGGCCTGATCCACCGCGCGATCTTGCCGAGATAGCCCGCTCCCAGCACTTCGACGAAGGAAAAGGTCGCGTTCGACCAGCGCACGGCGCCCAGCCACTGATCCAGCCCCGCCAGGCGGACCCGGCGCGCCGAGCGGGCCTGCGCGAGGCCCGCCGCATCGACCGCCGTTCCGCCCGGCGCCGTCACCACGTCCTGCACCGCGACGCTGGGATAGGCCAGGCCCGGCAACTGCGGCCGGCGGACGTCCGTGCCCAGCGGCGTGTAATGGATGGGGATGCCGAAGAAGCCCGCGAACGCCCGTGTCTGGACGCCCGGCCACACGGCCTCCAGCGCGCGCCGCATGCGCTCGCTGCGCGTATCGATGCAGAAGACGGCCTGCACTTCGGGCGCCCGGGCGGCGGAGGCCGACGCTGTCGCCGGGGCGCGCAGTGTCCGCGCAAAGCCGCGCTGGAAGCTGATCTCCAGCGCCCGCTGCCAGCATTCATCCACCGCCAGCGCCGTCTCGGCTTGCGCGACGCGCCGGGGAAAATCCCGCCAATGCGCGTCCAGCGCGGACACGGCGGCGCCGCGCGCGCCCGGAGGCACGGCGCGGGCCAGCAAGGTTTCCCAGGCGATCCGGCAGGCCAGCAGGTCGCTCAGGCGCAGGTCCTCCTGCCCGGCGGGAATCTTCTGCCAGCCGATATAGGCGCACCACGCCGCCCAACCGTTGATCGACAGCAGCAGCGCCTCGAAATAATCGCGCCAGACGGATGCGTCCAGCGACAGTTCGGCCAGCGCCCAGCGCAGAGCGTCCTCGGCCCGCAGGGGAAGCGCGCTCAAGCGCTTCGCGAACCCGGGCAGGCCCAGCCTGGCGCCCAGGCCATGGTCGCCGACCATGCTTTCGCGCCAGAACCCGTACAGGCCAGGGCTGCCCGAGGCGCGCCAATCCGCCTGATGGCGATCGAAGTAGGTCGCGCAGGCCTGGCTCATCTGGAACACGATGGCGGCGCGCCAGGGCCAGCGCCTGTTCTTCTGCACCGCATCGTCCAGCAGGTCCACCAGCAGCGGCTCGCGGCGCAGCGCGGGCGCGGCCGCCAGCCCTGCGATGCACTGTTCGGCCGTCACCTCGCAGGCGTCCTGCGCGGCGCGGCGGTCCAGCGCGGTATTCAGGTCCTCGCGCGCGATGCGGCCCGCCTCCCATTCCCGCCGGATGTAGTCCCGCGCGGGGAACACGCGGAAGTCGCCCAGCACGGCCAGGCGCGCCGCCACGCGGCGGATCGGCTGATCGATGCGGCGCCAGTGGGGGTTGACCGCCACCGCCTGGTCCAGCGGCCAGGCCGGCATGATGCCGGAGCACGCCTGTTCGACGGCCCGGCGCAACGCTTCGCGATCCCCGGCGGCCCGCGCGGCCCCTTCCGGCGCTTCCGCAATCTCCATGTCCCGCATGACGGCGCTCATGAGCGGACGCCCTCATAGACGGATTCCTGCGGACGCCAGGACGGCGGCGTCGCCTTGCGGCCGGCGCCGGCCCAGGCGGCGGGCCACAGCCGCAGCACCCAGTGGGTGTAGCCCTCGTCCATGTAGAAGCCGGCATACACCCAGCGGCGCGCGGTCACGACCGACTGCGGCCACACCTGGAACGCCACCATCCCCAGGTACATCACGCCCAGGCCGACCAGGGCGACGATGCCGGCGCCATCCAGCGGATCGTTCAGCACGCCGATGGGCGCATGGTCCACGATGCCGGCGGCCAGCGTCAGGACGATGGCCATGAACACGGCCGCCGCGATCCGCGCGGCCACCGTCCGGGCGCCGCCCGCCTGCGCCTTCGGCGCCCACAGGATCGGCGCCCACGCCAGCGCCAGCACGGCGCTCCACCACCATGGCCAGGCCCGGTCCCCCAACGCGGCCTGCAGGCCGAAGACGATGGCCAGGGAGACCGGCACGGCCAGGATCATGCTCAGGGCGGAATTGCGGGCCTCGCCCGTCAGGAGCTTGCGCTCGCACTCCCGGACAGCGCCGGATGCGTTCAGGAAGTTGTGCGCCTTGTACAGGGAATGGCCCAGCAAGTGCAGCGCCGCGAAGAGATACAGGCCCAGGCCGCATTCCAGCAGCATGAATCCCATCTGCGCGATCGTGGACCATGCCAGGTGCACCTTCTGGCTGACGCGCGTCAGCAGCACCAGGCCCGCCACCACCGCCGACGCCAGACCGAAGCCCACCAGCAGCCAGCGCGCCGCCGGCGACGCGCCCAGCAAGGGCGCGAACAGCACCAGCACGTATCCGCCCAGATTGACCACCCCGGCATGCAGCAGCGCCGACACCGGCGTCGGCGCTTCCATCACCTGGACCAGCCAGCCATGCACCGGCATCAGCGCCGTGCGGGCGATGACGGCCAGCGCCAGGCACACGCCGCTCCATTGCAGGGCGGCGGAGGCGGGACCCGCCGCGAGATGCGCCCGCAGGACGGACAGAGACCCGCTGCCCGTCTGCGACCACGCCAGCAAGGCGGCAGCGATCAGCAGCGCATCGGCGGCGCGGTCCGTCACCCTTTTCTTGTGCGCCGCCAGCAGCGCGAAGGGCCGATCCGGATAAAAGCACAGCAGGTGATGCATGGCATGGCCGATGGCCGCCCACGCGGCGATCAGGACGACCCAGTGGTCGGCCAGCAACAGCAGATGCACCGCCGCCAGCACCGCGCCCAGGGCCGCCATGTACACCGGCTGGCGGGGTTCGCCGTTGAGGTGATGCGAGGAATAGACGGCGATGGCCGCGCCGAGCAATTGCACCAGCAGGCCGGCCCAGGCGCCGAACGGATTCACCGCCAGCCATCGGCCCGCGCCCGGCCCCGCCGTTCCGCCGGCCGACAGTAGCGCAAGTTCCCAGGCCAGTTCCGCCAGCGACACGGCCAGCGCCGCGAACGTCAGCGCATTGAACCGCGCCCATGCGCGCCGCACGGGCGCGCGGCCGCGCACCGACCAGATCGCGGCGCCCGCCATCAGCGCTACAGGCGCCAAGCCCAGCGCGACATTTCCTTCCTCAAGCAGATTCAACACGTGCGCCCCTGAAAAAACGACACGCGTATTCTTGGATTTTTTATCTATTCTGTAAATTACATTTATAATATTGGAACGTTCTATAAAACAGAACTATGGACATCAACCAGCTGAACTTCAAGCATTTGTTCTACTTCTGGCGCGTGGCGAAACAGGGTTCCCTCACCCACGCGGCGGAGCAGATCCATACTTCGCAGTCCGCCCTCTCCACGCAGATCAGACAGCTGGAGAACCGACTGGGAACGCCCCTGTTCGACCGCCAGGGACGCCACCTGGAACTCACCGCGACGGGCCAGCAGGTCTTCACCTATGCGGAAAACATCTTCGGGCTGGGCGAACAGATGCTGGGGTGGCTCGACGGCCGCGACGCCGGCGTCACCCGCGTGCGCGTGGGCAGCGTGTCGACCATGTCGCGCAACTTCCAGGTCAACTGGCTGCGCCCTCTGTTCCAGGACCCGACCATTCTGCTGTCCGTGGATTCCGGCCCCCTGCAGACGCTGATCGAACGCCTGCTGCGCCATCAGCTGGACGTGGTGCTGGCCAACGAGCCCGTCTCGTCCGATCCGACACGGCCGGTCTCGTCGCGTTTTCTCGGCAGCCAGGTCATCTCGCTGGTGGGCCGGTCCGACCGCTGGGCCGGCGCCACGCTGCAAGTCCCGGAAGATCTCGAAGACGTCGAAATGGCCATGCCCAGCACGCGCCACAACGTGCGCCTGCAGTTCGACGCCCTGTGCTTTTCCGCCGGCGTGCAGCCCAGGCTGCGCGCCGAGATCGACGACATGACCATGCTGCGCCTGATCGCGCGCGACAGCGGCTGGATCACGGTGCTGCCGGAAGTCGTCGTGCAGGACGAGCTGCACTCGGGCGAACTGGTGCACGTCGGCCAGTCCTCGCAGCTGACCGAACATTTCTACGCCATCACGGTCCAGCACGGCCATCTGGCGGGGCCCCTCAACCGGCTGCTGTCGCGCGCGGCGACCGGGGACATCCTGGGCGCAGCGCCACCCGAATCATCCGAATCCCTTCAACCGACAAGGACATCATCGTGTTCCCTCAACGACTGACGGAAGGCTACGCCTCATTCCTGCACGGGCGCCTCGCCACCGAACGCGCGCGATACCTGAACCTGGCCGAACACGGCCAGCACCCGGACATCATGCTGATCAGCTGCGGCGATTCCCGCGTCGCGCCCGAAACCATCTTCGACGCCGGCCCCGGCGAGATGTTCGTCGTGCGCAACATCGCCGGCATCGTTCCGCCGTGCGATGAAGATCCCGAGACCGCCTTCCACGGCACCAGCGCCTGCGTGGAATTCGCCGTCAATGCCCTGGAAGTCGCCCACATCGTCGTCATGGGGCACGCCAGCTGCGGCGGCGTCGCCGCCTACGCCAACAAGGCCGAACCGCTGTCCAAGCGCGACTTCATCGGCAAATGGATGTCGCAGATCAAGCCCGTGGCCGACAAGGTCGGCCCGCAGACGGGCGACCGCGCCGAATGGATCCGCAACATGGAATGGGGCGTGGTCGAATACAGCATGAACAACCTGCTGACCTTCCCCGCCGTGCGCGAGCGCGTCCAGGCCGGCAAGCTGACCATCCACGGCGCCTATTTCGGCGTGGCCACCGGGGTGCTGTTCATCCGCGATCCAGACACCGGCGTGTTCGAGCCCTATCGGGAATAGGCGGCCGCGCGGCCCGGAAAGCGGCGCTGTCCGGTCTTCGCCCGGACCCCGCCTAAGCGGGCCGCCAGTCCAGAACCCAGGCGCCGCTGCGCACGTTCTGCAGCCATAGCGCGCAGCTCAGGGTCTTGGCGTCGGTGACGCGGCCCTGCCGGCAGGCGGCGGCGAAATCTTCGTCCGACAGGGCGCAGACGTCCAGGAACTCATCCGCATCCAGATGGCGCTCGCCCGCCCGCAGGTCTCGCGCGAAGAAAATGTGGATGATTTCCGTGGAGTACGCAATGGCCAGGTGCAGAGCGCCCGCATGCGCCCACTGCCCGGCGGTGTAGCCGGTTTCCTCCAGCAGCTCCCGCTGCGCGCAACGCAGGGGGTCTTCGCCCGGCTCCAGCTTGCCCGCGGGAAATTCCGTCATGACCCGCCCCACGGGGTAGCGGAACTGTCGCTCCAGCAGCACGCGCGCGTCATCCAGCAGCGGAATGACGACGACCGCCCCCGGATGAATGATGTATTCGCGGGTGGACGTGCTGCCGTCGGGCATGCGCACGGTATCGCGGCGGCCCTTCAGAAAGCTGCCTTCGCACAGGGTTTCGCTGGCGATGCGGGTTTCCAGCAAATGGCGGTCCGAGTCATCCGGCACGGTGTCTCCTTCAAGTGGCAATGGCGTCTCGCAGCCAGGCGGCGGCGCGTTCTTCCGGCATGGGGCGGCCAATCCCGTATCCCTGACCCACGTCGCAGCCCAGGTCGCGCAGCATGTCCTGGACGGCGCGGGTCTCGATGCCTTCGGCGATCACCTGCAGGCCCAGGGTGTGGCTCATTTCGATGATGGACCGCACGATGGCCCGCAGGTCCGAGTCGCCCGCCATGCCGGCGACGAAAGACTGGTCGATCTTCAGCGCATCGACCGGCAGGCGGTTCAGGTAGGCGAACGAGGAATACCCCGTCCCGAAATCGTCGATGGACAGACGCACGCCCAGGGCATGCAGGGCGTACAGCGTGCGCAGGGACCGGGCGGGATCGGCCATGATGACGCTTTCGGTGACTTCCAGTTCCAGCAGCGCCGGGTCCAGGCTGTGTTGCGCCAGGGCGTCTTCGACCTGCTGCGGAAAATATTCGTCCAGCAGGTTGCGGGCCGAAATATTGACTGCCATGATGACCCCTGGGCGAACGGCCTGCAGCCGCACGCACGCCGCCACGGCCTGGTCGACGACCCAGCGGGTGAACGGGTGGATCAGGTCGCTGACCTCGATGATGGGAATGAACTGGGCGGGGGACACCAGGCCGCGGTCCGGATGCTGCCAGCGCGCCAGCGCCTCGAACCCGACCGGCGTGCCGGGCGCCAGCGCATCGTTGCCCAGCGCGATCTTCGGCTGCAGATGCAGCAGGAACTGCCCCTGCGCCAGGGCGGCGCGCAGATCCGCCCGCAGCAGCTGGCGGTCCTGCACCTGGGCCCGGTCCCGGACGTCGAAGACGGCGCTGCCCAGGCCTTCGCGCTTGGCTCGGCGCATGGCCGTATCGGCGCAGCGGATCAGCTCGTCGGGCGCATGGGCATGTTCCGGATAGACCGCCAGGCCGAAGCTGCAATTGATGCGCACCTGCAGCGCATTGACGGTGAAGGGTTCGCGGGTGGCCGCCAGCAGATCGCGCACCAGGGCGTCGGCCTGGGCCGGATCGTCCGTATCCAGCAGGAAGGCGAATTCGTCGCTGCCCAGCCGCGCCAGCGAACAGGCGCCGCCCAGGCAATCCCGGAACCGGAGCGCGACCGCCTGCAGCAGACGATCGCCCACGTCGTGCCCCAGGGCCCCGTTGACCTCCTTGAATCCATCGATGTTGGAGATGACCAGCGTCCAGGGCTTGTCCAGCCCCTGTTGGGTGCGCATCTGCAGGCGATGCAGGATGGCGCCCCGGTTGAGCAAGCGGGTCAGGGAATCGTGCGAGGCCTGGTGGGCCAGGGCGCGCTGCATCAGGTTCCCCGCCGCCAGCAAGGCGACGCACAGCAGCAGGCCCATGATCAGCAGGCCGGTCCACAGCGCCCGCCTGGCTTCGGCATACAGGGCCGCTTCGGGGATTTCGTAGCGCACGGACAGGCCCTGGGGATCTCCTCTGGGCCCGGCCGGCACGGAATAGACGATCCACCGCACCTGGTCCGCATCGGTGTAGGCGTTGCGCAGCAGGCCGGTCTGCTGATCGGGATACGGGTCCAGGCGCTCGCCCAGGTGGCTGGAATTCCCCGGCACGCGCTGCAGGATGTAGCCCTGGCGGTCGAGGATCCACAGGCGGGCCTGCGGCAGCAGTTCCGGGATGGCCGCCCCGGCCCGCAGATACCCCAGGTTCATGCCCGCGTAGGCGACCCCGGCGGTGATCCCGGAATCCCCCGGCACGCGCACGGCCAGCACCACCGTGGGAACCCCGGACATCCGGCCGATGATGAAGCCGCCCAGGATGACGTCCGGCTCTTCCATGGCCGCGTGGAAATAGGATCGGTCGCCCAGGAAGGAGCCTTTCCGGTCGGGGTCCGGCAGGCCCGAACAGACCTGCCGGCCGTCCGCGCCGATCACTCCCAGGTTCAGGTAGCGCGGCAGATGCGCCAGCAGCGATGTGAAGTATCCCCGGCATTCATGCCAGCGGGCGTCGCGCAGCACCGGCGAATTCGACAAGGACAGCAGCACGTCGCGCGCATCGTTCAGCAGGGTGCGGTCGTAGGCGGCCGTCACCTGCACCAGGTTTTCGGCCGAGCGTTCGCTGCTGAGCATCAGGCCCTGGTACTGATGCCAGATGTAATAGCCCAGGCCCCCGATGATGGGAATGGCGGTCGCCAGGACCGCCATGAACAGGCGCAGACGCAGATTGCCCAGCACGCCTGGGCGGGAGTCGGCACGGCTTGCGGAGAAAAGACGCCTCAACGCACCAGACAACGCTGTTTCCTTGTGCAAGTCCGGCCCGGCGACAGGCCAAGCCTACAGACAGGCCAATATACACGGAAACCCACGCAGCCTGAAGGTCTTCGGGGGTCGCGCCCCGATGCGCGGCGCGCCGCCGGGCGCCGCGCGGCGGACACGCGGTCTAAAATGACGCGGTCAACGATCGCGCCTGGAAGGCATTCATGTTCCATCTATCCCCCGAGACCTTCGCCAGCAAGGCCGCCCACTATGCCAGCCTGGCGGACCAGGCGCGGCACCTGATCGCCGGCGAATCCGACCTGATCGCCAACGCGGCCAATTTCAGCGCCCTGGTGTTCCACAGCCTGCCGCAACTGAACTGGGCGGGCTTTTACCTGTTCGACGGCACGGAACTGGTCGTCGGCCCCTTCCAGGGCAAACCGGCCTGCATCCGCATCCCCATCGGATCGGGCGTGTGCGGCGCCGCGGCCCTGGCCCGGCGGACGCAGGTCGTGCGGGACGTGAATCAGTTCGACGGCCACATCCCCTGCGACTCGGCATCGCAATCCGAAATCGTCGTGCCGCTGGTGCGCGCAGACGGATCGCTGCTGGGCGTCTGGGACGTGGACAGCCCCGTGACCGGCCGCTTCGATGAAGACGACCGCGCGGGGATGGAAGCGCTGTGCCAGGTGTTCATGGATCACCTCGGCTGACGCTCCCCCGGTCCCGCTACAGGGCGCCGATGCGCTGCGCGATGGCGGCGCCCATGTCGGTGGTGCTGGCGGAACCGCCCAGATCGCGGGTGCGCGGCCCCTGATCCAGGACATGCTCGATGGCCGCCATCAGTTCGGCCGCGGCCGCCTGGCAGGCGGGGTCCTGCTGCCCCAGGAAGTCCAGCATCATGACGGCGGACCAGATCATGCCCACCGGATTGGCGACGTTGCGCCCGTAGATGTCGGGGGCCGAGCCATGCACGGGCTCGAACAGCGACGGGAATCGGCGTTCCGGATTGAGGTTGGCCGAGGGAGCGATACCGATGGTGCCCGTGCAGGCGGGACCCAGGTCGGACAGGATGTCGCCGAACAGATTGGACGCCACCACCACATCGAATCGTTCGGGCTGCAGGACGAAACGCGCGCACAGGATGTCGATGTGGTGCTTGTCCCAGGCCACGTCGGGATATTGCGCCGCCATGGCTTCCAGGCGCTCGTCCCAATACGGCATGCTGAGGGCGATGCCGTTGGATTTCGTCGCCGAGGTCAAGGCGCGGCGCGGCCGGCGCTGGGCGAGATCGAAAGCGTACTTCAGCACCCGGTCGATGCCATGGCGGGAAAACACGGATTCCTGGATGACGATCTCCCGATCGGTCCCCTCGTACATCCGCCCGCCCAGGTTCGTATATTCGCCTTCGGTGTTTTCACGCACGACCAGGAAATCGATGTCTCCCGGCTGCCGTCCCGCCAGCGGGGCCCGCACGCCCGGCATCTGGCGCACGGGCCGCAGATTGATGTACTGATCAAAGCCCCGGCGGAATTTCAGCAGCGACCCCCACAAAGACACGTGGTCCGGCACCACATCGGGCCAGCCCACCGCCCCGAACAGGATGGCGTCGAAGCCCCTCAGGCGCTCGAACCAGTCCGGCGGCAACATGTCGCCATGGCGCTGCCAGTATTCCGCGCAGGCCCAGTCCAGGTGCTCGTACTGCAGCGACAGGCCATGCCGGTCCTGCAAGACGTCCAGCGCCCGCAGGGCTTCGGGCATGACTTCCTTGCCGATTCCGTCTCCCGGAATCACGGCGATCTTGAATGTGTGCATAGTGGGACAGCTCAATCGAATGTGGAAAAGAAGGGTCAGGCGGAACGGTCCGCCCCCCAGGAAAACACGCGGCGCAGGGCATCCGGGCCGCAATCGTCCCCCAGGCAAGCCAGGGCGAGCATCAGGCGCAGGCGCGCCTTGCGGCCCGACAGCCCGCTGACTCCCAGCGCGCCGGCCGCCTGCAGATCGTGCAGGGATCCGGCATATTCATAACAAGGCTGGACAGGTCCGGTCAGCGTGGAACTGCACACCAGCACCTTGCAGCCCGCGGCGGCGGCCCGGCGGACTTCGGGCACCCAGTCCGGCGGCACCTGGCCCCGGCCGGTGCCTTCCAGGACGATGCCGGGCGCGCCGGCATCCACCAGGGCCTTGAGCGCCAGCGGCCCGGCTCCGAGGTTCGCGCCCAGCAGCTCCACGGCCGGCAATTTCCCCGGCGGCGGCTGCAACAGGGGCTGGCGCCGGGGCTGCTGATAGATCAGCACGGCGTCATCATCGATGAACCCCAGGCAGCCGAAGCCGGGCGAATCGAAGCCGTTCAACTGGAAGCTGCTGGTCTTGCGCACGAAGGCGGCGGCATGCACCGTTTCATTGAACACCACCAGCACGCCCAGGCCGCGGCAGTCCGGGGACGCCGCCACCCGCAAGGCATGGCGCAGGTTCAGATACGCATCCGTGCCGGGCGCATGCGGCACGCGCTGCGAACCCGTCACGGCCACCACCACATCGCGCGTCCGCAGGCTGCTTTCCAGAAAATAGGCCGTGTCTTCCAGCGTGTCGGTGCCATGCGTCACCACGATGCCGTCCACCTCGCCGCCGTCGATCAGCGACTGGCATTGCGCGCGCAGGCCCTGCAGATCGTCCAGCGTCAGGGCGTTGCTGGGTTTCTGGAACAGGGACAGCACTTCGACCCGGATGTCGGCAGCCTCGGGCACGCCGCCCAGCAAGGCCTGCCCCGACAAGGCTCCGGCGATGTTGCGGCCCTCCGGGCCGGGCAGGCTGGCGATGGTCCCGCCCGTGGACACCACGGCCACGCGCCTCATCAGGCGCTCACCGGCAGAACGCGCTCGGCCAGGACACGGCGGCAGTCCATTTCAAACTCCATGTCGACGACGGGCGGACGCACGAAGTGCCAGGTCAGCCCCAGGCGCATCGCGCCCCGGCGCACGAATTCGTCCGCCAGGAAGGGATGGGGGTCATGGATCATGTAGAGCTGCGTGCCGGTGCAGTCCGGCCAACCATAGCCCAGCACCGCCATGCGGCGCTGCATTTCGTCCAGCACCCAGCGGGCCTTCTTGCGCATGCCTTCGGGCGAAATGTCCTGATAGGCGATCAGATGATCCTTGTAGTTGGCATGGCCTTCCGGCACTTCGCTGCTGCCGGCCACCACGAAGGCGCGCTCGTCCTCGGAGGACGGCACGGTATAGCTGAAGGCATGAAAGGAAGGCTGCGCGGGCGGATCGATTTCCGGGCAGACATTGCTGCGCGGCACGGGATTGACCGTGTCGCTCGCGATGCCCCAGGCCTGCAAGGTGCCGACATATTCGGCATTGAACCTGGCGAAGCCTTCTTCGCTGAACTGCCCCGGCGAGCGCAATTCGCAACCGCACAGGGCCGCCAGCGGCCGGCCCTCGGATTCCAGGACCTGCCGGATGCGGGCAAAGCCATCCAGCAACGGCACCGGCCGGGAAAACACGACGCGCCGGATCGTGTAGCCCGGCTCGGCGGCCGCCCCTCCGGAATACTGCATGACGCCGCTGGGCACATAGCGATAATTGCCCGCGGCGAAGACGACGGCTTGATCCTTCATGACGATTTCTCCATTCAAGAACAGAACGCCGGAGGATCCCATCCCCCGGCGCCACGCATCAATACAACAGACTGGGGATGGCCGTGCTGAACCACGGGACGTAGGTGATCGCGATCAGCGCCAGGAACATCAGCAGAATGGTCGGCAGCGCCGCCTTGAACACCTCGAAGAGGCTCATCTTGGCGATCCCCATGGCGACGAACAAGTTCAGGCCCACGGGCGGGGTCAGCATGCCGATCGACAGGTTCACCAGGGTGATGATGCCGAAATGGATGGCATCGACCCCGACCTGGGCGGCGATCGGCTGCATCAGCGGCGCCAGCACGATGATGGCCGACGCGCTGTCCAGGAAGGCTCCGGCCACCAGCATGATGGCATTGAACAGCATCAGGATGACGATGGGGGAATTCGTGCCCGACAGGACTTCGGTCGCCAGTTTCGTGGGCGCCCCGGTGCTGGCCAGGATCCAGGAAAACGCCGAAGCGCCCGCCGTGATCAGCAGCAGGGTGCCCGAGAGCACGCCGGTATTGCGCAGGATCGTCAGCGACTGGGAAATAGAAATGGTGCGATAGATGACGGCCCCGACGAACCAGCCGTACAGGCACGCGGCGGCGGCCGATTCCGTCGGCGTGAACAGGCCGGTGTAGATGCCGCCCAGCAGGACCACGGGCAGCCCCAGGCCCCACAGGGACCGGCGCAGCGCGTCCCAGATTTCCCCCAGCGTCGGGAAGGGTTCGCGCGGATAGCGCTTCGCCATGGCGTACCAGCAGCAGTACACGATCAGCAGGGTGGCGATCAGGACCGCGGGCAGGATGCCGGCCGCGAACAGCTTGCCCACCGAAGAGCCGGTCACCGACCCGTAGATGATCAGGGCGATGCTGGGCGGCACGATCGGCCCCAGGGTGCCGGCGGTCGTGATCAGGCCGATGGAAAAGTATTTGTTGTAGCCCGCAGCGACCAGCGCGGGGTACATAATGCTGCCGATGGCGATCACGGTGGCCGGGCTGGAGCCGGAAATCGAACCGAAGAACAGGCAGGACAGCACGGTGGCCGCCGCCATCCCGCCCGGCATCCAGCCGATCAGGGCGCGCGCCAGACCGATCAGTCGATCCGACAGGCCGCCGATGCGCATCAGCTCGGCCGCCAGGATGAAGAACGGAATCGACATCAGGGAGAAATTGTTCATCCCCGAAAACATGCGCATGGGCACGACCAGCGGGTCGATCGTGCCGAAGCCCTTCAGGGCCAGGGACACGGCGAATGCCAAAGACGCGAAAATCGGCAGCCCGAACAGCAACAGGACAAAAAAGATGGGAACGAGAGCAGCAATCATGGGGATTCTCTATCGAATGGGATCCGGGATCGAAGATCGGCGCGCCGTCAGGCGGTCGCGCTGATATCCATGGCCAGCGGCTGATACTCCTTGCCGCTGAGCATGCACCATAGAATCCACAGATACCGCAAGCCCATGAAGGCGGCCGACACCGGGATCACCATGTAGACGTACCCGACCGGAATGCGCATCGCGGGCGAGAGCTGGTTCATGGCCAAGGTGTTGATGGCCAGCCGCGCGCCGTAATACACCAGCACGCCGGCGAACATCAGGCCCAGCACGTTCGCGAGATAGTGCAGCACCCGGGCCAGCCGGGGCCCGACCATCAACGGCAGGACCTCGACGCAGATGTGCGCGGCATACCGCACCCCCATGCTGCAGGTCAGGAAGCTCATCATGATCAGCGCATACAGCACCGTTTCCTCGGACCAGTACAGCGAATTGTTGAATACATAGCGCGCAATGACCTGGATGACGGCGACGAAGGTCGCCACCAGCATGAAGACGATCATGGCGAATGATTCGATCTTGTCCAGGCACCGATTGATTCCTGCAAGCATGGGGACTCTCCTGTGATGGACCGGATCAGCTCACCGTGGCGGCCTTGATCGCGCGCTGCAGCAGCTCAGGCGTGATGTTGGCTTCGAACTGCTTGTAGATCGGCTCGGAACGCTCGATGAACTTCTGGCGGTCCGCGTCGGTCAGTTCGGTGATCTTGATCTGGCCCTTGATCTTCTCGATGATGCGGGCCTCGTCCTTAGCCGTCAGTTCGCGCCCGTAATCGCGCGCCACGTCGAAGGCGTCGGACACGACTTTCTTCAGATCGTCGGGCAGCGATTCCCAGGCCCCCTTGTTCATCACGGCCGCATAGGTGTGATAGGCATGGCCGGTCAGGGTCATGTATTTCTGGACTTCGTAGAACTTCATCGAGTCGATGTTGGCCAGCGGGTTTTCCTGCCCTTCGACCACGCCCTGCTGCAGGCCGTTGTAGACCTCGGTATAGGCCATGGCCGTCGGGTTCGCGCCCCAGGTCCGGTACGTGGACAGGATGGTCGGCGCCTGCAGCGTCCGCATCTTGATGTTCTTCAGGTCGTCCGGCTGGTGGATCTCACGGACGTTGTTGGTGATGTTCCGGAACCCAGCCCCCCAATAGTTCACGCCATGCAGATTGCTTTTTTCCAGGGTCGCCAGCAGTTCGCGGCCCACGTCGCCGTCCAGCAGCTGCTTCATCGATTGTTCGCCCTTCATCAGGTAGGGCAGGTCGAACAGGAACATCTTCGGCTCGAAGTTGGCCAGGTTGCCGGTCGGCGGAATGGCGATCTGGACCAGCCCCATCTGGGTCTGTTCGATGATCTCGACGTCGCCGCCCAGCTGGGCGGCCGGCCGGATGTTGATCTCGATGCGGCCCTGCGAGTTCTTCTCGACCTCTTCCTTGAACTTGACGGCAGCCTGGGCATTGGGCGTCTGTTCGGTCAGGACGTGGGCGAACGTGAAGGTGTAATCCGCCGCCTGAGCGAACGAGGCGCTCAGCAGGGCGCCGGCGATACCGAGGGATAGTTTTCCGATAGGGGAAATATTCATGGTCTCTCTCCTTTGGTGCCCCGCCCGGCCCCGCCACCCATGGCGCGGCCTGCACGGGGCGCATGGTCACAGCAAAAAGTCAGGGCATCCCAGGACATCGACAGGCTTGCCCAGACACGATTCGATGCTCAGCGCCGCTGCCAGCAGACGCTCTTCGGCATGCGGCGGCGCCATCAGCTGCAGCCCCACCGGCAGGCCCAGCGCGTCCAGCCCCACCGGCAGCGTCACCGCGCACAGGCCCAGCAGATTGGCGATGCTGGTATTGCGCAACACCATCATGTTGGCGCGGCGATAGGCGTCCTCGGCCTGCAGATCCGCCAGGCGCGGAGGCGCGATCGCCACCGTCGGCGTCACCAGCACGTCGGCCGCCTCGAAAGCGCCCAGGGCCTGCCGGGCGGCCTGCCGCAAGGCATGGACGCGCAGCAGATAATCGACGGAGGACAGCGACTCGGCGCCTTCGACCCGCAGCCGCACCACCGGGTCCAGGCGATCCATGCGCCCGGGCAGCTCCGCCTTCAGGAATGCGCAGAATTCGGGAGCGGCCAGGCCGCCCTGCTGGAAGATGGCATAGGCCTCGTGACAGCCCGGCAGCGCCGCGTCGCCGACACGCGCGCCGGATTCGGCCAGACGCAGCAGGGCCCGGTCGAAGACTTCCACGATCGATGCGTCCGCCCCTCCCAGGAAGAACCGGTCCACCCGCCCCAGGCGCAGGCCCGCCATCGAATCCATCGCGCGGATGGACGGCTGCGCCGCACCCCGGCCCGCTTCGATCGCCTGAAACGCGAACGCGAGATCTTCGACCGAACGGGCCAGGATGCCCGGCGTATCCAGGCTGGGAGACAGCGGCACGATCCCGTCGGCGGGCCAGCGCCCGTGGGTCAGTTTCAGCCCCGCCTGCCCCGTCACCGAGGCCGGGATCCGCACGGAACCCGCCGTATCGGTCCCCAAGGCCAGCAAGGCCGAGCCCTGGGCCAGCGAGACGCCCGCGCCGGAGCTCGATCCTCCCGGGATGCGGTGTTCCCGGACGCCCCAGGGATTGCAGGGCGTGCCCCAATGCGCATTCGCCCCGATGCCGCCGAACGCGAATTCTACGGTGTGCGTCTTCCCCATGACCGGGGCCAGCTGGCGTTCCAGAATGTCGACCAGCGGCCCGGGCCGTTCCCAGGACGGCCCCAGGGATTCGACCGAGCCGGCGAACGTGGGCAGGCCGCGCACGGCAAACAGGTCCTTGACCGACACGGGCATGCCCATCAGCGGCCCCAGATCCACGCCGCGATCCAGCAATCGGTCGGCCAGGCCGGCCGTCGTCCGGGCCGCATCGCCGTTCCAGGTCTTGTAGGCGTTCAGCGCCGGCTCGTGCCGCCGGTAGTTTTCCTGGCAGGCGCTCGCCAGCGCCGCCGCCGAATATTCCCGCGACCGCAAGCCAGCGTGCAGTTGCCCAAGAGAAAGCCGTCTCAGATCCATGTATCCCCCCGATCGGATGAACCGCCTGTGCCGGCGTTTCTGTGTCGCAGGGCGCGCGCATGTCGGCGCGGTTCCAGGCGACAGTTCATGTCGAATAGGGAGAAGTCTATTCAGAAGGATTCCGGCCTACAATTCCCATTCCGTGAAAACTGTTTTTACTATTCATGAAAGAAAACCTGACGATCGACAGCCTGAAGGTCTTTTGCGAAGCGGCCCAATACGAAAACTTCTCGCAGGCGGCCAGGATGATCGGAATCTCGCCCGCCTACGTGACCAAGCACATCAAGCTGCTGGAATCGGAACTGGACACGCTGCTGTTTCACCGCACCACGCGCCAGGTCACGCTGACCGAGCAGGGCGAGCAGGCTTACGACATGGCGCTGCAGATCCTCCGGAATGTCGAACAGCTGCACGACCGCATCGCGCAGTTCAAGGGGGATCCGAAGGGCCCGTTGCGCATCTCGACCAGCATGGGGTTCGGGCGCCAGGTGGTCGCCCCGGCGCTGGCCGGCTTCTCCCTGCGCTACCCCGCCATCCAGGTCAAGCTGGACGTCCTGGATCAACTGGTCAACATGGCCAAAGAGCAATACGACCTGGACATCCGCATCGGCGACCTGATCGACCCCAACTACATCGCCCGCCCGCTGGCGGCCAACCACCGCATCCTGTGCGCCGCTCCCGCCTACCTCGAACGGCACGGAGCCCCCCGCAAGCTGCAGGACCTGCCGGGGCACAACTGCCTGATCGTGCGCGAACGCGACCACCCGGTGGGGATCTGGGCGCTGTCGCGCCGGGACGTGACGACCAACGTGAAGGTCAACGGATCGCTGATCACCAACAATGGCGAGATCGCGCTGGCCTGGGCGCTGGAAGGGCACGGCATCATCCTGCGTTCCGTCTGGGACGCCCACAAGCACATCCAGGCGGGCGCGCTGGTCCATCTGCTGCCCGGCTACCGGCAGGACGCCGGCATCTGGGCCGTGTACCCCCAGCGGCTGGGCAATTCCGCCAAGATCAAGGCCTGCATCGAATACCTGCAGGCCTATTTCGCCCAGCGGGCGCCTGGACGGAAAGGCCGGGATTCCTAGGCCCGCAGGGCGATTCTCCGTTTCCGGCGGCCCATTTCTCCGTCTCCGGCGGCCCATTTCGGGTATGCTGGACACGGTATTTCAAATCGTTACCCCCCCAATGCCGCCACCCCCTCTTCCGCGCCTGGCCGATGCCCTCGATCTCCCATCGGGACAGCATGGATTCCGGCTGGCGATCATCGCGGGACTGTGCCTGCTGGCGCTGTGCGACATCGCCCTGATCGCCGCGCTGGCGGCGGCCTCGCGGGCCGGCGGCGATACGGCATCGGCCGTCTGGCCGGGCGCCGCGGCGCTGCTGCTGATCAACATCGGGGCGCTGGCGGCGATCCGCTGCCTGTGGCGCCTGCGGCGGCTGGCCGAGGCCGAGCGAAGGGCGCGGGCGCGCGTGCAGTCCATGTTCGACGGCCTGAACGGCAACACCGTGATCGGCATCTACATGGTCAACGCGGCCGTGCAGTTCACCTATGCGAATGCGCAGCTGGCGCGCATGCTGGGATACGACCAGCAGACATTGGCCGATCATTTCCCCCTGGACCGCATCTTCCCGCCCCTGACCTACCAGGACATCCGCCGTCGGGCCGGCCAGCGTCTGTCCGGCGAAGTGGCCCGCGCCCGCTATGAATGTCCCGCCGTGCGCAGCGACGGCACCCCCATCGACGTGGAAGTCTACGGGTCGCGGATCCTGCTGGACGGACGCCCCATCATCATCGGCATGATGCTGGACATCAGCGAACGCAAGCGGGCCGAGGCCGTCGTCTGGCACCAGGCGCACTTCGATTCCCTGACCCAGTTGCCCAACCGCGAGTCCTTCCAGGAACGGCTGCGAGACAGCATCGATCTGTCCACGGACCTGGGCCAGCCGTTCGCCCTGGTCTTTCTGGACCTGGACCAGTTCAAGGACGTCAATGATTCGCACGGACACCACGTCGGCGACGAACTGCTGCTGCAAGTCGCCCGGCGCCTGCAGGCCTGCATACGGGACACCGATCAGCTCGCCCGCCTGGGCGGCGATGAGTTCACCCTGCTCCTGGCCGCGCCGGCCACGCAGGACAGGATAGACACCGTCTGCCGGCAAGTCCTGCAGTCCATCGCGCAGCCGTTCACCCTGCACGAACACAGCGTGCAGATTTCCATCAGCGCCGGCATCACGATCTTCCCGCAGGACGGCGCGGACGGCGCCACCCTGCTCAAGCATGCGGATCTGGCCCTGTACGCGGCCAAGAACCAGGGGCGCAACCGCTTCCACCGTTACTCCGACACGCTGCGGCGGACGGCCCAGGCGCGGCGCGAACTGCTGCAGGACCTGCACGCCGCCGTGCGGGAACAGCAGTTCGAGCTGCTCTACCAGCCGGTGGTGGACATGCGCAGCGGCCGCACCATCAAGGCCGAGGCCCTGATCCGCTGGCGGCATCCGCAGCGCGGCATGATCGCTCCGGCGGACTTCATCGGCCTGGCCGAGGAGTCGGGCCTGATCACCCGGATCGGCGAATGGGTCTTCGAAACCGCCAGCCGGCAGCTGGCGCAATGGCGCCGCGGCATGCTTCCGTCCTTCATGGTGGGGATCAACGTATCGCCGGTCCAGTTCGAACGCGACGGCCTGGACCCGGCCGCCTGGATCCGGACCCTGCGCGCGCTGGATCTGCCGGGCAGCGCCCTGATCGTCGAAATCACGGAACAGGTCCTGATGGGCGTCGAAGAACAGGTCGGCTCGCGCCTGCTGCAGTTCCGCGACGCCGGCATCCGGGTGGCCCTGGACGACTTCGGCACCGGCTATTCTTCCCTGGCCTATCTGCAGCGCTTCCACGTGGATTACCTGAAGATCGACCGCTGCTTCGTCGCCAACCTGGGGCCCGAATCCAGCGACCAGATCCTGTGCCAGGCCATCATCGCGATGTCGCACCAGCTGGGCCTAAAAGTCATCGCCGAAGGGATCGAAACCCCCGAACAGCACCAGATCCTGCGGGACATCGGCTGCGACTACGGCCAGGGCTACTGGCATGCGCGGCCGATGACGGCCGCGCAGCTCACCGAGCGCCTGGCCGCGGAGGCGCAGGCGGCTTCGCCCTGAGGGCTAGCGTATCCCCGCCCGCATGAAGGATTGCACGAACTGGCGCTGGAACAGCAGGAACGCCACCAGCAGAGGCGCGGCGCTCAGCAGCGTCGCCGCCGTGATGATCGACCAGTCGATCCCCTGATCGGACGCGGCAAAGACCTGCAGGCCCACCGTGATCGGCCGGGTGGTGACCGACTTGGTGATGATCAAGGGCCACAGGAAATTGTTCCAGTGATAGCTGACGGACACCAGCCCGTAGGCCACATAGATGGGCCTGGCCAGCGGCACGTAAATGCGCATCAGGATGGTCCACGGCCCCGCGCCTTCGACCCGGGCGACCTCTTCCAGTTCCCGGGGCACCGTCTTGAAGGTCTGGCGCAGCAGGAAAATGCCGAATGCCGAGGCGAAGTACGGCAGTCCGACGGCGAAGATCGTGTCGTTGACACCGAGCCAGCTCATCTCGCGGTAGTTTTCCACGATGAGTACGTCGGGCATGATCATGAGCTGCAGCAGCACCAGCATGAACATGAAATCCTTGCCCCGGAATTCGAAGCGCGCGAACGCGTAGGCCGCCAGCGTGCACAGGACGAACTGCGCCGCCAGCACCATCGTGACCAGCATGAAGGTGTTCAGGAAATAATGGGCGAAAGGCGCCGCATTCCAGGCCGCCACGAAATTATCCAGGGTCAGCGGCGCCGTCAGATCGAAGCGGGTGGCGTAGGCGGACGGATGGAAGGCCGCCCACACGGTGTAGGCCAGGGGCAGAAACCACAGCAGGCCCAGCAGCCAGGCGCCCAGAGTATCGAGCCAGGTCGTTTTCATTGGTAATGCGTCTTGCGGTCAAGCCAATTGAAATTCACCAGGGCGGTGATGCCCAGGATCACCAGCAGGACGACCGTCAGCGTCGCCGCATAGGCCGAATCCCAGAACCGGAATCCCGCCTGATAGATGTAGAACAGCAGCAGCATGCTGGCGTTGTCCGGCCCGCCGCCGGTCATGACCACGATCTGGTCGACGACGCGAAAGGCATTGATCAGCGCATTGATCAGGACGAACAGCGTCGTGGGCATCAGCAGCGGCAGCAGGATGCGCCAGAAATACTGCCAGCGCGACGCGCCTTCCAGCAGGGCCGCCTCGCGCACGGACGGCGACATCTGCTGCAGGGCCGCCAGATAGAAGATCATGAAGAAGCCGGCCTCCTTCCAGACGGTGACCGCCATGATGGCCGGCAGCACGGTATCGCGGTTGCCCAGCCAGTTCACCGCGGGAAAGCCCAGGAACTGGCCGATCTGATCCAGCAGGCCGTATTGCGGCGTGTAGAAGAACAGCCAGATGTTGGCCACGGCCACCATGGGCAGCACGGTGGGGGTGAAGTACGCCATGCGCAGGAACCCGCGCCCATGCAGCTTGCCGTTGACCCACAAGGCCATGATCAGGGCGAGCAGGATGGACAGCGGGATGGTGCCCAGGGCGAAATACAGGTTGTTCCAAAGCGCTTCCCAGAACACCGGGTCGTCGATCATCGCCGCATAGTTGTCCATCCCCACGAAGCGGGCCGGCCGGGCGCCGCGCGGCGTGGAAAAAAAACTGTGCCACAAGGTGGACAAGGCCGGATAGTGCGTGAAGGCGATGAGCAGGACCATGGCCGGCAGCAACAGCAGCCAGCCATAGACGGCATTCATGGAAGCGCGTGTTTTCATGCCGCGGACATCAGCGATAGGAACGCAGGATGCGATCGGCGCCGGACTGGGCGTCGGCCATGGCCTGCGCCGGCGTCTTGCTGTTGGTCAGCACCGCCTGCAGATTGTCGTTGAGCAGCTTGGTGACCCGCTGATTGTCATGCGTGGAGAATTCCGCCACGCTGACCGCCAGCTGGTCGCGCGCCACCGCCGCTTGCGGCACGCTGCTCAGGTAGGACTTCATGGCGTCCGTTTCCCAGGCCGGCTTGGTCACGGCGACGTACCCGGTATCGATGCTCCACTGGGCCGCGTTTTCCGGGTTGGTCATCCATTTCGCGAATTCGAAGGCGGCCTGCTGCTGTTCCGGCGTGGCGTCCTTGAAGATGTAGAAGTTGCCGCCGCCCGTCGGGCTGCCGCCGCGCTTGGCCTTGGGCATCGGCGCCACGCCGAAATCGAACTTGGCGTTCTTGCGCACGTTGGTCAGGTTGCCGGTCGTGGTCCACATCATGGCGGTCTTGCCGACCAGGAAGTCCTGCGGGGTTGTGCCCCAGTCGGTGGTGCCGGTGGGCATGACCTTGTCCTTGTAGGCCAGGTCGTGCCAGAACTGCAGCGACTCGATGACGGCGGGCTTGTTCAGGTAGACCTCGTTGCCCGCGGCATTCATCAGGATCGCGTCATTGGGCGTGGTCAGGGCCTGGAACAGCCAGTAGGCGAAGGCGCCGCCCGACGGGATTTCCAGCCCCCACTGGGTCACCTGCCCGTCGGCGCCGGTCTTCGTCAGCTTCTTGGCATCGGCCACCAGTTGTTCCCAGGTGGCCGGCGGCTGATCGGGGTTCAGGCCGGCTTCCTTGAACTTCTGCTTGTTGTAGTACATGACGATGGTGGACCGCTGGAACGGGATCCCCCAGGTCTTGCCGTCCGTGCGGCTGTTCTGCATGAAGGCATCGTAGAAGCTGCCCAGCCACTGCTTGTCCGCGTCGGTCTTGATGAAGCCGTCGATGGGGATGATCGCATCCTGATCGATCAGAGTGAACATGTCGGTCGACAGCAGGACCGCCACCTGCGGGGGATTGCCGCCTTTCTGGGCCGTCAGCGCCTTGGCCACGGAATCCTGGTAGGAACCGGCATAGATCGACTTGATCTTGATGTCGGGATGGCTCTTTTCGAACTTGTCGACGGCATCGTCGACGATCTTGGTGATGGGGCCGCCGACCGCGACCGGATAATAGAATTCCAGTTCGACGGGCTTGGCTTGCGACCAGGCGGGCAGCGTGGCCAGCACGCCGGCCACGCCCAGGGTCAGGGCTTTCAGAACGAAGCGTTGCATCAGGAAGACCTCCAGTTAAGAACCGGCCGGAATGGCCAGCCCGGCATGATCAAACAGATGTTCAGCCGCACGCGGCCACCGCAGACGGACCGGTTCGCCCGACTGCGCTTTCAGGTGGCCCGCCACCCGCAGGGTGATGCCGGGATTGCGGCCCACCTCGCACACGACGATGGTGTCGGCGCCGAAATATTCCACGCCCTGGATGCGGGCGGACACGCCTCCGTGGTCCGTCAATTCGATATGTTCCGGCCGCACGCCCAGCTTGGCCGCCGCCGGGCCCGGCGGCTGATCCAGCGGCCGCTCGCACCCGTCGATGCGGGCCCCGCCCTCGGCCAGCGTCATCAGATTCATCGGGGGCGTCCCGATGAATCGCGCCGCGAATTCCGTGCGCGGGCGGGCATACAGCTGGTCGGGCACATCGTGCTGTTCCACCTGGCCGCCATTCAACAGCACGACCTGGTCCGCCATGCTCATGGCCTCGGTCTGGTCATGAGTCACGTAGATCATGGTGATGCCCAGCTTCTGCTGCAGGCCCCGGATTTCACGGCGCATCTCGTGGCGCAACTGGGCGTCCAGATTGGACAGCGGCTCGTCCATCAGGCAGACGGGCGCCTCGGAAATCACAGCGCGGCCCAGGGCGACCCGCTGCTGCTGGCCGCCGGACAACTGGGCGGGCTTGCGATCCAGCAGCTGCTCGAGCCCCAGCAGTTCCGCCACGGCGCTCAGGCGACGGGCGAAATCGCGCGCGGGTTCCTTGCGGACCTTCAGGCCGAACAGGATGTTTTCCCGGACGGACAGGTGGGGAAACAGGGCATAGGACTGGAACACCATCGAGATGCGGCGCTTGGCGGGCGGCAGGTCGGTCACGTCCCGGCCGCCGATCAGGATGCGTCCGGACGTCGGCGTGTCCAGCCCAGCGATCATGCGTAGCGTGGTCGATTTGCCGCACCCGGACGGCCCCAGCAGCACCGTGAAGGTGCCAGCGGGAACCTCGAAACTGACCTGATTGACCGCCGCGGGCGCGGTTCCATATTGCTTGGTGACGTTTTCCAGAGTGACGGCGGACATGGCGTGGCGACTTGTCGTTATGCGTAGTAGGCGGAGGCGTAATCGCCCACGACGGCGTGGTGCGTGACGGTATTGCCGGGACGGACCTGGTGCAGCTGGTATCCGGGGGGCTCGAACCGCGCCGCGAGGCGGGCGGATTCCGACAGGTTCAGGCGGATCTGCTGCGCCGTGCCCGGGCACGTGCAGGCGATCACGCCGCCCACCTGACAGACGATGGTGCGGTGCAGATGGCCGCAGAGGATTCTTTCGATGCGAGGGTGCCGCGACACGATACGGATGAAATCATCCCGGCCTTCCAGCAGGCCGATGTCGTCCATGGGCCGGATGCCGGTCTGAAAGGGCGGGTGATGCATGAAGATCACCACCGGCTTGTCGGGCTGTTCCGCCAGGCGATCGGACAGCCACCGCAGGCGATGCGCGGCCAGCGCCCCGTGCGGCTTGCCGAACACTGTCGTGTCCAGCGCGATCAGGCGCACCGGCCAGGCCTCGTCGGCATACAGGATGGACTGAGGATCCAGCCCCCAGGCCGACAATTCCGGGAAGGCGTCCCGCAAATGGCCGGGATGGTCGTGATTGCCGGGAATCAAGCGGTACGGCAGGGCCAGCCGATCCAGATGCTCACGCAGCATGGCGTATTCCGCCGGCGAGCCGTGCTCGGCCAGGTCGCCGGTGATCAGGACGACGTCCGGGCGCGGATCCAGGCGATTCAAGTCCAGAATGGCGCGCTGCAGATGGTCGGCGGCCGATATGCCGTCCAGCCCGGGGGTTTCCTGCAAGTGCAGGTCGGTGATCTGCGCGATCAGCATGACGAGGCCTCGGACATGGAGCGCGCGACATTCCGGCCGGGCAGCGAGTGCGCGCCCGCCCGGGCGGCCAGCAGGCAATCGGCCATCTCGACAAAGCCGTCGCCATAGGCCGCCTGGCATACCCAGCGCGGCTTGTGCGCCATGGCGGCCAGATGGGGGCGGATATTGGCGACGCCGAACGACAATTCGGTCTGGCCGAACAGGGTCTCGTCATTGGGGGCGTCGCCGATGAACAGCACCCGTGTGGCGCGATCTGCCGCGTCGATGCCGAAATCCTGTTCCAGCACCTGGCGGGCCATGCTGGCCTTGTCGTGATCGCCGAACCAGGCGTTCACATGGATGGAACTGGCGCGCGCATGAGCCCCGGCGGCCTGGAACACATCGATCAGCGCCCGCACCTGGTCCGCCGGCAGCGGCGCGATGTCTTGCGCGTGATCCACGGCCACATCGGCCAGCCGGTAATGCTGGTCGTTGGCCAGGCGGGCCGCCGGAACCCGCCGCAAAGCCTGCTGGGCGATGTCCAACAGGCGGCGCTGATCCGCGCGCATCTCGTCCAGGGGCCGCGCGTAGCGCTGTTCGAGCGCGCCGTCGGGTCGGATGCGAAACCGGAACGCGCCGCTTTCGCCGATGACGGCCGCCACGGGCCAGGCCCGCACCAGGTGATCGCACCAGCCTGCGCAGCCCCCGGTGACGGGCACCACGCGCACACCGTCCAGGGACAGGCGCCAGAGCGCATCCAGCGTGCGGGCCGAGAGCCGGCCGCGTTGGGTCAGCGTATCGTCCACATCGGTCAGAACGAGATCGACCTCCGCCAACAAGGGGAGATCCTCGGCAGAAAATGGCGTCATGCCCACTCCAGGGAACTTACTGGACCTGATGATATTGGAATGTGTCAGCCTGACCGCTGAAAGTCAAGACGCACAGTCCGTGGGCAAGCGTCTCAGGGCCGCTCTCCCCGCGCCAGGCGGGTGTCGATGTCCCGGATCACGGCGGGCAGATCGGCGATGGTGCGCACCACGTAGTGCGCCCCCGCCCGCGACAGGATGGCTTGCGCCGGCTCGCAGGCCGCCGCCTGGGCCTGCGGCGACAGCGAGGACCAGGCGTCCCAGTCCAGGCCGACCTCGTTGCCCGAGGCCGACAGGCCCACGGTCCACATGCCGGCGGCCAGCCCTTCGGCGATCCCCGGCACGGTATCGTCGACCTTCACGCAGGACGCCACGCTGCGGCTGCCCAGTTCGATCATATTGGCCAGCGCCATCCAGGGGCCGGGACGCCCGCCAGCCTTCAGGTCGTCGGCGGCCACCACGCAATCCGGGCGATAGCCCCGCTGCGCCGCCAAGGGCGCCAGCGCATCCATCACCACCCGGGGATAGCCCGAGCAGGAGCCGATCCGGATCCCCCGTTCGCGCAATACCGCCACGGTGTCCAGCGCCCCGGGGATCAACTCGGAATAGCGGCCCACGCGCTCGACCTGCAGAGGCATGAAGGTCGCATACAGGGCATCGACGTCGTCGGTGCCCATCGGCCGGCCATGGCGGTCCTGCCACCGGGCGGCAATGGCCGGGTTCCGGCCCAGGGCCTGTATGTGGTCCCGCTTGGCCACGCCCATCGGGCCGCGCGCCTCGGCCAGGGAAATGGGCACGCCCTGTTCGGTGAACACGTCCACCATCACCTGGGTCGGCGCAAAGGACCCGAAGTCGACCACCGTGCCGGCCCAGTCGAAGATGACCGTGTCGACGCGCGCCCGCGACGGCGCTTCATCATGCTGCTTCATGAAAACTCCTTGCCGCATGCGCGGCCTCCAGTTCGGACAACCAGCCCAGTTCCAGCAGCGCGGCCCGGATGGCCGCGACGGCCTGGCGGATCTCGGCCTGGCCGATGGCGCCGATGCAGCCGACGCGGAAAGTCTCCACCCGGGTCAGCTTGCCGGGATACAAGAGAAACCCCCGCGCCCGCACGGCCTCGTAGAAGCGTTTGAAATCATAGTCCGGATGCTCTGGAGCATGCCAGGTGACGATCACCGGCGCCTGGACATCGGCTGCCAGGAACCGCCGCAGCCCCAGGTCTTCCAGGCTCGAGCACAGAACGGCGCAATTGGCGGCATAGCGGGCCAGGCGGGCCGGCTGCCCGCCCTCGTCCCGGTACTGATCCAGCGCGCTGGCAAACGCCGCCACCACATGGGTGGGCGGCGTGAAGCGCCATTGTCCGGTCCGCCGCAGATGCCGATGCTGGTCCGCCAGATCCAGGGCCAGGGAATGGCTGTTGCCTTCCGCCGCGATCAGGGCCTCGTGGCGCACGATGACGAACCCCATGCCGGGCACGCCTTCCAGGCATTTGTTGCTGGACGCGATCAAGGCATCGTAGGGCACCTCGCGGGCATCCAGCGGCAGTGCGCCGAAGGCGCTCATGGCATCGACGATCAGGCGCCGGCCGGCCTGCGCCACCACTCGGGCGATGGCGGCCACCGGGTTCAGGATGCCCGTGCTGGTTTCGCACTGGATGATCCCGACGTGGGTGATGGCCGGATCGCCGGCCAGCCGCGCGGCGACCTCCGCCAGATCATGGCGGGCATCATCGGCCACCTCGTAGACCGACACCCGGCGGCCGATGGCGCCGGCGATGCGCGCCATCCGCTTGCCGTAGGCGCCGTTGACCAGCGCCAGCAGCTTGCCGCCGCGCGGCACCAGGGTGCCCACGGCCGCTTCGACGGCGAAGGTTCCCGAGCCCTGCAGCGGCACGCAGACGTGGCTGGCCTGCGCCCCGGCGATCGCCACCAGCTGGCGGCAGACCTTGGCGGTCAGGGCATTGAAAGCGCCATCCCGGGAGCCCCAGTCGCTCAGCATGGCGGTCTTGGTGGCCAGGCTGGTGCTCAGCGGCCCCGGGGTCAGCAGAATCGGTTCACGCATCAGAAATTCTTCTCTCTCGTTGGGCTCGGGTCGAGCGAGAAAAATTCTAGGGATCGAATGTGACAGGGGTGTGAAAGACACTTCACACCCCTGCGGTCAAAGGCCGGGAACGGGTTCGCTACACCCCGACGGCCGACACCGCCTTGGTGTTCAGGTAGGCTTCCAGCGCTTCGGGTCCGCCTTCCGACCCGTAGCCGGAATCCTTGACTCCGCCGAACGGCAGTTCGGCCGACGGCGTGGCGGGCTGGTTGATCCACAGCATGCCGGTTTCCACGCGGCTGACCAGTTGCTGCACATTGCGCAGCGAACGGGTGAAGGCGTAGGCCGACAGCCCGTAGGACAGGCGGTTGGCCTCGGTGATGGCTTCTTCCAGGCGGTCGAAGGTGCGGATGCCCGCCACCGGACCGAAAGGCTCGTTATTGAACAGATCGGCGTCCGTGGTCAGACCCGCGATGATGGTCGGCGCGAAGAAGTTGCCCGTGTCGCCGACGCGGCTGCCGCCGGTCAGGACCTCCGCGCCGCGCTGACGGGCGTCCTCGACCACCTGGGCGATGGCCGAGACGCGGCGGGCGTTGGCCAGGGGCCCCAGGGTGGTGCCTTCGGCCAGGCCGTCGCCCAGGGTCAGGGATTCGGCGTGGCGCACGAAGGCCTGCGTGAATTCCTTGGCCAGGCTGCTGTGCACCAGGAACCGCGTGGGCGAAATGCAGACCTGGCCGGCATTGCGGAATTTGCTGGCGCCGGAGATCTTGACCGCCAGTTCCACGTCGGCGTCTTCGGCGATGATGACCGGCGCGTGGCCGCCCAGTTCCATCGACACCCGCTTCATGTGGGCGCCCGCCAGGGCGGCCAGCTGCTTGCCGACCGGGGTGGACCCGGTGAACGTGACCTTGCGGATGACGGGGTGCGGGATCAGGTAGCCCGAGATTTCCGCCGGATTGCCGTAGACCAGGCCGACCACGCCCGGCGGCAGGCCGGCATCAACGAAGGTCCTGAGCAATGCGGCCGGCGAAGCCGGCGTTTCTTCAGGCGCCTTGCACAGGAAGGAGCAGCCCGTCGCCAATGCCGCGCCCAGTTTGCGCACGACCTGATTGATGGGGAAATTCCAGGGCGTGAACGCCGCCACCGGCCCGACGGGTTCCTTCACGACCAGCTGCAGGGCCTGCAGATTGCGCGACGGCACGATGCGGCCGTACACCCGCAGCCCTTCGTCGGCGAACCATTCCAGCAGCGTGGCGCCGGCCAGGGTCTCGCCCCGGGCCTCGGCCAGCGGCTTGCCCTGTTCCTGCGTCAGCAGGCGGGCGATGTCTTCCGCGCGTTCGCGCAGCAGCGCAGCAGCGCGACGCATGACGGCGGCGCGTTCGTGCGCCGGCGTGTCCCGCCACACCTCGAAACCGCGCTGAGCAGCCGCCAGGGCGCGGTCCAGGTCGGGGATGCCGGCGTGGGCCACCTTGCCGATGACCTGCCCGGTCGCCGGATTGAGCACGTCCAGCGTGCGGCCGTCGGCCGCATCCACCCATTGGTTGTCGATCAGGAGCTGTGTGTCGGGATACGCGTGAGTTGCCATCGTTCAGGACCTTCGGAGATAAAGGGGATGAAATTCATACAGATCGAGCCAGTATAAGACACGGAAGACAGGCTCACGGCCCGGCCGTATTGACCCGGGACGGGCGGGACACTACCGTGCAAGCATCGCCCCAGAAAGCCGCGCACGCCATGAACCTACCCGCTCTCCGGACCAGCCTGGTGCTGGCCGCCTTGCTGACCCTGCCGCTGCCACGCGCCACCCAGGCCGCGTCGGTCAACGCAGGCGCCATCGCGCCGGACGCCGCCGCGCCCTTTGCCGTCCGGAACATCGCCACGTTCGATGGCCCCTGGGCCATCGCCTTCCTGCCGGACGGCCGCCTCGTGGTCACCGAAAAAGCCGGCCGCATGTTCCTGGCCACGCAGGCCGGCGCAAAGACCGCCATCCACGGCATTCCCGCCGTCTATGACCGGGGCCAGGACGGCCTGCTGGACGTGGCGCCCTCGCCGGATTTCGACCGGGATCGCACCCTGTATTTCACCTTCGTGGCGCTCGACAGGGCGGGCGGCGCGCTGGTCCTGGCCCGCGCCCGGCTGGAAGAATCCGCCGGCGGCGCGCGCCTGAGCGCGCCGGAAACCCTGTGGCGGCAACAACCGTCCAGCCGCGGCGGCCAGCCGGGCGGCATCATCGCCTTTTCGCCCGACGGCAGGCATGTGTTCCTGGCGGTCGGCGACCGGATGGAGCCCGAGACCGCCCAGGACCCCGATGCCGCCCGAGGCAAGATCCTGCGCCTGAACCGGGACGGCTCCGCCCCGGCCGACAACCCCATGGCCGGACAGGCCGGCATCCGCGCGCTGACCTGGACGACCGGCCACCGCAACCCCTACGGCCTGGCCTTCGCCCCCGACGGGCGGCTGTGGGAACACGAGATGGGCCCCCGGGGCGGCGACGAACTGAACCTGATCCTGCCCAGCAAGAACTACGGCTGGCCGGTGGTGTCCAACGGCGACCAATACAGCGGCATCCCGATTCCCCGGCACGGCACCCATCCGGAATTCGAAGCCCCCTTCGTCTACTGGACTCCGGTGATCGCCCCCGCAGGATTGGCGTTCTACCAGGGATCGCAATTTCCGGCATGGCGAGGATCCGCATTGATCGGCGGACTGGTCGCGCGCGGCCTGGTCAGGATCGCCTTCGAATCCGACAGCGCCCGGCAGGCCGACCGCTGGTCCCTGGGCGCGCGCATCCGCGACGTCGCCGTGGCCCCCGACGGCGCGGTCTGGATCATCCAGGACGGCGCCGATGCCGCGCTGCTGCGGCTGACGGCAGGAACACGATGAACGCCCATCCTCCGCTTACGGACCAGGGCCATGAAAAAAGCCGGATCAGCGAAACGCGTGATCCGGCTTTTTGAATGGTGGTCGGGGTGACATGATTCGAACATGCGACTCCTACGTCCCGAACGTAGTACTCTACCAGGCTGAGCTACACCCCGACGGTGATGCTTCGAAGAACGGCAAGCCGGGAAACCCCAGCACACGCGCCCTTCTCGGGAATTTTCAACGGTCGCGCTCGACCGCGAAAGCACAGAATTTTAGCAGAGTTTCGCGGTAAACGGAATTCGGGAAGGCGGACAGCGCCTGGCGGGCCAGATCGGCTTCGGCCTGGGCGGCCTTGCGGGTGTAGTCCAGCGCATCGGTGGCGTGGATGGCGCGGGCCACGGCCTCGAAGTCGGCGTCGCCGGTTTCGATGGCGCGGCGGATCAGGGCGCGCTGTTCGGCGGAGCCCGTCTCCAGCACGCGGATCAGCGGCAGCGTAGGCTTGCCTTCGCGCAGATCGTCGCCCACGTTCTTGCCCAGCGCCTGCACGTCGCCGCTGTAGTCCAGCACGTCGTCGATCAGCTGGAAGGCCGTGCCCATGTGGCGGCCGTAGGCCGCAGCGGCGGATTCCTGTTCGGGCGTGGCGCCGGAAATGATGGCTCCCACCTGGGCGGCGGCTTCGAAGAGTTTCGCGGTCTTGTAGCGCACGACCTGCAGATAGCGGTCCAGGGAGACGTCCGGATCGTGGACGTTCAGCAGCTGCAGGACCTCGCCTTCCGCGATGATCGTGGTGGCGGCCGATAGCACGGCCATGGCCGCCATCGAATCCGATTCGACCATCATTTCGAAGGACCGCGAATACAGGTAATCGCCCACCAGCACGCTGGCGGCGTTGCCGAACACGGCATTGGCCGTGTCGCGGCCCCGGCGCATGTCGGATTCATCGACCACGTCGTCGTGCAGCAGCGTGGCGGTATGGATGAATTCCACCACGGCCGCCAGGCGGTGATGATTGTTCCCCTGATAGCCCAGGGCGCCCGCCACCAGCAGCACCATGGCCGGGCGCATGCGCTTGCCGCCCGCGCCGACGATGTAATCGCCGATCGTGCGGATCAGGACGACTTCGGAATCCAGACGGGCGCGGATGACGGCGTCGACCGCCTGCATGTCGGACACAATGGGGGCGAAGAGTTCGGAGAAATTCAAGGCGGACCCGGATACTGGTGGGCGCGGCGCCGGCCGCAAAGACCCAGATTATACTTTCCGGATCACAATCAGGAGAACCCAGTGGCTGACCCACAATTGCAGGCACTCATGGACCGCGCGATGGGCGTGCTCGCCCAGATCGAGGCCTGGCTGCCGCCCGCGCCGCCCGCCATCGACTGGAGCGCTCATGCCTACCGCTGGCAGCGGCGCGGCGCGCGCGGCTGGCTGGACGCCGTCCACCGCATCGCGCCCATCCGCCTGGACGACCTGCAGCACGTCGAACGTCAGAAGACCACGCTGGAACGCAATACCCTGGCCTTCCTGCAGGGCAAACCCGCCAACAACGTGCTGATGACCGGCGCGCGCGGCACGGGCAAGAGCTCCCTGGTCCGCGCCCTGCTGGATGCCCATGCCGGCCAGGGCCTGCGCCTGATCGAGATCGACAAGTCCGACCTGGGCGACCTGGGCCAGATCATCGAACTGATTTCCGACCGGCCGGAACGCTACATCGTCTTTTGCGACGACCTGTCCTTCGAGGAAGGCGAGGCCGGCTACAAGGCCCTGAAATCCGCCCTGGACGGCTCGGTGGCCTCGCCCGGCGACAATCTGCTGATCTACGCGACGTCCAACCGGCGCCACCTGATGCCGGAATACATGCACGAGAACCTGGAAGCCCAGCACCAGCCCGACGGCGAAATCCATCCCGGCGAAACCGTGGAAGAAAAGATCTCCCTGTCGGAACGCTTCGGCCTGTGGCTGTCGTTCTACCCCTTCGCGCAGAACGACTACCTGGACATCGTCAACCATTGGCTGGCGTTCCACGGCTGCACGGCCGAACAAATCGACGCGTCCCGTCCCGAAGCCCTGCAATGGGCGCTGGAGCGCGGCTCGCGCTCGGGCCGGGTCGCCCGGCAGTTCGCCCGCGACTGGGCGGCCCGCCATGTCTGACGCCGCCCCGGCCGCCCACTGAAACCTCTGTCCCTGATTCGCCATGACTGATCCAAAACCCTATGTACGCGTGGCCGCCGGCCTGATTCTCGACGCCCGGGGCCGGCTGCTGCTGGGCCAGCGCCCCGAAGGCAAGGCCTGGTCGGGTTGGTGGGAATTCCCGGGCGGCAAGATCGAGGCCGGCGAAACCGTCGAACAGGCCCTGATCCGCGAACTGGACGAAGAGCTGGGCATCCGCGTCACCCGCGTCTATCCCTGGGTGGTGTACGTGCATGAATATCCCAAGTCCATCGTCGAACTGGCCTTCTGCCAGGTCACGGCCTGGGACGGGGAACCTCACGGCCGCGAAAATCAGGCGCTGGACTGGGTGGACCCCTGGGACGTCCGCCTGGACGAATCGGAACATCCGATCGCGCCGGGCGGCGGTTCGCTGCTGCCGGCCGCCGCGCCGCCGCTGCGCTGGCTGCGCCTGCCCACCCGCTACCGCATCAGCCGCATCGGCCATCCCGACCATATCGAAGGCTGGCTGGCCAGGCTGCGCCAGGAACTGCTGGGCGGCCTGCAACTGGTGCAGTTCCGCGAGCCCGGCTGGGCCGGAGACGCCGACAGCCTGCAGGCCGCCTTCCAGGCCACCCTGGCGCTGTGCCGCCAGCAAGGCGCCCGGTGCCTGATCAACAGCTGCCACCCGCACGCCTGGTGGTCGCAGGCCGACGGCGTGCAGCTGCGCGCCGCCGACGCCGTGCGCGTCCTGCAGCAGGACACGCGCCCGCCCGGCTGGCTGGGGGTCTCGGCGCACGACGAGCAGGGCATCGCGATCGCCCGGGAACTGCAGGCCGATTTCGTGGTGCTGGGCCACGTGCATGCGACCGACAGCCACCCGGACGCCGAGCCTCTGGGCTGGGAACGGTTCCGCACGCTGGCCGCGACGGCCGGCCGGCCGGTCTTCGCCATCGGCGGGCAGTCCCTGGATACCCAGGAAGCCGCGCGGCGCAACGGCGCCCACGGCATCGCCGCCCTGCGCGGGCCGCTGATCGAAGCCTGCTGACTTCCGGCCTGACCCCGGGTCAGCGCCCGCCCGCGCCGGAGACCGCTCCGGCGGCGGGCGCCGCGTCCCGCAAGGGTTCGACGTAGCCGCCGCCCAGGGCCGCGACCAGCTGCACGGCGGCGGTCAGGCGCTGCGACCGCAGGCTCAGCACGTTCTGTTCCGCGCTCAGGGCGCTGGTCTGCGCCTGCACCACGCTCAGATAATCCACCAGGCCGGCCTGGTACTGGTTCGTCACCTGCCGCAGCGTTTCGCGGGATGCCGCCAGGGCGCGCTCCTGGGCCTCTTGTTCCCGCACCAGAGCCTGCGACTGCACCAGAGCGTCCTCGACCTCGCGCAGGGCATCCAGCACGGTCTTGCGGTATTGCGCCGCCTGGGCGTCGTAGGCGGCGCGGGCCGACTCGACGGCCGCGCTGCGGGCGCCGCCGTCGAACAGGCTGAGCGCCAGGCTGGGCCCCAGCGTCCAGAACCTGGCCGGGGCCATGATCCAGGATGCGAATTCCCCGGCCCGATAGCCCCCCTGGGCATCGAGCGTCAGATCCGGGAACCAGGCGGCCCGGGCCACACCGATCTGGGCATTGGCCTGCGCCGCGCGGCGCTCGGCCGCCGCCACGTCCGGACGCTGCTGCAGCAGGGCCGAAGGCACGCCCACCGGCACGGCGGGCACGGACGGCAGGCCCTCGCCCGCCGGCATCCGGAAGCCCGCGGGAACCTGGCCCAGCAGGATAGCCAGGGCATGCACCTGCTGTTCCCGCTGCCAGCCCAGGCGGATGCGCTGCACCCGCGTCTGGTCCAGCTGGGCCGAGGCGGCCGCCACGTCGGCCGACGACGCCACGCCGGCCTCATAGCGGTTGCGCGTCATCCGCAGCGCCCGCTCGTACTCGTCCAGGGTGCGGGCCAACAGCGCATCCTGGAGCTGGCTGGCGCGCACGCCGACGTAGGTCTGCGCCAGGGTGGACTGCAGGCTCAGGCGCATGGCGGCCAGATCCGCCGCGCTGGCCTGGGCGCCGGCCCGGGCGGCTTCGACGCTGCGGCGCACCCGGCCCCACAGATCGACTTCCCAGCTGACGCTGCCCGACAAGGAGAAATTATTGGAAGGATTGTTGGCGCCGGACAGTCCCTGCCCCGACCGGGTGGCGGAGGACGACACGCCCACGGACGGGAACAGCCCCGCCCGCGCCGACCCCAGTGCGGCCTGCGCCTGGCGATACTGGGCTTCGGCCTGGGCCACGTCCAGATTGCCGGCGGGCATGCGCGCCATCAGGTCATCCAGCCCGGCATCGCCGAACATCCGCCACCAGTCCGAGGCCAGCGCCGTGTCGCCCGGCTGCGCGGGCTGCCACTGGCCCGCCGGGGCATGGGCATAGGCGGCGCCGAGGTCCTGCGCCGGGCGCTGGTAGTCGGGACCGACGGCGCAGGCGCCCAGGGACAGGCCCAGCGCCAGCGCCAGGCCCAGGCGGGCGCGCCGGAAGGCCCGTCCGTCGTGGAGCGTCCGCCCGCCGGACGAAGGACGGCGATCCACCCCGGCTGCAAACAGGGAATCCACAGAAGCATCAGACATGCGGCACCACATTCCGGAGATGATCGGTCGAACGACGCGCGCCCCGCAGGCGATCCAGGCTCAGATACACCACCGGCGTCGTATACAAGGTCAAAATCTGGCTGACCAGCAGGCCGCCCAGGATCGTCAGGCCCAGGGGCTGGCGCATTTCCACCCCCGCCCCCGTCGCCAGCAGCAGCGGCAGCGCGCCCAGCATGGCCGACAGCGTCGTCATCAGGATGGGGCGCAGGCGTGCCAGGCAGGCCCGGTAAATCGCTTCGCGCGGGTCCAGGCCTTCGCGGCGCTGGGCCTGCAGGGCGAAATCCACCATCATGATGGCATTTTTCTTGACGATGCCGATCAGCAGGAACACGCCGATCAGCGCGATCAGGGTGAATTCCATGTTCACCAGGCGCAGGGCCAGCAAGGCGCCGATCCCGGCCGAGGGCAGCGTGGACAGGATGGTGATCGGGTGCACGGTGCTTTCGTACAGCATGCCCAGCACCAGGTACATCGCCACCAGGGCGGCGACCAGCATCCAGGGCTGCTGGGCGACGGCATCGCGCATCAGTCCCGAGCTCTGGTCCAGCCCGCCCTGGAGCTCCTGGGTCGGCAGGCCGATCCGGGCCACGGCCTGGTCGATGGCGCTCAGGGCCTGGTCCAGCGACACCCCCGGCGCCAGCCCGAAGGAAATGGAATCGGCCGCCAGCAGGCCGTCATGATTGACGGATCTCGGGGCCGTGCCTTCTTCGATGCGCGTGAAGGCCATCACGGGGACGCGCTCGCCCTGCGCATTGATCACCTGCAGGGCCTGCAGGGAATGGGCGTCCTGCGCGTATTGCGGCTGCACGCCCATGACCACGTGGTACTGGTTCAGCCTGCCGTACAGCACGGCCACCTGACGCTGGCTGAAGGCGTTGTTCAGCACCCCGGCCAGGTCCGCCATCTGCACGCCCAGGCGCCGCGCGGCGTCGCGGTCCACGACCAGTTCCAGGCGCCGGCCCTTGTCCTCGACGTCGTCGTCGACGTCCACCAGTTCCGGCAGCCCGGCCAGCACCGTGCGCACTTTCTGCAGCCATTGATTCAGCAGCGCCAGGTCGCTGCCCATCAACTGATACGAATAGGACCCCGCGCGCGAGGAGTGTCCCACGAAGATATCCTGCTGCGGCACCAGGAACATCCGCGCGCCCGGGGTGTGCTCGAAGCGCGAGCGCAGCCGGTTGACGACCTGGGTGGCGCTGACCCGGCGCTGATCCAGGGGTTTGAGCTGGATCTGGATGAAACTGGAATTGCTGCCGCCGCGCCCGCCGGCCGTGGCGGTGACCGTATCCACGGCGGGGTCCGACAGCAGAATCTTGCGGAAGGCATCCAGGCGCTGCTGGGTCTCGCCGAACGAAGTTCCCGTGTCGACGCGAAAGAACCCCATCAGCTGCCCAGTGTCCTGCTGCGGGAAAAACCCCTTGGGCACGCTGATGTACAAGTAGACATTCAGCCCGACCGTGGCCAGCAGAAGCAGCAGCACGATGCGGGAATGATCCAGCGCCCAGCGCAGGGACATCTGATAGGCCCGCAGGCAGGATTCCCCCACCCGCTGCGACAGCCTCGCCAGCCGGTTGCGCCGCGCGGGCCGGTCCGCCGGCGTCACCCGCAGCAGGCGCGACGCCATCACGGGCGTCAGCGTGACGGAAATCAGCAGGGACACGCCGATGGCCGCCGACAGGGTGACGGCGAACTCCTCGAACAAACGCCCCACCAGGCCGCCCACCAGCCACAAGGGGATGAAAACGGCGATCAGCGACACGCTCATGGCCAGGACCGTGAAGCCGACTTCGGTGACGCCGCGCAGGGCGGCGCGGGCCGGGCGCATGCCGCGCTCGATGTGGCGCATGATGTTTTCCAGCACCACGATGGCATCGTCCACCACGAAACCGGTGGCGACGATCAGCGCCATCAGGGAAATGCTGTTCAGACTGAAACCGAACCACCACATCAGGCTGAAGGTGCTGATGAGCGACGCCGGCACGGCGATCGCCGGAATCAGGGCCGCCCGCCAGTTGCCCAGGAAGGCGAACACCACCGCCACCACCAGGATCACCGACAGCACCAGGGTCAGTTCGGCCTCGTGCAGGGACGCCCGGATGCTGGGCGTGCGGTCCTGGGCGATGGTCAGGCGGACCCGCTCGGGCAGCAGGGACTGGAAGGCGGGCAGCAGTTCGCGCACCGCATCGACGGTGTCGATGATGTTGGCGTCGGTCTGGCGGCGGATGATCAGCAGCACGGCCGGCCGGTCATTGAAATAGCCGACCTGGTTGGTGTCCTCGACCGAATCGCTGACCTGGGCCACGTCGGCCAGGCGCACCGGGCGGCCGTCCTTCCAGGCCACGATCAGGGGGGCGTAGTCGGCCGCCTTGCGCAGCTGGGCGTTGGCGCGGATCTGCCACTGCCGGTCGTCGAGCTGCACCAGCCCGCCCGGACGCAGGGAATTGACGTCCTGCAACACCTGGCGCACCCGGTCCAGCGGCACGCCCATGGATTCCAGGGCGCGCGGATCCAGCAGCACGCGCACGGCCGGCAGCGAACTGCCGCCCACCGTCACCTGCCCCACGCCGCCGACCTGCGACAGTTTCTGCGCCAGCACGGTGGACGCCAGGTCGTACAGTTCCCCCTGCGTCGCCGTGTCCGAGGTCAGCGCCAGCGTCATGATGGGCGAGGACGAGGAATCGACCTTGCGGTAGACGGGGTTGCCGCGCATGCCCGAGGGCAGCAGGGGCCGCGCGGCATTGATGGCGGCCTGCACGTCGCGCGCCGCGTTGTTGATGTCGCGGTCCAGCTCGAACATCAGGGTGATGGTGGTCTGGCCCTCGCTGCTGCGCGAACTCATGCTGCTCACGCCCGCGATGGCCCCCAGCGACTGTTCCAGCGGCATGGCCACGCTGGTGGCCATGGTTTCCGGACTGGCCCCCGGCAAAGAGGCCGACACCGAGATCATGGGGAAATCCACCTGCGGCAGGGGCGCCACCGGCAGGAAACGCAGGGCCAGCGCCCCGGCCAGCACCATGGCCAGGCACAGCAGGGACGTGCCCACCGGCCGGCGCAGGAACAGGGCGAAGAACCTCATGGCTGTTCCGGGCCCGCCCTGCGGCGGGCCAGCCGTTCAAACATCAGATAAATGACCGGCGTGGTGAACAGGGTCAGCAACTGGCTGCACAACAGGCCGCCCACCATGGCCAGGCCCAGCGGCTGGCGCAATTCCGCCCCCGAGCCCGTCGCCAGCATCAGGGGAATGGCGCTGAAGAACGCCGCCAGCGTGGTCATCAGGATGGGCCGGAAGCGCAGCAGGGCGGCCTCGTGGATGGCCGCCTGCGGACCCAGCCCGCGCTCGCGCTGGGCGTCCAGGGCGAAGTCGATCATCAGGATGGCGTTCTTCTTCACGATACCGATCAGCAGGATGATGCCGATCACGCCGATCATGTCCAGTTCGATCCCGCCGATCCACAGCGCCAGCAGGGCGCCGATGGCCGCCGACGGCAGCGTGGACAGGATCGTCACCGGATGGATCAGGCTTTCATACAGCACGCCCAGCACGATGTACATGGTGACGACCGCGGCCAGCAGCAGCCACAGGGTGCTGGACAGGGACGCCTGGAAGGCCTGCGCCGCCCCCTGGAACTGGATATCCACGGAATCCGGCACTCCCAGCGCATCGCGGGCCGATTCGATGGCCTGCACCGCGTCCGACAGCGCCGCCCCCGGCGCCAGATTGAAGGACACCGTGGCGGCCGGGAACTGCCCCAGGCGCTGCACGGCCAGGTGCGCGACGCCCGGCACGAAACGGGCGACGGTCGCCAGCGGCGTCACCCCGCCGTCCGCCGTCGGCACGTGGATCTGCGCCAGGGCCCGCGGCCCGCCGTCGATGAAGGCGGCGTCGGCCTCCAGCACCACGCGATACTGGGCCGACTGGGTATAAATGGTGGAAATCAGGCGCTGGCCGAAGGCGTCGTACAAGGCATCGTCGATGGAGGACTGCGTGACCCCCAGCCGCGCAGCGGCGTCCCGGTCCACCTGCACCTGCAGGGCCAGCCCCCGGTCCTGCAGATCGCCCGCCACGTCGCGCAGTTGCGGCAGGTCCTGCATGGCCTGGACCAGGCGCGGCGTCCACGCCGTCAGCACGGTCTCGTCGGGACTGGACAGCGTCATCTGGAACTGCGCCCGGCTGACCTGATCCTCGACCGAGAGTTCCTGCACGGGCTGCAGCCAGACCTGCAGGCCGACGCTGCCGTGCAGAGACTGGTTCAGGCGGTCGATGACGGCGTCCGCGCGGTCGCCGCGATCGGCCAGCGGCTTCAAGGTGATCTGCAGGCGCCCGGTGTTCAGGGTGGTGTTGTCGCCGTCGATGCCGATGAAGGACGTGACGGATGCGACGGCCGGATCCCGCAGCACCCGCGCGACGGCGTCCTGCTGCAGGCGCGACATGACGGCGAACGAGGCCGTCTGCGGACCTTGCGTGATCGCCTGGATCGCCCCGGTGTCCTGCTGCGGGAAAAAGCCCTTGGGGATGCCCGCGTACAGCGCGGCCGTGACGGCCAGCGTGCCCACGGCGAACCACAGGGTCGCCCGCTGATGGCCCAGCACCCACAGCAGGCCCCGGTCGTACCAGGCGACCAGGCCATCCATCATGCGGCCCGCCTGCCGCAGGAAGCGGCCGTGCCCCGCTTCCGATTCCGGCCGCAGCATGCGGGCGCACATCATGGGCGTCAGGGTCAGGGAAATCAGCAGGGACAGAAGGATCGCCACCGCCAGCGTCACGGCGAATTCGCGGAACAGGCGCCCGACCACGTCCGCCATGAAGAGCAGCGGGATCAGCACGGCGATCAGCGAGACGGTCAGCGACACCAGGGTGAAGCCGATCTGCCGCGCCCCGCGCAGGGCGGCCGTCATGGCGCTTTCGCCCTCCTCGATGTGGCGGGCGATGTTCTCGATCATGACGATGGCGTCGTCCACCACGAAACCGGTGGCGATCGTCAGCGCCATCAGGGTCAGATTGTTGATGCTGAATCCCAGCAGGAACATCAGGCCGAAGGTGCCGACCAGCGACAGCGGCACCACCACACCCGGGATCAGGGTGGCCCGCCAGGTGCGCAGGAACACGAAGGTGACGGCCACCACCAGGGCGATGGCCAGCAGCATTTCGATCTGCACGTGTTCCACCGAATCGCGGATCGTATGCGTGCGGTCCGACGCCACCTGCAGGTCCACGCCCGTGGGCAGGGTCTGCCGCAGTCCCGGCAGCAGTTCCTCGATCCGGTCGACCACCTGGATGACGTTGGCGCCGGGCTGGCGCTGGATGTTCAACAGCACGGCCGGCGTGCGGTCGAACCAGGCCGCCTGGTACAGGTTCTCGGCATCCCGGCGCACCTGGGCGACGTCGCCCAGGCGCAGGGGGGCGCCATTCTCGTAGGCCAGGATCAGGCGTTCGTAGTCGGACGGGTCCTTCAGCTGGTCATTCACGCTGATGGTGAGCGAACGCTGCGGGCCGTCCAGATTGCCCTTGGGCTGATTGACGTTGGACTGGGTCACGGCGCGGCGCACGTCGGCCAGGGTCAGCTTGTGCGCCGCCAGCGCCTGGGGATCAACCTGGATGCGCACGGCAGGCCGCTGCCCGCCGGTGACGCTGACCAGGCCCACGCCGCCGATCTGCGAAAGCTTCTGCGCCACCCGCACTTCGATCAGGTCGCGCACCTGGTCCAGCGGCAGCGTGGGCGAGGTCACCGCCAGGGTCATCACCGGCGCGTCGGCCGGGTTGACCTTGCGGTAGATTGGCGGCGAAGGCATGTCCGACGGCAGCAGGTTCGACGCCGCGTTGATGGCCGCCTGCACCTCCTGTTCGGCCACGTCCAGCGGCAGGCCCAGGTCGAAACGCAAGGTGATGCGCGAAGACCCTCCCGAACTGGTGGACAGCATCTGCGACAGGCCCGGCATCTGGCCGAACTGGCGTTCCAGGGGCGAGGTCACGAGCGCGGTCATCACGTCCGGCCCGGCCCCGGGGTAGAGGGTCGTCACCTGGATGGTGGGGAAATCCACCTGCGGCAAGGCCGACACCGGCAACTCCCGATACCCCATGAAACCGGCCAACGCCAGGGCCACCATCGCCAGCAGCGTGGCGATGGGCCTGAGGATGAACGGGCGCGAGAGGTTCACGAAGCCGGGCCTTTCGGGGCGCCTCCCGCGGGCGGGGCCGCGTCGGCCGTCCCGCGTTGCGAACCTCCGTCCGCCGGGGCCTTTGCGGCCGGCGCGGCATCCGGGCCCGCCGCGGCGGCCTGCGGCGTCACGATTTCAACCAGGCTGCCTTCGCGCAGGCGATCCGTGCCCTCGAGCACGATGCTGTCGCCGGCCTGCACGCCGGATTCGATCACCACCTGATTGCCGTCATCCACCCCCGTCGTCACCGGCACGACATGCGCCTTGCGCTGGGCATCCACGCGGTAGACGTACTCGCCCGCCGAACCGCGCTGCACGGCCCGCAAGGGCAGGACCAGGCCGTCTTCCAGCCCCAGGCGCAGGCGCACCTGCACGAACTGATTGGGAAACAGGGACTCGTCGGCGTTGTCGAAACGCGCCTTGAGCTGGACCGTGCCCGTGGCCACGTCGATCTGATTGTCCACGGCGATCAGCTGCCCGGTCGCCAGCACGGGGCCGCCCGCCTGGCCCAGCAGCTGCGCCTGCAGGCCCAGATCCGCGCGGCGAGCCGCCAGCAGGGCCGGCAGGCGGGTCTGCGCAATGGCGAACACCACGTCGATGGGCTGGTTCTGGGTCAGCACGACCAGGCCATCGGCGTCCGAGGCGTGCACCATGTTGCCGACGTCCACCTTGCGCAAGCCCAGCCGCCCGGATACGGGGGCCGTGATCCGCGTGTAGCCGAGCTGCAGCCGGGCGTCGTCCACCGCGGCCTGATCGATCTTGGCCTGGCCCTGCAGCTCCCGCACCTGGGCGCGGGCGGCATCCAGCTGCTGGCGGGCGACGGAATCCTGTTTGAACAGCCGCTCGTACCGGGCCAGGTCCAGGCGGGCATTTTCCAGCTGGGCGGCGTGCTGCGCCTGCTGCCCCTGGGCCTGCTGCAACTGGATCTGGAAGGGGCGCGGATCGATCACCGCCAGCAGATCGCCGGCCTGCACCGACTGGCCGTCGGTGAAATGCAGGGACTGCAAAGGCCCGTCGACCCGAGAGCGGATCGTCACGGTCGCCGGCGCGGTGACCGTGCCCAGCGCCCGCAGCGCGCGGTCGATCCGACCGGACGTCACGGCGACGACGGATACCGGCGTGGCTTGCCCCGCCCCGCCCCGGAATCCCCGCCCGCCGGACTGATCCGCGCCTCGCGGCCAGAACAGCCAAAGCGCCAGGACCGCCGCCGCGCACAGCGCGATCCAGACCCACAAGCGACGGCGCCCGCCCGCAGGCCGCGTCGAGGATTCGATCATGATGGGAAGTCCTAGATGTTGCAGCGGGCGAGGCGGAAGGCGATGTCACGGCTGGCCGGTTGCGGCTTCATGACATTGTCCTGCATGGAAAACCGCACCCAGATGACGTATTTGTTGGCGCTGATTTCGGGGAACACCCCTTGCTGGGGATCGACCCAGACCCGCAGCAGCTGGAAGGTCTTTCCGCCCAGCATTTCCTGGTAGGCGCCCTGGCCGGCCAACTGGTCGCGGGCGTCGCCCGCATCGCGCAGCAGCTGCAGGATCAGGGCCATGGCGCGGTGCAGCGGCAAGATGGGTTCGATCCAGCCATGCAGGTCGCGCACCCGAGCTTCGGGAGGCTTGATCTGCCAGGCGTAGTAGGACGGCAGGTCGATGGGCGACGAGCCGCCGGGCACGGTGATCCGCCCGCGCAGGCTGGCCAGCCATTCGTTGTCGCGCAGGCACTGGCCGATGCGCCCCTGCCCCGCCAGCGCGCCGGACACGGATTGAATTTCGTCGAGCAGGCTGTCCAGCGTGGGGCGATCGACGCCCGGATGTTCGCGCAGGGCCGCCAGGGCCGTGCGGTGCCGGTCGAGATCCTGCAGGACCGCCGTGCGGACATCGGCCCGTTCACACACGTCGAGCAGGTCGAAGAGCGTGATCATGGCGATCTGGTGATGATGCGCGTCTTCGCCGCGCGCGAAATAGAACAGGCGGTCGAAGAGATACTCTACCCGGAGCAGAGTGCGTACACGTTCATTACAGGGGTACTCGTACAGAATCACACGCAAAAGACCCTAATCATGAATGGCCGATCCATGGCGCGATCGGGAAGCCAGGTCGCACCAGGACTGATGGCAGGACCAGGACCGCCGGCGCAGCGCATCCAGATCGGTGGCGCCATCGTTGAGGATGATGTCGTCGGCAACGGCCAAGCGGTCTTCCCGGGAAGCCTGAGCGGACATGATACGCCCAATGGTCTCCGGCGTCAGCCCGCTGCGGCCCTGCACCCGGCGCACCTGCGTGGCCGGATCGCAATCGACGACGCAGATGCGGTCCACGCGGTCGCGCCAGCGACCGGATTCCACCAGCAGCGGCACCACAAACACCCGGTACAGCCCCTGCGCGGCCTCGGCCCGGGCCCGCACGGCCTGGTCGATCAAGGGATGCAGGATGGTTTCCAGACGCTGCCGGACGGCCGGATCGGCGAAGGCCCGGTCGCGCATCCAGGCGCGATCCAGGCGGCCGTCCGCCGCGATGGCCTGCGCGCCGAAGGCCTGGCGCAACGGATCGATCGCGGCGCCCCCGGCTGCCGTCAGGTCATGGGCGATCTGATCGGTATCGATCACGGCCGCCCCCCACTGGGCCAGCCAATCGGCTACCTGGGTCTTGCCGGACCCGATCCCGCCCGTCAGGCCGATCGAAAACATGCGCGAATCCCGCCCCAAGGTGAAAACATGACTTTACCCCAGACGGGGGCCCGGGGATCACGGCCCGGGACGCGCGCCCCTACCCCAGACGGGTCAGCCAGGCCCCGGCGGCCTCGGGCCATAGAATCCACGGACAGGCGGCCAGCGCCAGATACGGACCGAAGGGGTGGGCCCGCAGCCGGTATCCCGGGCGGCAGACCCAGGCCAGCAGACCCAGGATGCTGGCCCCCCACAGGATCGCCAGCGCGGCGGACCCGCCCAGCCAGCCCGCCAGCATGGCCAGGCATTTGACGTCCCCGCCGCCAAAACCGTCCCGGCCGCGCACGCGGCGATACAGGCCGGCGGCCGCCGCCAGGCCTCCCCACACCGCGATGGAGGCGCACGGCGCATCCGGCAGGCCCTGCGGCCCCAGCCACCAGCCCGCAGCCATCAGGGGCAGCGTCAGGGCGTCCGGCAAAAGGCCGCTGCGTCCATCCAGCCAGGCCAATGCAGCCAATCCCAGTCCCAGCGGCAGGAGTGCAAGGCCGGCCCAGCCTTGCAGAGCCAGCAGCCCGGCCGCCAATCCCCCTGTCGCCAGGGCGCCCCAGCCGTCCCGCCGCCACCGGACGGGCCGCCGGTAGGTTTGGCCCGCCGCCCGCCACAGCGTGCCCGCAGTCGCGGGCGCACCCGCCCGAAGGCGGGCAGCATATTCCCGCGACCAGGGTTCGAACCGCAACCCGGCGCCCGCGCACAGGATCGCCGCCCCGGCCATCGCCAGCCAGGCCCCGCCGCCGTCAACCGCCATGGCGGCCAGCCCTGCCCAAGCGGGCCGCAAATGCGTAGAATGGCGTTTCCGCCCCTCCGACCGATACTGTCATGCCGCGCCCCATTGCCACTTCACTGACCCGCCTGCTGGGCCTTAGCCTGCTGACGCTGCTGGGCGCTTGCGCCCAGCAAAGCGCGCCGGGTTATTACGACACCCCGCGTGAAAGCACCACGTCCGACGCCCTGCACCGCGCCCAGGGCGATTCCGGTACCCAGGCGCCGGCCCAGCTGCAACTGGGCTTCGGCGGCCAGGAACAGAAATCCAAGTCCGCGGCCGCCCCGGCGGCGGAATCCGGCGCAAGCGCCGGCGCCGCCCAGCCGGCAGGCGCCGCCGTGCCCCGCGAACTGGCCGAATCCCGCACTTATCTGGGCACCATCGCCTGCATGGACGGCGGCCAATGCCCGCCCAGCCGCATGACCCTAACCCTGGCTCCGGACGGCCAATGGCGCGCCCGCAACACGCCGGTGGACGGTAGCGGGCCCGCCCGCGCCACGCTGGGCTGCTGGTACCTGACGGGCACCGATCCGGTGCGCATCGTGCTGCAGACCGGCGACCAGGCCCGCGCCAGCCTGGAATTCAGCACATCCAACGTGCTGCGGGTCACACGCCTGAACGGTCAGGCGCCTCTACTGGAATCCAGTCTGACCCGCCAGGCGGATCTGGACCCGATCACGGAACTAGCTTCCAAGCCCGCCCAGCACTGCGCCGCACGCTGATCCGGCCCGCGCCGGGCGCCAGGGATGCCGCGCCACGTCAGGGCGCGGCGACGGGCTCGCCCCCTGATCGTCCGACAGGGGCAGTTTCAGGCGCACGTAATGCTGGGTCAGTTCCACCGCGTTGCGCACGCCGACCTTCATGAAGATGCGCGCCCGGTGCGCCTCGATGGTGCGCTGCGACACCCCGAGTTCGGCGGCAATGTATTTGTTGGAACGCCCCCGGGTGATGTAGTCCGCGACTTCGCGTTCCCGAAGCGTCAGGCGCCGGGTGATCGAACCCTGCGCGTCTCCCAGATTCATGCCCATGATCGCCATGGCAATCCCCCGTGTGTTGTTTCTGGTGAGGGGATTCTGTCATGCGGCCCGACGCCCGGCAGCTGTCAGGCCTGCCAGACGCGCGGATGCGGGAACTTCCCGGGGCGCCGCCCCGGGCCCGTCAGCGCCCCGCCTGGAATTCCAGGTTGTCGATCAGGCGCGTGCTGCCCAGGCGGGCGGCCGTCAGCACCACCAGCGGTTCGCCCTGGCGGATTTCCTCCACGGTGGGAGGCAGGAGATCGCGCTGCCGGCGCACGGCCACGTAATCCGGGTCCCAGCCCCGATCCCGCAGCGTCTGCATGGCCTGGGCCTCGACCACGGCGCAGTCATCCTGGCCGCCCCCGATCGTGTCGCGCACCCGCTGCAGCAGGCCGTACAGCTGGGGAGCCTCGGCACGTTCCACGGTCGACAGGAAGCGGTTGCGCGATGACAGCGCCAGGCCGTCGGCGTCACGCACGGTTTCGTGGGCCAGGATTTCCACCGGCAGCTGGAACTGCCGGCACATGGCCCGCACCACCATCAACTGCTGATAGTCCTTTTTGCCGAACACCGCCACGCGCGGCTGCACGCAGGAAAACAGCTTGAGCACCACGGTGCTCACGCCCATGAAGAAATCCGGGCGGAATTCGCCTTCCAGGATCTTGCCCAGGGCCTCGCCGGGCTGGATGCGGAAATTCTGCGGCTCGGGATAGAGTTCGCGCTCGTCCGGAGCGAACAGCACGTAGACGTCGCGCTCGCCTTCCAGTTTTTCGATGTCCTCGGCCAGCGTGCGCGGATAGCGGTCGAAATCCTCGTTGGGGCCGAATTGCAGGCGATTGACGAAAATGCTGGCCACCACCGGATCGCCATGCTGGCGGGCCAGGCGCATCAGCGACAGATGGGCGGCATGCAGATTACCCATGGTGGGCACGAAAGCCACGCGCAACTGGCCCCGCAGCTGGTCACGCAGATCTTCGATGGAATGGACGACTTTCAAGGCAAGCTCCGGCGCGGGCACTCAGGCCGAGCGCGTATAGGACAGTCTGACATACAGCGGCGCATAGGGCGCCGCCTGGGTGATTTCCAGCAGGGATTCGCGCGCCAGTTCCAGCAGGGCCAGAAAGTGCACGACGATGACGGCGGCCGGCTCACCCATGCGGATGCGTTCCATGAACAGATCCGTGAACTCCATGAAGCGCACGTCCGAGAGCCGGCGCAGGATATGGCTCATGTGATCCCGCACGGACAGCTGTTCGCGGGTGATGCGGTGGCTGGCGTTCAGGCGCGCCCGCTGCAAAATGGCGGTCCACGCATCGCGCAGGTCCGCGGGGCTGACGGCCGGCAGCACGGTCTCGACATCCAGGTCGGCCTGCGCATGCGCTACGTGGAAATCGCGGCCGACGCGCGGCAGGGCATCCAGGCGCTGCGCGGCCAGCTTCATGCGCTCGTATTCCAGCAGGCGGCGCACCAGTTCGGCCCGGGGATCCTCGACTTCCTCGCCGGTATCGGACTGGCGCACGGGCAGCAGCATGCGCGATTTGATCTCGATCAGCAACGCCGCCATCAGCAGGTATTCACCGGCCAGTTCCAGATTGGTGCGGCGGACCTGCTCGACATAGCTGAGATACTGCGCCGTGACTTCCGCCATGGGGATGTCCAGCACATTGAAATTCTGCTTGCGGATCAGGTAGAGCAGCAGGTCCAGCGGGCCCTCGAAGGCTTCCAGGAAGACTTCCAGGGCATCGGGCGGGATGTACAGGTCCTGGGGGATGGCGAACAGGGGTTCGCCGTACAGCCGCGCCAGCGCCACGTGATCGACCACGTCGGGCGTGCTGTCCACAGCCGGCGCCATCAAGGCATCCAGCCCGGTGGCGGGCTCTGGCGGCATGACGGCCGGTCAGGCCTTTTGATAATAGACGTAGGGATCCTGGGCGACCCGGGCGGCGCGAAAGCCGTCCTGCTGTTCGGCATCCAGTTCCTTGTCCCAGAGGCGGAAGCGCCCGGCGCGCTGGCGCGCTTCGGTGTCGGGATGTTCCGTCTTGTACTGGTTGATGAATTGTGTCAGTTCGGAGGTGAAGTTGTTTGCCATAATAGTGCCGTTGCCGATTCTCATGACCGATGCGCTCCAAGTGTACTGCACTCCGACGCCCGCGCGTGCCTATGCCCGACCCCAGTAGATCTTCCGCCCCGCCCCCCGCCGCCCGCACCCGGGAACAACGGATGATCCCCTTCATCGTCGGCTGCGCCCTGTTCATGCAGATGCTGGATTCCACGGTGGTGGCCACGGCCCTGCCCGCCATGGCGCGGGATTTCGGCACCACCGCCGTGCACATGAACATCACCATCACGGGCTATCTGCTGGCCACGGCCGTCTTCGTGCCCATCAGCGGCTGGGCGGCCGACCGGTTCGGGGCGCAGCGGGTCTTCCTGGCCGCCATCCTGCTGTTCGGCCTCAGTTCGGCGGCCTGCGCCGCGTCGCAGACCCTTTCGCAGCTGGTGATCTCCCGAGTGGTCCAGGGCGCGGCGGGCGCCATGATGGTGCCCGTCGGGCGCATCATCCTGCTGCGGCGCATCCCCAAATCCGAACTGGTCCAGGCCATGGCGTTCCTGACCCTGCCCGCCCTGCTGGGGCCCGTCATCGGTCCGCCGGTCGGCGGCTTCCTGGTGACGTACGCATCCTGGCACTGGATCTTCCTGATCAACATCCCCGTCGGCATCCTGGGCATCGCGCTGGTGCGGCGCTACATCGCCCGCGACGTCCCGGACGGCAAGCCGCGGCTGGACACGCTCGGTTTCCTGCTCAGCGCCGTGTCCATGGCGGCGCTGATGATCTGCCTGGAAGCCGTCGGCCACGGTGACCTGGGCGCCGACGTGATCGTGAGCCTGCTCCTGCTGGGCCTGGTCTGCGGGGTGCTGTACATCCGCCACGCCCGCCACGCCACCTATCCGATCATCGACCTCAGCCTGCTGCGCGTCCAGACCTTCGCCGTCTCGGTGCTGGGCGGCAATCTGTGCCGCTTCGGTAGCGGCGCCTCGCCTTTCCTGCTGGCCATCCTGCTGCAGGTGGGCTTCGGCCTGTCCGCCTTCTCGGCCGGCATGATCACCTTCACCTCGGCGGCCGGCGCCCTGCTGATGAAACTGGTCGCCACGCCCATCGTGCACCGCTTCGGCTTTCGCCGCGTGCTGATGTGGAATGCGCTGATCGCCGCCTGCTTCACGGCCGCCTGCGCCCTGTTCCAGGCCAGCACGCCCGTCTGGCTGATGGTCGCGGTGCTGCTGATCGGGGGCTTCTTCCGCTCGCTGCAGTTCACGGCCGTCAACGCCCTGACCTACGCCGACCTGGATTCCGCGCAGATGAGCCGCGCCAGCAGCTTCTCGGCCATGGCGCAGCAGCTGGGCATCAGCCTGGGCGTGGCCTGCGCGGCGGTCACGCTGAACCTCAGCATCAGCCTGCGCGGCGGCATCGAGGCCGACCGCATCGACGTGATGTGGGGTTTCGCGGCGACGGCGCTATGCGTGGCGGCATCGGCCCTGTCGTTCCGCAGGCTGTCGAACAGATCGGGCAATCAGCTGCGCCACCGCCGCGAAGCCTGAGCCCGGCCGGGCCGCCTCGCAGCTCAGGCCTGGTCTAGCAGCATGACCAGTTTGCAGTCCGGGCGCACCGCCAGCCGGAACGTGAACTGCCGGAACATCAGTCGGCCGCGCGCCGGGTGCTGGAATTCGCGCACGCCGCCTTCCCGGTCCACCACGGTCTGGCGCGTCCAGCAGCCGGCGAACAAGGGGCTGCCCGCCTGCAATTCGGCCACCAGGGCGCCGATGGCGGGGTCTCCGGCCAGCGCCGCCACGTCGGCGCGGAATTCCGCCACCACGCGGCTGGCGCGCTCTTCCCAGTCCACCACCAGGGTGCGAGCGGCCGGATCCATGAAGATGTAATGCAGCAGATTGGCCCGCCCCTGCCCTGGCCAGCCGTCGAACAGCCGCTGCAACGGCGGATTCCAGGCCAGCACGTTCCAGGCCTGGTCCAGGATGTAGGCCGGCCCCTGGATGCTGTCCACGCAGTCGCTCAGTCCATCGGGCAGGGCCACGGCATCCAGCTGCCCCGCCTGCGGATCGGCGCATTCCGCCAGGCTGAACAGATAATGCCGTTCGGCGCGCGCCAGCCGCAATGTTTCGGCCAGCCGGCGCCAGACATCGACCGACACGGAGACTTCACGGCCCTGCTCGATCCAGGTGTACCAGGTCGTGCTGATGCCGCAGAGCTGGGCGACTTCCTCGCGGCGCAGGCCGGGCGTGCGCCGCCGCAACCCCGGCGGCAGGCCGTGGTCGCCCGGGCTGACCCGGGCGCGCGCGCTGCGCAGGAACGCCCCCAGGGACTGGCGCCGGGCCGCATCGTCACGCGGCATGACGGCGCTCCCGGCAGACCGCCAGGCGCGGCACGCCGCCCCCGCCCCGCCCCGGGTCGTCAGCGCAGGGTGCTGGCCAGCGTGCGGCGCACATCGTCTTCCTCCCGCCCCGTGCGGCGCACATAATCGGCCACCTGGTCGGCGCCGATGTTGCCGACGTTGAAATACTGGGATTGCGGATGGCTGAAATAGAAGCCGCAGACGCTGGACGCCGGCATCATGGCGTAGCCTTCGGTCAGCTGCATGCCGATTTCGCCGCAATCCAGCAGGTCGAACATAGCGCGCTTGACGATGTGCTCCGGGCAGGCGGGGTAGCCGGGCGCCGGGCGGATGCCCTGGTATTTCTCACCGATGATGTCCTCGTTGGACAGCGCCTCGTCGGGCACGTAGCCCCACAGGTCGCGGCGCACCCGGGCATGCAGGGTTTCGGCGAAGCCCTCGGCCAGGCGGTCCGCCAGCGCCTTGAGCATGATCACGGAATAGTCGTCGCCGGCGTCCTGGAACTGCTTTTCGTATTTCTCGATGCCGATGCCGCCGGTCACGGCGAACATGCCGATGTAGTCGGTGACGCCCGAATCCCTGGGCGCGATGAAGTCCGCCAGGCACTTGTTGTCCACGCCCTCGCGCTTCTGCGTCTGCTGGCGCACGCCGCGCCAGGTCAGCAGGACCTCGCTGCGGGTCTCGTCGCGGTAGATCTCGATGTCGTCGTCATTGACGCTGTTGGCCGGATAGAACGCCACGATGCCGTTGGCCGTCAGCCAGCGCCCTTCGACGATGCGCTTCATCATGGCCTGGCCTTCCTCGTACAGCTTGACGGCCTGCTCGCCCACCACATCGTCGGTCAGGATGGCGGGGAACTGCGCCATCAGGCCCCAGGACTGGAAGAACGGCGTCCAGTCCAGGAACTTCAGGATCTCGTGCAGATCGTAATGCTGGAAGGTGCGCCGGCCGATGAACTTGGGCCGGGGCGGCGTGTAATTCGCCCAGTCGATGGCGGGCTTGGCGGCCCGCGCTTCCTGGATGGTGACCATGGGCGTAGCCTTGCGGTTGGCATGGCGTTCGCGCACCAGTTCGTATTCGTCGGCGACTTCCTTCAGGTAGGTCTCGACCTGATCGGACATCAGGCTGGTGGCCACGCCCACCGAACGGCTGGCGTCGGGCACGTAGATCACGGGACCTTCGTAATTGGGCGCGATCTTCACGGCCGTGTGCACCCGGCTGGTGGTGGCTCCGCCCACCAGCAGCGGGACGTTGCGCTCGCGGAAATACGGGTCGCGCTGCATTTCGGAGGCGACGTAGGCCATCTCCTCGAGGCTGGGCGTGATCAGGCCGGACAGCCCGACCATGTCCGCGCCGACTTCCTTGGCCTTGTCCAGGATCTTGGCGCAGGGCACCATGACGCCCATATTGATGACTTCGAAGTTGTTGCACTGCAGGACCACCGTGACGATGTTCTTGCCGATGTCGTGCACGTCGCCCTTGACCGTGGCGATGACCATCTTGCCCTTGGACCGCACGTCGCCGCCGGCTTCTTCCAGCAGGCGCTTTTCTTCCTCGATGAAGGGCAGCAGGTGGGCCACGGCCTGCTTCATCACGCGAGCGGATTTCACCACCTGCGGCAGGAACATCTTGCCCGCGCCGAACAGGTCGCCCACGACGTTCATGCCGTCCATCAGCGGCCCTTCGATCACTTCGATGGTGCGTCCGCCGGCCGCGTCGATTTCCACGCGGACTTCTTCCGTGTCCTCGACGATGAAGGTCGTGATGCCGTGCACCAGCGAATGGGTCAGGCGCTCGCGCACCGTGCCCTGGCGCCACGTCAGGTCTTCTTCCTTCTTCGTGCCCGAGCCCCGGATGGTCTCGGCCAGTTCCACCAGGCGCTCGGTCGAGGTGCGCTCGTCCGCCGGGTCGGTCTTGCCGACCGGTTCGGGGCGGTCCATCACCACGTCCTCGACCAGATCGCGCACCTGCTTGTCCAGTTCCGAATACACGCCCAGCTGGCCCGCGTTGACGATGCCCATGGTCAGGCCGCGCTGCACGGCGTAGTACAGGAACACGGCGTGGATGGCCTCGCGCATGGCCTCGTTGCCGCGGAAGGAGAAGCTGACGTTGGAAATCCCGCCCGACACGCGGGCGTGGGGCAGGTTTTCCGTGATCCAGCCGGTGGCCTCGATGAAATCCATCGCGTAATGGTTGTGCTCGTCGAGCCCGGTCGCGATGGCGAATACGTTGGGGTCGAAGATGATGTCTTCCGGCGGGAAACCCACCTGATTGACCAGGATGTCGTAGGCCTTGGCGCAGATGTCGATGCGCCGCTGCAGGGTATCGGCCTGGCCGTCGGTGTCGAAGGCCATGACCACCACGGCCGCGCCGTATTTGCGGCACAGCCGGGCGTGTTCGATGAAGGCCTCTTCGCCTTCCTTCATGGAAATCGAGTTCACCACGCACTTGCCCTGCACGCAGCGCAGGCCGGCTTCGATCACCGGCCATTTGGAGCTGTCGATCATCACCGGCACGCGGGAGATGTCAGGTTCGGACGCCAGCAGATTCAGAAAGCGCGGCATGATGGCCAGGGCGTCGAGCATGCCCTCGTCCATGTTGACGTCGATGATCTGGGCGCCGTTTTCGACCTGCTGGCGGGCGACGGACAGGGCCTCGTCGAATTTTTCTTCGCGGATCAGGCGCAGGAACATCTTGCTGCCCGTCACGTTGGTGCGTTCGCCGACGTTGATGAACAGCGTGTCGCGGTCGAAATTCAGCGGCTCCAGGCCCGACAGGCGGGTCTTGACCGGAATGACCGGCGGCTGGCGCATGGGCAGATCGCGGACTTTGCGGGCGATTTCGCGGATGTGGTCCGGGGTGGTGCCGCAGCAGCCGCCGACCACGTTCACCAGCCCGGCCTGGGCGAATTCTTCAAGCAGGCCGGAGGTGTCCGAAGGGGTTTCGTCGAAGCCGGTTTCCGCCATCGGATTGGGCAGACCCGCATTGGGATAGACGCAGACGTAGGTATCGCAGATCTTGGACAGTTCCGCGACGTAGGGGCGCATCAGGGCGGCGCCCAGGGCGCAGTTCAGGCCGATGGTGACGGGCCGGGCATGGCGCACGGAGTTCCAGAAGGCCTCGACGGTCTGGCCCGACAGGATGCGGCCCGACGCATCGGTCACGGTGCCCGACACCATGACGGGCAGGCGGATGTTGCGCTCTTCGAACACGGATTCGATGGCGAAGATGGCGGCCTTGGCGTTCAGGGTGTCGAAAATGGTCTCGACCAGCAGGATGTCCACGCCGCCGTCGATGAGGCCGTTGATCTGTTCGGTATAGGCGACGCGCAGTTCTTCGAAGGTGACGTTGCGCGCGCCCGGATCGTTGACGTCCGGCGACAGGGACGCGGTCTTGGGCTGGGGCCCCAGGGACCCGGCGACGAAGCGCGGGCGGTCGGGCGTGGACACGGCGTCGCAGGCTTCGCGAGCCAACCGGGCCGCCGCCACGTTCAGGTCGTAGGCGATGTCCAGCAGGCCGTAATCGCCCTGGGCGACGCGGGTGGCGCCGAAAGTGTTGGTTTCGACGACGTCGGCGCCGGCTTCCAGGTAGGCCTGGTGGATTTCCCGGATGACGTCGGGCCGTGTCAGGGACAGAAGGTCGTTGTCGCCTTTGACGTCCCGGTCATGGCCGGCGAAGCGTTCGCCGCGGAAGTCGGCCTCGGTGAGTTTGTAGCGCTGGATCATGGTGCCCATGGCCCCGTCCAGCACCACGATGCGCTTGCCCAGGAGGCGGACGAAGTCGGCGCCGCGGGTATAGGATTCGACGGGATATGGCAGGGCGGGATAGGACACGGCGGGATCCGGGGCTGATGGACAAACTTTCATTGTATCGCTGGGGGTGCGGGACCTCATCGAGTGTCGTGGAGAGCTGTGCCGGGGTCCGGGCCCGGAGATCTCATCGGCATGTCATGGCGCTGGGCGGCGCCGGTCGCATTTTGGCGGCTTCGCCGGATGTGGACGAGTAAGCTCCAACAGCGCCGCCCAGCGCCATGACATGCCGATTGACGCAAAGAGGGGTAATCCACTACACTAGGGTTAACCCTATAAGGGTTTTCACTAGTCGCTCGATGGCGAGCAAACATCCTCAAGGAGTACAGCATGTTGGCCCCCTTTTCGAACTACCCCGTGAACGAAGCTTTTGAGCGCATGATGGCGGAAGAACTCGCCGCCCGCGCGAATCGTCCTCAGGAAGGCCTGATCGCCCGCATCCTGGACGTCCTGTTCGGCGCCCGCATGCCGGCTCCCGCCGTCGCCTGATCCTGATCGGCGGCAGGCGACACCCGTCGTCACAACCTGGCTTGCCGCGCACCACCGGTCGGCGGTGGCGGAACGGGTGCTATCCGATCGCAGGACGCCCGCGCAACGTTCTGCAAGCCATATCAAAAGCAGGATAAAAAGGCTACAGAAGCGCTTGCCGCTCAGCATGACACAGGGTAGCCTATCCCCCAGGCATTCACACAGGGGGTTCCATGTCGCATGTACTCTCTCACAAAGCATCACAGGCCCCGCGCCCGACATCCAATGGGATGCGCCGCCTGCAAATATGGGTTCCCGATACCCGGGATGCCGGCTACGCCACACAGGTCAAAGCTCAATGCGTGGCACTCAAGCATGATGCGGCGGAACAGGATGCCCTGGCATTCGCCGAAGCCGCTGCGCACGATATTGAAAGCTGGCGCTGATGCACCGCGGCAGCGTTGTCTCTGTATCGTTGCCTGGCGCCTATGGCAAGCCCAGGCCCGCCTTGGTCATTCAATCCAACCTGCTGTCCGAACTCGATAGCATCATCATCTGCCCCATCACCAGCGAAATTCGCGAAGCCGCTTTCAGGGTCCTGGTCGAACCCGACACCACCAATGGACTGCACACCCAGTCGCAAGTGATGGTGGACAAGATTTCGACACTGCCCAAAGTCCGAGTCGGGCCGGTATTCGGGCGACTGGATAGAGCCACGATCCAAGCCGTGGAACGAGCCCTTCTAGTCGTTACGGGGATTGCATGAGCAGCTCTTCCCCTTCACATCGCTGACTCCCGCATTCTCGAAACAGGCCGCATCGCACAGAGGCACGACGGCGGCCTGCGACAGCAAGGCACCAGGAATCGCAACAAAATCTTGCGCGGAAGGCCTTTATAATGCCCTCCGAAACAAGGTATGCCGGGACGGCTTGTCCGCGCCCGGCGTTTAAACGGGAAACAGGCGGTTCATCACTGAACCCAGCTGTGCTGCCCCCGCAACGGTGAGCGCGTCCGCCAGGCCTTCGGCCCGGCCCGCGTCAGCCCGATACCGGCCTGATTCGATCTCCTGATTGCCTGTTCGCCGCGCCCGATCACCAAATCATCCGGGCGGATTCACCACGGCCTGCAGGTGTTGATGATTCCGGTGTGCGGGGACGCGCACCCTACAGGGCCTGTCATGACCATCTCGTTTTCGCGGCGCACGCTCGCCGCAACCATCTGTCTGTTCCCCCTGGCCGCCACGGCCCAATCCGATGCCGCAGCCGTTCCCGCGCTGCAGGACATTGTCGTCACCCCCAGCCGTACTGCCGAACCCTTGTCCGACGCGGTCGGCGACGTGACGGTGATCGGGCCGAAGCAACTGGCCGAGGCGCGCGGCGACAGCATCGCCGAGATCATCGGGCGCGCGCCCGGCGTGCAATTCACGTCGAACGGCGGGCCGCAGACGGTGACCAGCCTGTTCCTGCGCGGGGCGAACTCCAATCACACGCTGGTGCTGATCGACGGCATGCGAATCAACGGCTCGGCCTCGGGCACCGTCAGCTTCCCGGCCATCGACCCGGCCATGGTGGAACGCGTCGAGATCCTGCGCGGCGCCGCCAGCAGCCTGTACGGCTCGGATGCCATCGGCGGCGTGATCAACATCATCACGAAGAAGGGCGAACAGGACCGTCCCCTGTCGGCCTGGGCGAATGTCGGCTACGGAACCTACGAAACCGCCAAGTCCAGTCTGGGCTTGTCGGGCGCGGCTCAGGGCTGGGACTACAGCTTTTCGACCAGTGCGGCAACCAGCAAGGGGTTCGATGCCACCCGCCGCCACACCGCCAACAATGCCCTCAACTTCAATCACTACCCGGACAAAGACGGCTACCGCAGCCATGCCGTCTCGGGCACGCTGGGCTACCGCTGGGCCGAAGGCCACCGCATCGGTCTGACGGCCTACAACGGCTACACACGAGGCGATTACGATGCAGGCACTTTCACAAGCGATGCCTATGCGCTCCACAGGCAACAAGCCTACAGCCTGAGCAGCGCCGATCGCATCACGGATTGGTGGGACAGCGACCTGCGCTTCGGTTTCACCAAGGACGGCTACGACGACCGGGGTTACCAAAGCGTCGTCAATTCGCTCAAACGCCACTACAGCTGGACCAATACGTTCAAGCCCCTCGTCGACCAAAGGATGTCGGTCCTGTTGGAGCGCCAGGAAGAACGTGTCCAGAGCACGACGCAATACGACCGGGACGCGCGCAATACCAATGCCGCCGCCCTGATCTACAAAGGCAAGTTTGACCGCCTGCATACCCAGGCCAGCGTGCGCAACGACAATATCTCGGGCTATGGCAACCAGACGACAGGCAGCCTGGGGCTGGATTTCGATCTGACGGACACCTGGCAGATCGGAATCGCGGGCAACACCGGCTTCCACGCGCCGACCTTCAACGACCTGTATTGGCCCTTCGAGGATTTCGGCCCCTACGGTTCCTTCGCGGGCAATCCAGACTTGAAGCCGGAGAAATCCCGCAATGTCGAAGCGCACGTTCAATACCAGGATGACAGCACCCTGCTGCGGCTCACCGCGTACCAGAACAAGATTCGCAATCTGATCACCAACATGACGGATCCCGCGACCTTCGCGATCACCCCGCAAAATATCGATCATGCGACGATCCGTGGCGTGACCCTGACAGGCGAGCACAGTTTCGGTGACACGACGATCCGCGCAAGCGCCGACCTGATGGAGCCGCGCAACGACGACCCCAAGGCGGGCGAAAACTCTCAACTCCCGCAACGCGCCCGCCAGGTCTTCCATCTCGGTGCCGAACATCGCATCCAGGATTGGAAACTGGGCGCCGAATACCAATACACCGGCAATCGCGTCGATGCCTCGACGCAAGCCCGCCTGGGCGGCTATTCCCTGGTCAACCTGACCGCCGCCTACGATTTCAGCAAGTCCCTGGGCATGCAGGTGCGCTGGAACAACATCCTGGACAAGGACTACGTGCTGGTGGACGGCTACAACACGCCGGGCTCCAACGTGTTCGTGAACCTGTCCTGGCGGATGTAGACATGAAGCAGCCGACGACGGACGGCTTCGGAAAGGTGCGGCAATGCCTGCCGCGTCTGGCCGCCGCCGTCTGCTTCGGCCTGTGCGCCGCCTGGGCGGGCATCGCTGGCGCGGCCGCCACGCCCCGCATCGTTACCCTGGCGCCCAACGCCACGGAACTGGTCTACGCCGCCGGGGCCGGCGCCGACATCGTCGGCACCGTCCTGAGCAGCGACTACCCGCCCGCAGCGCGCGCCATCCCACGCATCGGCGACGGCATCCAATTCAGCGAAGAACTCATCCTGACCCTGCATCCGACCCTGGTGATCGGCTGGCAGCCCTCCGACGGCACGCGCTCCCTGGCGCGGCGCCTGGCCCCGCTGGGCGTGCCCCTGATCTACGCCGACCCGGAATCGCTGGACGACATTCCATCGCTGATCCGCGACCTGGGCGAACGCCTGGACACCCGGTCCGTCGCCGACGCCGCCGCGCGCGGCCTGGAACACCGCATCCGCGACCTGCGGGCGGCGCCGCCCCCGCCTCAGACCGTCTTCATCGAAATCAGCGCCGATCCGCTGTACACCCTGGGCAGGGATCCTCTGATCAATGACCTGCTGGCGCGCTGCGGCGGCGTCAATCCCTACGCCGCGAACGCGATCCCGGCACCACAGGTCAGCGTGGAGTCGGTGTTGCACCTGAACCCGCAGGTGCTGCTGCTGTCGCCCTACGGTCGCGAAACCCTGGCCGCCCGGCGGGCCTGGTGGGCGCGGCACGGGCTGACGGCCGCCCGCACGGGCCGCATCTACGCCATCGACCCGGACCAGTTGCACCGGCCGGGCCCGCGCCTGGTGGACGCGGCCGAGGCGATCTGCGCGGATCTGCGCGATCATCGGCAGCCGCCTACAAGCCCGCGCTGAGGGCTGATCAACAAAGCCACAACAGTCGAACTGGAAAAATCAGCCGCCGCGCATCCACTGGCGCGCACGCGGCCTTCCAACCTCAATTGCTCAGCTTCATCTCCAGCAAGCGCAAGGGGCGATACGAATCGCGACGCCCGCCGCCATCAAAGAGCTGTTCCAAAGAGACCGGCCGGGCGGGTTCCATCGTCATCGACAGTTTGGAAGAACCACCCGTCACGAAATCCAGCAGTGCAAGACAGTCCTCGCGCCGCAGAGGCGCCCCATCGAAAGCGCCTTCAGGATCGCGCTTACACTGTTCCTTGCCCGCATCGATTTTGTCTTCCAGCCATTTCTTCCTTTGCTTTTCCGCCGAGCCCTGTCCTGGAGCGACATCAACATCGTGCCTGAGCGCCAACGCACGGGAACGTGTCACATAGCCGTCATTCTTCACACTCGCCGTGATGGAGCCGACTTCCACCTGCTGCACCTTCTGGCCGATGGCCATCAGAACGCCCCAAGGCCCGAAAAAGCCGAAGCCGCCCAGCATTTTCGGGATCTCTTCCGCTTTGCTGTCGGCCAGGCGATCCGTGAAACGCAGAAGCTCCCGCAAACGGCTCATGTTCACATTGAAATCGCCCTTGAACGCCTCGGGCTGATCCAGGGACAACTGCAGCGACCCGGTATCCGCTCGGCCATCCAGATCCCACGCCAATGCCAGCGAAAACGGCGGCAAATCGGTACGGCCAGCGGCCTGAATCACGCCGACTTGCGCCAAGGGACTGAACCCGCCGGCCCCCGCGATACCGGAAATTTCAACACGAGCCGTCTTCCGATCCGCTGAATCCTCCAGGTCTGACAGCGTCACGCGCTCGATGGCGATCTGCTCGGGATTTTTTGCGGACCCAAACCGGATCGTCACATCTTTTAGCGTTGCCGAACCCAGCGGCGAAGCCGACAGATCCTGCCAATGCACGGCGTCCCGCAGCTTGTATTGATCCAACAGGCCATAGAGCTTATCCTCCGCGCGGCGAGTCGCCACCGAGGATGCTGTCACCCAAACGCCCGCCAGGATCAGAGCGGTCGCGCCGCCAATCGCCAGGAATTTCTTTTGTCGATCCATCTTCATCATCCTTCGGCTTTGGCTTGATCAATCTGCCGCTGAGCGGTTTCCGGCGTCCAATCCGGCACACCATGCAGCAAGCGCATGACCGTCAGCGGATCCGCCAGATCAGAACATCCTTCTTTCTTGCAGGCCTGAATCCCGCCTGCGGACTTGGGCGTCACCACCGTCATCGGCAAACCCGCGTCATCCAGACGTTTCTGATCAGCACGCGCAGCCCCGCTGACGGCATACCAGGATTCCTTCAGATCCTTGCCACCCGCAATCCGCAAGTCATACGGGAAATCCACCTTGGCGTCATTGCCATCGTGGCCGCTGACGCGCACGATCTGCTGAAACGTCAGGGGGTTGCCTGCGTAGAAACGGGCGTACTGCCCTCCTTTCAGGGGGGTGTACGAGGCGGAACGGACAAAGTACTGGGCCAACAGGCTATCCGGTGCCGCCTTGTCCTTCGCGACCAGTTCTTGATACTGAGCCAATTGCCGTTCCGCTTCCCGAGCCTTGTCCTGCAACGCACGGCGCTTTTCCCACGCCAGCTGCTGTTGACGCTGCTTTTCCTGCCGCTCGGCCTGCTGCTGGCGCTGGCGTTCCTCTTCCGCCTTGCGCTTTTCACGCGCGAAGACGTAGTTATCCCCCCGATCCAGGCGATATTTCCAGGCTCCGACGGCATGACGCTTCCGGTAATCCCAATCGCGCGTCGCATGGATGGCATACATCATGCGATCCCGATTCTGAGCGACGACACCATCCAAACCATCGGCAAATCGGACATTCACCCCATTTGCATCTGGCAAGGCCTGAGTCTGCAAAGCCCTCAAGGCTGCCTCAATCTGATGGGAAATATCCGCAGCCTGGCGGAAGTTGGACTCCTGAGAAGTCAGCACGTCCAGATCCGGGTTGACGCGCAACGGCTGCAAACCGCCGCCCCATGCCGCGACCGTGGCACGCAGCAGAAAATACGATTGAGTCGCCGCATTGTGGCCCACGCTGAACCAGACGACATCTCGGCCGTTGCTGCCAACCAGGCGCGCGGCCTGGACCGGCGTGTTGAACGCATAGCCATCCTGAAAGTAGACCTTGCTTTCCCGCGCGATCACCGCACCGTCGGACCGCTGCAGCGTCAGGCCGCCCATTCCCTGAGCAAAGCCCCGCGCATCGCAGCTCAGGCCCGAACTCAACAAAGAGACATACTTCGCATCCGCCTCGTCCAGGCGATAGCCGATCCGGATGTTGCAACCGTTCTGGTCCTGCAGGGTCTTGATAAACGGCGACGCGGCCAGCGCATCCGCTTCATTTTGCGGTTTCCAACCCTTGACGTCGAAGTCTGCCGCCCCCAGCGTGGCCTGCGGCTCAGCCTGTGCCGCTGCCTTCTTGGCGGCTTCGTCGGCGGCGGCTTTCTCGAGAGCCAGCTTCTCTGCCGCCACCCGCTCAGCCGCTGCTTTCTCTGCCGCAGCTTGTTCGGCCGCAGCCTTGTCCGCTGCAATCCGATCCGCCGCAATCTTTTCACCCGCAGCAACAGCACCCTGGGCCGGCCGTGGAGGAGCCGCGACAACAACCTTCGGTTGAGGATCGGCCTGTTCATGCGTGGCCGCCGCCACCGGCGCAACAGCCACTACAGGCGCATTGCCACTGGCCACGCTCTTGTCCGCAACCTGCGGCTGCGCGACGACAGCCTTCCACTGACCAGCCTTGCTGCTGATCCCCGCCGCCACGACCTTGCCTGCACTGTCCTGGCTACGCCAGGTTACATCGCTGGCTTGCGGGCATTGCTGCCCCAGCAAAGCGCCCAGCTTGGGCATTAGGCGTTCAAGCGCCGCCATATCCGGCGCACCATGAAACACCACTCGAAGATCCGGACGTTCCGAACACCACGGAGCGCCCGCAGCGTGTTCGACGAAAATCTCGATGTTCTCCGCCTTGGAAAACGCCAAGCGGGAGGATTCGGCCCACGCAGGGCCGCAGGCAAAGGCGCCCGCCATTGCCCACACCAGCATACGTTGCGTCATGAGACTCACCCGATCTGCCATGCGCCATCCGGCTGCTGGCACGCATCGACGGTCTTGGACTCACTGCCCTTGGCGGTCGTGACGTCATACTGCACCGTGCGGCAGGTCGTTTGCACAGCGACCGTATCCACGACCGGCTTTGCCGGCTCGATCGTATCCAGATCGAAACCCTGGGACTGAGCCTGGGCGACCGTGATGGTATCCAGATCAACCGCCTGATCCGCCTTCGCCACGGCGACAGGCTGAACCAGCGAACCAGACACATAGCCGACCGTCACGCCCTTGCGGCCGACAGCCACCCAATTGTTATCCGTGCGCCCCAGCGCGGTAAACGTCTGACCGCTGGACAGGCCGCCGATCTTGGCGTTCTCCGTGCCAGGCCCCGCCCGCAGGTTGGTCGAGGATTTCGCCTGCCAGGTTTCGTTCAGAGCAACCAGATTCTTGACCTGAACCACGTTCTGGGAACGCTTGACGGACGCTTCGCGGGTTTCGGTTTTGGAGGACACAGGACGGATCACCGCCGTCGCTCCGCTATGATCGGACTTCCAGTTCTGCGCTTCCCCGCTAGCCAAGGCGCGCTGCGTGCTAGCGGCCAACGCTTCCTGGTCCTTCGCATCCAGATTCGATCCGATCCAGTTGCCCAGCGCACCGCCTGCCAGCGCGCCGGCGATCATCGCCACGGTGCGGCCCGTACCGCCCCCGATCTGGCTGCCCAGAAGCACACCGGCAACAGCGCCGATCGCGGTCCCGATGGACTGTTTAGTGCCCCAGCCGCCGCCACTGCCATCCGTCGCGCACCCCGTCGCAAACACAGAAGCCACCAAGGCAGCCACTAAAACTTTTTTGCTTCCCAGCACGTTATCCTCCCAGACTTGTGATGACGCTGAACAACGATCCGCCCAGCCGAACTGACGTTTGATTCAAAGTGCTATATTTTAAACAAATTTATACATTCGGCCTTCGCATTCCCCTTATAAGATTATTTCGATAAGCACGGCGGGACTTCGCTGGAAGGCGCTGTCCACGAAGCAACCGGCCCGCAACCATGCCGCAAATGGATTATCCTGTCCCCCAATAGCCGCCACGCACGGCGGCATCCATCACCGCTTCGCCCACGACAACGCCATGAACACCGCAGACACCCTCACCATCGCCGACCGCACCTTCCAGTCCCGCCTGCTGGTCGGCACCGGCAAATACCGCGATTTCGACCAGACCCGCGATGCCATCGAGGCCAGCGGCACGGAAATCGTCACCGTCGCCATCCGCCGCACCAACATCGGCCAGAACCCGGGTGAACCCAATCTGCTGGATTTCCTGTCGCCGGACCGCTACACCATCCTGCCCAACACGGCGGGCTGCTACACGGCCGACGACGCCGTGCGCACCCTGCGGCTGGCCCGCGAACTGCTGGACGGCCACAATCTGTGCAAGCTGGAAGTGCTGGGCGACGCCGGCAATCTGTTTCCCAACATGCCGGAGACCCTGGCGGCGGCCCGCACGCTGGTGGCCGACGGCTTCGACGTCATGGTCTACTGCAGCGACGACCCCATCCAGTGCCGCATGCTGGAAGACATCGGCGTGTCGGCCGTGATGCCGCTGGCATCCCTGATCGGCTCGGGCATGGGCATCGTCAATCCCTGGAACCTGCGGCTGATCATCGACCAGGCCTCCGTGCCCGTGCTGGTCGACGCGGGGGTCGGCACGGCGTCCGACGCCGCCATCGCCATGGAACTGGGCTGCGACGCCATCCTGATGAACACCGCCATCGCCGGCGCCCGCGATCCGATCCGCATGGCGCGGGCCATGCGCCTGGGCGTGGAAGCCGGCCGCGAAGCCTACCTGGCCGGCCGCGTGAAGCGCAAATACTACGACGCCGATCCCAGTTCGCCCGTCGAAGGCCTGCTGCCCTCGACACGGGCGGCCTGATTCTTCCCGGCCCCTGAATCCGCAACCGCCCGGCGCCCCGTTCGGCCGCCCCGTTTGAACGGGTCTTGACCGAACGGGGGCGCCAGGCCCTTACGACCGACGCAGAACCCTCGATGATTCCGAACACCCTATCCATCGCCGGCGTGGACCCCTCCGGCGGCGCCGGCGTGCTGGCCGACGTCAAGACCATGAGCGCCCTGGGCGCCTACGGCATGGCGGTGATCGCCGCCCTGACGGCCCAGAACACCCAGGCCGTCACGCACATCGCCCCGGTGCCGCCGGAATTCGTCGCCGCGCAGATCGACACGCTGTTCGCCGACGTGCGCGTCGACGCCGTGAAGATCGGCATGCTGGGCCAGGCGGGCGTGACGCGCGCCGTGGCGGACCGGCTGGCCCACTGGCGGCCCGCTCATCTGGTGCTGGACCCGGTCATGGTCGCCAAGAGCGGCGACCACCTGCTGGAACGCCAGGCCGTCGAGGCGCTGCGCGAAGGCCTGATTCCGCTGGCCACCATCATCACCCCCAACCTGCCCGAGGCCGGCGTGCTGCTGGACCAGGGTCCGGTCGACAACCTGAAGGACATGCGCCGGGCGGCCGAACGCCTGCGCCGCCTGCTGCCGGACGACGCCCGCCGGTGGGTCTTCCTGAAGGGCGGCCACCTGCCCGGCAACGACACCATCGACCTGCTGCACGACGGCGACCGCATGATCGAGCTGCCGGGCCGGCGCATCGACACCCCCAACACCCACGGCACCGGCTGCACCCTGTCGGCCGCCCTGGCCGCCCTGCTGCCGCGCGCCGGCGACGTGCCGGAGGCCGCCCGCCAGGCCAAGCACTATCTGGAGCAGGCCATCGCGGCGTCCGGCCAGTTGCAGGTAGGGTCCGGCCACGGGCCCGTGCAGCACTTCCACGCCTGGTGGGGCCGGCCCGCCTGAACCCGCCGTCGGCCCTCGCCCGCCCCGCAGGAGCGGGGGTCTGTCCTATAATCGACTCACGTTAACCCTAAGGCTTACGAGACATGAACGTCAACGACATCAGCGACGCCGAACGTGCCCGTTTCAACATGGTCGAACAGCAGATCCGCCCCTGGAACGTCCAGGACGAACGCCTGCTGCAGGCGGCCTTCGACCTGCCGCGCGAACGCTTCGTGCCGCCGCAGCTGCAGGCCCTGGCGTTCACGGACACGGAACTGCCCCTGGTGATCGATGGCATCGACACGCGCGAACACATGCTCTCGCCCAAGGTCGAAACGAAACTCATCGAAGAACTGCACCTGACCCCCACCGACTGCGTGCTGGAAATCGGCACCGGGTCCGGCTATCAGGCGGCGCTGCTGTCGCGCCTGTGCCAGCAGGTCACGTCCATTGAAATCGACAGCCGCCTGGCGGCCTTCGCCCAGAACAATCTGTCCCGCAGCCAGATCGGCAACGTCGTGCAGGAAACCGGCGACGCCCACGCGGGCTGGGGCACCGCGGAATACGACGCCATCCTGATCACCGGATCGGTGCCGGCCGTGCCCGACGCGCTGAAATACCAGCTGGCCGTGGGCGGACGCCTGGTGGCCATCGTGGGGCACAACCCCATCATGACCGCCTGCCGCATCACGCGCACCAGCGCCGCGAATTTCGAGACCGTGCAGATCTTCGACACCTGGACCAAGCCCCTGCGCGGCACCGCGCGTTCGCGCTTCAAGTTCTGATCGACCGGCGGCCGCCAGAACCGGCCGCTCCGCCTTGAAAAGCCTCTTCGGATGAAAGAGGCTTTTCTTTTGGCAAGGCCGGCGCAGCCTGCTACTGCCTGATCTTCTTCAGCAGGGCCGTGGTGGACCGTTGATGCTCGAACGGAATGGCCACTGCCCGGCCGCCCCAGCCGCGCACGGCGACGGTTTCCGGCAGCAGGTCCATGTCGTAGTCGCCGCCCTTGACGATGATGTCCGGCCGCAGCGCCTGGATCAGTTCCAGCGGGGTGTCTTCCTCGAACCAGGTCACCAGGTCCACGCAGGCCAGGGCCGCCAGCAGGGCCGCCCGGTCCGCGCAGGCGTTCAGGGGCCGGTCCGCGCCTTTGCCCAGCCGGCGCACGGACGCGTCGGTATTGACCGCCACGATCAGCGTCCCGCCCAGCTGCGCCGCCTGATCCAGATACGTGACGTGGCCGCGATGCAGGATGTCGAACACCCCGTTGGTGAACACCAGCGGGCGCGGCAAGCCGCCCCGGGCGATGGCCTGGCGGCATTCGTCGGGGGACAGGATCTTGGATTCGAAGCGGGGCGCGGGAACGCCCCGGGCCGTGCCCGCCCCGGCAGCGCCGGCCGCTGCGGCGCGGCGCGCGGTATCGGCCGGTCCGGAGGTCATAATCCGCCCCCCCGCGTCAAAGCCCACACGGCGACCCCCAGCCCCACCGCCAGGATGCCGCACAAGACGACCAGCAGGCGATTGGCGCCTTCCTGGGCGCGGCGCAGCCGTTCCAGTTCGGCCCGCATGGCGGGGCCCGGATCGGGGTGGTTCAGGCGGGTGTAGACCAGGCGGGGAATCTGCGGCAGGATCTGCGCCCACTGGCTGGCTTCCTGGTCCAGCCGCTGGCGCAGGCCCCGCAGCCCCACGCGCTGATGCATCCAGCGTTCCAGGAAGGGCTTGGCGGTCTGCCAGAGATCCAGATTCGGGTCCAGCTCGCGCCCCATGCCCTCGACGTTCAGCAGGGTTTTCTGCAGCAGCACCAGCTGGGGCTGGATCTCGACATTGAAGCGGCGCGAAGTCTGGAACAGGCGCAGCAGCACCTGCCCCAGGGAGATCTCCGCCAGCGGCCGGTCGAAATAGGGTTCGCACACGGCCCGCACCGCGCCTTCGAGTTCTTCTTCGCGGGTGGTGGGCGGGACCCAGCCCGATTCGATGTGCAGCTGCGCCACCCGGCGGTAATCGCGGCGGAAGAAGGCCAGGAAATTCTGCGCCAGATAGTTCTTGTCGAATTCCGACAGCGAGCCGACGATGCCGAAATCCAGGGCGATGTAGCGCCCCAGGGAATCCGGGCCGTCGGACACATAGATGTTGCCCGGGTGCATGTCGGCATGGAAGAAGCCGTCGATGAACACCTGCATGAAAAAGATTTCCACGCCCTGGCGAGCCAGCAGGGGGATGTCCACCCCGAGCTCGCGCAGCTGGGCCACCCGGCTGACCGGCACCCCGCGCATGCGCTGCATGGTGAAGACCTGGCTGGCGCAGAATTCCCAGACGACTTCGGGCACCAGCAGCAGGTCGGCACGGCCGGTATCCGGCCCGAAATTGCGCCGCAGCTGACTGCAGTTGGCCGCCTCGCGGATCAGGTCCAATTCATCGTGCAGGTACTTGTCGAATTCGGCGACGACCTCGCGTGGCTTCAGGCGGCGGCCATCCGGCGCCAGCCGTTCGACCAGGCCGGCCAGCGAGCGCAACAGGGTCAGGTCGCGCTCGATGGCCTCGCGCATGCCGGGACGCAGGACCTTGACGGCGACCTCGCGCCCATCGTGCAGGACGGCGAAATGCACCTGGGCGATCGAGGCGGAGGCGACCGGATCGCGGTCGAACTGCGCGAACAGGACCTGGGGCGACGCCCCCAGGGATTCCTCGATGATGGCCGCCGCCTGGTCGGAGGGAAACGGCGGCACGCGATCCTGCAGGCGCGCCAGTTCGTCGGCCAGGTCCGCCGGCACCAGATCGCGGCGCGTGGACAGCACCTGGCCGAATTTCACATAGATCGGCCCCAGGGTTTCCAGGGCCAGCCGCAGCCGCTCGCCCCGGGGGCGGCGCGGGCGATGCCCCAGACAGATCAGGCGCAGCAGCCTGTGCGCCCAGGGATGCTGCAGGCTGGAGAGCACCAGCTCGTCCAGCCGGTAACGCAGGCCGACCCACAAGATGTAGCTGAGACGCCAGAACGTCAGCATGCGGCCCCCGGCAGTTGCCGCAGGCGGGCATCCAGGCGGTCCAGCCGGGATTCGAGCGATCTCAGGTCGCCGCGCCAGCGGCGGAAATCCGCGCCGCGCACCCCGATGCCGGATTCTTCGGCCAGGTATTCGGCCAGATTGTCCTGCGCCCGCGTGGCGCCGAGCCGTGCGCCGGCGGCCAGCCGCCGCCCGCCCTGGACCAGGCGCACCGCCATCACGTCGCCCACGACGCGGGACAGATCGTCTTCGACGTCCCAGCGCAGGTCCCGCGCCAGGTCGGACACCAGGTGCGCCAGACCCGCATCGCCCTGGATCCGGGCCAGGGCCGTGATCCCGGCCAGGCCCTGGCCGCGCCAGGCGGCCGGCAGATCGCGCAGGCGGTCGGCCGGGATGGACAGCGTGACGTCGGGCACCACGGAGGCATCGCAGGCCTGCAAGGCGCCATCCGAGCCGATGCTGATCTGCAGCGACCACGCCCCCGAGGCGACCCGGACGGACTTGCCGGCATGACTGGCCAGCCGTTCGCCCGCCCAGGGTTCCCGGCGCAGCAAGGCATTGAACCCGCGCAGCAGAAGGTCCGCAGGCCGGGGCAGGAAGGGAGGAAGCAATATGTTCATGCGCAGGGAACCGATGACCGGGCCAAGGCAGCCCGGAAAACAGAAGGTCCGGGACACGCCGTGGCGATGTTCCCGGACCCTCAGTTTACTGGTTTTGGGCAAGGGATCCTCTGAACAAGTCGCGCGGCAAGCGGGCGCTGCGGATCGGGATGGGATGCAAGGCGCGAACCGCAGCGATAGCCGTAGCTATCGCGAGGATGAGCAACGCCGCAGACCACCCGAATCCGCAGATGCACGCGGCGCGACGACTTGTTCAGAGGATCCCTGAGCCCATGCGGGGCTTCGGGCCGCGGCATGCAGGCCCGGCCCGCCCCGCGAGCCGGATCAGGACTGCGGATTCAGCTGCTGGATGCCGGCCAGCAGCCAGCCCGCGCCGTCGGCCTTGTACAGATTCCAGACTTCTTCCACGCGGAAGGCCTCGGCGCCGGCGGCTTCGCGCAGCATGCCCGAATAGCGCACGCTGGCCAGATGGCCGCCCGCCACGGTTTCGATCCCCAGCAGTTCGGCGTTCAGCAGCACGATTTCCGTGTGATTGCCTTCGCCCGGCTGGGGCAGGCGCGGAGTGATTTCCGCCAGCAGATCGTCGGTCAGCAGCTCGCGCAGCGCGGCGCGGTCGCCCGCGTCCCACAGAGCCTGGACCTGGGTGAACTGCTGCTTGGCCTGCGTCAGGAAGGCCGGCACGTCGAAGTCGCCGGGAATGAACCAGGACGGATCCTGGACGGCGGTGGAAGGCACGGCTTCGATCACCGGCGCGGCCGACGCGGCTGGAGCCGCCGAGGCAGGCGGCGTCCAGGAGGACGGCTGTTGCGCCTGGCGATAGCTGTTGCCCGCCCCGGCCCCGGCGGCCGCCAGCGGACGCTGCGCGCCGCGCAGGCGCCGCACCAGGAACATGACGGCGAAGATCACCAGCCCGATCAGCAAGGCGCTGGACAGGAATTCCAGGAAGGCGCCCGACAGCCCCATGCTGGACAGCAGGGCGGCGATGCCCAGGCCGGCCGCGATGCCCGCGATGGGGCCCAGCCAGCGGGACATGCCGGTTTTGGCGGCGGTGCCCGCGGCAGCCGTGCCGGCCGCCGCGCCCGTCGTCGAAGTCGCGGACCGCTGCGTCGTCGTGGCCGTGGGCGGCGTGACCGCCTGGCGCTGACTCGTGACGTTGGAGGACTGGCGGCCGAAGCTCATGCCGCCGCCCATGCGACGCGCATGGGCATCGGAGGTGACGGCCAGCATCAGCAGGGCCGCAACCAGCAGCAGCGTGGCAAGGAACCAGCGTGGCATTTGAACAATCATGGAGTCTCCTGGGAAATCGTTCATCGGCTTGCGGCTGCCGGCTTGAATCTCAAGCTGACAGGAAGCTGAATTTCTGTAAATTACCACAGATTTCCCCGCTTCGCAGTAGAAACCGCAAGCGCGAACGGCCCATCCCGCCGACGGACGGGCCCGGAAACGGACGGGGCCGCATCATGCGGCCCCGATCAATGCCTGGGACGGAAGAGATCAGTCCAGCCGCACGCCTTCGTGCAGCGCCACCACGCCGGCCGTCATGTTGAAATACTGCACCCGGCCGAACCCGGCCGTGCGCAGCATGTCGGCCAGCGTTGCCTGGTCCGGATGCATGCGGATGGATTCCGCCAGGTACCGGTAGCTGGCCTCGTCGGACGCCACGAACCGGCCGATCTTGGGCAGGATGTTGAAGGAATACCAGTCGTAGGCGGGCGCCAGCGGCGGAGCCACGCGGGAAAATTCCAGCACCAGCAGCTTGCCGCCGGGCTTCAGCACCCGATGCATTTCGGCCAGGGCGCGATCCTTGTGCGTCATGTTGCGCAAACCGAACGCCACCGACACCCGGTCGAAATGCCGATCGGGAAACGGCAGGCATTCGGCGTCGCACACCGCCACCGGCGTCACCAGCCCGCGGTCCAGCAGGCGGTCCCGCCCCACCCGCAGCATGGAATCGTTGATGTCGGTCAGCCAGACCTCGCCCGTCGGCCCGGCCCGCTTGGCGAACGCCCGCGCCAGATCGCCGGTGCCCCCGGCGATGTCCAGCACCCGCATGCCCGGGCGGATCTGCGCCCGGCCGACCGTAAAGGCCTTCCAGACCCGGTGCAGGCCGCCCGACATCAGATCGTTCATCACGTCGTAGCGGCTGGCGACCGAATGGAAGACCTCGGCCACGCGATGGGCCTTGTCGGCCTCGCGGACGGTCTCGAATCCGAAATGGGTTTCCGGCCCCTGGCCGGGCTGTTGGGATGATTCGCTCATGATCCGCGTATCGTACCGCATTCCTCCGTTCAGGCATCCCCGAACCCGGCTGCGGCGGCGTCACATGAATGAAATAATGTGACCGTATGATGACCATGCTCAACACGACACCTGAATTCACACATCCGTCATGTCCGCCACGATCCTGATCATCGAAGACGAACCCGCCATCCTGGAACTGCTGTCCATCAACCTGCAGCACGCCGGCTATGCGGTCAACACGGCGCAGGACACCCGGCAAGCGCTGGCCCAGATCCAGAGCGTGCTGCCCGACCTGATCCTGCTGGACTGGATGCTGCCGGACCAGCCCGGCATCCGTCTGGCCCAGCAACTGCGCGCCGCGCCCCGCACCCGCGAAATACCGCTGATCATGCTGACCGCGCGCGGCACGGAACAGGACAAGGTCGATGGTCTGGAAGCCGGCGCCGACGATTACCTGACCAAGCCCTTCTCCCCGCGCGAACTGCTGGCCCGCATCAAATCGCTGCTGCGCCGCCGCGCGCCGCAGCTCACCCCGGACCCGATCCAGGCGGGAGACCTCCGGCTGGATCCCAATACCCGGCAGGTCTTCGGAGGCCAGCAGGCCCTGCCCATGGGACCGACCGAATTCCGCCTGCTACACTTCCTGATGACGCATGCGCAGCGCGTGTACAGCCGCGGCCAGTTGCTGGACCAGGTCTGGGGCGATCACGTCTTCGTGGAAGAACGCACCGTGGACGTCCACATCCGCCGCCTGCGCAAAGCGCTCTCCCCCGCCCGCCAGGATCACACCATCCAGACCGTCCGGGGAGCCGGCTACCGTTTCAGCACGACACATACGGAATGACCAAAACGCTTGTTTCCATCGCGCTCTGGGCGCTGGGCGGCTGGCTGCTGGGCGCCTGGCTGGGCGCCGCCACCGGCTGGGCGGTCTTCGCCCTGGGGCTGCTCGCCATGGTCCTGGCCAGCGGCCTGCAGCTGTCCCGCATCGCCCGCTGGGTGCGCAACATCGACGACCCGCCGCCTCCCTCGATCGGCCCCTGGGACGAAGTCCTGGCGCCCATCTACCGCAAGCTGAAACAGAACCGCCTGGACCTGCAGGAGCGCAGCCGCAACTTCCAGCGCGCCCTGCTGGCCGCCGAGGCCCTGCCCGACGGCGCCCTGACCCTGGCGCCGGACAAGTCCCTGCTGTGGTGCAACCAGACCGCGGCCGACCATCTGGGCCTGGACCAGGGCCAGGACCGCGGGCACAGCATCCTGAACATCATCCGGGCGCCGGAATTCGCCCGCTACGCGCGCCAGGACAGCTGGGACAAGCCCCTGATCCTGCACCTGAACCGCGGCGGCCAGACCCGCACCCTGATGCTGCATCTGGCGCCCTACGGCGTCGGCCAGTTCCTGATGGTCACGCGCGACATCACCCAGATCGAACGGCTGGAGAACACCCGCAAGGATTTTGTCGCCAACGTTTCCCATGAAATGCGCACCCCGCTGACCGTGCTGTCCGGTTTCGTGGAAACACTGCTGGACCTGCCCGAAGAGGCCATCAGCGCCGAGCAGCGGCGCCACTATCTGGAACTCATGGCCCAGCAGGCCCACAACATGCAGGCGCTGGTGGCCGATCTGCTGACCCTGTCGTCCCTGGAAACCACGCCCAACGGCCCCGGCACCCCCGTTCCCGTGCCGGCGCTGATCCGCACGGCCCTGACCCAATGCCAGGCGCTGTCCAAGGGCCAGCACCGGTTCGAGGTGCGCGTGGACGACACGCTGCAGGTCATCGGCCAGGACAGCGAACTCTCGTCGGCGCTCAGCAACCTGCTGACCAACGCCGTGCGCTACACCCCGGCAGGCGGCACGATCACGGTGACCTGGGAACGGCGGCCCGACGGCGGCGCCCGCTACCAGGTGCGCGACACCGGCATCGGCATCGCCCCGGACGACATTCCTCGCCTGACCGAGCGCTTTTTCCGGGTGGACCGGGGGCGGTCCCGCGCCACCGGCGGCACAGGCCTGGGGCTGGCCATCACCAAGCACGTGGTGCTGCGCCACCAGGCCGCGCTGGACATAGCCAGCACGCCGGGGGCCGGCAGCGCGTTTTCGATCGTCTTTCCCGCCGCGCGGGTCGGCGCGGCGGCCGTCCGGGCCGCGGACCCGGAGGGACACGCGGCCTGAAATCCCGCAGGCCTACAGAAACAGCTGATAGGCCGGGTTTTCCGTTTCGTTCCAGTACGGATAGCCCAGGGTCGCCAGGAAGTCCTTGAAGGCTTTCTTGTCGTCGGGCGGCACCTGGATGCCGACCAGGATGCGGCCGTAATCGTCGCCCTGGTTCCGGTAATGGAACAGGCTGATGTTCCAGTCGGGATTCATGGCGCCCAGGAACTTCATCAGGGCGCCCGGGCGCTCCGGAAATTCGAAGCGATAGAGCACCTCGTGCTTGGCCAGGCCCGAATGGCCGCCCACCATGTAGCGCAGGTGCGTCTTGGCCATTTCATTGCCGGTCAGGTCCAGCGTGGGGAAATCCAGCTTGCGGAAATGCGCGGCCAGCTTCTCGATTTCCGGTTCCGAGCGGATCTGCAGCCCGACGTACACATGGGCCTGCTCGGCATCGGAGATCCGGTAATTGAATTCTGTCACGGCGCGCTGGCCCACCGCTTCGCACAGGCGCAGGAAGCTGCCGCGCTTTTCAGGCAGCGTGATGGCGAACAGCGCCTCGCGGGCTTCGCCCACGTCGGCGCGCTCCGCCACGAAGCGCAGGCGGTCGAAGTTCATGTTGGCGCCGCAGGTGATGGCCACCAGGGTCTTGCCCTTCCATTTCTGCTGCGCCGCATAGCGTTTCGCCCCCGCCAGCGCCAGGGCGCCGGCCGGCTCCAGCACGCTGCGCGTGTCCTGGAAGACGTCCTTGATGCCGGCGCAGATGGCGTCCGTATCGACCGTCACGAAATCATCCACGTACTCCCGCACCAGGCGGAAGGTTTCCTGGCCGACCTGCTTGACCGCCGTGCCGTCGGAAAACAGGCCCACGTCGTTCAGGCGCACGCGGCGCCCGGCCCGCACGCTGCGGATCATGGCGTCGGAGTCTTCCGTCTGCACGCCGATCACCTGGATGTCGGGCCGCAACTGCTTGATGTAGGCCGCCACGCCGGAAATCAGCCCGCCGCCGCCGATCGCCACGAACACGGCATCGATGGGGCCCGGGTGCTGGCGCAGGATTTCCATGCCCACCGTGCCCTGCCCCGCGATCACGTCCGGATCGTCGAAGGGATGCACGAAGGTCAGCCCGTCGCGCGCCTGCAATTCGGCGGCGTGCTCGGCCGCGTCGGTGAAGCTGTCGCCAAACAGCACGACCTCGCCGCCCAGGGCGCGCACCGCGTCGATCTTGACCTGGGGCGTCGTCACGGGCATCACGATCACCGCCCTGCATTTCAGGCGGCTGGCGGCGAGCGCGACGCCCTGGGCATGATTGCCGGCCGAGGCCGCGATCACGCCGCGCTTGAGCTCGTCGGCGCTCAGGTGCGCCATCTTGTTGTACGCGCCGCGCAGCTTGAAGCTGAACACAGGCTGGGTGTCCTCGCGCTTGAGCAGCACGGTGTTGCCGATGCGCTTGCTGATTCGGGGGGCCAGGTCCAGGGGGGTTTCATGAGCGACGTCATAGACTTTGGACGTCAGAATGCGCTTCAGATAATCGACGGACATGGCACGCGGAGAATGATGGAGGGAACTGAAAAGAATATCACAGGGGAAAACCGGACCGCGGCGCCCGCCCCGCCCCCTCCGCCGCGTCGCCCGGCGGCCACAGCGCTTCAGGCGGCCCTCGACGAAAACCCGGGGGACCGGTACAGTGGCAATGTTTCAAAAGATGAACACACCACACCATGGGCTCCGAACAGCGCTACGCATTCAATACGCCGCTGTGCCTTGCCACCGCATTGCTGTGCCTGGCCGTCATCGGCGCCATCTGGCTGGCCGTGCAGCAGCGGATCGACAGCGAGCTCGACCAGGCGGTCAACGCCGCCATGCGGGCCAATTCCAACCTGACCATCGCATTCGAGCAGGACATCTTCCGCACCCTGAAGGCCGCCGAACAGGTCGCCGCCTTCGCCCGCGAAGGCTACCTGCGGCACGGCACGCCCCCCGATCTGCGGGGCTGGGTCAAGGCGGGCGTGATCCGCGAAGACATGTTCACCATCATCAGCGTGGTGGACGAGCAAGGCGCGATCATCGCCAGTTCCCAGGACACCCCGCCCAATGTGAACTATGTGGACCGGGACTTCTTCGTGGCGGAACGCAACAACCCCGTCGACACCCTGTTCATCAGCCGCCCCGTCCTGGGCCGGGTGTCGGGGCAATGGCGCATCCCGCTGTCCCTGCGGATCACGCTGCCGGACAGGCGCTTCGGCGGAGTGGTCGTCGTCGCCATCGACCCGGCCTACCTGACCAATTTCTATCGCCAGGCCGACCTGGGCGCCCACGGCTTGCTGGAAGTCACGGGGCTGGACGGGTATACCCGCGCGCGCAAGACGGGCGACAAAGTCAGCTTCAACGAGGACGCCCGCAAGCTGCCCTGGTTCATCCGCCGCGCCGACCAGCCGACGGGCAATTTCGTGGATGGCGCCGATCCGGACGGCGTCCGGCGCATCATCAGCTACCGCACGCTGGGCGGCTACCCCCTGATGGCCGTGGTCGGCACGGCCTACGACGAGGCCGTCGCCCCTGTCCTGCACCGGCGCACCGGCTATCTATTGGCCGCCGGCGCTTCTTCGATCCTGATCCTGGGCTTTGCCGCCGCCCTGATCCTGGGCATAAGCCGCCAGCGAGCCATCACCCTGGCCCTGCAGGCCAGCGAATCCCGGTTGACGCACGCCGCACGGCATGATCACCTGACCGGGCTGCCCAACCGCGTCCTGTTCCAGGAACGCTGCCTGCGGGCGCTGGAATCCGCCCGCCGCCACGGGAAGCAGGCCGCCATCCTGTACCTGGACCTGGATGGATTCAAGGCCGTGAACGACAGCTACGGCCACGTCACGGGCGACGTTCTGCTGCAGCAGGTGGCCCAGCGGCTCAAGCGTCAGGTCCGGGCGACGTCGGAAGACACGGTGGCGCGGTTTGGCGGCGACGAATTCGCCATTGCGCTGGGCGGGCTGCAGACCCAGGAAGAGGGAGAGCGCATCATCCGCAACGTCCTGCACGCGCTGTGCCAGCCGTTCGACCTGGACGGCATCGAAGTGCGGATTTCCGCCAGCATCGGCGCCGTGCAGTATCCCCTGCACGGCGTGGACCTGGATACCCTGATCGGCCGGGCCGACACCGCCATGTACGCGGCGAAGAACGCCGGCAAGAATCAATTCGTCTGGTGGTCGGCGGGAGGACAGGTGGACTGACCCCCGCCGTCCGGACTCATCACAGGGCGGCGATGGCCTGATCGTAGGCGGCCCGCAGGCGGGCGTACACCGGCCCCGGTGTGCCCGAACCCACCGGGCGGCCGTCATATTGCGTGATCGGCAGGACTTCCTTGGTGGCCGACGAAAGCATCAGCTCGTCGGCTTCGGCGACCTCGGCCTTGGGGATCGGCCGGGACTCGAAGGGAATGCCGGCATCGGCGGCCAATTGTTCCAGGAAGCCGTAGCGGATGCCTTCCAGGATGAGGTTATCGCGCACCGGAGCGCGCATTACGCCGTTCTTGACCACCCAGATGTTGCAGGACGAGCCCTCGGACAGGTTGCCGTCGCGGAACTGCAGGACTTCGTCCACGCCCGCGTCCGCGGCGTATTGCTTCGCCAGCACATTGCCCAGCAGGGACACGGACTTGATTTCACAGTGCAGCCAGCGTTCGTCGGGCATGCTGACCGCCGTCATGCCCTGTCCGCGCTTGTGCGCATTGGGGCGCTTCAACGGCGAGACCATGCAAAAGACCGTGGCCTGGCTGTCGGCCGGAAAGCCATGATCCCGTTTCGCCACGCCGCGCGTGACCTGCAGATACACCGAGCAATCCCCCCGGGCGCCGGAACGCGACAGCATGTCCGCGACCAGCGCTTCCCAGTCCGCGATGCCGCGCCCGGTCTCCAGGCGGATGGCCTTCAGGCTGCGCTGCAGGCGGGCCAGGTGGTTCTGCATCAGGAAGGGCTTGCCCCCATAGCAGGGGACGACTTCGTAGATGCCGTCGCCAAAAATGAAACCCCGGTCCAGGACCGAGATCTTGGCATCGCCCAAGCGGACGTAATCGCCATTCAGATAGACAATGCTGTCATTGTCGACACCGGGAATCATGACTCACACCTTTCACAAACAAAAAACAGAGCCGGCCGGAACGGCCGGCCCGACGCACCATCAGTGGTGCAGGATCTTCGACAGGAAATGCTTGGCGCGATCGGAACGGGCTTCCGGGTTGCCGAAGAATTCGTCCTTCGCGCAGTCCTCGACGATGGCCCCCTGGTCCATGAAGACCACCCGGTCGGCCACGCTGCGGGCAAAACCCATTTCGTGGGTCACGACCATCATGGTCATGCCTTCCTTGGCCAGGTCCACCATCACGTCCAGCACCTCGTTGACCATTTCCGGGTCCAGCGCCGAGGTGGGCTCGTCGAACAGCATGGCCATGGGGTTCATGGCCAGCGCCCGGGCGATCGCGACGCGCTGCTGCTGGCCGCCGGAGAGCTGGCCGGGGTATTTGTCCATGTGGGCGCTCAGGCCCACGCGATCCAGCAGGGCCCGGCCGCGTTCCTTGGCCTCGGATTCGGACCGACCCAGCACTTTGATCTGCGCCAGGGTCAGATTGCGCATGACCGACAGATGGGGGAAGAGTTCGAAGTGCTGGAACACCATGCCGATGCGCGAGCGCAGTTTCGGCAGATTGGTGCCCGCGGCGCCCACCGACACCCCGTCGATGAAGATCTCGCCCTTCTGGAAGGGTTCCAGCGCATTGGCGGTCTTGATCAGCGTGGACTTTCCGGACCCGGACGGGCCGCAGATCACCACGACTTCGCCCTTGGACACCGATGTCGTGCAATCCGTCAGGACTTGAAAAGACCCATACCACTTGCTGACGTTCTTGAATTCAATCATGAATAACTCCTGTCCTTAGCGCACGATGGCGATGCGGCGCTCCAGCCGTTTGACGGAGCGGGACGCGACATACGAAATGAGGAAATAGACGACGGCGGCGAAGACGAACATCTCGACCATCCGGCCGTCGCGCTGCGCGATGTTGTTGGCGGCCCCCAGGAAGTCGGTCAACGACAGCACGTAGACCAGGGACGTGTCCTGGAACAGCACGATCATCTGCGTCAGCAGCACCGGCGTCATGTTGCGGAACGCCTGCGGCAGCACGATCTGGCCCATGACCTGCCAGTAATTCAGGCCCAGCGCATAACCCGCGCCGATCTGCCCGAAAGGAATCGACTGGATGCCGGCGCGCATGATTTCGCAGAAATACGCGGCCTCGAACAGAATGAAGGTGATCAGCGCCGAGGTGAATCCGCCGACGGCGATCGGTCGGCCCGCCCCGGTCACCCAGCCAATGATGTAGGGCACCAGGAAATAGAACCAGAAGATGATCAGGATCAGCGGCAGGGCCCGCATCAGGTTGACGTAGAACCCGGCCACCCCCGAAATCACCGGATTGGAGGACAGCCGCATCATGGCCATCAGGGTGCCGAGGATCACCGCGCCGATCGTGGCCACCACCGTCAGTTTCACCGTGAACACCAGGCCCGTGCCCAGCACGTAGGGCAGCGTGCGCCAGATGACGTCAAAATCGAATCCGAACATGGTCGTCTCCTTAGCGCTTGGTGCCGATGAAGCCCGGCACGCTGATCCATTTTTCGATCAGGCGCATCAGCACCACGACCACCAGATTGATGATCAGGTACAGGATGGTGGCGGCCGTGAAGCTTTCGAAAATCTGGAAGGAAAATTCCTGCATGGACCGGGCGGCCCCGGTGATTTCCAGCAGGCCGATGGTAAAGGCGATCGACGAGTTCTTGATCAGGTTCAAGGCCTCGGACGTGAGCGGCGGCATGATGATGCGCACCGTCATGGGCAGCAGGATGTAGCGGTAGACCTGCGGCCGGGTCAGGCCCAGCGCGGTGCCCGCCATGTTCTGCCCGCGCGGCAGCGCGGTGATGCCCGCCCGCACCTGTTCCGCGATCCGGGACGAGGTGAACAGCCCCAGGCAGACGGTCGCCGTCCAGAAGGTGCTCCAGACCGGATCCGCCTGCTTGATCGCGTTGCCCAGCGACTGGGGCACGACTTCGGGAAAGACGAAATACCACAAGAACATCTGCACCAGCAGCGGCACGTTGCGGAAGAGTTCGACGTAGCCGGCGCACACGCGTTCGACCCAGCCGACGCGGGCGGTGCGCAGGACCCCGATGATGACGCCGAAGACCAGGGCGATGATCCAGGCCAGGGCCGACACGCCGAGCGTCCAGTACGCGCCCCGGATCAGGGTGTGCAGATAGGTTCCGGTGCCATCAGGGGCGTCCGCCCAGAAAATCAGCCAGTTCCAGTGGTAATTCATATGGATATCCTGTGGGGCGCCCATGGACGCAGAGACTGCAGCCATGGGCGCCTGTGATGCAAACGGCACCCCCCAGCGCCGGGTCCGGGAGGTGCCGCCACTTTCGCCGTGTTTCCCTGAGGACTACGGATTACTGCTTGTAGTCGGCGGGGTTGGGCGAATCGGTGGGATTCGCGATGACTTTCTTCAGTTCCGGCGTCATCGGCCAGTTCAGGTTGATGTTCTTCGGCGGGATCGGCGACATGAACCACTTCTTGTACAGCGTGTCGATCTTGCCGTCCTTCATCATGGCCTTGACGGCGTTGTCCACCGCTGTCTTGAACTGCGGATCGCCCTTGGGTTCGATCATGCCGTAGGGCTCGATCGTGTAGGCCTTTTCGCTGATCATCCAGTCCTTGGCGTTCTGGGAGTTCGCGACCAGGCCCGCCAGCAGGATGTCATCCATGAAGAATGCCGTGGCGCGGCCGTTGGCCACCGTCAGGAAGGCTTCGGAGTGGTCCTTGGCCGGGATGATGCGCATGCCCAGGTTCTGCTCGGCATTGACCTGGGTCAGCCATTTCAGGTTGCTGGTGCCCGACGTGGAGACGACGGTCTTGCCCTTGAAGTCGGCCAGGTCTTTCAGGTTCGAGGATTTCAGGGCGGTGAAGCGCGTGGCCGTCACGAAAGTGGTGGGCGCGAAGGCGACCTGTTCCTGGCGCTGGGCATTGTTGGTGGCGGAACCGCAGGCGATGTCCACCGTGCCGTTGGCCACCAGCGGGATCCGCGTGGAGGAGGTCACGGACACCAGCTTGATCTTCAGGTTGGGCAGCTTCAGGTCTTTCTTCAGGGCGTCGGCGATGCCATAGCAGATGTCCATGGAATAGCCGACGGGCTTCTGGTTGTCATCCAGATAGGAAAACGGAATCGATGACTCGCGATACCCGAGCGTCAGTTCGCCCGTGGACTTGATCTTGTCCATCCGGCTGGTTTCAGCCTGGGCGGTGGTCATGCCCGCTACTGCAACAGTCGTCGCCAGAATGATAGGCAATATTTTCATGGTTCCTCCTAGAAAGCCTGTTTTATTGGGTTTCCGTCGTTCTTGACGGGAACGGGCCTGCCAGGGGTGCGGCAGGCGACCGCTAGTGTAATCATTTGTCATCCTCGGCACCAGACCGCAAAGCGGCAAGGTGATCCATCCATTATCAGCAGATCGCCGGGATCCAACAAATAGCAATTTCACGGGGTCCCATAACAGCAGGCTATGCTCTATACTGCTGGACTGTCGGGCGCGCAGCCCGGCGCCATTCCGTTTCCTCCAGGCATCCTCCATGCGGTTGCGGCACATCGAAATCTTCGAAGCCATCCGCCAGGCCGGTTCGCTGACCCAGGCCGCCGCCCTGCTGAACATCTCGCAGCCGGCAGCCAGCAAAACCCTGGCGCACGCCGAATCCCAGCTGGGATTCAAGCTGTTCGACCGCGTCAAGGGCCGGCTGGTTCCCACCCGCGAAGCCGAGATCCTCAGCCCCCAGATCGAACTGCTGGGCCAGGAACTGGCCCACGTGCGCCGGCTGGCGGCCAATCTGCGCCAGGGGCGCCAGGGACATCTGCGCATCGGCTGCGCGCCGGCCATCGGCCTGGGGCTGCTGCCCATGGCCATCCAGCGCTTCCATCCGGCATCGGCCGCCTCCTTCAAGATCAGCACCCTGCACAGCCCCGACCTGGTCGAAAGCCTGCATGCCCAGGAACTGGACCTGGCCATCACGTTCGACAATCACGATCATCCGGGCCTGCGCCGTCTGCCCATCGGCGCCACGGAACTGGCCTACCTGAGCCTGACGCCCACCCCCAACCCCATTCAGATCCGGCAACTGGCGGGCCGGCCCGTGATCGCGCTGGACACCCGGGACCAGGTGGGCACGATCATGGACCAGGCGCTGCAGCAGGCGGGCATCGATCTGGACACCCGCATCATCGTCCAGACCCACTACGTGGCCTGCAGCCTGGTCGAGGCCGGCTGCGGCGACGCCATCGTGGATCTGCTGACCGGCCGGGCCATGCTCAAACCCGGCATGACCCTCAGCCGCCTGGACCCGCCCGTGCCCATCCCCATCAACATCATGGTGCACGCCAACGACCCCCTGAGCCTGCTGCATCGCGATTTCATCGACTGCGCCCGCGACATCTGCACGGAACTGTCGCCCGCCTCCTCCGCACCCAAGGGCCGAGTCCATAACCAATAGGTATGGATGATGGCGTGATCGGCATTTGTCACGATCATGCGCCGGATCGACAATTTCCCCTGTCCTCTGTTCATGGGTATGGAAAATGCATGCATGTGTGATCGGCGCCGGTGTCATCGGCGTCACGTCGGCCTGGCAACTGGCCCGTCAGGGCTGGCAGGTCACGCTGGTCGATACCGCGGCCGAGCCGGCCGACGGCGCCAGCCATGCCAATGGCGGGCAGCTCAGCTATAGCTACGTGGCCCCCCTGGCCGAGCCCGGCGTGCTGCCGCATCTGCCGACCTGGCTGCTCGATCGGGCCTCGCCGCTGAGATTCCGCCTGCGGGCCGATCCGCTGCAATGGCGCTGGTGCCTGCAGTTCCTGCGGGCCTGCAATGCCCGCTCGGCATCGGCCACCTCCGCCCAGTTGCTGTCGCTGTCCTACCTCAGCCGCCAGGCGCTGCACGATATCCAGCGGGAATCACCCATCGATTTCGGTCATGCCCGCAACGGCAAGCTGATCGTCTATCGCACGCCCGCGCTGCTGGAAAAGGCCCGGGCACAGGTCGCCCTGCAGGCGGAACTGGGCTCGGACCAGCAAGTCCTGAACGCCGACCAGTTGATCGAACGGGAACCTGCCCTGGAGCCCGTCCGCTCCCGGCTGGCGGGCGCCGTCTACACGCCCAGCGAAGAGTCGGGCGATTGCGCCCGCTTCACGCGGGGCCTGTTCGGGCAACTGGCCGCCATGGACCAGGTCACGCTGCGCATGCGCACGCCCATCCGGCGCCTGGAGCGCGGCGGCGGCCGCATCCGCAGCCTGGTGACCGCGTCCGGCGAATCTATCGAAGCCGACCAGTTCGTCATGGCCGCCGGCATGGGCAGCCGCCCGCTCATGGCGGCCCTGGGCGCCCGCGCGCCCCTGTATCCCCTGAAGGGCTACAGCCTGAGCCTGCCCTGCGCGCCCGAACAGGCGCCGGCCATCAGCGTGACGGATTACGAACGCAAGACGGTGTACGCCAATCTGGGCGGCACTCTGCGCATCGCCGCCATGGTCGGCATCGGCGTGGCGGACCACGGCATCGAAGCCGACCGCATCGCCCTGGTCAGGCAGCAGGCGCGCGAACTGCTGCCCCGGGCGGACATGGACCAGGCCCAGGCCTGGGCCGGCTACCGGCCCGCCACCCCGCACGGCCGCCCCCTGATCGGGCGCAGCCGGGCCGCCGGCAATCTGTGGCTGAACATCGGCCACGGCGCCCTGGGTTTCACGCTGGCCTGCGGCAGCAGCCGCCTGCTGGGCAGCCTGATGGACGGGTCCGCGCCCGCCATCGATCCCGCGCCCTTCCAGCCGAACTGCTGAAAGGCCGCTCCACGGATCCTGGATTACACTCTGCGGACCATGGAAGCCTGGCTGCAATCCTCGATACACGCCCTCCTGGCCGCACTGGCGCTGCCGGAAATCGGTCTGCCCGCCATCTTCCTGATCAGCCTGGTCTCGGCGACGCTGCTGCCGCTGGGATCGGAGCCCGCCGTCTTCGGCTACGTCCAGATCGCCCCGCACATGTTCTGGCCCGCCGTGCTGGTCGCCACCCTGGGCAACACGATCGGCGGGGCCATCAGCTACGCGATGGGAGCCGGGGCGCAGACCGCCTGGCAGCACTGGCGCCGGAACGCCGAAGACACCCACCATCCCTCCGCCGGCGGCCAGGCGGCGCGATCTCCGGTGGGCGGCCGCTGGCACGGCCTGATCATGGACTGGTTCCAGCGCTACGGCCCGCCGGCCCTGCTGCTGTCCTGGCTGCCTGCCGTCGGCGACCCGCTCTGCGCCGTGGCGGGGTGGCTGCGTCTGTCCTTCTGGCCCTGCGTCGCCTACATGGCGATCGGCAAGCTGCTGCGCTACATCGCCATGACGGCCGCGCTGATGCATGCCTGGCCCTGGGTCAGCCAATGGCTGTAGCGCGTCCCGGCCCCTCGGCATGCCGCTACGTTCATTTACATTTGAAGATTCCACCCCGGGACTCCGTCCTGATCGAGCCTGGAGGCAATCATCAAAAATCATCAAGAAACGTAAAAACGCGGACACATTCTGATAGAGTTGCCCACAAGTCAATGACCGCTTCCCTGGCATTTCATGTTCCAAGCCGACAGTCCTCCGGAACCCGCGGGCCGTTCCAGCGCCTGGGCAATCCTGGTGCTGCCGGCCGCATTCCTCTTGACCCTGCTAAGCCAGCCGATGGCTCCGGCAAAGGATCCGACCATCCTGTGGCCCACGCACGCCATCCTGGCGGGACTGCTGCTGAGATTCCGGATCCTTCGGCATTATTCGTTCTGGCTGGCCATCTACGCCGGCCCGACCCTCGCCCGGCTGTTCCTGGGCATGTCCTGGAGTCTCGCCAATCTCTACAGCCTGATCGATCTCTCGGGAATCCTGGCGATCCGGCTCATCCTGATTTCCCGATGGGCGCCCGCAAGCCTGCGCAGCCCCCAGGCGATAGGCCGGGTGCTGCTGGCCGGCGCGGCGGCAGCCGCCATCACCGCCGGACTGGCGCTGGCCCTGCTGCCCGGGTCCCAGCTGCGCGACGACCCGGCGTCGATGGCCGCCAACTGGTTTTTCAGCCAGCTGCTGGGCTACTGCACCTTCCTGCCGCCCCTTCTGCTGCTGCCCAGGCATGGTTCGCGGTCAACGGACCGGGCCGCCACCCCCCATGGGTGGCTGAAGCGCCTGCGGCATCCGATCTCGCCGCTGCCGCTCGTCGCCCTGGCGATCAGCACCGGGCTGTGCTTCCTGCTGGGCGGTCTGGGCGCCATCGCCTTCCCCATCCCCGCCCTGCTGTACTGCGCCTGGATCTACCCGCAGCGGGCCAGCGCCTGGCTGACGGCCGGCACCGCCACGCTGCTCGTCTTGAGCATGGCGCACGGATGGATCCCCACCTACATCGCGCCGCCGGATGCGCAGGCCTCCCCCTGGGAGGCCGCCTCCCTGCATCTGGGCATCCTGCTGCTGGTGGCCGCGCCGCTGCTGCTGTCGGGCGCGGCGGCGGGGCGCGATGACCAGATCTTCACGCTGACTCAGGCCCTGGATCACGACACACTGACCCGGGCCCTGTCGCGCGCAGCATTCCTGCAGTATTCCCGGGCATGCCTGCGCAACACGCCGATTCGCGCCGCGAAGGCCGGCATGCTGATGCTGGACCTCGACCACTTCAAGGATCTGAACGACCGCCACGGCCACGCCGCGGGAGACCAGGCGCTGAGAGAATTCTCGAGCTGCATCCACGCGGCCATCCGGCCTCAGGACCTGTTCGGCCGGATGGGCGGGGAGGAATTCGGCATCACCCTGCCGGACACCTCGCTGCCAGCCTCCGTCCGCATCGCCGAACGCCTGCGCGCCTGCGTCGAAGCGCTGGTCATCCGCCTGCCCGACGGCACGGACCTGTCCATCACCGTCAGCATCGGGGTCGCCCATACTTCGGAAAGCCCCCACGGCAGCCCCGAGGAACTGCTGGCCCATGCCGACCAGGCGCTCTACCAGGCGAAACGCAACGGCCGCAATCAGATTTCCGTCTGCCGGGACGGTCCGCGGACCGCCGGAAAAGCCGAGGAGATCATCCCGGACGGCTCACCGTCGCCGCCGGCCGACGCCGCCGCTAGCATAATGTCAGTTACAAACGGAATAGCCATGACTGCCGATACCGACGACACCCCCCTGATCGCCCTGCTGGAAGACGACCCCACGCAATCCGCGTGGCTGCAAAGGATCCTGCAGCCCGCCGGATTCGACTGCAGGGCCTTCGACAATGGCAACGACCTGCTGGCCACCCTGCGGACCTCCGACATCTTCCAGCTCCTGCTGCTGGATTGGGAACTGCCCGGCATCAGCGGCATGGAAGTCCTGCGCTGGGTCCGGGCCAATGTGCCCAGCAACCCGCCGGTCATCTTCGTCACCAGCCGCACACTGGAAAGCGACCTCGTCGAGGGGCTCGACGCGGGGGCCAACGACTACATCTGCAAGCCCTGCCGGCCCGCCGAACTGCTCGCCCGCATCCGCGCCCAATTGCGTCCGCAGCACTCTCATGCCAGCCAGAACGCCTCTTTCCGCCTGGGCGAGTTCTCGGTCGACACCATCGCCCGGCACATCGAGCTGCGCGGCGAGATCATCCGCATGACCCCCAAGGAATTCGAACTGGCCGCCCTGTTTCTGCGGCATCCCTGGCGGCTGTTCTCCCGCGACGACCTGAGCGCCCTGATCTGGAATCGGGAGATTCCCAGCACGTCCCGCACGCTGGACACGCACTTGTCCAATATCCGAAAAAAACTCCAGCTCGGCCCGGCCTCCGGCGCGCTGCTGAGCGCATCCTACGCGCTGGGCTACCGGCTCGAACTGCTGGACGAACAAAAACCGACGACCACTCCATGACGACATCCCTGCCTCTTTTCACCGCGTTTTCCCGCGCCCCGTCCCGTCTGCCCCTGCTGGGCGCCGGCCTGGCGCTGCTGCTTGCCGGCGCCGCCGCGCAGGCCCGGCCGCTGGGCGCCCAGGGCGACGACTTCCTCTACCGGGTCGAACCGGGCGATACGCTGGAAGCGCTGGCGCGGCGCTACACCCGGGACCCCGACAACTGGCGCGCGCTGCAGAACGTGAACCGGATCGCGGACCCCCACCAACTGCCCGTCGCCAAGGTCCTGCGCATACCGCTGGCCCTCATCCCCCGGCTGCCGGCCCGGGCCACGGTGACCTACATCCACGGGTCGGTGACCCGGGACGGGAAAGCCCTGCGGGTCGGCGACACGCTGGAAACCGGCGACGTCCTGCGCAGCGGCCGGGGCTCCGCCACGCTGTCGCTGGAAGATCACAGCCTGCTCACCATCGCGCCCGACAGCGAAGTCCGGATCCGCAATCTCCAGACTTTCGACGGCGCCGGCCTCACGGACACGGTGCTGGATCTGCCGCGCGGCAGCGTGGAGTCCTCCGTGGCGCCCGACGACACCGGCGTGGGCCGCTTCGAGATCCGTACGCCCGCCACCGTGACCGGCGTGCGCGGCACGCAGCTGCGCGTCCACACGGGCGGATCGGGGTCCCGCCACGAAGTCCTGCACGGAGAAGCCGCGATTCGCAATCCCGACCAGGCCGAGCAGCGGCTGGCGCAGGCTCACGGGGCCGCTTACGACGCCACGGGCGCCCTGCTGGGCGTCCAGACCCTGCTCCCCGCCCCGACGCTGCGGCCGCTCGCGCCGGGCGCGTCCCTGCTGACGTGGGCGCCGGTGCCCGGCGCCGCGTCCTACCGGGTCCAGGTTGCGCTGGACGATGGCGGAACCCGGCTGGAATCCAGCCGGCTCACGGCGCAAAGCAGCGCCGCGCTCGCCATGACGGGAACCGGCTTGCGCTACGTCTTCGTGCGCGCGATCGATGCCCTGGGCATCGAAGGCAGCGATGCGATGCTGAGCATCCGGCTCCTGCCCGGCCTCGCCAGTTCGGACGGAAGCGCGGTGCTGGACGGCAGCGGCGCGCCGATCCGCGTGGGCGGCGACTGAGGCATGTCCCGGCCGTCCGACGCCTACCCGACCGGCCTGCAACGCCGGCTGCGGGCGGAATGGCTGGGCCTGGCGCTGGCGCTGTCGCTGCTGATCGCCGCTCTTTCGATCTGGGGCCGGCTTCCTGTGCTGCGCGACATCAACCAGCAGGCCTACGACCTGAGCATGCAGCTCACGCCGCGCCCGGCGGCCGATCGCGACATCGTGGTGATCACCATCGACGACGCCAGCATCGAGGCGCTGGGCTACTGGCCCTGGCGGCGGGCCACGCACGCCGCGCTGCTGCCGCATCTGCGCCTGGCGCGGGCGGTCGTCCTGGACCTGATCCTGTCGGATTCCCGCCTCGCCTACCCCGGGGACGACGCCCTGCTGGCCGCCGCCATCGCCGCCCATAGGCGTGTCGTGCTGCCCGAGGTGCTGGGTCCGGAAGGCCGGCACGTCATCCGCCCCCTGCCGGTGCTCGCGGACGCGGCCGCCGCCATCGGCCGCATCGACGCGCAAGCCGATCCCGACGGACGCCTGCGCGCCATCCAGCTGTGGCGCACGACCAGCCAGGGCGCGCGCCTGCCCCATCTCAGCGTGGCCCTGGCGCGGGTGGCCGGCCTGGACGCCGCGACCGAACGGCCAGACGACAGGCCATCCCATCTGCAGTTCATCGATCCGGCCAGGACCTTCGTCCGCTACCCCTATGCAGCCGTCCTGCGCGGCGAAGTTCCCGAATCGGCCTTCGAGAACCGGATCGTCCTGATCGGCGCATGGGCCTCCGGACTGGGCGATCAGTTGCCCACCGCGATGGGCAGCGGCCTGACCACCGGGGTGGAGGTCCTGGCCGACAGCATCCAGAACCTGAAGCAGTCCCTGTGGATCCGCATCGCGCCGCCCTGGGTCACCATCCTGGCGTCCCTGTGCGTCCTGTGGCTGGTCTGCCTCGGGCTGCGCCGGCTGTCCCCCCGCCACGGCCTGGCGGGCGCGCTGGCCGCCCTGCTGGGTTTCCTGTCGGCGGACGCCTGGCTGCTGGCCCAGGGCGGACTCTGGATCCCGCCCGCGGGCCTGCTGGTGGCGATTCTCCTGGCGTACCCCCTGTGGACCTGGCGCATCCAGGAGGCATCTCTGCAACACATCGACCGGGAACTGGAACGTCTGCAGATCCACCCCAGACGGAATCCGGCGCAGGCCGCCCGGGGAACCGGCCCCGACACTCTGCCGGAACGCGCCGCCCGCCTGCATCAGGCCGTATCCCGCCTGAAAGCGGCCGCCCGGGATCAGCAGGACACTCTGGGATTCATTTCCCACGACATGAGATCCCCGCAAAACGCCATCCTGGCCGCCATCGAACTGCGCCGTCAGGCCCCGGAGCAATGGACGGAGTCCGGCACCCTGGCCCACATCGAGCAGCAGACCCACGCGACCCTGCGCCTGGTGGACAATTTCGTCCAGCTGGCCCGCGCCGAATCCGCCCCCCTGCGCAAACACCCCTGCCTGCTGGACGACCTGGTCCAGGACTGCTGCGACCAGCGCTGGTCGCAGGCGGCGCAGCGCCGCATCACGCTGCGCTTCGACCCCTCCGACCACGAAGACACCATCGACATCGACATCGAACTGATGCGCCGGGCCATCGGCAACCTGCTGGACAACGCCATCCAGTACAGCTTCGAAGGCACGGAAGTGCGATGCGTCATCGAGCGGGACGCATCGGCCTGGCGCATCCACGTCCAGGACGCGGGCCCCGGCATCGGGCCGGACCAGATCCCCCATCTTTTCACCCGGTTCTGGCGCGCGGCCGGAGACGGCAAGAAACCGGCCGGCAACGGGCTGGGGCTGGCATTCGTCCAGGCGGTCGCCCAACGCCACGGCGGGCAGGCCAGTTGCGCCAGCGAACCGGGGCGCGGATCCCGTTTCAGCATCCATCTGCCGCCTCCTTGAGGATCGGACCGTCGGATGCCGGGGATTTTGCCATTACACTAAGAGATTGCCCCTGGCTCCCACCGGGGCACTATCTTCACGATGCCCCCATGAACGCCCACGTCGCCCCCGAACTGCTCGAACCCGCTCAGGCGCCCCGCCTGCGTGAAATCCCCTACAACTACACGTCCTGGTCGGACCGCGAGATCGTCTGCCGCCTGCTGGGCGAACCGGCCTGGCGGCTGCTGTCCGAACTGCGCGGCCAGCGGCGCACGGGCCGGTCGGCGCGGATGCTGTTCGAGGTGCTGGGCGACATCTGGGTGGTGCAGCGCAACCCCTACCTGCAGGACGACCTGCTGGACAACCCGAAACGCCGGCACCAGCTGGTCGAGGCCCTGAATCACCGCCTGAACGAAATCGACCAGCGCCGCGACGACGACCACGGGGTGCGCGACGCCCAGGTCCAGCAGCTGCTGGCGGCGGCCCGAGGCGCGGTCGCCACGTTCGAGGAAGGCTTCGTCGCGGTCGAGAAACTGCGTCACGACGCCCTCAAGCAGCTGTCGCGCCTGACCAAGCGCGACAACATCCGCTTCGACGGCCTGTCACGGGTGTCCCACGTCACCGACGCCACCGACTGGCGCGTGGAATACCCCTTCGTCGTGCTGATGCCCGACACGGAAGATGAAATCGCCGCCCTGGTGCGGGCCTGCATCCGCCTGGGCCTGACCATCGTGCCGCGCGGCGGCGGCACCGGCTACACGGGCGGCGCGATCCCGCTGACCTGGCGCTCGGCGGTGATCAACACCGAAAAACTGGATGCCATCGGCGCCGTCGAAGCCATCGCACTGCCTGGCGTGGAACAGCCCGTGCACACCATCCTGACCGGCGCCGGCGTCGTCACGCGCCGCGTGGCCGAGGCCGCCGAGGCCGCGGGCCGCGTCTTCGCGGTGGATCCGACCTCGGCGGACGCCTCCTGCGTGGGCGGAAACGTGGCCATGAACGCGGGCGGCAAGAAAGCCGTGCTATGGGGCACGGCGCTGGACAATCTGGCCTGGTGGCGCATGGTCGATCCCCAGGGCGACTGGCTGGAAGTCACCCGCCTGGACCACAATCTGGGCAAGATCCACGACGTCGAGCAGGCCCGCTTCGAACTGAAATGGTTCGACGGCGGCAAGGCCCCCGGCCAGACACTGCTGAAGACGGAGATCCTGTCCATCGAAGGGCGGCGCTTTCGCAAGGCCGGCCTGGGCAAGGACGTGACCGACAAGTTCCTGGCCGGCCTGCCGGGCGTGCAGAAGGAAGGCTGCGACGGGCTGATCACAGCCGCGCGCTGGATCCTGCACCGCATGCCCGCCCATACGCGCACGGTCTGCATGGAATTCTTCGGCCAGGCCCGCCACGCCGTGCCGTCCATCGTCGAAGTCAAGCACTACCTGGACACGGACGGCCGCGCCGCCGGCGCCATCCTGGCCGGCCTGGAGCATCTGGACGAACGCTACCTGCGGGCCGTGGGCTACGCCACCAAGAGCAAGCGCGGCATCCTGCCCAAGATGGTGCTGATCGGCGACATCGTGGGCGACGACGAACACGCGGTGGCCCTGGCCGCCAGCGAAGTCGTGCGCATCGCCAATTCGCGCCACGGGGAAGGCTTCATCGCCGTCAGCCCGGAATCCCGCAAGAAATTCTGGCTGGACCGCGCCCGCACGGCCGCGATCTCCCGCCACACCAACGCCTTCAAGATCAATGAAGACGTCGTGATTCCGCTGCCGCGCATGGGCGAATACACGGACGCCATCGAGCGCATCAACATCGAGCTGTCCACGCGCAACAAGCTGCGCCTGATCGACGCCCTGGAAGGCTATCTGCAGGGGGACCTGCCCGTCGGCAAGGCGGAAGACCCTGACGACGCCGAGCACACCCGCGAATTCATCCTGTCCACCCGGCGCCACGACGCCCTGGACACGCTGGCCGCCGTGCGCCTGCGCTGGGCCTGGCTGCTGGACAATCTGGACGCGCCCCTGGCCGACCACCTGGGCACCCTGTCCTCCCTGGGCCTGGAACCCCTGCTGCCCGCCCTGGGGGAACGCCTGGCCGCGCAGCCCGACAGCCGCATCGTGGACATCATCCAGGACCATACGCTGCGCATCTCCTGGAAGGCCGACATCCGGGGCGCCATGGAACGCCACTTCGCCGGCGCGGAATGCGCCGCCGTCCTGGCCGGCCTGCAGGCCACGCATGACCGCATCCTGAAGAGCCGGGTCTTCGTCGCCCTGCACATGCACGCCGGCGACGGCAACGTGCACACCAACATCCCGGTCAATTCGGACGACTACGAGATGCTGCGCGAGGCCAACCAGGCCGTGGCGCGCATCATGGGCATCGCCCGCGGCCTGGACGGCGTGATTTCGGGCGAGCACGGCATCGGCCTGACGAAATTCGAGTTCCTGACCGAGGCCGAGCTGGGCCCCTTCCAGGATTACAAGCGGCGCATCGATCCGCACGGACACTTCAACGCGGGCAAGCTGATGCCCGGCGCCGACCTGTCCCGCGCCTGGACGCCCAGCTTCAACCTGCTGGGCTACGAATCGCTGATCATGCAGCGCAGCGAAATCGGCGCGATCTCCAATGCCATCAAGGACTGCCTGCGCTGCGGCAAGTGCAAGCCCGTGTGCGCCACGCACGTGCCGCGCGCCAACCTGCTGTATTCGCCGCGCAACAAGATCCTGGCGACGTCCCTGCTGATCGAGGCCTTCCTGTACGAGGAACAGACCCGGCGCGGCGTCAGCATCCGCCACTGGGAAGAATTCGAGGACGTGGGCGATCACTGCACGCTCTGCCACAAGTGCTACAACCCCTGTCCGGTGGACATCGACTTCGGCGACGTGTCCATGGAAATGCGCGCCCTGCTGAGGCGCATGGGAAAGAAGTCCTTCAATCCCGGCACGGCGGCCTCCATGTTCTTCCTGAACGCGAAGGACCCGCGCGTGATCAAGGCGACCCGCACGGCCATGATCGACATGGGCTACAAGGCGCAGCGCCTGGCCCACGATCTGCTGGCCCCGGTGGCGAAGAAGCAGGTGGCGCACCCGCCGGCCACGGTGGGCAAGGCGCCGGTGCGCGAACAGGTGATCCACTTCATCAACAAGAAGATGCCCGGCGGCCTGCCCAAGCAGACCGCCCGCAAGCTGCTGGACATCGAAGACCCGAACATCGTCCCCATCATCCGCAATCCGGCGGCCACCGCCCCCGACAGCGAAGCCGTGTTCTATTTCCCGGGCTGCGGGTCGGAACGCCTGTTTTCCCAAGTGGGCCTGGCGACCCAGGCGATGCTGTGGCACGTGGGGGTGCAGACGGTGCTGCCGCCGGGCTACCTGTGCTGCGGCTACCCGCAGCGCGGCAACGGCCTGGCCGAAAAGGCCGAACAGATGGTGACGGACAACCGGGTGCTGTTCCACCGCATGGCGACGACGCTGAACTACCTGGACATCAAGACGGTGGTGGTCAGCTGCGGCACCTGCTACGACCAGCTGGAAAGCTATGAATTCGACAAGATCTTCCCGGGTTGCCGGCTGATCGACATCCACGAATACCTGCTGGAAAAGGGCGTGGACATCGCGGGGGTGCAGGGGGTGCGCTACATCTATCACGATCCCTGTCACACGCCGATGAAGCAGCAGGATCCGATGAAGACGGTGAAGTCGCTGCTGGGCGAATCGAACGCCATCAAGACGGACCGCTGTTGCGGGGAATCGGGCACGCTGGCGGTGTCGCGGCCCGATATTTCGACGCAGATCCGGTTTCGCAAACAGGAAGAACTGGCGAAGAACACGGCGGCGATCCGCGCGGACGGTTTCCAGGGCGAAGTGAAGATGGTGACGTCCTGCCCGTCCTGTCTGCAGGGCCTGGCCCGCTACGAACAGGACACGGGGCTGTCGGCCGACTACATCGTGGTGGAGATGGCCAAGCACCTGCTGGGGGAAAACTGGATGCCGGACTATGTGAAGGCGGCCAATTCCGGCGGGATCGAGCGGGTGCTGGTCTAAAGGGGCTGTTGCTGCGGTGGGCGGTTCTGCGCAGCGCAGAACCGACGACGGCGGGATTTGGCGGGTATTTGGGCCTATCAGGCCTCGGGGCCAGTCTCGAATTCGCAGACGGTGTAGACGGGCAGGCCCGAATCGCGGACGGCCTTGGAGCCGCCCAGCTCGGGCAGGTCGATGATGGCGGCTGCTTCGGCGACGTTGGCGCCCAAACGCTGCAGCAGGCGGGACGCCGCCAGCATGGTGCCGCCGGTGGCGATCAGGTCGTCGATCAGCAGGACCCGCTGGCCGGGGCGCACGGAATCCGTGTGCATTTCCACGGTGGCGTTGCCGTATTCCAGGGCGTATTCTTCCGCCACGGTGCGGTAGGGCAGCTTGCCCTGCTTGCGCACGGGCACGAAGCCCAGGTTCAATTCGTAGGCCAGGACGGACCCGACGATGAAGCCGCGCGCGTCCACGCCCGCGACCAGGTCCAGGCGCTGACGCATGTAGCGGTAGACGAACAGGTCGATCAGGACCCGGAACGAACGGGGGTCCTGCAGCACGGGCGTGATGTCACGAAACTGGACACCCGGTTTCGGCCAGTCGGGCACGGTCCGGATCGTGTCGCGGATGTACTGGGCCGGATCGGTTTGCATGGCATCATCCTGATAGAAAGCAAGGCGGCGACAGTTTAACAAGCCCCCACATCTTTCACAGTAAAATCGACGGATGCACATTCAACCCCAGATCACCCCGGACGCCCTGCGCCAGAGCGCGGTTCGTACCTTCGACATCGAGATCCAGGCCCTGCAGGCCCTGCAGGGACGCCTCGATGGGCGCTTCGAACAGGCGGTGCGGCTGATCCTGGACTGCTCGGGGCGCGTGGTCGTCACGGGCATCGGCAAATCGGGCCACATCGCCCGCAAGATCGCCGCCACGCTGGCCTCGACCGGCACGCCGGCGTTCTTCATGCACGCCGCCGAAGCCATCCACGGCGACCTGGGCATGCTGACCGGCCAGGACATCCTGCTGGCGATCTCCTACTCCGGCTCGGCCCAGGAACTGATCACCATCATTTCCGTGGCCAAGCGCATGGGCACGCGCATCATCGCCATGACGGGCCACGATGATTCCGAACTGGCGCGCAACGCCGATCTGGCCCTGGACGCGGCCGTCGAACACGAGGCCTGCCCGCTGCATCTGGCGCCGACGGCCAGCACGACGGCGGCGCTGGTGCTGGGCGACGCCATCGCCGTCGCCTGCATGGAAGCCCGGGGTTTCAGCCGCGACGACTTCGCCCGCTCCCATCCGGGCGGGGCGCTGGGCCGCCGCCTGCTGACTTCCGTGGCCGACATCATGCGCAGCGGCGCCGCCCTGCCGCGCGTGGCGCCAGACACGCTGATTCCCGACGCGCTGACGGAAATGTCCGCGAAAGGCATGGGCATGACCATCGTGCTGGACCAGGACCGTCCCGTGGGCATCTTCACGGACGGCGACCTGCGCCGCATGATCGCCCAGCACGGCGACATCCGCGCGCTGACCGTGTCGGCCGGCATGAGCAGCCACCCCCGGACCATCGCCGCCTCCGCTCCGGCCATCGAGGCCGCGACCATTATGGACGCCCACAAACTCAATCAGATGCTGGTGCTGGACGCCGACGGGCTATTATTGGGTGCTTTGCACATGCACGACCTCCTGGCCGCCAAGGTGATCTGATGAACGAACTGCCCGGTTTCTCCCACCCCGCCGAAGCCCAGATCCTGGCGCGCGTGACGGCGGACGTCCGCGGCCGCGCCAGCGCCGTGCGCCTGATGGTCTTCGACGTGGACGGCATCCTGACGGACGGCAGCCTCTGGTACGGCGAACACGGCGAAGCCGTCAAGCCCTTCAACGCCCTGGACGGCCACGGCCTGCGGCTGCTGCGCGAACAGGGAATCCGCGTGGCCTGGGTCAGCGGCCGCAAAAGCGCCATCACCGCCCGCCGCGCCGCCGAACTCGGCATCTCGCCCGCCCTGCAAGGCGTCCACGACAAGATCACCACGGTCGAAGAACTGGCCCGCGACGCGGGGCTGGGGCTGGGCGCCGTGGGCTACATGGGCGACGACATCATCGATCTGCCCGTGCTGCGGCGCGTGGGCTTCGCCGTCAGCGTGCCCAATGCGCCGTTCTACGTCGGCCAGGCGGCCCACTGGGTCACGGGCCTGCCCGGCGGACGGGGCGCCGTGCGCGAATGCTGCGACCTGATCCTGGCGGCCCAGGGGCGCCTGGGCGCCTGCTTCACGGCATCCCTATCCACCCTGGGCGGGGCCATCCAATGAAGGACCGGCTGCCCAGCCTGGTCGCCATTCTGCTGCTGGGCCTGCTGGTGCTGGGCACCTGGTGGGCGTCCGACTACGCCCTGCGGTCCATCCAGGTCGACCCGCCCCGGCGCATGACCCACGAACGCGATTCCTGGTCCAGCGCCTTCGTGATGGTGCGCACGGATCCGCAGGGACACGCCATCAACCGCCTGGAAGGCAGCGCGATGGAACACTTCCCCGACACCGACAGCTACGACATCACGGCGCCCCGCGCGGTCGGCCACCAGCCCGATTCGCCCACCACCATCGGCACCGCCGACATGGGCACCATGGACCAGCATGGCGAGCGCATCGTCCTGAACGGCAACGCCCACCTGAAACGGCTGCCCGACGCCAGCCACAAGCTGCTGGACGTGCGCAGCGACCAGCTGACCATCGAGCCCAATCGGGACCTGGTCTACACTGACCGCCCGGCGCTGGTCATCAACGGCAATTCCACGATGCGCGGCCAGGGGATGCGCTACGATAACCGCACCCGCCAGCTGACGGTCAATGCCGCCAGCGACGTCAAGATTTCCGGCGAAGATCAGGCGGCCCGCAATGCCGGACCCAAAAAGGCTCCACAACCATGAAAACCTTGCCTCCAGCCCTGCTTGCCGCGTCGGCAGCCTGTTGCCTGGCCCTGTCCGTCCAGGCGGCGTCCGCCCAGAACAAGGCGGCGGACTCCAAAGCGGCGGAACCCGACACCGTCATCCTATCCGACACGCTGCATTACGACGACGTCAGCAAGACCAGCACCTTCACCGGCAACGTGGTCCTGACCCGGGGCGCCATGACCCTGCGGGCTGACAAGCTCGTCACCCACGAAGACGCGCAGGGCAACCAGTTCGGCACCGCCACGGCGGACAAGAGCGGCATCGTCACCATCCGCCAGGAAAACCCGGAAAAATTCGAAACCCTCATCGCCACCGGCCAGCAGGCGGACTACGTCGGGCAGGCCGGCGACATCACCCTGACCGGCCAGGCCACCGTGACGCGCCAGATCTGCGGCCAGATGTTCGACAACGTCCGCGGCGCCAAGATCATCTACCACGACAAGACCGGCACCTACGAAGCCTTCGGCGGCAAGAACTCCGCCGCGGCGGGCGGACGCGTCCGTTCGCTGGCCCAGCCGCAATCCCGCATCGACCAGGCCATCGCCAAGTGCCGCGCCGGGCGCTCCGCCGGGCGCTCGTAACAGCCTGAATCCCATGTCCGCCATCGTACATTCATCTTCCGAACCCCCGCGCGGCAGCGGCTGCCTTCAGGCCATCGGCCTGGGCAAGACCTTCGGCCGGCGCACGGTCGTCCAGGACGTTTCCCTGTCCGTCGACAGCGGCGAAGTCGTCGGCCTGCTGGGCCCCAACGGCGCGGGAAAGACCACCAGCTTCTACATGATCGTCGGCCTGATCCCGGCCGACACCGGCCGCATCGCCATCGACCACCACGACGTCACGGGCGTGCCCATGCACAAGCGCGCCCGGCTGGGGCTGTCGTACCTGCCCCAGGACGCCTCCGTCTTCCGCCGCCTGACCGTGGAACAGAACATCCGCGCCGTGCTGGAACTGCAGCGCGACGCGCACGGCCACGCCCTGTCGTCCCACGCGATCGAGGAACACCTTGAATCCCTGATCGACGAACTGCAGATCGAACACATCCGCCGCAACATGGCGCTGTCGCTGTCCGGCGGGGAACGTCGCCGGGTGGAAATCGCCCGCGCCCTGGCCACGCACCCGCGATTCATCCTGCTGGACGAACCCTTCGCCGGGGTCGACCCGATCGCCGTCATCGAGATCCAGCGCATCGTGCAGTTCCTGCGCGGGCGCAATATCGGCGTCCTGATCACCGACCACAACGTGCGCGAAACCCTGGGCATCTGCGACCGGGCCTACATCATCAGCGAAGGCCGGGTGCTGACCAGCGGGCACCCCAACGAGATCGTCGACAACGAGGCCGTGCGCCAGGTGTACCTGGGCAAGAACTTCCGCATGTAGCCGCCGCGCAGCTGGCCCCGCAACGCCGGCCGCCGCCCGAAAACGAATCGCCCCTGCATGCAGGGGCGATTTTCTTGTGCGCCACGGGACAATCGCCCCGCGACCAATCCAGCTATCTTACCCCTTTTTGCCCCTCTTGCTGTCTTTTTGCCAACCGGTACACTGGGCCTGTCATCAATCTGTCAGAAAAGGAGGCCGATTCCCCACATCACCGGTTCTTCACCGAACCGCCCCTGTCTTTTTCCGCAAGGAGCCTGCACTATGAGCCTGACAATCACCGGTCGTCATCTGGAAATCACCCCCGCCATCCGCGAATACGTCCACACCAAGACGGCTCGCGTCCTGCGGCACTTCGATCAGGTCATCGATACCCAGGTCATGCTCTCCATCGAACCGCTCAAGCACACGGCCGAAATCACCATGCGCCTGCGCGGCAAGGACCTGCACTGCGAAGCCTCGGATGACAATCTGTACGCGGCCATCGACCTGCTGGTCGACAAAGTCGACCGCCAGGTGATCAAATACAAATCCAAGGCTCAAACCTACGCGCACGAACCCCCGAAACGTCAGGAAATCCACGCTGAATAAGCATCCTGACCGGCTGGCTCGATCCGGCCGTCATTGACTCCATGGCCTCGCAGCGTTGCTCCGGGGCCATGTTGATGTCCGGGGGCGTCTGGCACCTATAATGTCGCCATGAACCTCAGTTCCCGCATCCTGCCGCCTGGCAACATCGTCCTGGATCTGGCGGCCACCAGCAAGAAACGTGCCTTCGAACACGCCGGCCTGCTGTTTGAGAACCACCAGGGCGTGGCCCGCATGTCGGTCTTCCACAGTCTGCTGGCGCGCGAACGCCTGGGCTCCACGGCCCTGGGACACGACGTCGCCATCCCCCACGGGCGGCTGAAAGACCTGCGCGAACCGCACGCGGCCTTCATCCGGCTGGCCAGCTCCATCCGCTTCGATGCCAACGACGGACGCACCGCGCGGCTCCTGTTCTTCCTGTTGATGCCCGAAGCCGCCACCCAGACCCATCTGGACCTGCTGGCCGGCATCGCCCGCCTGCTGTCCGACGCCCAGGTGCGCCAGACGCTGGCCCAGTCCACGGACCCGCAGCAGATCCACCAACTCATCCTGAACGGCGCCCAGTCCCCGACCACCGACCATGCTGACCATCCAAGAGCTGATTCGTGACAATGCCGACAAAATCAGCTTCACCTGGCTAGCGGGGCAGGACGCCGCCGCCAACCGCCCCATTCCGGACACCCGGGAGGCCGCCGCCGACCTGGTCGGCCACCTGAACCTGATCCACCCCAGCCGCATCCAGGTCTTCGGCGCCGAGGAAATCTCCTATTACAGGCGCCTGGACCCCAAACGCCGCCGTCACCACCTGGAAGACCTGGTCGCGGGCGGCGTCCCGGCCATCGTCATGGCCGGAGGCACGGTGCCGCCCGACGACCTGCAGGCCTTCTGCCAGGAACAGGCCATCCCCCTGGTGGGCACCGCCACCGACGCGGCCCACCTGATCGATCTGCTGCGCATCTACCTGGGCAAGCGCATCGCTCCCAAGACCACGGTGCACGGCGTCTTCATGGACGTGCTGGGCCTGGGGGTGCTGATCACCGGCGAATCGGGGCTGGGAAAAAGCGAACTGGCCCTGGAACTGATTTCACGCGGCCACGGCCTGGTGGCCGACGACGCGGTCGAACTGTCGCGCACCGCCCCCAATTTCGTCGAGGGCCAATGCCCCTCGCTGCTGCAGAACCTGCTGGAAGTCCGCGGCCTGGGCCTGCTGGACATCCGCACCATCTTCGGCGAGACATCCGTGCGCCGCAAGATGAAGATCAAGCTCATCGTGCACCTGGTGCGCATGACGCCCGACAACTTCGAACGGCTGCCCATGCAGGACGAATACCAGGACATCCTGGGCATCCCCATCCGGCGCGTCATGCTGCAGGTGGCGGCGGGCCGCAACCTGGCCGTGCTGGTCGAGGCGGCCGTGCGCAACACCATCCTCAGCCTGCGCGGCATCGACACCATGGGCGAATTCATCGAACGCCAGGCCCTGGCCATCATGGAAAGCACCCGGGAGAAACGCCCGTGACGCCGCCTTCTCCTCCCTGTCGCCCGGCACGACCGGAACGCCGAGGCGCCCGATGCTGAACATCGTCCTCATCACCGGCATTTCGGGGTCGGGGAAATCCGTGGCCCTGCGCATGTTGGAAGACACCGGCTACACCTGCATCGACAATCTGCCCGTCCGCTTCCTGCACGAATTCATCGCCAGCACCCAGGACAGCGGCCTGGAACGGGTGGCCGTCTCCATCGACGTGCGCACCCCGGGCGACCTGGACGAACTGCCCGGCATCCTGACCAGCCTGCGGGCGATGGGCATGGCCCTGCACGTCATCTTCCTGGATGCCGACGACCACACCCTGATGCAGCGGTACTCGGAATCCCGCCGCCGCCACCCCCTGACTGACCGGCTGCGGCAGGAAGGCCTGGACGCCTCGCTGCAGGAATGCATCAGCCGCGAGCGGGAACTGCTGGCGCCCCTGCGCCACCAGGAACACGTCATCGACACGTCCGACCTGACGCCCGGCCAGCTGCGCAGCTGGGTCCGCAATCTGGTTCAGGTGGACCGGGCCTCGGTCATCCTGACCTTCGAGTCCTTCGCCTACAAGCGCGGCGTGCCGCACGATGCGGACCTGGTCTTCGACGTGCGCTGCCTGCCCAACCCCCACTACGACCCCCAGCTGCGCCCCCTGACCGGGCGCGACGAACCGGTCGCCGCCTGGCTGGCCCAGTTCGGCAGCGTCGACGCCATGATCGAGGACATCTCGAACTTCATCCGCAAATGGCTGCCGCTGTACATGCAGGACACGCGCAACTACCTGACGGTCGCCATCGGCTGCACCGGCGGGCAGCACCGCTCGGTCTACGTCACCGAACAGCTGGCCCGGCGCTTCGCCGACCATTCGCCCCTGCTGGTGCGCCACCGCAACCCGATGCTGCACACTCCGATTCCATGATCCACGCCCTGCCAGACGCTCCCGCCGCCTCCGTCCGCCGGCCCGCCGCCCTGCGGGCCCTGCTGATGGGCGGCCTGTGCGTGCTGCTGGCGGTGCTGGCGGGATGCGCGTCCCGGTCCGGCGGCTACTACAAGGACGACGGTCCCGGCAGCGACATCCCGGCCGACATCGCCTCGATTCCAGATGCCGTGCCGCGCCTCGAACGCCACGCCCCGGCCAACTTCCGGCCCTACGAAGTCTTCGGCGTGCAGTACGTCCCCATCGGCGAAGACCAGCCCTACCGCCAGGAAGGCATCGCCTCGTGGTACGGCCGCAAGTTCCACGGGGAAAAGACCGCCAACGGCGAAACCTACGACATGTACGCCATGACGGCGGCCCACCCGACGCTGCCGATCCCCAGCTACGCCCGGGTCACCAACCGCGCCAACGGGCGGTCCGTCATCGTGCGCATCAACGACCGGGGCCCCTTCCACACGGGGCGCATCATCGACCTGTCCTACGTGGCCGCCGCCAAGCTGGGCCTGATCGGCCCGGGCAGCGGCCGCGTGACGGTCCAGGCCATCACCAATGCGGACATCCGCGCCGGACGCTACCCCGGCGCCCCGCTGATGGCCTCGGCCGCGCCAACGGCCGAACCGGCGCGGACGCAAGCCAGCCCGGTCCGCGCGCCGCCGCCCTCGCCCGCACCGGCGCCCCTGCCGGCGCCGACGCCCATGCCCGCCGCCATGGCGCCGGCATCCCCGACCGGCGGAGGCATCTACCTGCAGTTCGGGGCGTTTTCCTCCGAGGACAACGCACAGGCCCTGGCGCAACGCGTCAACGCGCAAATGGACCAGGGCCTGGGCCGGGCATCCGTCAGCTATCAACCGCCGCTCTATAAAGTCCGCATGGGTCCGTTCCCGTCCCGCGACCAGGCCCACCAGACCGCCAGCACCCTGTCGGCATCGGCCGGGCTGAGCCCCGTCATCGCCATGGATCAGGGGCTTTGACGCAGCGCCCAGGCATATAGGCGGTCGCGCGGCGCCCCGGTGGCCGCCGCCCCGATCCGCGCCGCATCGCGCACGGACAATTCCGCCAGCAGCGCCCGCATCAGCCGTTCCTGGTCCGCGGACAGGTCTTCTTCCCGCATCTCGGCGGCCTGTTCGGGCGCATGCAGCACCAGCACGAATTCCCCCTGACCGCGATGGGGGTCCTGCGCCAGCCAGTCCAGCACCCGCCCCAGGGGCTGGGTGCTGATTTCCTCGAACCGCTTGCTCAGCTCGCGCGCCACCGTCAGCACGCGATGTTCCCCCGCCAGTTCGCACAGGTCGGCCAGGGCCGCCTGCAGGCGATGAGGGGTCTCGAACATCACCACCGGCACGGGCCAGTCCAGCCAGCGCGCCAGCCATTTGCGGCGCGCCTGGGCCTTGGACGGCAGAAAGCCGGCGAACGCGAAGCCGGGCTCGTCATCGCGGGTGGCGCCGCTGGCCATCAGGGCGGTGATTACGGCGCTGGGGCCCGGCAGGGGCATGACCCGATAGCCCGCCGCCCGCACCTGGCGGACGATGCGGGCGCCGGGGTCGCTGACGGCCGGCGCGCCCGCGTCGGACACCAGGGCGATGCGCTGCCCCTGGGCCAGGCGCTGCACGATGGCATCGGCCGCCTGCTGTTCATTGTGCCGGTGGGCCGCCAGCAGGGGCGTGGCGATGCCCCAGGCATCCAGCAGGGTCCGGCTGGTGCGCGTGTCTTCCGCCGCGATGGCATCGCAGCGCCGCAGGGCCTCCCAGGCCCGCAGACTGAGATCGCCCAGATTGCCGATCGGTGTGGCCACCACGTACAGGCAGGCGGCGGGCCAGGCCTGCTCCGCCACCTGAAGGGCGAGACGTTTCCACGTCACCGCCCCTTCGTCCAGACCGTCTGTTTCCATCATACTGAATCCCTATCCCCGAATGATCCCGCCCCATGTCCATCGATTCCCACGCCCGGGCGCAAGAGGCCCAGCGCCTGGCCCGGCAACGGCGCCAGCGGGCGCTGCGCGCCGCCGCCCGCCAGCCGGCGCCGCAGGCGACGCCGGAGGCGGCGTCCGCCGCGGCGGGGTCGCCGACGCAGCGCCGGGGACACGCCGCCGAAACCCGGGCGGCCCTGCATCTGGGCGCCCGAGGCGTGCCGACGCTGGCCCGCAACCTGCGCTGCAGGGCCGGCGAGATCGACCTGGTCGCCCGGGACGGCCCCGTCCTGGTCTTCGTCGAGGTGCGCCAGCGCCGCGACCGGCGCTACGGCGGCGCCGCCGCCAGTGTAAACCGCGCCAAGCAGGCCCGCCTCATCCGGGCGGCCCGCTACTTCCTGCCCGCTCTGAGCCGCGCCCACTTCGCAGGCGTCCAGCCCCCCTGCCGCTTCGACGTGGTCAGCATCGAAGACGGCCGGATCGACTGGATCCGGGACGCCTTCCGGATGTGAAAACGGTTACGTTCACCCGTACCCGTCCGGCGCGGTCATGCGATAATCAGGCGCATGGATATGACCTCCCGCATGACGTCGCACTTCGATGATGCCGTCGACACCTTCAAGGCCAGCGCCCGCGAACTGGCCCCCGCCCTGGCGGCGGGGGTGGACCTGCTCTTCGGCGCGCTGACCAACAACGCCCGCATCCTGGCCTGCGGCAACGGCGGCTCGGCGGCCGACGCCCAGCACTTCGTGGCCGAACTGGTGGGCCGCTTCGAGCGCGACCGCCTGCCCCTGGCCGGCATCGCCCTGAACACCGACACCTCCATCATGACGGCGGTGGGCAACGACTACAGCTTCGCCTCCGTCTTCGAACGCCAGGTCAACGCCCTGGGCCAGCCCGGCGACGTGCTGGTGGCCATTTCCACCAGCGGCAATTCTCCCAACGTCCTGAAGGCCATCGAAGCCGCCCACGAACGCGAAATGCAGGTCATCGCCCTGTCCGGCAAGGGCGGCGGCCAGATCAACAGCCTGCTCTACGAGACCGACATCCATCTGTGCGTCCCGCACGATCGCACCATGCGCATCCAGGAAGTCCACATCCTGCTGCTGCACGCGCTGTGCGACGGCATCGACGCCCTGCTCCTGGGAGACCCTCTCTGATGCCTCTGCCCGACCGCCTGTCCGCCTCCCGCTCCCTGGCCCGCTGCCTGCTCGGCCTGGCCTGCCTGTCCACCCTGTCCGGCTGCAGCCTGCTGGTCGTGGGCGGCACGGCCGCCACCACGACCGTCGTCGCCACCGACCGCCGCACGGCCGGCGAACAGGTCGACGACCAGACCATCGAATTGCGGGTCTCCAGCGAAATGAACAAGGCCTTCGGCGACAAGGCCCGCGTCGTCGGCACGGCCTACGCCGGCCGGCTGCTGCTGGTGGGCGACGTGCCCACCGACGCCGACCGCCAGCAGGCCGTCAAGATCGCCCGCGGCATCACCAAGGTCCGCGAAGTCGACGACTACATCCGCGTGGGCGACCTGACGCCGCTCAGCGTGCGCACCAACGACACCTGGATCACCTCGAAGGTCAAGACCCAGTTGATGACGACCGAGAACGTGCCCTTCCGCACGATCAAGGTCACGACCGAGCGCGGCATCGTCTACCTGATGGGCAAGGTCACCGCCACCGAAGGCGAACTGGCCGCCAAGGTCGTCTCGGGTATCTCCGGGGTCAACAAAGTCGTAAAATTGTTCCAGCTCGTGTCGCGGGAAAGCCTGATCACCGATTCCGGCAAACCGGCGCCCGTCACGGATTCCAGCGCTTCCGGCTCCACTGCCGCACCGGCCTCCACGCCGGCGGCGGGTGACGGCGGCGCGCAACCCATGCCTGTGAAATGAAGAAAATCGTTCTCGGCCTGGCAGCGGCGATTGCAATCGGCGGCGCTGCCCTCTGGCAATTCCAGGGTTCCGCCCAGGCGGCGCCCAACGTCGCGTTCACCGATCTGCAGGGCCAGACCGTCACCACGCAGGACCTGCGCGGCAAGGTCGTGCTGGTGAAGTTCTGGGCCACCAGCTGCGTCACCTGCATCGCCCAGATGCCCGACACCATCCGCCACTACCAGGACCTCAAGTCCCGGGGCTTCGACACCATCGGCGTGGCCATGCAGTACGACCCGCCCAACTACGTCAAGAACTACACGGAAACCCGCCAGCTGCCGTTCCCGGTGGTGATCGACGCCCAGGGCAAGCTCGCCCAGGCGTTCGGCGACGTGCGCCTGACCCCGACGGCCTTCCTGATCGACAAGCAGGGCCGCATCATCAAGCGCTATCTGGGCAACTACGACGAACAGGCCTTCCTGGCCACTGTGGAAAAGGCACTGGCTTCATGAGCACGCTTGCGGACACCGCCCCGGCACTGTCGGCCGCCACCAAGGCCGAAGTGCTCTCCGAGGCCCTGCCCTACATCCGCCGCTTCCACGGCAAGACCGTCGTCATCAAATACGGCGGCAACGCCATGACCGACGAACACCTGCAGCGCAGCTTCGCCCACGACGTGGTGCTGCTGAAGCTGGTCGGATTGAACCCGGTCGTGGTGCACGGCGGCGGGCCGCAGATCAACAGCGCCCTGAAGCGCATCGGCAAGGAAGGCACCTTCATCCAGGGCATGCGCGTCACCGACGCCGAAACCATGGAAGTCGTCGAATGGGTGCTGGGCGGCCAGGTGCAGCAGGACATCGTCATGATGGTCAACGAGGCCGGCGGCAAGGCCGTGGGCCTGACCGGCAAGGACGGCTGCCTGATCCAGGCGCGCAAGAAACTGATGCCCGACCCCGAGCACCCCGGCGAGATGCTGGACATCGGCTTCGTGGGCGACATCGAACGCATCGAACCGGCCGTGGTCAAGGCCCTGCAGGACGATCAGTTCATTCCCATCATCTCGTCCATCGGCTACGGCGAGGACGGCCAGGCCTACAACATCAATGCCGACGTGGTCGCCGGCAAGATGGCCGAGGTCCTGGGGGCTGAAAAGCTGGTCATGCTGACCAACACGCCCGGCGTGCTGGACAAGAACGGCGAACTGCTGCGCAGCCTCTCGGCCCAGACCATCGACACGCTGTTCCAGGACGGCACGCTGTCGGGCGGCATGCTGCCGAAGATCTCGTCCGCCCTGGATGCCGCGCGCTACGGCGTCAACTCGGTCCACATCATCGACGGCCGGGTCCCCCACTGCCTGCTGCTGGAAATCCTGACCGACCGCGGCGTCGGCACCATGATCAGCTCGCACTAAATGTCACCCCTACGCGCCCCCAGCCCGCTGCGGCGGGGGCGGCCCGTCCCTCCCGACGCTCCGGTCTGGCTGTTCGACCTGGACAACACCCTGCACGACGCGTCCCATGCGATTTTCGGCATGATCGACCAGCGCATGAGCGCCGCCGTCGCCCAGGCCCTGAACCTGCCTGCCGACCAGGCCAACGTGCTGCGGCAGCGCTACTGGAAGCGCTACGGCGCGACAGCGATCGGCCTGGCGCGGCATCACGGCGTGAACCTGCGCCAGTTCCTGGCCACCTGCCACGATTTCGACGTCGCCGCGCTGGTCCGCGCGGAAACCGGCCTGAAGGCCCGGCTGCGTGAACTGCCCGGCACCCGCATCGTGCTGACCAACGCCCCTGCGCACTATGCCCGCCGGGTGCTGAAGGCGCTGGGCGTGCTGCAGGAATTCGACGGACTGTGGGCCATCGACCACATGATGCCCATGGGCCTGCCGCGTCCCAAGCCGTCGCTGGGCCTGATGCGACAGATCGTCGCCCGGCTGAACGTCCCCGCGCGCCGCATCATCCTGGTGGAAGACACGCTGCGCAACCTGAAGGCCGCCCGCCAGGCGGGGCTGGGCACCGCCTATCTATACCATCCGGGCACGCCGTTCTCGCGGCAGCAGCGCGGCCGCGATCTCTATGTGGACGTGCGGGTCAATCGCCTGAGCGCCCTGCTGCGGCAGGCGCACGCCGGGCGCATACCGGGCACTCGGGATCGCGCCTGAAACGGATCGTGTGCCACTGCATGCGCAGGGCATCCACCGACAGCAGACGCCCGACCAGGGGTTCGCCCATGCCGGCGATCAGCTTGATGGCCTCGGCGGCCTGCACGCTGCCCACCATGCCCACCAGAGGCCCCAGCACCCCGGTGGTGGCGCAGCGCAGTTCCTCGACGTCGTCGGCCTCGGGGAACAGACAGTGGTAGCAGGGGGACGCGTCGTCGCGCAGATCGTAGACGCTGATCTGGCCGGAAAACTTGATGGCGGCCCCCGACACCAGAGGCACCCGGTTGGCCACGCACGCCCGGTTGATGGCATGCCGGGTGGCGAAATTGTCGCTGCAATCCAGCACCAGGTCGACCTGGGCGGTCAGTTCGCGCAGGCGGGTCTCGTCCAGCCGCTCGACCAGGGCCTGCACCTGGATGTCGGGATTGATGGCCAGCAGGGCATCGCGCCCTGATTCGGCCTTGGGCCGCCCCAGGCCCGCCATCGTATGCAGGATCTGGCGCTGCAGATTGCTGAGTTCGACGGCGTCGTCGTCGACCAGCAGCAGCTTTCCCACCCCCGCGGCGGCCAGATACAGGGCGGCGGGAGACCCCAGGCCGCCGGCCCCCAGGATCAGCACCCGGGCAGCCAGCAGGCGTTCCTGGCCTTCGATGCCCAGCTCATCCAGGAGGATGTGCCGGGCGTAGCGCATCAGCTGCGCATCGCCCAGCGCAGCCGGATCATCGGGCGTCATTGGACCTTGATCATCCCTTCCGGGGTGATCCGGTAGTGTTCCACCGCGCCCGAGCCATTATTCAGGGTTTTTTTTTCAGCCGGAGCCGGTCTGGAGGCCGAAGGCGCCGGTTTCGCCGAATTTTCCTTGTCCGTGGCGGCCCGCGCCTGGCGCACCTGCGCCGGGTCGGACTTCAGCACCGGACGCCCCTGCAGGGCATTGAGCGCCTGCTGCAGCTGCCAGTCATCGGCGCCGCCGAATTCGAACATCTTGATTTCGCCCGGCACGAAGTCGTTCTCATCGTCTTTGTCGGTCTGCTGCGCGGCCTGGTTGGTCAGGTGATGCTGCAGATCGACCTCGCGCTGGATGCGGAACAGATTGCCGGCGGCGCTGTCGTCGACGACGTGGTCGGGCGCCACCCCGGTATTCTGGATGGAGCGCCCATTGGGCGTGTAATAGCGGGCCGTGGTCAGCTTGATGCCGGTGTCCTTGCTGAGCTGCAGCACCGATTGCACCGACCCCTTGCCGAACGTGCGGTTGCCGATGATCTGGGCGCGCTTGTAATCCTGCAGGGCGCCCGCCACGATCTCCGAGGCCGAGGCCGAGCCGACGTTGACCAGCACGACCATGGGCACCGTGCGCGTCCAGGAGGGCAGCGTGACCCCGGCATCGACGCCATGGCTGCTGTTCAGGGAGCGCGCATAGAATTCTTCGTTGGACGAGGGAATGCGGCCTTTGGTCGAGACCACCAGCTTGCCGGAATCGATGAAGGCCGAGGTCACGCCGATCGCCCCGTCCAGCAGGCCGCCCGGGTCGTTGCGCAGATCCAGGACCAGGCCCTTGGGCGCCTGCTTCTTGGACAGATCAGACAGCATCTTGACCAGGTCGGTGGTCGTGCGGTCCTGGAACTGGCTGATGCGCACATAGGCGATGTCGTGCGCCAGCATCTTGCCCCGCACGCTGCGGGTCTTGATCATTTCCCGGACGATGTGGAATTTCAGCGGCTTGGGACTGCCGGCGCGTTCGACGGTCAGGTCGATGGGGGTGCCCGGTTCGCCGCGCATTTTCTTGACGGCATCGTTCAGGGACATGCCCTTGGTGGGTTCGCCATTGATCTGCGTGATCAGGTCGCCGGTCAGGATGCCGGCGCGCGCCGCCGGGGTGTCCTCGATGGGGGCGATGACCTTGGGCATGCCGTCCTGGGTGCCGATTTCGATGCCCAGCCCGCCGAAGCCGCCGCGCGTGATGTCCTGCATCTGCTTGTAGGCTTCCTCGTCCAGATAGACGGAATGCGGATCCAGATCGGCGAACAGGCCCTTGATGGCATCGTCCATCAGCACCTGGTCGGCCACGGGTTCGACGTAGCTGGACTTGATGGCGCCATAGACGTTGGCGAACTGCTGCAGGCTTTTGAGCGGCAGCGGTTCGCCCTTCTGGGCGGCTGCCGTGATGCCCAGGCTGACCAGGATGCCTCCCAGAAAACCTGCCGCAATCCACCCCAATGATCGATTCTTTCGCATGCCCATGCACGTTTCCTAAACAAGTGTCCTGCCGTCAGACCGGCCCGCCACGCAATGCGCCCGCGCCAAACTCAACATAGTACAGAAATTAAGGCCGCAGCCATAGTTGGGGATTGATCGGGGCCCCCTGATGGCGCAACTCGAAATACAGGCCTGGTTCCACCTGCCCTCCGGTGGCGCCGACCCGGGCGACGACGTCCCCGGCCGAGACCACGTCGCCCACCTGCTTGAGCAGGGCCTGGTTGTAGCCATAGATGCTGAGATACTGCTGGCCGTGGTCGATGATGAGCAGATTGCCGAAACCGCTGAGCCAATGCGCATACACGACCCGGCCGGAGGCCACGGCGCGCACCGGCGTGCCTACGGCCGCGCGCAGCACGATGCCGCGCCACACGCCGCCTTCGGGACGCTGCATGCCGAAGCGCCCCTGGACCTCGCCTGACACCGGGCGGATCAGGTTCTTGTGCAGACCGGCGAAGCCCTTGTCGGGCACCGCCCGGACTTCGTCCTCGGCGGGGGACGACGCGGGCGGCTCGGACCGGGCGGAGGCCGGAGTCGCAGCCTGTTCTTCGGCGGACAGGCCCTGCCCCGCCGATTCCCGAACGTGGCGTTCGGCCTGTTCGCGCACCTGCTGCGCCTCACGGGCCGCCTGCTCGCGCTGCGCCTTCAGGCGCTGCTGTTCGCGCCGCGCCTGTTCCGCCCGTTCCTTGGCGCGGCGCTCGGCCGCGGCCTTGAGCGCCGCCTGGCGGCGGGCCTCCGCCCGGGCGATCTCGACATCCAGCGACTGGATCAGATTCCCCAGCCGCCCGTCCCGGGCCTGGAGATCCTTGGCCTGCCGGTGTTCGTCCTTCAGGCGCGACTGCACCTGAGCCAGAACATCCTGGCGCTGAGCCTGCTGGGTCTGCAAGGCCTGCTTCTGCGCCTGGGTGTCCTCCACCAGGGCGGCCAGTTCCTTCTGGCTGGCATCGGTCTGCCGCTGCAGTTCCGACAGCCGCGCCACGGTGTCCTGCAAGGCCTTCAGGTCCTTGGTCCGGGCCCGCGACACATAGGCCAGGTAGGCCAGCTCGCGGCCGATTTCCTGGGGATCCCGGCCGGACAGCAGGGCCGTCCAGGGCGACAGGCCGCTGGCGTACTGCGCCCGCAACTGGTCGGCCAGCGCCTTGCGCTGGCGGTCGAATTCGGCGGTCTGCTGCTGGCGGGCGGCCTGGAGGCGCTGCAGGGTCTCGGTCAGCGCCTTGTGGCGCTGGTCCAGATCGGCCAGCTTGCGGCTGATGTCGGAAATCGCCTGTTCCGAATCCTTCAGCGCGACGGTGGCGTCCTGGCGGGCGGACTCGGTCGCCCCGATGCGCTTCTGCAAGGCGTCGATCTGCTCGCGCAGCGCCTGCCGGTCCTCGCGGGCCTGCGTCTGGCGCGTCTGCAAAGAAGATTGCGCCTGGGCGCAGACCGCGGCCAGACACAGCAACAGCCCCAGGCCGACATGACGCATATCAGGCCTGGCTTGCCTTGCCCTGATTCGCCACCGCCTGCATGGCGGCGCGGATCTGCTCCTCGTCGCCCAGGTAGTAGTGGCGCAGGGGCCGAAGTTCGTCGTCCAGTTCGTAGACCAGCGGCTGGCCGGTCGGGATATTCAGTCCGACGATGTCCTCGTCGGACACGCCGTCCAGATGCTTGATCAGCGCCCGCAGACTGTTGCCGTGGGCCGACACCAGCACCCGCCGCCCCGACCGGATCGCCGGCGCGATGGAATCGTTCCAGAACGGCACCACCCGGTCGACGGTGTCGCGCAGGCATTCCGTGGCGGGCAGCTGGTCCGCCGGCACGCGGCGGTACCGCTCGTCGAACCGCGGGTGACGGGGATCGTCTTCCGACAGGGGTTCCGGGGCGATGGCATAGGCGCGGCGCCACTGCAGCACCTGGGCTTCGCCGTATTTGGCGGCGGTCTCGGCCTTGTTCAGCCCCTGCAGGGCGCCGTAATGGCGTTCGTTCAGGCGCCAGCTCAGCCCGATCGGCGTATGCATGGCATCCATCGCATCCAGGGCGATCCAGAGCGTGCGGATGGCGCGCTTGAGCACCGACGCGAAGGCCAGATCGAATTCATATCCCTGGGCGCGCAACAGTTCGCCCGCCTGCCGCGCCTGGGCTCGGCCGGTGTCCGTCAGGTCCACATCGGTCCATCCGGTGAAGCGGTTTTCGAGATTCCATTGGCTTTCACCATGGCGCATGAGGACCAGTTTGTGCATGATCGGTTAACCTGCGAAGTTCAAAACTGCCGACCATTTTATAATCCCCGGCATACAATTTCCCTTGACCGTTGTTACAGGAACCTCTGTGGACTTTTTACTCAGCCAGAACAACCTCTGGATCCTGCTCATCGCCCTGGCGTCGGGCGCCATGCTGCTGTGGCCCGGCCTGAGCAAAGGGCGCTCGAACGCGCGCATCGCCCTGACCGACGCCATCGACCAGATCAACCGCGAGCAAGGCGTGTTCGTGGACATCCGCCCGGCCGAGCAATTCAAGGCCGGCCACATCCCCCAGGCGCGCAACATCACCCTGGACACGCTGGACGCCCACCTGGGCACCCTGTCCCAGGACAAGCCCGTGGTCATCGTCGATGCCCAGGGCCGTGAAGGCGCCCGCGCCGTGGCGCAACTGCGCAAGCACGGCTTCACCCGCGCGTTCTGCCTGGACGGCGGCCTGAACGCCTGGACCGAAGGCGGCATGCCGCTGAAAAAATCCTGATCGAGTCCCCAAGATGGCCCAAGTCACCATGTACTGCACCACCGTGTGCCCCTACTGCACACGCGCCGAGATGCTGCTGAAACAACGCGGCGTCCAGGACATCCGTAAAATCTACGTGGACCGCGATCCCGCCCAGCGCGCCGTCATGATGGAACGCACCGGCCGGCGCACGGTCCCGCAGATCTACATCGACGAGCGCCATGTCGGCGGCTTCGACGACCTTTCCGCCCTGGACCGCGCCAACGGCCTGTTGCCGCTGCTGCAGGCCTGATTCCGATACCCCACCCCATCTCGCACGGAAAACCCCATGTCTGAAGAAAACCAAACCGAAAACGGCCAAGCCCCAAGCTTCGGGCTGCAACGCACCTACGTCAAGGACCTGTCGCTGGAAATGCCCAATGCGCCGGCCATCTTCCTGGAACCGGAAGGCCCGACCGTGGAAGTCTCGATCCAGGTCGGCGGCCAGCAGCTGGCTGAATCCGTCTTCGAATCCGTGGTCACCGCCACCGTCACCACGCGCATCGGCGACAAGGTCCTGTACCTGGTCGAACTCAGCCAGGCCGGCATCTTCGAAGCCTCCAACATCCCGGCCGACCAGCTCGACCCGCTGCTGGGCATCGTCTGCCCGACGATGCTCTACCCCTACCTGCGGGCCAACGTGGCCGATGCCATCACGCGCACCTCGCTGCCGCCGCTGCATCTCAGCGAAATGAACTTCCAGGCGCTGTACGAGCAACGGATGGCCCAACAGGCCGGCGAACAGTCCCAGGGCGAAGACTCGGGCCTGATCCTGCCCCCGGGCGCCCGCAACTGACGAAACCGGCGGGTTCCGTCCGGCCCCCGGTCGTCGGAACCCGCCGCCCACGGCCACCACCAGGACCCACCCTATGTCATCCGTTCGGCTCACGGTGCTGGGCGCAGGCAGCTGGGGCACGGCGCTGGCCGCGCTGGCCAGCCAGCGCAGCGACACCCTGCTCTGGGCGCGCGACGCCGATACGGTCCGCGCCGTCCGGCAGACCCGGCGCAATCCGCGCTACCTGCCGGACATCGATCTGCCGTCCTCGCTGACGGCCACCGATGACTGGTCGGCCGCCCTGGCCCACGTGCGGCAAGGTCCGGACGACGCCATCCGGTTGATCGTGCTTGGGGTGCCCATGGCGGGGCTGGGCGATGTGTGCCGGCAACTGGCCCGGGACCTGTCCGCCGGGTCGCATTCGCCCATCCACCTGCTGTGGACGTGCAAGGGCATCAGCCCGGACACCCTGCAATGGCCGCACCAGATCGTCAGCGGCTCGCTGCCCCATGACGACCGGCTGCAGGCCGGGGTGCTGTCCGGCCCTTCTTTCGCCCGGGAAGTCGCCCAGGGCCTGCCCGTCGCGCTGACGGTCGCCAGTTCCCACGCGGAAACCGGGCAAGCGGCGCAAGCGGCCTTCCACGGCACCCAGGCCCGCATCTACACCACGCGGGACATCATCGGCGTGGAAGTCGGCGGCGCCCTGAAGAACGTCATGGCCATCGCCTGCGGCATCAGCGACGGGCTGAACCTGGGCACCAACGCCCGGGCGGCGCTCATCACTCGCGGCCTGGCGGAAATCCAGCGCCTGGGCGTGGCCCTGGGCGGACGGGCGGAAACCTTCACGGGCCTGACGGGCCTGGGCGACCTGGTGCTGACCGCCACGGGGGATCTGTCCCGCAACCGCCAGGTCGGCGTGGCGATCGGCCAGGGCCGGCCGCTGGACGCCATCCTGGCCGGCGGCATGACGGCCGAAGGGGTGCGCTGCGCCCGCGCGGCCCTGGCGCTGGGGCGGCGCCACGAGATCGAGCTGCCCATCACGGAAGCGGTCTGCCAGGTGCTGTTCGAAGGCCTGTCGCCTCGTCAGGCCGTCGCGGCGCTGCTGGCCCGCGAAGCGCGGTCGGAATAAGCGCTCGCCGCCACGATCCGGGCGCGCCCCTTGCGCGGCCCGCGCCCTGGCGTCAGACGCCGCCTTCGTAACCGGCCTGCCGCCAGGCCTCGAATACCGTCACCGCCACGGCATTGGACAGGTTCAGGCTGCGCTGCTGCGGCCGCATGGGCAGGCGGATGCGCTGGCCGGGCGGAAAGAACCGCATCTGTTCATCCGACAGGCCGGCGGTTTCCCGGCCGAAGACGAAGACGTCGCCCGCCCGCAGGGGACATTCCCCGATCAGGACCGAACCGCGCGTCGTCAGGGCGAAACGTCGGGCGGGATCTCCGCCGATGGCCTCCAGCGCCTGGGCCAGGCTGTCGTGCACCCGCATGTCGGCCCATTCGTGATAGTCCAGCCCCGCCCGGCGCATGCGGGCGTCGTCCAGGGGAAACCCCAGCGGACGCACCAGGTGCAGATGGGCGCCGGTATTGGCGGTCAGCCGGATGATGTTGCCCGTGTTGGGCGGGATTTCGGGTTCGACCAGAACGATGTGAAACATGGATGCGGGACGGTGACGGTCACAAGGGACAGGCCCCGATTGTAGAGCGCCGCCGGCGCCCTCAGGATCGAGGCCCCGCCCCGTGACGCACGGCGCGGGCCAGTACCCAGCCCTCCACGCTGCCCGCCCCCGCCGCCTTCAGCGCCATGGCCACCGCATGCATCGTCGCGCCGGTCGTCAGCACGTCATCAACGACGGCGATCCGGGCGCCCGCCAGGTCCGCCGCCGGACGGCGCCATGCCCCGGACAGGCCGCGCCGGTCCCGCGGACCGTCGCAGGCGTACAGGCCCGCCTGGGCCTCCAGCCGGTCCGCGCGCCCCAGCGCCGCCTGCTTGCGGCCGTCCCGCAGGCGGCGCACCGCCGTCAGACGGCAGGCCAGCCCCAGGCGCGGCGCCAGCAGGCGGGCGATCTCGGCGGGAGGGCTGAAGCCGCGCTGGCGCAAGGCTAGGCGCCGGGCCGGCACAGGGACGATCCAGCGGGGAACATCCGCGCCGGCCGCCCACGCCCCGCGCACGGCGCAGGCCATCCGGTCCGCCAGCACATCGGCCAGCGACAGGCGGCATCGGATCTTGTAGGCCTGGACCAACTCGCGGCCCAGGTCCCGGTAGTCGAAAGCGGCGATGATCCGGTCGTACGCCGGCGCGGCGGGCGCGCAGTCCGGGCACCGGCCCGCCGCCAGGGGATGCATGCAGACCGCGCATCGCGGGAGACCCGGGTCCATGGCCAGCGCCCCCGCGCACGCGGGGCACAGCCCCTGCCCGGCCATCCGCAGCCCGCAGCCCGGGCATTCGGCCGGGACCCAGCCGCGCCAGTCGCGCCAGGCTGTCAGATGCCGCATAATGTCACCTTCCTTTTCGCCAGTGCGCTCCATCACACCACAGCCCGGGGCGCGGCGGCACCGGCCTTGATCCTTTATGTCACAGCTTCCCCGCCTGCCCATCGACCCAGCGGCCGTTTCGCGGCAATTCGCCCGGCGCGCGCCCCTGGACGCACCCCAGTTCCTGTTCGGCGAGATCGCCCAGCGCATGCTGCGCCGGCTCAGCTACATCCGGATCGATCCGCACGACATCCTGGACGCCGGCTGCGGGGCGGCGCACGCCCTGGACCCGCTGCGGGCCCGCTATCCGAACCTGCGCTACATCGGCCAGGATCACTGCGCCGCGCTGCTGGACACAGCCCGCGAACGCTACCTGAGCAAGCCCGGCTTCTGGCATCGCCTGCGCAACAAGCCCACGCCGCAGCCCGACTTCCTGCAGGCGGACCTGGCCGAGACCGGCCTGCCCGATGAAAGCCTGGATCTGGTGTGGTCGAACCTGGCTCTGCACTGGCACCCCGAACCGCACCTGGTGCTGCAGGAATGGCGCCGCATCCTGCGCAACGACGCCCTGGCCATGTATTCCAGCCTGGGGCCGGGATCGCTGCGCGAACTGCGCGACGCCGTCGCCGAGGCGGGCCTGGACACCCAGCCCATGGAATTCGTGGACATGCATGATTTCGGCGACCTGATGCTGCAGGTCGGCTTCGCCGACCCCGTGATGGATCAGGAAATCATCACCCTGACCTACAAGACCGCCGACAAGCTGCTGGAAGACGTCTATGCCCTGGGCGGCAACCCGCATGCACGGCGGCGGCCCGGGCTGGCCGGGCGCGCCTGGCGCGACCGCCTGGTCCAGGCGCTGGAGCGCCGCCGCCACCAGGACGGCACCATCCATCTCAGCCTGGAAGTCGCCTACGGCCACGCCTGGCGGGCGGCCGCCCGGCGCGGAGTGATCGGCGACCTGCCCGTCACGGTCTTCAAGCGGGCCCAGCCCCTGGAAGACGGCAAACCGCCGCCCCGGGTGGTGCCGCGCAAGCCTTCCGAAGAAAGCTAGCGCCCAGGACGGCTGATCCGCACGGGACGCTAGACCGGCGTTCCGTACAGATCGTATTCGTCGGCGTCCTCGATGCGGACCTGGATCAGATCGCCGGGGGCGCGACCGGCGGCGTCGCGCAGCAGCACGCTGCCGTCGATCTCGGGGGCGTCGGCCATCGAGCGGGCAGTAGCGCCGCCCTGGTCGTCGACCTCGTCCACCAGCACCGTCAGCGTGCGGCCGATCTTGGCCGCCAGGCGCTGGGTGGAAATGGCCTGCTGATGCGCCATGAAGCGTTCCCAGCGTTCCGCCTTGACCTCATCGGGCACCGGATCGGCCAGTTCATTCGCCCGGGCGCCTTCCACCGGCGAATACTGGAAACAGCCGACGCGGTCCAACTGGGCCTCGCTCATCCAGTCCAGCAGATACTGGAAGTCCTCCTCGGTCTCGCCCGGGAAGCCGACGATGAAAGTGGAGCGCAGCGTCAGGTCCGGACAGGCCTCGCGCCATTGGCGGATGCGGGCCAGGGTGCGGTCCTCGAAGGCGGGACGCTTCATGGCCTTCAGGATGCGCGGGCTGGCATGCTGGAAAGGAATATCCAGATACGGCAGGATGCGGCCCTCGGCCATCAGGGGAATCAGTTCGTCCACGTGCGGATAGGGGTAGACGTAGTGCATGCGCACCCAGACGCCGAATTCCCCCAGGGCCTGGGCCAGTTCGGTCAGGCGGGTCTTGACGGGGCGGCCATCCCAGAAACCCGTGCGGTATTTGACGTCCACGCCGTAGGCGCTGGTGTCCTGGGAAATCACCAGCAGTTCCTTCACGCCGGCATCCACCAGGCGGCGGGCCTCGCCCAGCACGTCGCCGATCGGCCGGCTGACCAGGCGTCCGCGCATGGAAGGAATGATGCAGAAGCTGCAGTTGTGATTGCAGCCTTCGGAGATCTTCAGGTAGGCGTAGTGGCGCGGGGTCAGGCGGATGCCCTGGGGCGGCACCAGATCCACATAGGGGTCGTGGGCGCGTTCGTGCGGCGCGGCCTCGTGCACCGCGCGCACCACCTGCTCGTACTGCTGCGGGCCGGTCACGGCCAGGACCGCCGGGTGCACGTCGCGGATCATGTCGGCTTCGACGCCCAGGCAGCCGGTGACGATGACCTTGCCGTTCTCGACGATGGCTTCGCCGATGGCATCCAGCGATTCGGCCTTGGCGCTGTCGATGAAACCGCAGGTGTTGACCACCACCACGTCGGCGCCGTCGTAATCGGCGCTGATGGTGTAGCCGTCCATGCGCAGCTGGGTCAGGATGCGTTCCGAATCGACCAGGGCCTTGGGGCAGCCCAGGCTGACGAAACCGACGCGGGGGGATGGGCTCATGAAATCCTCAAGGTGCAGAGCAAACCCTTGATTTTAATGAATTGGTGCTACAGTCCCCAAAAAACGTTCCTCACCGGCGGAATTCCCCTTTTTATCGTGCCAGAATCACCACACTCTCCCAGGACCGCCCCCGCGGGCGGGACAAGCCATGCGGCGGACGCCTCCCTGGCCAGCCAGCTGCTGGCCGCCGCCCGTGCCGTGCGCGGCGTGCTGACCGGACTGTCCTTGTCCGAGTCCCTGGACCGGTCGCCGCCGGACCTGCGGCCGGCCGCCCAGGCGCTCTCCTTTCATGCCATGCGCCAGCTGGGATTCGCCCAGACGGCGCGGGCGCTGCTGGCGCCGCGCCGACCGTCCGACCGCCTGACCGAGGCCTTGCTGCTGCTGGGCCTGAGCCTGCTGGAAGCCAGCCGGCGCCAGGCCGACGGCGCCGACCAGCCTCCCGGCACGCCGGTCTATGCCGAACACACGCTGGTCCACCAACTGGTGCAGGCCGCCGACTCCGACCGCCACACGCGCCCCGCGAAGAACCTGATCAACGCGGTCCTGCGCCGCTACGGACGGGAACGGGACACGCTGCTGCCGCGGATCCTGGAAAAGCCGCTGGCCCGCTGGAACCACCCGGACTGGTGGATCGATGCCCTGCGGCAGGCCTGGCCGCAGGACTGGGAGGCGATTCTGCGGGCGGCCGACCTGCCCCCGCCCATGACGCTGCGGGCGAACGCCCGCCAGATCGGCCGCGACGCGCTGCTGGAGCGGCTGCGGCAGGCGGGAATCGCCGCCGGGCCGGTCGGCGCCGCCGGCCTGATCCTGGACCGCCCGAGGCCCGTGCGCGACATCCCCGGCTTCGCCGAAGGCTGGTGGTCGGTGCAGGACACCTCGGCCCAGCGGGCGGGCGAACTGCTGCCCCTGCGAGACGGCATGCGGGTACTGGACGCCTGCGCCGCGCCGGGCGGCAAGACCGCCCATCTGCTGGAACGCCACGTCCTGACCCTGACGGCGCTGGACAGCGAGGATCAGCGGCTGTCGCGGGTGGCGGACACGCTGCAGCGCCTGCGCCTGCAATCCGGCGACGTGCGGCTGCGCTGCGCCGACGCCGCCGACCCCGCCGCCTGGTGGGACGGCCAGCCCTACGACGCCATCCTGGCGGACGTGCCCTGCACGGCGTCCGGCGTGGTGCGCCGCCACCCCGACATCCGCTGGCTGCGGCGAGCCGAAGACGTGGTCCGCACCGCGGCGCTGCAGGCCCGCATCACGGATGCGCTGTGGCCGCTGCTGGCGCCCGGCGGCCATCTGCTGTATGCCACCTGCTCGATCTTCCCCCAGGAAGGCGAATGGCAGATCCGGGCCTTTCTGGACCGCCACCCCGACGCGCAACGCCTGCCGGCGCCCGGCCAGATCCTGCCGGGCGGCGCGGACCAGGGCGACGGATTTTTCTACGCGCTGCTGCGCAAGCCGGAGCAGGCGCCCCGATAGTACGCGCCGGCCGGACCGGGCCTCGCGCCGCCTCGATCGCCCGGCTGGGGAACCGAAAACCGGGGGGCGATCTCATCCCCGGCTTGCGCTCGGGCGCGGGGTCATCAACAATACCGCCATTGTCCGCCCCGTCGCCCGGCTTCGAGCATGCTCCGTTTTCTGACCGCCCTGACCTTCTGCCTGCTGAACCTGCTGCCGGCCGCCTATGGCCGCGACGGCCAGGTCGTGCGCATCGAACCGCTGGTGCAGCAAGGCCAGCTGCTGATCGACGCCGACATCGACTTCACCCTGGGCAGCGAGCTCCACGACGCCGCGCAGAAAGGCGTGCCCCTGTACTTCACCGCCGACCTCGAAATCCTGCGCCCCCGCTGGTGGTGGTTCGACAAGACCGTCGTCACCACGGAACAGACCTGGCGCATCCAGTTCAACGCCCTGACCCGCCAATGGCGCGTCAGCCTGGACGACCTGTCCCTGCCCGCCGCCACGCTGGATGAGGCCCTGGACCTGGTGCGCCACATCCGCGGCTGGCAGGTGGCCCCCGCCGACGAGTTCAAGCCCGACATCGAATACCAGGGGCAACTGCGTCTGCGGCTGGATACCTCGCGGCTGGCCCGACCGTTCCAGGTCGACGCCATCAACAGCAACGCCTGGTCCCTGACGACCCCATGGAAAAAATTCACGTTTTCTCTTTCCGCCGGCACGCCCCGAAACTGATCCGCTGGGCGCTGCGCATCGCGCTGCTGGTCGCGGCCATCAGCGCCGTGGCCCTGCTGGGGCTGCTGGTCTGGTCCACGGGCAACGCTTCGCGCTACGCGCAGCAGTACGACCTGCTGCTGCTGCTCAACGGCGTCCTGGCCGTCGCCCTGATGTCCTGGGTGGCCATGCTGGCGATCCGGCTGGTCCGCCAGATCCGGCGCCGCCAGTTCGGCGCCCGGATGACCGCCCGCTTCACGCTGTACTTCACCCTGATCGGCATCCTGCCCGGCGTCATCATCTACGTGCTGTCGGTGCAGTTCATGTCGCGCTCGATCGAATCCTGGTTCAACGTGCGCGTGGACAGCGCCCTGGAAGCGGGTCTGAACCTGGGCCGCGCTGCCCTGGACGCCCAGCTGAACGAGCTGAACGGCAAAGCGCGCAGCATGGCGCTGCGGCTGAACAACGCCAGCGACGCCGAGACCGCGCTGCTGATCACGTCGCTGCGGGAAAGCAATGGCATCGACGAGACCATGGTGTTCACCGGCAACGGCCGCCTGGTCGCCTTTTCCTCGTCGGCCTTCGGCCAGCTGCTGCCGGATCTGCCGCCCAGCAGCGTCATGAACCAGCTGCGGGTTTCGCAGGGCTATGCGGCGGCGGAAGCCGACGTCGCCCCCGCCAGCGGCCCCACCAGCACCGGCCTGCATCTGCGCATCATCATCCCGCTGGGTTCCACCGCGGACCGCCTGGGCACCCCGATGGGCCTGGGCAGCGACACCCGCTGGCTGCAGGTGATCCAGGCCGTGCCCGAGCGCATCGCCCATAACGCCAGCCAGGTGCAGCAGGGTTTCCGGGACTACCAGGAACTGGCCCTGTCGCGGCTGGGGCTGCGCAAGCTCTACGGCATCACCCTGACCCTGGCCCTGATCCTCGCGGTGTTCGCCGCCGTCGTCGTCGCCCTGGCGGTGTCGCGCCGGCTGGTGCGGCCCCTGCTGACGCTGGCCTCGGGCACCCAGGCGGTGGGCGTGGGCGACTACCGCCCCCTGCCGGAACCGCCGGCGCGCGACGAGGTCGGCCAGCTGACCCGGTCATTCAACGCCATGACGCGCCAGCTGGACGAGGCCCGCCAGATGGTGGACCGCCACCGGCGCCAGCTGGAACAAAGCAATCTGTACCTGGAATCGGTGCTGAGCAATCTGTCGTCCGGGGTGCTGGTCTTCGACCACGCCTTCCGCCTGAGCCTGTTCAACCAGGGGGCGCAGGCCATCCTGCATCTGGACCTGCGCACCTGCCAGGGCCGGCCCCTGGAAACCGTGGACGGCGCCCTGGCGCTGTCGCAGCTGATCCGCCAGGCCTTCGCGTCCCACGACGCAGTGGAGTCCACCCGCCCCTACTGGCAGCAGCAGTTCGAGATCGAGCTGCAGCAGGCGCCGGACAATGAACGCAAGAAGCACGTCATCACCCTGCTGGCCCGCGGCACCCGGCTGATCATGGACGGCCACGAAGACGGCTACCTGGTGGTGTTCGACGACATCAGCGAGGTCATCTCCGCCAGCCGCACGGTCGCCTGGGGCGAAGTCGCCCGCCGCCTGGCGCACGAAATCAAGAATCCGCTGACCCCCATCCAGCTGTCGGCCGAGCGCCTGGCCATGAAGCTGGCCGACCGCCTGGACGCCGACGACGCCGCCATGCTGCAGCGATCCACCCAGACCATCGTCAACCAGGTGACGTCGCTCAAGCACATGGTCGACGACTTCCGCGAATACGCCCGCACGCCGCCGGCGCAGATGCAGGACATCGACCTGAACGCCCTGCTGACCGACGTGCTGACCCTGTACGGCTGGGATCCGGCCGAACCGGGCCACGCGCCCGCCCGGTCGGGGGTGCGCATCGACGCCCGCCTGGCCGAGCCGCTGCCCCTGATCCAGGGAGACCCCGCGCAGCTGCGCCAGGTGATCCACAATCTGCTGGCCAATGCCCGCGACGCCGCCAGCACCCATGCGGCGCCCGGCACGGCGGAAATCCGGATCCAGACGCGGCTGATCGCCCCCGACGACCCGGCCGACCACGCCCGCATCCGCCTGACCGTCTCGGACAACGGCCCCGGCTTCGCGCCGGAAGTCCTGCACCGGGTCTTCGAGCCCTACGTCACCACCAAAGCCACGGGCACCGGCCTGGGCCTGGCCATCGTCAAGAAGATCATCGAAGAACACGGCGCCCAGGTGGACATTTCCAACCGGTCCGAAGGCGGCGCCCGCATTTCGATCCTGTTCTCGCGTCTGGCCGACGGGATTGTCCGGCTGGACGCCGAGGATCAGGCACAGGATAATACGCACAATACACAGGTGAGGTGATATGGCCAGAATTCTGGTGGTCGACGACGAAATCGGCATTCGCGAACTGCTGTCCGAAATTCTCTACGACGAAGGCCACACGGTCGAACTCGCGGAAAATGCCGCTCAGGCCCGCGACTACCGCCTGCGTCAAAGACCGGATCTGGTCCTGCTGGACATCTGGATGCCCGACATCGACGGGGTCAGCCTGCTGAAGGAATGGTCCAGCCAGGGTCTGCTGAACATGCCGGTCATCATGATGAGCGGCCACGCCACGGTGGACACCGCCGTGGAAGCCACCCGCATCGGCGCCGTCGACTTCCTGGAAAAACCCATCACCCTGCAAAAGCTGCTGAAGACCGTGGCGGCCGGCCTGGCCCGTCCGGTCATCCCGGCGTCCATGCGCAGCCGCACTGAACGGCCCGTCATGCCCGACCCGGTGTTCACCCAGCCGCCCGCGATCAACAACGCCGCGACAGCGGCAGCGCCTGCTCCGGCCGCCGTCGCGGCCACGGACGATTCCCACCTGGGCGCGATTTCCCTGAACCAGCCGCTGCGCGAAGCGCGCGACGAATTCGAGCGCATCTATTTCGAATACCACCTGCTGCACGAAAATCACAGCATGACGCGGGTATCCGAACGCACCGGGCTGGAACGCACCCACCTGTACCGCAAGCTCAAACAGCTGGGCATCGACACGTCGCGCAAGAAATCATCCGGCGGCTGAACGGCCGCGCGGTCACGGCGCCCGGTACGATTGCAGGAAGACATCCGCCGGCTGACGCCGGCTGCCGGGCTTCTGCAGCACGGTGATCCGCAGCAGGCCATCCGCCGTCGCCACGTCGATGCCTTCGCGGCCCGTGCGCACGACGGCGCCGGGCGCTTCCCCGCCCGGGCGACGATCCGGGGGCAAGGCATGCGCGGCCCAGACCTTCACCGGCTGATCGATCCCCGGCAGGACCATCGTCGTCCCCGGAAACGGATCGAAGGCTCGGATGCGGCGGGCCAGCACGGCCGCCGGCAGGGAAAAATCCAGGACCGATTCGGATTTCTGCAGCTTGTCGGCGTACGTGATGCCATCCAGAGGCTGCGGCACGGGCGCCGGCGCGCGCCCCGCATCCAGCTCGCCCAGCACCCGGACGATGGCCCCGGCGCCGTCCTGCGCCAGCGCATCATGCAGGCTGGCGCCGGTGTCGTCCGGCCCGATGGGCCGTTCCACCTGCAGCAGCATGGCGCCGGTGTCCAGGCCCGCATCCATCTGCATGATCGTGATGCCGCTGGCCGCATCCCCGGCCTCGATGGCCCGCTGGATGGGCGCCGCCCCCCGCCAGCGCGGCAGGAGGCTGACGTGGATGTTCAGGCAGCCGTGGCGCGGCAGATCCAGCACCCACTGGGGCAGGATAAGGCCATAGGCCGCCACCACCATCACGTCCGGCGCCCAGGCCTGCAGCGCGGCCTGCGCGGACCGGGCCTCGTCGGCGAACTTGCCGTCCAGGCGCAGGCTGCGCGGCTGCTGCACGGCCACGCCGGCGTCCAGCGCCGCCTGCTTGACGGGGCCGGGCTGCAATTTCATGCCTCGCCCGGAAGGGCGATCCGGCTGGGTCAGGACACCCGCGACCTGGTGCCCCGCCTGCAGGATGGCGGCCAGGGCCTGGCGGGCGAATTCGGGGGTTCCGGCAAAGACGACCCGCATGCCCTCAGACCCCGGCGGCTTCGCGCTGGGATTCGCGCTGCTGCTTGCGCAGGCGCGTGCGGATGCGGTTCTGCTTCAGCACGGACAGGTATTCGACGAAGACCTTGCCCAGCAGATGGTCCAGTTCATGCTGCACGCAGACGGCCAGCAGGCCTTCGGCGTCGAATTCGTAGGGCTCGCCCTGCTCGTTGAGCGCGCGCACGTGGATGCGGGCCGAACGCTCGACTTCGTCGTAGACGCCCGGCACCGACAGGCAGCCTTCTTCGTAGACCTGCAGTTCGTCGCTTTTCCAGGTGATCTCGGGATTGATCAGCACATGCAGGTCGTCGCCGTCTTCGGACACGTCGATGACGACCACGCGTTCGTGGACATCGACCTGCGTGGCCGCCAGGCCCACGCCCGGCGCGGCATACATGGTTTCGGCCATGTCGCGCACCAGTTGGCGAATGCGGTCATCCACCTGCTGCACCGGGGCAGCGACCTTGTGCAGCCGGGGATCCGGATATTTGAGGATGGGAAGCAAAGCCATGTTGATTGCCTGATTCTGTGATGCCTAAAGCTCTATCATAAAACATGTTTTCCCGATGAAACCGTCCACGGGCCAAGACAGAAACATCCCGCCGGGACCGGCCCGGGGCGTTCATTCATGGCACACTGGCGCCATGCCACTGACCATTGCCGAAGACGAACTGCGGGCCTGGATCCGCCTGAGCCTCGAACCCGAACTGGGGGCGGCGCGCATCCGCCTGCTCCTGTCGGTCTTCGGCATGCCGCAGGACATCTGCGCGGCGTCCACCGGCAGCCTGGCCCGGTACCTGGATCCCGGCCTGGCGGCGCGGCTGCGCCAGGCCCCCGACGAGCCCCTGCGGCAGGCCATAGCCGCCAGTCTGGGCTGGCTGGCGGAACCCGGCCATCATCTGCTGACGCTGGCCGACCCCCTGTATCCCCAGGCCCTGTTCGAATTGAACGATCCGCCGCCCATCCTGTACGCGCACGGGCAGCTGGACATCCTGAGCCGGCCGATGCTGGCCATCGTCGGCGCCCGCAGCGCCACGCCCGAAGGCGCCCGCAACGCGCACGATTTCGCGCGCCACCTGGCGCAACAGGGCTGGTGCGTGGTCAGCGGCCTGGCCAGCGGCATCGACGGGGCGGCCCATGCCGGCGCGCTGGACGCGGGCGCGTCGGGCGGCGGCACCCTGGCCGTGCTGGGAACCGGCATCGACCGGGTCTATCCGCCCGCCCATCGCGCCCTGGCGCACCGCATCGCGGAACACGGCCTGATGCTGTCGGAATTCCCGCTGGGCGCCCAGGGCCTGCCTTTTCATTTTCCCCAGCGCAACCGCATCGTGGCGGCGCTGGGCCGGGGCGTACTGGTGGTCGAGGCCGCCGCCCGCAGCGGATCGCTGATCACCGCGCGGCTCGCGGGCGAACTGGGACGCGAGGTCTTCGCCATCCCCGGTTCCATCCATTCCCCGCTGTCGCGCGGCTGCCATGCGCTGATCCGCCAGGGGGCCAAGCTGGTCGAATCCGGGCAGGACATCGTCGAGGAACTGCGCCAGGGCGGACTCCCGGGAATCGCCGCCGGTCCCGCCGCGCCGCGCCCGGTCCCGCAACAGGAACCGGATCCCGAGGCGGCGCCCCTGCTGCAAGCCCTGGGCTACGAACCCGCCGACCTCGACACCCTGCAGGCCCGGACAGGCTGGTCCATCGACCGATTGACGAGCCGCCTGACCCTCCTGGAAATCAGCGGCGCGCTGGAACGCCAGCCGGACGGCCGCTACCGGCGGCTGCCGGACCGGGCGTAAGCCCCATCCAGGGGCCCTGCCTCCCACGCCCGCAGGCGGCGCGCTATGATCGTGGCATGACTCCACAGACCGGCTCCGGGCGCATCGGGCCGGGCTTCATGCATCGGCAAGGATCCCCATGAGCGAATACGTCAAGATCGTCGAAGTCGGTCCGCGAGACGGCCTGCAGAATGAAAAGCAGTTCCTCGATTCGGCGGTGAAGATCGAACTCGTCGACCGGCTGGCCGCCGCCGGCTTCCCCAACGTCGAAGCGGTGTCCTTCGTCTCGCCCAAATGGGTCCCCCAGATGGCGGACGGCGCGCAGGTCATGGACGGCATCGCCCGACGGCCCGGCACGATCTACTCGGCCCTGGTCCCCAATATGCGCGGCCTGGAAGGCGCGCTGGCCGCGCGGGTGGACGAAGTGGTGATCTTCGGAGCCGCCAGCGAAGCCTTTTCCCAGCGCAACATCAACTGCTCCATCGCCGAATCGATCGCCCGCTTCGAGCCCGTGGCCGCGGCGGCCAAACAGGCCGGTCTGCGCCTGCGCGGCAGCATCAGCTGTTCCCTGGGCTGCCCCTACCAGGGCGAAGTCCCCGTCGGCGCTGTCGTGGACGTGGCCGAACGCTTTCTGCAGCTGGGCTGCGACGAAATCGACGTGGCCGACACCATCGGCGTGGGCACGGCGGCCCAGGTAGCCCGGGTATTGCGCGCCGTGGGCCGGATCACCGACCTGGGCACCCGGGTGTCCGGGCATTTCCACGACACCTACGGCCAGGCCCTGGCCAACATCCTGTCGGCCCTGGACTGCGGGGTGCGAATCTTCCATAGTTCCGTGGCCGGCCTGGGCGGCTGCCCCTACGCCAAGGGCGCCACCGGCAACGTGGCCACCGAAGACGTGCTGTACCTGCTGCAGGGCCAGGGCCTGAGCACCGGCGTGAACCTGGATGCGGTCGTGGACATCGGGCAATGGATCTCCGGCCAGATCGGCCGGCCCACGTCCAGCCGCGCCGGCCGGGCGCTGGCGCTGAAAAAGGCCTGATCCGGAATCCCGCCCGCGAGGCCGCCCGGCCCGCGCGGCGTCCCCCAACCCCGCAGCCGGGCCGATCCGGCCGGCCGCGCCGCTCCGACTCACGAACCAATGTCCCCTTTCGACCGCCCCACTCCCGAAGAACACGCCACTCTCATGGAACAGATCGCCCCCCTGCCGCTGCGCGGGCGCGCCTGGCCGCGCTGGATCGGCGTGATCGCCTGGCTCATCATGGCCTTCATCGCGACGCGCCTGTTCCTGGTGCTGCGGCTCGCGCCCGAAAGCGCCCTGCCGCTGCCGGTCGTCGCCAGCCTGGTGGTGTGCTTCGCCGCGCTGCTGTGGATGAGCTGGCATATGTGGACATCGGTGACGGAAATTTCCGACTGGGGCATCCGCCAGTCCTGGATCTCGCGCCGCGAGGTCGCCTGGGGCGACATCCAGTCCACCAAGTTCATCCCGCTGTTCGCCTCGAAGAAACTGGTGTGCTTCGTGCAGAAGGGGCGGCCGCTGGTGTTCCAGGCGGGCAGCCCCGAACTGCAGGCGGCCTTCGCACGCATCAGCCTGGTCTACCGCAAGAAGATCTGACCCGCACGCAAGCCGGCCCATGCCCCGACCGTCGACGCACCGGCGGGCTCGGCCGCGCTCCCGGCCGGCGCGCCGGATTCAGTCGTAGCGGCGGACGTCCTCGATCACCTTGCCGTCGTTGGGCAGGCTGCCCGCCGGCACCACGTCCACGACGGCCCGCAGCTTGGTCTGGTCCCGCACCGTCTCGGCCACGCGGGCCACGTCCAGGCCGTCGGCCGATTCGACCTTCAGCGTCATGACGTCGTGCCCCATCTCGCCGGACACGACCAGGCGGGCGCGGCCGATCTGCGGGTGGCGGTCCAACACCCGGGCGATCTGCTCGGGATGCACGAACATGCCGCGCACCTTGGTCGTCTGATCGGCGCGCCCCATCCAGCCGCGGATGCGGCCGTTGGTGCGGCCGCAGGGCGACGACCCCGACATCAGGGCGGACAGATCCCCGGTGCCGAAGCGCAGCAGCGGATAATCCGGATTGAAGGTCGTCACCACGACTTCGCCGACTTCGCCGTCCGGCACGGGCTGGCCGGTGCCCGGCCGCACGATTTCCACGATCAGGTCCTCGTTCAGGACCAGGCCGTCGCGGGCGCCGGTCTCGAAGGCGATCATGCCCAGATCCGCGCTGCCGTACGCCTGGAAGCCCTGGATGCCGCGCGCCTGGAACCAGGCCTGCAGCGACGGCGGATAGGCCTCGCCCGAAAACAGCGCGCGATGCAGGGACGGCAGCGCCACCCCCATTTCATCCGCCTTTTCCAGGATGATGCGCAAGAAGCTGGGCGTGCCGGTGTAGGCCTGGGGCGCCAGGTCGGCCATGGCCCGCACCTGCTGCTCCGTCTGCCCGACCCCGCCGGGAAACACCGTGCACCCCAGGGCGTGGGCGGCGGTCTCCATCATCGAGCCCGCGGGGGTGAAGTGATAAGAAAAACAGTTGTGCACCAGATCCCCCGGCCGCACCCCCGCCGCGTGCAGGGCGCGGGCGAAGCCCCAATAGTCGGAGCGGGCGCTTTCGGGTTCGTAGATCGGCCCCGGCGACGCGAACACGCGCCGCGCCTCGCCCCAGCCGATGGCCGACACCCCGCCGAACACCCGCACCCGTTCCGCATCGCCCTGCGCGGCCGGCCGGGCGATGCGGGCGGCGTGCTGGATCTGCAGCAGTTCGCTTTTGCGCAGCACCGGAATCCGCGCCAGGGCGCCGCGCGACGTCAGGCCGGCGGGATCGACGCCTTGCAGCTGCCGGGCGATGGCCGGCGCCCGGTCCCGGGCGGCCGCCACCACGGCGGGCAGGCGGGCGAACAGCGCCTGTTCCCGCTGCTCGGCGGACGCCGTCTCACGCGCATCGTAGTAAGCCTGCATGCCATCTCCCGTGAATCAGGCCAGCCAGCGCTTGCGCCGGCGGTAGAACTTGGTGTCGCGAAAGCTGGTGCGGCCAGATCCCGAAACTCCCAGATAGAATTCCTTGACGTCTTCATTCTCAGCCAGCGACCGAGCCGAACCGTCCATCATGACGCGGCCGTTTTCCAGGATGTAGCCGTAATCAGCATACCGCAGCGCCACGTTGGTGTTCTGTTCGGCCAGCAGGAAGCTGACGCCTTCGCGCTGGTTCAGGTCGCGCACGATCTCGAAGATTTCCTCGACGATCTGCGGCGCCAGCCCCATGGAAGGCTCATCCAGCAGGATCATGCGCGGGTCGGCCATCAGCGCCCGGCCGATGGCGGCCATCTGCTGCTCGCCGCCCGACGTGTAACCCGCCTGGCTCTTGCGGCGCTGCTTCAGGCGCGGAAAATACTGGTAGACGCGGTCCAGCGCGGCCGTCAGGTCGCCGCGCCCCAGCTTGCGGGTATAGGCGCCGGTCAGCAGGTTTTCCTCGATGCTCAGGTGGGCGAAGCAATGCCTGCCCTCCATCACCTGGATGACTCCGCGCTGCACCAGGTCGGCCGGCGACAGCGATTCGATGCGTTCGCCGCGATAGTCGATGCTGCCCTTGGTGACTTCGCCGCGTTCGCCCCGCAGCAGATTCGAGATCGCCCGCAGCGTCGTGGTCTTGCCCGCGCCGTTGGCGCCCAGCAGCGCCACGATGCGGCCTTCGGGCACGCTGAGCGACACGCCCTTCAGCACCAGGATCACGTGGTTGTAGATGACCTCGATGCCGTTGACGTTCAGCAGGACGGCGGGTTCGGGGGCCTGTGCGCTTTCCATGAATCTTCTCCTGGGGGCCGGGCATGCGCCCGGCCCCGGCACGGCTTACTCGGCTGCACAATCCCGCACGGGCAGTTTCTTTTCCGTGGCGTATTTTTCACCCAGAGACTGCACCAGCGGCTTGATGTATTTCGGGTCGGACTGATACCAGTCGGACACCACATTGAACTTCTTGCCGTCCCACTGGATGATCCGCGCCCAGTCCGTGCCCATGTGGTTCTCGCACGTGGTCTTGACCGGCCGCATCAGCTTGGCGAACCCCAGTTTCTCCAGGCGGGCCTCGTCCAGGTTCAGGTTCTCATAGCCCCAGCGCACCTGTTCAGGCGTCATGACCTTGCCCTTGCCGAACTTTTCCTGGGCCGTGCGGATGGCTTCCACCTGCAGCATGGAAATCATCATGCCGCGCGTGTAGGCGATGGACCCGAAGGTCTTGCCGTCCTTGTCGGCGCCCTGGCCCTTGTCGTAGACGTACTTCTTGACGTCCTCGTGCACGCGGCCGTGTTCGGCGCTGTTCTGGATGGTGATGCCGTGATAGCCCTTGGCCGTGTCGCCCAGGTCGGCCACGTCGGTCTCCGAACTGGCCCACCAGATGCCGTACATCTTGTCGCGCGGATAGCCCACCGCCTGGGCCTCGCGGATGGCGGTCGGCGTCATGATGCCGGCGCTTTGCAGCAGGACGAAGTCGGGCCGGTTCTTGCGGATCTGCAGCCAGGTGGATTTCTGTTCCACCCCGGGGGCGGCCACGGGGTAGACCTGCAGCTCGAAGCCATTGTCCTTGGCGCGCGCCTCCAGCAGCGGGATGGGTTCCTTGCCGAACGGCGAATCGTGGTAGATCAGGGCGATCTTCTTGCCCTTGAGCTTGTCCGCGCCGCCCAGGTTCTTGGCGATGTCCTGGATCATGGAGTCGTAGGCGGTCCAGTAATTGCCCAGCAGCGGGAAGTTCCATTTGAACACCCGCCCATCGGCCGACTGCGACAGGCCATAGCCCACCGTCACGACGGAGCGGCCGTCCACCATGGCCTTGTCGGTCACGGCGAAGGTGATGCCGGTGGATTGCGTGTCGTATCCGGTCGCGCCGCCGAACTTGTCCTTCAGGCGCTCGTAGCATTCGACACCCTTGTCCGTGGAATAGGCGGTTTCGCATTCCTCGTAGACGATCTTGACGCCATTGACCCCGCCGTCACGCTCGTTGACCAGCTTCAGGTAATCCAGCTTGCCGTTGGCCCAGGGAATCCCCAGCGGCGCGAACGAGCCCGTGCGGTACACCAGCAGGGGAATGAAATTCTCTTCGGCGGCCTGGGCGGTGCTGGCGACGCCCGCCAGCCCGGCGGCTGCCATCACGACGGCCGCCGTGGCCTTGGTCAATGCATGTTTCATCTTGAGCTCCTCCTGGTGCTGATGGCACCTTATTTATGAAACGCATCCGGCTGGATGCATCCCGGGATGACGCCACCGGGACCCGCCGCCGGCACAGGACCACGCCTGCGCCGGGCGGCGCGCCCTAGTGGGGAAACGGCCAGATCCTCAGCTTCTCCTTGGCAATGCTCCACAGCCTGGCCAGGCCGTGCGGCTCCACGATCAGAAAGAACACGATCAGGAAGCCGAACACCATGTGTTCGATGTGGGCGGCGACGTCCACGGGGAGGGACAGCCCCAGGGCGTGCGGCACGTTGGTCAGCAGCACGGGCACCAGCACCATGAAGGCCGCCCCGAAGAAGCTGCCGATGACCGAGCCCAGGCCGCCGATGATGATGATGAACAGCAGCTGCAGCGAACGATTCAGGTCGAAGGCCAGAGGTTCCCAGGACCCCAGGTGGACGTAGGCCCACAGAGCGCCCGCCACGCCGATGATGAAGGAACTGACAGCGAAGGCGGTCAGCTTGGCGTAGACCGGGCGGATGCCGATGACGGCGGCGGCCACGTCCATGTCGCGGATGGCCATCCATTGCCGGCCGATCGCCCCGCGCACCAGGTTCTTCGTCAGCACGCCGATCACCGCGACGAAGCACAGCACGAACAAGTACTTCTGGACCGGCGTGACCACCGGCAGGCCGAAGAAATCCAGGGCCGGGACGGACACATTGCCGGAGGTCGAATAATTGGTGAAATACGGAATGCGCAGAAAAGCCCAGTCCATGAAGAACTGCGCCGCCAGCGTGGTCACCGCCAGGTACAGGCCGCGGATGCGCAGGCTGGGCACGCCGAACACGACGCCCGCCAGGGTGGCGAAGACCCCGCCCAGCAGGATCTGCACCACCAGGGGCAGGTCCAGGCGCACGCCGAAATTCCAGGCGGCGTAGGCGCCCACGGCCATGAAGGCCCCCGAGCCGATGGAGATCTGCCCGCAATAGCCCACCAGCACGTTCAGGCCGATGGCCGCCAGCGCCAGGATCAGGAAGGGAATCAGGATGGCCTGCAGCCAGTATTCCGACGCCAGCGCCGGCACGCCCACGAAGGCGGCGACCAGCAGGGCGCCCATGAACCAGCGGTCCTGGCGGATCGGAAAGATCTGCTGATCCGAGCGATAGGTGCTCTTGAACTGGCCGTTTTCACGATAGAACATGGATGCGGACTCCCCCGTGACGCCTGAACCGGTCAGACGCGGTCAATGATTTTTTCGCCGAACAGCCCCTGCGGACGGAACAGCAGGAACACCAGGGCCAGCACGTAGGCGAACCAGATCTCGATGCCGCCGCCCACGAACGGCCCCAGGTAGACCTCGGACAGTTTTTCGCCCACGCCGATGATGAGACCGCCCACGATGGCCCCCGGCACCGAGGTCAGCCCGCCCAGGATCACCACCGGCAGCGCCCGCAGGGCGGCGGTGGACAGGGTGAACTGCACGCCGAACTTCGACCCCCAGACGATGCCCGTCACCAGGGCCACCAGGCCCGCGACGGTCCAGACCACCACCCAGATGCGGTTCAGGGGGATGCCCACCGACTGGGCCGCCTGGTGATCGTCGGCCACGGCGCGCAGGGCCCGCCCCACCGTGGTGTACTGAAAGAAGAACGCCAGCGCGGCGACCAGCACGGCGGCCACGACCGCCGCGGTCAGGTCTTCCAGGCTGACCAGGACGCCGCCTTCGAACATGGAATCGAGGATGATGACCGGGTCCTTGGGCATGCCCACGTCGATCGAATACACCGAACTGCCGAACAGGATCTGGCCGATGCCGTCCAGGAAATAGCTGATGCCGATCGTGGCCATCAGCAAGGTGGTGGCTTCCTGGTTGACCAGGTGGCGCAGCACCCAGCGTTCGACCAGCACGGCGATCAGCCACATGAAGGCGGCGCTAAGCGCGAAGGCCAGCAGGTTGGCCAGCCACAGGGACTGCCCGCCCAGCCAGCCGTCGATCCAGCCCGACAGCCGGGCCATGGCCAGGGCGGCGATCAGCACCATGGCGCCCTGGGCGAAGTTGAACACCCCCGAGGCCTTGAAGATCAGTACGAAGCCCAGCGCCACCAGCGCATACAGCATGCCGCTCATCAGGCCGCCGATCACGGTTTCCAGAAAGAATCCCATGCTGTTTCCCTAGTGTGTGGTGCCCAGATAGGCGCGGATGACTTCCGGATTGCCCCGGACTTCGTCGGGCGTGCCGTCGCCGATCTTGCGGCCGTAGTCCAGCACCACCACCCGGTCGGAAATATCCATCACCACGCCCATGTCGTGCTCGATCAGCACGATGGTCGTGCCGAACTCGTCGTTCACGTCCAGGATGTAGCGGCTCATGTCCTGCTTTTCTTCCATGTTCATGCCGGCCATGGGCTCGTCCAGCAACAGGATGCGCGGTTCCATGGCCAGGGCGCGGCCCAGGTCGACGCGCTTTTGCAGGCCGTAGGGCAGGCGTCCGACGGGCGTCTTGCGCCAGGCCTGGATTTCCAGGAAGTCGATGATGTTTTCCACGACGGCGCGGTGGGCGAGCTCCTCGCGTTCGGCCGAGCCCAGGCGCAGGGCCTGGGCCAGCACCCCGCTTTTCATGCGCAGATTGCGGCCGGTCATGATGTTGTCCAGCACGCTCATGCCCTTGAACAGGGCCAGGTTCTGGAAGGTGCGGGCGATGCCCATTTCGGCGGCGCGGCGCGGATTCATGCGCGTGAACTGCTGGTCCTGCAGCAGGATGCGGCCTTCCTGCGGGGTGTAGACGCCGTTGATGACGTTCAGCATGGAGCTTTTCCCCGCGCCATTGGGGCCGATGATGGCGCGGATTTCGTGTTCGCGCACGTCGAAGGAGATGTCGGTCAGGGCCTTGACCCCGCCGAAGGACAGGGAAATGTTCTGCAGGTCCAGGATGGCCGGCCCGATGCGGGCGGCGCGGGCGGCGCCGGGCTGGAGTTCGTCCGCCACGGAGGCGATCTGTTCGGTCATTCAGGCCACCTTCTTCAGGGCTTCGGGCCGGGCGACGGCGGCCGGTTCGATCCGCAGGTCGGCGGCGATCCGGCCGCTGCGCCCGTCTTCGAACTTCACCTCGGTTTCGACGTACTGCCGGGCGCGGCCCTCGAACAGGGCGTCCACCAGCACGGCGTATTTCTGGGCGATGAAGGCGCGGCGGACTTTGCGGGTGCGGGTCAGTTCGTCGTCATCGGGGTCCAGTTCCTTGTGGAGGATCAGGAACCGGGCGATCTGCGACGCCGACAGCTTCGGGTCCTGCGCCAGGTCCCGGTTGGTCTGCTCGACGCAGTCGCGGATCAGGTCGTAGACCTCGTCCTTGGAGGCCAGGTCGGTGTAGCCGGCGTAGGGCAACCCGCGCCGTTCGGCCCAGTTGCCGACGGCCTCCAGGTCGATGTTCACGAAGGCGCAGACCTCCGGGCGGTCGGCGCCGAAGGCCACGGCTTCCTTGATGAAGGGGAAGAACTTGAGCTTGTTTTCGATGTACTTGGGCGCGAACAGGCTGCCGTCCGCCAGATGCCCGACGTCCTTCGCGCGGTCGATGATCTTGAGCTGGCCGTCCGCGTCCAGGTAGCCAGCGTCCCCGGTGTGATACCAGCCGTCCTGCGTATAGGATTCGGCCGTCGCCTGGGGATTCCGGTAGTAGCCGGTGAACAGCCCGGGGCTGCGCACCTGGATCTCTCCGGTGTCGGCCACGCGGATGTCCACGCCTTCGCAGGGCGGCCCCACCGTGTCGTCGCGCACTTGGCCGTTGGCCTGAACGCAGACGAAGACCGAGGTCTCGGTGGAACCGTACAGCTGCTTCAGGTTGATGCCGATGGACCGGTAGAAGACGAACAGATCCGGCCCGATGGCCTCGCCCGCCGTGTACGCCACGCGGACCCGGCTCATGCCCAGGGTATTGCGCAGCGGCCCGTAGATCAGCAGGTCCCCCAGCGCATATTTGAAGCGGTCCCAGGCCCCCACGGACCCGTCGCCGTCCAGCACGTGCGTACCGACCCGCCGCGCCAGGCGCATCGCCCGATGGAACAGCCAGCGCTTGAAGCGGCCGGCGTCTTCCATGCGGATCATGACGTGGGTGAGCAGGCCTTCCAGCACCCGGGGCGGCGCGAAATAGTAGGTGGGGCCGATGTCGCGCATGTCGATGGACACCGTATCCGGCGATTCGGGATGATTCACCGTGAAGCCGGTGGTCAGGAACTGCGTGTAGGAAAACATGTTCTGGCCGATCCAGGCGGGCGGCAGGTAGGCCAGCACGTCTTCCTGGTCGGTCAGGCCCTCGAAGCGCTCGATCACCCGCGCCCGGTCGATCAGCGCCTGGTGGCTGAGCACCACGCCCTTGGGCTTGCCCGTGGTGCCGGAGGTATAGAACATGGCTGCCGTGTCGGCCGGCCCGACGGCGGCCATGCGCTCGTCGATTTCCCCGGGCCGCTGGCCGATGCGGGCGTCGCCGCGTTCCAGCAGGGCTTCCCAGGACAGCAGCCGGGCGTCGCGGTAGTGGCGCAGGCCGCGCGGATCGTCGTAGACCAGCGCCCGCAGCGCCGGGCAGCGGCCGGAGACTTCCAGCATCTTGTCCAGCTGTTCCTGGTCTTCCACGACGACGACGCCGACCTCGGCGTCCTGCAGGACGAAAGCCATTTCCTCGGCCACGGCATCCTGGTAGAGCGGCACCGGAATGGCCCCCAGGCACTGGGCGGCCATCATCGCCATATACAGCCGAGGACGATTTTCACCCACGACGGCCACGTGCTCGCCCGCGGCCACGCCCAGATCGGCCAGCCCGGCCGCGATGCGGCGGACTTCGTCGGCCACCTGGCGCCAGTTGAGGGTCTGCCAGATGCCCAGGTCCTTTTCCCGGATGGCAGGCCGCTGGCCGCGCGCCTGCGCATGGTGCATCAACAAGGCGGGGAACGTCACCGCCGCGGCGGATTCCTGTACCATGATGTCTCCTTGGCCAGGCCGCATGCCATCGCAGGCGGCCGGGTGGTGCGCCCCTTATCCGGGGCGTCATGCGTCCTAAGGTACAGGGCGCATCCACGCCGGACTGTCGCACATATGACATTCGCATACGATCTAGGGTAATTCCCCATGAACCTGTCACGGGCTTTGCAGACCCATGCCGCCTGGTTTGACTTGCTGGACGACGCCCAGCAGGCCCGCGTCATCCGCGACACGACCCTGGCCCAGGTCGAGGCCGGGACCATCATCGAACACAAGGGCGTGGTGGCCGGCGCATGGATCGGGGTGATCGACGGCCTGATCAAGGTCTCGGTGGGCAATGCCGACGGCAAGCTGGCCTCGCTGACGGGCGTTCCCGCGGGCGGCTGGATCGGCGAAGGCTCCCTGCTGAAACGCGAAGCCCGCAAATACGACATCATCGCCCTGCGCCGCAGCGTCATCGCCCGGCTGCGCGGCGACACCTTCGACTGGCTGCTGGACAACAGTATTCCCTTCAACCGCTTCCTGCTGCATCAGTTGAACGAACGGGTGGCCCAGTTCATCGGCAAGGCCGAGCACGATCGCCTGCTGGCCCCGGACGCGCGCGTCGCCCGCTGCCTGGCGGAACTGTTCAATCCGCTGCTGTATCCCGGCAATTCCACCCGCCTGGAAATCACCCAGGAAGAAATCGGCTATCTGGCCCGCATCTCCCGCCAGCGCACCAACCAGGCGCTGCGCGCCCTGGAAGCGGCCCGGCTGTTGAAGGTCGAATACGGCGCCGTCCAGGTGCTGGACCTGGACGGCCTGAAGCAGTACGGGGTATGACGCCCGGGGCCGCGATCACCCCAGGCGCACCAGCCCGGCGGCCGCCGTCTGGTTCGTGGCGGTGTCGATCAGGATGAACGACCCCGTCGCCCGCTGCGTTTCATAGTCATCCAGCGCCAGGGCGTCGCGGGTCCGCAGGCGGACCCGGCCGATGTCGTTCATGGCCAGGGTGCCGTTCCACTCCACCGCGCGCAATTCATGGATGTCGCGCCGGGTCTGCACCGCCTGGATCCGGGCCTGGGTCAGGCGGCTGCCCAGCTTCAGCCAGTACAGGCGGGCGGGATTCAGGGCCTGCTGGTCCAGCCAGCACAGGTCCGCGTCGAAATCCTGCCGCAGCGCGGGCTGCGCATGGCCGTCGACCAGCAGGTCGCCGCGCGACACGTCGATGTCCCGATCCAGCACCACGGTGATGCTGTCCCCCGGCCGGGCTTCATCCAGTTCCCGGTCGCCGCGCAACAGGCGCGCGATGGTCGCCGGTTCCTGGCTGGGCAGAACCCGCACGGTGTCGCCCACCCGCCAGGCGCCGCCCTGCAGCTGGCCGGCATAGCCCCGGAAAGCATTGGGACCGCTGCCCTGATGGCGGATCACCCACTGCACGAAAAAGCGCGCCTGGCCGTTGCCCTGATGCGGGTCCAGCGGCAGGCTTTCCAGCAGCGGCAAGAGCGGCAGGCCGCGATACCAGGGCGCCAGGCCGCTGGGCTGGACGACGTTGTCGCCCGACAGGGCCGACAGGGGCACGATATGGAAACGGGGGATCTCCAGCCGCGCGGCCAGGTCCTGGTAGGCGGCGTGGATGCGGTCGAACACCGCCTTGTCCCAGTTCACCAGATCCATCTTGTTCACGGCCACGATGATGTGCTGCAGGCCCAGCAGGCGCGCCAGGGTGCTGTGCCGCTTGGTCTGCGGCAGCAGTTCGCCGTCGGCCACGCGGCTGGCGTCGATCAGGATGATGGCGGCATCCGCCGTCGAAGCCCCCGTGACCATGTTGCGCGTGTACTGTTCGTGTCCGGGCGCGTCCGCCACGATGAACTTGCGCGCCGGGGTGGCGAAATAGCGGTAGGCGACGTCGATGGTGATGCCCTGCTCGCGCTCGGCTTCCAGGCCGTCGGTCAGCAGGGCCAGGTCGTATTGCGCGTCCGGCGCCCGGGTGTACTTGGACCCGGCGATGGCCTGCAGCTGATCGGCGAACACGCCCTTGCTGTCCAGCAGCAGGCGCCCGATCAGCGTGGATTTGCCATCGTCCACGGACCCCGCCGTGATCAGGCGCAGCACCCCGGTTTCAGGGTCGGCCGGCCATTGTTCATTGATTGCGTTCATCAGAAATATCCTTGTTTCTTGCGCCGTTCCATCGATGCTTCGGAGGTCTGGTCGTCCATGCGCGTGGCGCCGCGCTCGGTCAGGGTGGCGACGGCCGTCTCGGCGATGATGTCGGCCGGCGTGGCGGCGTCGGAGGCCACCGGGCAGGTGCAGGACACGTCGCCCACGGTGCGGAAGCGCACGGTCAGGCGCTCGCCCCGCTCGCCTTCGCGCGGCGGCGTCAGCGGGGTCACGGGGACCAGCAGGCCCTGGCGGCGCACGACCTCGCGTTCATGCGCGTAATACAGGGACGGCAGGTCCAGCCCTTCGCGTTCGATGTATTGCCAGACGTCCAGTTCCGTCCAGTTGGAAATGGGGAACACGCGGATGTTCTCGCCGGGGTGGACGCGCGTGTTGTACAGGTTCCAGAGTTCGGGGCGCTGGGCCTTGGGATCCCACTGGCCGAACTCGTCTCGGAAGGAACAGATGCGCTCTTTGGCGCGGGCTTTTTCCTCATCGCGCCGGGCGCCGCCGATGCAGGCGTCGAAGCCGAATTCCGCGATGGCTTCCAGCAGCGTCGTGGCCTGGGCGGCATTGCGCGAATCCGTGGCGTGGCGCAGCACCACCGTGCCCCGGGCGATGGAGTCCTCGACCCCGCGCACGATCAGTTCCTCCCCCAGTTCCGCCACGCGGCGATCCCGGAATTCGATGACTTCGGGGAAGTTGTGCCCGGTGTCGATGTGCATCAGGGGAAAGGGGAAGCGCCCCGGCCGGAAGGCCTTTTCCGCCAGCCGCAGCAGCACGCAGGAATCCTTGCCCCCGGAAAACAGCAGCACGGGCCGGGCGCATTCGGCGGCCACTTCGCGCAGGATGTGGATGGCTTCGGATTCCAGCCAGTCCAGGTGGGTACGGGTCGAGGAAGCAATCGCAGTCGTCATGATGAAGTTTCTCTAAGATTGGAGGCATGCAGGCCGCATTCGCGGCTGTCGCGCTGTTCCCACCACCAGCGGCCGGCGCGGGGGTCTTCGCCCGGGCGCACGGCGCGGGTACAGGGCTCGCAGCCGATGGACGGATAGCCTCGGTCATGCAGGGGGTTGTAGGGAATGTCCAGCGCCCGCACGACGGCCCAGACCTCGTCGGTCGTCCAGGCCGCCAGCGGGTTGTATTTCCGCAGCCCGAAGGTCTCGTCCCGCTGCGACTCGGGCAGGTCCGTGCGGGTCACGGACTGTTCGCGGCGCTGCCCGGTGATCCAGGCCGAACGCCCCGCCAGCGCCCGGCGCAAGGGTTCGACCTTGCGGATGCCGCAGCATTCCTTGCGCAGCGCGACGCTGTCGTAGAAGGCGAATTCCCCATGCGCCGCCACGTGGGCCCGCACGGCGGCGGGATCGGGATGCATGACCCGCACCTCGATGCCGTAGCGATCCCGGATCACGTCCACCATGCCGAGGGTCTGCGCATGCAGCCGCCCTGTATCCAGCATGAAGACTCCCAGGGGCCGCGGCAGCTGCGCCAGGGCATGGATCAGCAGCGTGTCCTCCACCCCCATGGACGAGGCCAGGACGGCGTCGGGATGGTCCGCCGCGATCGTCTCCAGGCGGGCCAGCAAGGCTTGCCAACGAAGCAGGAGCGGATCGGTCAGGGCGGCGGGCACGGCATGTCTCCATCAGGATGGGGGGCGTCGCGAAAACAGGCGGCGACGCCCCGCGACGAAAAACAGTGTGCCCGCGCGGGCGCCGCAACGGAACGAACAAATCGTTGATTCCATATAACCCTGGAAGCGCCGCAACCGGCGCGGCGGGACCGCCCGCCGCCGCATATGATGATCTTCCCTGACTCCACAGATGCGCGGGGCCGCACTAAAATGGTGCCGGTTGTATGTCCTTGTCATTTCTGAATTCATCAAAAGGCTGCACATCATGGCTGAACCGCATTCCCACCCCTTGCCCTCGTATCTGGACCCTGCTCATCCGGGGCCCTGGGGGATCTACCTGGAGCAGGTCGACCGGGTGACTCCGTACCTGGGCAACCTGGCCCGATGGGTTGAAACCCTGAAGCGCCCCAAGCGCATCCTGGTCGTGGACGTGCCCATCGAACTGGACAACGGCACCGTGGCCCACTTCGAAGGCTATCGGGTGCAGCACAACACGTCGCGCGGGCCGGGCAAGGGCGGCGTGCGCTTCCACCAGGACGTCACGCTGTCCGAAGTCATGGCCCTGTCGGCCTGGATGTCGGTGAAATCCGCCGCCGTCAACCTCCCCTTCGGCGGGGCCAAGGGCGGCATCCGCATCGATCCGCGCCAGCATTCCCAATCCGAACTCGAACGCATCACGCGCCGCTACACCAGCGAAATCCACGACATCATCGGGCCCAGCAAGGACATCCCCGCGCCGGACGTCAACACGAACGGCCAGGTCATGGCCTGGATGATGGACACGTATTCCATGAACGAGGGCTGCACCACGACCGGCGTGGTGACGGGCAAACCCGTCTCGCTGGGCGGCAGCCTGGGCCGCGTCGAGGCCACCGGGCGCGGCGTCTACGTGATCGCCTGCGAAGCCGCGCGCGAATCGGGCATCGACATCAAAGGCGCGCGCGTCGCCATCCAGGGCTTCGGCAATGTGGGCGGCACGGCGGCGCGGCTGTTCCACGAAGCCGGCGCCCTGGTCGTCGCCGTGTACGACCACACCGGCATCGTCTACGACGAACGCGGCCTGAACGTCCCCGGCCTGATCGACCACGTGCACGAAACGGGCGGCGTGGGCGGCGCCGCCGGAACCCAGTCGCTCAGCCCCAAGGAATTCTGGTCGCTGGAAACCGACATCCTGATCCCGGCCGCCCTGGAAGGCCAGATCACGCATGAAAACGCCGACCTGATCCACACCCGCATCCTGGTCGAAGGCGCCAACGGCCCGACCACCCCCGAAGCCGACGACATCATCTCGGCCAAGGGCACGGTCATCGTGCCCGACGTGGTCGCCAACGCCGGCGGGGTCACGGTCAGCTACTTCGAATGGGTGCAGGACTTCTCCAGCTTCTTCTGGACGGAACAGGAAATCAATCACCGCCTGGAAGCCATGATGCGCTCGGCCTACAGCGCCATGTCCGGCGTGGCCCGCCAGCACGGCGTGTCGCTGCGCACGGCGGCCTTCATCGTGGCCTGCACGCGCATCCTCGAAGCCCGCCAGGTGCGCGGCCTCTACCCCTGATGCGCCGCCGCCTGCTGCTGATCGGCACGGGCGGCACGATCGCCGCCACGGCCGACGCCCACCGGCTGACCGACTACCAGGTCACGGAAGGCATAGACTCCATGCTGGCCGCCATTCCCGGGGCCGGCGATCTGGCCGCCATCCGCTGCGAACAGCCGTTCAACGTGGACAGCCGGGCGCTGCGCACCGCGCAGGTGCTGCAGCTGGCCCGGCGCGTGTCGCAGGCCGTCCAGGACGACACGGTGGACGGCATCGTCATCACGCACGGCACCGACAGCCTGGAAGAAACCGCCTTCCTGCTGCACCTGACCGTGCGCACGCCGAAACCCGTGGTGCTGACAGGGGCCATGCGTCCCGCCTCGGCCCCCAGCGCCGACGGCCCCCTGAACCTGATCAACGCCCTGCTGACGGCCCGCGATCCGGCCAGCGAGGGGCGCGGCGTCCTGATCGCCATGAACGATCTCATCCTGGCGGCCCGCCAGGCGGCCAAGGGCCACACCACCCGGGTGGACGCCTTCGGCGGCGACGGCGTGGGCGTCCTGGGGTCGGTCTGCGACGGGCAGGTCCGCTACCGGCAGCGCCCCGATCCGCTGACGGCGCCCGCGCTGCCCCTGGCGGGCCTGCGGTCGCTGCCTCTCGTGGACATCATCCAGGATTACCAGGATGCCCCGCCGCACCCCTATCAGGCCGCCATCCAGGCCGGAGCCCGGGGCATCGTGGTGGCGGGCATGGGCAACGGCAGCCTCAGCCAGGCGGCCGAGCGCGGCTGCGCCCAGGCGCGCCGCAAAGGGCTGATCTGCGTCCGGGCCAGCCACGTGCCGCGCGGCCCGGTCACGGCCAAGGCGTCCGACGCCGATTCAGGCCTGCTGGCCTCGCACGAACTGAATCCGCTGCAGGCCCGCATCGCGCTGCGCCTGGCGCTGGCGCACGGCTGGGACCGAGACGCGATCGGGGCGTTGTTGCGGCAGCTGTAGAAAGACGCCGTGGCATCTCTCCACCTCGCCGCTTGCAGGCGGCTCGGATGAATCAGGCGTGAAATAGCCCGCAGGGGCTAATTCGCGTCCTGATTCATCCAGTCCAGGACGACCTTGCCGCTCTGCCCCGACAGCATGGCATCGAAGCCCTGGCGGTACTCCGCAACCGGGAAGCTGTGCGTCAGGATGGGAGACAGATCCAGCCCGCTTTGCAGCATCGCCACCATCTTGTACCAGGTCTCGAACATCTGCCGGCCATAGATGCCCTTGATTTCCAGGCCCTTGAAGATGATCTGGCTCCAGGCCGCGCCCACCCCGTCGGGCAGGATGCCCAGCATGGCGATCTTGCCGCCATGGTTCATCTGTTCGAGCATGGTGGCGAACGCGCTGGGCACGCCCGACATTTCCAGACCGACGTCGAAGCCTTCGGCCATGCCCAGTTCGCGCATCACGTCGCGCAGATCTTCCCGCGCGACGTTCACGGTGCGGCTGGCCCCCATGCGGGCCGCCAGGTCCAGGCGGTAATCGTTCACGTCGGTGATGACGACGTTGCGGGCCCCCACGTGGCGGGCGATGGCGGCCGCCATGGCGCCGATCGGCCCGGCGCCGGTGATCAGCACGTCCTCGCCCACCAGATCGAAGGCCAGCGCGGTATGCGTGGCATTGCCATACGGGTCGAAGATGGCGGCCAGGTCGTCGGAGACATCGTCCGGGATGCGAAAGGCGTTGAAGGCCGGAATCGCCAGATAGTCGGCGAAAGCCCCCGGCCGGTTGACCCCCACGCCCTGGGTGTTGCGGCACAGGTGGCGGCGACCCGCCCGGCAGTTGCGGCAATGCCCGCAGGTGATGTGGCCTTCGCCGGACACCCGGTCGCCGATCTTGAACCCCTGCACTTCCTGGCCGATCTCGACGATCTCGCCCACGTATTCGTGGCCCACGTGCATGGGCACGGGAATGGTGCGGGCCGCCCATTCGTCCCATTTCCAGATGTGGATGTCGGTTCCGCAGATCGCGGTCTTGCGGATGCGGATCAGGATGTCGTTGTGGCCGATCGCGGGTTTGGGCACGTCCACCAGTTCCAGCCCTGCGGCAGGCTGGGTCTTGGCCAAGGCTCTCATGGAAGCTCCGATAGAAGGAAAGTGAAAGGCAGGCCGCGCGCGGCCTGCCGGATCTGTTCCGGCGATGCCGTCAGGCCCGCCCGATGACGCCCAGTTCGCGGCCGACGCGGGCGAACGCGTCCACCGCCCGGTCGATGTCCGCCAGCGAATGCGCCGCGCTCATCTGGGTCCGGATGCGGGCCTTGCCCTTGGGCACCACGGGGAAGGAGAAACCGATCACGTAGATGCCCTGCTCCAGCAGAGCGTCGGCCATGCGGCCGGCCAGCGCGGCATCCCCGAGCATGACGGGAATGATCGGATGCCGCCCCGGCACCAGGGTGAAGCCCAGCGCTTCCATGGCCTGGCGGAAATGCCGGCCATTGCGATGCACCTGCGCCCGCAGCCGGTCGCCCTCGGCGTCCTGCAGCAGGGCCAGCACCCGGCGAGACGCGGCCACGATGGCGGGCGCCAGGGTATTGGAAAACAGATAGGGGCGCGAACGCTGGCGCAGCAGATCGACGACGACGGGATCGGCGGCCACGTAGCCGCCCGAGGCGCCGCCCAGGGCCTTGCCGAGCGTGCCGGTCAGGATGTGCACCCTGCCCTGCACGCCGCAGTATTCGGGCGTGCCCCGCCCCCCGTCGCCCATGAAGCCCACCGCGTGGGAATCATCGACCATGACCAGCGCGTCGAATTCGTCGGCCAGGTCGCAGATGGCGGGCAGGTCCGCGATGATGCCGTCCATGGAAAACACGCCGTCGGTGGCGATCATCACGTGGCGCGCGCCGCCGTCGCGGGCGGCCTGCAGCTGGGCGCGCAGATCGGCCATGTCGTTGTTGGCATAGCGATAGCGGCGGGCCTTGCACAGGCGGATGCCATCGATGATGCTGGCATGATTCAGGGCGTCGCTGACGATGGCGTCCTGTTCGTCCAGCAGGGCCTCGAACAGGCCGCCATTGGCGTCGAAGCAGCTGGAATACAGGATCGCGTCGCCCATGCCCAGCCAATGGGCCAGTTCGGATTCCAGCGCCTTGTGCCCGGACTGGGTGCCGCAGATGAACCGCACCGACGCCATGCCGAAGCCATCGGCCGCCAGCCCCGCCTGCGCGGACTGGATCAGGCGGGAATCGTTGGCCAGGCCCAGGTAATTGTTGGCGCAGAAATTCAGGACCTGGGCGCCGTCCGCCAGCTCGATCCGCGCCGCCTGCTGGCTGGCGATGACGCGTTCTGATTTATAGAAGCCGTCGGATTGCAGCTGCCCGATCCGGGCCCGCGCATCGGCAAGGAATGCCTGGGACATGATTCACCTTTTGGGGGAATGTCGGAAACCTGGCTGGGATTGTACGCCGAGCCCCGGCTTGTCGGACAATCGACGAAACTGTTGACAATCTGACGGCCAGTGCGTGACATTGCCCTGCAACGCGACGCCCTATGATTGCAACATCTGTTCTATATTCAACGCTATGCGCCTGCATGCACGCACGATTCTTGCAATTTTCCGGCTGGCCCTGACATGCTGCCTGGGTCTGGCCGCCGCACGGGCGCAGGCTTTGACCCTGAAAGTCGGCATCTATGACCAGAAGCCCGACGTGTACATCGGCGCCGACGGCCAGCCCGCGGGCATCCTGGGCGAACTGCTGGTCGAGATCGCGCGCCGCGAAGGCTGGACCTTGCAGACCCAGGCCTGCACCTGGGAAGCCTGCATGCGCCTGCTGTCCAGCCGCCAGATCGACCTGCTGCCCGACGTGTACTACACCCCGGAACGCGCCCTGGCATTCGGCATGCACCATGTGCCGGCCCTGCACAGCTGGTCGCAGATCTACGCGCTGCCCTCCAGCGGCCTGCAGTCGATCACCGACCTGAAGGGCCGCTCCGTGGCGGCGCTGGCCGGTTCCACTCAGCAGGACTACCTGCGCACCACGCTCGACGGCCTGGGCATCGACGCCCAGATCGTCCCCGTCCAGCGGCTGGAGGAAGGCTTCCAGATGGTCAGCCGGCATCAGGCGGACGCCGTCGCCGCCGATTTCTACATCGGCGAACTCACCGCGCGCGACTACAACCTGGCGGCCACTGCGATCGTCTTCCAGCCCACCCAGGCCTTCTTCGCCACGCCGAAGGGCGAACACCCGGCCGTGCTGGCCGCCATCGATCGCTACCTGGGCGTCTGGCAGGCCGACCCGAATTCCTTTTACTTCCGCACGCTGGATCACTGGCGCACCCCGCCCGCCCGGTCCGCCCTGAGCGACAACGCCGTCTGGATCGTCGCGGGCCTGGCGGGCCTGCTCGCCCTGGTGCTCTGCATCATCCTGGGGATGAAGGTCCGGATGAGCCGCCAGCGCCGCCGCCTGCAATCGAGCGAACGGCGGCTGGACGCCATCCTGGACAGCGTCGACGCCATCGTCAGCATCAAGGACCCGAACGGGCGCTACATCTTCGCCAACCACAAACTGGAAGAATTCCTGGGCGTCGGCCCGGGCGACATCGTCGGCCGGCGCGATGCGGACTTCATCACGGACCCCCAGTCCCTGATGTCGATCGAACAGAGCGACCAGCTCATCATGAACTCCCGGGAACGCAGCGTCATCCAGCAGACGCTGAAGCGCCCCGACAGCGACGACGCCCGCACCCTGCTGACCATGAAGGCGCCGCTGCACACCCCCGATGGCGGCATCGAAGCCATCTGCGTCGTCGCCACCGACATCACCGAACGCCTGCTGGCCGAGAAAACAGCCCATCGCCTGACCTTCTACGACAGCCTGACCAACCTGCCCAACCGGCGCATGGCGCTGGAACGGCTGACGCAGCTGATCGAGCATGCGCAGCAGGAACACGGCCACGGCGCCCTGCTGCAGATCGACCTGGACAACTTCAAGAAGATCAACGATATCCAGGGCTACCGGGTCGGCGATCAGGTTCTGTCGGCCATCGCCGAACGGCTGGCCCACATGACGCGGGAACGCGATCTGGTGGCCCATACCAGCGCCGACGAATTTGCGGTGCTGATCGACGGCCTGGGGCCGGAACAGCACGACGCGGCCCGCACCGCCATGCACATCGCCGAGAAACTGCGGCTGGCGATTTCAGGCAGCGCCCTGACCATCCAGGGCACTCCGGCCTTCGTCACCGCCAGCATCGGCCTGACGCTGATCCACGCCGCCAGCCAAACGACCGACCGCGTGATGCGCGAAGCCGACATGGCCACTCAGCGCGCCAAGGAACAGGGCGGCAACCAGGCCACCTTCTACGAGCAGGAACTGCAGTCGGAAGTCGAACAGCGCCTGTGGCTGGAACACGATCTGCTGCAGGCCATCAACACCCCGCAGCTGTCGCTGCACCTGCAGCCCCAGTTCGGCCAGGACGGCCGCGTGTCGGGCGGCGAGCTGCTGGCCCGCTGGCGCCATCCGCGCCATGGCGCCATCTCGCCCGCGCTGTTCATCCCGATCGCCGAAGAATCCGGCCTGATCAACCTGCTGGGGGCCTGGACGCTGAGCGTGGCCTGCGACACGCTGCTGACGCTGCAGGCCCTGGGGGAAACCTATCCGCTGTCGATCAACGTCAGCCCCAAGCGCCTGATGGATCCGCAGTTCGTGGACTACGTGCGCGACATGCTGGAACAAAAGGGCCTGCCCGGCAACCGCCTGATCTTCGAAGTCACCGAAGGCGTCCTGATCCAGGACATCCAGGCGGTCGCCCGCCGCATGCAGGCCCTGGCCCGGCTGGGGATCCGCTTTTCCATCGACGATTTCGGCACCGGCTATTCCAACCTCGCGTACCTCAAGCGCCTGCCCCTGTACGAGCTGAAGATCGACAAGAGCCTGATCCAGGACCTGCCCCACGACACCGACAGCATCGCCATCGTGCAGATGATCCTGGCCATGGCCGACCAATTGAACCTGCGCGTCGTGGCCGAAGGCGTGGAAACCGAGGAGCAGTCCCGCTTCCTGTTCCAGCACGACTGCCACGCCCTGCAGGGCTTCCTGCTGGCCCGCCCCATGCCCATCGACGCCTGGATCGGCATCGTGCGCGAACGCGGTCAGGCGGCTGAATAGTCGTCATGCCCGCGCGGCGCGGGCATGACGAGCCAGGCATAGGCGGCGCAGCCGATCTGCACCGCGCCGCCCATCAGCATCGCGATGCGCAGGCCGTCGGCTCCGCCCCCGGCCGCGTCGAAGATGGCGCCCAGCGCCGCCACGCCAAAGGCCGCCCCCGCCATGCGGGCGACGTTGATCAGCGCACTGGCCGTTCCCGCCCGCTCGGCGATCACGGCGCCCACGGCCGAACCCATCAACGGCCCCGTGGCCAGCCCCATGCCGACGCCAGTCAGCGCCAGGCCGGCCTCCTGCGCGATGATCGACGACCGATGCGCCTCGACGCCGATGAGCGCGAGTCCGGCGCCGATGAGCGCGACGCCGCCGGCTGAGACGATGCGCGCGCCATATCGCTCGGCCAGCGCGCCGGAACAGGGTGAAACGGCAAGGAACACCAGTGCCATCGGCATCAAGGCGAGGCCCGTCTCCAAAGCGCTGAGCCGGCCGGCGCCCTGCCAGGCAAGCGGGAGCAGAAACAGCACGCCATACATGCCGAAGGTCATGCCCGCCGTCGCCGTCATCGCGCCACGGAAAGTCCGGGAGCGGAAGACGTCCAGCGGCACCAGGGCGGCCGCTCCGCGGCGCGCTTCCACGCGGGCGAACAGCAACAGCGCCAGGGACGCGGCGGCAAAGGCGGCCGCTGCCACGGTCGGCGCCCGATGCGCTTGAATGGCCGCCAGGACCATGCCGCCGAGCGCCAGGGCGCCCAACAGCTGCGCCGCGCCATCGAAACGGCGCCCCTGCGGATCGGAGGATTCGGGAATGGACACGAGAGCCAGGATGGCCGCCGCCGCGCTGAACGGCACGGCGACGAGAAAGATGCTCCGCCAGCCGGCATGTTCGATCAGCACGCCGCCCAGCGTCGGGCCGATTGCCATGGCCAGGCCGTTGCAAGCCGCCCAGAGGCCCAGGACCCGGCCCCGCTCGGCCGGATCGCGCCAGACCACGCGAATGATGGCCAGCGAAGCGGGTACGAGCAAAGCCGCTCCGAACCCTGACAGCGCCCGGCCGCCGACCAGGATCGCCACCGATGGCGCGGCCGCGCACAGCAGCGACGAAGCCGTGAAAATGACGGCCCCGATCACGAAAACGAGGCGCCGCCCGCACAGATCCGCCAGCAGGCCGCCCGTCAGCAGCAGCACGGCATAGACGAGGTTGTAGCCGTCCAGCACCCATTGCAGGGCGCCCATGCCCGCGCCAAGGTCGCCGTCGATGCGGTGCATCGCCAGATTCACCACGGCGGTGTCGACCTGGGCCACCAGCACGGCCAGGCACAGCGCCGCCAGCGCACGGCCATGCCGGCGCTTCGATGCGGAGGCGTCCGGCGTTGAACTATCGCTGTGGCGGATGAATGGTTTCGGCTGCATGAGTCCAGCGTACCAAGGGCGTCCGATCCAATGATTCGACGACCAACGAACCATGAGGACGCGGCATGAGTTAGTATTTTCCTCGTATGGAGAGATCGCCATGTCCACCTTTTCCAACGTCTCGAAAACCGCCTTTCTGATCGCCGACTCCAGCCGCGCGGCCATGCTCATGGCGCTGATCGACGGGCGCGCGCTGCCGGCGGGCGAATTGGCCCGCGCTTCGGGCGTGACGGCGCAAACCGCCAGCGCGCACCTGGCCAAGCTCCTGGACGGCGGCCTTATCTCGGTGGAAACCGAGGGCCGGCACCGCTATTACCGGCTCGCGGACGGACACGTGGCCCAGACCCTGGAGCATCTCGCAGCCATCGGGCCGATCGCCAAAGCGCGGCCGATGGCGCTCAGCCCCCGGCACCGGCAGCTTGCCTTCTGCCGGTGCTGTTACGACCATCTGGCCGGACAGGTGGGCGTGGCCATGGCGCGCGCCATGCAGGACCGCGATTACATCCGCCGGGCGGACGACAAGCAGTTCATCGTGACCGCCGCAGGGGTGCGCTGGCTGAGCAGCATCGGCCTGGACATCGCAACGGTCGCGCCGAGCCGGCGCGGACTGGCCCGGCAATGCCTGGACTGGACGGAGCGCACCCATCACCTGGCGGGCCCGCTCGGGACCCGGTTGATGGCGACCCTGTGCGAGCAGGGCTGGCTTCGGCGGTCCGATTCGACCCGCGCCATCGCCGTCACCCCAAAAGGATGGCTTGGATTCCAGCGATCCCTGGGCATCACGAAAGAAAGAGTCGCCGAGCTCGCGCAGCCCACAGCCAAATAAAAATGCCCCGCCCCGGAATCCCGGGACGGGGCATGGCATGACGCCGGCGCAAGCCGGCGCGCTGCCGATTACTTGAACATATTGTTGTAGTCCTGATCGGACGGCGTCGACGGCGCGGCGTCGGACGGAGCGTCGCCGCCCGCCGAACCGCCGCCATAGGCGCCGGCGGCATCGCCGTAGCCCCCGCCCCCGTAGCCGCCGAAATTGCCGGGATCGATCTTGATGTCCTCGATGTTGATCTGGGGCCGATCCGCCTTGTAGTGCGTCACCATGCCCGGATAGGCCAGCACGGCCACCACCATGATGATCTGGATGACGATGAAGGGCAGCGACCCCCAGTAGATCTGGCCCGTCGTGACCTTGGCGATCAGCTTGCCCGTGACCTTGTCCTTGTAGTCTTCCTTGGGCGCCACGGATCTCAGGTAGAACAGCGCGAAGCCGAAGGGCGGGTGCATGAAGGACGTCTGCATGTTCACGGCCAGCAGGACGCCCAGCCAGATCAGGTCGATGCCCATCTTGTCGGCCACCGGCCCGATCAGCGGCACGATGATGAAGGCCAACTCGAAGAAGTCCAGGAAGAACGCCAGGGCGAAGGTCAGCAGGCTGACGACGATCAGGAAGCCCATCTGCCCGCCCGGCAGGCCGGTCAGCAGGTGTTCCACCCACAGGTCGCCGTTGACGCCGCGGAACGTCAGGCTGAACACCGACGAGCCGATCAGGATGAACACCACGAAGCAGGTCAGCGTGGTGGTGGTGTCCATGGCCTGGCGCAGCAGCTTCAGGTTCAGCCGGCGCTTGATCACGGCCATGATCAGGGCGCCCACCGCCCCCATGGCCCCGCCTTCGGTGGGGGTGGCCACGCCGATGAAGATCGTGCCCAGCACCAGGAAGATCAGCGCCAGCGGCGGGATCATGACGAAGGTGACGCGTTCGGCGATCTTCGACAACAGGCCCAGGCGCAGGACCTTGTTCAGGACCGCCATGACGAAGGCCGCCGCGCCCCACAGCAGGATGCTGGTGACGATCAGTTCGTCCACGTGGGCCTGATCGTCCAGCAGGAACTCGACCCCGCCGACGGCGACGGCGACGGACAAGGCCATCAGCACCAGCAGGGAAGGCACGCCGTGGCCGCCATTGGGTTCCACGAAAGTGCGGGCCTCGGGCGGAATGGCCGGCGCCGACTTGGGCCGGAACATCGCCATGGCCACCACGTACAGGACGTACAGGCCGGTCAGGGCGAAGCCCGGCAGGAAGGCGCCTTTGTACATGTCGCCGATGGACCGCCCCAACTGGTCGGCCAGCACGATCAGCACCAGCGACGGCGGAATGATCTGCGACAGGGTGCCCGATGCGGCGATCACGCCCGTTGCCAGGCGCCTGTCGTAGCCATAGCGCAGCATGATGGGCAGGGAGATCAGACCCATGGAAATCACCGAGGCCGACACCACGCCGGTGGTCGCCGCCAGCATGGCTCCCACCAGAATGACCGCGATCGCCAGACCGCCGCGCAGCGGGCCGAACAGCTGACCCACGGTTTCCAGCAGGTCCTCGGCCATGCCGGAACGTTCCAGGATCAGCCCCATGAAGGTGAAGAAGGGCACGGCCAGCAGGGACTCGTTGGACATGACCCCGAACACGCGTTGCGGCAGAGCCTGGAACAAGGCCGGCGACAGCAGGCCGAGATCGATGCCGATCAGGCCGAACAGGATGCCGTTGGCCGCCAGGGAGAAGGCGACGGGAAAACCCAGCAACAGCAAGATGACCAGCATGCCGAACATGATCGGCGCCATATAGGCAAGAAACAAAGCTTCCATGATCAGCGCTCCTCGTGCGAGGCGGCCTCGCGCTGTTCAGCTTCCCGGGCGATCTCGTCGGCCAGTTCCTCTTCCGCTGATTTGCCGGGGTGCGTATCCCGGGGATCGGGGCACAGTCCGGCCAGACAACCGACGCATTTGATGAGGTGCGACACGCCGGCCGCCACCAGCAGGGCGAAGCCGATGGGAATCAGGAACTTCGCCGGCCAGCGGATCAGGCCGCCGGCATTGGAGGACTGTTCCAGGTTCACGAACGAGTCCATGAAGAACGGCCAGGACAGCCACATGATCAGGCCGGCCATGGGCAGCAGGAAGAACAGGATCCCGAAGATCTCGATGCAGAGCTGGGTCCGGCGGGAGAGGTGGGACGCCAGCACGTCGACGCGGACGTGTTCGTTTTTCAAGAGGGTATAGCCGGCGGCCAGCAGGAAAACGCCGCCAAACAGATACCACTGCAATTCGAGCCAGGCATTGGAACTGAGGTTGAAGACCTTGCGTACCGTCGCGTTGGTGGCGCTGACGAGCACGGCAAGCAGGATCAACCAGGTCACGGCCTGGCCCACGCGGCGATTGACGGCGTCAATCACCCGTGACAGGGCTAGGAGTGCATTCATGGTGAAAACCAATCAAAAAATGAGAGAACCCCGGACACGCAGAAGCCCCCGCAAGCGGGGGCTGATGCACGGACCGGCGATGCGGGCCAGCCGAAAACGGCTGGCGCAAGGCGCGCAAGCGATTATTTCGCTGCCGTGGCCATGTACTGGTCGAAGCTGCCTTCGGCGATCCGGAACCAGGGAATTTCGTGGTCGCGGAAGCCCATGTAGGCGTCGTGGATCTTCTTGAAGTTGGGATCCTTGGCCGAGAGTTCGGCGTAGGTGTCCTTGGCGGCCTTGTAGCAGGCGTCCATGACGGGCTTGGGGAAGGCCCGCAGCTTGGCGCCTTCGCCGATCAGGCGCTTCAGGGCGTTGGGGTTCTCGGCGTCGTAGGTGGCGATCATGGTGTTGGTCGCCAGCGCGGACGCCTGGTCCAGCACGGCCTGATAGTGCTTGGGCAGGGCCTCGTATTTGTCCTTGTTCACGTACAGGGACACCTGCAGCGTGCCTTCCCACCAGCCCGGGAAGTAGTAGTACGGCGCGACCCGATGGAAGCCCATCTTCTCGTCATCGTAGGGGCCGATCCATTCGGCGGCGTCGATGGTGCCCTTTTCCAGCGAGGGATAGATGTCGCCGCCCGCGATCTGCTGCGGGACGACGCCCAGCTTCATCAGCACGGCGCCGGCGAAGGCGGCCGTGCGGAATTTCAGGCCCTTCAGGTCTTCGACGGTCTTGATTTCCTTGCGGAACCAGCCGCCCATCTGGGTGCCCGTGTAGCCGCAGGGGAAATTGACGATGTTGAACTTGGCGAACAGGTCGCGCAGGACCTTCAGGCCGCCGCCATGGCGCACCCAGGCGTTGTACTGGCGCGTGTTCAGGCCGAAAGGCACGGCGCCGTCGAAGCACAGGGCCGGATCCTTGCCGAAGTAATAGTAGGACGCGGTATGGCCGCATTCGACGGTGCCGTTCTGCACGCCATCGAGCACGCCCAGCGCCGGCAGGATTTCACCGCCGGGGAAGGCGCGGATCTGGAATTTCCCGCCCGTTGCTTCGGACACGAATTTTGCGACGTTTTCACCGCCGGAGTAGATGGCATCCGCACTGCGCGGAAAACTGGAAGCCAGGCGCCACTGGAGGGTGGGCGCATCCTGGGCGAAGACGGGAGCGGCGAGGGTGGTGCCGCCGGCGGCCACGCCAAAGGCGGCCTTCTTGAGGAAGGAACGACGTTGCATGAGAGAGAGCCCCTATGAGTTGATGGTAAACCCGGATTTTTGTACTGTTTTGTAAACAGCGAGAGCGCGCGAATTGTCTCGTGAACACCACAACGGCGCAATCAGTAATAACGCTTACTGGGTTCGGGAACCGAATCTGCCGGCAACCCGCAGCCAGGGCGGACGGCCCGCAATTTCCTTGCGCGGCGCGGGTTCGCGCGCCGCAGGACGGACGGCCGTATGCGACAATAGTCAATTGACCCTTTGACGTCCCATCGCGTGTCAGCCTCTCCAGAATCCTTCAGCCTGCGCCAGATCGCCCTGCCGGCCTTTGGTCCTTCCCTGCTGTTCGGCATGGGCGAAGGGGCCATCTTCCCGGTGCTCGCCCTCAGCGCCCGCGAACTGGGCGCCAGTTCGGCCGGAGCCGGCCTGATCGTCGCCCTGGTGGGCATCGGATCGCTCCTGGCCAACCTGCCGGCCGCCGCCCTGGCCACCCGATACGGCGAACGCCGGGCCATGGTGGGAGCCGCGGCGGTCAGCCTGCTCGGCCTGGCGCTCTGTCTGCTGGCGCCCAACCCCTGGATCTTCGGCGCCGGCGTCCTGATGATCGGCGTCTCCAGCGCCGTCTTCCTGCTGGCCCGCCAGGCCTTCCTGATCGAGGCCGTTCCCCTGCACATGCGCGCCCGCGCCATGTCGACCCTGGGCGGCGTCATGCGCATCGGCCTGTTCATCGGCCCGTTCGCGGGGGCCGCCTTCATTCATCTGATGGGCCTGCAAGGCGCCTATTGGCTGTCCGTGCTGGCCATGCTCGGGGCCGGCGCCGTCTCGCTGGCCATCCCCGACCTGGAACCCCGCGCCGCACCGGGCGCCGCCGCGACCCCGCCCCCGCTCAGCATGAAGGCCATGATGCGCCGGCATGCCCGGGTGCTCCTGACGCTGGGCGTCGCCACCGCGCTGGTCTCGGCGTTGCGGGCCTGCCGGCAGATCGTCATCCCGCTGTGGGCCGACCACATCGGCCTGGACGCCGCGACCACGGCTCTGGTCTATGGCCTGATGGGCGGCGTGGACATGCTGCTGTTCTACCCCGCCGGCAAGGTCATGGACCAGCACGGCCGCCTGTGGGTGGCCCTGCCCTGCATGCTGGTCATGGGGCTCAGCCTGCTGGCCATGCCCTGGACGACCGGCTTCGTCAGCCTGCTGGCGGTCTGCATCGTCCTGGGATTCGGCAACGGCATCGGCTCGGGCATCATCATGACCATCGGGGCCGATGCCTCGCCCCGCGAAGGCCGCACCGTCTTTCTGGGCCTCTGGCGCCAGATCACCGATCTGGGCGGCAGCGGCGGTCCCCTGCTGCTGTCGGGGCTGACCGCCGTGGCATCCCTGGCCACCGGCATCACGGCCATCGGCGGCATCGGCCTGGTCGCGGCCTGGATGTTCTGGCGCTGGCTGCCCCGAGGCCGGGTTGTCCGATGAGCGCTCCCCCGCCCCCCATCGACCGCGCCGGCCCGCGACCCGTCGACACGGGCATGCGGGCCGCCTTCTTTCTGGTGCTGACCGGCATCTGCGCCGCCCTGCACATCTGGAAACTGCCCCCCGCCCTGCCGCAGCTGCAGGCGCAGTTTCAACTGAGCCTGGTGCAATCCGGCTTTCTCCTGTCCGTGGTACAGATGGGCGGCATGGCGCTGGGCCTGCCGATCGGCCTGGTGGCCGAGCGCATCGGCCTGCGCCGCTGCATCCTGATCGGGCTGGCCACGCTGGCGGCGGCATCCGCCCTGGGCGCCTGGCTGGATTCCGCCGCCGCAGTCCTGCTGTGCCGCGCCGTGGAGGGCTGCGGCTTCCTGATGGTCGCCATGCCGGTGCCGTCCCTGATCCGCCGGCTGATCCCGCCGGAAAGCCTCAGCCGGGTCATGGGGCTCTGGGGCTGCTACATGCCGCTGGGCACGGTCATCATCCTGCTGTCGGGGTCCTGGGTGCTGAGCCTGGGCGACTGGCGGCTGCTGTGGCTGCTGCTGGCCGTCCTGACGCTGGGCTGCCTGCTGCTGACGCTGACGATCGTGCCGCCGGACCCCGCGCGGGGCGACCAGCCCCACCCCGCCACGCTGACGCTGGTGAGCGCGACCCTGAGGTCGCAGAACGTCTGGCTGGTCGCCCTGACCTTCGGCGCCTACGCCAGCCAGTGGATCGCCGTCATCGGGTTCCTGCCGACGATCTATATCGCGGCGGGCATCACCGGCACCACGGCCGGCCTGCTGACGGCCATCGTCGCCGGGGTCAACGCCATCGGCAACCTGGCGGCCGGACGCCTGCTGCACCGCGGCGTCCGGGCCTGGCATCTACTGGCGCTGGGCCTGGGGACCATGATCCTGTGCGCCTACGCCGCCTTCGGCGCCCAATTGCCGGCCACGGCGCAATTCCTGGCGGTGCTGACCTTTTCCCTGGTGGGCGGCCTGGTGCCGGCCACCCTGTTCGTGCTGGCCCTGACCCTGGCGCCCAGCCCTCAAACCACGTCGACCACCATCGGCTGGATGCAGCAATGTTCGTCCCTGGGGCAGTTCGTCGGCCCCCCGCTGGTCGCCTGGGTCGTCAATCAGGCGGGCGGAGACTGGCGATGGACCTGGGTGGCGACCAGCGCCCTGGCGCTCTTCGGAATCGGCCTGGCCGTCCAGATCGGGCGGCGGACGCGGGGCGCCGGCTAGCCTCTAATCGACCACCGGCGGCACGGGCAGGCCGGACTGCGCCCAATCCACCGGCGCGCGCACCGGCAGCACGGCGCTGCCGCAATCGGGTTCGGCCAGATTCACCCGGCGTTCGGGAATCGCATGCGCCCAGCGGATGGAATAGAAGACCTTGACCACCGGCTGCTCGGGCAAGTCGCGGTTCTGCGCCACCACCAGGCCCAGTTCGCTATTGATCAGGCTGATGATGGATCCCACCGGATAACGGCCGACGGTGCGCACGAAAGCCCCCAGCACGTCCATGTCGAACTGGCCTTCGGATTTCAGCATCTTGAACAGGGTGAATGCGGGATCCCAGCCCTTGCGGTAAGGGCGGCTGGACGTCATTTCATCGTAGTAGTTGCAGATGGCGGCCATGCGCGAGAGCAGGCCGATCTGCTTGCCGGCCAACTGGTCCGGAAAGCCCTTGCCGTCCATGCGTTCGTGGTGGTGCAGGCAGACTTCGACGACTTCGGAGGGAATGGACGAGTCGGCCCGCAGCACCGCCGCGCCCGCGGCGGGATGCTGATGCAGGAGTTCCTGGGGCGGCTGGATCGGACGGCCGATCTTGCCCGGGGCTTCGGCGGGCTCGCGGACCTTGCCGATGTCGTGCAGCAGGCCGGCCATCCCCGCCAGATGCACGTGCTCGTCGGCCAGCCGCATGGTGCGGGCCAGGGAAGTCATCAGCGCCGCCACCGACACGGAATGCGCATACAGATACTGGTCCGCCTTCTTGATGCGGGCCAGGCTGGTCAGGGCGTCGGGGTGACCGTCCAGGGAGTCGGCCATGTCCTGCACCAGCCCGTGGACCTGCTGCAAATCGATCTTGCTGCCCAGTTCGGCTTCGGCAAACAGCTGCTTGACCTGCTCCCGCGAGCCGTCCAGGATTTCCCGGGCATCGTCGAAAGCCTGCTGTTCGCTGGAGGCGGCTGCCCGCGCCGGCGCATGATGCCGCGTCGCGGCGCCCGCGGCCGCGGGCGCATGGTCGGGATGGCTGGGCGCGCCCTGCGCCGTCTCCCGGACGTCCACGCCGCGATCCGTATCGATCAGCACCCATTCCAGGCGGGATTTCTGCAATTTCTGCAGCTTGCGATCGTTGGCGATCAGGAAGCTGGATCGCCAGAAGGAATGGTCCAGAAAAGACCCCCCCAGATCCTGAACATACATGCCCACGCACAACTGGGAAACAGGAACTTTTTTGATCATTGCGGATGTCGGGAAGGGGATGAACGGCCTGTCAAAGTGTATCCGAAGACCGCCCGGCGGGTCCCTCCGGGGTATCCATGCCTTCCCAGCGCGGGCCGGGGACGTGGATGTCGAACAGATCCAGCACCCGGCACACCGTATGATCGATCATCTCGTCCAGGCTGGCGGGCCGCATGTAGAAGGCGGGCAGCGGCGGAAAGATCACCCCGCCCATTTCCGTCACGGCGGTCATGTTGCGCAGATGCGCCAGATTGAAGGGGGTCTCGCGCACCATCAGCACCAGGCGGCGGCGTTCCTTCAGGGTGACGTCGGCGGCCCGGGTGATCAGGTTGTCGGACAGGCCGTGAGCCACGGCCGCCAGGGTGCGCATGGAGCACGGCGCCACCACCATGCCCGTCGTGGCGAAGCTGCCGCTGGCCAGGGTGGCGCCCACGTCGCGCGGGCTGTAGACCCGATCCGCCAGCGCATGGACCGCCTGGCGGCTCATGCCCAATTCATGGCGGATGTTCAGCGCCCCCGACGGGGAAACGACCAGATGGGTTTCGACATCCTGGCCGCGGGCCAGTTCGAGCAGGCGAATGGCGTACTGCGCGCCCGTCGCCCCGCTGATGCCGACCACCAGCCGGCGTCTGTCAGTCACCGATCGCCCCGGCGTCCTTCAGCAGGGTGGCCAGTTCGCCGCTGGCGTGCATTTCATTCATGATGTCGGTGCCGCCGACGAATTCGCCCTGGACGTAGAGCTGGGGGATGGTGGGCCAATTGGCGTAGTCCTTGACGCCCTGGCGGACTTCGGCGTCTTCCAGGACGTTGACCGTGACCAGCTTGGTGACGCCGACTTCCTTCAGGATCTGGATGGCGCGCCCGGAAAACCCGCACTGCGGGAACTGCGCCGTGCCCTTCATGAACAGCACGACAGGATGGCTGGTGACGGTTTCGCGGATGAAATTCTGGACTTCGGATTGCACGGTATCGGTCATGGTGATCTCTTTAAAATTCAGGCCGGCAGGCGGCCCCAGGTGACGCGTTCGATGCCGGCCAGGTCCCGCAGGCTGACGGCATCGGAAAACCCCGAGGACTGGAACAGGCCCCGCACGGCGGCGGCCTGATCCCAGCCATGTTCCACGCACAAGGCCCCGCCGGGCCGCAGATGGCCCGCCGCCCCCTGCACGATGCAGCGCAGGGCGCCCAGGCCATCGGCCCCATCGGTCAGCGCCCCCTGCGGTTCGAACCGCAGGTCGCCCTGGGCCAGGTGGATGTCTTGTGAGTCGATATAGGGAGGATTCGAGACGATCAAGTCATAACGCCCCGAATCCAACTGGGTATCGTACCAATTCCCAAGGGAAAACAATAGCGTTGCCCCTAAGGCGCGTGCGTTCATTTCCGCCACGGCCAGCGCCTCCGGGCTGCAGTCGGTGGCCCGCACCCGGGCGTCGGGGCGATCCAGGGCGATGGACACCGCGACGATGCCGCTGCCGGTGCCCAGGTCCAGCACCCGGGGGGCCTGCAAACCGGCGATGGCCCGCAGGCCGCATTCCACCAGCGCCTCGGTATCCGGCCGGGGAATCAGCACAGCGGGGGTGACCTGGAAATCCCGTCCCCAGAATTCCCGCCGCCCCAGGATGTAGGCCATGGGCTCGCCCGCCAGGCGGCGGGCTTCCAGCGCCCGGTAGGCGGCTTCGTGCGCCGCGTCCAGCGCATCGGTGTCGTGCGTGATGAGCCAGGCGCGGGAGACCCCCAGCACCTGCCGCCACAACATCTGGGACTCCAGGCGCGGCAAGAGGCTGTTCGCCAGGCTGTCCCGCAAGGTATGGGCCATGGTCCGCGTCCCGCCGGCCTAGTCCAGCGCCAGGGAGGCCAGCTGTTCGGCCTGGTGCTCGGCCAGCAGGGCGTTGGTGACTTCGTCCAGATCGCCGTCCATCACCTGGGCCAGCTTGTACAGCGTCAGATTGATGCGGTGGTCCGTCACCCGCCCCTGGGGAAAATTGTAGGTGCGGATGCGCTCGGACCGGTCGCCCGACCCCACCAGGCTCTTGCGCTGCGCGGCCTCGCGGGCATGGATTTCCTGCTGCTGGCGGTCTTTCAGGCGCGCCGCCAGCACCTGCATGGCCTTGTCCTTGTTGCGGTGCTGCGAACGGTCGTCCTGGCATTCCACCACCAGGCCGGTGGGCAGGTGGGTGATCCGCACGGCGGAATCGGTCTTGTTGATGTGCTGCCCGCCCGCGCCGCTGGCGCGAAAGGTGTCGATGCGCAGGTCGTTGGCATTGATCTGGATGTCCGACTGGGCATCGGCCTCCGGCATCACCGCAACGGTGCAGGCCGAGGTGTGCACCCGCCCCTGGGATTCGGTTTCCGGCACGCGCTGCACCCGGTGCGCCCCGGACTCGAACTTCAGCTGGCCGTACACGCCGTCGCCTTCAATGTGGGCGATGACTTCCTTGTAACCGCCCAGTTCGGCGGCGCTCTCGGACATCAGTTCCACCCGCCAGCCCCGGATTTCCGCGTAGCGCGTGTACATGCGCAGCAAGTCGCCCGCGAACAGGGCGCTTTCGTCGCCGCCCGTCCCGGCGCGGACTTCCAGAAAGACGCTGCGGTCATCGTCCGGGTCCTTGGGCAGCAGCAGGATCTGCAGATCGGCTTCCAATTGCTCGATGCGCTCGTCCGCCCCCGCCAGTTCCTCTTCCGCCAGGGTCTTCATGTCCGGATCGGACAGCATCTCGCGGGCCGCGTCCCGGTCGGCGCAGGCCCGTTCCCAGGATCCGAACGCCTGCACCACGGGGTCCAGTTCGGCACGTTCCCGCGTGAGCTTGCGAAAGCGGTCCATGTCGTCGGCGCTGTCGGGCTCCGCCAGCATGGCATCGATCTCGGCCAAGCGGTGGCTGAGCTGTTCCAGGCGGCTGCGCATCGAGCTTTTCATGACGTGGATTCCGGAGGATTATGCGAGGGACGCGATCCGGGGCGCGGGCCGCCGGATCGGAAGACGAGAAAGGGAAAGAGCCGCTACCGGCGGCGGGCGCCGGATTCGGGCAGCAGGCGCGGCAGCAGCGTCAGCAGCTGGTCGCGTTCCGCGCCTTCGCTGCGATTGAGCGCCGCCAGGGGGCCGTGCATGTATTTGTGCGTCAGGCTGTAGGCCAGCTGTTCCAGCACGGCCTGCGGGTCGTCGCCGCGCGCCAGCAGGCGCCGGGCGCGGTCCAGTTCGGCCTGGCGCAGAGCGTCGGCGTTCTGCTGGTAGTCGATGATGGCCGGCACGATGGCGCGGTTGGACAGCCAGTGCATGAAATGCTGCACGCGGGCTTCGATGATGGCTTCGGCCTGCACCACGGCGGCCCGCCGGGCATCGGTGCCCGACTGCACCATGCGCCCCAGGTCGTCCACGGTATAGAGGTAGACGTCCGCCAGGCGGCTGATTTCCGGTTCGATGTCGCGCGGCACGGCCAGATCGATCATCACCATGGGGCGATGGCGGCGCGTGCGGGCGGCCGTTTCCACCATCCCCAGACCGAGGATGGGCAAGGATGAGGCCGTACAGGAGACGACCACGTCGTATTCGGCCAGATGATCCGGCAAGGCGGACAATTTCAGCGTGCGGGCGTCGAATTGCGCGGCCAGCAGTTCCGCCCGTTCGACGGTGCGGTTGGCCACCGCCATCTGGCGGGGTTGCGCCGCCGCGAAGTGGGTCGCACAGAGTTCGATCATTTCGCCCGCGCCGATGAACAGCACGTTCGCACAGGACAGGTCGCCCAGCACGCGTTCGGCTAGGCGCACGGCGGCGGCCGCCATGGACACCGAATGGGCGCCGATCGCGGTCTGCGAGCGGACTTCCTTGGCGACCGAGAACGTGCGCTGGAACAACTGATGCAGCAAGGTGCCCAGCGTGCCCGCCTGTTCGGCGGCCCGCACGGCGTCCTTCATCTGCCCCAGGATCTGCGGTTCGCCCAGCACCATGGAATCCAGCCCGCTGGCCACGCGAAACGCGTGCCGCACGGCGTCGTTGTGCTGGTATTCATACAGATGCGGCGTCAGCTGGCCGGCTTCCAGGCGATTGAATTCCGCCAGCCAGGCCGGCAGCTTCGCCTGCACGCCCGGATCGGCCGCACAGTAGATTTCCGTGCGATTACAGGTGGACAGGATCGCGGCTTCGCGCACCGAGGAGCCGAACGCGGTCCGCAGCGCCGACAGCGCGGGCTTGAGCAATTCGATCGGAAACGACACCCGTTCGCGCACGGAAACCGGCGCGGAAACGTGGTTCAAGCCAAAGGTTAGGACGTCAACGGACATGCCGCAGAGAGATTTACAGATGGAGACTTTCGTATTATAGGTCGCGAAGCGGGTATTGGGGCGTTTTCCGGCCGGGCGGTCTGCGCACGGTCAAAAATTCGTGTATGATTCGACGTCTTGGCCCGGTAGCTCAGTCGGTAGAGCAGAGGATTGAAAATCCTTGTGTCGGTGGTTCGATTCCGCCCCGGGCCACCATCCCCTCTTCCCATCTGGTTTCATCGCATCCCATTTTCTCTAAGAAAACAAGGACTTGCGAAGAAAATCTGCCTCATCACTTCCCACGTTGTTTCATTGAATCCCAGGGTTTTTGTTCCCTGCCGCGTTCCCTTATCTTGTTCCCCATATTTCCAGGGAACAAATTGGGAGCCACACGATGAAGCTTACCGCCAAAGCCATAGAGCTCGCCCAGCCCGCGGACAAAGAGTATTTGCTGTCCGATGGGGAAAAATTGTATCTGCGCGTCCATCCCAGCGGCAAAAAGAGCTGGCAGTTCATCTACCTCAACATCGAGAACAAACGCGTCAAGCTGACTCTGGGAACTGTCCCTGAAGTGTCTCTCGCCCGAGCACGTGAACTGGCAGCAGGGCAACGCCAGAACCTCGCTATCGGTAAAGATCCTCGCGCGCGAAAGCGTGAGGAGCGACAAGAGGCGCGACGTCAAGAGCTCGCCACCTTCGACAAGGTTGCCCGGGAATGGCACACCCACGCAAAAGCCGTGCATGAGTGGAGCGACGACTACAGCCAGAAGATTCTGCGCCAGTTAGAGCTGCATGCCTTCCCGAAACTTGGCCGACACCCTATCGGCTCATTGAACCAGCTAGACGTCCTGCAATGCCTGGAGGCCATCTCACTCGCAGGAACCCGTGAAACGGCTATACGCTTGCGAGAAAGCCTGCAACGAGTCTATGCCCGAGCCGTCACCCTCGGCCTCTTGAAGCCTGGAGATAACTTCATGGCAAAGGGCGTAGCTGATTTCAAACTACGCAGCCCGATGGTGAAGCACTACGCCACCATCCTAGAACCGCAGAAGATCGGCCAACTGATTCGAGACATACGCGGATACCGTGCCATGCCGCTGCGGCGCATCTACATCCCCAAGAGCAATGGGAAGAAACGGCCGCTGGGAATTCCCTGCATGCGGGACCGGGCGATGCAGGCTTTGTGGAAGCTCGCTCTGGAACCTATTGCAGAGACCCTGGCGGACCCGAACTCCTATGGCTTCCGACCGGAACGCTCGACGGCCGACGCCATCGAACAGTGCTTCAACGCGCTATGCAAGCGCAACTCGGCAGAGTGGATACTGGAAGGTGACATCCGGGGTTGTTTCGACAACTTCAGCCACCGCTGGTTCCTAGAGCACATACCGATGGACAGGTCGATCCTGCGCCAATGGCTGGAGGCCGGCTACGTCGATGAGGGATCTTTGTTCGAAACGCGGGCAGGCACTCCCCAGGGAGGCATCATCTCGCCCGTGATCGCGAACATGGCGTTGGATGGTTTGGAGGCAGCAGTACACGTGCACCCCGGTAGAACGGATCGCGAACGCCGAAAAGCCAAAATCAACATCATCCGCTATGCCGATGACTTCGTGGTGACGGGTGCGTCCAAAGACGTGCTCGAATCCCAGATTCTGCCCGCCATCCGCCGCTTCATGGCAGAGCGCGGGCTGGAACTGTCGGAGGAGAAAACTCGGATCACGCACATAGCGCAAGGATTCGACTTTCTCGGTCAGAACGTGCGCAAGTACGGTGACCTATGTCTGACCATGCCAGCGCAAAAGAGCATCAAGTCCCTGCTGGACAAGGTCAGGCAGATCGTCAATGGCAACGCCAGCATTACGCAGGAAACGCTGATACGGCTGCTCAACCCGGTGATCCGTGGCTGGGTGATGTATCACCGTCACAGCGTGGCCAAGCGAGCCTTCTCATGGATTGACGCCCACATCTGGCGTCTGCTCTGGAATTGGGCCAAGCGAAGGCATCCCAATAAAGGAGCGCGATGGGTCAAAGACCGGTATTTCCATGTCATTGGACGCAGCAACTGGAACTTCGCCACGAAGGGCTCGGCCGACGGCAAAATCGTCGTGCTCAAACTCTTCCGTGCGCCGGCGGTATCGATCATCCGTCACGTAAAGATCGCAGCGGCTGCTCATCCCTTCGACCCGGCATGGGCCAAGTACCTCTCCCGTCGTCGAGCCTCCAAACGCTCAGTCAAACTGCCCGGTGCCAGTCCATGGTGCTGATGAATGGCTTGAGCCGTATGCGGGGTGACTCGCACGTACGGTTCTTAGGGGGCGGCGGCGCAGCAATGGGCCGCTGCTACCCGACGCGCAGGCCCGAAGCGGGAAGCCGGGCCGTAGGCGTCAGCGATGTGCAAGGCTGGCCATGGCCAGTCCCGTTAGGGATGAGTGAATAGCGAACCTGGAGCAGCGCGGTCTGCAGAAGCAGAGACGCTATGGATGACTTGCTCATACAGTGAACACTGTCAGCCATAACATTATTTAGTTGATTTTTGATACATTCATAGATAGGAGAGCACTATAAATACCAACTTGGAGTAAAGAGCAATGATCACACGCGGGTCTGAGTGGCATCGTTGGGAGCCTCATATCCATGCTCCCGGGACGATACTAAATAACCAATTTAAATCTGACGATTGGAACAGCTATTTAGATACGCTTGAAAACGCCTCTCCTCCAATTGAGGCCATTGCTATTACTGACTACTACACTACAACACTGTATGAGGAAGTTTGCCGATACAAGGAATCAGGGCGACTTCCTGGCGTTTCGCTAATCATTCCCAACATAGAAGTACGTTTGGATGTAGCGGCCAAGTCCGGATTCGTGAATCTCCATCTTTTAGTAAATCCTGATGATCCAAACCACGTTACTGAAATCCGTAGATTTCTCTCTCGTCTCCATTTCTCGGCGCACGACGACCGATTTGACTGTACCGTCGATGATCTGATTCGTCTCGGCAAAGCTGCAGATCCCTCGATCCAAGATGATCGCGCTGCATTGGCTCACGGCGCAACCCAATTTAAAGTCAACTTTACAACTTTACGAACGGCGTACTCCGATAGCGCTTGGGCAAAGGCCAATATTCTGATTGGAGTTGCTGGAGGCTCCGGTGATGGCACATCTGGCCTTCGTCAGGCGGCAGATCAGACCATTCGACAGGAAATCGAAAAATTTTCTCATTTCATTTTTACCAGTAACCCTACCCAGCGTGAATTTTGGCTAGGTTTACGTGCCCTGTCCTTTCAACAATTGCAAGAACGATACGGCGGCTGCAAGCCATGTATGCACGGCAGTGACGCTCACAGTCTCCCAGATACCGCCCAGCCTGCGGACGATCGATTTTCTTGGATCAAAGGGGCACTTACCTTTGATGCTTTGCGACAAGCGTGCATAGACCCCGCTAGCAGGGCTTATGTCGGTGCCGAACCCCCAAAAACTGCCATGCCGTCACAAGTAATTGCCAGCGTTGACGTTGAAGGGGCTGATTGGATGGCGACCAAATCCATACCACTAAACTCGGGTTTAGTCGCAATCATTGGCGCGCGTGGCTCGGGGAAAACGGCTCTCGCCGATATGATTGCCGCGGGATGTGACTCCATCGGGGATATAGCTCGGCGAGACGACATGGACATCAGTCCATCATTTTTGGCCAGGGCACGGCCACTTCTCCGGGACAGTGGAGTCTGCCTACGCTGGGGCGGAGGGAGCACAACGAATCGCCACCTGGACGGTAGAGACTCCAACGACGCGTGGACCTTTGCGCGCGCACGTTATCTATCCCAGCAGTTCGTTGAAGAACTCTGCTCTTCAACCGGCGCATCGCAAGGTTTAATCCGCGAGATTGAGCGCGTAATCTTCGAGGCTCATACGCCTGACGAGCAGGACGGTGCAATTAATTTTGAGCAGTTGCGTGAACAACAAACGCATCGTTTCCAGCAGGCGCGTCAGCGCGAAGCTGAAGCAATTGCCTCAATCTCTGATCGTATCGCTACAGAGATTGAAAAGGAGGCACTAATCGCAAGCTTGAAAACCCAAGTTGCAAGTAAGGAAGCGATCATTAAAGGCTACACCGCAGATTTAAAAAAATTTGTGCTGAAAGGAACAGAGGCACAGGCTAACCGACATGCCGAGCTAAGCACTGCCGTCCAAATGCTTACCACACGCATTACGGCACTTACTACGCAACGCAGAACATTTGTCGCTATGCAGGACGAAGTTACTAGCACCCGAGTAGCCAAAGCTCCAGAAATGCTTAGGCAAGCCATTGCAAGATATCCCAGCAGCGGCCTGAGTGACAGTCAATGGGACTCATTTCTCCTGGTATACAAGGGTGACGTCGACGGTGCCCTGGACGGCTACATCGCGTGGGCTGACAAAGAGATCGCGAATCTAACTGGTACGACAGTAGCAGACGGTGATCCGAATACTTCGCTTATCAAACCAGAAGACGACCTCTCCACTATTCCTCTCTCAGTATTGAAAGCAGAGATGAACAGGCTGGAGAAATTAATTAGTGCAGACACTGTCGTAAGAAAACAGTATGCAGCGTTGTCCAAACGGATTAACACCGAAAGTCATGCGTTGCAGGCGTTAAAAACGCAACTAGCCGATGCAGAAGGAGCAGCAGAGCGACGCAAAACACTTCAGGCTGAACGAGAAAATGCCTATGGACGTCTCTTCGAAGCAGTAATCAGCGAGCAACAGGCTCTCGTCGATCTGTATGCACCACTTATGACTCGACTTAGCGCCAACAGCGGCACTCTCAAGAAGCTCAGTATTCGGGTATCCCGTTCTGCCGATGTCGCATGTTGGGCAAATCATGGAGAAGAGCATCTCATTGACTGCCGTAAATCTGGCCCATTTATGGGGCGTGGGAGGTTAGAGGAAATTGCTCTTTCTGAATTAAAAACAGCGTGGGAACAAGGTTCAGCAGCAGATATTCAGACATCAATGTCAGAGTTTATCGCCAAGTACTCAAAATCACTCTTTTCCCATGCTCCATTCGCACCAGATGATCAGGTGTCATTCCGGCAGTGGTCACTGCAGTTTGCTCATTGGCTGTTTGATACAAGCCATATCTCAGTACGCTACGAAATACTTTACGACAGATCAGACATCCATAAACTGTCTCCCGGGACACGCGGAATCGTTCTGCTCTTGCTGTATCTTGCGCTTGATGAAGCAGATGATCGACCTCTTATTATTGACCAGCCCGAGGAAAACCTAGATCCTAAATCAGTCAACGACGAGTTAGTACCACTTTTTATGGAAGCACGCTCAAAGCGACAAGTCATTATCGTGACACATAATGCAAACCTTGTGATCAACACAGATGCCGATCAGATTATCGTCGCCGATGCCAGTCCCTCAACAGGAACAGACCTTCCAACTTTCACTTACTCCTCCGGTGGACTGGAGGACGTAGACATTCGCAAGCAAGTGTGCGACATCCTTGAAGGGGGGGATACGGCCTTCAAGGAGCGTGCCCGCAGGCTTCGAGTAAAGCTCGAACGCTAGAGGCGACAGTAAGAACAAGGAAATGACGCCCCCCATAGCTAAGGCTGAAAAACAAGCACGCGGAGCACGCCGTGGCACGATGACCTCAAAGCAAGGCCCACCCTCACTCTAAGCTTGAAGGCAAGTGCCACCCGACACGTGATTGGTGTCAGGGATGAGCGAATAGCGTACCTGAAGGCGTTCGGCCTGATCAAGTCAAGAGACGCCACGTTGAGTTACTTCAACTTGCTCTCTTGACCATGAAAGACACACGATCGGCCAGTTTAATAGCAAGATGTGCATGCCCATCAGCTGCTTGCTAAAAAGGTAAAGAAACGACAGGTCGATTTTTGAGAAAGAACATACCTGCCCGCGCCCAAGCATCGCCCCGTTGGGCCGCATACTGTAGCGAAGTCATATCCTTCAATTGCCAGCCTGGGAGCGTCATCTCAACAGTTGTAGCTTGGCTTTCTTGCAAACAGTAATCAAGAAAGTCCTTCATTCTCTTTGTAATAACGGGGTCGGCGGCTAGCATCACGTTCTGATCGTACCGGACCGCCTCTTGATAACGCAAAAAGGGGGGAAGACTGGTATGCAAAGACCAACGCACGAAGGGCATCGATGCCGCCGGGTGACTAGAACGGCGCGGCAAGTAATGCGGCCCCAGATCCACTAATGCCTGCCCGACCTCTATCCAATAGTGCGATGGCTCGGGCGCCTGAGAATTAGGAGTACCAAAACCTTGAAAGGTTGCCTGTTTGCCATCTGGCGACACAACAAGGCACATGAACTGTCCACCAACAATTTGAGGTGTCAAGCCCGCTGCTTGCAAAAGTTGACGCAATCCAAATGCCGCATACATGCAACGCTTGTCGAAATCATCGGGGAATGCTGTGCGTAGCGCTTTATCGACGACAGCAAGGCTCCGGTTAATAGGATCGTGGGATGCCATTGTGGGGACCCCTGCTACTCCGACGTCTGCCCGGACGAAGGTTCGTTATTCGTACTGGTGGGCGTTGTCTGGGGTGCCGATTCTGCTGAGGAAGGCATAGCGCCGGGGGAAAGTGGCGTCATGATGCCAGCGGGCAAGCCCTTGTGAAGGGGAGCGTCCGTTGACACATTCGTCATTTCCTGCATGGTGGAGGCTGGCACGCCATTGACTGCTAAATCTTTCTTTTCAGACATTTGATTCGCCTCATTCAGATTGATAGCAACAAATACCGACGTAAAAATAAGAGCAAGAATGAACGCACTGCCCGCAAATCGATTCGACAATCTGGTGTACAGGTCGCACCACGACGTCTTATTGAGATACTGGGAGTTTCCTTCCAGATAATACCTCTGTGCAAATAGTATGGATAACTCCTGTGCGCGATAACTCACCAAAAAAGAGAGGATAGTCAACGCGGTCGCCAGCACGAATAACGACCATGACCCATACAGCAGAAAAGATAGCTTGGCCGTTCTGATCGGGATGAAATCCTTAAGAAAAGCCAAGGACAGAGCCAGTCCTCCACTGGAGTATGTGAGAATGGCTTTATCGAAATTTTCCGAACTGGAAAGCTGACGTTTCCGTGCATCATCAAGAAACTCTTTAAACAGCTTTTGAGCTTCCTCGGACGGCACGTAAATTTCCAGGGTAGCGGAGGTATCCTGCTCGGATGAGGCAACGCTCTGTTCCGTCACTTACCGCTTCCGCCTCCGGCCGGTTTTGGCGGTACGGGTGGCATGTGAGACGTAGGAATGCCACCCTTGACCGGTGTACTTCCCGGACGGCTGGTGCCGATCGGTCTGGCTATCGGGGGAGTGGAAGGGCTCCGGTTTCCATTCTTAGTCGTGGTCATTGGCAAGAGTCCTGGCAATTGTTCAATTGAAAATATGTAATCTGCCACCGTATGCAGATGCAACATTATCCTACGAGCAGGGGATTTTTTCATCTCGTAGCGAACACTCGTAGCGGCTACGCCGGGAAAGTGTGCCCTTATTGCCATTCCTGGTCCAGACGAACTGCTCACAGACATCATTGCACTTGAGAACTGGCGCGCACTCGTGCACAGGCGTTCGGAAGACACGGCGAAGAAGCGTAAGGCCGGGCCGCCTCCGATTGCAGCCTAGACTGGTAGCTAGCCGCATCAACTGGATAAACCAATTAACCATTCTCTGTAATCAATTGAAAGTCCAACGCACGGTAGCATGGTTGCGATGCGAGATCGATACTCCGCACTCAAGGTATTGCGGCTTCGCGAGTATGAGACCGCAGCAGCCAAAATCCCCGAGTTCAAGACTCCTGCAATTGACGTATCGTCGCCATAGGCAAGAACAACCGTTGGGTACTGTTCGGAAAATCAATAAACCCGTATTTGCGATAGAACTTAGCGGCAGCAGCGTCTTTTGCATCCACGACCATCGCGTGGACGGCCATTACCTGTGTTGCGAGCAATGTACGATACATCGCATCCATAAGCAGGAACTCGCCCAAACCCGATCCCTGAGCATCACGATCGACAGCTAAACGGCCAAGCAGGACAGCAGGGACGGGATAGCGCGGTAGCTTCCTGGCCTGTTCCGCAGGCAGTTCATCCCGCTGGAAGCTCGTCGCACTCAGACTGTAATAACCGCAGATCGCCGTGGTTTCGGGCCGCACAGCCACAAAGACACGAGCAACATCCCGTTTGATGTCCTGCGACGCATGCTCTCGAAGATAGCGGTCAAGTTCAGCAGCGCCACAGGAGAAAACGGTGCGATCATGCACCTTGCTATCAAACGCCAAGGCTCGCCAGGGTAATGGCACGACTGTCATTCAGCCGACTTCTGATACTTGGCAAACGCCTTCCGCAACGCGGCATTCGGTGCGGGAGGATTGTTCAGAGCGTCGTAAAATACTTTCCAATCCGCCGCCGACATGGTGACGGCCTCGTTCTCGCGAATGACCTTTTCAGCCTCGGCCAAAGCCGTCGTCAGCACGAACTGACTCACCGTCTTATGGCGGTAGTTCGCCGCGCGCTGAAGCACGGTCTTGGCCTCGGCGTTCAGGCGTACCTGAAGCCGCTCATCTTTTGCTTCTACTATGCTGGACATGGCAAGCCTCTCGGGTTGGAGCGATAATTGTACTTCCAAATGGAGTACAATCCAAGATGCATCCTAGCCATTGGTACCTAGGTGTTAGAAGCGTAATGTTTGCATCTATGGGGACTGTTACCTAAACTGTTCCCTCGGATTTCATCAATTCTGAAAAGGTTCTTTATTTATGCTGGTTTACGCCCGTTTTGGGATCGTGCCCCGGGCCACCAGTTGCAATCAACCCAGTCGGTTTCGGCTGGGTTTTTTGTTGCCTGAAACTCCGGCATCGGCGCGCGCGCCCGTTCAACGCGGCTCAGGCGCCGAGTGAGTGGGCGCCTTCCGTTTCGATCGCGCCTCGGGCGCCGGCGTGCGGCCCGGATGGGCCAGCATGGCCTGGCAATCGGCGGCCTCGGTCGTGCCCGGATTCAACAAGGGCAGCAGCGCCGCGAAAGGCGTGGCCACCACGCCCAGCAGCGCAGCCGCGCCGGCGCGCAACAGCAGCGGCCCCTTGTAGACGCCCACGTCGGGGTGTGCGAACGTACCGTGCGCATATAGCGGGGTGCGCAGCGTAAAGACGCGCACCGACTTGTTCTTGGGCGTGACATCCAGGTTCAGCGCCTCGGTGGCCAGGTTGATGGTGCCGGTGACATCGACGACGGCATCGGTGGTGTCCAGCCTGAAGACGCGGATGCTCATCAGGCCGTCGCGCACGCTGAAATCGCTGGCCATGCAATTGAGCACCACCTGGCTGTCGCCGAACAGCTTGTTGATCAGGATGTTGGCCACATTCAAGCCTGCGGTCTCGAGCAGCAGGCGGCTGATCGTGCCCTTGCTGATCAAGGCGCGCACATCGCCGTTGGCGTGGCCCAGCAACGCGGCGATGGAGTTGCCCGCGCCGGCCAGCTTGGCATCCCCATGCAGTTCGCCGAAGCTGGCGTTCATGCTCTCGGCGCCCGGAAACAGCCGCTTGAGCTTCAGGTGCCGCGCCGTCAGCGTCATGTCCGCCTTCAAGGGCTTGCCGCGGCCATCGACGTGGATCACGGTGGCCAAGGTGCCGCCGGCCACCCCGAAGTCCAGCGGCTCCAGGCGCAGCACCCGATCGCTCAGCACGACATGGGTCTGGATGTGGTCCAGCGGCAATTCCTTGGAATGGACGATCTTCTGTCCCGAGAACCGGACGTCGGCATCCATCGTGCCCCAGCTGTCGGTGGAGATCGGATCGACCGGCAGCACCTTGCCGGCGGGCTGCCGCACTCTCTTGGCAGGCTGCAGCGCTTCCCCTTCGGCATTGTGAACCGCTTCCAGGCGCCGGGCCTTGCGCGCCGCGGAGTCGACCCCGACCAGCGGGCCCAGGTCCTTGAATCTCAGCAGCGATGACCGCAATTCGCCGCTCAACAAGGGGCGCGGCTTGCGGATCCGGTATTCGAGCGTGCCTTCGATGTCGCTCGCGCCGACCTTGCCGCGAAAGCCGGAATACGTCCAGGTTTCATGCCCGGGCTGCAGCGTGCCGACCAGATGGCCCTCGGTGCTGTAGGCGGGGGTGTTGGGCAGCACCACTCCCAAGATGGGATATAGATCGGCCATGGTCGCGCCTTGCAGCTTGAGCTGCACGTCCAGCGCCGCCAGGTCTTGCGGACGGGTCACCGAACCCCGGGCCTGGATCAGCGTTTCGCCGATCTTCACAGTGGCGTCGATGGGAAAGGGCTGGCCGCCCTGCTGCAGCGACAGAATGCCGCCGGAACTGCCCTGCCCCTGGACAGGCGCGCGGTTATAGCTGCCGCTGAGCTTCCAGCCCAAACCGTAGCCCTCGGAAGTCACTTGCGGCAGGCTGTTCAGGCTCGCCCGCAGGTCGAGCCGATTGGCGGCATCGCGCACCCGCACGTCCACGTCCTGCAACTGCAGGCGGCGCAGGTCGAAGCTCCAGTCCGACGCAGAGTCGGCGGACGGGGCCTGCGTCAGGCTCCAGTTGACGGCGCCGTCCTGGGCGCGCTGCAGCGAGGCCTGCGCCGCGGTGACTTGCAGGCTGTCGATGCGCGCCACGCGATCGGGCAATACCCAGGGGTCGACGACAACGGCCACATCGCCGGCCTGCAGCAGGTTCCCGTCGCCCTGGATCCATTGCGGATTGCCCACCACCAGGCCCTGGACCCGGATGCGCGGCAGCGGCAACCAGCCGCGCCAACCGGAACGGTCCTGAGGCCAGAACCAGCTGACGGACAGGTCCTGCATCGACACGGGCCGATGCAGCAGCTCGCTGAGCTGGCGATCCAGGGGCGCGCGCACCAGATTCCAGTTGAAGGTCCAGATGACCGCCACGCAAAGCGCCAGCGCGCCCAGCAGCGCCGCCGCCACCCATGTTCCGATTTTCACGTCTCTGCGCATTCTTGCTTCCATGCCAGATGAGCGACGCGGGCCGCCCGCTGTATCGAATGCTACGTAGGATGGGCGACGGCCGTACGAACAGAGAGTGACTTAATGCAACAACGCCGGCGCGCCGTCCCCGTGACCGGGCAATCAGGCCAGCGCGCCCGCCATCTCGGCAGTCACCTGGAGAAACCGGTCGATGTCTTCAGGCGTATGCACATGCAGAGGGGATATCCGCACGCCCCCGCTGATGTTGAACGAATCCAGCATCCGTTTCGAATAGATGCTGCCGGCGGTCCGCTGATAGACCACCACGCCGCGCCGTTCGTATTCCAGAACGACTTGCGAAGAATCGTGATCTCCCATGCCGATCATGACGATGAGGTCGCGCTTGCTCAGGTCGGGATAATCAAGATACACCGTCACCCCCGGGATATGCCGCAACCCGCGGACCGACCCGCCCCCATCCAGCAATCGTGACAGCAAGGCGCGTTCCTGCAGTTCGATCCGGGTCATCCCGCTCGCGAACAGGTCGCGGCGATCACGGCTATCGGTAAACCGCTCACCCAGCCAGCAGACATAGGAGACGATCTCGGTCATGGCCGCGAACTGCCAGGGCGTGCCGCTGCCCAGGCCCCAGAAGCCGGCATCCTTCCCATGGAGCTTGTGGTGCGGCAATACGGCGGCACGATCCGACAGCCAGGCCACCCCCGAGCCACGGGCCCCGAAGAATTTGTACGGTGCGATATTGATGCCGTCCACCGGCGTGCGTTGCAGGTCGATCAGGCCATGAGGCGCATGCTGGACGGCATCGACAAGAATGTAAAGATCCGGTTTGATGGCGCGCGCCCGCTGGACGATCGCTTCCAGATCCAGCTTCGCGCCCGAAATATTGGACGCGCAGATCACATTGAGCACGCAGGTGTCCTGGTCGACCAGGCGCACGATCTCGTCCACGTCGATGCCACCGGTATGGGGGTTGCTCCCCGCGACCCTCAGTTCCTTGCCCGACCGTTGGGCATACAGGGACATGGCGTCAAAAGCCGAAGGATGCTCCAGCACGGTGGTCACCATATTGGTCCCGGGAACGTTCTCCGAGATGGCGCGCACCATGTCGAACATGACCGAGGAAGCGGTCTGGGACGCATGAATGCTGCCGCCTTTCGCGTTCAGCATGCAGCGGAAATCCGCTTCCCCTCTGGCCTGGACATCCTGCAGGTGGCGCGCCACGGTGTGAACGCGCTCTATATTGTCCGGGATCGCATCCAGCTCGACCATGCGGTCGAGCACGGATTTCAAGCGGAAAGCGCCGCCAGCATTGTCAAAATACAAACGCTTCTGCCCCGCATGGTCATGATCCACCTGATGAAATCTGCTTTTGATCTCGGACGCCAGACATTCAGAAAAAAACTGATCTTGAAAAGAAGGCATAAGAAGCTCTTGAAAGATTATTCAAAACAGACACATCGCTCCGCCGCGCAGGCGGATCGATCAACCACGATCACCAGACACCGGAGGGACCGGATGCATCCTCACGCAATCAAGGTGGGCAACCAGGAGATCAAGGCGGGAAACAGGGCCATGACCAGCACAAAAATCACCATGATGGAGAAAAACGGCAGGGTCGCCACGGCGATACGCGACATCTTTTCGTTCGTCAGCCCCTGAATCACGAACAAGTTCATGCCCACGGGGGGAGTGATCTGCGCCAGCTCGATCACGATGACCAGAAAGATGCCGAACCAGACCTTGTCGTAACCGGCGGCCAGGATCAGAGGCACCACGATGGGCAGCGTCATCACCAGCATGGACATGCCCTCCAGAAACATGCCCAGCACGACATAGACCAGCAGCAGAAAAATCACCAGTTGGATGGGACTCAGCTGCATGGCATGTATCTTGGCCGCAATGGCCTGGGGCAGGCCCAGGAAACCCATGGAGACAGAGAGAAAGCCGGCGGCGCCGATGATCAGGCCCAGCATGCTGACGGTGCGCGCGCAGCCCATGCAGGCGTCCTTGACCGTCGCCCACGACAGCGAACGTTCGCAGGCCATGATCCCGCAAGTCGCGGCCACGGCCACCGAGGCGGCCTCGGAGGGGCTGGCCCAGCCGGCGTACATGGACCCCAGCAGCACCGACATCAAGATGAGGAACGGCAGCAGGGCGGGCAAGCCCCGGATGCGGATGCGCCACAGTTCCGCGCGCGTCGTGGCTGGCGCCTCGATCTTGGGCAGGAACAAGGAACGGATGGCCAGAAAGCCCATGAAGCTGGCGGCCAGCACCAGGCCGGGCACGATGCCCGCGGCGAACAACTTGAGGATGGACGTCTGCGTCAGCACCCCGTAGATGATCAGGATGATGCTGGGGGGAATCAGGAAGCCGAGCGTCCCCGCCCCGCCCAGGGAACCGAGCGCGACGGAACGGTCGTAGCCGCGTTTTTCCAGCTCGGGCAGCGTAATGCGTCCGATGGCCGAAGTCGTGGCCGCCGAAGAGCCTGACACCAGGGCGAACAAGGTACAGCCCAGCACGTTGGTGTGCAGCAGGCCTCCGGGCAGATTGCGCACCCAGGGTTCCAGGGACGAGAACAGATTGCGCGTGAAGGTCGAGCGATACAGCAACTCGGCCATCAGAATGAACAAGGGCAAGGCCACCAGCTCGGGAGAGGTGAGCGTGTTCCAGATCGACTGGGCCAGCAGATTGTCCACCGGCATGGAGCGGAACAGGTATAGATTGCCGATGGCGACTCCCATCAGGCTCAGCCCGATCCAGGCCCCCGCGCCCAGCAGGCCGAACAGCAAAATGATCGTGGTGATGATTGGCATGGGCTCTCCAGTCTCGGGCAATCAATCGGCGGTCAGGACCGCTTCGTGCTCGTTCAACTCGGCCGGGCGGCCCGTTGCGGCCTGGAACAGCCGCAAGGCCAGCTGAATGCTCAGCAGGACGGAACCGAAAGCCACCAGCGAGGCCGGATACACCAGGGGGATATCGTTGGTGGTCCCGGACGTGCGGCCGCTGACGCCGTAGCGCCAGGCCAGCGACACCAGGGCATAGCTCAGGAACACCGAGATCGCCAGGCCCGCGAACGTGCTGATGAGTTCGAAGCGGCGCGGGTTGGCCGACTGAAGCAGCGTGACGCGGATATGCCCGCCGCTGCGCAGGGTGAATGCCGCGGCCAGGAATATGGCCACGATATGCAGGTAGGCGGCGATTTCCCAGACGATGCTCAGGCTGGTGTTCAGCAGATTGCGGCTGAGGATCTCGCTGATCTGCAAGGCGGCGATGATGAAGATGAGCAGGCCGGCCAGGTACCCCAGTCCTCGGGAAAACCGGTCCACCATCCGACTCAGAGTATCCATGTGCGTCTCCCGATCGGCCCGCGTCGGCGCTCAGCGCTTCTGGTAGGCGTCCACCACGGCCTGGGCTTTCGGGCCCAGCTTGGCGATGGTGTCGTTGCGTATCGCGGCCGCCTTGTCGCGCAACTGCGCGCGCATCGCGTCGCTCAACGAGCCGTTGACCATGCCGTGCCCGGCCAGCTTGTCCATCATCACCTTGTCATTGGCATCGGCCTTGTCCCAGAATTCCGGCTCCAGGCGCCGGGCGACCTCGACGATGGCCTTGCGGTCTTTTTCGCTCAGGCTGTTCCAGGCATCCAGGTTCACGCTGATGACGTCGGTGTTCCAGGTCTGGCGAGTGGGGTAGCCATATTTCAGCAACTCCCAGAACGAGCCGTCCACGGCCGAGGGCGAAGACGTCGCCACCGCGTCTATGGTGCCGGCCGCCAGCGCGGGAACCACGTCGCTCCAGGGCAACTGGACCGGGCTCATGCCGATCGCCCGGAAGATCGCGGTCGAAGAACGATCGTACGAACGGATCTTCACGCCTTGCAGATCATCCAGCGACTTCACTTCCTTGCGGGTGTAGATCTGCTGCTGCGGCCATGGGATGCGGAACAGGATCTTCTGATTGTTGGCGGCATAGATTTCATCCAGCAAGGGCAGATAGGCCTTGCCGAAGTCTTTCAGCCCTTGAAAGTCGTCGATCATGAACGGCAGGGATTCCAGCCCCAGCAAGGGATTGAAACCCACTTGCTGGTTCAGCAGCATGTCGCCGATGGGCACCAGTCCATCGCGCACGGCGCTCAGCATCTCGGGGCCCTTGAACCCCAGCGAGCCCGAGGGATGCAGGGTGATCTGCACCTCCCCGCCCGTGGCCTGCTTGACCTCCTCGGCGAACTGCCCCACGTATTTGACGATGTAATTGCTTTCGGGCCAGGCCAGGGGGAGATCCCAGGTGGTCGCCGCCTGAGCGCCGGCGCTCGTCAGCATGCCCAGGGCGGCCGCGGCAAAAAAGGTCTTGATTCGGGTCGGTACCATCATGATGTCTCCAAAGTCATAGTGATCGGCCATGTGCTCATGGTCTGGTCTTGCCCGCCTCACTGGCACAGGGGCCTTTCTGACGAGTCTTGCGGTTGTCAAGAATTCTAGGGAAGATAGAGTATTCATTAAAGAGATAAATAGTTATAATTAACCATCTCTTTTATTCATAATAAAAAAGAATAGAACCCGATGGGAAAAAGGAATGGATCATGGCCATGGTGTCATTCAAGCAGCTTGAAGCGCTGTACTGGATCGCCGAACTGGGCACGTTCGAAAAAGCGGCCGCCCGACTGTGCACCACTCAATCCGCCGTTTCCAAACGCATCCAGGAACTGGAGAGCATCAGCGACATCGAAGTGTTCGACCGTTCCCAGCGCGGGGCGCGGCTCACCGAGAAAGGCGAAGAACTGCTGCTGCTGGCCCAGCAGATCCTGGGCTTGGGAGAACAGATCCTGCATCTCAAAAGCCAGCGCGCGCATCCCGCCAGGAAACTCAAGCTGGGGGTGACCGAACTCACCGCCTGGACCTGGCTCCCCCGACTGATCGTCGCCCTGCAGGCCCACTATCCCAAGATCATCATCGAGCCCGAAGTGGACATGAGCCGCGCCCTCTTCGATCGGCTGCGGGAAGGCTCCGTGGATCTCATCATCGTGCCCGAGACCTTCCGCGATCACGACATCGCCGCGGTGCATCTGGCCTCGGTGGAGAACATCTGGATGGCGCGACCCGGGATGATCAAGAAACTCGACCGGGCCCTGCGCCTGGACGAACTGGTGCAGCATCCCATCCTCGCGCAAGGCTCGCGCTCGGGCTCGGGCCTGCACTTCAATCGCTGGCTCAAGGAGCAGGGAGTGGGGATCTCCCGCCTCATCTCCAGCGACAGCCTGAACGCCATGCTGGGCCTGACCGCGGCCGGCCTGGGGGTCAGCTATTTCCCACGCGCCTGCTTCCAGCCCCTGGTCGACGCCGGCAAGCTGGAGATCATTCCGGTCACCCCGGCGCTGCCCCCCGTCCCCTATGCGGCCATGTACCGCTCCGACCGCCCCTCCGCCTTCATCGAAGAAAGCGTGGAGATCGCCAAGGGAACCTGCGATTTCTCGCGCCAACTGCAAAGCTGACCACTCGCATCATGTCCAGATCTCATCCCTCCACAGGCCATGGCGCGCTCCAATGCGCCCGCCTGGGCGAATACGCCGTCCTGTGCGACGCCGGCCTGGCCGGCGACCCCGTGTCCCGGCCCGATCTGCAGCAGCGCGTCTGGGCCGTGTCCCGGCGCCTGGGCGCCTGCGCGGACGTGCTCGAAGTCGTGCCGGGAATGAACAACTTCCTGGTGATCTTCAGGCACATGCCGCCGGACCTCGACGCCGTCCGCCGACGCATGGAACAGGCGTGGCACACCATCCAGGCCGGCAATCCGGATAGCCGCGAAGTCGTCGTCCCGGTGCGCTACGGCGGCGCATACGGTCCCGATCTGGACTCGGTGGCCCGGCACGCGGGCCTGGCTCCGGAGGAATACGTGCGACGGCACGCGGCCGGCCACTACATCGTCTACGCCCTGGGCAGCCAGCCCGGCTTCGCCTACCTGGGCGGCCTGAACCCCGGCCTGGCCGTGCCGCGCCGCCCCTCGCCAAGGCCCAAGGTCGAGGCCGGCGCCATCATGATAGGCGGCAGCCAGACAGGCATCCAGTCCCGCACCACGCCTTCGGGCTGGCACGTCATCGGCAAGACGCAGCTCGAATGCTTCGACGCCGCCCAGTCTTCGCCCGCCCTGTTCGCGCCCGGCGATACCGTGCGCTTCCAGGTCCAGGAGCTGCATACATGATCACGGTGACACGAGCGGGCTACGCGAGCTCCGTGCAGGACCTGGGGCGCCTCGCCCACCGCCACTTGGGCGTGGGTTTAAGCGGCGCCATGGACACCCTGGCCCTGTCGATCGCCAACCTGATGCTAGGCAACCCCGCCGGGGCGGCAGGCCTGGAGATCACACTGGGCAATGCCAGCTTCGCCTTCAGCGCCGACACCGAGATCGCGCTGACCGGCGCCCGCACGCACGCCATGCTGGACGATCAGGCTCTGCCGAACTGGTGGGCCTGCAGCGTGCGGGCCGGTCAGACCCTGCGGCTGGGAGAAACACAGACCGGGGTACGCAGCTACCTGGCGGTGCGCGGCGGCATTGCCGAAGCCCTCGTGCTGGGCTCGGCCTCCACCGACCTGAAAGGCGGTTTCGGCGGCCACCAAGGCAGGGCGATCAAACGAGGCGATCAACTGCCCCTGCATGACAGCCCGCCGCTGCGCCGACCGAATCCCGGCCTCGGCCTGTGCCCCTGGCTGCTGAACCCGTACGACGTCGCCTCGGGTGCCGAGGCGCATCCGGAACCGGTGGTCCACATCCTGCCAGGCCCTCAGTGGGCCGACATCGCGACAGAGGCGCGAAATGTACTGACACGGACGGCCTGGGCAGTATCGGCGCAAAGCAACCGTGTGGGCTGCCTGCTGGAAGGGCCCGAAATTCCTCTGCCGAACCGCCGCGAGATGCGCTCGCACGGCATCATGCCAGGCGTGGTGCAACTGCCGCCTTCGGGACGCCCCATGGTGCAGCTGTGCGACGGCAATACCAGTGGAGGCTATCCGGTCATCGCCACCGTGCTGCAGACCGACTTGCACCGCTTCGCGCAACTGCGCCCCGGGGAATGCGTGCGCTTCAGCCTGTGCGATCCCGCCCAGGCCCGGGCCATACACCAGAGGCACGAAAAATTCCTGGACGAAATCGCGAAGCGCTGCGAACTTGCCCGCCGGCGTTTCAGCTAAGCGCCCCCCGTTTCGATGAACGTCCGCAACAGAGAGAAAGGAGCCGACTTGAAAAGCATAGACCTCAACGCCGATCTGGGCGAAGGCTTCGGCGATTACGCCATGGCCGATGACGCCTCCCTGATGGCACTGATCACTTCGGCCAATATCGCCTGCGGTTTCCACGCCGGCGATTTCACCACCATGGCCCGCACCGTCGCCCTGGCGGCGCAGCACGGCGTGCGGATAGGCGCTCACATCGGATACCCGGATCGCCAGGGCTTCGGGCGGCGACACATCGCTTATACACCCGATGAAATCGCCCGCATGTCGCTCTACCAGCTCGGCGCGCTGGACGCTTTTGCGCGGCAAGCCGGCCTGCGCCTGAGCCATGCGAACTTCCATGGCGCCCTGGGCAATCTGTGCTTCGCCGACGAAGCCATCGCCCGCGCCGCCTTGTCGGCATTCAAGGACTTCGATCCCGACCTCAAATTCGTCATCCCGCCGCACACGGCGGCGCACAGGGCGGCCCAGGCGCTGGGCATCGACGTCGTGGCCTCGTTTCTCGCCGACCGCGCCTACACCCCGGAGGGCTTGCTGGTCGGCCGCGGCACCCCCGGCGCGGTCATCCACGATCCGGACGCCATCTGCCGCAGGGTGCGGCGGGTGCTGCTGGAGGGCGAGGTGGCGGCCATCGACGGCACCGTCCTGAAAATGCCGGCGGACTCGATCCTGGTGCACGGGGATACGGCGGGGGCGCTCGAGATCACCCGCAAGATCCGGCAGACGGTGGAGGATGCCGGATTCGAACCGCGGGGCTTCGGGCCGGACAGGCGCGGCTAGCCACAGGCGCTGCATGGGGGCTCTTTCCATTTCGGCCCCGCCCCGGGCACCCCCGGCATATGCTTCGACCCGCGATCACAGTATGCTTGACGGCATAGCCCGGAGCCGAACCTATAGTTTTCCATGCGGAAAAGAACCTACACGCCCGATGCCAACTTCATCGACCTCCTCATGGATGCGGTGTTCGCGGTCGATATCGACGCGCGGGTGGTGTTCGCCAGCGCCGCATGCGAACGCATCCTCGGGTACACGCCCGAAGAGATGGTCGGCATGAACATGTTCGACCTCATGCTGCCGGAAGACCGCGAACGGACCCGGCAATCGGTGACCGCGATCATGTCCGGCCACCCCCAGCTTCACTTCGAGAATCGCTACGTGCGCAAGGACGGACAGATCGTCCATCTCATGTGGGCGACACGCTGGTCGCCAGAGGATCAGGTGCGCATCGGCGTGGCGCGCGACATCACCGAGCGCAAGCACGCCGAGGCGATCCAGGCTGCGCTTTATGCGATCTCCGAAGCTTCCCAAGGCGCGCAGGACCTGCTCACGCTGATTCAGCGCATTCACCGGATCGTCGGCGCCCTGCTCCCGGCGGACAATTTCTCCGTCGCGCTATACGACGAGAAAACGGAATTGCTGAGTTTTCCATACTACGCGGACGAATACGACCGCAAGCCCGAACCCTACAGACCGCTGGCCGGGACGCTGTACGCGAGGATCCTGCAAAGCGGGCAGCCGCTCCTGCTGTCGCAGGAAACGGCCATGGCGGACGAACCGGGCGTGCATGCCGGCCCCCGTCCGCTTTGCCGGCTGGGCGTGCCTCTCAAATCGCACCAGGGCACCATCGGCGTGCTGGTGCTGAAGAGCTACCCGGGCGGCGCGCGCTACAACGAGAAAGACCAGGAATTGCTGCAGTTCATCTCCGCCCAGATCGCCACCGCCATAGAAAGCCAGCGCATGCAAGCCCGGCTTCAGCACATGGCGCAATACGATCAACTGACCGGACTGCCCAATCGCGGGCTGCTGTACGACCGGCTCAGGACGGCCCTGGCAATGGCGCGGCGGGAACGCGAACGGCTGTCCGTGCTGTATATCGACCTGGACCGGTTCAAGCCGGTCAACGACACCCTGGGCCACAGCGTCGGCGACCTGCTGCTGCAGGAAGTCGCCAATCGCCTGATGCAATGCGTGCGCGAGTCGGACACCGTGGCGCGTATCGGCGGCGATGAGTTCGTGGTGCTCCTCCAGCGCGCTCCCGAAGCCGGACAGGCCGCGGCGATCGCGGCAAAGATCCACGAAGCCATGAGCCGCCCGTTCATTCTGGACGGCCATACCCTGAGCATCGCGCCCAGCATCGGGATCGCGCATTACCCCGAACATGGCGAGCTTGCGCAACAGCTCCTCAAGCACGCTGACCAGGCCATGTACCTGGCGAAACACAAAAAGGCACCGAAGGCGGCCGGGTAGCCCGCCCGGCTTCTGATACGAACAGAACGACGATGACTGGGTTTCAGGGGCTTTTTCTGTCGACGCGCCCGCCGCCCGATGGCGCCGGCTCATCGGGGCAGGATCGCTGCGCCAGCGCCCAGGCGACGTGTTCGCGCACCAGGGCGCTTTCATGATCGGCGCGGCTCAGCAAGGCGGCGCGTAACGCCGGGGCCTGGCTCGCATCGGCCTGGCGCAGCGCATTGCCCAGCGCCACGGCGATATTGCGCAACCAGCGTTCGTGGTCGATGCGCCGGATCGGCCCGCCCTCGGTGCGCTTGAGGAACGTTTCCTCGTCCCAGGCGAACAGATCCACCAGCCGGCGGCCGACCAGCAGCGAGCGCTCATCGAAATCGGGCAGCTCCGTGGTCCGGGCGTATTTGTTCCAGGGGCAGATCGTCTGGCAGTCGTCACAGCCATAGATATGATTGCCCATCAGCGGCCGCAAATCCTCGGGAATGGGGCCGTGGTTTTCGATGGTGAGATAGGAAATGCAGCGGCGCGCATCGACCACGCCCGGCGCGACGATGGCGCCCGTGGGGCAGACGTCGATGCAGGCGGTGCAGGTGCCGCAATGGTCGCTGACCGGATCCGTGGGCTCCAGCGCGAAATCCACGAAGATCTCGCCCAGGAAGAACATCGACCCCGCATCGCGCGAGAGCACCATGGAATGCTTGCCGCGCCACCCCTGTCCGCTGCGGCTGGCCAGCTCCTTTTCCAGCACCGGCGCCGAATCCGAAAAAACGCGATAACCGAACGGGCCGACCAGCGCCTCGATGCGGCCGCACAGCTTTTGCAGACGCGAGCGCACGACCTTGTGATAGTCGCGTCCCCGGGCATACAGCGAAACCACGCCCTCGCCCGGATCCTCCAGCCGCGACAGTTCGCGCTCCCGCCAGTCGGGCGGGGTGGTGCCGCGCGGCAGGTAGGGCATGCGCGCGGTGATCACGCTGACCGTGCCGGGAACCAGCTCGGCCGGGCGCGCGCGCTTGAGGCCATGCCGTTCCATGTAATGCAGGTCGCCGTGGTAGCCCAGGGCCAGCCATTGCAGCAGAAGCGGTTCGGCCGAGGACAGGTCCACCCCCGAGACGCCGATCTGGGAAAACCCCAGTTCGCGCGCCCAGTCTCGTATCTGCTGAAGCCATTGGCCTCTGTCGGCGTCGTTCGGCAAGGATGGAATCAAAGGTGTCGCCATGCTGCTGCCAGTTCTGCGTGAATCGCGAGTTCGTCCTTCCGTATGATACGGCCCGATGGCCCGGGACCGCTGCGAACCATCCTGCCTATAATGAATGCTTCCGAGGAAAGCCGCCGGTTCCGGCGCCGCCCACGCAAGATCCATGACCACAAGATCCGCCCCCGATCTGGACAACGCCAGCACGGCCATCGCCCGCGTGCTCGCGGGCAGCCTGCAGGTGCTGTCATTCCCCAGCGCCAGCCACGTCTACAACCCGCTGATCTACATGTGGTCGGCGCACCGTGAATACTTGCAACGGCACGGCGCCCGGACGGGCCGGATCCTGCTGGTCGGCATGAATCCCGGCCCCTGGGGCATGGCCCAGACCGGCGTCCCCTTCGGGGAAGTCTCCATGGCGCGCGACTGGCTGGAAATCGAAAAGCCTCTGGGCGGGCCTCTGCCCGGCCAGCACGAAAAATACCCGATCACCGGTTTCGCCTGCCGCCGCAGCGAAGGCAGCGGGGATCGCTTCTGGGGTTGGGCGCGGCGGCGCTTCGACAGTCCCGCCCGGTTCTTCCAGGACATCTTCGTCTGGAACTACTGCCCCTTGCTGTTTCTGCGCCACAACCGCAACCTGGTCCCGGAACAATTGCACAAGGCCGAACGCGAGCCGCTGTTCGGCATCTGCGACGCGGCGCTGGGCGCCGTGATCCACGCCATCAGGCCGCGCGTGGTGGTCGGCATCGGACGCTTCGCCCATAGCCGGGCGCAGCTCATCACGGGGGCCGGCATCCCGACCGCCTACCTGCTGCACCCCAGCCCGGCCAACCCCACGGCCAACCGAGGCTGGGCGGACGTCGCCGACCAGACCCTGGCTCCTTGGCTGTGACAGGGCGGCAAGAACACGGCAGCGGGCGGGACCGACGCAAATCTTCACGATGAAGACCGGATATGAGACCCGGGCCTCACATCTCGGCGAACAGCCCCTCGAGGTCGACGTCCCCCGCCTGCCGGTCCAGTTCCAGGCTGCCCTGGACGTGGTCGAAGTGTTCCAGAATCAGCGCCACGGCGGCATCCGCATCCCGGCGGATGATGGATTCGGCGATGCTCTCGTGTTCATCCGCCCGGCAACTTTGCGTGGTGGACTTGCTGTACAGGCTGATGATCAGGCAGGTTCGCATGGACAGTTCGCGGATCGTGCGCAGCAAGGCGGCATTCTCGGCCAGGTCCGCAAGCAGCACGTGGAACTCGCCCGACAGCCGGATGATGCTAGGTTCGTCCGGGACGCGCCGCGCCTCCGCCTCCATGTCCAGGTGTTCCCGCAGCTTCACGGTCTTCTCGGCAGTCAGGGTGTCCGTGAGCTTGCGAACCGTGAAGGGTTCGATCAGGCGCCTTGCTTCGAAGACATCCCTGGCGTCTTCCACGCTGGGCTTGGCGACGTGCGCGCCGTGATGCGGCACGAGTTCTACCACCTGTTCGTACGCGAGCCGGGAGAGCACCTCGCGGATGCGGGTGCGGTTCACGGCAAATATCGTCGCCAGGCGACTTTCGGCGAGCTTGGTCCCGGGAGGGATACGGTGTTCGAGAATGGCGGAGTACAGTTTGGCGGCGATCTCCGCAGCACCAAGATCGCCTCGACGGTATCTGTTCTTCCCGGGTCGTGTCGTAGTCACTGGTTCATTTCTAGGTCGTAGGCGCCCTATTTTATCAATTCGGCGCGCGCGAAGCCCCTATCGATTTCCCGCTGGCTGCCTGCCCAGAAGCCTGACGATCGGCTCCGGCAGGCCCGCGTTGGGCTTGACGGGAGGCCGGGCGAAACTGCCCTTGCTCGCCCCGACGGGCGCCAGGCGGGCGAGCGTCTGCGCGTGGCACACCGCGCTGGAGACGCCATCGACGACGGGCACCGGCAACTGGTCCCTGACGCGGCGCGCCAGCCCGGCCAACGGGGCGCCCGCCAGAATGATGCTGTCCGCATGATCGTGCTCGACCGCATCGTTGCACAAGGCGATCAGCTTTTCGGCATGGTCTTCCTGGACGGATCCGATGTCCCTCAGCGGGCTCTCCAGATTGCGGATGCTGGCCAGCCGCGATATCAGGCCGTTGCGCTCGACGTTCTCGCGATACCAGGCGGTGATCCGGGACGAAATCGCGATGATCGAAAAGCGCTGCCCCAGCAGGCACGCGCTCATCAGGGCGGCTTCGGTCATGCCGACGACGGGGATGTCCAGCGCCTCGCGCAGGCCCGTGACGCCGGGATCCCCGAAAGCCGCCACGATCACCGCGTCGTGCGCCGGCGCATGCTCCGCCGCAAGGATGGAGGTCGCATAGCCGGCGATCAGCGATTCGAACCGGGTTTCGATGTAGGCCACGCCGAATTGCGCGGTCAGCATGGTGATCTGAGTATCGTCGGCCGCGGCGCGCCTGGCTTCGGCCTCGATGAGATCGCTGACGCTGGTGGAGATGTTCGGATTGATGACAAGCAGACGCATGACGGTTCCCTAAACTTGCCGCAGGCTTACGCCTGCGGCGGATCAATATCCCAAGGCGCGTGGCAGCCAGGTCACGATGGATGGAAAGATCATGCACAGAATCATGACGAGGAACTGATACGCGACGAAGGGGATGCATTCGCGGACGACAGGCCCCATCGGAACCCGAGTGATGCCGCAGACGACGAAATACAGCACCCCGACCGGCGGGGTCATCATGCCGATGACCAGGTTCAGCACGAACAGCAGGCCGAACCAGAGCGGATCGATGCCGAAGGTCTGCGCGATCGGCGCGAACAGCGGCACCAGCATGATGTACGCGGCGTTGGATTCCAGGAACATGCCGACGATCACCAGGAGGACCATGGTGGCGATCACGAACGTCATGGGATCCGTGGTCACGGACTGTATCCACTGCGCCAGCTGCTGCGGCACCATCTCCACCGCGAAAAGGAAGGTGACGGTGGCGGCGAAGGCGATCAGGGCGGCCACCATGGCCGACACGACAGCCGCTCTGAACAGGCAGCCGGGCACGTCCCTGAGTTTGAGCTTGCGTGTGGCGAAGAAACCGATGAGCGCGGAATAGACGACCGCCACCGCCGCGCCTTCGGTCGCCGTGAACAAGCCGCTGATGATTCCGCCAAGGACGACGATCGGCATGAGCAGGATGGCGTAGGCGCGGCGCAGTTCGCGCAGCGCCACCTTTGCATTGAACGGCTGGCCGGTCAGCGGGTACTTCCGCTTCCAGGACAGATAGCTGGCGATGCAGATGAAGCCGGCGCAGAGGATGACGCCGGGAACGATGCCCGCCATGAACAGCCCGCCGACCGAAACGGCGGAGCCGGCCATCAAGGCATAGACGATCATCGCATTGGAGGGAGGGATGATGGGGCCCAGATTGGACGCCGAAGCGATGACCGCGCAGGAATAGGAATCGGGATAGTATTTGCGCAAGGACGGGACCAGGGCGCTGCCCAGGGCGCTGGCGCTGGCCACCGCGGCGCCGCTCACCGCGGCCAGGATGGTGCCCGCGACAATGGTCACGTTGGCCAGGCCGCCGTGCACCCGCCCCACCAGGCTGTTGGAAAACGCCACGAGGCGCTCCATCATGCCCGCCTTCACCATCAGTTCACCGGCGATGATGAACAGGGGGATGGCCATCAGGGGGAAGCTGTTCACGGCGTAGAGCATGCGCTCAGCCAGCATGGTGACCGGGAAATCGCCAAGATACAGCGCGCCCAGCGAAGTGAACCCCAGCGCGAACGCCAGGGGCATTCCCAGGAACGCAAAGACAATGAACAGCACAAGCATGACGATTGTCATAGCGTTTTACCTCCCCAGATCGAAGATCCGCCCCAGGCGAACAGCACGAGGTGCAGCAGGGAGTGGGCGGTGCAGGTCAGAATGGCGATGTAGAAGATCGCGGCCGTGATCGGCAGCGTCGGCATGAGTTGTTCCCATTGCCCCTGGGCGGCGCTCCAAGCGGCGACCGTCACGGCGGCCATGAGGACAGCCGCGGCAAGCGACATCAGCCTGAACACCAGTTCCTTGACGGCGGGCGCCATGAAACTGACCATCAGGTCGATGCCGACGTGAACCCCGTACTTGATGCCGTGAGGGATGGCGAGGAACATCGCCCAGACGAAAAGCAGGCGGGACAGCTCATCGGCCGAGTCGATCGAGGAGTTGAGCACGTGCCGCCAAAGCACCTGGGCGGTCACGATGATCGTCATCGCGGCCATGGTCACGATGATCAGGCCGAAAGAGGCTCGATCGACCCCCATCACGACACGCTGCAGCGCGCTCCCCGACCACTTGGGCGGCACGGGGGCGCTGCGCGTCTCGTTGGAGCTATCGACGGTTTCCGCGCCGCTCACGCGCCCACCTCGGAGAGCACGGCGTCGATGACCTGCGGATCAATGTTTTTCTTGACCTTTTCGATCACCGGCAAGGTCGCTTTCTGCATTTCCTTGCGGGCATCGCTGGTGATTTCCGTATATTGCATGCCGCGCTTGATGAGCTCGTCCTTCCACTTCATGGCCTGGGTCGCCGACTGATTGCGCTGCCATTGCATGGCCGCATTGGCCGCCTTCAGGACAATATCCTGGTTCTCGGGGCTCAGCTTGTCGAAGGTTCGTTTATTGGCGACGAACACGGCGAAGTCGAACAAATGCCGGCTGCCCGATATGTACTTCTGGACTTCATTGAAACGGCGCGTGGCGATGCTGTCGTAAGGATTTTCCTGCCCGTCGAGAACGCCTTGCTGAAGCGCCGAATAGACTTCGCTGATGTCCATCGACACCGGGTTCGCTCCCAGGGCCCTGAAGGTGTCCAGATGGACCTGATTCGGCTGCAGGCGGATCTTCAGGTCCTTGAAGTCCTTCAGTTCGGCGATCGGGCGCACGTTGTTCGTCACGTTCCGGAAGCCGAGTTCACCAAAGCCCAGTCCCTTGAACCCTTTGGCCGCCATCTTTTCATCCAGGATCTTGCCGACCTTGCCGTCCACCACGCCGTAGGCCTTTTCCCGCGAGTCGAAGATGAACGGCAGGCTGATGGCCTCGAATTCGGGGACGACCCGCGAAAGATAGGCCACGCTGAGCATCGTTCCGAACGTCGTCCCGTTCCTGGCCTGGTCGACGTTTTCCTGGGCGCCGCCGAGCATCATGTTGGGGAAGAGATCGATCACGAGCTCTCCCTTGGTGTTCTTCTCCACTTCCTGCTTGAAGACTTCCATCGCTTTGGAAATCGAATGTTCGACCGGGAAGTTGCCCGTCACGCGCAGGTGCTGGGCGGCCAGGGCCTGCGGCGCGGGCATCATGCCCAGCAGCGCAAATCCCACCATTGTTCCCTTGATTGCTGAAGTAATCCTCATCGCATGTCTCCCTGTAGAGCTGGTTGCGCCATATGTTTTCCGGCTGGGCTGTCGATGCAGGTCGCTGATGGCGGTAGTTATGTGTATTGCCCATGGCTTCGATGAAGCGGCGACTGCATTCCCGCACATAGTATTTTGCCGATCCATTTGAGAACATAAGTGTTAACACTTAATTCAACAATTAATTCGTACAACTGTGTCGAAAACCTTGGTATGGTACGCAGACCCAGACCGGCGGGCGTCGCAACGCGAGTCCGCGGCTGGCTCAACAGCACACCTCGGGAAGCGGGCTCATGACGATCATGATTACGGGAGGGGCCGGGTTCGTCGGCCTCAATGTCGCGGAACAGCTGCTGGCCGCCGGGCGGCACGTGGTGTCCTTCGGCCTGGAAGCGCCGTCGGCCGCGTTTGTGGACAAAATGGCGGCCGGACCCGGCGCCATCGACGTCGAACTCGGCGACGTGCGGGACCGCCAGCGTCTCATGGAAGCGATGCGCCGACATAAGGTGCGCCTGCTGGTGCACGCCGCGGCGATCACGGCGGGCGCGGAACGCGAGGCCCGGCAGCCGGATCTGGTCGCGGCGGTCAACCTGGGCGGCGCCATCGAGGTGCTGGAAGCCGCCAGACAATGCGGCGTGCGGCGGGTCGTCCAGCTGAGTTCGGGCTCGGTCTTCGGTTCTTCGGTGAAGCAGGACGGCAGTCTGGATGAAATCGACGACGTGCCGGTGCCCGAAACGCTGTACGGCATCACCAAGTACGCCGCCGAAAGAGTCGCCATACGCTATCGCGCCACCGGAAGGCTCGACGTCGGCGTGGTCAGGGTGGGAACGTGCTTCGGACGCTGGGAGCACGACACGGGTCAGCGCGACACGCTCAGCATCCCGTTCGGCCTGATGCGGCTGGCCCAGGCGGGCAAGCGCGCCGTGTTCCGGAAACACCTGCCCGACGACTGGGTCTACGCCACGGACGTGGCGGACGGCATCGTGCGGATCCTGACCAGTCCCGACGCCCTGCCCCAGGCGCTCTACCACGTCTCGTCGGGCCGCCGCTGGTCCGCGAGCGACTGGTGCGACCGCCTGGCGACGGTCTACCCGGAATTCTCCTACGAGATCTCCGACGAACCATCGGCGCTGAACATCGGGGTCGCCGCGCCGACGCCCCGCCCGCCTTTCAGCATCCGGCGGGCGCAGGCGGATTTCGGCTACGTCCCGCGCTTCTCACCGGACCTGGCCTTCGCGGACTACATGGCGTGGGAGCGCGCGGCCTGAACAGGGGGGGACGCCGTTCGGCTGGCCATCCAGAAGGAAGAATCAGGAAGGTGGTCCGTGCGGGTGGTCGACACTAAGCGTTGAGCACTACTCAAAGGCCGTTGCCGCCTCACCCCCGGTCAGCCCAGTTCTCTATCTCCAACGCCGGCACGCGCGCAAATTCCGACACATTATTGGTCACCAACACCAAGCCTTCGCTGCGGGCGTGACCTGCAATGTGCAGATCATTCACCCCGATAGGCCGACCCAGCTTTTCAAGAGCCGCGCGTATGGAGCCATAGTGCTGCGCAGCCTTGGCGCCATATGGCAATATTTCAACGCGGCCGCAAAAATCTTCGACAACGGCCAGGTTCTCGCTGACGCGCCTGCTTTTCTCCGCGCCATGCAGAAGTTCCGCCAAGGTGATGGAAGAGATCGCCATGCGACTGGCATTTGCATTGAAAATAGGCAGCATTTCGACGGGGCGCTGCTTCAGGACATAAATAACAATATTGGTGTCCAATAAATAGCGCAGCATCAGAGCGCTTCCCGCTCTGATTGGTGCTGGCTGGCACGCTCAGGCATGAAATCATCGCTGACGGCAGAACCATCCCGGAAAAAACTGTCCCAGGACTGCCCCAGGGGCGCCAGAATGCGCTCATTCCCTCTGACTCGGACCTGCACCTTGCTCACGCCCTCGGGCAGACGCACTTCCACTGGAAGACGGACTGCCTGGGTGCGGTTATTGATAAAGACGGTACCAATGGACATATCGCCTCCCTTGGATGCAATGTCAGTACGTATATAGCAATTGTATATAGCTCGGTGCCCACAATCAAGCGCCGGCGATTCCGGGGGCCCCTGAAACAGAGGGCTTACCCACGAACCAGCTTGAACGAGCGATAGGCGTGAGGTATTTGGCCTGGTAGTGCGCCAGAAGCTGTTCCAGCACGAGACGACAAGACATGCGTAGGCTCAGGATCTCGCCTAGAGCACGCCTGCCGCGCTCACACGCCGGTGGCCAGCTTCGCCATGACGACGATGATGGCGATCTGCATGACGCCCTGGCTGGCGACCACGTAATAGAACCGGCTCATCATGCGCCCGATCTTCGGGCCGTCGGGGGCGGGTTTCTGCAATTCGAGACACACCCGCACGCTGGTGGGCAGCAGATAGCCCAGGCCCTGGATCGTCATCAGCGTCACCAGCGCCAGCGCCGCGGCGATCCAGCCGAACTGGGGCCAGGGCAATTGCATGAATCCCATCTGGACCGCCAGGAACCAGCCCGCCGTCCCGGTCATGACGGACAGGGTCGGCATCAGGAACAGGGTGACCGGCGTCAGCCGGATGATGATTTCCTTGCGCACGGGGATCGACACGCTGCGGATGATCGGGCCGATGACGAAGCCCATGAACAGGTCGATGCCGGTCCACAATACGCCGCTCATGACGTGGACCCAGTCGAGAAACCAGAAATTCCCGGCGAGAATGGCCGCCACCAGGACGATCAGGGCCGCCGCGACATACCAGAGGTAGTGCCACCGGATGAGCTCCGGCCGCGAATCCGCAGGCGTAACGAGCGATGCATCCATGGATCCTCCGCTGTCATATTGTCCTCGGCATCGGACGATCTCCGGATTTTAAGCCTGAACCCTCCGTGGAGGAACATGTCGATCATGGTTTGCGCAGCGCCCGGTCCGCCAATGCCGGCCCCGGGGACGGCTAGAATATCCGCATGAGCATTCATGAATTCCGACCCGAGTCCCTCCCATGACCCATGGATCCCCGGGTCGACGCCCCCGCACGGGCGGGATGCGTCGTGTGGCCAAGGCGCCTCCCGCGCAACCCCGCCTCCTGGTGCTGAACAAGCCCTTCGGCGTGCTGACCCAGTTCAGCGACGACCAGGAGCGCGCCACGCTGAAGGACCTCGTCGACGTGCCCGGCGTCTATCCGGCGGGGCGGCTGGATCGCGACAGCGAAGGCCTGCTCCTGCTGACGAACGACGGCCGGCTGCAGGCGCGCATCGCCGATCCCCGATACAAGATGGCGAAAACCTATTGGGTTCAGGTCGAAGGCCAGCCGACCGAGGATCAATTGCAAGGTCTGCGCACCGGCGTGGTTCTGAAGGACGGCCCCACCCTGCCCGCCCAGGCCCGCCTCCTGGCGGAGCCACGGCTCTGGCCGCGGGATCCCCCGGTGCGATTTCGCAAAAGCATCCCAACCGCGTGGCTGGAAATCACGATTCACGAAGGGCGCAACCGCCAGGTGCGGCGCATGACGGCCGCCGTGGGCCTGCCGACCTTGCGCCTGGTGCGCATGAGCATCGGGCCGTGGAGCCTGGAAGGCCTGCAGCCCGGCGCGTGGCGCGAGGTCGACCCGTCGTGACGCAACACCGGCACCCGATCCAGGAACAGGACGTCGAGTTCACCGCCATCCGGGCCCAGGGCGCGGGCGGTCAGAACGTCAACAAGGTGTCGAGCGCCGTCCACCTGCGCTTCGACATCCGGGCGTCCTCGCTGCCCGAAGCCGTCCGCGAACGGCTGCTGAGCCTGCGCGATCACCGCATCACGGCGACGGGGGTGATCGTGATCAAGGCGCAGTCCAGCCGCAGCCAGGCTCAGAACCGGCTGGAGGCGCTGGCGCGTCTGCAGGAACTCGTCGACCGGGCCGGCGCCACCGCCGCGATACGGCGCCCCACCCGACCCACGCAAGGATCCCGGCGCCGCCGCCAGCAGGCCAAGACCGAACGCAGCGCCACCAAGCAGTTGCGCGCCAAGATCACGGGATACTGATCGGTCGGCGGAAGGCCGCCAAGGCCCGCTGGCCTAAAATGTGCGCTGTTTTTCAGCCGAAAGATCCGTTGCGGGAGCAGAGTCATGAAAACACAGGAATTCGGCGCGACCGGCCGTCAGGTCGCCGTGCTGGGCCAGGGCAGCTGGTACATCGAAGACGCCGACCGCCGCGAGGCCGTCGCCGCCCTGCAGCGCGGGATCGATGCGGGCATGACCCATCTGGACACGGCCGAAATGTACGGTTCGGGGGCCGCCGAGGCCGTCGTGGGCGAGGCGATTCGCGGACGGCGCGACGAGGTCTTCCTGGTTTCCAAGGTGCTGCCGTCCAACGCGTCCAGGACGGGCGTGATCAAAGCCTGCGAGCGCTCCCTCAAAGCGCTGGGCACGGACCATCTGGACGTCTACCTGCTGCACTGGCGCGGGGCCGTCCCTCTGGAAGAAACCTTCGAGGCGTTCGAGGCCCTGCGGCAGGCCGGAAAGATCCGCGCCTTCGGGGTCAGCAATTTCGACGTGGAGGACCTGGACGAAGCCCTGGCCATCCTGGGTCCGGGCAAATTGGCCTGCAACCAGGTGCTGTACCACCTGCGGGAACGGGCCATCGAACACGCCGTCATCCCCTGGTGCCGGGCGCACCAGGTCGCCGTGGTCGCCTACAGCCCCTTCGGGCACGGAGACTTTCCCGACGAGGCATCCGCATCGGGACGGGCGCTGCGCGCCGTTGCCGAACGCCACGGCGCGACGCCGCGCCAGGTGGCGCTCGCCTGGCTGACGCGGGAAGCCGGCGTGTTCGCCATTCCGAAGGCGTCGTCCGTCGCCCACGCCCAGGAAAACGCGAAGGCCGGGGCGCTCGACCTGACGCCCGCCGACCTCGGCCAGCTGGACGCCGCATTCCCCAGAGGCCGGCGCCCCGCCTACCTGCCCATGATCTAGGCCCGCGCACTTGCCGATCGGCCGCCGACCGCGCACCATGAGGGATCGCTCGATACCGCATCGACACCCATTCCGAAGAGAGACCGAGATGACTGATCTGTTCGACAATCCGATGGGCCTCATGGGATTCGAATTCGTGGAATTCGCCTCGCCCGCGCCCGACGTGCTGGAACCGCTGTTCGAGAAACTGGGCTTCACCCTGGTCGCGCGGCACCGGTCCAAGGACGTCCTGCTGTATCGGCAGGGCGAGATCAATTTCATCATCAACCGAGAACCCAAGAGCCCGGCCGCCTATTTCGCGGCCGAACACGGCCCTTCCGCCTGCGGGCTGGCCTTCCGCGTGAAGGACGCCCACCACGCCTACCAACGGGCGCTGGACCTGGGCGCGCAGCCGGTCGAGATCCCCACGGGGCCCATGGAGCTGCGCCTGCCCGCCATCAAGGGCATCGGCGGCGCGCCGCTGTACCTGATCGACCGCTTCAAGGACGGCGAGTCCATCTACGACATCGATTTCGCCTTCCTTCCCGGCGTGGACCGGCATCCCGAGGGCCATGGCCTGCGCATCGTCGATCACCTCACCCACAACGTGTATCGCGGCCGGATGGAGTTCTGGGCGGGCTTCTATGAACGGCTCTTCAACTTCCGGCAGATCCGCTATTTCGACATCACGGGCGAATACACCGGCCTGACGTCCAAGGCCATGACGGCGCCGGACGGCAAGATCCGCATCCCGCTGAACGAAGAATCCTCCAAGGGCGCCGGACAGATCGAAGAATTCCTGATGAAGTTCAACGGCGAAGGCATCCAGCACGTCGCGCTGCTCAGCGACGACCTGCTGGACACGATCGACAGGCTGCGGGCGGCCGGCGTGCCGCTCATGACCGCGCCGCTGGCCGCCTACTACGAGATGCTCGAGGAACGACTGCCCGGCCACGGACAGACGGTCGCCGACCTGCAGGCCCGGGGAGTGCTGCTGGACGGTGACACGTCCCACGGGCAGCCGCGCCTGCTGCTGCAGATTTTCTCGGAAACCCTGCTGGGCCCGGTCTTCTTCGAATTCATCCAGCGCAAGGGCGACGACGGCTTCGGCGAAGGCAATTTCAAGGCGCTGTTCGAATCGATCGAACGCGACCAGATCCGGCGGGGCGTGCTCGGCAAGGAATGACCGGTCGAAAGAAACGGCGTCCAGCGGATCACTACATCGACGGCAGTTCTCCCCCAACCATGAAAATGACACATAAAGACTCATATTCATGATATTTATCATTATTTGTTTCTTTCAGTTTCAATCCCTATAATGAGCCCTCGTCACGAGGGCAGCCAAGGCTGCCTCTCCCCTTTATCCAGGAAGCAGCCTCATGTCCAGATCACTCGCCATCCTCGCTTGCGCAACGCTCACTGCCGCCACGTTGGCCGGCTGCGCCACGGAACAGTCCCAAGCCCTGCAAGTCCAGACCGTCGCATCAGCAGGCACCCCTTACCAGGGGGTCCGCAGCCCGATCTCCGTCGGCAAATTCGACAACCGCAGTGACTTCCTGCGCGGTGTGTTCTCGGATGGCGTCGACAGATTGGGCGGTCAGGCCAAAACCATCCTGGTCAGCCACCTGCAGCAAACCGGCCGATTCCAAGTGATGGATCGCGAGAATCTCTCGGAAATCGCCCAGGAATCGAAATTCAACAAGAGAACCGCCCAGATCAAAGGAGCTCAGTACGTCATCACGGGTGACGTCACGGCCTTTGGCCGAAAGGTAACCGGCGACCATCAACTGTTCGGCCTCCTCGGACGTGGCAAGAAGCAAGTCGCCTATGCCAAGGTGAATCTCAATGTCGTGGATGCGAACAGCTCGGAAGTCGTGTATTCCAGCGCGGGGGCGGGCGAGTACAGCCTTTCCAATCGCGAAATCGTGGGCTTCGGCGGGACCGCTGGATACGACTCGACACTCAACGGCAAAGTCCTGGATCTCGCGATTCGAGAGGCCGTCAATCACTTGGTCGAAGGGATCCAAAGCGGCGCCTGGCAGCCCCAAGGCAAGTAAGGGCGCTCATCATGTCGATCACACACGTCACTGCGCTTGTGAAAACACAGCGGCCTACAGCCACACGCATCGTTCGACTGGCGGCCCTATGCATCAGCAGCGGGCTGCTGGCTGCCTGCGCGCAACAACGGACCATGTACAGTTGGGATAGCTATCAACCCGCTGTCTACGACTATTTGCAAGGCGATGAAGACCCTGCCGCCAAGGCGCTGGCCATGGAGAAAAACATCGAAACAGCGCGCTCCGGTAATAAGGCGCTGCCGCCGGGTTTTCACGCTCACCTCGGACTGCTGTATCTGCAGCAGGGGAAAGGCTCACAGGCTATGGAGCAGATCCAAAGCGAGCGCACTGCATTCCCGGAATCCGCCCCATTCATGGATTTCCTGCTTCGTCAGAACAAAGGATCCAACGATAAGCAGGACGTCTCCATGACTACCCCCAACGGTCGACAGGCGCCAGCCACCGCCCGTTCCGTTGAACCCACCAAGGCCAAGCAACCGTCATGACGCGAACACTCTATAAACACTTCCGTCTGCTGGGCACGCTCGGCGTCATTCTGCTGACCGGGTGTGCGGCGCCTCAGCAGCAAGTCGACTACACGGCTTTTCGCGAAAGCCGCCCTGCGTCCATTCTGGTGCTGCCGCCACTCAATGAGAGTCTGGAAGTCCAGGCATCCAACGCTGTTCTCGCGCAAGCCACGCTGCCGCTGGCCGAATCCGGCTATTACGTGGTGCCGGTAGCCGTCATGGCCGAGACATTCCGCCAGAACGGCCTGACAACTCCCGCCGACATCCAGGAACTGCCGGCAAAAAAACTGCACGACATCTTCGGCGCGGATGCCGCGCTGTACATGACGGTAAAGAACTACGGCTCCTCATACGCGGTGATATCCAGCACCACACGGGTATCCATTGACGCCGAGTTAATCGACCTGCGCTCGGGGGCCAAGCTCTGGGCGGGCCACAAGGAATTAGCTCAAAGCAGCGGCAGCGGGGGTGGACTGATCGGAATGCTGGTCAACGCCGTTGTCACTCAGATCGCCAACAACTTGTCGGATCAAAGCTACCATGTAGCAGGCACAACCAATCTGCTGCTGTTATCAGCGGGTCAGCAGGGCGGCATCCTCTACGGGCCAAGATCCGCCAAATACGAGCTTCGCTAGCGCATCGAGGCGGCAACCGGGCCGGATGCTAAGATTCGAACCTGCCTACCCTTACTCTGGTATCCGCCTTGAATTCCCGCCAACTGTTCGGCCTCGCCCTGCTGACGCTGATGTGGGGCTTGAACTGGCCCGTGATGAAGCTGGGCCTGCGCGACTGGAATCCCCTGTGGTTTCGCACCGTCACCATGGCCGGCGGCGCGCTGGTGCTGCTGGCCTACTACTGGCGGCAAGGCGTTCCCCTGCTGCCGCGCGGCGCGAAGCAATGGCGCAGCGTCGTCGTGCTGGGCCTGCCCAACGTCATGGGCTGGCACGGCCTGTCCATCATCGGAATCGATCACCTGCCGGCCGGCCGCGCCGCCATCCTGGGCTTCACCATGCCCGTGTTCACGGTCCTGCTGTCGGTGCTCTTCTATGGCGAACGCTTCACCTCGCGCCTGGCCCTGGCCGTCACGGCGGTATTGATCGCCATCGCGCTGCTGCTGTGGAACGAGATCAGCACGCTGGCCGGCAGCCCGGTGGGCATCGCCTGGATGCAGGGAGCCGCTTTCTGCTGGGCGCTGGGCACGGTCTGGATGCGGCGGGCGAACCTGACGATGGCGCCCGAAACCCTGGTGATCTGGATGCTGGGGCTGTCGTCGCTGGGGCTGGGCCTGCTGGCCTGCATCCTGGAACCGGCGCCGCAATCCTTCCCCAGCGGGACCATGTGGGCCGTGCTGCTGTGGTCGATGCTGCTGAATTACGGCGCGGCCCAGATCATCTGGTTCGCCATGGCGCGCGCGCTGCCCGCCTCCACCAGCGCCATGAGCGTCACCGCGATTCCCATCGTCGGCATCCTGAGCAGCATGCTGATCGGCGAATGGCCCAGCTGGCAGGACGGCCTGGCCGTCGTTTGCGTGGTGGTGGCCATCAGCGCCGTCCTATTGCGGCGCAACTGAACGGAGACTCCCATGCCCAATCCGCCCGATTCGCCGGACCTGCGGCCCGATCCGCTCCTCATTCTTCCCTCCGACGGCGCGCCGGCCCAGCTCTTCGTCGTGCTCCACGGCGAATCCGCCGAGCCCGGCCAGATGCTGGAGTTGGTCGCGGCCATCCGACAGGCGTTTCCGCTGGCCGTGATCGTCCAGCCCTACGGGCCGTTCGGCGCGCAAGCGGATCGCCGCTGGATCGCCGAATGCGCCCCGGACGCGCAGGCCTACGTCGGGCTGATCGCGGACGCCGGGGCGGCGCTGGCCGGGGAAGTCGCAGCCTGGCAGAAGCTGCATGGCCTGAGCGGCGAACAGACCGCGCTGGTCGGGTTCTCGGAAGGCGCGGCGGTGGCGCTGGAAGCCGTCTGCTCGGTCCCCGGACTCGCGGGCCGGGCGCTGCTGTTCTCCACGCGTTTCGCCACGCTGCCCGAGACCGCGCCGCGCACCGCCACGCTGCACCTGCTGCACGGCGCGGAGGACCGCGTGGCGCCGGCGGGGCAGGCCCGCCAGGTTCACGCGCAACTGGCGGAACTGCAGGGCGACGTGACCCTGGACATCGCCTCGAACGTCGGCCATGAGCTGCACGAAGCGCTGATCCGGCAGGCGATCATCCGCCTGCAGACGTGCGTGCCTCTGCGCAGTTGGGAAAGCGCCCAGGGCGAACCCAGCCTGCGCATCGACGAGTACAGCGCGGACGACCCGCAGGACGGCGAGGATCCCGGTTCAGGAACGCTGCACTGACGACCGGCTTTCAGGGGCTCGAAGGCTGCAGCACGATCACCGCCATGCCGGCCAGCGCGATGCCGGCCCCCGCGAGGTCCCATCGGGTCGGCGCGATCCCGTCCACCCAGCACAGCCAGGCCAGCGCCGTGGCGACGTAGACGCCCCCATAGGCCGCGTAGGTGCGGCCCGCCGCCGTGGGATGCAGCGTCAGCAGCCAGACGAACAGCCCCAGCGACAGCGCCGCCGGCGCCAGCAGCCACCACGGTTTGTCCTGCCTGAGCACCAGCCACGGCAAGTAGCAGCCGATGATTTCGGCGACGGCCGTGACCGCGAACAGAAAGGCGATCTTGAGCAACTCCATGACGGGGCCTGCCGGCCGCCCTCCAAGGTCATCACGATGAGGCCTCAGCTTAAACCAACTCCGGCGTCCGGGTCCCGGGACCGATGATCGCAAGGCCCGCTGACGCGACGCGCCCGTTCAGTCTTCCTGCGCGAAGTCGCCGCTCCCCAGCTCGGTGACGCCATCGGTCGGCGTATTCAAGGACTGCTCGACGGCGCGCTCGATCCGGTCACGCCCGCGCTCGAAGGCATTGAGCAGCGCGCCGCCCGTCGCATCCTGGGCGCCGAAGGATTCCTGCAACGCCTCCGCGGAAATCTCGTAAGCCCGTTTTTCATCCCCGTTATGCCAGAAGAAGCGGATATATCCCTCGACATATTTCGCTTCCGTCATCTTCGCGAATGCGCTCATGGAAGCCTCCTTGGCAGTCGGACCACAGATCGTTTCATGGTAGGACTTATGGCGCGCGGCGGAAGATATCGAATGCAAGCGGCCGTTACCACGCGCCACCGCCGGAAGGACCCGGCATGCCACTTGCTGCATGGCGTGCAGGCCCCCTTTCCGGGCCTCATGCCAATCTTATGGAGGCCATCATGACCCAATCCAGACTTGCCCAGGCGCTGGCGCTGACCACAGCTGTGTTGACTTTGGCGGCATGCGGCTCGCCCCACCGCTACCAGAACACGGCCGACGTCGACACCATGGATTCCGCCGTCAGCGGACCGACGAACTACCGCGGCACGGAAAGCGGCGCGGCCAACGCCGGCAACAACGACGCAATCATCAACTCGAACGTCATCAACGCGCTTTCCTCCGTGCCGGGCCTGCAGGCATCGAACCTGCAAGTGGGCACGCTGCATGGCATCGTCACCTTGCGCGGCACCGTCGCCAATCAGGCGGCGGCCCAGAGCGCCGTGCAGACGGCGCGCCAGGTTCCGGGCGTGCAGACCGTCAACTACGATCTGCAGGTGCGCTGAAGGTCCCATCCGGCGCGTCGGGAGTGTCGGGAAGCCCTGTGGCTTCCCACCTTCCCTGGCGCCACCGCCCGGGGGCGCGGCCGACGTGATCGCCTCCCGAGTCCTGCAGCACGCGGCGCGCCAGTTCTTCCCGGTCCGGCTGCGCGCGCACCACCAGCAGGACGCCCGAATCGCAGACTCCGGGGGCGGCGGCCGAGTCGCGCCGGGGGCTCTGACGAGCGCGCTTGCCGCCCATCCACAGCGCCCCCCACAGGGCCCCCAGGTAGGCTCCGGTGCCCGCCCCGGCGACCACCAGCAGGATAGCGTCGTTCAGCCGCCACACGATGAAGCCGCAGACGACGGCGAACAACAGGCCGATCCCGGCAGCCGCAGCCGCGGTTCCCCACTGCATGGCGCGGACGTCGTCGTGCGACTGGCGCGCCTCGTACCCTTCCAGATAGAAAGTCGTGATGTCCTCGTCCTGGAAGCCGTTCGCATGCAGCTGTCCGGCCGCGCCTTCGGCGAGAGAAAATGTGTCGAACCTTGCGGCCACGATGACAGTCATCTCGGCGCTCCTCATTTCTCGTCCGACTTGTGGTCCGGCATGTCCCGGGTGTCGGTCTCGGCCAGTTCGAGCAGTTCCTTCTCCGACATCGATTCATACATGGACTTGGACGCGCCTTTCAGTTCGCGAACCTTCTTTTCGCCGCGCTTGGCCGCCAGGGCGATGCCCGCCGCCTGTTGCTGAGCTTTCGATTTTGCCGGCATGTGAATCTCCTTCGTCAATCAACCCGACAGGCATCGGCCAGCAAATAGCATTCCCGCGCCCCCACGCCCCGCCCGGAACATGCCCGAACGGACGATTGCTGATAACCCCGGGTTATGAAAAGCTATGACAAAATGCCCGCATATCACCAAACCAGGAGACACCATGCAACGCGACACCATCGCCATCCACGGCGGCTTCGCCGGCGACCCCCAGACGCACTCCGTCGCCGTGCCGATCTACCAGACCACCAGCTACTACTTCGACGACACCCAGCACGGCGCCGACCTGTTCGACCTGAAGGTGCCGGGCAACATCTACACCCGGATCCAGAACCCCACGACGGACGTCCTGGAAAACCGGGTGGCCCAGCTGGAAGGCGGCGCGGCGGGCCTGGCGTTCGCATCCGGCATGGCGGCCATCACGGCGTGCGTGCTGACCGTCGCCAAGGCGGGCGACAACATCGTGGCGACCAGCCAGGTCTATGGCGGCACCTACACCTTCCTGCGCCACACGCTGAAGGACCTGGGCATCGAGGCCCGGCTGGTGGACGGCCGCGACCCGCAGGCCTTCGCCCGCGCCATCGATGACCGCACCCGCCTGGTGTATTGCGAATCGGTCGGCAACCCGGCCGGCAACGTGGTGGACATCGCCGCCCTGGCCCAGATCGCCCATGCCCAGGGCATCCCCGTGGCCGTGGACAACACCGTGCCCACTCCAGCCCTGTGCCGCCCCATCGAACACGGCGCCGACATCGTCATCCACGCGCTGACCAAATACCTGGGCGGACACGGCACCAGCATCGGCGGCATCCTGATCGACGCGGGGCGCTTCCCCTGGAAGGACAACCCCCGCTTCCCGCAATTCAACCAGCCGGAACCCGCCTACCACGGCGTGGTGTATGCGGATGACTTCGCCGCCGTGCCCTTTGCCGGGCGCGCCCGCACCGTCGCCCTGCGCAACACCGGCGGGGCCATTTCGCCTTTCAACGCCTTCCTGATCCTGCAGGGCATCGAGACCCTGGGCCTGCGCATGGAGCGCCATTGCCAGAACGCGCTGGCCCTGGCCCGCCACCTGCAACAGCACCCCAAGGTCGGCTGGGTCAATTTCGCCGGCCTGGAAGACAATCGGGATTACGCCCTGGCGCAGAAATACATCGACGGCGGCATCCCCTCGTCCCTGTTCAGCTTCGGCGTCAAGGGCGGCATCGCGGCCTGCACCCGCTTCATGGACCGGTTGCAACTGGTCAAGCGCCTGGTGAACATCGGCGACGCCAAGACCCTGGCCTGCCATCCGGCCACCACCACCCACCGCCAACTGACGGAAGAAGAGCTGAAGACGGCCGGCGTCAGCGCCGACCTGGTGCGCCTGTGCGTCGGCATCGAGCACATCGACGACCTGATCGACGACGTCGACCAGGCCCTGGCCGCGGCCTGATCCGGACGCGGCGACCGCCGGCGGGCGGGGTCGCCTCGAAGGCGCGGCGGGCGGCGCGGCGACATTGTCCTGTAGACTACAGGCTGTTTCGCACCGCCTCCGCCGCTCCTCATGACCATCGCCTCCGTCCGCCAGTTCTTCTCGCAACACGCTCCGGACATCCACATCCTGGAATTGGGGCAGAGCACGGCGACGGTGGATCTGGCCGCCCGGGCGCACGGTGTGGCGCCGGGCCAGATCGCCAAGACCCTGTCGCTGCGGGTCGGCCAGGACGTCATCCTGGTCGTGGCCTGCGGCGACACGCGGCTGGACAACAAGAAACTGAAACAGGCCCTGGGCGGGCGCCCGAAGATGCTGGCCGCCGACGAGGTCGCCGCCCTGACGGGGCACCCCGTGGGCGGCGTCTGCCCCTTCGGCCTGGCGCAGCCGCTGCCGGTGTACTGCGACGTGCGGCTGCGCGAATACGACATCGTCATGCCCGCCGCCGGATCCCTGGACAGCGCGGTGCGCATCGCGCCCCAGCGGCTGGCCGAACTGGCCGGAGCCGCCTGGGTCGACGTCTGCCAGGAGCCCTGATGGCCGGACTCGACTCCATGCCGTCCGCCGGACGGCCCCGCTCCCGGGACGGGAATCTCTTTCCGACGGATACTCCATGAACCGCCATCTCCTGCTGCTGACCGTGTGTCAGGGGCTGTTCCTCATCAACAACGTCACCTTCATCGCCATCAACGGCCTGGTCGGGCTGGAACTGGCGCCGCATGCCTGGATGGCGACGCTGCCCATCATGGGCTACGTGGTGGGCGGCGCCCTGGCCGCGCCGCTGGTCGCCGCCACGCAGATCCGGTTCGGCCGGCGCGGCTCCTTCCAGATCGGGCTGGCGGTGGCGCTGGGTTCCGCGCTGCTGGCCGCGCTGGCCGCACAATACCGGCTGTTCTGGCTGCTGATGGCGGCCACCGTGGTGGCGGGCTATTACAACGCCAACGGCCAGCTGTACCGCTTCGCCGCCACCGAACTGACCCGGCCCGACTGGCACGAAAAGGCGGTTTCCCTGGTGCTGGCCGGCGGCCTGCTGGGCGCCGTGGTCGGCCCCAACCTGGCCAACTGGACCCGAGCCGTGCTGCCCGTGCCGTTCGTGGGCGCCTACCTGGCCCTGTCCGTCGTGGCGCTGCTGGCCATGGGCCTGATGGCCCTGATCCGCTTCCCATCCGAACCGGCGAACCAGCGGCACGCCCCGCAAGGGCGCCCCATGAGCCAGATCATGCGCCAGCCCGTGTTCTTCGTGGCCACGCTGGGGGCCGCCATCGGCTACGGCGTGATGAATCTGCTGATGGCCGCCACGCCCCTGGTGATGGACGTCCACCGCTTCGAATTCGGCCACATCGCCGCGGTGCTGCAATGGCACGTGATCGGCATGTATGCGCCCGGATTCTTCACCGGCCACCTGATCCGCCGGTTCGGCGTCCTGTCGATCATGGGGCTGGGCGTGCTGCTGATGGCCGCCTGCATCGCCGTCGCCCTGTCAGGCACCGACATGAGCCACTTCATGGTGGCGCTCACCCTGCTGGGCGTCGGCTGGAACTTCCTGTTCACCAGCAGCACGGCGCTGGCCCTGCGCGCCTACCGGCCCGAGGAAAAGGATCGCGCCCAGGCAGCGATCAATTTCTGGGTCTTCGTGACCATGGCGTTCACCGCGTTCACCTCGGGCGCGGTGGCCACCACCAGCGGCTGGGCCTGGCTGAACGTCGGGGCGCTGCCCGCCCTGCTGCTGGTCGCGCTGACCCTGCTGTGGCTGCATCTGTGGCAGCGCAAGCAACCCGATCGAGGCCTTCCCGCCTAAGCGATGTCGTCCGTGCGCAGCCAGCCCGTCAGGCTCCAGCGCACGGCCCGGGACGGCAGGACCTCGTGGGGCATGACGCCGCTGACGAAGACCGCCAGCCGGGCGCCCAGGGGTGCGAAGCGCTGGATTTCCGCGTCCGGGTTGTAGGGGTCGTACAGGCACAATTCGCCGCCGTGGGCCGGGTCCCAATCGGCGTTCAGGTACAGCACGATCGAGACCTTGCGGTGATCCGTGCCGCGATGCTGATCGATGTGCTTTTTGTAGCCCGCGCCCGGCGCATAACGGGCGAAGTGGAATTCCTGGCTGCGCAGGCCCATGCCATAGCGATCATTGAGCACCTGACGGAACTGCGCCATCCAGGCGAAGAACGCATGGCCGGCCAGGCTGGAGGCCGGCGGCACCCAGCAGATGGAATCTCCGCGAACGGAGGGCTGGCGGGCATCCTGGGCGCCACGGCCGATCTCGCCGCCGGAAAACCGGCCGGCTTCCCAGAGCTGACGAGCCTGCGCCAGCAGGTCCGCCTGCCAGGCCGGGGCGATGGCGGTATCGGAAATCGCCCAGCCTTGCTGATTCAACAAACGGATGATTTCGTCGTAATCGTTCATGGTTCCTTGCCGTTCATGCCGCATCGGCGGTGCGGGAAAATTCTACCCCGGGCCGCGCCCCGCGATCATTGCAGGGGCAGGGAAAACCGGGCGGCCCAGCCATAGTCGCCCGACGTCAGGTTGCGGGTCGTTTCCAGGCGCACTCTCAGGTATGGGCCATAGCGGAAACCGTGAACCAGCCCGAACTGCTGCTCCAGCGGCTGGTCCAGACCGTCCTCCAGGCGTTCCCGCCGCTCGAAGGAGCCGCTGAACGAACCCCAGCGCCCGGCCGCCAGATCGATCTGCCACTGGTTGCGGATGCACTCGCAAGCGTCGTCGAGACCGTACGACGCCAGATCGGCGTAGCCGGCTTGCTGCCGCACATTGACCCAGGACACATCCAGCCCGGGCCGCAGCCCCAGGGTATAGCCAAGCTGCCGGCGCAGCCCCTGTCCCTGTCCCTGGTCCTGGCGCGCATCGGACACGCCCGCGCGCCAGGCGCCCAGGGAGCCCGTCGAATACGCGCCCCCCACCCCCAGCACGGACAGGCCCCGCGCCTGCTGCAGCCGCGACACCAGCGTGGCCTGGCGGTCCAGCGCATACTTGGCGGACGCATCGACGGCCACGGCTCCATAGCTCAGGTCGCCTTCAGCGGCCGGGCGCGCATTGCGCGCATCCAGTGCCCCCGCCGCGACCGCGTAATCCCACGCCCCCGCAGGCAGATCGCCCGAGGGCCGCAGGCGATACACCCCCACGCCCGCCAGGGGCACGGTCTGCCCCCAGGCGGGGAGACGGGCGTCGAGGCTGCCCAGCGTCACGCCGTAGCCGGACGAACTGAGATAACGCCAGCGCCGCTCGCCCAGGGACCAGGAATCCAGGCCCTGGGACGCCGGCGGGGCGAACAGGTCCCGCGCCGTCAAAGGCATCGTCGCGTCACCCGGCACGCCCCAGCCGCGCATGCCGCTCGCATCCGCCCCCGGCAGGTCCAGGAACAGGGCCTCGTAGGGAATCCATTGATAGACGACCGCGGAATCGTCGCCGGCCGAAGCGTCGTCGGCTGCGGGGTCCACAGGACCCAGAGGCTGCGGCACGTCCCGGGGCACGTCGGGCACCGCATAGCGCTGGGGGGACAGATCGATCAGCCCCGCGCCGCCCCTCGCGGCCTGCTGGGCGCGGGCAGCCGAAAGACCGGCGCCGCATGACAGCGCCGCTGCAACCAATAGCCAGACAATCCTGTTCATTCACCGAGGGGGAAGCGTGTTCTTGAAACCGGGGCGCCTGAGCGCCCCAGGATTCAAGTGTACTATCCGGCCCGCATGCCTTTGAAGCGTCGGCCGGCATAGGCCGCCAGCAGCACCAGGCCGGTGGAAATCAGGATCATCACGATCCCCAGGGCGGACAGCTTGCCCCACAGGCCATCGTCGGCGAAATTCAGGATCTGCACGGCCAGGACTTCGCTGCCCGGACGCGACAGCACCACGGACACCGTCAGTTCACGCACGAACATGGTCGCCATCAGAATCCAGGCGGACACGATGCCGGGGACCACCAGCGGCACGATGACGCGCCGGAAGGTCGTCAGCGGCCCGGCCCCGCACACCAGGGAAGACTCTTCCAGGTGGGCATGGACCTGCACGAAGGCGCTGGCCAAGGGCCGCACGCCGTATGGCAGGTAGGTGGCGACATAGGCCAGCAGCAGGGCAGTCAGGGTGGCGTACAACGGCGTCTGCACGAAGAACCACATGAAACCGATGCCGATCACGATGCCCGGAAACGAGAACGACAGGAAACTGAGGGATTCCAGCAGACCGGACGCCCGGGTGCGGATCTTGACGACGACATAGGCGATGAACAGCGACAGCATCACCCCCAGCGTCGCCCCGACAATCGCCAGGAACAGGCTGTTGCGCAAGGCCAGCAGGGATATCGGATCCTGCAGGACCTCGACCCAGTGATTCCAGCTCATGGAGGCGAAGGCCTGGGCGCTGGGCACCATGGAATACGGCACCAGCGACGTGTAGAACAGCACGGCGACGGGCAGGACCACCATCAGCACGCTGAACAGGCCCACGGCGGCGAACAGCGGCAGACGGGCGTTCTTCAGTTCGATCACGGACGGACGGTAGCCTCGGCCCGAAATCGTCACGAACTTGTCGCCCGACGCCGTCAGCGCACGGTACAGCACGATGAGACCGATGGAGACCGACAGCACGCTCATGCCCAGGGCAGCCGCCTGGCCGTAGTCAGGTGCGAAGCCGGTGGAGATCATTTCATACAGGTAGGTGGCCAGCACGTCGACCCGCCCCGGCATGCCCAGCACCCGGGGCACCGCATACGACGCCAGGCTGCGCACGATCCCCAGCACGAAGGCCGCCAGGATGGCGGGGCGCAGCACGGGCAGCGTCACCCGCCACAGGGTGCGCCAGACCCCGGCGCCGCCCACGCGCGAGGCCTCTTCCAGCGCGCCGTCGAAAGACGCCATGGCCGGCGCGATGATCAGGTAGGCGATGGGCATGTTCAACAGCCCCTCGACCAGGATCATGCCTTCCAGGGTGTAGATGTCGAAAGGCGACGCGGACAGGCCCAGGAAGTCCTTCAGGAACAGATTCAGCAGGCCGTTGGACGGGTTCAGCAGCAGCGCCCAGCTGACGGAGAACAGCAGGTGCGGGATCATCATCGGAACGATCGACAGCACCGTGAACAGGGACTTGCAGGGAATGTTGGTGCGGGTGTTCAGATAGGCCAGCACCAGCGCCAGCAGCGTGGCGAACACCGTCGACCCCAGGACGAAGATCACGGTGTTGCTGAAGACTTCCAGCAGATGGGGGTCGGTATAGGCGGCGACGTACTTGGCCGTCGTGAACTGCCCGAACGCCGTCAGCCCCTGGGAAAAGCTGCCCAGCAGCAACATCAGCACGGGGCACAGCGTCAGGAAGCCGACGATGACGATCAGGGACCAGGTCAGGCCCGGGCGTTTGGGATTCATCGGCCCGCCCTATTCCATGACCAGCAGGCAATGCTCGGGCGCCAGCATGAAGCGCACCGCGTCCCCCGCGGCGGCCGCCACGCCCGGATCCACCCGCGCCAGCAGCAGCTGGTCCTGGACGCGGACTTCCGTCTCGTAGACCTCGCCGACGAAATCCAGCGTTTCCAGGCGCCCTTCGATGATGTTGGGCGGCGCGCCCGCCGCATCGGCGCCGCCCCCGCCCCCTCCGGCGTCGACACGGGACAGCAGCAGGAATTCGGGGCGGATGCACAGCGTGACGGAGGCGCCCACCGGAAAGTCGCGCTTCTGGCAGCGCAGGACGCCCAGGGGCGACTGCACGACCGTGGCGTCGGGTTCCTGGGCCTGGACCGTGGCGGCGATCAGGTTGGCGCGGCCGATGAAATCCGCCACGAAGCGGTGGTCGGCGTTGAAATAGATCTTCTGCGGATCGCCGCGTTCGACGATGTGGCCGCCATTGAGCACCGCGATGGAGTCCGACAGGGCCAGGGCCTCGACCCGGTCGTGGGTGACGTACACCGCCGTGATGCCCAGCTCCGTCAGGAAGCGGCGCAGGATCTTGCGGGTTTCCTCGCGCAGCTTCGCGTCCAGATTGCTCAGGGGTTCGTCGAACAGGATGACCTTGGGTTCGGCCACCAGGGCACGCGCCAGGGCGACGCGCTGCTGCTGCCCGCCCGACAGGCGCGTGGCGGAACGGCCTTCCAGGCCTTCAAGCTGAACGAACCGCAGCGCCTTGAGGACCTTTTCGCGGATGGCGGCGCGCCGCTCGCCGCGCACCTGCAGGGGATACGCCACGTTGTCGAACACATTCATGTGCGGCCAGATGGCATACGTCTGGAACACCATGCCCAGGCCGCGCTTTTCCGGAGGCACCGAAATCCGCTTGCGGCCCGACCACACGACCTGGTCGCCGATGCGGATTTCACCGTCATCCGGCGTTTCCAGCCCGACGATGCAGCGCAGCAGCGTGGTCTTGCCGCAGCCGCTGGGGCCCAGCAGGGTGAAGATCTGGTTGGCGGGAATGTGCAGGTCGATGCCGTCCAGCGCGCGGACGGTCCGGCCTTCGGATTGGTAGGTCTTGACCAGTCCTTCGATATGAATATCCATGCGTTTACCGGGCGCCGAAGATCTTGCCGAATTCCCGGCCCCATTTTTCGATCTCGCTGTCGGGCAGATCGCGCACCGGCAGGACCTTGACCTGATCGATGCCTTCGATATCCGGATACACGCCCGGAGCCAGCACGTATTCGCCGACCTGCTTGGCCAGCAGCGTCATGGCGTCCTTGGACAGCCAGAAATCCATGAAGGCCCGCGCGGCGGCCGGCCTGGGGGCTTTCCGGGGAATGGCGATGGCCCGCGGCGTGCCCAGCAGCGGCTGGCCGCTGCGCGGCCCCCAGTCCAGCGGCGCGGGAGCCTTCGTCACGACGTACTTCGGCATGGAGATCGCCACCAGTTTTTCGCCGCTTTCGATGGGCGCCGGCGTGGGGCCGAACGAGGCCACGAACATGGGCTGGTTGGCCGCCAGGCCCTTCAGATACGCCATCCAGTCGGACTCGGACTTGAAGACCTGTTCCTTCAGGCCGACCAGCCAGGAAATCGTGGACGAGTGATTGGCCGGATTGGCCATGACGATCCGGCCCTTCCATTTGGGATCGGCGAGATCTTCGTAGCGCTGCGGCGCATCGGCCTTTTTCAGGTGCTGGGTATTGAACAGATAGGAGACGTATTCGATCCCGAACAGCGTCATGCGCGGGTCTTCCACCGCCCAGTCGGGATAGCCCTTGGCGGACGGAGACTGGTACGCGGCCAGCACGTCGTGCTCTTCGAGCAGGCTGAGCATGGGACGCGGCGCCTGGACGACGTCGGCCAGCAATTTGCCGGCATTGTGTTCGGTGACGATCGTGGGAATGAATTTGGAACTGGAGATCCGCGTGTACTGGCCCTGGAGGCCGGTGGCCGCATCAAAGGCCTTCATGACGCTGTCGACCGACGTGATATTGGCGTAGAAGACCGCCTTGCCTTCGGCCTTGGCCTGGGCGGACACGCCCTGCGCCCAGGACCGGGCCGGCAACGCCCCCGCCATGCCGGTCAGGCCGGCGGCGCCGGCCAATTTCAGGAATTCACGCCGATCCAGTGCATTCATGGATGTCTCCGGAAGTTGAAATTTTTATGACGACAGCGGCAGTGTGACCGAAATGACGGCATTTTGCCACCCGGCCCGGTAGCCCCGGCCTGCCGGGAAGCCCGTAATATATCGTCAAAGGACAAGCAGGAATGCACGCATGGGCAGCACGAACTTCAAGGATCATTTCTCCAGCGGATCCGCTGGTTATGCGACCTACCGGCCGACCTACCCCATCGGACTGGTGGACGCCCTGGCCGGCATCAGCCCTGGCCTGACGCGCGCGCTCGATTGCGGGTGCGGCACGGGACAGCTGTCGGTGCTGCTCGCCGAACGCTTCAAGGAAGTCATCGCCACGGACGCCAGCGCGGCCCAGATCGAGAAAGCCCGGCTGCGCGACGGCGTGACCTACCGCACCGCGCTGGCGGAAGACAGCGGGCTTCCCGACGCCAGCGCGGATCTGATCACGGTCGCCCAGGCGGCCCACTGGCTGGACCTGGACAAGTTCTACGCCGAGGCGCGGCGCGTAGCCCGGCCGCAGGCCGTCGTCGCGCTGATCTGCTACGGTGTGCTGCACGTCGAAGGCGCCGTGGATGGCGCCGTACAGCGCTTCTACTACGACACGCTCGACCCCTACTGGCCCATCGAGCGCCGGCACGTGGAAAACGGCTACCGCAGCCTGCCCTTCCCGTTCGAGGAAATCCCGCTGCCTCCGCTGGCCATCGAAGTGCAGTGGCGCCTGGACGATCTCATCGGCTACCTCAACACCTGGTCGGCGGTCAGGGCCGCGGAAAAGGCGCTGGGGTCGAACCCCGTGGATGCGCTGGCGATCGCCCTGAGCCGGTCATGGGGCGACCCGGACACGCCGCGCCGGGTCGCCTGGCCTTTGGCGATCCGGGCCGGCCGCATCCCGTCATGACGGGACCGCTCCGCAGGCGTACCGGCCCTGAAGGCCCGGTCTTGCATTTCCACCGCTTTTTACCGAGGATCCAGCGATGAGCGATCTTTCCACCTGCGACGCGCCGGTCAAGGCAACGTACATGCGAGGAGGCACCAGCAAAGGGGTGTTCTTCACGCCCGACGACCTGCCCGCAGCCGTCAGAACGCCCGGCGCGGCGCGCGACCGCTTCCTGCTGCGGGTGATCGGCAGCCCCGATCCCTACGGCAAGCAGATCGATGGCATGGGGGGCGGCTCCTCCAGCACGAGCAAGGTCGTCCTGGTGTCCCGCAGCGCGCGCGGCGACTGCGACGTGGACTACCTGTTCGGGGCGGTCTCCATCGAATCCCCGGTCATCGACTGGAGCGGCAATTGCGGCAATCTGACCGCGGCCGTAGGGCCGTTCGCCATCGCGCGCGGCCTGGTGGACGTGCCGGCGGACGGCGTCGCGGCGGTCCGCATCTGGCAGGTGAACATCGGGAAGCGCATCATCGCCCACGTCCCCGTGTCCGGCGGGAAAGTCGTGGAGGCCGGCGGATTCACGCTCGATGGCGTCACCTTCCCCAGCGCGGAGATCCGGCTCGAGTTCCTGGACCCGGGCGCGGACGAGGACGGCGCCGGCGGCGCCATGCTGCCGACGGGACGGGTGCTGGATGAGCTGGAAGTTCCCGGCGTCGGACGGATCGCGGCGACGCTGATCAACGCCGGCAACCCGTCGATCTTCGTGGCGGCGCGGGACCTGGGGCTGCGCGGCGACGAGACCCAGGCGGAAGTCAATGCCGACCCCGAACTGCTGGCCCGGCTCGAAACCATCCGGGCGCACGGCGCCGTGGCCATGGGGCTGGCTGCCAGCGCGGAAGACGCCACGCGCAACAGGCCCCACACGCCGAAGCTGGCATTCCTGGCGCCCCCGAAGACATTCATCGCCGCCGGCGGCAAGCAGGTCCCGGCCGACGAAATCGACGTGCTGGCCCGGATCATGTCGATGGGCAGGCTGCACCACGCCATGACGGGGACCGGCGCCGTCGCCATCGCCGCCGCGGCGGCCATCCCCGGTACGGTGGTGGCGCGCCTGGCGCGCACAGGCGCGGGCGGACAGATCCGCATCGGCCATGCCTCCGGCGTGCTGGCCGCCGGCGCGGAAGCGCGAAAGACCGACAACGGCTGGCATGTCTCGAAAGTCGTCACCAGCCGCAGCGCGCGCCGGCTGATGGTCGGCGAGGTCTTCCCCGCGCCGCAGGCGCCGGGCGCCTGAGCTCCCGCCCCCGTTATCCGCGGGGCGTCACAGCCACTTGATCCGGCGGAACTTCCAGTACAGCAGCCCGCAGAAGGCGGCGGTTCCGGTCAGCATGGCGGGATAGCCGTAGGTCCAGCCGAGCTCCGGCATGTCGTGGAAGTTCATGCCATAGATGCCGGCCACGGCCGTGGGGACGGCCAGGATGGCGGCCCAGGCGGCCAGCTTGCGCGTGATGTCGGTCTGCTGCATCTGGCTGATCATCATGCTGGCCTCGAAGGCGAAGGCCAGGGCCTCCCGCAGCCCGGCGAGCCCTTCGACCACGCGCTGGATACGGTCGGCGACTTCGCCGAAATAGCCCCGGCTGTCGGGGTCGATGTTGCGGGTATCGACGCGCGCCAGGCGCCGGCAGATTTCCACCAGCGGCGCAATGGTCGTCTGGACGCGCAGCAGGTCTCGGCGCAGGCGGTACAGGTGGCGGATATCCTTCTCGCGGAAGCCGCGCAGCAGAAACTGGTGCTCGATGGATTCGACCCTGGCCTCCAGATGGTTGAAGGCCTCGACATAGCGGTCCGCCATCAGGTCCAGCAGGGCGGACGCCACATAGTCGCTGCCGCGTCCCAGGAATTCCGGCGAATCGGCCAGCAGGCTGCGCAGCGCCAGGTGCGATCCGGTCGCATGGCGGCGAATCGTCAGCAGATAGCCCGGGCCGATCAGGATCTGGGTGTCGCCGAAACTGGGGCGCCCATTGACGATCTCGACGGTGATGGCCACGACCAGCGTCAGCCGGTCGTACTCGATGACCTTGGGCCGCCGGTGGGGCTCGATGATCTCCTCGATGGCGCGGGCCGGCAGGTCCAGGCGCTCGCCGACGGACTGCATCAATTCCGCCGTCGGGTCCTTCAGGCCGACCCACAGCAAGCCCGCCTCCGTGGCGGCGGTCCCCAGGTCGTCGAGCCCGACGTCCTGCGGCGGCTGCGAGGCCGTGTACAGGATCGACGCCACGGCGGATTGCCGGAAAGCGTCCAGCAGGTCCCTATCTTCTGTCGTCATCGCACCCCCGGATACGTTCAGCGCGGCCAGGCCCGCAGGAATGCCAGCAGCACCTGGGCCGAATTATCCGCCGCGATGTGCAGGAAGGCGTTCATTTCGTTTTCGCCCGGCCCGCCACCCGCCAGGTCGCTGAGCGACCGGAAGGCGATGAAGGGGACCTTGCTGCGCCAGGCCACCTGGGCGCAGGCGGCGCTTTCCATGTCCAGCACATTGGCCTGGAAGGTGCGGTAGGCATAGCGGCGAAAATCGGCATTGTCCACGAAGGCCTGGCCCGATACGCCATTGCCGCCCACCACCAGGCGGGGGCGGTCGGCCACGCAAAGGCCCTGGCGGTCGCAGGCCCGCAAGGGCACGGTCTCGATGCTGCGGGCCACCGACAGCATCCGCGGATCCGCGTCGAACCAGAACTTTTCCTGGATCCGCGCGGATCCCGCCTGGCGCACGCGCACGTCGCGCGGCTGCATCATGCCGTAAGGGGCGAACGGGGACAGCGTCTTGGATGCGGGCGCCTGATACCGGCCGGGGCCGGTTTCCCGCATCATCACGAGTTCCAGGTACTGCCCCCAGCGCGCCGGGACGCTGACATCGCCGATGCGCAGCTCCGGATTGACGCCCCCGGCGATGCCGCTGAACACCAGATGGCTGACGTTGAAGCGGTCGAACAGCAACTGGGTGTTCATGGCGGCATTGACCATGCTGATGCCCGACAGCAGCAGGACGACCGGTTGTCCTTCCAGGGTGCCGGTCGTGAAATCCACGCCGTCGCTCGTGATCGCATGAGGCTGCCGCAGCCGTTCGCGCAACAGGGCCAGTTCCGGCGCGAAGGCGGACATGATCGCCATGCGCGGCGTGTCGTCCAGGCGTCCCGCCGCCGGGGCGGCCGCCGCCTGACCGGCGGACGGCTCGGCGGCCAGGCCGCGGACCGGCCAGCCGCCCCAGAGCATGGCCGTCAGCAGCAGCGCCGCGCATAAAAGCCGGCCTGGCCCGATGCGGGCCGGCCGTGGCGCGCCGCGCGCGCATGCCGCCGATGTCCTGCTGTTCATCCTGTCTCCTTCGAGGCGCCGCCCGGCGTACGCGCCGATCAGGCCGATGCGGGCGGCTCGTCCGGCTCCGGCAGCGCCGACGCGCCGGCGGGCCCCGCATCCGCGTCGGGGATCACCGCCTGCAGGCGCTGGACCTCGATGTCGGCATGCATCGGCTCCAGGTCCGGCATCTGCTTGTTGGCCTTGGCCGAGAGCTCCGCGAAACGGTTGACCTTGCCGTACAGCCCCTGCTGGCCCGCCACCGCCGTCACCGCGCTGTTGTAATGCGTGTTGACGGTATTGAGCGTATTGCCCAGTTTCTGCAGGCGTTCCGCCACGACCGCCACCTGGTTGTACAGGCCGCCGGCCATGTCGCTGAGCGCGCGGGTCTGTTCATTGCTGCGGGCGATCATCCACAGATTGGCCACCGTGCGCAGGATCGGCATCAGCGTGGTGTGCGACACCATGACGACGTTCTGGCGATAGCCGTAGTCGAACAGGTCGCGGTTGTGCTTCATGGCCTCGATGTAGGCGGGCTCGATGGGCATGAACATCAGCACGAAGCTGGGGCTCTTCAGGCCGATCAGATTGCTGTAGTCCTTGCGGGCCAGATCGTCGATGTGATGGCGCACGGCCTGGACGTGCGCGGCCAGGGCCGCTTCGCGCTCGGCATCGGTCTGCGCGGCGATCGCGCGATCGTAATCCACCAGCGAGACCTTGCTGTCGATCACCATGTGCTTGTCGTCCGGCAGCTTGATGACGAAATCGGGCTGCAGGCGATTGCCGGACGCATCCCGGAAACTGGCCTGCGCCTGATAATGGTCGCCCGGCACCAGGCCCGCCAGCTGCAGGCTGCGTTCGAGTTGGATTTCCCCCCAGTTTCCGGTGGTCTTCTTGTCGCCCTTCAGCGCCGTGGCCAGGGTGTTGGCCTCGGTGCTCATCTTCAGGCCGATGTCCAGCACGCGGCGGATTTCCGCCCCCAGCTGCGTCTGGCCGCGCAGGGACGCATCGTGGATTTCATTGACGCGCTTCTGGAAGCCGTCGATCTGTTCCCGGAAGGGCCGCAGCAGGCCATCCAGCGAAGTCTGGCTGGTCTGGGCGAAGGCCTTGCCCTTTTCTTCCAGGACCTGGTTGGCCAGATTCTGGAATTCCGTGCGCATGGCAGCCTTGGAGTGTTCGAACGTCTGCTGCAATTCCTGGATGAGCGCCAGCTTTTCCTGGTGCACGGCCTGCAGGCGGGTCAGTTCCAGATCCCGCGCCTGGACGCGCGCCCGGCCTTCGTCGAGATCACGGGCGGCCTGCGCCAGATCGGCCCGCAGATGCTCGATCTGCCGGGCCTGCTCCGCCTGCGTGGTATCCAGGCGGACCCGCTCGGCCGTCTGCTGCGCCAGATCCGCCATCAATCCGTCCATCCGGCGGCGCGCCAGCCACCACCCCGCAAGCCCGCCCAGCAGCGCGGCCAGGGCCCAGCCCAACAGGATTTCGGGGGAGAACGCGGTCACGATACAGATCCTGAGTAGCGAAAAACCACATCATCGCACACCCCGGACGGCATCAGGCCATATGCAGGGTCTCGGCGAGAGCCGGCGTCGCATGCGGCAAGCCGTTGGGATCCGTTTCCACGAACTGGGGGACGACTTTCAGCACATGGCTGTGCAGCCCGCGGATCAGGCGCTGAGCGCCTTCGGGCAGGTCATGCGTCAGCGGGGAGACCACCCCGATCCGGTAATGGACGTCGGACAGGACCGGGCGCACCACCACGCCGTCCAGGCTGCCGCCCTGCGCGGAAAACGGATCCATCAGCCCCACGCCCAGGCCGGCCCGAACCATGGCCAGCGCCGTCTGCTGGCTGCCGACCTCGATGTGGCGGCGCTGATCGCCCGCCGTGGCCTGCACCAGGCTGTTGGTCAGGTGGTAGCGCATGCGGTAGCGGCTCAGGAGCGTGATGACGTCCGTATTGCGGATGTCGTCCAGGCGCACGGCTTCCTGGGACGCCAGGACGTGGCCGACCGGCATGGCCAGCAGGCAGGGCGCCTGCCCGCACCAATGGACGCGCAGTCCTTCGGTGTCGATGGGCAGGTTGATCAGGGCGAAGTCGGAGCGGCCGTCGAGGATCTCCTGGGCGGTCACTTCGTGCACGGCTTCTTCCACGACCAGGTTTCCGCCGAATACCGCGTTGAAGCGATCGATCCGCGCCAGGGCATCGGGCAGCAGGCCCCGGGCCAGATCCGAGGTCGCCAGGATGCGCAGGGGACGGACCTGGCCGCTGCGCATGCCCAGCACGCGGGCTTCCAGCTGCTGGAGATCCGCCAGGATGCCGCGGACTTCGCGATAGAATTCCGCGCCCGATTCGGTCAGGGTGATGGTGGGGCGCGTGCGTTCGAATAGCACGAAGCCAAGCTCGCCTTCGAGATCGCTGATCTGGCGGCTGACGACGGGCTGTGAACGCCCCAGTTGACGGCCTGCGGCCGTCACGCTGCCGCTGACGACAACGGCGTTGAGCGCCTCGAGTTGGCGGATTTCCATAAGGACACGCGGTGGGGGCGATCGCGCGCAGCGCGGCCCCCCGATGAAACCATTGGTGTCATCATGTTAATGCGTACGGCGCACGCCAAAGCAGTGATCAAGCGTGGGAAAAGTTTCTTCCCGCACCGATTGGGCGTAGTCCCGGGCGGCATCGCGGATGACCTGGCCCGCGTCGGCGAAGCGGCGGGCGAATTTGGGGATCCGGTCGCCGCTGAGCCCCAGGATGTCTTCCGTGACCAGTATCTGGCCGTCGCAGGCGGGCGACGCCCCGATGCCGATCGTGGGAACGTCCAGATCGGCCGTGATCTGGCGCGCCAGAGGTTCGCTGATACCCTCCAGGACGACCCCGAACGCCCCCGCCTGCGCGTGGGCGCGGGCGTCTTCCAGGATCCTGCGGGCGGCCTCGTCGGTCATGCCCTGGGCCTTGAATCCCCCCATGGTATTGACGTACTGCGGCATCAGGCCGACGTGCGCCAGCACCGGAATGCCCCGGTCCACCAGGAACCGGGTGGTCTCGGCCAGCACCTGGCCGCCTTCCATCTTGACGCCCGACACCCCGCTGGCCGACAGCATGGAGGCGGCATTGTCAAAAGCCTGGGCGGGCGACTGCTGATAGCTGCCGAACGGCATGTCGACGATCACGCAGGCCTGCTGCGTGGCCCGCACGACGGCTGCGGCATGCGCGGCCATCGTCCGCGTCGAGATCGACAGGGTATCGGGCAGGGCGTAACCGACCATGGCGGTGGAATCCCCGACCAGGATCATGTCCACGGATTCATCCAGCAGACGGGCGATGGGGGCGATATAGGCGGTCAGCGCCGCAATCTTGCGTGTCCCTTTGTAAGACATCAGCTGGGGCACGGTGACGCGCTGCGCCTGACTATGTACACTCATTGGTCTACCCTCGAAAAAGAATCATTGTCGGCCATTGCAGGGCTTCAGGGCCAGTGGCCGAGCCATCATGGAGACCCTCATGTCATCCAATCAGCCATACCTGACGTTTCACGACGGACGGCGCGCGCCGCAACTGGGCCTGGGCACCTGGAAAGTGACGGGCGACGACGCCGCGCCCGCCGTCCAGGCCGCCGTCGAGGCGGGCTATCGCGCCATCGACACGGCCTACATCTACTATAACGAGGCCGAGGTCGGCCAGGGCATCGCCGATTGCGGAATCCCGCGCGAAGACCTGTTCGTGACCACCAAGCTCTGGAACAACCGCCATGGCCGGGACGATGCCAAATCGGCCTTGCAGGAAAGCCTGGACCGCCTGAAGCTGGATTACGTGGATCTCTATCTGATCCACTGGCCGGTGCCGCAGGAAAGGCGCTACCTGGAAGCCTGGGAAGCGCTGATCCAGCTGCACGACGACGGCCGGGCGAAATCCATCGGCGTCTGCAATTTCCAGGTGGACCAGCTGCAGAAGCTGCTGGACAAGACCGGCGTGCTGCCCGTCGTCAACCAGATCGAGCTGCATCCATACTTCCAGCAGGCCGAGCTGCGGGCCTACCACGCCGACCACGACATCCTGACCGAGGCCTGGAGTCCGCTGGGCCAGGGCCAGGCGCTGCAGGATCCCGTGATCCACGAAATCGCCCACCATCTGCAGGCCACGCCGGCCCAGGTCATCCTGCGCTGGCACATCCAGATGGGTCACATGGTGATCCCCAAGTCCACCCACGCGGACCGGATCCAGGAAAACTTCAACCTGTGGAACCTGTACCTGGACGACGACGCCATGGCCCGCATCGCCGCGCTGGACCGTCCCGACGGCCGCATCGGCCCCGACCCCGACAGCTTCCATCTGATGGAAGGGTGATTCCGGGCACGGGGCCGTCCCTGCGGACGGCCCCGTGCCTGAATCATCGGAGCGGCCCGCAGGCCGCTACCCTCAGTTCAGCAACTGGCGGATCGCGTACTGCAGGATCCCGCCGTGCCGGTAGTACGCGGCCTCGCTGGGGGTGTCGATGCGCACCAGCGCGTCGAATTCCACGTCGCCCGCCTTCACGTGCACGATCTTCGGGGTCTTGCCGCCGTTGAAGGCCTCGATCCCGGTGATTTCAAAGGTTTCCTTGCCGCGCAGGCCCAGGGAATCGGCGTTCTGGCCTTCCGGGAACTGCAGCGGCAGCACGCCCATGCCGATCAGGTTCGAGCGGTGGATCCGTTCGTAGGATTCGGCGATGACCGCCCGCACCCCGAGCAGCACCGTGCCCTTGGCCGCCCAGTCGCGCGACGATCCCGAGCCGTATTCCTTGCCCGCCAGGATCACCAGCGGCACGCCGGCCTTCTGGTAGTTCTGCGAGGCATCGAAAATCGTCGCGACCGGAGCGCCGTCCCGGGTGAAGTCGCGCGTCCAGCCGCCTTCTGTGTCCGGGGCGATCTGGTTGCGCAGGCGCACGTTGGCGAAGGTGCCGCGAATCATGACCTCGTGGTTGCCGCGCCGCGACCCGTAGGAGTTGAAGTCCTTGGGCTGCACGCCCTGCGATTGCAGGTACAGCGCCGCCGGCGAGTCCTTGGCGATCGAGCCGGCCGGGCTGATGTGGTCGGTCGTGACCGAATCGCCCAGTTTCGCCAGCACCCGGGCGCCCCGGATGTCGTGCACCGGGTCCGGATCGCGGCGCATGCCCTCGAAGTACGGCGGATTGCGCACGTAGGTGGAGGCATCGTCCCAGCGATACAGGTCGCCTTCGGGCGTCGGCAGATTGCGCCAGGCGTCGTTGCCCGCGAAGACATCCGAATAGCCGCGCATGTACATTTCCGCCGTGATCGACGACTGGATGACGGCCTGGACTTCCTGGCTGCTGGGCCAGATGTCGCGCAGGTACACGTCCACGCCGTTCTTGTCCTTGCCCAGCGGCGTCTTGTACAGGTCGAAGTCCATGGACCCGGCCAGCGCGTACGCCACCACCAGCGGCGGGGACATCAGGTAGTTCATCTTGACTTCGGAGTGGATGCGGCCTTCGAAGTTACGGTTGCCCGACAGCACCGAGGTCACGGCCAGATCGTGGCTGCGGACGGCATCGGACACTTCCGGGATCAGCGGGCCGGAATTGCCGATACAGGTCGTGCAGCCATAGCCCACCAGATTGAAGCCCAGCGCTTCCAGGTACTTCATCAGGTCGGCCTTTTCATAGTAGTCAGTGACGACGCGGGATCCGGGAGCCAGGGAGGTCTTGACCCAGGGCTTGCGCTGCAGGCCGCGTTCGACCGCCTTTTTCGCCAGCAGGCCGGCCGCCACCATCACGGCAGGGTTGGACGTGTTGGTGCAGGACGTGATGGCGGCGATGGCCACCGCCCCGTGATCGATCTCGAAATCGACGCCATCGCCCAGATGGACCGGCGCGGGGTTGGAAGCGGGCGAGCCCGGCAGGGCGGCCAGGGACTTCTGGAAGGAGGGTTTGGACTCGGACAGCAGGATGCGGTCCTGGGGACGCTTGGGCCCGGCGATGGACGGCACGACCGTGCCCAGGTCGAGTTCCAGCCGTTCCGAATAGACGGGTTCGTGTTGCGGATCGTGCCACAGACCCTGGGCCTTGGCATAGGCCTCGACCAGCGCGACCTGTTCGGCCGAGCGCCCGGTGAAGCGCATGTAGTTCAGGGTTTCGTCGTCGATCGGGAAGATCGAGATCGTGGAGCCGTATTCCGGGCTCATGTTGCCGATGGTGGCGCGATTGGCCAGCGGCACGGCCGCCACCCCCGGGCCGTAGAATTCCACGAACTTGCCCACCACGCCATGCTTGCGCAGCATGTCGGTGATGGTCAGCACCAGGTCGGTGGCGGTGGTGCCCTCGGGCAGGGCGCCCGACAGCTTGAACCCCACGACGCGGGGAATCAGCATGGAAATCGGCTGGCCCAGCATGGCGGCCTCGGCCTCGATGCCGCCCACACCCCAGGCCACCACGCCCAGGCCATTGACCATCGGGGTGTGCGAGTCGGTGCCGACGCAGGTATCGGGATAGGCCTCGGTGACCCCGTCGACCTGGCGGGTGAACACGCCGCGGGCCAGGTGTTCCAGATTGACCTGGTGCACGATGCCGGTGCTGGGCGGCACGACGCGAAAGCCGTCGAACGCCGTCTGCCCCCAGCGCAGGAACTGGTAGCGTTCGACGTTGCGCTGGTATTCGATTTCGACGTTGCGGCGGTAGGAGTCGTTGTGACCGAAGTCGTCGACGATGACCGAGTGGTCGATCACCAGTTCCACCGGCGCCAGCGGATTGATGCGGTCGGGTTCGCCTCCCAGGTCCCGCATGGCCTGGCGCATGGCGGCCAGGTCGACCACCGCCGGCACGCCGGTGAAATCCTGCAGGATGACGCGCGCCGGGGTGAAGGAGATCTCGCGGTTGGGCTGGGCGTCGGGGTCCCAGGACGCCAGCGCGCGGATGTCGTCGGCCGTGACGTCGCCGCCGTCTTCGGTGCGCAGCAGGTTCTCCAGCAGAATCTTCAGGCCGTACGGCAGGCGGGACGGATCCAGTCCATGGTCTTTCAGCGCCCCCAGGCGGTAGATATGGTAGGGCTTGCCCCCCACATCCAGAGTTGTCCGCGCGCCGAAACTGTTGGGATGAGCCATTGCAAGTCCTCCTGGAAGCCGTCGTGTTGATGGCCGGCCGGAGCCCCGAGGCCCCTGACCGACCCGATTCGACTCATCTTACACGCAATCCCGGCGAGGGCTCCATCCCGCCCCGGCGGCCGGAAGGGATTTGGCCGCAGCCTCCCGATGCCCCCAAGCCCGGGCCCGGCCCCCAGGGGAGCGGCCTCGGGACGGCCCGGCGGCAAAAATTCCCTGGATCTTGATGCTTGTCATGCCCTGGGGATCGAAACGACCGGACATCCCTCAGGGTTAAAAGCCGCATGGGCGGGACCGACTCCTACACTGATCCATCGTTGACCGTTTCCGGAGTCGTTCCATGGCATTTCCCGCATTTTTCACCCAGGCGCCGCGCATCGCGGTGCATGACCCCCTGGCCCAGCTGCTGGGGGCGTCCGACGATGGCCGGATCGAATACGGCTACGAAGACGCCGTGCGCCTGGCCGGCCATTCCTGCCCCACCGTCGCGGGCGCCTGGCTGATGACAGTCAAGGCGCTGCGGGCCCTGTACCCGGACACGCTGCCCGAACGCGGCGGCATCCTGGTCGAATTCGCCGACAGCGCCGTCAACGGGGTCACGGGGGTGATCGCCAACGTCGTCAGCCTGGTCACGGGATCGACGACGGACACGGGCTTCAAGGGGCTGGCGGGCCGCTACGACCGCCGCCGTCTGCTGTCGTTCGACCAGAGCCTGCCCGGGGAAATCGGCTTCACGCGCCAGGACACGGGCGCCAGCGTGGCCGTGTCCTACAGCGCCCAGGGCGTGCCGCCCTCGCCCGCCGCCATGCCGCTGCTGCAAAAAGTGCTGTCCGGCCAGGCCAGCGATCCCGAGAAACAGGAATTCGCCCGCCTCTGGCAGGACCGCGTGCGCCGCATCCTGGAAGCCGCCGACCAGCCGGGACTCATCACGCTTCAGGCGCGTCAGGCGGCACGATCCCTCTGAATCCCCGACCGGGCCGCAAGCGGGCGCACCGGGCCCGCCCGGCCGCTGTCCCGCGCCAGCCCGGACCGGATCGCGACGGTCAGGCCCCTTCCCCGCGTTCGGCGCCGTCTTGCGCCCCGCGCCAGTCATCGGCGTCCGCCGCCGGGCGGCGGCGTTCGTGCGTCTGGTAATAGGCGATCTTGTCGGCATACATGGCCTGGTCGGCGGCCTTCATGGTCAATTCCAGATCCGCATGGTGCCGGCTGACGGCCAGCCCGGCCGACACGCTCAGCGGCACGCCGCTGTAATACTGGTTGTTCAGTTCGACCAGCGCGCGGATGTTGTCCAGCACGACCTGGGCGGCGGCCTCGTCCATGCCGGGCAGCAGCACCATGAACTCATCCCCGCCGATCCGGGCGGCCTGCCCGGGCTTGTCGACGGCCTTGTTCAGGACCTCGCCGAAGCGGCGCAGCAGATCGTCGCCGGCCGCGTGGCCGGATTCGTCGTTGACGCGCTTCAGGTTGTTCAGGTCCAGGGCGATGAACGCCACCATCGGCGTGCGCTTGCGAGCCAGGCGGCCCAGCTCGTCGACGAAGAAGGAGCGGTTCTTCAGCTGGGTCAGCACGTCGTGCTGGCCCAGGTATTCCAGGTAGGCCTCGGCCTTTTTGCGGGCGGTGATGTCGGTGAGCGACACCAGCACCTTGGACCAGTCGTCCTCGCAGCCTTCGAACACGGACAGCTGCAAATGGATGTACAGCACGTCGCCCTGCAGCGTGCGGTTCTGGACTTCCTTCTGGTGGAACAGACGGCCTTCCCAGAGATCGATCAGCTGTTCGGCGAACGACGCGCGGGCCTCGTCGCTCAGCACGTCGCCCAGCCGCGCCAGCAGGTCGGCCTGCGTAGAGGCCTTGAACATCGTCAGCGTGTAGTCATTGACGTCCAGCACCCGGATTTCCTGCAGGCAGCGGTCCACGAATTCCTCGTGCACGTCCAGGAACGTGCGGAAATCGCTGACGCCCCGCGCGCGCAGCTCGCCGAACAGGCGCTTGATGGCGCTGAAATCCTCGACCCACAGGGACACTGGCGCCTGCTCGAAGAATTCCCGGGCGTCCCGGGCGCTGTCCTGCGCCTGGCGCTTCAGGTTCTGCAGTTCGGTCACGTCTTCCATGGAGACCAGGACCCGGTCCCAGGGCAGCCGCTCCTGCGGCAGCACGACGCCTTTCAGGGACAGGTCCAGGCGCCTGCCCGACAGCGTGTAGTTGACGGTCAGGCCGTGGAAATCGGTCTTGCCCCGCCATAGCTGATCCAGTTCCTCCAGGAAGCCGTCGAGCATGTCGCCGCGCAGGACGTCCTCCAGATGCGCCAGCAGCGTTTCCTGGGAGTCGGCCTCGTACATCTGCAAGGTCTGGCGATTGACGCGCAGAATGCGCATCAGGGCGGCGCATTCCGCCAGGCGGCCGCGGTCCTGCTGCAGCCAGGGCCGGATGTCCTGGATGCCGGCGCCGCGCAATCGCCCGAACAGCGCATGCAGCTCGCTGTAGTCCTCCAGCCAGAAGGCCATGGGCGAGGCCTCGAACAGGCCCGGCAGGTCGGAGCCGGACGCCGGGGGCTGCTGATCGTCGGAAGATGCCAGGGTATTCATACAGTCAAGTCCGTCTGAAAGCGAGCATATTGCCATTAGTCACGCCGCCGCATGCGGCGGGGCCCGTCCAGTTCGACTAGCGGAAACCCCTATGGACTTTGTTCGATATAAAAACCTGAAGATAGGCAATATGTTAGCCCACATACCTCGCCGCGCCGACTGAAGTTCACAATACACCCTAAGCCGCACCGCCGGCCAGCTCGCCCTGGGCTTATCAGAGGCATCCGTCATCGGCCCCGTCTCATTCCACCGCGTCAGGGCCGACCCACGACGACAATCAGGATGGAGACCGCTTTGAACACCCCGACCCACACCCAAACGCAGCGCCCGGAAGACGAACACCTGGGCCTGTCCGCCAACGTTCTGTACGGACTTCAGCACGTGCTGACCATGTACGGCGGCATCATCGCCGTGCCGCTGATCGTGGGGCAGGCAGCCGGGCTGGGGCCCGCCGAAATCGGCATCCTGATCGCTTCCTGCCTGTTCATGGGCGGCCTGGCCACCCTGGTCCAGACCCTGGGCATTCCGTTCTTCGGCTGCCAGCTGCCCCTGGTGCAGGGGGTGTCCTTCGCCAGCGTGGCCACGATCCTGGCCATTCTGTCCTCGGGCGGCGACCTGCCGTCCGTCTTCGGGGCCGTGATGATGGCCGCGCTGCTGGGACTGCTGATCACGCCGATCTTTTCCAAGATCATCCGCTTCTTCCCTCCCCTGGTCACGGGGTCCGTCATCACGACCATCGGCCTGTCGCTGATGCCGGTGGCCGCCCACTGGTCCATGGGCGGCAACGCCAAGGCGCCGGATTTCGGCAGCGTGGCCAACATCGGCCTGGCCGCCGTCACGCTGCTGATCGTGCTGCTGCTCAGCAAACTGGGCAATGCCGCCATCTCGCGCCTGTCCATCCTGCTGGCCATGGTGCTGGGCACGTTGATCGCCTGGGCGTCGGGCATGACGGATTTCTCCCGCGTCGTCGACGGCCCGACCTTCGCCCTGCCCACGCTGTTCCACTTCGGCCTGCCGGAATTCCATCCGGCCGCCATCCTGTCCATGTTCATCGTGATCCTGGTCGTGCTGGTGGAAACGTCCGCCGACATCCTGGCGGTGGGCGACATCATCAAGACCCCGATCAACTCCCGCCGCCTGGGCGACGGCCTGCGCGCCGACATGGTGTCCAGCGTCATCGCGCCGGTCTTCGGATCCTTCACGCAAAGCGCCTTCGCGCAGAACGTCGGCCTGGTCGCCGTCACCGGGGTGAAAAGCCGCTTCGTCGTGGCCACCAGCGGCATCATCCTGCTGGTGCTGGGCCTGCTGCCGGTGATGGGCCGCCTGATCGCCACCGTGCCCGCCGCCGTGCTGGGCGGCGCCGGCCTGGTGCTGTTCGGCACCGTGGCCGCCAGCGGCATCCGCACCCTGGCCAAGGTCAACTACGAAGACAACATGAATCTGATCATCGTCGCCACGTCCGTGGGCTTCGGCATGATCCCCATCGCCGCCCCGAAGTTCTACAGCCATTTCCCGGACTGGGTGGCGACGATCTTCCACTCGGGCATCAGCTCGGCCGCCATCATGGCCATCGCCCTGAACCTGCTGTTCAATCACATCAAACGCGGCACCCCGGACAAGCCCTCGGTCTTCGCGGCCGGCACGGCCCACGCGCCGGGCGACACGACAGCCTGCGACACGCTGGACACGCCCGCCAAAAGCCTGGCGCACTGATCGGCGCCGGCTGCCCGCCGCTTCCGGCGGGAAGCCGAGCATGACAAGAGGCCGGCCGGACGCGCTGATACACATCGTCAAGGATGACACGCGCGGATTGCCGGATCCGCCACCGCCCGGCGGGTCCCGGTGCTATGCTGCCGTACCCGTTCACTCCGGCCGGATACGCTCATGGAACACCTGAACCAGACCCTGTTTTTGTGGATCAACGCCGTGGACCCCTCCGCCTTCAGCCTGGCGCTGGGCACCTTTCTGGCCAACGGCCTGGTCTACGTCTTTCCGCTGTACGTAGTCTTGAACTGGCTGCGCGCCGACACCGCGGGCCGGGACGCCCTGGTGCAGGCCGTCCTGACCGCCGCCGTCGCCCTGTTCCTGTCCTGGGCCGCCGGCCAGCTGTGGTTCCACCCGCGCCCCTTCGTCCTGGGCATCGGCCACCAGTATCTGCACCATGCGCCGACGGCATCGTTCCCCAGCAACCACCTGAGCTTCATCTGGGCGCTCTGCGCCGGACTGTGGATCCACCCCGTCCGGCGCCGCGCGGCCTGGGTGCTGGGGCTGCTGGGCCTGGCCGTAGCCTGGGCCCGCATCTACATGGGCATCCACTGGCCGCTGGACATGGCGGGCGCGCTGTTGAACGCCCTCATCGCGGTCCTGCTGTGCCTGCCGCTGCGCGGTCGGGTGGTGCCCGGCGTGCGGGCGCTGATCGAACTGCTCTACCGACGGGTCTGCGCCTGGCCGATCCGCAAGGGCTGGTTCCTGGCCTGAGGCCGCCGCTGGCCGGACTCGCGCCAAGGCGAGCGGACGCGAGGTCAAGGGTCCTGCCGGGCGATCGTCATGGCCTCGCGCAGGATTGCCAGATCGCCGATGTGGTTGGCCAGCAGAAGGATCAGGCGGGCATTGACTTGCGCGCTCTGCTCGTCGCTGAGGTTCTGGTGCAGCGCGATCAGCTCTTCGTAGAAGTCGTCGCCGGGAGTATAGGCGCGCGCGTAGCTGCGGCCCGGCTCGCCGAAGTTCAGGTTCAGGCTCAGTCCCATGGGATTCATTCCTGGTTGCAGGTTGCGCGCGCCAGCGCCTGGCGGACCCGGCGGACGTCGAGGGCGCGCCAGCGGGCGGCGATGTGCTGGTCGGGGCGGATCAACCAGGCGGAGCCCGGCCGGGCGTCGTAGCGCTCGGCGAATCGGCCGGTGTAATCCTCGAAGACCCGGAAGCCGTGCGGCGAGCGCCCGCCCGACGGCGTCACGAGGATGACGTCCACCGGCAGAGAGCCCGACATCAGCGCCTGCAGGGCGTCGGCCTGAGTCACGTCGCCCGGCTTGTCCGCATAAACCAGCAGCTGGAAACGGTTGCCCAGCCTGCCCAGCAGCCAGAAGTGATCCACCTGGGCTCTCATAGGGCTGTCGTCGCAGGGCGCCCCCGGCGCCATGTCCCCGGCGAACGCGGCCTCGTCGGGCGTGTTCAGAACGGAATCCGCCAGGATCGTCGGCACCGACAGGCGGCCGGAGTTTACCAGCGCCCTGGCGAACGGATAGTGGCGCGCCAGTCCCAGCACCGCGTTGCGAAAGGCCAGCGAGGTCTTGGTCTTGGGCGTGATGAAATCCGTCGAGCGCGTGGAATTCAGCAGATTCTCGTCGGCGGCGCAGGTTCGCTCGTCGGAGTAGGTGTCCAGCAGGCTATCCGGAGCCTTGCCGTCCATGACCAGCCGCAGTTTCCAGGCCAGATTGTCCGTATCCTGGATGCCGGAATTGGCCCCGCGCGCACCGAATGGCGACACCTGATGCGCGGCATCGCCGACGAACAGCACGCGGCCATGGCGGAACTTCGCCATGCGCCGGCACTGGAAGGTATAGACGCTGACCCATTCGAGTTCGAATTCGTGCTCCTCGCCCAGCATGGCCTTGATGCGGGGGATGACCTTCTCCGGACGCTTCTCTTCTTCGGGATCGGCATCCCAGCCGAGCTGGAAGTCGATGCGCCACACGTTGTCGGCCTGGTGATGCAGCAGCACGGACTGCCCTGGATGGAAAGGCGGATCGAACCAGAACCAGCGCTCGGCGGGGAAATCGGCCTTCATGACCACGTCGGCGATCAGGAAGCGGTCCATGAAGACCTTGCCCTCGGCCTCCAGACCCATCATCCTGCGGATGGGGCTGCGGGCGCCATCGGCCACGATGAGCCAGTCCGCCTCGACCGGATAGACGCCGTCCGGGGTCTCGACCTGCAACGCGACGGCATCGTCCTGCGCGCGCATCGACACGACCTTGTTGCGGAATCGCAAGTCCAGGGACGGCAGCGACCGGGCCCGCTTCACCAGGAATTCTTCCAGGTAGTACTGCTGCAGGTTGATCATGCCCGGCCGGTGATGATCCGGTTGCGGCAGCAGGTTGAAGCTGTAGACCTCTTCGCTGCGAAAGAAGGTCCGACCCACGTTCCAGCTGACGCCCTTGTCCACACAGGGATCGGCCACTCCCAGGCGGTCCAGCACTTCCAGCGCCCGCTTGGCGTAGCAGACCCCGCGGGAGCCCACCGAAACCGTGTCGTCGTCGTCGAGCAGCAGCACGGGCACGTTCTGCTGGGCCAGGTCGATGGCGGCGGCAAGGCCGACCGGACCGGCGCCCACGATCACCACGGGATGGCGGACGGCCTTGTCCGCCCCCAGTTCACGCGGCGGATGATATTCGAATTTCTGGTACTGATAAGTGCTGAGCATGTCTGTGTCTCCTCCGGGGCGGGGCGCGGTCTCGGCGCCGCGACGCCCGCCGCGCAATCAGTGTTCCGCCTGCAGGCCGTGCCACATTTCCTGGTCGCGCTCGGCCGTCCAGATGCGGGGGTGGCGAATGCCGGCGGCCTCGTCCATGGCCCGGACCACGTCGAATGGCAGGCAATGCTCGTAGATGAAGACCTGGGCGAACTTGGGGTCCATGGCGCCGCGGATGTGCTCCATGGCCTGTTTCAGATCCATCCCCCGGGCATGCGCCTCGCGGGCGGACGAGTACAGCGTGGACACGAAGTCGCGCGTGTAGGCCAGGCCGGCGGCGACCCTTTCGGGCGTATCCAGCGCCGGCCCCCGGCCCGGCACCAGCTTTTCCGCCCCCAGGGCGGCCAGCGCGTCGAGCGTGGCCGGCCAGTCGGCCAGCTGGGCGTCGCCCGTGTAGCAGGCTGCGTCATATTCGACCAGGTCCCCGGAAAACAGGACCTTCTCGGAAGGCACCCACACCACGGTGTCGCCCCGGGTGTGGCCCGCGCCGGGGTGAAAGACGCGGACTTCCAGGTCGCGCCCCATCCACAGACTGATGCCATCCCGAAAGACCAGCGTCGGCCAGGTCAGGCCCGGAATCGACTCGAAGGCCTGGAACAGGCGCGGAAAGCGTTCATATTCGGACTGCATGTCCTGGGCGCCGCGCTCCGCGATCATCTCGTAGGTGCCCTGGCTGGCGATGACTTCCTGCAGGCCCTCTTCGCGGTAGGCCGAGGCGCCCAGCACCCGCACGGCGTGATAGTGCGACAGCACGGCGTACTTGATGGGTTTGTCGGTCACCTTGCGGATCTCCGCGATCAACCGCCGCGCCATCATGGGGGTGGCGAGCGTGTCGCAGATCAGGACGGCCTCGTCGCCGATGACGACGCCCGTGTTCGGGTCGCCTTCGGCGGTATAGGACCAGCAGTGCCCGGACAGGCGGGCGAAGGTGGTCTTCTTCTCCTCCAGGTCGGCGACGGATGCGAATTGCTTGCTCATGGTGGTTTCCTCTTCGGCGTTTCACATGCCCAGGTACGCGGCGCGCACCTGTTCGTTTCGGATCATGTCCTGCCCCGTGCCCGACAGCACGATCTGACCGGTTTCCAGGACGTAGGCGCGGTCGGCGATGCCAAGCGCGGCGAAGGCGTTCTGCTCGACCAGCAAGATGGTGATGCCCCGGGCCTTGAGCGTGCGGATGACATTGAAGACTTCCTCGACCAGCAGAGGCGCCAGGCCCATGGACGGCTCGTCGAGCAGCAGCAGGCGCGGCCGCCCCATCAGGGCCCTGCTGATGGCCAGCATCTGCTGCTGCCCGCCGGACAGCGTCCCGGCGGGCAGGCGCCGTTTCTCGCGCAGGACCGGGAACATCGCGTAGACACGCTCCAGATCCTCGTCCACCTGATCGGCGGACCGCAGGTAAGCGCCCAGACGCAGATTGTCTTCGATCGACAAGGGGCCGAAGACCTGCCGGCCTTCCGGACTATGACAGATGCCGGCCCGCACCCGGCGATCCGCCCGCACGCGGGACAAGTCCTGCCCCGCGAAACGGATCCGGCCGGCGCTCATGGGCTGGATCCCGGACAAGGCGCGCAGAAACGTCGTTTTGCCCGCCCCATTGGCCCCGACCAGGGCCACCAGCTCGCCCTTGAAGACGTCGAGGCTGATGCCCTTGAGCGCCTGGATGCGGCCATAACAGGACTCGAGGTCCCGGACTTCGAGCAACGGTTCGTGCGCGGCGGCGGCCAGGTGCCGGAAACCGCCCGCCTGGCTGCCGCCCAGGCCGACCGTTTCCGGGGCGAGCGACACGATGCGGTGGTAGAGTTCGCGGTACTCGGCGCGCGCCTGTTCGCCGAACAGGGGGTCGCGGTGATCGGAGAACGCCGCCGCGATGCCTGCCCAGTCCTCGGGCAGCAGCACCTCGCGCGCCAAGGGAAAGATGCTCTTTTCCTCGGTCCGGATATGCCGCTTCAGCTGATCCGCATAGCGGCGCAGGCCTTCGATGAACTCGGACTGGTCCGACAGGCGGCCTTCTCTTCCCAGGAACCGGCGCAGATCCTGAAGGCTGGCGGGACCCTGGCGGTGTTCTTCCTCAAGGGAATCCAGGATGGGCGCCGCCGCGTCGGGCGCGCGCCGCCGCAACGCCAGGAACAGGTACTGGTCCTCTTTGGCGTGATGGCAGCCGTCCATGAACTCCCGGATGTAGTCGAACAGGGCCAGGAAGAAGCCTTCCTCGACCGGCTCGCCCGCCTGCAATTCGCCGGCCACCCAGTCCATGGTGGTGGCGATGCGCCAGAGATTGCGGTGTTCTTCCTGGATGATGTCCAATGCGTGCATGAGTTCCCCGATCAGGCGTGGCCGCCCAGGTAGGCTGCGATCACATCCGGATTGCCGCGGACTTCCGGCCCGGACCCCTCGGCCAGCCTTTTCCCGTAATCCAGCACCAGAATCCGGTCCGACAGATTCATGACCATCTTCATGTCGTGCTCGACCAGGACGACCGTCACCCCGGTTTCCGCGATCCGGCGCACCAGCGCGTCGGCTTCCCGGGTTTCCGTGGGATTGAGGCCGGCGGCCGGCTCGTCCAGAAACAGCAGGCGCGGTTTCATGGCCAGCGCCCGGGCGATCTCCAGGCGCTTGAGAGCCCCATATGGCATGCTGTCGGCGCGCGACCGGACGTAGGATTCCAGGCCCACGAAGGCCATCAGGGCCGCGGCTTCCTCGCGCAGCGCATGCTCGCGCCGCCGCAGGCCCGGCGTGCGCAGCAGCGCCTTGAACAGGCTGCCGTCCAGATGCAGGTGAGCCCCGACCATGACGTTCTCCAGGGCGCTCATGTTCATCCAGACCTGCAGGTTCTGGAAAGTGCGCGCCATGCCTCGCCGGGCCAGTTCATAGGGCGTGCAGCCTTGAATTTCCTGGCCATCGAGGCGAACGGCGCCCGCCGTGGGCCGATAGATCCCGGTGATCAGGTTGAACAGGGTCGTCTTGCCCGCGCCGTTGGGGCCGATCACGGAATAGACGATGCCCTCGTCCACGGAAAAGCTGACGTCCTGGACCGCGCGGACATTGCCGAACTGGATGGACAGACGATCGACTTCAAGCAGGGCCATGGCGTCAGTCTCCGATGCGCAGGCGAGCCGCCAGCGTGGGCACCAGGCCGCGCGGCAGGAAGATCATGCACAGCATCAGGATGGCTCCGAAGACAACGATCTCCCAGCCCTCGAAGGTCGCCAGCGCCTGCGGCAGCGCCGTCAGCAGCACCGCGCCCAGCACGGAACCGAACACCGACGCCATGCCGCCCACCACGACCATGGTGACCAGCTCGATGGAATGGAAGAAGTTGGCGATCTCGGGCGTCACGAAGCCGACGTAGTGCGCCAGGATGCTGCCCATGACGCTGGCCGCGACGGCCGACAGCACGAATACGGTCGTTTTGTAGCGCGGCACGTCCACGCCCACGACCTGGGAAGCGATCTCGGAACCATGCAGGCCCCTCAGCGCGCGGCCGAAGGGCGAGTCGATCAGATTGAGCGCGCCCCACACGCTCAGCAGCAGCAAGACGGCCACGACCCAGTACCACTGGATGTCGCGCACGAGTTCGTAGCCGAACAGTTCCATGGACTGCACCGGCATGCCGTCAGGCCCGCCCGTCCAGCCAGCCTCGTTGCGGATCACGATGTTGATGATGACGCCCAGGCCCAGCGTCGCCATGGCCAGGTAGTGCCCTTTGAGGCGCAGGATCGGCCGCGCGACCAGCAGCGCCAGCAGCCCGGTGCCCGCGGCGCCGGCCGCCAGGGCCAGCAGCGGGTGCCAGCCGAAATGGGCGGGCAGCACCGACGAGGCATAAGCCCCCAGACCGACGAAGCCCGCATGGCCCAGGCTGATCTGGCCCGCATAGCCGACCAGCAGATTCAGGCTGAGGACGATCACGGCATTGATGCACATGCGGATGACGATGTCCAGGTAATAGCTGTTGGGCGCCAGGAAGGGCGCCGCCGCCAGCGCGGCGGCCAGGAGAGCCAGACCGATCAGAGAGCGTCCGCGCATGATCACACCCGCTCTGTGGAAAGACCGCCGAACAGGCCGCGCGGCATGAAGAACAGGATCAGCAGGATCAGCACGAACGGAATGGCGTCCTTGTAGGCCGAAGACACGTAGCCCGCGCCCATCGCTTCCAGCACGCCGACCAGCAGGCCGCCGACCACGGCGCCCAGGCCGCTGCCCAGGCCGCCGACCACCGCCGCCACGAAGCCCTTGAGGCCCAGCATGATGCCCACGTCATAGGAAGTCAGCGTGATCGGCGTGATGAGGATGCCCCCCAGCGCGCCGAGAGCCGCCGCCAGGGCGAAGCTCATGAGCAGGACCCAGCCGGTGCTCACGCCCACCAGCTGCGCTGCGACCCGGTTGTAGGCCGTGGCCAGCATGGCCTTGCCCGCCAGCGTGCGGCTGAAGAAGTACCAGAGCAGCGCCACCACGATGGCCGTCACCCCGAATACCCAGAGGCTCTGAGGCTGCAGAGACGCCCCCAGGACCGACAGGGGGGCATGTCCGGAAAACGGCGGCAGGCTGTGGGCGCCCTTGCCCAGCCAGACCTGGATCAGGCCGCGCAACACCAGGGACGCGCCGATCGTGATGATGATCAGGGTGACGGTATCGGCATCCTTGACCGGTTCGATGGCGCACTTTTCAAGCAGCACTCCGACCAGGGCCGGCAGCAGCACGGCCAGCGCGAACGCGGGCGCCCAATGCAGGCCCGCCTGGGTGAAGAAAACCGCCAGCATGCCGCCGAGCATGATGAACTCGCCTTGAGCGAAATTGATCACATGACTGGCGTTGTAGATCAGATTGAAGCCCAGCGCGGCCAGAGCGTAGGTCGCCCCGACGGTCAGGCCCGAGAACAGGAACTGCAGGAACTCCGCATGCACGGCATGTCTCCTTGCCAAGGTCTGTCCGGGGCCGGCCCCATGTCGCAGGGCTTCTTTTCCAGACGTATTACGAAATAGGTACTTTAGCCATTAAATTTGGTATCAATGAAAACATAAAAGACTTGGCCGCCATGATCAAGAGGATCTGATGAACAACCGACACTTATTCGGGAAAACCATCAAGCGAACTCGATTCCCGACTGATGGATTCATCGGATGTTCCTCTGGATGCCATGCTCCGGCAACAACACGAAAAATTAATTTTTATAATTTTTTTTGTATCGTGCGAAACGGGTGAATCAAAGCGAGATCGAAACCAGCGGATCGTCCGAGGGGAACCGCTCGAAGCCGTCTTCCAGGCGTTCGGGCACCGTGCCGTCGGCCAACAGCATCTGGGCGTCCAGATGCCGCTCGGACGGTTCCGCCAGCCGTCGGTAGAGTTCGCGGCACACCATGCGCGCGGACTGTCCCGGCCAGTCGGCCGGCAGCAGGACTTCCGGCAATTCGGGATCGCGCAGCAGCAGACGGCGATAATCATGGATCATCAGCACGCGCAGCAGAAAGGCTTCCTCGGGTTCCAGACGAACCTGACGATCGCGCCGCAATTCGGCCAGGATCGGCAAGTAATCGCCCACGAAGGCCGCATAGGATTCAGCCAGGCGATCCAGGTTCCAGGCGCGGGCCACCAGATCGGCGTCGGACGCCGTCAGCGCAATGCGCGCATCGGCCGCCAGCAAGGGCAGCAGGCAACCCAGCATGTCGCCCAGGCCATCGGCCTCCAGCGTATCGTAGGCGGCTTCCAGGTGGGTCGACGGATGGACGAAGCAATCGCTGCCCAGGCTGCCGAAGCCCTGCCACTGCAGGGCCTGGCGCAGACGCTCGCGCTGCCGCGGATCGAGTTCGCCCACCACCAGGATCAGGCGCCAGCGGCGATCCCAGATCGGCGCGTGCGAAGAATAAATGTGACGCGAGGCTTCCTCGAACCGCAAGCGCCCCGAATCGGTCAGCACATATTCCGCCCGGCGCCCGTGGGAGTCCGCCCTCAGCCATTTTTCCTTGCCGAGGCGGAATACTGAAGTGCGCACCAGGCGCTCATTCAGCCCCAGCGGTTCGAGCAGCCGGATCAGGCTGCCCAGCCAGATCCGCCCGCCACGCGGCAGCACCGCATCGCCGAAGACGGACATGATCAGCGACCCCGCGCGCACCCGCTGTTGTTGACGGAAATGGTCGATGCGATGCTGGATGGCTGGAATCAAGGCGGTCCTCAGGCGGCTGAGGCCTGTTCATGGTTCAGGATTGGCGGCCCTCGGATCGGACATTCTGGATGGCGAAGAAACCTTCCTTGTGGATGAGATCGTCCTTCGCGCCCAGCGCCTTGACCGCCGCGACGCAGGCATCCACGAATTCGGGGCTGCCCGCGATGAAAACACTGTGCGCGGACAAATCCGGGTACAGCCCGGGCAGGATTGCATCGATACGCCCCTGCAAATAGCCGTCCCGCTGCTCGCGCGTGAGGGTTATTTTATAGTCGAAATTGCGATGCTTGGTGCGCCACCAGGCCATCATGCCCCTGCCATAGACGTCGGCCTCGGTGCGCGCCGAGAAGATCAGATCGACTTTCTTCCGGTAGCCGCGTCGCAGGGCGGCCTCGGCCAGATCCAGGATCGGCGCCAGACCCGTGCCCGCAGCCAGACAAAGCACCGGCGTCTCGGCGGACGGATCGCCGATGAAGGTGCCATAGGCGCCATTGACCTTGACGCTGTCTCCGACCTGCAACGCATCGTGGATCCACGCGCTGGTGACGCCATCATCCGCGCGCGCCACCTGCAGAGAGATCTCGCCGTCGGGCCGGGGCGCGTTGGCGATCGAATAGGCCCGCCGGGGAACGCCGGCGCGCTCGTCGCCCACGGTGACGTACTGGCCGGGCCAATAGCGGATCGGCTGACCCACCGGGCGCAGGCGGATTTCCAGAGTGCGGTTGGCGACCTCGCGACGTTCGATCAGGATGAACAGCGCGCCTTCCCGGGGCGGGAACAGCTTCGGGCGCGCATCAGCCGTTCCCCATTCGATCACCATTTCCTCGGAAATCGGCTTGGCCATGCACATCAGGCCATAGCCCTGACGGCGCTCGTCGGCCGACAGCGCCATGTCCAGCACCATGCCTTGGTCGTACTGGCCCTCCAGGACCCGGACCTTGCATTCGCCGCAGGCGCCGGCCCGGCAGTTGTTGGGCAGCGCGTATCCGGCCTTTTCCAGGGCCATCAGGACCGTGTCGCTGTCCTTGCATTCCACGGATTTGCCAGAAGGTTGGATGGTGATGCGTGACATGGAAACTTCCGTCTTTTTTGACTATCTTGATCGGAGCAGCCGGGCAGCGGCATCACCGCCCGGCCGGGAATGGCGCCGGATGCGGGAAGGGCGCGACGCCCTTCCCCAAGCGGTCAGAACACGGGAATGATGTCCTGCATTTCAATGTCCGAAACTTCATGGCCCGTGATGCCGACTTCCGGGATGGCCGGGAACGGAATGCCGTAGCGGTCCAGGACGCCCTTGAGATTGAGCATGGCGTTCTTCCAGTTCTCGAGCTTGGCCTCGTAGGTGGGAATGCCGAAACCGGCATCGCGGGCGATGGCTTCCGCTTCCCGCTGGGTGGCGATGAAGTCCTCCGGCAGATCCCAGAACTCCATCGGCGGCTCGAACAGGACGGCGGACAGAAACAGGTAACCGGCCCGGATCTGCTTGGTGACGACGGACTTGTGCTCCTCGCTCAGGCCCGGGTAGTCGCGTTCCATCACGGCCATGCAGATCGCCATGTGACGACCTTCGTCCCGGCCGATGTTCTTGAAGGCTTCCTTGAAGACCGGTTCGCGCGAATTCTCGTACATCTGCTTGAAGATGGTGGCGGCCGCGATCTCGCCCATCAGGAAGGAACTGAACAACACAGCCAGATCGTATTTGGGCACGGCGTTCTTGTAGCCGTTCCAATAGCGCGCGCCGTTGAAGTACAGCCACTTGGCGTTTTTCTGCAGGCGGCGGCCGATGTCGGTCTTGGGCTCGTACGTCAGTGGGTCCGGGTGATCCAGAAGCTTGGTGATCGACAGCCCGCACATGATCTCGTGATTCTGCTCGTCGCTGGCGACCGAGAAGAAGCACTTGCGCACCGGGTCTTCCTCGTGGACTTCATAGGTCTTGATCAGGGCCTCGGCGAACACCGGGGGCGCGGACGCGTCGAACACCGACAGCAGCGTCCACCAATAGGCGATGCATTCGCGTTCTTCCCAGGAATAGCTTTCAACGTCGAGCGTGTCCCAGGGCAGTTTCTCGGGCTCCCAATATTCCCTGAGCGAAGCTTCCCAGACTTCTTGCAGCTTCTGGGTCTTGCGATGCCAGGACAGGGGATAGACGTTGGGCTGTTCGATTTCGGGCGGAAATTCCATCTTGTCCGAAAAGCGTTCTTTGCTGGACATGAAAAGGCTCCTTTGGATGGCGGGTACAAGGGGTGGCGGACAGGTATCGGGTCCTTTTTGCCCGCTTTCGATCGGGCATGAGCTCATAATGTTACCTTAACATCACTTCTGTCAAATTATTTGTATCGCTTTAATCCTAGGGTTTTCCTCGACAGAAAGGTCATAGGGAACGAATTGCTATCAAATACCCTGTGAAATCATTGATTTCACAGGGTATTGAATTAATTGATGAGTCCATCACAAAAACCGATAAATGAAAGCTACTTGAAAAATTTCTAATCAAAAGTGATACATTAATCCACATCAATTATTGATTTTTCGTATTTCTACAAGAAGCGCCATCCAATGGCCGGTACCGGAGACTTCCATGTCGCACCCCTTGCTGGATCAACACCGCCCTCTGCTCGAACACGCGCTCGAGACCATCGCCACGCGCGGCTATTGGTCGGCCTTCGCCGAATCCCCCAGCCCCAAGGCCTACGGCGAAGGCGCCCCGGAAGCCGGCCGCGCCGCTTTTGAAGCCCACCTGAACAAACCCTTCGAACTCGATCAGCCGGGCCAGATCGGATGGCACGACGGGGAAAGCTCGCCGTACGGCCGCCCCTTGGGCATCCGCTACCCCCAGTCCGATCCTCAGGCGCTGGTGCAAGCGGCCCTGTCAGCGATGCCCGCCTGGCAGGCGCTGGGCGCCGAAGGCCGGGTCGGCGTCTGCCTGGAAATCCTGATGCGGCTGAACCGCCAGAGCTTCGAGATCGCTCACGCCGTCATGATGACCAGCGGCCAAGGCTGGATGATGGCCTTTCAGGCGGGCGGCCCCCATGCTCAGGACCGGGGCCTGGAAGCCGTGGCCTACGCCTGGCGCGAAATGTCTTTCATTCCGCCGGAAGCCGTCTGGGAAAAGCCGCAAGGCAAGCATCCGGCCCTGACCATGCGCAAGCACTACGAGATCGTCGGCAGGGGCGTCGGCGTGGTCATCGGCTGCGCCACCTTTCCTACCTGGAACACCTACCCGGGGCTGTTCGCCGCCTTGGCGACCGGCAACCCCGTCATCCTGAAGCCGCACGGCAGCGTCGTCCTGCCCGCCGCCATCACCGTCCGCACGATCCGCGCCGTGCTGGCTGAAAACGGTCTGGACCCGAATCTGGTCACCCTGTGCCTGCCGCCCGACCACGAAGCCGCCCACGGACTCTACACTCACCCCGATGTCCATTCGATCGACTACACGGGGGGCAGCGCCTTCGGCCAATGGCTGCTGGATCACTGCCGCCAGGCCCAGGTCTATGCGGAACTCGCCGGAGTCAACAGCATCGTGATCGATTCCACGGACGACTACGCGGGCATGCTGCGCAACCTGGCCTTCACCCTGTCGCTCTATTCGGGACAGATGTGCACCACATCCCAGGCCATCGTGATCCCGGAGCAAGGCATCGACACCGACGACGGCCACAAGACCTTCGAACAGGTCGGCCAGGACCTGGCGCAGGCGATCGAGCGCCTCCTGGAGAAACCGGAAACCGCCCAGGCCGTCCTGGGAGCCATCCAGTCCGATGCCACGCTGAAACGCATCGACCAGGCAGCCAGTGGCGACATGGGCCGGGTCGTGCTGGCGCCCCGCGCGCTGCACTACGACGAATTCCCGCAGGCGCGCGCCCGCACGCCGGCTCTGCTGGCCTGCGACGCTCGGGCCGCCGCACACTACGCCCAGGAACAGTTCGGCCCCATCAGCTTCCTGGTGCGCGCGGCCGACACGGCGGCCGCCTTGACGCTGGTGGAAAGCCTGACGCGCCGCCACGGCGCGCTGACGCTCGCGGTGTACACCACTCGCGATACCGTGCAGGACGCCGCCATCCAGGTTTCCTGGCGGGCCAAGGTCGCACTGTCCTTCAATCTGACGGGAGGCGTGTTCGTGAATCAGTCCGCGGCGTTCTCCGACTTCCACGGAACGGGCGGCAATCCGGCAGCCAACGCCTCCTACGCCGATTCGGCCTTCGTGGCCAACCGGTTTCGGGTCGTGCAGCGCCGCGCCCATATCTGAAGCCGTTCCCACTCACCCGCGGAGGCCCGGCGTGACTTACCAGAACATCCGTTTTTCCATCGAACAAGGCGTCGCCCGCCTGATCCTGTCACGGCCCGACAAGCTCAACAGCTTCACCGAGGCCATGCATCTCGAGGTCCGCGATGCGCTGGGCAGGGTCCAGGAGAACAGCGCAGTCCGCGCGCTGGTCCTCTCCGGCGCCGGCCGCGGTTTTTGCGCGGGCCAGGATCTGGGCGACCGCGCCATGCAGATCGGCTCCGGTCAGGCTCCCGATCTGGGCGCCACCGTCGAAGGCTTCTACAAGCCGCTGATCCTGGCGCTGCAGAACCTGCGGGTGCCGACACTGGCGGCCGTCAACGGAATCGCCGCCGGGGCGGGAGCCTCCATCGCGCTGGCCTGCGATCTGGTCGTCGCTTCGGAATCCGCCTCCTTCCTGCAGGCTTTCAGCAAGATCGGCCTGATCCCGGACACGGGAGGCACCTGGCTGTTGCCCCAGCGCATCGGCATGGCGCGCGCCATGGGCCTGGCTCTGCTGGCCGAACGGCTGCCTGCGCGCCAGGCGGCCGATTGGGGCCTGATCTGGTCGTGCGTCGCCGACGATGCCTTCGAGGCGGAAATCAACCGACTGGCCGCGCAGCTGGCCCAGGCGCCGACCCGCGCCCTGGTGCGTACGCGCCAGGCCATGCAGGCCGCCTCTTCCCACACGCTGGAACAGCAACTCTCGATGGAAGCCGGCATCATGCGCGAACTCGGCTGGCGCGCCGATTATGCGGAAGGCGTCGCCGCCTTCCTGGAAAAACGGCCGGCCCGATTCACCGGGCAATGAAACCCAATCGCGCCGCGCCACAGTCCTCAACGCGCCCGGCAATCCGACATCCACACGGGAAACCCTCTCCATGACGCATGAAGCCCTCGCCCCTCAGACTCTGGCCGAAACCGTGGCTGCCGCCATGTGGTCCCGCGACCACGCCGCGCAGTCGCTGGACATGCGGTTGGACTCCATCGCGCCAGGCAGCGCCCGGCTATCGATGACCGTGCGCGGGGACATGCTCAATGGCCATGGCATCTGCCACGGCGGCATGATCTTCACGCTGGCCGACACCGCCTTCGCGTATGCCTGCAACAGCGACAACCACAACACGGTGGCCTCGGCCTGCCACATCGATTTCCTGGCGCCCGCCCGCGAAGGCGATCGTCTGCAGGCGCGCGCTGAAGCCCGGACCCAGGGCGGTCGCACCGGGGTCTATGACATCACGGTCCACAATCTGACGGCGGGTCGCGACGTCGCGCTGTTCCGGGGCAAATCGCACCGGATCCAGGGCCTGGTGACCGACGCCCTGCCTGCGGACTGAGTCCGCCCGCGAACCAACACCATAAGACAAGGAGACAACCGCCATGCCCGTCAAGACCGCCCGCCCCGGGGATCTGGAGCCCATCGAAACCGCCAGCCGCGACGAAATCACCGCGCTGCAGCTCGAACGCCTGCGACAGACTCTGCGCAATGCCTACGACAACGTCCCCCACTACCGGCACGCCTTCGACGCGCGCGGAGTCCGCCCCGACGACCTGCAACGTCTGGAGGACATCCGCAAGTTCCCCTGCACGACCAAGGAAGACCTGCGGCGCAACTACCCCTTCGGCATGTTCGCCGTGCCTCGGGAACGCCTGGCCCGCCTGCACGCATCCTCCGGGACGACAGGCAAGCCGACGGTCGTCGGCTACACCCTGAAAGACATCGACACCTGGGCGGAACTGGTGGCCCGCTCCATCCGGGCGGCGGGAGGGCGAGCGGGCGACACCGTCCACGTGGCCTACGGCTACGGCCTGTTCACCGGCGGGCTGGGCGCCCACTACGGCGCGGAACGCGCCGGCTGCACCGTCATTCCCATGTCCGGCGGCCAGACGGAAAAACAGGTCCAGCTGATCATGGACCTGAGGCCCGACATCATCATGGTGACGCCCTCCTACTCCCTGGTCATCGCGGAGGAATTCGACCGTCAGCGGATCGCGCCCGACGACATATCGCTGAAGGTCGGCATCTTCGGCGCGGAACCCTGGGGCGAGGGCATGCGCTCGGAAATCGAGCGCAAACTGGGATTGGACGCGGTGGACATCTACGGTCTGTCCGAAGTCATGGGTCCGGGGGTCGCCTCCGAATGCATCGAATCCAAGGATGGCCCGGTCATCTGGGAAGATCATTTCTACCCGGAGATCATCGACCCGGCCACCGACGAGCCGGTGCCCGATGGCGAAGAAGGCGAACTGGTCTTCACCTCGCTCACCAAGGAAGCCTTGCCCATCATCCGCTACCGCACCCGGGACCGTACCCGGCTGCTCCCTCCGACCGCCCGCAGCTTCCGCCGCATGGGCCGCATCACCGGCCGCACCGACGACATGCTGATCATCAGGGGCGTCAATGTGTTCCCCACCCAGATCGAGGAACAGATCCTGCGCAATCCGATCTTCAATGGCACTTACCAGATCGTCGTCTCGCGCATCAATCATCTGGACCAGGTCGAGGTCCGCTGCGAGCTGCAGCACGAAGCCAACGGCGCCACGACCGAGTCCATCGACCAGTCGGCCCGTCAGCTGCAGCACCACATCAAGACCAATATCGGCATTTCGACCCGGGTCACCGTCATGCACTACGGCGAATTGCCGCGCACGCAGACCGGCAAGGCCCGCCGCGTGTTCGACGAGCGGCCGAAACAGGAATGAGCGCATCACCCGCGATCATCAAAAAACCACCCAAGGAGACACACCATGAAATCACCGACCTGGCGCTTGATGACCGGCTGCGCGCTGGCCGCTTTCACGCTCGCCGCGCAAGCCGCCGATCCGATCAAGATCGGCTCCGTTCTGTCGGCCACCGGCCCCGCCGCATTCCTGGGCGACCCGGAAGTCAAGACTCTGGAAATGTACGTCGATTCCATCAACAAGACGGGCGGCGTCCTGGGCCGGCAGCTGCAGCTCGTGCACTATGACGACGGCAGCGATGCCAACAAGGCCAACGGTTTCGCCAAGCGCCTGATCTACGACGACCAGGTGGACGTCATCATCGGCGGCACCACGACAGGCTCCACCATGTCCATGGATCCGCTGGCCGAGAAGACCGGGATCCCCTTCATCTCCCTGGCGGGCGCGGTCGTGATCATCGACCCGGTGAAGAAGTGGCTGTTCAAGACTCCGCACACGGACCGCATGGCCGCCGAAAAGGTGTTCGAGGACATGAAAAAGCGCGGTTTCACGAAGATCGCCCTGGTCAGTGAAACCAGCGGTTTCGGCCAATCCGGCAAGAAGGAATCTGAACTGGTCGCGCCCAACTACGGCATCCAGATCGTGGCCAACGAGACCTACGGCCCCAAGGACACCGACATGAGTCCGCAGCTGACCAAAATCAAGAACATGCCCGACGTGCAGGCCGTGCTGGTCTTCGGGCTGGGCCAGGGCCCGGCGCTGGTCACCCGCAACTACAAGCAGTTGGGCGTCAAGCTGCCGCTCTATCATGCGCACGGCGTATGCTCGAACGAGTTCATCAAGCTCGCCCGCGATGCGGCCGAAGGGGTCCGCCTGCCCTGCGCCGCCCTGGTGGTCGCCGACAAGCTGCCCGACAGCGACCCGCAGAAGCCGGTGGTCTCCGCCTACGCCAAGGCCTTCCAGGAGCGCTGGAAAGCCGAGGTCTCGACCTTCGGCGGCCATGCCTACGACGGCCTGATGCTCTATGTCGACGCAGTCAAGCGGGCCGGCGGCACCGACAAGGCCAAGGTGCGCGACGCCATCGAACAGACCAAAGGCTACGTCGGCACGGGCGGCGTGGTGAACATGTCCGCCGCCGACCACATGGGCCTGGACCTGAGCGCGTTCCGCATGCTCGAAATTCACAATGGCGACTGGAAGCTGATCGACTGACCGCAAACCCGCTGGCATCGATCGGGCCGGCCGCTTCCGCGGCCGGCCTTTTTTATCCCCCCACCGCCGCCGAGACCCGGCGCCCGGCCGCCCGCAGCGCCCGGGCGGCCGGGCTGTCCGGGTCGGCCCGCAAGGACCCGGCGTGCCCCACCAGGGTCAGGGCCAGCAGCAGCCGGCCCTGCGCATCGAGCACCGGCACGCTGAGGGCGTTGATGCCCGGGACGTGTTCACCTTCCACCATCGCCAGGCCGCTGGACCGGATATCGCGGCGGACCGCGGGAGCGAGCCGCCGCGACGGAGGATCCTGCCAGGCGGCGAAGATGCGCCCCGTGGCCGAGGACTCCAGATCGAAGAGAGCGCCCTCGGAGACCCCGACGGAGACCCCCTGGCCGGGCAGGCAGACCCGGACGGCCGTCACCCCGCCCTGCCCGTTTACTGCGACAAAGCAGGTTTCCCCCAGCGTCTGCGCCAGCGCGCGGGCTTCTTCCCCGGCCAGCCGCAAGGGATCCTGGCGCGCCAGCCAGGACAGGGCCAGATCGCGCACCGCCGGGCCGACGTCGTACCGCCCCGTGCGCGCATCCTGGCTGACCCAGCCGGCGCGCGCCAGGCTGACCAGATAGCGATAGGCCTTGGCCCGGTGCATTCCGGCCTGCCGGGCCAGGTCCGACAGGCCGCACGGCGCGCCTGCGCCCGCCAGCAGGCGAAACAGGTCCAGCCCCAGTTCCACCGACTGGATGCCCTGGATGTCCCCGGGCCATGCGCCGGCTCGCGGCGCGGATCCCGCCATTCCGGGGGGCATATCGTTTTCAGCGGAGGTCATGGCGCGTCTTCGTCCTTCGATGCGGCTGCCGCATGTCGCCCATCGCAACAGCCAGCGCCACGGGTGCCGAAATGACACACCGGCCGCCCCGTGCAGAAGCGGGGCCGATCCATTCATGGGCAAAAACTGTTGGACGCACGGACGGAGCATGCCTTAGATTATCAGTGCTGTTTATATGATAACACTGTTAATTATTTCATAACAACCTCACAGAGACATCCATGAAAAACCCCATCACTTTCCCCAAGGCCGAAGGCATCTACACCCGCCAGGCCCACTGCGACATTCCCGACGGCCTGTACGAACGGGAACACGGCCGCAACGGCTTCTTCGGCCCGGCCAGCCACATCCTGCACACTCACAAGCCCACCGGCTGGACGAAGTGGGAAGGTCCGCTGGAACTCAGCCTGCTGGACCTGAATCGCCTGGACGACAGCGCCCCCTGCCCCTGGAAGGCACGGCGCTTCATGCACAACGGTCAGACCCAGGTCTGCTTCTGGAAGTTCGACGTGTCCATGCCGGACCTGGCGCGCAACGGCGACGGCGACATGATTCTGTTCTTCCACCGGGGCGAAGGCGAGTTCTTCTGCGACTACGGCCACATGAGCTACCGCGAGGGCGACTACATAAACATCCCGCGCGGCACGACCTGGCGCCTGGAAACATCGGTGCGCAACGAGGTCCTGACCATCGAGGCCACGGAGGACCTGTTCCAGCTGCCGGAACGCGGCATCACCGGCCGCCACGCGCAATTCGACCTGGCCGTGCTGGACACGCCGAAGATCGACGAGGCCTACAAGGCCCAGTACGGCGAACATGAAACCCGCGTGCGGGCCAAGCGCCGCCAGCAGGTCACGACGGTGACCTTCCCCTACAACTTCCTGGACACGGCCGGCTGGCACGGCGACTGCGTGCCGGTGAAACTGAACTGGCGCGACATCCGCGAACTGCTGTCGGACCGCTACCATCTGCCGCCGACGGTGCACGCGACCTTTCTGTCGAACACCATCATCGTCTGCACTTTCGCTCCGCGCCCCATCGAAAGCGACCCTGGCGCGCTGAAGGTGCCCTTCTATCACAACAACGACGAATTCGACGAGTCGATCTTCTACCACCAGGGCAATTTCTTCAGCCGCGACAACATCAAGCCGGGCATGTTCACGCTGCACCCGTCGGGCTTCCATCACGGCCCGCACCCCAAGGCCTTCGCGGCCGCGGCGGCCAACAACAAGGGCGAGCGCAAGTACACCGACGAGGTCGCGGTGATGATCGATTCACGCTATCCGCTGGAACTGGACACGCTGCCCGAGGGTGTGAAGGTGCCGGGGTATGTGGATTCGTGGAAGGAGTGAATCGGGCGCGCAACGCCGGGCGGGCATCCCGCCCGGCAAGGTTCCGGCGTTGAACGTTTATCGCTTCGCCGGATCGAAGCGCTTCGTCAGGCCCTGCCAGCAGCGGTAGTATTCCCGCTGCCGCTGCGGCGATTCCAGGGCCTGGCGGGTGGCCTGGATCGTCACCGGCGTCTCGAACATAAACGCCATGGTGTCGGCGACGTAGTCCGGCTTGGACGTATCCGCCGCGCTGGCCTTGGCGAAGGTCTCGGCGTCCGGACCATGACCGGTCATGGTGTTGTGCAGCGACGCGCCGCCGGGCTGGAAGCCTTCGGCCTTGGCGTCGTAGCGGCCATGCACCAGGCCCATGAATTCGCCCGCCAGGTTGCGGTGGAACCAGGGCGGCCGGAAGGTGTCCCGCATCGCCAGGATGCGCGGCGCGAAGGCGACGAAGTCGATGGTGTCCACGCCCGGCACGGCGCTGGGCGCATGCAGCACCAGGAAGATCGACGGATCCGGGTGGTCGTGGGTGATTGAGCCGATCGCGTTGAAGCGGCGCAGATCGTATTTGTACGGCGTGTCGTTGCCATGCCAGGCCACCACGTCCAGGGGTGAATGGTCCATGCGGGCGCTCCAGAAGCGGCCCTGGAATTTCGCCAGCAATTCGAAATCGCCATCGAGGTCTTCGTAGGCGGCCACGGGCGCCAGGAAGTCGCGCGGGTTGGCCAGGCCGTTCGAGCCGATCACGCCCAGATCGGGCAGCCGCAGGTGCGCGCCCGGATTCTCGCACACGTAGCCGCGCGCCACGCCGTCGGGCAGGCGGACCTGGAAGCGCACGCCACGCGGAACGACCGCGATTTCCTGGGGCTCGACCAGCAGCACGCCCAGTTCGGTCGCCAGTTCCAGGCGACCTTGCTGCGGCACGATCAGCAGTTCGCCGTCGGCATCGTAGAAATAGCGGTCCCGCATCGAACGGTTGGCGGTGTACAGATGGATGCCGCAGCCGACGTTGCCGCCCATGGTCACCATGCCGTCCACGAAATCCGTGGCCGCGTCGTCGCCCGGCAGCGGCAGGGGATCCCAGCGCATCGGGTCCGGCGGCGTGGGAACTTCATCGTAGCGGCTCAGCCAGCGCGCCCCCGCGGAGGACGGCTCGAACGGCCCATGCGTGGCCGCCGGCCGGATGCGATACAGCCAGGATCGCCGATTGGCATGGCGCGGCGCCGTGAACGCCGTGCCCGACAGCTGTTCGGCATACAGGCCGTAAGGGGCTCGCTGGGGGGAATTGCGCCCGACCGGCAGCGCGCCGGGCAGGGCCTCGGTGGCGAACTCGTTGCCGAATCCGCTCTGATATTCCAAGGAGGGTGTCGTGCTCATGATGATCTCCCGAAAAACACGGCCGGCGGCAGCGTCACGCGCGCCGGATCCGCCGGGCCGCGATCGGCGACTGCCGATCCGCCCGGCGCGCCGTCACTCCGCATCCGGCTGCGCGTCCGGATGCGCCGCCTGGAAGGCGGGCAGCGACTCGCAATGCGCCGCGATCCGCGCGATCGTCGGAAAGGCCGACAGATCCACATCATAGCGGCGCGCGTTGTAGACCTGGGGCACCAGGCAGCAGTCGGCCAGGCCCGGCTCGTCGCCATGGCAGCAGCGCCCCGTCGCGGGCGACCGCAGCTGCGCCTCCAGGGCCCGGAAGCCCAGTTCCACCCAATGCCGGTACCAGTCGTCGCGGGCGGATTGTTCGATCTTCAGTTCGCGCGACAGCCAGCGCAGGACGCGCAGATTGTTCAGGGGGTGGATGTCGCAGGCGACGTGCAGCGCCAGGGCGCGCACCCGGGCGCGGCCCGGCGCGTCGACCGGCAGCAGGGTGGCGGGGCCGTGCGTCTCGTCCAGGTATTCCATGATCGCCAGGGACTGGGTCAGGATCCGGCCGTCCTCGTCCAGCGCCGGCACCAGGCCTTCCGGATTGCGGCTCTGGTAGTCGTCCCCGAATTGCTCGCCGCCATGGCGCAGCAGGTGCACCGGGATGACCCGGTAGTCCAGGCCCTTCAGGCCCAGCGCGATCCGGACGCGGTAGGCCGCCGAACTGCGGAAATAGGAATAGAGTTCCAGCATCGCTCAGGCCCCCGCGCGGCGTTCGACCGTCTGCTCGATGACGCCGAAGATGTCCTCGCCCGCGGCGTCGCTCATGTGGATGCGCACCCGGTCGCCGAAACGCATGAAGGGCGTGGCCGGCGCGCCGCCTTCGATGGTCTCGTACATGCGGACCTCGGCGATGCAGCAGTAGCCCACGCCGCCGTTGCGGATGCTGGAGCCGTGCAGCCCGCCCTGCTTGTTGGACACCGTGCCCGAACCGATGATGGTCCCGGCCGACAGCGGACGCGTGCGGGCGGCATGCGCCACCAGCTGCGGGAAATCGAAGGTCATGTCCCGGCCGGCGTTCGGGCAGCCGAAGGGCTCGCCGTTCAGTTCGACCCGCAGCGGCAGGTGGACCTTGCCGTCGCGCCAGGCCGATCCCAGTTCGTCGGGCGTGACGGCGACCGGGGAAAAGGCGCTGGACGGCTTGGACTGGAAGAAGCCGAAGCCCTTGGCCAGTTCTCCCGGAATCAGGCCGCGCAGGGACACGTCATTGACCAGCATCAGCAGGCGGATCGCGCCGCCGGCGTCCGCCGGGCGCGCGCCCATGGGCACGTCGCCCGTGACGACGGCGACCTCGGCCTCCATGTCGATGCCCCAGTCCTCCGTGTCCGCGACGATGGGGTCGCGCGGCCCGATGAAACTGTCCGAACCGCCCTGGTACATCAGCGGATCGGTGAAGAAGGATTCCGGCACCTGGCTGTTGCGGGCGCGGCGCACGAGTTCCACGTGGTTCAGGTAGGCCGAGCCGTCCGCCCACTGGTAGGCGCGCGGCAGCGGCGAATGGCAGGCCGCCTGATCGAAGGGGCGGGCTGCGCCATCCTGACCCGAATTGACCCGATCATAGGCGGCGCGCAAGGCCGGCAGGCAGGCATCCCAGTCGTCCAGCGCCGCCTGCAGGGTGGGCGCGATCTCAGGCACGGCGACGCATTGCGTCAGATCCCGGGACACGACGACCAGGCAGCCGTCGCGCGACTCGTTTTTCAAGGTGGCAAGCTTCATGGGAACTCCGGTTGTCCGGGCCGCCGAAGCGCGCCCGGGGCGCGGGGCCGCGGCCCCGCGCAAAGGCTGACTTACTTCAGTTCGGCCTGAACCTGGTCGAACAGATCCTGGCCCACGCTGGGGATGAACATCTTCCACACCGGCTGGACGCGTTCGCGCATGCGGTCGTGCTCGGCATCGCTGACCTCGTTGATCTCCATGCCGTGCTTGGCCATGGTTTCCTTGGCGGACTGCGCCTGGGCGCGCGCCACCTGGCGCTGATAGGCGCGGGCTTCGATGGCCGAATCCTTCAGGATCTTCTGCTGGTCCGGCGTGAGCTTGTCCCAGAAGGCCTTGGACACCAGCGGGATGAAGGCGCCGTAGCTATGGCGCGTGATGGACAGGTATTTCTGCACTTCATAGAGCTTGAGCGCGGCGATCACGGCGTTGGGCGTGCCCTGGCCATCGATGGTGCGGGTTTCCAGCGCCGTGTAGAGTTCGGGCACGGCCAGCGGCACCGGATTGGCGCCCAGGGCCTTGATGGTCTCCTGGGTGATCTTCGCCTGGATCGAACGGAACTTCAGGCCCTCGAAATCCTCGACCTTGGCGATCGGGTGCTTGCTGTTGGTGGCGTTGAAAAAGCCGTTCTCCCAATACGCCAGACCCACCAGGCCATGCGCCGGCAGGGTTTCCAGCAGCTTCTCGCCCACCGGGCCGTCCAGCACTTTTTCCGCCTGTTCGCTGTTCTTGAACAGGAAAGGGAAATCCAGGATTTCATAGGCCTTGACCATGCCCGTCAGGGTGGTGGTCTGGGGCACGGTGAATTCGATCGTGCCGCCCTGCAGGGCGGAGGTCACCTGCACGTCGTTGCCCAGCGCGCCGCTGTAGTAGGGCTTGATGTTGATCTCGCCATGGCTCTTGGCCTTGACCAGTTCGACGAACTTCGCCACGCCCTGGCCCTGGTGGGATTTTTCCGGCAGGGTGACGGCGAACTTCGCGTTGACGGCCGCCCAGGCGGAGCCGGACAGCGTCGCGGCCAGCAGGCCGACAAGCAGAGTGGTGCGGATTTTCATGGAATGTCTCCTTGGGTGGAATCGGACGGGGCGCCGGGCGCTAGCGCCACCATTGGGCGGGCACGGTCACCAGTTCGGGGAACAGGATCAGGGCGAGCAGCAGCGAGACCAGGGCGATCAGGAACGGGGCGATGCCGCGCGTGGCCTGGGCCATGGACACCTTGCCCACGGAGCTGACGACGTTCAGCACCACGCCCACGGGCGGGGTGATCATGCCGATCGAGCAGTTCATGATGAAGATCACGCCGAAATAGACGGGATCGATGTCCGCCGCCTGGATGATCGGCATGAACACCGGCGTGAAGATCAGCACGATGGGGATGAAGTCCAGCACCATCCCGGCGAAGAACACCACCACCATCATGGCCGCGACCAGGACCAGCGGATGGTCCGACAGCGAGGACAGCCAGCCGCCCACCTGGCCGGAAATGTCGGTGATGGTGATCATGTAGGACGCGACCATCGCCAGCGCGGCCAGCAGCAGCACGACCGACGTCGTCTGCGCCGTGGACAGCAGGCATTCGTAGACCTTGCGCCAGTCGAGTTCCCGGTACACCGCGACGCCGACGAACAGCGCGTAGGCGGCCGCCACCACGGCGGATTCGGTCGGGGTGAAGATGCCGAAACGCAGGCCGCCGATGATGATGACCGGCAGCATCAGCGCCCAGCCGCCCTGCCCCAGCAGGCGCAGCCGCCGCCCCCAGGGCACCCGGGGCGTCAGCGCCGCCTTCTGCCGCCGGGCGACGAACCACCAGGCCACGGTCAGGAACAGCCCCATCAGGACGCCGGGCACGATGCCGGCCAGGAACAGGCGGGTGATGGAGATATTGGCCACCACGCCGAAGATCAGGAAGCCGATCGACGGCGGGATGACCGGCGCGATGATGCCGCTGGCGGCCATCAGGCCGCAGGCGCGCGCGGGGTCGTAGCCGGCCTGGCGCATCATGGGCACCAGGATGGCCGCCAGCGCCGCCGTGTCCGCCACCGCGGACCCCGACAGGCTGGCGAGCAGGATGCCGGCGCAGATCGCCACATAGCCCAGGCCGCCGCGCAAATGGCCGACGAAGGCGCTGGCCATGTCGACGATGCGCCTGGACAGCCCGCCCGCGTTCATGAATTCGCCCGCCAGGATGAAGAACGGCACGGCCATCAGCACGAAATTGTCCGCTCCGGAGACGGCGTTCTGCACCACGATCTGGGCGTCGAACTGCCCGATCAGCAGCATCAGCGCCACCCCGGAGAACATCAGGGCGAAGGCGATCGGCAGGCCCAGCGCGATCAGGCCCAGCAAGGTGCCGATGAAGACGAAGGCGGTCATTGATCATTCCCCTTCTTCGCGGCGGCTTCGTCTTCGATGCGTTCCGCCTGGACTTCGATGCGGTCAGCCAGGTCCTCGGTCAGGCCGTCGTCGATGCCCGCCAGCGCCCGTCGGATGTTGTTGCACACCGGAAAGATCAACGCCACCCCGAACACCAGCGCGGCCCCGTACAGCCAGGCGTAGGAAATGCCCAGCACCGGGTAGGAGTTGCCCAGGTTGATCAAGGTCTGGCGCCAGCCGCCGACGATGAAGATCCCGCAGCCGGCCAGGATCAGCACGCCGGTGAAGACCACCAGCATCCGGCGCGCGCGGGGCCCGACGGCCCGCTGCAGCGTGTCGAATCCGATGTGGATGCGCCGCGCCGAGGCCAGGACCGCGCCCATGAAGATCAGCCAGACGAACAGCAGGCGCGAAAGTTCTTCCGAAATGGCGATGCCGGAATTGAAGGCGTAGCGCAGCACGACATTGCCGAAGACCAGGATGCCCATGATCGCCAGGCAGGCGACGATCAGGATTTCGAAAGCCCGGGCGACCAGGCGGGCGGTATGGCTCATCATCGGCGTTCACCGCGCGAGGTAAGGGACGTCATGGCTGTCTCCGGTCCGGGTGTGGATGCCTGCCGGGCGATGCCCGCGCATCCTTGTTCTTGGATGCTCCATTAGACGGAGTTTCCAGCTATCATACAAACAGTTTTTATTCATTGATTCATAGGATTTTCCGATGGAAGTCACGCTTCGCCAGTTGCGCGCCTTCGCGGCGCTGGCCCGCACCGGAGGTTTCACACGGGCGGCCGAATCCTTGCACATCACCCAGTCGGCTCTCAGCGGCCTGATCAAGGAACTGGAATCCCAGCTGGGCGTGCGCCTGGTGGACCGCAGCACGCGGCGCATCCAGCTCTCGGAGGTCGGGCGCGAGTTCCATTCCGTCGCCACGCGCGTGCTCCGCGACCTGGACGGCGCGCTGGACAACATCGACAATCTCAAGCGCCTGCGCCGCGGCATCGTCCGGATCGCCGCCCCCCAGCTCATGTCCAGCACGCTGATCCCGGAAGTCATCGCCGGCTTTCGCCAGGCGCACCCCCACATCCAGGTCCACCTGCTGGACTGCGCCGTGGAAAACGCCATCACCCAGGCGATGCGCGGCGAAGTCGACATCAGCATCGGCCCCTATCGCGAGGGCCTGTCCGACATCGCGGCCGATCCGCTGTTCGACCTGCCCTTCATGGCCGTGTTTCCCGCCGGCCACCCGCTGGAATCCCTGAAGCGGGTCGGCTGGACGGACCTGATGCGCCATCCGCTGATCGCGCTGCACGGGCAGTTCACGGATCAGCTGGCCATGGACCTCCACCAGCTGTCGCCCGCGCAGATCGTGCGCCCCAGCCACGAAGTCACCTTCATGAGCACCGCCCTGAGCATGGTCAACGCCGGCCTGGGCGTGACCGCCTGCCTGCCCTACGCGCAGCGCCTGGTGGACCTCTACGGCCTGCGGGCGCGGCCGCTGCACGATCCCCAGGTCCGCCGGAAGTTCTTCATCTACAGCCGCCAGCACGCCAGCCTGCCGCCGGCGGCCGAGGCCTTCGTGCACTATCTGCACCAGCACGTGGCGGAACGAAAATGGGGGTGAACACCCCCACGCCCTCCTGAAGACCTCGATCAGCTCCGGGCGAAGGTGATGTCCGCCTGGTGCGCCAGCATGCCGTCCTGTTCCGCCCACAGCTGCGCGGCCTGTCCGTCCTGCAGGCGGCCGCCCACCTGGAAGGCGCGCGGCGAAATCAGCGGGCGCAGGCCCCGATAGGCCAGGGACCGCACGGCCAGATCGGGGTGGGCCCGGGTGAACGCCTGCACCATCAGCGTGGCGATCATGGGACCATGCACCACCAGGCCGGGATAGCCTTCGACCTCGCGCACGTAGCGGTCGTCGTAATGGATGCGATGGCCATTGAAGGTGACGGCGGAATAACGGAACAGCCGGGTGGAGTCGGGCGTCACGGCCTGCGTCCATTGCGCCTGCGGCGCGGGCTTGGCGCCCTGCAGCACGGGGGGGGCCGGTTCGCGGTAGACGATGTCCTGCTCCTCCGCGATGCACAGCGCCCCGTCCTGGGTATAGTGATGCTCGACCGTCATGAACTGCAGCAGGCCGGTGCGCCCCGTCTTTTCGACGATGTTCGCAATCCTGGAGACTCTCCGGGCGGGCCGCCCCACGACCAGCGGCGCGTGAAACTGAAGGCGCCCGCCGGCCCACATGCGGTTGCGGCTGCCCACCGGCGGCAGAAAGGCATCCTTCTGGGGATGGCCATCGCGCCCCAGGCTGGCGTAGGGCTCGCCGTGGACGAAGAACGCCCAGTGCCACAGCAAGGGCAGATCGCGGCGTGAATCCAAGGGGTCGTCCAGGCTCAGCGCCACGCGCTGCGCATGGATCGGATCCAGCGTGTCATCGCAGGTCTCGGTGCGGCCGATCCAGGACGAAAAATCCATCATTGATGCTCCAAAAGAATGCGGCCCGCCCGGAGGGCCCCGGGCGGGCCGCTGCGACAGGGTTCAGCTCTTGTTGGACGCCTGGGCGGCCTCGATCAGGTCCTTGCCGATCTGAGCTTCGAACTTCTTCCAGACGGGCTGCATGGCCGTGCGCCAGGCAGCGACGTCTTCCTTGGACAGGGTCTGGATCTTCGCGGCGCCCGCATCGGCGATCCGCTGGCGATCGCGTTCATTGATGTCGGCCGCCAGCTTGTTGGCGTATTCGGTGGCGCCCGCCATGGCCTTGCTCAGGCCCGCCTGCACGTCCTTGGGCAGGCCGTCCCACCAGCCGGCGTTGGCGATCACCATGTAATCGATGTCGCCATGGTTGGTGACGGCGATGGTCTTCTGCACCTCATGCAGCTTCTGGGTGTAGATGTTGGACCAGGTGTTTTCCTGGCCGTCCACCACGCCGGTCTGCAAGGCCTGATAGACCTCGGAGAAAGCCAGCTTCTGCGGGTTGGCGCCCAACTGGCGGAACTGGGCCTCCAGCACGTCGGACGCCTGGATGCGGAACTTCAGGCCCTTGATGTCTTCCGGACGCGTCAGCTTGCTCTTGTTGGTGGACAGCTGCTTCATGCCGTTGTGCCAGTACGCCAGGCCCTTGATGCCCTTGGACGTCATGGAATTCAGCAGGCTCTGGCCCGCCTGGCTGGCCTGGAAACGGTCCACGGCGTCCATGTCGTCGAACAGGAACGGCAGGTCGAAGATCTGCAGCTTCTTGGTGTAGCGGTCGAACTTGGACAGCGACGGCGCGATGAGCTGCACGTCGCCCAGCAGCAGGGCCTCCATTTCCTTGCCGTCGCCGAACAATTGCGAATTCGGGAAGACCTGGACTTCGACCTTGCCCGGCAGGGCGGCCTCGGCCAGTTCCTTGAACTTCAGCGCGCCCTGCCCCTTGGGAGCGGTCGCCGCCACCACGTGGCTGAACTTGATGACGATGGGCGCGGCCTGGACGGCCGTGGCCGCCAGGCTGGCGGACAGCGTGATGCCCAGGGCCAGCGCCAGGCGGGTGAGTGTGCGGGATTGCATGGATTTGTCTCCTTGAAGGTGATGTATCGGCCCGGGTCAGCCAGCTGATCGTTCCAGCTGCCAGGCTCTGTGTGAGGGTCCGGTGAGGCAAGGACCCGGTGGATCATCGGGCGCTCAGAGCGTGTCGTCCGAGAAGCCCAATTCCTGCAGGATGGCCCGGGTATGTTCGCCCAAGGCCGGGATTGCGCCCATCCGGGTTTCTGCGGGGTCGCCGACGCCGGGCGGCAACAGCGCGGGCAGCGCGCCCGCCGGACTGTCGACCGTCGTCCACCGCCCCCGCGCCCGAAGCTGCGGATGCGCCCACAGATCGGCCATGTCGTTCATCTGCGCATTGGCGATCCGGGCCTCGTCCAGGCGGGCGATGACCTGATCGATGCTGAGCGCGGCGAAGACGTCCAGGATCAGGGCGCGCAATTCGGCGCGGGCGGCCGAGCGCCGGGAATTGCTTGAAAAGCGCGGGTCGACGGCCAGGTCCGGCTGCCGCAGGACCTTGTCGCAGAAGACCTGCCATTCCCGCTCGTTCTGCAGCCCCAGCATCACGGTCTTGCCATCCCCTGCCGTGAAGGGGCCATAGGGATAGATCGTGGCATGCGAGGCCCCGCTGCGGGCCGGCGGCGGGGCGCCGTCGAAGCCGTAATACATCGGGTAGGACATCCATTCGGCCATGCTCTCCAGCATGGACACGTCGATATGGCGCCCCGTCCCCGTCTTGCCGCGCTCGATCAGCGCCGCCAGGATGTTGGTGTAGGCATACATGCCGGCGGCGATGTCGGCGATGGAACAGCCCGCCTTGGCGGGTTCGTCCGCCGAGCCCGTGACCGACAGGAAGCCGGATTCGCTCTGGATCAGCAGATCGTAGGCCTTCTTGTCGCGGTACGGACCGTCATTGCCGTAGCCCGAAATATCGCACACGATCAGGCGGGGAAAGCGCTCGTGCAGGGCCTCGAAGGACAGGCCCAGGCGCGCGGCGGCGCCCGGCGCCAGGTTCTGCACCAGCACGTCGGCCTTCTCCAGCAGACGCTCGATGACGTCCGCCGACGCCGGCTGCTTGACGTCCAGCGCCAGGCTTTCCTTGGACCGGTTCACCCAGACGAAGTGCGACGACAGGCCGCGCACCCGTTCGTCGTAGCCGCGCGCGAAATCCCCCACGCCGGGCCGCTCGATCTTGATGACCCGGGCGCCCAGGTCCGCCAGCTGGCGCGTGCAGAAAGGCGCGGCGATGGCATGTTCCAGGGTGATGACCGTGATGTCCTGCAAGGGCAGCATGATGACCTCTTCAGAACGAACGCGGCATGCCCAGCACGTGCTGGCCGACGTACGACAGGATCAGGTTGGTGGAAATCGGCGCCACCTGGTACAGGCGGGTTTCGCGGAACTTGCGCTCGATGTCGTATTCGCAGGCGAAGCCGAATCCGCCGTGGGCCTGCAGGCAGGCGTTGGCGGCTTCCCAGGATGCGTCAGCCGCCAGCATCTTGGCCATGTTGGCCTGGGCGCCGCAATCCTGATGGGCATCGAACAGGGCGCAGGCCTGGTAGCGCATCAGGCTGGCGGCCTCCACGTTGACGAAGGCCTTCGCGATGGGAAACTGCACCCCCTGGTTCTGGCCGATGGGGCGGCCGAACACGATGCGCTCGCTGACGTACTTCTTCGCCCGGTCCACGAACCAGTAGCCGTCGCCGATGCACTCGGCGGCGATCAGCGTGCGTTCGGCGTTCAGGCCGTCCAGGATGTACTTGAAGCCCTTGCCTTCCTGGCCGATCAGGTTTTCCTCCGGGATTTCCAGGTCTTCGAAGAACAGCTCATTGGTCTCGTGATTGACCATGTTCAGGATCGGCCGCACGGTCAGGCCATGGCCGATGGCGGACTTCAGGTCCACCATGAAGATCGACATGCCTTCCGATTTCTTGCGGACCTGATCCAGCGGCGTGGTGCGGGCCAGCAGGACCATCAGGTCGGAATGCTGCACCCGGGAAATCCAGACCTTCTGCCCGTTGACCACATAGCGGCCGTCCTTCTTCACGGCCGTCGTCTTGATCTTTGTGGTGTCCGTGCCCGTGGTCGGTTCCGTGACGGCCATGGACTGCAGGCGCAGTTCGCCGCTGGCGATCTTGGGCAGCCACTGCCGCTTTTGCGCCTCGGAGCCATGCCGCAGGATCGTGCCCATGTTGTACATCTGCCCGTGGCAGGCGCCCGAATTGCCGCCCGCCCGGTTGATCTCCTCCATGATCACGGAAGCCTCGGTCAGCCCCAGGCCGGAGCCGCCGTACTCTTCCGGAATCAGGGCCGCCAGCCAGCCGGCCTGGGTCAGCGCGTCGACGAATTCCGCCGGATAGCCGCGCTGTTCGTCCACTCGCCGGAAATATTCGTCGCCGAATTGCGCGCACAGATCGCGAATCGCATCGCGAATGTCCTGATGGTGTCCCGCAGCGTCGAACATGCACAGCCCCTATGGTGAAGAAGAGAAGGCAGGATGCAGGAATCGGTCCGGACAGGCAATTTTGTTTTGCCAAACCAGGCCTTTTGGAGATCAGGCGGGCGCGTCGTCCCGCGCGTCGCTGACCAGCAGATCCACCAGTTCCCGCGCAAAGACCGGCAATTCCCCCGCCTCGCGCCAGCAGATGTGCAGCTTGCGCAGCGACCAGTCATCCGTCAGCGCGACGATGCGGATCGGCAGGGTCTGCGCATAGCGCAAGGCGGCGGACTGGGGGATCACGCCGATGCCCACCCGCGCCGCGATCAGGCGGCACACGGCCTCGAAATTGCCGACCTCGACCCGGAATTTCAGGATGCGGCCCAGGTCCTCGGCGGCCTTGAGCAGAAAGGAATGGATGGCGCTGGATTCGAACAGGCTGATGAAATCGTCGCCCAGCGTCTGCTCGAACGCGCAGGCGGCCTGCCCGGCCAGGGGATGGTCCGGATACGTGACCAGCACCAGCCGGTCGCTGCGATACGGCAGGTAGCGGACCCCCGCCCCGCCGTTGCCCTGGGCCGTGATGCCGATGTCCGCCACGCCGTCGGCCACGGCCTTGACGACCTGGTAGCTGAGCCGCTCGCGCAGTTCGACATTGACGTCCGGATGGCTGACCAGATAGCGGCCCAGCACGGCGGGGATGAATTCATTCATGGCCGTGGTGTTGGCATAGACCCGGACCCGGCCCTTGATGCCCTTGGCGTATTCCTGGATCTCGCCGCGCAGATGTTCCAGCTGGCGCAGCACCGTGCGGGCGTGCTTGACGAACACCTCGCCCGAGGGCGTCAGGGTCACCCCCTGGCTGCCGCGATACAAGAGGTCCGTGCCCAGCGCCTCTTCGAGGCTCTTGACCCGGTTGCTGGCCGCGGGCAGCGACAGGAACGTGCGCTCCGCGCCCTTGGTCAGGCTCTGGGCGCCGGCCACGTTGACCATGAGCTGCATGTCGGTGAGGTCGAACCGTGTCGCCATGGAATGCCGATCCCTTATGGTTTGATGAAGCCAGTCTTCAGCAAACAATAATAGGCAAAAAATTCCCGATCAAGCAAAGTCGCTCCATACGCCTTCGCGGGGGGCGCTCCGGCGCGCCTCGCGGCAACGCCGGCTTCACCCGACTTTTCATGACAGGAACATCATGTCCCATCCCAGCGCCACACTGACCCGCTTCCTGGCGGATCTCCGTTACGAGCAGATCCCGGCCCCCGTGCTGCGGCGGGCCGAAGACCTGCTGCTGGACTGCCTGGGCTCCATGCTGGCCGGGTCGGGCGGGCGCGCCGTCCGGGCCATCGCCCAGTACGGGCAGGCCATGGGGCCGCAGCAGGGGCCGTCGGAGAACCTGGTCACCCGCAGCGGCACCAGCCCGGTCTTCGCCGCCATGAGCAACGCCGCCGCGGCCCACATGGTCGAACAGGACGACGTCCACAACGGGTCCGTCTTCCACCCGGGGGCGGTCGTCATGCCGCCCGCCCTGGCCATGGCGCAGGCCCGCGGGGCCTCGGGCCGCGAGCTGCTGACGGCCATCGTGGCCGGCTACGAGGCCGGCATCCGCATCGGCGAATTCCTGGGCCGCAGCCACTACACGATCTTCCACACGACCGGCACGGCCGGGGCGCCGGCGGCCGCCATGGCCGCCGGCAAGCTGCTGGGACTGGACGCCGCCCGGATGCTGCACGCCCTGGGTTCGGCCGGCACCCAGGCGGGGGGCCTGTGGGAATTCCTGCGCGACGGCGCGGATTCCAAGCAACTGCACACGGCCCGCGCCGCCGCCAACGGCCTGATGGCCGCCTGGCTGGCCGCGCAAGGCTTCACCGGCGCGAGCCGCATCCTGGAAGGCCCCCAGGGAATGGCCGCCGGCATGTCCAGCGATGCGGATCCGGCCCGCCTGACCGACGGCCTGGGCTCGCGCTGGGCGCTGCTGGAAACGTCCTTCAAATATCACGCATCCTGCCGCCACACCCATCCGGCGGCCGACGCGCTGCTGTCCGTCGTGCAGGCGCACGATCTGGACATCGCCGACATCGCCCAGGTGACCGCGCACGTCCATCAGGGCGCCATCGACGTCCTGGGGCCGGTCGTGAACCCGACGACGGTGCACCAATCGAAGTTTTCCATGGGCACGGTGCTGGGCCTGATCGCCAAGCACCGGAAGGCCGGCCTGCAGGAATTCGACGACGCCCCCGCCGATCCCGACATCGCCGCTTTCCGGTCCCGCGTGACCATGCGGCTGGATCCCGAAGTGGACGGCGCCTACCCGCGGCGCTGGCTCGGCAAGGTGACCGTCATGACGCGCGAAGGCCAGACCCTGCACGGCCGCATCGACACCCCCAAGGGCGATCCGGACAACACCTTGAGCCGCTCCGAGATCGAGGACAAAGTCCGCCGCCTGGGGCGTTATCATGATGTGGCCAGCGACGCGGACCTGGATGCGCTGATCGACCGGGTCTGGAGCCTGGCGGATACGGCGCGGGTCGGGGACTTCCACCCCCGGCTCGGCGCGCCCGCCCCCCTTTGACGGCACCAAGGCCCGACGTGATCCATTGTGTCTACTGCGACTGATTCCGCTCCTCCCCTCGCATCGTCCGCGCTGACGCTGGCCGCCACCCTGACCATCCAGTCGCTGGTGTCGATGTCCCTGCTGACCCTGCCGGCCATCGCCCCGGTCATCGCGGACGTGCTGCGGGTGCCGGCCGCCTACGTCGGCGTCTACGTGGCCCTGGCCTACCTGGGCGCCATGGCCGCCAGCCTGCTGTCCGGGTCCGCCACCCGGCGCTACGGCGCGATCCGCGCCAGCCAGGCCGGCATGGTGGTGTGCGCGCTGGGTCTGCTGCTGTGCACGATTCCCTCGGTGCCTGTCATGGCCGTCGGCGCCCTGCTGGTCGGGCTGGGCTACGGCCCCATCACGCCGGCCAGTTCCCACCTGCTGGCCCGCACCACGCCCGCCCACCGCATGTCCTTCGTCTTTTCGATCAAGCAGACGGGCGTTCCCCTGGGCGGCGTGCTGGCCGGCCTGATCGTGCCGGGCCTGGCCCACTGGACCGGCTGGCAGGCCGCCTTCATGATCGTCGCCGCCGCCAATCTGCTGTGCGCCCTGGCGATCCAGCCCCTGCGCCCGGCGCTGGACGCGGACCAGGACCCCAGGCAGAAGCTGTCCGCCGGCAACGGCCTGATCGGGCCGCTGAAGCTGGTCTTCAGCCATCGCAGCCTGGCGGTGCTGGCCGGCGTCTCTTTCCTGTTTTCCATCGCCCAGCTTTCCCTGACCTCGTACCTGGTGACGTTCCTGAACCACGACCTGGGGATGGACCTGATCGCGGCCGGCTTCATTCTGGCGGTGTCCCAGGCCGCCGGCGTCGGCGGCCGCCTGCTGTGGGGCTACCTGTCGGACCATTACTTCGGTCCCGTCAGGACTCTGGCCGGCCTGTCCGCCCTGATCGCCCTGTGCGCCTTCTGCACCCCGCTGCTGCGGATGATCGACTCGGATGCCGTCGCGCTGGTGGTGCTGTGCCTGTTCGGCGGCAGCGCCATCGGCTGGAACGGCGTGTACCTGGCCGAAGTCGCCCGCCAGGCCCCCGCCGGCCAGGCCAGCGTCGCCACCGGCGGCACGCTGGCCATGACCTTCCTGGGGGTGGTCGTCGGACCGCCGATCTTCGGCTGGATCGCGTCGCTGTCCGGCAGCTACGGATTCGCCTATGCGACCCTGATGGCGCCTGCCAGCATCTGCCTGATGCTGCTGTGGCGGTACCGGGCCGCATTCGCCAGGGGCGCCGCAGCCTTGCGCTCTTAGTGCAGGATGTCCGCCAGGAATTTCTTGGCCCGGTCATGCCTGGGGGCATTGAAGAAGGATTCCGGCGTGCTGTCTTCCAGGATTTCGCCCTGGTCCATGAACCAGATGCGGTCCGCGACCTCGCGGGCGAAATTCATTTCGTGCGTGACGCAGACCATGGTCATCCCGTCCGCGGCCAGCGTCTTCATGACGCTGAGGACCTCGCCCACCATTTCCGGATCCAGCGCGCTGGTCGGCTCGTCGAACAGGATCAGCGGCGGCTTCTGGGCCAGCGCGCGGGCGATGGCGACGCGCTGCTGCTGTCCCCCGGACAGATTCGCCGGCATTTCATCCAGCTTGGACGCCAGCCCGACCTTCTCGAGCAGCGTTTCCGCCAGGGCATAGGCATCCTTGCGCGACATGCCGCCGACCTTGATCGGCGACAAGGCGATGTTTTCCTTCACGGACAGATGCGGAAACAGGTTGAACTGCTGGAATACGAAACCGATGCCCGCGCGCAGGCGATTGATGTCCAGGCTGCTGTCGGCCACATCCCGGCCCTCCACCCGGATCGTGCCGCCCTGGATTTCCTCCAGGCGGTTGATGGTGCGGATCATGGTCGATTTGCCCGAGCCCGAAGGCCCGCACACCACCAGGACTTCTCCCTGGCTGACTTCGCCGCAGATGTTGTTCAGGGCGTGGTACTGCTTGTACCACTTGTTCACGCCTTCGAATTGGATCATTTGTCTCTCCATTGTGTGTCATGCCGCGACGCCCATGCGCCTGTTGTACAGGTGGGTTTCCAGGACCTTCGACAGCCTGGACAGCAGGGCGCAGAGCAGGAAATAGAACAGCGCCAGGATCAGGTAGGTGCGCAGGGTGCCGGTCAGCTCGATGCTGTTGATCTGCTGCGCCGAAAAGGTGGCCTCCTGGACCCCGATGATGTAGACGATCGAGGTCGCCTTGATCGTCGACACGAACTGGTTCAACAGCGAAGGGATCATGTTGCTCAGCGCCTGCGGCAGCTGGATGGACGTCAGCGTCTTGAAATAGCCCAGGCCGATCGCCCGCGATGCCTCGACCTGCCCCCTGGGCAGCGATTCCAGGCCGGCCCGGATGATCTCGGCCAGGAACGCCGATTCATACACGACGATGGCGCACAATGCGGTCGAAAAGGGCGGGATCTCCATGCCCGTCAGCACCGGCAGCATGAAGTAGGCCCAGAAGATGATCATGATCAGCGGGATCGACCGGAAGGTATACACCCAGATCGTGGCGACCGTCTTGACGGACCGGATGCCGGACGTTCTGGCGATGCCGATCAGCAAGGCGAACGGAAAGGCCAGCCCCAGCCCCAGGCCCGCCAGCAGCAAGGTCCCCGCGAAGCCGCCGACCTGGCCATTGGGCCATGAGCCGACCAGGAACATCATGCCGTAGGTATGCAGGAAATCCATCATGATCGGTCAGCTCTTGAAGTTGGCGGGGTACCGGCGCGCGACCTGCGCGCCCAGGGCGCTGATCAGCAGGCAGATGGCCAGATAGATCAGGGTCGAGATCACGAAGATCTGGAACGTCTGGAAGGTGGCGTTCTCTATTTTCTTGACCTGATAGGTCAGCTCCGTGACGCCGATCACCATGGCGAGGCTGGTGTCCTTGAACAGGATGAGCGACCGGTTGATGATGGGCGGCACGGCGTACCGCACGGCTTGCGGCAGGACGACATATTTCAGGGCCTGCATCGCGCCCAGGCCGATGGCGCGGGCCGCTTCGATCTGCGTCCGGGCGATGGCCTTGATGCCCGACCGGATGTCTTCATAGTAATAAGCGCTGACGTTCAGGGAGAGCGCGATCAGGGCGAAGGAAAATTCCGTATTGCCCTGGTTGATCCACAGCCGGATCGCCTGCGGCAGCACCTCCGGCATGCCGAAGTACCAGACCATGATCTGGACGACCGTGGGCACGTTGCGGTGGTATTCCACGTACAGCGCGATCACTGCGCGAACGATTCGCGAGGGCGCCAGATTGATCGCGGACAGCAGCAGGGCGATGGAAAATCCGCACACGAAGGCCCCCGCAAACAGCCGCAGCGTGGTGGCCACCCCATCCGCGAGCATGCGCAGCAGCTCCGGGTCGGAGAGCATTGAAAAAGACAGGTCCATGAATCACGAGGGGCGCGATTGCGCCCCTTCCTCGCTGTTATTTAGAAGCGACGTCGGCGTCGACAGGCCCGACCTTGAAGCTGCGCGTCAGCTTGTAAATCGAGCCGGCGCCCATCCACTTGTCGAAGATTCCGGTCAACTCCCCCGATTTGTCCAGGTCCAGGATGGCCTGATCGACGGCTTTCTTGAGCTCGGGCTCTCCCTTGTTCATGATGATGCCGATATGCTCGGTATAGGTGGGCTCGGGCACCAGCGTCGTCGGGGAATCGGTTCCCTTGGAATCGTTGGCGAATCGCAGGAGGACCAGTTCCCCGGCCGTCACGCCGGCGACCTTGTCGTTCTGCAGCCCCAGATAGCACTGGGAAATGTTCTGGAACGTCAGGACGTCGGTGCCCTTGAGCACCTTCTGGGCGATCGCCGCCGAACTGGAGCCCGAGGAGGCGCAGACCTTCTTGCCCTTGAGATCCGCCAGCGTCTTGATGCCCGCGTTTTCCTTGACCAGGACCTTGATGTAGCCCTGCAGGTACTGCAGGCTGAAGTCCACCTGCTCGGCCCGCTTCGGCAGCCACGCGACCGAACCCGCCACGATGTCGACGCGCCCCATCTTGACTTCCGGGATGCGCGCCTCGGTCGACAGCGGCTTGTGCTGCAGCTTGACGCCCAGCTGCTTGGCGATCGCCTGGCACATGTCCACGTCGTAGCCGACGTATTCGCGGGTCTTCGGGTCCTGGAACCCGTATGGCGAGCTCGCATTCTGCGTTCCGCAGATCAGCGTGCCGCGCTGCTTGATGTCGTCGAGCCGGTTCGCGGACGCGCTCCCCGCCCACCCCGCCATCAGCGCCAGGATGGAAAATGCCGCAATCTTCTTGAATTTATCTGTCATGTCTTGTCTCCTGTACAGGCACTAAATGCCGATTGAAAAGGTGTTCCGCTCCTGCTCGTCGAGCTGGGCGACCAGATTGGTTTCCCATTCCAGATACTTCCGCGCCGCCTCTTTATTGCCATCATGACGGTCGTGCACGAAAAACAGATAGTCGATGCAGGCGGAATCCGGCAGGCGATCGCCATCGGCCACCAGGGGCAGCCCGCTGGCCTTCAGGCCGGCCGCATCCACGACGCACAGCGCGACCGAACGGCAACCCGCCTCTTCCAGGTCCCGGGCCAGCAGGCTCAGGGCCGCCAGCCCGGCGCCCAGGATCAGGACGGGCCCGGACGCCGCGTCATCGACATGGGTCGCCAGCGCGGGCCGGATCACCCACGCGGAGTCCCGAAGAGACAGGGCCCGGTATTGTGAACTGGGCCGGGCGTCCAGCACCAGGGCCTGGGGATGGGACCGCACATATTCCGCCAGGTGATCCGCGGACAGGATCGTCGTGTGGCCAAGGTCCGGGGCGTACGAAGGGGCCTGGGGCAATTCGCCCAGCGCCTCGGGATTCTTCAGCAGGCAGACATCCCAGCCCAGCTGCTTCAACCAGCTGGCCACGACGGGCGCGCGGATGCCGTCCAGGTCGCACAGGACCACCCGCGCCCCACGGACGCCGAGATACTGGTCGGTGGCCTGGATCAGCTGACCGCCCGGCGCGTGCTGCACCAGTGACGGCAGGCCCCCGGCATTGAATTCCTCTTCCGTGCGGACATCGCACAGGAAGACCGTGCGCGCGTCGTCCCGCAGCCATTCGCGCACCTGGCCGGCGTCGACGGCGCCGATCTTGAACCGGCTGGCCAGGCGGGCCGCGCGTTCGCGCAGCCCGGCCTGGGCCGACTCGGCGACGTGATCGGGATACAGGCGGCTGGAGCCGTGTTCGAGGGGCAGGTCTTCCAGAAACCAGCCCTGCGTGCCGTTTTCCAGGGCATAGACCTTGTTGGGAACATCCAGATGAATCAAGGTCTGGGCGCCGATGATGCTGCGCGTCCGGCCCGCGCAGTTCACCACGATGGTGGTGTCCGGGTCCGGCGCCAGTTCCTGCGCCCGCAGGGCCAGTTCGCCGTTCGGGCAGCAATACGAACCGGGAATGTTCATCTTCCGGTATTCCGGTATCGGGCGGCCATCGAGCACCACCACCTTGCTGCTTCCGTCGTTCAACATGCCGTACAGCTCGCTGGCGGACACGCTGGGCGTCTTGTAGGCATGCTCGGCAAGTTCGCCGAAGGTCTTGCTGGGCAGGTTCACGCCCGCGAACGTGGCATGACCCGCCGCCTTCCAGGCCTCGATGCCGCCCCGCAGAATGTGCACGTTCGAATAGCCCAGCCGCAGCAGCGCGTCGGCCGACGAGCGCACGGCCCCTTCGGTCGCCTCGTCGCCGTACACCACGACGCGGGTCGCCTTGCGCGGCACCAGGCGCAGGACGGCAAGCTCGAGACCGCTGTAGGGAAGCGGCGTCGCGAAGAAGAGGTGATCTTCGCCGTACTGCCCATGTTCCCTGACGTCGAGCAAGGCCAGTTCGGCGCCATCATGGATCCAGCGCTTCAGCTGGCGCGCTTCAACATATTGCGGAGTGGTCGGATTCATCATCGGATTTTCAAATTAAGGGATCGTTCGTTCAGCCCAGCGCGGCAAGCAGCCGTTCCAGGTCCGATTTCAAATCGGCGGGGTCTTCGAGACCGACGTGCAGCCGCAGCAGATATCCCGGCTTTTCCGCCTCCCGGGCCAGCCGGGTGCCGGAGGCTTCGATGGGCAGCACGAGGCTTTCGTAGCCGCCCCAGGACGAGCCGATGCCGAAGAATTCCAGGCGATCGATGGCCTGTTCCACCCGCTCCGGGTCGAGGGCGGGATCGAATTCCACCGTCAGCAAGCCGTTGCCGCCCCGGGCGTCGCGCCGCCACAGCGCGTGATTGGCATCGCCGGGCAAGGCGGGATGCCAGACCGTGCGGATAGCGGCTTGCGAGCCCAGCCAGCCAGCGATTTCCAGGGCGCCGCTGGCATGCCGTTCCAGGCGCAGCTGCAAGGTCCGCAAGCCGCGCAGCACCAGGAAGGCGTCTTCGGCCGAGACGACCTGCCCCAGGTTGACGCTGATGTCCTCCAGGGGCTGGAAGTGCTCCTCGAGCGTCGTGACCGAGCCCATCATGACGTCGGAATGGCCCCCGAGGTACTTGGTGGCCGCCAGGATGGAGACGTCGCACCCCAGTTCCAGAGGCTGGTAATTCAGGGACGAGCCCCAGGTGTTGTCGGCGCAAAGCAGGATCCCGCGCCGGCGGCATTCCCGCGACATCTCGGGAAGATCGCACATGTCATACAGCAGGGAACCGGGGGATTCCACATAGACCATGCGGGTCTCGGGGCGCAGGTGGCGGCGCCAGTCCGCATCCCGGGCATCGAAGAAGCTGTGCGCGATGCCGTACCGGCTCAGCTGATCCGCGCACAGCCGCTTGGCCGGCTGGTATGCGCCGTCCGAAAGCAGCACGTGATCGCCCGCCTTCAGATAGGCCAGGAACGTCGCCGCGATCGCGGCCAGGCCCGTCGGAAACAGCTTGGAGCGATAGCCGCCCTCCAGGGCCGTGATGGCGTCCTCCAGCGCATAGACGGTCTCGTTGCCGCGCGCGCCATACGACAGCACGCGCTCGCTTTGCCGGCGGGTCCTGGCTTCGCGCCACTGCGCGATGTTGTCGAACAGGAAGGTGCTGCCTTTCACAATGGGCGTATTGGCCCAGCCAGACGACGGCCGGCCCAGTCTGGCCAGGAGGGACGCCCGTGACACGGAAGTCATCAGTTGCCGCTCCGACGCGTCTGGACGCCGACGGACATGACCTTGCAGGTGTTGCTCTCCATGTCGTAGGCCAGCCTCTTGTGCAGCTTCTCCAGCGCCAGGCCGTACATGTGCAGGTGGCGGATGCCGCCTTCGTCGTCGATATGCACCGCATGGATGTCGTCCGCCAGCAGGGCGATCCCCGTGCCGGGACCGACCTGCATCTGGCCGGTCTGTTTCAGGGTCGCGGGGCCGGCCTCGCTGCCGCCATCCGTGCGTTCGTACAGGTAATTCGTTTCAGTGCCTTCCACTGCGGCGATGCAGGCCCAGGTCGTGTGGTCGTGCGGCACGATCTTCTTGCCCGGCCGCATGACGTTCAAGTACAGGGCGTAGGTGCTGTCGGCGTCTTCGGAAATCAGGTAGCGCGCCTGCAGTTCCCCCTGCTCGGGCTTCGGATATTCATCTTCGGACCACCATTCCCGGTGAGCCGCGATCTTGATCAGGCCATCCAGGACGGCGGACAGGTTCTCGCGCGTCACGGCGCCCGCGGTCTGCTCCCGGGCCAGATCGAGAAACCGGGCGACGGCCATCTGCTTTTCGTGTGTTGGGGTCATTTCAATCTCCTGTGGATGAGAAAAATATACGGGGGGATCAGGGTGGGAACAAATTAATTATGTTGGCTAAAACATAAGAGGTGCTAATCTTTTATCTATAGAGATGCTCTCTCTCGGTGCATGACGAACAAGGGATTTCCCTATGAAAAATCTGGATCTGAATCTGATCAGGACTTTGGTAACCATTGAACAAACTAATAGATTTTCCGGCGCCGCCGAGACCCTGTTCAAGACGCAGTCCGCCATCACCCAGCAGATGCAGCGCCTGGAATCGCAAATGGGATTCCCCCTGTTCCAGAAGAAAGGGCGAAGCAGGGTTCTGACTCCCCAGGGCCAGCAACTGGCCGACTACGGACGCCGGCTGCTGGCCATCAACGACGAGGCGCTGCGCACGGTCGGCCAGAAGCAGATGGAAGGCCAGATCCGCCTGGGCGCGCCGCTGGACGTCGCGGACACGATCCTGCCGCCCATCCTGACGCACATCGCCCGTCAGATGCCGAAGGTCTGGCTGGAAATCCGGGTGGACCGCAGCCCGTTCCTGATGGACGCCCTCGAATCCGGGGACATCGACCTGACCATCTCCACCCGCCAGGACGCCAGCCTGAACGGCTTCGCCCTGCGCACCTCGCCGACCGTCTGGATCTGCGCGGCGGACTACGCCTACAACAAGCGCTCGCCGCTGCCGCTCATCCTGGCCGACGAACGGAGCATCTTCCGCAAGATCGCGCTGCAGGCCCTGGAGCAGACGCGCCTGACCTGGCGCATCAACTACCTGGCGCCGACGCTCGTGGGGATCAAGGCCGCCGTCCGGGCCGGGCTGGGCGTCACGGCGCGCAGCATCGAGTTCCTGGGCGCCGACATGCGCGTGCTGGGGGAAGCGGACGGCCTGCCCACGCTCGCGCCCATCACCTACAGGCTCTGGACGCGCAAGGACACGATCAGTCCCTTGACCCTGCATGTCTACGAAACGCTCAAGCAGCACTTCGAGCAGGTGGAAACCCCGTCCGGGCCGCAAGCCCCCGCCCCGGCGGCCGCGGGCCGGCGCTAGCGGCGCAGGGCCTCGCTCTTGATCAGGTCGTACAGCACTCTCGCCGTGGGTGAGAGTTCGTTGTTCTTGCGGTAAAGCAGCCCCAGGGTGCGGGAGACCTCGGGCTCGATCAGGGCGATGCCCTTGTGCGTCGAGCGGTTCTCCGCCGACAGGGCGAGCTTGGGCACGGCGGCCACCCCCAGGCCGACTTCGACCAGCCCCAGCAGCGAGGACACGTGGGCCACCTCGAAGAAGCTGGTCGGCCGGGCCGGAAGGCTGGCCAGGGCCGAATCCAGCAGCACCCGGTTGCCGCTGTTCTTGCCCACCGTGATGAAGCGCTCGCCGACCAGCTCCCGCCATCGGATCTGGCGGCGCCTGGCGAAGCGGTGATTGGCGGGAACCGCCAGGACGAACTGTTCGCTGAGAATGGGCTCGAAATGCAGATCGGTTTCCTGGGTCCCGATGAAGTTCACGCCGAAGTCGGCGCGGAAATTCAGGACGTCGTTGAGCACCGTGTTGGCGCCCTCGTCCAGGATCTGCACGCGGATCTTCGGATAGAGCTGCGTGAAGGTCTTGATGACGCTGGGCAGGAAGTAATAGGCCACCGACGGCACGCAAGCCACCGTGACGACGCCGCTGTAGTGGGCGGCCAGGTCCTCGATGCCCAGCACCCCCTTTTCCAGCTCGTCCAGCGCCCGGCGCGCCCGGTCCAGAAAGACACGGCCGACGTTGGTCAGCTCGACGCGGCGCGTGCTGCGATCGAACAACCGGGCGCTGAGCAGCCCTTCCAGCTTTTCAATGCGGCGGCTGAGCGCGGGCGGGGAAATGCTCAGGAAATCGGCGGCTTCGCGAAACGACAGTTTCTCCGCCACCGCGACGAAAGCCTGTAATTCCTGCAGATCGAAATTGATGCGTGCCATGCAACTATGATTGCCAAAATTGCAATCCACTGACTAGCGATTTCCACATAATAACCCCCATGGAAACGTCAATACCTTGTGTCGTGCTTCGCGGGGGAACCTCCAGAGGCCTCTACTTCCGGGCGGAAGACCTGCCCGCCGACAGCGCGCAGCGCGATCGCGCCCTGCTGCAGATCATGGGGACCCCGCACGTGCTGCAGGTCAACGGCCTGGGAGGCGGCAATTCCCTGACCAGCAAGGTCGCCATCATCTCGCGCTCGTCGCGCCCGGGCTGCGACGTGGACTACCTGTTCGCGCAGATCGGCATCGAGCAGGCCATCGTCGACACCCGCCCCAATTGCGGCAACCTGCTGTCCGGCGTGGGCCCCTTCGCCATCGAAGAAGGACTGGTGCCCGCCCAGGACGGCATCACCCGGGTCCGCATCTACAACGTCAATGCCAGGACGGTCGTCGAGGCGGAAGTCCTGACGCCCCACGGCCGCCCGATCTATGAGGGCGAGGCGCACATCGACGGCGTGCCCGGCACGGGATCCCCGATCATCCTGAACTTTCTGGACGTCCAGGGAGGCAGCACCGGGGCCCTGTTCCCGACGGGCTCCCGCATCGACATGATCGACGGCCTGGCGGCCACCTGCATCGACGTCGCCATCCCGGTCATGATCCTCGACGCCCGCGCCCTGGGGCTGTCCGGCAACGAAACGCCGGAAGCGCTGGATGCGGACGCGAGCCTGATGGAACGCATCGAAGCCCTGCGGCTGGAGGCCGGACGGCGCATGGGGCTGGGGGACGTCACCCACAGCGTCGTGCCCAAACCCATCCTGGCCAGTCCGGCGGGTCCCCAGGCGATCCAGTCCCGCTATCTGACGCCCCACCGCTGCCACAAGGCCCACGCAGTGACGGGGGCGATCTCGCTGGCCAGCTGTTTCGCCATCCCGGGCACCGTCCCCCACGGCATGTGCGAGGACCACCGGGACGACAGCCGCGTCTCCATCCTGCATCCCGCGGGCCATATCGACATCGCCCTGGACATCCGACAGGAAGGCGACGCCATCCGGATCGCCCGGGCCGGCGTGATCCGGACCGCGCGGAAGATCATGAAAGGCATGGTCTTCCTCCACGACACCCACGCCCTGGATGCATACTTTCCCGACCCTCGCTGAACACAGACGACAACAATACGGAGACAGACAATGAGACACACCTTCGCCGCAACGGCGGCGCGCGCGGCGGATCGCCCCGCTTCCGCATCACGAGCCGACGCGGGGTCATGCCGACGCCTGCCCGGCCAGCACAGGTAAGGTCGACATGAAAATCGAAATCCAGCAACTGAAGCTGCAGTACGGAAAATTCACCGCCCTGCACGAATTCGACCTCCAGATCCAGGATGGAGAATCCATCGTCCTGCTGGGGCAGTCGGGCTGCGGCAAGACCAGCGCCATGCGATGCGTCGCGGGCCTGGAGCGCCCCACCTCGGGCCGGATCATCATCGGCGACGACACCGTCTTCGACGGCGCAGCGGGGGTCAACACGCCGCCCAACAAGCGCAACGTGGGCATGGTGTTCCAGTCCTACGCCATCTGGCCGCACATGACGGTCTTCGAGAACGTCGCCTATTCCCTGGCCACCCGGAAGATCGCCAAGGAAGACATCCGCAAACAGGTGACGGCGGCGCTGACGACCGTGGGCCTGCAGGCCTTCGCGGAACGCGGCGCCAGCCTGCTGAGCGGCGGGCAGATGCAGCGGGTCGCCCTGGCGCGCAGCCTGGTCATGCAACCCGGCGCGCTGCTGCTGGACGAACCCCTGTCCAATCTGGACGCGCGGCTGCGCGACCGCCTGCGGGTCGAACTGCGCGAACTGCAGCTGCGGCTGGGCCTGACCTGCATCTACGTGACGCACGACCAGAGCGAAGCCTTCGCCCTGGCGGACCGCATCGCCATCATGCAGGGCGGACGCATCGTGCAGATCGACACCCCGCAGAACATCTACGCCAATCCGATCACATCGCAGATCGCCGACTTCCTGGGCGTCTCCAACGTCTTCCCCTGCAGCGTCACCCGCGTCGACCCGGGCCGCCACGTCGCGGAACTTTCCGGCCACGCGCTGGCCGTGCATTCCAGCCTGCCCGTGCCTGCGACGACAGGCGCCATGAGCCTGTGCGTGCGGCCCGAAAGCTTCCGCATCCAGGCGGCGGACCCGCGGGCGCCCGCCGCCGGGGACGCCGCCAACCGCTGGCCCGGGAAGGTCGTGGTCGCCAGCTTCCAGGGCGGATACGTGCAATATGCCATCCAGCTGGACCAGGGCCCCGAGATCAGCGCCGCGCAGCTGACGTCCGAAGGCCCCGTGCTGAACAGCGGGGACAGCGTGTCCGTCAGCCTGGATCCGGGCGCCGCGCAGATCCTGCCCTCGGAGCTTCCCGCATGAAGGCCGCCAACCTGCTGCGTGGTTACTGGCGCGACCACGCCCCCGTCGCGGGAATCAGCGCCGTCCTCTTCGTCCTCTGCCTGATTCCGGTGATCCTGGTGGTCCTCGCGTCGCTCTCGACCACGGTCCCCCGCCCCGGCAGCTCGGGCCTCGGCAGCCTGACGTTGGCGAACTTCGCCTCTCTGATGACGCCGAACGCGGCGAACGCCTTCGTGAATTCCCTGAGCGTGGGCCTGGGCGCCGCCGTCATCGCGCTGCTGGTCGGCGGTTCGCTGGCGTTCCTGTGCGCGCGCACCGACGCGCCCGGCAAACGCTTCATTTTCTTCGTCGGCATCTCGCCCATGTTCATCCCCGCCCTGGTGGGGGCGCTGGCCTGGTCCTTCCTGGCCTCGCCGTCCAGCGGATTCCTGAACGTGGCCCTGAGAAACCTGGGCCTGGACTTCGCCATCAACATCTACAGCCTGGGCGGACTGATCTTCGTCCTGGGCATCTACTACGCGCCCTACGGCTTCCTGCTGATGCGCAGCTCCTTCGTGCTGATGAGTGGCGATCTGGAAGAAGCCGCCGCCGTCCACGGCGCGTCGTTCGCCCGCACCCTGCGGACCATCACGCTGCCGCTGGTGCTGCCCGCGCTCCTGGGCGCGGGCATCCTGGTGTTCGCGCTGGCCATGCAGAACTTCCCGGCCGCGCAGGTGGTCGGCATGCCGGGACGCGTCGACACCCTGCCCACGTTCATCTACCGCCTGATGAGCGCGACGCCCGCGCAGAGCAACCAGGCCGCGGCGGTCTCCGTCATCCTGACCATCGGCCTGCTGATCTTCACGGTGCTGCAGCAGCGGGTGGTCAGCCGGCGCAAGTTCACCACGGTCACCGGCAAGGGCGCCATTCCCCGCAAGGTGCCCCTGGGCGGCTTCAAGTGGCTGATCATGGGCTACGTCCTGGTCTATTTCCTGATCTCGATCGTGCTGCCCATGCTCGCGCTGCTGGTGACCGCCATGCAGGCGTCGCCCTTCTTCACCAAGATCACGCAGCTGATGCAGCCCGGCGCGCTGTCGCTGGACAGGCTGTCGGCCACGCTGCAGTCCCTGGACTTTCACGTCGGCCTGCGCAACAGCATCATCGTGTCGGTGCTGGCCGCGGCCTTCGGAACCCTGCTGAGCTTTCTGGCTTCCTACATCCGGCACCGCACGATCTCCGGATGCCGGGGGCTGATCGATTTCATCGCCATGACGCCCCTGGCGATTCCGTCCATCGTCATGGGGATGGGCCTGCTGTGGACCTGGCTGTTCATTCCCATCCCGGTCTACGGCACCGTATGGGTGCTGGTGATCGCCTGCATCGCCGTGTTCTTCCCGCAGGGGTATCAGGGCATTTCGGCCTCCATCCTGCAGATCGGCAACGACCTGGAAGACAGCGCCGTGCTGCTGGGCGCCAACCGTTCGCGCGCCGTCCGGACGATCACGGTGCCCCTGATGCGCGTCGGCATCACGTCGACCTTCCTGCTGTTCCTGATGATGTCGATGCGGGAGTTGAGCGCCGTCATCTTCCTGTTCACGTCGGACACGCGCATCTTGTCGATCATGGTGTTCGAGAACTTCGAGAACGGCCAGATCCAGGCCGCCGCGTCCGTCAGCGTGTACTACTGCATCGTGATCGCCTGCATCGCCATCCTGGGGCAGGTCCTGGGCTCGATGGAGAAACGCCGCAGCGCAAGTCAAAACCAACCACACAGCCTGGCAAGCTGAATTCCATCCAAGGAGACTTCATATGACATCCACCGTCCACACCAAAAGATATCTGGCGCCGGCGCTCTCCGCCGCCCTGCTCCTGTCCGCCTACGCCACCGTGGCGCACGGGGCGGACGGCGCCCTGGTCATCGAGGGGGAAACCATCGCCGACGGCGCCACGTACCAGCAGGCCAGACAGGAAACCTTGCGTCTGTACACGGGATACGTGCAATCCGCCGAAAAAGCGCTGATCGACAACTTCACGAAAGACACCGGCGTCAAGGTCAGCATGATCCGCCTGACCCCCAACCAGCTGTCCGAACGCGTCCTGTCCGAACAAGGGGCGGGGAAACTGGGCGCGGACGTCATCCGCACCTCCGACTACCCGATCGCACAGGCGATGAAAAAGGCCGGGGTATGGCAAAAGTACCTGCCTCCCGTCATCGCGGGCACCCCGGAACTCAGCCTGGATCAGGGCCAGTTCAACCTGACCTTCGACTCCGTCTACAGCATCGGCTACAACACCCAGTTGGTCGACAAGGCGTCCGCGCCGAAATCCTGGGCCGATATGGTCAGCGGAAAATGGAAGAACAAGATCGGCATCGTGCAAGGGGGATCCGGCGGCAGCACCGCGGCGCTGAACCGCTTCATGCTGTCGAAACTGGGAGATGACTACTTCAAGAAATACGCCAGCCAGGATCCGGTGATCTACAACTCGCTCGGGCAGGAGGCCATCGCTCTGGCCAGGGGCGAGGTCTCGGTCGGGACCGTCAAAGTCAGCGACATCGGGGTGCTGGCCACCAAGGACAACGCGCCGCTCACGTTCATCGTTCCCACCGAGGGCGTGGCCGTCTACGACTACTACCTGGGCATGACCAGCGCCGCCAAGAATGTCGCGGCAGCGAAGGTATTCATCAACTACAACCTGTCCAAGCGCGGCCAGGAAGTGTTCTCCAAGCTCGGCGAATACCCGGCGCGATCGGACGTCGCCTCGCCCACGGTGCTGGGCGTCACGCTGCCTCCCATCAAATCCGCGCAGTACTTCCGCATGAGCACCGAGGATTCCATGAAGTATTCCAAGGATGATCTGAAGAAGTGGAACGCGGACTTCAATTTCACGAAGTGAGCGTCAGACGAACATGCCGCCGGACGCCTCGATGCGCTGGGCGTTGACCCAGCGGCTTTCCGGCGACAGCAGGACGGCGACCAGGTCGCCGATGTCGTCCGGCTTGCCTGCGCGCCCCAGCGCCGTCACCGAGGCGACGAAGGCATTCATGTCCCGGTCGTCGCGCACGGCGCCGCCGTGGAAATCCGTCTCGATGGCGCCCGGGGCCAGGGTATTCACCGCGATGCCGCGCGGCCCCAGCTCCTTGGCCAGGTAGCGCGTCATCACTTCGATCCCGCCTTTCATCACGGCATAGGCCGCGAAATTGGGCAACGCGAAACGCGTCAGCCCGGTCGACACGTTCAGGATCCGGCCGCCGTCGCGCAGCAGAGGCAACAAGGCCTGCGTCAGGAAGAACGGGCCTTTCAGATGGGTGCGCATCAGCTCGTCGAACTGCGCCTCGGTGGTGTCGGCGAACGCGGCATAGATCCCCATCCCCGCGTTGTTCACCAGATGGTCGAAGCCCGTGCTGCGCCACTGGTCGGACAGGACGCCGCGGACCTGCGCGGCGAATCCGGCGAAACCGCCGCTGTCGCTGACGTCCAGCTGCAGGGCGGCTGCCCGCCGCCCCTTGTCCCGGATGCGGGACACGACTTCGTCCGCCGCGGTCCGGTCCGCGCGATAGGTCAGGATCACGTCGTTGCCGCGATCGGCCAGCTTGAGCGCCGCATCCCGGCCCAGGCCGCGGCTGCCGCCGGTGATGAGCGAAATGGTTTGATGCATGGATGCCTCCGGTATCAGTCTGTTGAATCAGTGGTCATTCTATTGAACGGGATGAATGATATAAATACACAAATCAAGAAAACATTGTTCGACTTCAAGAGACAATCATGGACCGTATCCAGGATATGGAAGTGTTCAGGCGCGTGGCGGAACTGAGCGGCTTCAGCGCGGCGGCCGACAGCCTGGGGCTGCCCAAGGCGACCGTGTCCGGCGCCGTGCGCCGCCTGGAAGACCGGCTCGGGACGCGGCTGCTCCACCGCACCACGCGGCGCGTACGCCTGACGCGGGACGGCGAGGCGTTCTACCAGCGGTGCCGGGACCTGCTGGCCGACTTCGAAGAACTGGAGACCCTGTTCCTGAGCGGCGACGAGGCGCTGTCCGGTGTCATCCGCATCGACATGTCCCACGGGATCCTGCAGACCATGATCCTGGCCCGCCTGCCCGAATTCCTGGACGCGCACCCCCTGCTGAACGTGGAAATGAGCACCACGGACCAGTTCGTCGATCTGGTGCGGGGCGGATTCGACTGCGTGTTCCGGGTCGGGGAACTCGGCGATCTGAATCTGGCGGCGCGCCGGCTCGGCCGCCTGCCTTTCATCAGCTGCGCCAGTCCGGCGTACCTGCGGCGCCACGGCGTGCCGCGCACGCTGGACGACCTGCGCCGCCACCGCATGGTCCATTACGTCGGCCATCTGGGCGCGAACGACCCGGGATTCGAATACCCTGTCCGGGATGGATACGGGCTGCTGCCCATGCAGGGGGCGCTCACGGTCAATCACGTGCACGCCTACGAAGCGGCGGCGCTTGCAGGCATCGGCATCATCCAGGCGCCGGAAGCCCGGATGCGGCAACTGATCGAAACCGGCGACATGGTGGAAATCCTGCCGGAATACCGGCCCCGTCCCCTGCCCGTGTCCGTGCTCCATCAGGGGCGCCGCCACCTGGCGCGCCGCACCCTGGCGTTCATGGACTGGGCGCAGTCCGTCATCGCCCCCATCCTGGCGAATGACCGGCAACCGCCGGGATCCTCAGCCGCGCCCGCCGGCCCCGACGGCGCGCATCAATAGACCCCCGGCGCCGGCCGCGTCGGCATGTCCTCCGGATCGGAGCCCATGGATTCTCCCAGGTAGTCCAGGAACGAGCGCACGGCCGGCGACATGCCGCGGCGCGACAGGTAGGCGGCATGCACGATGCCGGACGGCACGGACCATCCGGGCAGAACGGGTTCGAGGCGGCCCTGGGCGATGTCCTCCCGGCACATGTAATCGGGCATCATGCCGATGCCGACGCCGCCCTTGATGACATCGAGCAACGACAGCAGATCGTCCACGACGCACGGCGCGCGGCAGACCGCCTGGCATTGCGCGCCCTGCGGCCCGATCAGGGCGAAATGGATCCTGCCGGCCTGCGCCGACATCCCCACCGCATCGAACCGCTCCAGGTCGGCGGGCTGAACCGGCCGGCCGAGACGACGCAGCAATTCGGGGCTGGCGACCAGCACGCCGTGGCTCAGGCCCAGCCGCTTGATGACGGCGCTGCCGCTGTCTTCCAGGCTCTGGCGCACCCGCAACGCGATGTCCACGCGCTCGCTGACCAGATCGACGACGCGATTGGTGACCTCGACTTCCAGCCGGACCAGCGGATGGCGTTTCAGGTAGTCCGGGATCAGCAGCGCAATCACCGACTGGGCGAGCGTGACGGGACAGGATACCCGCAGCGGGCCGCGCGGCTCGGCCAGAATCCGGGAGATTTCCGCATGCGCCTGATCGGCCTCTTCCCGGACCGCGACGCAATGACGGACGTACTGCTCGCCCGCGAGCGTCAGGGACAGCTTGCGCGTCGTGCGGTTCAGGAGCCGCACCCCCAACTCCGCCTCCAGCTTCGCGATCCGCCTCGACAGGCGCGAGGTCGGCAGGTCCAGCGCGCGGGCCGCGCCCACGAAGCTGCCATGTTCCACGACTTCCGCGAAATACCGCATGTCATTCAGGTCCTGCATGGCGGATTCACCTCAAAAATAGAATACTGTACGGCGCAGCAGACATATTATCGATTTCCGGTTCGTAATGGAAAATATCGCCTATCAAAGGTCATCGTCCCGACCATCATTCAGACAAGGTGTTTCCATGAAACTGCTGCACATCGATTCCAGCATCACCGGCTCCGATTCCGTCTCTCGCCGCCTGACCCACGACATCGTGGCGCAGCAGCGGGCCGCGCATCCCGACCTGCAGGTCGAATACCTGGACCTGGCCGCCCAGGCGCCCCAGCCCCTGTCGCTGGACGCGCTCGGCTTCCGGACGCCCGGCTCGGCCGAAACGCTCAGCGAGGTCCAGCGCCGCGAGAACGAAGTCTCCGAAGCCCTGGTCAGCCAGCTGATCGAGGCGGACGTCGTCGTCATCGGCGCGCCCATGTACAACTTTACGATCCCCGCCCAGCTCAAGTCCTGGCTGGATCGCGTGGCCCAGGCCGGCCGCACGTTCAAGTACACCGAAAGCGGCCCGGTGGGCCTGCTGGGCGACAAGACGGTGATCCTGGCGCTGAGCCGCGGCGGCATCTATTCCGCCAACCCGGCCATGGAACACCAGGAAAGCTACCTGAAATCGATCTTCGGTTTCATGGGCGTCACCGACATCCGTTCCGTGCGCGCCGAAGGGCTGAACATGGGCCCCGAGCACCGCGAACGCGGCCTGGCGCAGGCCCAGGCGGACATCGAAGCGCTGCTGGCCGCCTGAGGCCCGGCCGGCGCGATCGCGCCGCCGTCAGTCGCCGACCGTGCGCATCGCATTCGTCAGCGAACGGGCGCACGCCAGCAAGGCGGGCGCCATCTTTTCCTCCGCCTCGCGCAGCGCCCACCGGCTGGTCGGCACGACCACGTGCACGGCCGCGACAGGCCGCCCCTCGCCATTCAGGACGGGGGCCGCCAGCGTCATGTCGCCCAGGAACAATTCTTCCTTGTTGAAGGCGTAGCCCCGCGCGCGCGCCGCGCGCAGGACATCCATCAGCGCTTCCACGTCCGTGCAGGTATGGACCGTGTGCGCCCGGATCGGCTGCCGATCCAGGATGCCCCGCGCCTCGTCTTCCGGCAGGGCGCTCAGGATGGCTCGGCCGGAACCCGTGCAGTACATCGGAATCCGGCTGCCGGTCGGCATGTGGATGGGAATGTAGCGGGCGCTGACGAAACGGGCGATATAGACCATCTCCCCGTCGTCCGGCTCGGTCAGGCAGACCGTTTCCTGGGTGAAATTGGACAGCTCGATCAGGAAGGGAATGGCGATGCCGATCAGCGGATGCAGGCTGAGGTAGTCGAAACCCAGTTGCAGCGACCGGACGGTCAACTGGTAACGGCGCGTCTTGCTGTGCGTGCGCAGATACCCCAGCTGCTGCAACGTGTACACCATCCGCTGCGCGGAGCTGCGATTGATCCCCACCACGTCGGCGATTTCCCCGATCGTCATGGTCCTGCGCGTCGGCCCGAAGGCGCGCAGGACCGCCAGGCCCTTTTCCAGGGACTGGTTGAAGAGTTTGTCGGTGACGGATTCCTTGTCCATGGGCCAGAACCTCTCGATGCGGCAGTGGAAGTATAGCTTCTCGCAGCCTAAATAATCGCTTATCGATTACTTAAATGCGATTAGTGGTTTATACCAATTCATAAGCGATCACTCTCCCACTATCTTTGAACGGAGGTCAGCCCGGCTACGGGTCGCACAACAAGCCCGGCTGTGTCACAACAGAGCGCCGCCCGCCAGTATGTTCCAGGGACTCGCTCATATCCGGAGTACATACCGATGGCCAGGACCACACACTTCATCCAGTTCGCCGCCGCATCGCTGTGCATGGCGGCCGGCTTGTTGGCCGCCGCCCCCGCCGGCGCCGAAACGCTCAAGGTGGGCGCCACCTCGACCGGCATCCCCTTCACCTTCCTCGACGTCAAGACCGGCAAGATCGAAGGCATGATGGTCGACGTCGCCAACGCCGTGGCGAAGGCTTCGGGCGACCAGGCGGAAATCACGCAAACCGTCTTCTCGGCGCTCATCCCTTCGCTGACCACGAAGAAGATCGACTTCATCTCCGCCGCCATGATCCAGACGCCGGCCCGCGCCGAAGTGGTCGACTTCACGGATCCCGTCTATGACAAGTACGGCGACGGCCTCATCGTCAAACAGGGGGAAACCGCGGACATCAAATCGCTGGACGACCTGCAAGGCAAGACTCTGGGCGTGCAGGCGGGCACGGTCTACTACAACATCGCGACCAAGAAGGGCGGCTTCAAGGCCATCCGCACCTATGATTCGATCGCGGACATGGCCCGCGACCTGGCGCTGGGACGCATCGACGCCGGACTGGGCGACAAGCCGATCATGGCCTACCAGATCAAGACCGGAAACCTCAAAGGGGTCGAACTGGCCCCCCACTACGTATCCATCCAGGTGGGCCACATCAGCCTGGTGGTTCGCAAGGGCGACGCCAAGCTCCTCAAGACCCTGAACGCGGGCATCGCCAAGATCAAGGCCAACGGGGACCTGGACAAGATCATCGCCAAGTGGGGCATCTAGGCGCGCCAGGAGGCGGTATGAACGAAGCAATGCTGCACGTGCGCGAATTCCTGCCGCTCCTGCTGGAAGGCGCGCTCATCACCGTCCAGGTCACGATCCTGTCGTTCCTGCTCAGCAGCGCGATCGGCCTGTTCGTGGCGCTGCTTCGTGTCAGCCACATCGCCGCGCTGCGAGCGGTCGCAAAGACCTACATCAACGTCATCCGCGGGCTGCCGATCATCGTGCAGCTCTTCTACATCTACTTCGTGCTGCCGGATTTCAACATCGAACTGAGCGCCTTCCAGTCGGGGGTCATCGGACTCGGGATCGCGTACAGCGCCTACCAAGCCGAGAACTTCCGCGCGGGGATCGAGGCCGTCGACTCGGGCCAGCGCGAGGCCGCGCAGGCGATCGGGATGCGCATGCCGCTCATGATGCGCCGGGTCATCCTGCCCCAGGCGTTCAAGATCGCGCTCCCTCCCTACGGGAACATCCTCGTCATGATGCTCAAGGATTCCTCCCTGGTCTCGACCATCACGGTGGCGGAACTCACCCGCCAAGGGCAACTGATCGCAACCTCGACGTTCCAGAACACCACCGTCTATACCATGGTCGCCATCATGTACCTGGTCCTGAGTTTGCCGCTGGTCTGGGTGCTCAACCGCATCGAGGCGCATCTCAAGACGAGGAAGGCTCATGATTGAAGTCGCCAACCTGCAGAAATCCTTCGGCAAGCACGCCGTCCTGAAAGGCGTCTCGCTGAGCGTGGAACCCGGCGAAGTGGTCTGCCTGATCGGGCCTTCTGGGTCGGGCAAGTCCACCATCCTGCGCTGTCTGAACGGACTCGAATCCTACGACGGCGGAGAAGTCCGCATATCCGGCCGCCTGGTCGATCAGGCCTCCAGGGACATCCACGACATCCGCGCTTCCCTGGGCATGGTCTTCCAGCGCTTCAACCTGTTCAGCCACCGGACCGTCATGCAGAACATCATCGAAGGCCCGGTGTACGTCAAGCGCGAGACCGTCGATCAAGCCCGCGCCAGGGCCGCCGAGCTTCTGGACAAGGTCGGCCTCAAGGGCAAGGAAGACGCCTACCCGGCCGAACTGTCCGGCGGGCAGCAGCAGCGCGTCGCCATCGCCCGCGCGCTGGCGATGCAGCCCGACGCCATGCTGTTCGACGAACCGACCTCCGCGCTCGACCCGGAACTGGTGGGCGACGTGCTGCACGTCATGCGCGACCTCGCCGAGGAAGGCATGACCATGGTGGTCGTCACCCACGAAATGGGCTTTGCCCGCGAAGTGTCCGACAGGGTCTGCTTCCTGTACGACGGCCGCATCCTGGAGGAAGGCCCGTCGAAACAGGTTCTGGGGCATCCGGAGAACCCGCGCACCCAGGACTTCCTGAGACGCGTCCTGCACCCCGACGCCCAAGAGGACGCATGATGCCGCAGCCCCGCTCGGTGAGCGCCCATCCGGGCGCGGATTCCTACTGGATGGACACGGCAACCCCCGCACCGCGGGCCCCGGCCCTCGAGGAAAGCCGCCACACGGACGTGCTGATCATCGGCGCCGGGTTCACCGGGCTGTCGACGGCCCTGCACCTGGCGCCATCGGGCGCATCCGTGACGGTGGTCGACGCGCATCAGCCCGGCTGGGGGGCCTCGGGCCGCAACGGCGGCCAGGTCAACCCCACCCTGAAATACGACCCCGACGAACTCACCGCGATGTTCGGCGACCGGGCGGACAAGCTCATCCACGCCATCGCGGCCTCGGCCGACCAGGTCTTCGATCTGATCGACCGGCACAGGATGGACTGCAAGCCGGTCCGCAGCGGCTGGCTGCAGGTCAGCTATAAAGCATCCGGCATCCTGGCGCTGCATCGCCGGGCGCGCCAGTGGCAGGACCGGGGCTACCCGGCCGACCCGCTGGACGACGCCGCGACGCGGCGGCTGACGGGGACGCACGCGTTTCGCGGCGGCTGGATCGACCGGCGCGCCGGCAGCCTGCACCCCCTGTCGTACGCGCGCGGCCTCTACCAGGCGGCCCTGGCCGCGGGCGTCAGGGTGTTCGGCGACAGCCCCGTCACGCAGCTTTCACGCCAGGGCAGGCAATGGGCGGCGACTCTGCCCGGCGGCATCCGCATCACCGCCGGGCAGGTCGTCCTGGCGACGAACGGCTACAGCGACGCCTTGCTGCCGGGGCTTGCGCAAACCATACTCCCGGCCAACAGCTTCATCATCGCCACCTCGGCCCTGGGCGACCGGAGCCGCCACATCCTGCCGTCCGGAGAAACGCTGTCCACGGCCGAGCGCCTGCTGATCTATCTGCGCAAGGAAGCGGACGGGCGATTGCTGCTGGGCGGGCGCGGCCTGTTCGACGACCCCGCCGGGCCGGGCGACTTCGACCACATTGCGCGGTCGATGACCCGGATCTTTCCCGAGCTGGCCCCCTTCCACTACGAATACCGCTGGGCGGGCCGCATCGCCATCACGCGGGATTTCCTGCCGCACGTGCACCGCCCGGCCCCCGGCATGCTGGTCGCCCTGGGCTACAACGGACGGGGCGTGGCCGCCGCGACGGCCATGGGCATCCACCTGGCGCGGCTTCTGACCGGCGGCGCCGAGACGGAATTCCCCTTCCCGATCACGCCGCTCAGGCAAATTCCGCTGCACGGCAGCCTGCAGCGCTTCTACATCTCGGCGGGCGTCGCCTGGTACGGCTTGCTCGACAGACTGTCCCTCTGACGCCCGTCCGATCACTCCACGGTCACGCTTTTCGCCAGATTGCGCGGCTTGTCCACGTCCGTGCCCCGGGCGCAGGCCGTGTGATAGGCCAGCAGCTGCAGCGGCACGGTGTGCAGGATGGGCGACAGCTTGCCGTAGTGTTCGGGCATGCGGATGACGTGCATGCCCGGGGCGCCCACGATCTGCGAATCGGCATCGGCGAAGACGTAGAGTTCGCCGCCGCGCGCGCGCACTTCCTGCATGTTGGACTTCAGCTTTTCCAGCAGTTCGTCGTGCGGCGCCACGGTGACCACCGGCATGGCGTCGGTCACCAGCGCCAGCGGGCCGTGCTTCAGTTCGCCGGCGGGATAGGCCTCGGCGTGGATGTAGCTGATTTCCTTCAGCTTCAGCGCGCCTTCCAGGGCGATGGGATAGTGCATGCCGCGCCCCAGGAACAAGGCGTTTTCCTTGCTGGCGAAGCGCTCGGCCCAGGCGATGATCTGGGGTTCCAGGGCCAGCACGGCGGAAATGGCCGCCGGCAGGTGGCGCAGGGACTTGACGGCCTGCTGCTCGGCGCCGTCGTCCAGCCGGCCGTGGGACTGCGCCAGCGCCAGGGTCAGCAGATACAGGGCCGTCAGCTGGGTGGTGAAGGCCTTGGTGGACGCCACGCCGATCTCCACCCCCGCCCGGGTGATGAAAGCCAGCTTGCATTCGCGCACCATGGCGCTGGTGCCCACGTTGCAGATGGTCAAGGTCTGTTCCATGCCCAGGCTGCGTGCATGCTTCAGGGCGGCCAGGGTATCGGCGGTCTCGCCCGACTGGGAGATGGTCACGACCAGGGTGCGCGGGTCCGGCACGCTAGTGCGGTAGCGGTATTCGCTGGCGATCTCGACATTGACCGGAAGCCCGGCGAGCGACTCGATCCAGTACCGCGCCGTCAGCCCCGCGTAATAGCTGGTGCCGCAGGCCAGGATCAGCACCCGGTCGATGGCCTTGAACACCCCGTGGGCGCCGTCGCCGAACAGTTCGGGCATGATGGCGTCGATGTCCTGCAGGGTGTCGCCCACGGCGCGCGGCTGTTCGAAGATTTCCTTCTGCATGAAATGGCGGTAGGGACCCAGTTCGGCCTCGCCCGTATGGATCTGGACGGTATGCACGGACCGTTCCGCCGGCTGGCCCTGGGCGTCGACGACCCAGACGCGGGACAGTTGCAGGTCCACCACGTCGCCGTCTTCCAGATATATGATCTGGTCGGTCGTGCCCGCCAGCGCCAACGCGTCCGAGGCCAGATAGTTGCCCTGCTCGCTGCGGCCCACCACCAGGGGCGAACCCTGGCGGGCGCCGACCACGCGGTGGGGTTCCTGGGCGCAGAACACGGCGATGGCGTAGGCGCCTTCCAGGCGCCGGGTGGCCTGCTGCACGGCCGCGAACAGGTCGCCGTCATACAGGTGGTCCACCAGGTGGGCGATCACCTCCGTATCGGTCTGGCTGTGGAAGGTATAGCCGGCCGCCTGCAGTTCCGCCCGCAGCACGTCGTGGTTCTCGATGATGCCGTTGTGCACCAGCGCGATGCGCGGCGCGCCGTTCTCCGGGCCGGAAAAATGCGGGTGGGCGTTATGCGTCAGCGGCGCCCCATGGGTGGCCCAGCGGGTATGGGCGATGCCGGTCAGCCCCTCGACGTGATCCTGGGTGGTCTGGGCGGCGAGTTCCGCCACCCGCTGGGTGCTGCGCACCCGCTGCAGGCCGGTGCCGGTATGCACCGCCACGCCGCAGGAATCGTAGCCGCGGTATTCCAGGCGGCGCAGGCCTTCCAGCAGGATGGGAACGATGTTGTGACGCGCAACGGCGCCGACGATGCCACACATAGGGATGCTCCTGAAATTCGAATTGCGGGACGCGGAGAACCTGCCATTGCCGTCCGGCCCTGTCCAGCCGCTATTGTGTCCCGAGGGTCAAGAAATATGATTTCTATTTTTCCATTGTTATGAAATAATATTTCGCAATCAAAATGCAATGAAATATAATTTCATATTCGTTGCGGACTCCACAGGAGCGCCCGACCATGACCGATATCACCGCCCCGCCGCCGCTCGACGATCTGGATCGCCGCATCCTGGACCAGCTGCAGCAGGATTGTTCGCTGAGCAACCTGGACCTGGCGGCCCGCGTGCACGCATCCCCTCCGACCTGCCTGCGCCGGGTGCGCAAGCTTGCGCAAAGCGGCCTGATCCAGCGCCAGGTCGCCATCCTGGACCCGGCACGGCTGGGCGCCGCGCTGACCGCCATCATCGAAGTCTCGCTGGATGTCCAGGCGGCGGCGCAACTGGATGCCGTCGAGGCCGACCTGGTCCTCGAACCCGAGATTCAGCAATGCTATCGGGTCAGCAGCGGCCCCGATTTCGTGCTGGTGGCCCAGGTCGCCGACATGGCGGCCTACCAGGATCTGGCCCTGCGCCGGCTGACGGGAGACCCCCGGGTGCGCAACGTGCGTAGCTTCTTTGCCACAGCCCGCAGCAAATTCGACACCCGCATCCCGATTGTCAGATAAGGGTTAACACTTATGCTATACTTGCTGATTGCTTGTTTTCTGACCTCCTGACCTTGGTTTGGCGCCAGGTGTTCCCCGAATCCCCTCATCGACGGGCTTCGGACCTTCACACGGAACACGATCTTCGCGCGCTTTTGGGTTGATCCGGTCGGCGCATGCGACTGAACTCTGCGGCAGACATCCGCAGCAGCAACCCGACGGGCTTGCGCACCGACGCGCCCCGCACCCATTGCCCGCTCTCGCGGGCCCAAGGAAATCATGTCTTTCGACTCTCTGGGGCTCGGCCCCAAGCTCGTGTCCGCTCTTCAGGAACAGGGCATCGCCACTCCCACCTCCGTGCAATCCGCCGCCATCCCCAAAGCGCTGGCCGGCCACGACCTGATGGTGTCCTCGCAGACCGGCAGCGGCAAGACCGCCGCCTTCATGCTGCCCTCGCTGCAGCACCTCAGCCACCGCACCGGCCCCGGCGGGCGCGGCGTGCAGGTGCTGGTGCTGACGCCCACCCGTGAACTGGCGATGCAGGTGGCCGACGCCACCCGCGCCTACGGCAAGCATCTGGACGGTCTGCGCGTGGCCACCGTGGTCGGCGGCATGCCCTACGGCGCCCAGATCAAATCCCTGTCCAAGCGCGTGGACGTGCTGGTCGCGACCCCGGGCCGCCTGATCGATCACCTGCAGGCGCGCCGCGTGAACCTGTCCACCGTGCAGACGCTGATCCTGGACGAAGCCGACCGCATGCTGGACATGGGCTTCATCGAAGACATCGAAACCATCGTCGGCGCGACGCCGGACGACCGCCAGACCCTGCTGTTCTCCGCCACGCTGGACGGCACGGTGGCCAAGCTGGCCGCCAATCTGATGCACGAACCGCAACGCGTCGAGATCGCCTCCGCCCAGCAGAAGCACACCAACATCACGCAACATCTGCTGTACGCGGATGACCGCGCGCACAAACTGCGTCTGCTGGACCACCTGCTGCGCGACACCTCCCTGGACCAGGCCATCGTCTTCACCGCCACCAAGCGCGGCGCCGACGACCTGGCCGATCACCTGTCCGAGGAAGGCTTCGCCGCTGCCGCCCTGCACGGCGACATGAACCAGCGCCAGCGCACCCGCACCCTGGGCCTGCTGCAGAACGGCCGCGTGCGCGTGCTGGTGGCCACCGACGTCGCCGCCCGAGGCATCGACGTGCAGACCATCACCCACGCCGTGAACTACGACCTGCCCATGCAGGCCGAAGACTACGTGCACCGCATCGGCCGCACGGGCCGCGCCGGCCGCGACGGCCAGGCCATCACGCTGGCCGTGACGGCCGAACGCCACAAGATCCGCCGCATCGAACAATTCATCGGCCAGTCCATCCCCATGGAAACCATCCCGGGCCTGGAGCCGCGCCAGTCGGTCCGTCCGACCTGGAAGGATCGCCCGAGCCAGAACCGGCCGCGCGGCGGCAAACCCGGCGGCGGATACCAAGGCCGCAAGCCCTGGTCGCAGAACCGCGACGAGGCGTCCAGCGGGTCCGGCTACGGCGCGCGCAAACCCTGGCAGCAGGATCGTGACGAGGCGGCGGGCGGTTCCCGTTCCGGCGCCCGTCAACCCTGGCAGCAAGACCGCAACGACGCCGCCGGCCCCAGCCACGGCGCCCGCAAGCCCTGGCACAAGGACCGGGACGCCGCCTCGCGCCCTCACGCCGACGCGGCCAAGCCCTGGCACCGCGAGCGCCCGCAGATGGATGACGACACGCGTCCCGCCCGCGCCCCCCGCAGCCACGGCGCGCGCCAGTCCGACTGGACGGCCGCCGATGCCGCTTCCCGGCCCGGCCACGCCCGCCGCCCCGACGCCCGCGCCGATCACGGCCAGCGCGGCCCGCGCGGCGACAAAGTCGGCGCCAAGTCCGCTTTCAAGCGCCAGACCCGCCAGGACCAGGGTAAAAAGCCGGTCCAGCGCCCGCGCTTCGCCTGAACGAACCCCGGCGTCCAGCATCCTGCCCGGCTCGTCCGGACAGGATGCCGACGCCACCGCACCGCCATCGCCCCGGGCGCTCTTCACGAGCCCCCGGGGCGATGCGTCTCTGACCAAGCTGCTATGCTTCGCCCCATGATCGAACTGCCCGACGTCCGGATCCCCGCCAACCTGCCCGAACCCGATGCCGATGCCCGCGCCCACGGCTTGCAAGTGCAAGCCATGCTGCTGGACCGGATCCGGGCGGCGGGCGGCTGGCTGCCTTTCGAGTCCTGGATGCAGGCGGCCTTGTACGCTCCGGGCCTGGGCTACTACAGCGCCGGCAGCACCAAGCTGCACCGGGACGGCGACTTCACCACGGCGCCGGAAACCAGTCCGCTGTTCGGCCAGGCGCTGGCGGCCCAGGTGGCGCAGATCCTGCAGGCCAGCGGCAGCCGGACCGTGCTGGAATTCGGCGCCGGATCCGGCGCCCTGGCCGCCGCCCTGATCCCTGCCCTGCAGGCGCTGGGCATCGCGGCGGACTACCGGATTCTGGAACTGTCCGCCGACCTGCGGGCCAGGCAGCAGGAACGGCTGGCGCCCTGGGGAGACCAGGTGCAGTGGCTGGATGCGCTGCCCGAGGCCTTCGATGGCTGCGTCCTGGCCAACGAAGTCCTGGACGCCATGCCCGTCTCGCTGTTCCGCTGGAACGGCCAGGGCGGTCTGGACGCGCTGGGTGTCGAACACGACGCGCGCCCGGATGCCGCCAGCCCCTTTGCCTGGGCGGCGCGGCCGGCGGATCCCGGCACGGCGGCGACCATCGCAGCCCGCATGCCGCCCCTGCCCGGCTACCAGTCGGACATCAACCTGCAGGCCGAGGCCTGGGTCCGCGATCTGGGCCGCTGGCTGCGGCGCGGGGCCGCCGTTCTGATCGACTACGGTTTCCCCCAGGCCGAGTACTACCACCCCCAACGCCTGCGCGGCACGCTGATGTGCCACTTCCGCCATCATGCGCACGACCAGGCCCTGGTCCTGGCGGGCCTGCAGGACATCACCGCCCACGTGGACTTCACCGCCATGGCGGACGCCGCGCTGGAAGGCGGCCTGGACGTCATGGGCTACACCTCTCAGGCACGGTTCCTGATGAATGCGGGGCTGACGGACCTGATCCAGGCGCCAGGAATCGATCCGGCGCAGCGCGCGCGCCAGATGGCCGCCCTGAACACCCTGCTGTCCGAGGCCGAAATGGGAGAACTGTTCAAGGTGCTGGCCGTGGGGCGCGGCCTGGACGGCCCGCTGCTGGGCTTCGCCCGCGGCGACCGGCGCGACCGGCTGTAGGCCGGGACGCCGCCACCCGCCGGGACCCGCCGCCCGAACGCCCCGTCAACCCACCGCCAGGCCGAAGCTGTTCATCAGCCGGCGCGTGGGGAAATCCGGCGCGCCGCCGGTGAAGACGGCGCGGTCCGCCGCGTCCGGATGCAGGGCATGGTCGGCGGCGGGCAACAGGCTGCGGGCATGGCGGGCGATGGCTTCGGCCGGGTCCAGCCAGTCCACCGGCCAGGGAGCCAGCCGCCGGAACACATTGGCCAGGAAAGGATAGTGGGTGCACCCCAGCACGACGATGTCGGTGCGCGCCGCGTCTTCCTCCACGAAGCAGGCCGCGATCTCCGCGCGGATCTCCGCATCGCCGACCGGCATGCCGCGGATGTAGGCTTCCGCGATCCTGGCCAGCCGGGTGGATCCCACCAGCCGCACCCGGCACAGCGACGCGAAGGACTGGATCAGGCGATGGGTATAGTCGCGCTGCACCGTGCCGGGCGTCGCCAGCACCGAGACCAGGCCCGAACGGGTGCGCTCGGCCGCCGGCTTGATGGCCGGCACCGTCCCGACGAAGACCCGGTCCGGATAGGCCGCCCGCAACGCGGCGCCCGCCACCGTGAACGCCGTATTGCAGGCCACGATGCACAGGGCCGGATCGTGATCCCGCAGCAAACGGCCGAACAGCGCCACCACGTGATCCCGCAAGGCATCTTCCGCCCAGCCGCCGTAAGGAAACCCGTCATCGTCGGCCACATAGACGAAGCGTCTTTCCGGAATCAGCACCCGCGCCTCGCGCAGGACGGTCAGGCCGCCGATGCCGGAATCGAAGACCAGCACGGGTTGATCGGGGCGATCGGGCGGTGGCAGAGCGGACACGGCTGAAGTGAAGGTTTGAAAAAGGAGATTGTCCTCTTTTTCGGATGTCCCCGCGCCGGCCCGCAGGCGCTTCCAGCGGATTCAGGCAAGCGCGAACAAGGCCTGGAGCCGCGCAGCCCTCAAGCCAATCCGGATCTGCTCCGGATTCCCCCGGGCCGCGCGGGCGACAGCCCCGGCGTCCACGGAGCGGATGGCATCCAGGCGTTGCGCCCAGGCAGCCAGGTCGATGCTGTCCAGCACACAGGCGGCGGCCGCTAGCAAGTCCAGGCAACGGTCCGGGCGGCGCACGGCATCGCAGGATTCCAGCAAGGCCAGCCAGGCATCCGGGTCGTCCGGCGACACCGCGCCGCGTCCCGCCAGTCCCGCTGCACTTGGCTCACCCGGCGTGGGCGGCAAAGCGGACGCATCGGCGGGCCCGGAGATACCCGCCAGGCGGTCCAGCACGCCCGGCAGCAGGCGCGCCAGATCCCGGCAGGCGGACGGCGCCCGCAGCCGGTCCTGCAGTTCGCCGGCCGACGCGCGGCACAGCAAGGCGTGCCGCTGAGCCAAAGACAGGCCGCACGCGGCGCCCTGCGCCAGGCCGGCGGCCACCTCCGCATCCCAGACCAGGCCGGGCGCAACCCGCGCCAGGGCGCCGCATTCCGCCAGCACGTCGAACATGCGGCCGGGGTGGTCCGTCATCAGGCCCTTGGCGAATTCCTGCCAGACGCGTTCCGGCACCAGGGCATCGACCTCGCCGTCGAGCACCAGGGCGCGGCAGAGGTCCAGGGTTTCGGGAGCGATGGAAAAATCATGGAACCGCGCGGCGAAGCGGGCCAGGCGCAGCAGGCGCACCGGATCCTCGACGAAGGCCGGCCCGACGTGCCGCAGGACGCGGGCGCGGACGTCCGCCGCCCCGCCCAGGGGGTCGATCAGGGCACCGTCCGGCGCCTGCGCAATGGCATTGACGGTCAGGTCGCGGCGGCGCAGATCATCCGCCAGGGTGACGTCCTGCCCCGCGTGAAAGACGAAACCGTGATAGCCCCGGCCGGATTTCCGTTCCGTGCGGGCCAGGGCGTATTCCTCGTGAGTCCGGGGATGCAGGAACACGGGAAAATCCCCGCCGACCGGAGTGAAGCCCCGCGCGGCCATGATTTCGGGTGTGGCTCCCACGACCACCCAGTCGCGATCGCCCGCAGGCCGTCCCAGCAAGGCGTCACGCACGGCGCCGCCCACCACATAGACTTCCAGGTCCTTCAGGACGGGATCTTCCCAGGCCGTCACGGCCGCGCCGTCCGCATGCCGTCCAGGGGACTGACCGTGCCCAGCCGCGCCTTCAGGGAATCCGGCTTGCCGGAAAACAGCATGGCGTACCAGACCGTGTTGGACATGACGTTCTTCACGTACAGGCGGGTTTCGGTGAAGGGAATGGTTTCCGCGAAGATCGCGCCTTCGACCGGCGCCTGCAGTTGGGAGCGCCAGCGCTTGGGCCTGCCGGGGCCGGCGTTGTAGCCCGCCGTAGCCAGTAGCTGGGACCCGCCCAGCCCCTGCAGCACCATGTTCATGTAGTTGGTGCCCAGGACCGTGTTGGTGTCGAAATCGTTGACCATCCCCGGCTGGAAGTCCTTCATGCCGATCTTGCGGGCCACATATTTAGCCGTGGCCGGCATCAGCTGCATCAGGCCCGAGGCTCCCACCCATGACCGTGCGTCCATGATGAACCGCGATTCCTGGCGGATCAGGCCATAAACCCAGGCGGGATCCAGATCGATCTGCCGGGCCTTCTCAGCCACGCGGCCCTCGAAGGGGGCGATGAAGCGCTGGCTGAAATCCACCACCTGCTGCGTCTGCAGGGACGTATTCACCACCCGGTCGTAGATGTGTTCCGAGCGCGCGAATTCCGCCGCGCCGCGCAACTGGGCGTCGTTCATGCCGCGCAGGTTGAAATTCCATTCGGGCACGGCTTCCCGCCGCCAGCCCAGCTGGAACAGCGCGATGGCCCGCTGCAGGCCGGCATTGGCCCGGGCCTGGGCCGTCCAGGCGGGATCGAGCGGCGCGGGGGCTTCCGGCAGCCGCGGCGTGCGGCCGAGTTCTTCGGCCGCCAACTGGCCATAGAACCCCAGGTCGCCGGCGATCGATTCGTAATACTGCCGCGCGGCCTGCGCATTGCCCTGAGCCGCCAGCGCCCGGCCGTACCAGTAGCGCCAGACGGGTTCGTCGGCCTGGGCGCCCGACATCTTGCGGATCGCCGCCGCGACCCGATCCCACTGGATGGGCGAAGCCCGCAGTTCCGCGCGGACTTCCCAGGCGTGGTTGTAATCGGTCATGGGGATGAAGCCGGACTGGCGATACCAGCGGGCGGCGTCGGCCTCGACATTCAGGGCGGCCGCCAGCCCGAACTGCCCCCAGACCCACTGCATATCGGCCTTGGGCATGACGGCGGCCCATTGATCCTGGACGTACCGCGCGGCCTCCGGCCGGTCGTCGCTGCGCGCCAGGCGGGCCAGGGCCAGCGTCGTCAGCTCGAATTCGGTCGTCGAGCGGGGCTTGGACCGGGACCCCAGCCATTTGCGCGGATCCTTCATCAGGGCGGCGAACTGCACCATCGCGGCATCGTCGAAGACCACCGAGGCCAGGCGATTGATGTCGGCGGTCTTGCCGGCTTCCATGGTGTCGCGCAGCAGCCCGTTCAGTTCCTTGCGGCTGAGCACATGATCGGCCGCCACCTGATCCAGCAATTCCCAGCAATCCGAATTGGGCTTGAAGGCGTCGATCACCTCGGCGGCGCGGGCGCGCTTGCCCGTCAGGTGGCGGGCCAGCAGCAGGGAACACTGCACGGCGGACGAGGGATTGGCCACCGGCTCGATGGCCAGGGCCCCCGCGTAATTCCCGGCCCGCACGGAGGCCAGGATCCAGTCCGCGCGGATGCGTTCGTTCAGGTAGGTGCCCGGATTGTCGTGCAGGAACTGCCGAACGGCGTCGTCGGGCACGGGCGTCGTGCGGTCCTGCAGATGATGCAGCAAGGCCCAGAAACGGGGATACTGGCCCAGCACGGGGTCGCCGACCGCCAGCGGAGCCAGGCGATCCAGATCCGTCCAGCGGCGCTTCTGCACGGCGTCGTAGGCATCCTGCACGGCCTGCCGGGCGTCGGGCGGCACGTCCGGCGCCACGTAGGGCGCCACCACGGGGACTGCGGGGGCGGCCGCCGGAATCGGGGCGGCCTGCCCTGCGGCCGCGGGGCCGCTGGCGGCCACCACCGACTGCGGGGCCTCGCCCGCCTGCGCCTCGGCCTCGGTCGGCGCATGGGCCGCCGCGCAGCCGCTCAGGCCCAGCGCGGCCGCCAGTCCCCAGGCCAGCATGCGCCCATGCGGCGCCGGCTGTTCAGGAGAACCGGCGTGCCCGGCCCGGCCAAAACGTTCCGGATCCCTTAGAATGTCCACGCGCATCACGCCACTCCACAGCTACTGCTTGCCTTATGAATCAGAACGCACAGGATAACGCAGTCCCCCTGAGGACGCGACTGAAACAACGCCGCGCGGCCCTGCCCGCCGCCGACCGCGACCGGGGCGCCCTGCTGATCCGCGGCCGCCTCTACACCTGGCTGGCCGGCCGCCGGACCGCCCTGCGCGAAGCGGGCCGGGCGGACGTCCGCCACATCGCGGCCTTCTGGTCCATGCCCGACGAACCCGCCCTGCAGGCGCTGCTGCGCCAGTGGGCGCAGGACGAATCCCTGACGGTATCCCTGCCCGTGGTGACGGGCCCCGGGGCCCCGCTGTCGTTTCGCCGCTGGACGCCGGACACGCCGATGCGCGCGGGCGCCTACGGCATCCAGGAACCCGACGGCCCCGACGCCCCCGCGCCGGACCTGATCCTGGTGCCGACCCTGGGCTTCACCCGCCAGGGCGACCGCCTGGGGTACGGCGGCGGCTATTACGACCGCACGCTGGCGGCCTTGCAGGCATCCGGCCATGCCTTCACCACCATCGGCATCGCCTGGGCCAGCGGGGATCTCAGCGCGGAAACCTATGTTCCGGCCCCGCACGACGTCCGTCTGGACGCCGTCCTGACCGACAAGGGCTGGGCCGTCCCGGCCCCGGAACTGTAACGCCGCGCCGGCTCGGGCCGCGCCGCCCGGCCTTGCGAAGCGTCACGCCCCGATCCGCAGCCGGTCGCAGATCTGCACCACGGCATCCGCATTGTTCAGGGTGTAGAAGTGCACCCCGGGGGCGCCGTTTTCCAATAGCCGCGCGCACAGGCTCGTGATGACGTCGACGCCGAACGCCCGGATCGACGCCTTGTCGTCGCCGAAATCCTGCAGGCGCAGCCGCATCCAGCGCGGGATTTCCGCCCCGCACATGGACGAGAACCGCGCCAGCTGGGTGTAGTTCGTCAGGGGCATGATGCCCGGCGTGATGGGGATGTCGACGCCTTTGGCGCGCGCCCGATCGACGAAATCGAAATACGCATCCGGATTGAAGAAATACTGCGTGATCGCGCCGTCGGCGCCGGCCCGCACCTTGTCGACGAAATGCCGCAGGTCCTGTTCGGCGCTTTCCGCCTGAGGGTGCATTTCCGGGTACGCCGCCACTTCGATGTGGAAGGCGTCGCCGTATTGTTCCCGCACGAAGCGCACCAGTTCGCTGGCATGATGCAGGTCGCCGGTGTCGCCCCCCATGCCCGAGGGCAGGTCGCCGCGCAGGGCCACCAGCCGGTGGATGCCGCGGCTGCGGTAGTCGTCCAGGATCGTGCGCAGATCGTCGCGCGTGGCCCCGATGCAGGACAGGTGCGGCGCCACGTCGGTGCCCAGGTTGCGCAGCATCTGCACGGTGTCGACCGTGCCCGTGCGGGTGGACCCGCCCGCGCCGAACGTGACGCTGACGTAGGCGGGGTTCAGGGCCGCCAGGCGCTTGGCCGAGCGCACCAGGCGTTCCTGGGCGGCGATGTCGCGGGGCGGAAAATATTCCAGACTGAGGACGGACGTCCCCGGTTTTGCAGGATGTGGCATGGTTTCCCGGAATTCCTTATTGCAGCAGCAGGCTGGCCAGCACGCCGGACACCAGGCTGTAGACGATGGCGCCGATCACGGCCCACCAGAAGCCGTCCACCTGGAAGCCCTTCAGGATCGAGCCCGCCCACCAGAACACCAGGGCGTTGAGCACGAGCAGGAACAGGCCCAGCGTGACGATGGTCAGCGGCAGGGTCAGCAGGATGAGCAACGGCTTGACGATGGCATTGAGCAGGCCCAGCACCAGCGCGGCGATCAGCGCCGAGCCGAAGGAGGCCACCGTGATGCCGGGCAGCAGGTAGGCCACCACCAGCAGGGCGACCGCGTTCAGGATCCAGACAAGCAATAGCATGATGGGCTCCTAGGGGGATCAATAGCGATAGTGGCCGGGCTTGAACGGCCCCTTGACCGGCACACCGATGTAGTCGGCCTGCTTCTGCGACAGGGTCGTCAGGCGCACGCCCAGCTTCTTCAGGTGCAGGCGGGCGACCTTTTCGTCCAGATGCTTCGGCAGCACGTAGACCTGGCCGGTCTTGTACTGATCGCCGCGCGTGAACAGCTCGATCTGGGCGATGGTCTGGTTGGTGAAGGAGGCCGACATCACGAAGGACGGGTGCCCCGTGGCGCAGCCCAGGTTCACCAGGCGGCCCTTGGCCAGCAGGATGATGCGCTTGCCGTCGGGGAAGATGACGTGGTCGACCTGGGGCTTGATCTCTTCCCACTGCAGGTCCTCGACCGAGGCCACGTTGATCTCGCTGTCGAAGTGGCCGATGTTGCAGACGATGGCCTGGTCCTTCATGCGGTACAGATGGTCGCGGTCGATCACATGGTAGTTGCCGGTGGCGGTGACGAAGATGTCGGCCTGCTCGACGACGTCCTTGTCGTTCAGGTCCACGACCCGGTAGCCTTCCATGGAGGCCTGCAGGGCGCAGATGGGATCGACTTCCGTGACCCAGACCTGGGCGCGCAGCGCCGCCAGGGCCTGGGCGCAGCCCTTGCCCACGTCGCCGAAACCGCAGACGATGGCGATCTTGCCCGCCACCATGACGTCGGTGGCGCGCTTGATGCCGTCCACCAGCGATTCGCGGCAGCCGTACAGGTTGTCGAACTTGGACTTGGTCACCGAGTCATTGACGTTGATGGCCGGGATCTTCAGTTCGCCGCGCTGGGACATCTGATACAGGCGATGCACGCCCGTGGTGGTTTCCTCGGTCACGCCCCGGATCTGCGCCAGGCGGATGGAATACCAGGCGGGGTCCTGGGCCAGTTTCGCCTTGATGGAGGCGAACAGGACGCGTTCTTCCTCGTTTTCGGGCTTGGCGATCACGGACGCATCGGTCTCGGCGCGCGCGCCCAGGTGCAGCAGCAGCGTGGCGTCGCCGCCGTCGTCCAGGATCATGTTGGCCTGTTCGCCGGGCCAGTCGAAAATGCGGTGGGTGTACTGCCAGTAGTCTTCCAGGGATTCGCCCTTGACGGCGAACACAGGGGTGCCGCCGGCGGCGATCGCGGCGGCGGCGTGGTCCTGGGTGGAGAAGATGTTGCACGATGCCCAGCGGACTTCCGCCCCCAGCGCCTTCAGGGTCTCGATCAGCACACCCGTCTGGATGGTCATGTGCAGGCTGCCGGCGATGCGGGCGCCCTTCAGCGGCTGCGATGCGGCGAATTCCTCGCGCGTGGCCATCAGGCCCGGCATCTCGGTTTCGGCAATGGAAAGTTCGCGACGGCCCCAATCGGCCAGGGCGATGTCGGCGATGACGTAGTCGTGTGCAGTGCTCATGGTATCCCTGTAGAGCCTGCGCAGCGGGGGAACGGTTGCCGCCCACCCCTGCCCGCGCAGGGCAACGATGGGCGCCGTTCATGAAGAAGGTTCCTGAGCCTGGCGGCCCGCATCGAGGCCCGCGACGGGCCGGCGGGGCCGGTGCAGCGCCCCTCAGGAAAAGGGGGTCATTATAACGCGCCGAATCGGCAAGCAAGCGCCATCGGACAGGGCCGCCCCGATCAGCGCAGCATCGTGGACATGGCCGACAGGCAATTCAGAATACGCACCACGGATTCCATGCGATCCGCCTCGAAGGCCAGCGTCGTGGCATCCAGGCGTTCCAGAGTCGGCCACTGGCAGAACAAGTCCGCCAGACCCGGCGTCTGAGTCGTCAGTTCGCAACGAAAACCCGGTTCTTGCCGCGACGGAACACTCAGCGCCTTCACCTGCCCCATCGCCCGGACAGCGGCGGCCCGGATCGCCGCGCAGGACTGCGCCGGCGCCAGCGACACGCCGCTGGCGTGGCCCGTCGCCTGCTTGGTCTGCACTGTCACAGCACCGGGAAAACGATCGCGGGTTTCCGCGATGAAGGCATCGTCTCCCGCCATCAGCGCCACGGGGGCGCCATATTCAGCAGCCAGGGCCCCATAGAGCCCGGCCTCGTTCAGCTCCGCGCCATTGACGCTGACGCGCCGGAAGGCAAAGCTGTTGATCGTATGCGCCAGAATGCCGGAGCGTCCCGCGCCAGCGTGATAGCCGATCAGAAACACCGCATCGCAACCTTCCACGCCAGCCACCATGCCCAGGTTGCGCGGCTTGCCGGTGATGATCCGGGCGCGCTCGTCCAGGCGGTCAAGCAGCAGGTTGCGAAACCCGCCGTGCGAATCGTTCACCCGCACTTCCTCGGCGCCCCCCTCAAAGGCGCCGCGGATGGCCGCGTCGGCTTCCGCGGTCATCCAGGCGCGGGCGCGCTCGTATTCAGGATTGCCCGGCCGCACCTGTTCCGCATGCGTAACGCCGGCCACGCCTTCGATGTCGACAGAGATCAGAATCTTCATGACAGTGTGTTCCTTAACGACAGTCTTTCAAATCCGCCAGGCCGCCTGCGGCTCGGGCTGCGCGCCTTCGGCGACCGGCGCCAGCCAGCCACGCCAATCCGGACAGCGATCGCGCAAGGCGACGCGCGTGTGGCCGTCCCGACCGGTCACGGTTTCGGCGGACCAGAGCGCATGAATGATGGCCTGCTCGACCGACTCGGCGGCGGCGGCGAAGAGCGCGTCCAGGCGGGTTTCATGCAGCATGGCCAGCGCCGGCATGGGCGCTTGCGCCGAGAAAGGAATGCGATAGGCGGTGCTGAAGGCCAGCGCGATGTCCCCGCTGCCATGGCCATACACCGAGCCGGTGCGAGCCAGCCCGACCGCCGCGCGCAGCGACAGGCGCCCCAGCTGGCGCGCGTCCAGCGGCGCATCGGTCGCCAGGATCATGATGATGGAGCCTTTGTCCGGTTCGGCCTGAGGCTTTCCGCCGCCAAGCTGGCGGACGATCCGCTGTCCGAGCGGCGCTCCGCCAACGGTCAGATTGGCCTGCTGTCCGAAATTGGCCAGCACCAGGGCGCCGACCGTGTGCTCCAGGCCGTCGTCCCATCGAGCCAGGCGAGAGGCCGAGCCGATGCCGCCCTTGAGCTGAAAACAAGACATGCCGCGTCCAGCGCCCACGCTGCCCGAGGCGAAATCAGCGCGGGCATCCGCGCAGGCCTGATCGTAATGCGCGCGCTGGACGGCGAAAGCCTGGATGTCGTTCAGATAGCCATCGTTGCACTCCAGCACCAGCGAATTGAGCGTCGGCCAATCCCTGCCGATCTGCGGATGCCGGGCGCTGGCCTGTCGCAACTGCGCCATGGCGACCTCGCCGACCGAGAACGTGTTGGTGAGCGCGATGGGGCTTTCAATCACGCCCAGTTCGCGCACCTGCACCAGACCGATGCTCTTGCCGAACCCGTTGAGGACGGTCACAGCCGCAGGCGCACGCTCAAGGAACGGATCGCCATCATGGGGATGGATCACGGACACCCCGGTCTGCACCGCTTCCTGCGCCAGGGTGACATGCCCGACGCGCACGCCGCTCACATCGCTGATCAGATCCAGCGCGCCGGAGGGAAGCACGCCGACGCGAGGCGCCCAGGGCGCCGGAAAATCCTGTAGGTTGGATGAATGCATTATTCGATCTTGGGATCCAGGGCGTCCCTCAGGCCATCGCCCACCAGGTTGAAGGCCAGCACGGTCAGGAAAATGGCCAGGGCGGGAAAGATGGCCACGTGCGGGGCCAGCAGCATGTCGGCGCGGGCCTCGTTCAGCATGGCGCCCCATTCGGGCGTGGGCGGCTGCGCGCCCAGCCCCAGAAAAGACAGGCTGGCGGCCGTGATGATCGAAGTCCCGATGCGCATCGTACCGTACACCACGATGGGGGAGATCGTGCCCGGCAGGATATGGCGCATGAGGATGACGAGATCCGAAGCGCCGATGCTGCGCATGGCCTCGATGTAGGTCATGTGCTTGATCGCCAGCGTGCTCCCGCGCACCAGCCGTGCGAAAGCCGGCACGCTGAAGATGGCCACCGCGATGATGACGTTCACCATGCTCGACCCCAACAGGGCCACCACGCCGATGGCGAGCAGAATGCCCGGGAAAGCCAGCAGCACGTCCGACACACGCATCGTGATGCGATCCCACCAGCCTTCGTAGTACCCCGCCAGCAGGCCCAGGACCGTGCCCACGAGCGCGCCGAGGGCCACCGACACGAAACCGGCCGCCAGGGAAATACGCGCGCCCATCAAGACGCGGCTGAAAATATCCCGGCCCAGCGAATCCACACCCAGCCAGTGGACCGCGCTGGGCGGGCTGTTCAAAGCGTCATAGTCGAAGAAATTCTCCGCATCGAAGGGCACGATCCAGGGCGCGATCACCGCGACCACGATCAGCAGCAGGATGAAGACGCCGGCCCACATGGCCAATTTCTGCCTGCGGAATTTGCGCCAGAACTCGCGCAGGGGCGTGCGTACCCGCACATCCGTTTCCGGGAGCGGCAGGGACGCCGCGGAGGCGGTCTGTGTCATGGCCCTCACCTACTTGTAGCGGATCGTCGGATTGATGAAGCCGTACAGCACATCGACGATCAGGTTGATCAACAGGAATTCCAGCGAGAACAGCAGGATGAGCCCCTGGATCACGGGATAGTCCCGCATGATCACGGAGTCGATCAGCAGGCTGCCCATGCCCGGCCAGGCGAAGACGACTTCCACGACGATCGAGCCGCCCAGCAGGAAGCCGAACTGCAGTCCCATCATCGTGACCACCGGAATGAGCGCATTGCGGAAGGTATGTTTGATCACCACGACCCGCTCCGCCAGGCCCTTGGCGCGCGCCGTGCGCACATAGTCTTCCTGCATGACCTCGATGAAGGCCGCGCGGGTGAACCGGGCCATGACGGCGGCCACGCCGGCGCCCAGGGCGAAGGACGGCAGGATGTAATGCCTCCAGGTGTCCGCCCCGACCGTGGGCAGCCATCCCAATTGCACCGAGAACACCTGGATCAACACCATCCCCAGCGCGAATGCCGGGAAGGAAATGCCCGAAACCGCCACGGTCATGCCGACGTGATCAGGCAGGCGATTGCGCCAGACGGCGGACACCACGCCCACCATCAAGCCGAAGACCACCGACCAGATCATGCTGGTCAGCGTCAGGGTCAGGGTCGGCATGAAGCGTTCGCCGATCTCTTGCGCCACAGGACGCTTGGTCCGCAAGGAATTCCCCAGGTCGCCATGCGCCAGATGATCGACGTAGCGGACGAACTGCTGCGGCAGCGGCAGATCCAGCCCCAGCTGATGACGCACGATCTCCACCGTGGCCTGATCGGCCTCCGCGCCCGCCGCCAGCCGGGCGGGGTCGCCCGGCAGCGCATGCACGAACAGGAAGACCACCGCCATGACCAGCAACAGGGTGGGAATCATGCCCAGAAGGCGTTTGATGATGTAGCTGAACATAATGTCTCGCCGATGAGCAAGGGGCCGAAGCCCCCGCCCGATCAATGCTTCAGGGCAACGTCCCGATACTGGAAGGACCCGTCGGGCATCACGTAGAAGCCTTCAAGCGACTTGCTCTGAGCCGACAACAGCCGCCGGTTGACCAGGAACATCCAGGGGGCCTGTTCCCAGATCCGTTCTTGCGCCTGGTTGTAGAGGCGGGTCTTCGCGGCCGGGTCCGTGGTCAGCAAGGCATCGCTGATGGACTTGTCCACCTGGGCGTCGGCATAGTAGGAGACGTTGTTGAACACAGGCGGCCAGGCCGTGCTGGCAAAGAGCGGCCGCAGAGCCCAGTCCGCTTCGCCCGTGGAGGCCGACCAGGTCGCGTAGTACATGCGCACCGGCGCCGTCTTCGCGTCCTTGACCGACTGCACCCGCTGGACGCGCTGGCCGGACTCCAGCAGCTCGATGGAAGCCTTCACGCCGACCTGCCTCAGCTGCTGCTGCAGGAACTGCACGACCTTGGCAGCGGTGCCGTCGTTGTAAGCGGACCAGAGCGACGTGGTGAAGCCGTCGGGGTAGCCCGCTTCCTTCAGCAACTCGCGCGCTTTCTTGGGATCGTAGGGCCAGGGGGCCATCTTTTCGGCATACTGCACGCCCTGGGGAATCACGCCGGCGGAAGGCACGGCGTAGCCGGCGAATGCGACCTTGGCCAACGCTTCCTTGTTGATCGCGTAGTTCAGGGCCTGGCGCACACGCACGTCATCGAACGGCTTGTGCTGCACGTTCAGGGCGACATAGTCGGCGACGATGGAGGGGGCGGCCACAATGCTCAGCTTGTCGTCCTTCTCCAGCAGCTTGGCCTGTTCATAGGGCAGCGGATAGGTGAACTGGGCTTCGCCGGTCTGAACCATGGCTCCCCGGGAGCTATTGTCCGTCACCGTGCGGAACGTCAGGGTGTCGATCTTGGGATAGCCTTTCTGCCAGTAGCCCGCGAACTTCTTCACCTTCAGATGCGTGGAGGGCTTCCATTCGACGAACTCGAAGGGGCCGGTGCCGGTCGGATGGAAGGTGATGTCCTTGCCCCACTTTTTCAGGGCCGTGGGCGAAATCATCATGGCCGAGGGGTGCGTCAGCGCGTTGATGAAGGCCGAGAACGGCTCCTTGAGCGTGATCCTCACGGTGGAAGGGTCGACCGCTTCAACCTTTTCGATCCGGTTGAACTGGTTGTAGCGCGCCAGGCCGTTGGCCTTGTCCAGCACGCGCTCGAGATTGACCTTGACCGCCTCGGCATTGAAGTCCGTGCCGTCATGGAACTTGACCCCCTGGCGCAGGGTGAAGGTATAGACCTTGCCGTCATCGCTGACCGTGTGGCCGGTGGCCAGCAGCGGCTGGATGTTCAAATCCTTGTCGAAGGCGAACAGGCCCTCGTAGTAGCTCTTGCCCACCGCCTGAGCCAGGGTGGAATTGGTATTGTACGGATCCAGCGAATCCAGCGAGATCGGCACGGCGACCGTGACATCGTCGCTCGCCATGGCGGGCATCCCCGCCAGCAGACCGACCCCCAGGCTCAGCGCGGCCACAGTCCGCTTGAGATTGAAATGCTGCATGAGTGCTCTCCTCAATAGGCCGCATCAGGCTGATGCGGCGCGACAAAATGACCAGCGGCCACCTCGACCAGCGGCTGCGTCACAGGTTCGTCTCCGACCCGGCGGCGGGGACTGGGAATTTCGCCGGACAGCAATCGCCGGTCCCGCTGCCGCTTCGCGGGATCGGCGATCGGCACCGCCGCCATCAGTTTGCGGGTATAGGGGTGGCGCGGGTCCTCGAATACGGCGCGGCGCGGGCCCATCTCGACGATCTGCCCCAGGTACATCACGGCCACCCGGTGACTGACGCGCTCGACCACCGCCATGTCGTGCGAAATGAACAGGAAGGCAAGTCCCATTTCCCGCTGCAGATCGATCATCAGATTCACGATCTGGGCCTGGATGGAAACGTCCAGCGCCGACACGGATTCGTCCGCGATGATGACCTTGGGGCGCAAGGCCAGCGCCCGCGCGATGCAAATGCGCTGGCGCTGGCCGCCGGAAAACTCGTGGGGATAGCGCTGCGCTGCCTGGCGCGGCAGGCCGACCTTGTCCAGCAGCGCCAGCATGGCGGCCTCGGCTTCCCGGGGACTCGCCAAGCGATGAATCAGCAGCGGCTCCATGATGGAATAGCCCACGGTCAAACGCGGGTCGAGCGATGCGAAAGGGTCCTGGAATATGAACTGGATGCTGCGACGCAAGGATTGCAGTTCCGCCCCTTTCAGAGCGCCGATGCTGCGTCCGTCGAACTCGATCTCGCCGGCCTGGCTGTCCACCAGGCGCAGCAAGGAACGGCCTGTGGTGGACTTTCCGCACCCCGATTCACCCACCAATGCCAGGGTTTCGCCGGCGTAGAGGTCGAAGCTGACTTTCTCCACCGCATGGATGCGATGCGTGACCCGGCCCAGCAATCCCGAGCGGATGTCAAAGCGCGTTACCAGATCGCGCACTCGCAGGATGGGCGAACCTGCCTGCTGATCAGGCCGTACATCCTCCGGCGACACGTCCGGGACGGTAACCGGCTGCCCGCCCTGCCGCTCGTCCGCGGTCGGCATGGCCGCGGCTGCGTCCACCAGCGGGAAATGGCGGGGATGATCGGTTCCCTGCATAGAACCCAGGCGCGGCACCGCCGCCAATAACGCGCGGGTATAGGCCTGCTGAGGGTGATCGAAGATCTGCTGCGCCGGCCCGGCCTCGACCCGATCCCCGCGCAGCATGACCAGCACACGGTCCGCCACTTCCGCGACCACGCCCATATCGTGGGTGATGAAAATCACCCCCATGTGCATGTCATTCTGCAGCTCACGGATCAACTGCAGGATCTGCGCCTGGATGGTGACGTCCAGGGCCGTGGTCGGCTCATCGGCGATCAGCAGCACCGGCCGGCAAGCCAAGGCCATGGCGATCATCACCCGCTGGCGCATGCCTCCCGAAAGCTGATGGGGGAAACGATCCAGAACGGCGGCGGCATCCGGAATGCGCACCTGGTCCAGCAGGCGCCGGGCTTCCGCCAGCGCCTGCCTGCGCCCCATGTTCTGGTGCAGGATCAGGCTTTCGGCGATCTGGTTGCCCACGGTGAAGATGGGGTTGAGCGACGTCATGGGCTCCTGGAAGATCATCGCCATGTCCGAGCCCCGCACCCCGCGCAACTGCGCGGATCCGGCGGTCGCCAGGTCCAGAACCTGGCCGCTGCGCCGGCGCAACAGCATTTCCCCCTGCAAAATGCGTCCGCCGCCATGCCGCAGCAGGCGCATCAGCGCCAACGACGTCACGGACTTGCCCGATCCCGACTCCCCCACGACCGCCAGGGTCTCGCCCCGATCCACGTGGAAAGACAGATTGCGCACCGCGTCCACGACCCGATCGGCGCTGCGGAACTGAACGCTCAGGTCCGTGACGCGCAGCACGCGCCCCTCTTCCAGGGGCGAAGGCGCAAAGGTGGTGTCTGCCGTTCGCATCATGCCCGCCCGGTCATCGGTAGATCGCCACTTCGGGCTTGCCGCCCGAACGCAGACAGCCGCGATACATCCCTTCCGTATTGAAGGGCATCACGACATGGCCTTGCGCGTCGACGGCGATCAGCCCCCCCGCACCGTCCACCAGCGGCAGCTTGTCATGCACCACGCGACGGGCGGCCTCGGCCAACGGCAAGCCGCCGTACTCCATCAGCGCGGAAATATCGTAGGCCGCCACCGCGCGGATGAAAGCTTCGCCCTTGCCGGTGGAAGACACGGCGCAAGTCGCATTATTGGCATAACAGCCGGCCCCCACGATGGGGCTGTCACCCACCCGGCCCGGCCACTTATTGGTCATGCCGCCGGTCGAAGTGGCCGCTGCCAGATCGCCCCGGGCGTCCAGCGCCACGGCGCCCACGGTCCCCATCTTGCGGGTTTCGTCCAGCGGCGCAACGCGGGCCGCGTCGTGGTCCAGCACGATGAACTCGGCGCCCGCGCTTTGGGCCTCGCGCAGTTGCTCCAGGCGATGCGGGGTGGAGAAAAACGCGGGATCCACGCACTCCAGGCCCTGTTCGCGCGCAAACGCTTCAGCGCCTTCGCCGACGAAGAACACATGAGGGCTATGTTCCATCACGGCCCGGGCGGCCAGCACCGGATTGCGCACGGTGCGCACATTGGCCACCGCGCCACAGGCGCGCGAGCGGCCGTCCATGATGGCGGCGTCCAGCTCGTGACCGGCATCCCGCGTGAAAACGGCGCCATGGCCTGCGTTGAACAAGGGGCACTCTTCCAACAGGCGCACGGCCTCCGTGACGGCGTCCAGCGCGGAGCCGCCCTGGGCCAGCACCTGGCCGCCCCCCTGGAGAACCTCGCACAAAGCCTCTTCGTAGGCCCGCTGCATATCCGGCGTGATCCGCGACCGGGAAATGGCGCCGGCGCCTCCGTGGATGGCGATGACGGGTTCAATCATGACGTGGTTTTCCATAAATCAGCCAGGGCATGACCGATTCGGCCAGCTGGGCGGCTGCGACGAGCGAATGTTGGGACTGGTGGGCGACCGCGGCGGACAAGGCCTCGATCAGGCCCAGCACGGCGGTCTCGGAGTTCGACAGCAGCTGCCGCTGAGTAGCGGCATACAGGCAGATGTCGGCCAGGGGCACCAGGGGCGAAGAGGGTTTATCCGTCAGCGCCAGAACCGTAACGCCCGCATTGCGCGCCGCCTGAGCCAGGGTGACGGTATCGGCCAGGTAGCGGGGAAAGGCAATGCAGATCACGAGGTCGCTGGGCTGCAGGCGCGACAACTGGCGCGCCGCATGCGAGACGCCCCCGGGTCCGGCCAGGGATTCGACCATCCGGCAATGCTGACTCAGGCCCCGCTGCAGCAAGCCCGCCAGAAAGCCGCTGGAACCGAAGCCGATGATGAATATCCGTTCCGCCCGCAATATGGCCTGCACCGCTTGCTCGCACTGTTCCGGGCTCAGCGCCATGCGCGTGTGCTCCGCGTTGCGTTCGTCCTCGTACAGGGAAGCCGCGAAGATGTCGGCTGCGCTGGCCGACTTCCCGCGCTCCAGGCGCAGGCGTTCGACGGGCGCCAGGGCCTCCTCGAAGCCACGGGCCAGTTCCGCGCGAAACTGCGCGTACCCAGGCAGCCCCAAGGCCCGCGCGAAACGGTTGGCGGTCGCCACGGATACCCCGCACTGCTGAGCGAACTCGTCGATGGACATCGTGGCCACCTTGAAAGGGTGGGCCAGCGCATGATCGGCCATCCGGCGATGCGACTCGCTCAAAGCGGACATGGCATCCTGGATGCGGCTGGCAATCGTCTGTTCGGCCATGTCGGACTCCACGATGAAAGATAGATGCAGGGACCCCGCGAAACGCCCGGCTCGGACTCGGCAGGCGCTTGTGATTCCCGGCTGATGACTTGATATTAAATTTACATTAAATTTTGTTTGATGAAAAAAAATTTTCATCAGGATTAACCCCGATGCCAGTTCCGAAGGACGAAAGGACAAGCCTGGCTGCGCCAGTTCCTGATCGGCGCTACGCGAAAGGCTTCGCCGCGGCCCGCCCAGAAACAGCAAGCCCCCGACCCGCAAAGGTCAGGGGCTTGTCCGCAGACTGATCGCGTTGCGTCATCGACGGCCCCGGGCTGGCGGCCGGCGACGGCTCATGGAAGCCAAAGCGTCCGGTCAGACTCCCTTGTCATTCGGATGGGCGATCGCGTCCTTCAAAGGCTGCGTCATGGGGAAGTTCAGATTCAGGCCCTTGGGCGGAATCGGCTGCGTGAACCACTTGTCGTACAGGGACTGGAATTCGCCCGAGCGCATCAGGCCGACGAGCGTCTTGTCGACCAGAGTCTTGAACTGCGGATCGTCCTTGCGCAGGATCAGGCCGTAGGGCTCCACGCGCAGGGCATCGTCCAGCAGGCGCCATTTCCCGGGATCCTGGCTGTTGGCCACCATGCTGGCCAGCAGGATGTCGTCCATCACGAAGGCATCGGCTCGCCCCGTCGTCAGGGCCAGGAACGACCCAGCATGGTCGGAACTGAGCACCCGGACCGTTTTGAAATCGTGCTTCTGTTCATAGGCGTTCAACAAGGCGATCGATGTGGACGCCGCCGTCAGCGCGACGTTTTTCCCCGCAAGGTCCTTGAAGGACTTGATGGGGCCGTCCTTGCGGACGACCGCGCGGATGCTGGACACGAAGATCGTGTCGCTGAACGCCACGACCTTCTGCCGTTCCAGCGTGTTGGTGGCGGGCCCGCACACCAGATCGATGGTCCCGTTCTGGATGAGGGGGATCTGATTGCTCAGCTGGATCGGGACGAGCTTGATGCGCAGGTCCGGCAGCTTGAGCTTCGCCTGGGCGGCATCGGCCACCTTCTTGCAAAGATCCATCGCGAACCCGACCGGCTTGGGCCGGTCGTCCAGATAGGAAAACGGGACCGACACATCCCGATAGCCCAGGCTGATCTCGCCGCTTTGCTTGATCTTCGCAAGCGTCCCGTCCAGAGCCTGTCCCTGGGCGGGGACGGCGGAAAACGTCAGTGCGGCGCCCGAAGCCAGCAGGGCAGCAAACAATCTCTTCATGGTCTGTCTCCTTGGTGGGTCGGGCGGCAAGCCCGATAATCCGTCGAATGCTAAAAAGGCCGGTCGCGCGATGCTTCCTGCCGCTTGCGGCGCAATACCGTGCGGGTCTTCTCGATGTGCGCCTCCAGGAGGCGCACCGCCCGCTTCGCGTCCTGCGCCGCGCACGCCTGCAAGATCCGGTGATGGTCGGCTTGCGGACCGGAGCGGCCGACCGTCACGGAAATATAGGTGCGCAGGAACTGATGATTGACCAGCACGGCGTCCTCGATCATCTTCAGGAGCCGGTTCCTGCCGCAGGGCCGATAGAGCGTCATGTGGAAGCTCATGTTCAGATCGCGCCATTCTTCGGGGTTCTCGCTGCCGTCGTACCGGGCGAGCACCGCTTCCGCCTGGGCGATGACCTCCGGCGTCATGTTCGGGATGGCCAGCTTCAAGGCGCGCGATTCGAGCGCGATCCGGATGTCCAGCATTTCCTCCAGTTCGTCGAGGCTGCGCGAGGACACGAAGGCGCCGCGATGCAGTTCCGACGCCACCAGGCCCTCGGCCTCGAGCTGGCGCAGGGCTTCCCGCACGGGCACGCGGCTGACGCCGTACTGGTCGGCCAGGGCTTCCTGGCGGATCTGCAGGCCCGGAGGCAGGACGCCGTTCAGGATGTCATGGCGCAAGGCCCTGACGATTTTGAGGGATACCGGTTCAGCATCAGACATGGCCGATCGCACTCCTGTGGCAAGAACGAATCGCGGCGCCGTCCGGGCGGGGATGCGCGCCGCGCGACTAGCGGTGAAATCCTTAAAGGCTGCCCTTGCCCATCCGGGCCAGTTCGGCCATCAAGGCCGCATCCGCATGGCGGCTCAGGCTGAGCGACGAAGCGAAATCCGGCAGCGGCCGGCCCGTCACCCACCGGGCGCACAAGGCCCCCGCCGCGCAGGCCCCCATGGAGCCATACCCCGACAAGGCCCCGGCGACAAAGGCGCCCTGCCCGTCAAGCGGACCGATCAGTGGCCAGTTTTCCTCGGTCATGGTGTAGTACCCGCCGTAATGGCGGGCGCCGCGCGGCAGGCGCCCGATATACGCGGCCAGGCCCGGATGCAGGCGGCTGGCGCCTCGCAGGACCGTATCGGGGAACTGGGGATCGATGGGATCTTCCTGGTGCGGGTCCGTCGCCGTCTGGTTGTACGCCCATCCGAGCTTGATCCATTTCCCGTCGGGCGCGCCGTCCGGACGGCAATGGATGCCGCCCCGCATCGGTTCGGTCAGGTGGCGGGTGTCGGGGTCTTCGGCCAGCAGGGCCCGGTCTTCGTCTTCCCAGAACAGGACCTGGTCGTCCAGATCGATGGTGAACGGCAGATCGCGCGGAATCGCCGCCTCGCGGTCCTCGAAGGCGATCTTCTGCTGGAAGACGGACTTCACCGGCAGATCGCATCCCAGCATCTGCCCGACATCCTTGAGGTACGGGCCCGCGGCATTGACCACGCGGTCCGCCATGAGGGTGCCGCGCCCCGCCCCGCCGTTCAGATCCAGGCCGTATCGCGCGCCACGCGTCACGCCCCGCACCTCGGCGCGGATCAGTTGCCCGCCCCGGGCCCGGATCTGTTCGAGCATGTACTGGCCCATCTGCTGGGCGCTGATGGATCCGGCGCGGCGGATGTGGATGACGGTGGCGATGTCCTGCGCGCAGGTGGGAAACGTCTTGCGGATGGTCGCGGCATCCAGCAGCACATCGACGCCGTTCGGGGCGTCTTCCCAGGGCGTCCGCCGAGGCGGGTCGTAGCGCGACGACACATGGTCATGGATGCGGATGGGCGCATGCGATTGCGCATAGCCCTGGTACAGGCTGTCGATCAGGTCCTGCGGCTTGCGCCGCCGGGTGACCAGCGCGTACCCGCCGCGGGTCATGTTCAGCCGCCCGCCGCTTTGCCGATCGATGCCTTCCATCAGCGAAATCGAGTGATCGGTGAAGGCGGTCATCACGGGATGCGGCCACCAGTTCCGGTAATTTTCCCCGGACTGGGCCGAAGTCAGGCTCATGGGGTCAAGCGGGTCGATCAGCGCCACGCTGCGCACCCCTTCCTCGACCGCCAGGTAATAGGCGACGGCGATGCCCACGCTGCCCGCGCCGATCACCGCCACATCCACGGATTGAATTGAGTTTTCTGACACACGCCCCCCGGAACCAGACAGGACAAGCAGTCCTGGAATTCATTACTTCATATCCAATATCGTATCCAATTTTGGCGGCAAAAATGGATTAGGGACAACCCTGACCCCAGAACCAAGATCCTGGTTTCAAACGGATTTACGGGAAAACGAGACGCGCCGTCAGCGAACGCGTCGCATCGGGGCAAGGAGAAATTTCAAGGAGCCAGACCGGGGCCCGCCATGGATCGGGGCCCGGAATGAACAGGGCGCGACCCATCCGCGATAGCGTCGCGCCCCGCGTCCGGGTGATCAGGCGGCCGCCTTCAGCACCTGCACCTTGTCGGTGGCTTCCCAGCTGAATTCCGGCTCGCTGCGGCCGAAATGGCCGTAGGCGGCGGACTTGGAGTAGATGGGACGCAGCAGGTCCAGCATGTTGATGATGCCCTTGGGGCGCAGATCGAAGTGTTCGCGCACCAGGCGGGCGATCTGCTCGTCGGGGATCACGCCCGTGCCCTCGGTGTAGACCGTGATGTTGATCGGTTCGGCCACGCCGATGGCATAGCTGACCTGCACCTGGCACTGGCGGGCCAGGCCGGCGGCGACGACGTTCTTCGCCACGTAGCGGGCGGCGTAGGCGGCCGAGCGGTCGACCTTCGACGGGTCCTTGCCCGAGAAGGCGCCGCCGCCGTGCGGGCAGGCCCCGCCGTAGGTGTCGACGATGATCTTGCGCCCGGTCAGGCCGCAATCGCCCTGCGGGCCGCCGATGACGAATTTGCCCGTCGGGTTGATCAGGAACCGGGTCTTGTCCGTCAGCAGGCCTTCCGCGAAGACCGGGCGGATTATGTGTTCAATGGCCGCGTCGCGGATTTCCGCCTGGGAGATGTCCGGATGATGCTGCGTGGACAGCACCACAGTATCGACCTCGGCGGGCTTGCCGTCCAGGTAGCGGAAGGTGACCTGGGACTTGGCGTCCGGGCGCAGCCAGGGCAGGCGGCCGTCCTTGCGCAGTTCGGCCTGGCGCTGCACGATGCGGTGCGCGTACCAGATGGGCGCCGGCATCAGGTCGGGTGTCTCGTCGCAGGCATAGCCGAACATCAGCCCCTGGTCGCCCGCCCCCTGGTTCAGGATTTCTTCCGGCGTGCGGTCCACGCCCTGGGCGATGTCCGGGGACTGCTTGTCGTAGGCGACCAGCACCGCGCAGCCCTTGTAGTCGATGCCGTAGTCGGTATTGTCGTAGCCGATGCGGCGGATCGTGTCGCGGGCCACCTGGATGTAATCCACGTTGGCGCGGGACGTGATTTCGCCGGCCAGCACGACCAGGCCGGTATTGCAGAGGGTTTCGGCGGCGACCCGGGAATTCGGGTCCTGTTCGAGCAAGGCGTCGAGAATCGCGTCGGAAATCTGGTCGGCGACCTTGTCGGGATGGCCTTCGGAAACGGATTCCGAGGTAAAGAGAAAATCGTTGTTTGCCACAGCGATACGTCCTGTATGTACGCCGGAGACCGGCGCGAGGTTGAACGAAACGCGTTGCACCTCTGGATATATCGGGGCGCGACGCTTTAGCGGTTTAGACCATGCCGTCGCCGGCACGGGGATCGCTCCGCAAGTTGTCGGGTTAACTCAGCGATCAAGGGGATTTTAAGCGAAAATACCCCATGCCTGCTGAAAACGCCTCGCCCGACAGGGACATCCTGCCTCTCATGCTGCTGTCCCTCGTCCGCCTGCTCGCCCGATTGCCCCTGTCCTGGCTCCAGTCCCTGGGCCGGCTGATCGGCCTGCTCGTGTACTGCTTTCCGGGGCGCTATCGGCGCCGCCTGCAGGCCAACGCCCGCCGGGCCGGCTACGACACGCCCGCGTTCCTGCGCCGGGCGGCGGCCGAATCGGGGGCCATGATCCTGGAGATGCCCAAGGTCTGGTGGCGCACGTCCCAGTGCCTGGCCTTGACTCGCAGCGACCAGGAATCCGTCGTGCATGACGCGCTGGCCGAAGGCCGCGGCGTGCTTTACCTGACCCCGCATCTGGGCTGCTTCGAGATCACCGCCCGCCACCTGACGCAGCACGGCCCGCTGACCGTGATGTTCCGCCCGTCGCGCAGCGCGCTGCTGGACCCCATCGTGGAATCCGCCCGCGACATGCACAATCTGCGAGCCGTGCCCGCCAACCGCAACGGCGTGCGCGAATTCGTCCGGGCGCTCAAGCGCGGCGAGGCCGTGGGCATGCTGCCCGACCAGGTCCCCCGCGAGGGCGACGGCCTGTGGCTGCCGTTTTTCGGCGAATACGCCCTGACCATGACGCTGGCGGCCCGCCTGGCCCTGCAGACGGGGGTCGCGGTCATCCTGACGGCCGGCGAACGCCTGCCCGGCGGACGCGGCTGGCGCATCCACTACCTGCGCCTGCCGGAACCCCTGCCGCAGACGCCGGAAGCCCTGGCCCTGGCGATCAACCAGGCCATGGAAACCGTGATCCGGCGCTTCCCGGAACAATATCTGTGGAGCTACAACCGCTACAAGTGGCCGGATGACGCGCCGCCGCACCCCGGCGACCCGGCCATTCCGCAGCCCGATCCCCTGAACGATCCGCCGCGTGATGCCTGACGCATCCCGCCGGGCGGCCCTGCGGGCGGCAAGCAGGCGCCGCCTGCCCGCGCCGGCCCTGATCCTCCTACAATGCCCGGATCATGGCTTTCGATAAAAAACCCCTGCTGCGGGCGGTGTTCTCGTATTTCGGCCGCTGTCCGACCGCCACCCGGCTGCGCTGGGGACGCATTCTGGGCTGGCTGACGCCCCGGCTGCTGAAGTCCCGCGCCCACATCGTGCGCGTCAACCTGGCGCGCTGCTTCCCGGAACTGAGCGACGCGCAGCGCGAAGCGCTGGCCCGCCGTCATTTCCGGCTGCTGGCCCAGTCTTTCATCGACCGCGGCCTGTGCTGGTTCGGCACGCCGGAGCGGATCCTGTCCACCGTCGAACTGCAAGGCGAACAGCACTTGCAGGCCCTGCTGGGCCAGGGCCGGCGCATCCTGATGTTCGCCCCGCACTTCATCGCGCTGGACGCGGCCGCCACCCGCCTGACCCTGTTCCTGAAGGAATCCGCCACGCTCTACACCCGCCAGAGCGATGCCGACGTCGACGAGATCGTGCGCCTGGGGCGCGGGCGCTTCAACCAGGTCCACCTGGTCAGCCGCCACGACGGCGTGCGCGGCCTGATCCGGCATCTGCGCAAAGGCATCCCCGTCTATTACCTGCCGGACATGGACTTCGGCCGCCAGGGCAGCGCCTTCGTGCCGTTTTTCGGCGTGCCGGCCGCCACGCTGCTGTCGGCGGCCCAGATCGCCGCCGCCTGGGACGCGGCGGTGGTGCCCGTCATCAGCCGTCTCGACCCCGACACCGGCCGCTACCAGGTCATCGTCGGCCCGCCGGTGGACGATTTCCCGGGGGACGACACTCCCGAAGCCGCCACGGCCCGCCTGAACCGCCTGATCGAAAACGAAGTCCGCCCCGATCCGGCGCAATACTACTGGGTGCACCGGCGCTTCAAGACGCGGCCCGAAGGCGAGGCCGGCTTTTACTGACCCGCGTCCCGCCCGGCCATGCCGTGCCCCTGATCGGGCGCGCAGCGGCCGGACGGGGCGCGAGGGCGCCGCCGGACCCGAATGGCGCTTGCGCCCTCCGTTTTTTGCAGGATAATCTGTCGGATGATCTGGAATTTCACCAAAATGCAGGGCGCCGGCAACGACTTCGTCGTGCTCGACGGTGTGCGCCAATCCATCGACCTGACCCCGGAACGCGCCCGCGCTCTGGCGGACCGGCATTTCGGCATCGGCGCCGACCAGGTTCTGCTGGTCGAAGACCCGCTGGACCCCAGCGCCGACTTCCGTTACCGCATCTTCAATGCCGACGGCGGCGAAGTCGAACACTGCGGCAACGGCGCCCGCTGCTTCGTGCGCTTCGTGCACGATCAGGGCCTGTCGCGGCGCAATCCGCTGCGGGCGGAAATCGCCACGGGGTTGCTCGTGCTGCGCGAAGCGGACGACGGTTCGGTTTCCGTGGACATGGGCCAGACGGCGTTCACGCCCGACCGGCTGGCCTTCGACGCCACTGGGCTGGAGACCCGCTCCGTCTTCGCCGACACCCTGTACGGTCTGGACCTGCAGGACGAAGCCAGCCCGCTCTGGTGTTCCCTGGTGGCGATCTCCAACCCCCACGCCGTCACCCTGGTGGACGATGCCGACACGTTCCCGGTCGACCGCATCGGCCCGGCCATCGAAGGCCATCGCCGCTTCGCCCGCCGGGTGAACGCCGGCTTCATGCAGGTGCTGGACCGTCACCACATCCGCTTGCGCGTCTACGAGCGCGGGGCCGGCGAAACCCTGGCATGCGGCACCGGCGCCTGCGCCGCCGCCGTGGCGGGCATCCGCCGCGGCCTGCTGGACAGCCCCGTGCGGGTAGACACCCGCGGCGGCGTCCTGCATATCGACTGGAACGGCAAGGCCCTGCACATGCGCGGCCCGGCCACCACGGTTTTTCACGGCCAGGTCGATATCGACGCCCTGGTCGCCTCTCGCTGATGGAACCCCACATGACACAGGAAGCCCCAAGCCCCCAGGACATCGCCGACTACCTGAGCCAGAACCCCCGGTTCTTCGAAGAACACGCAGACGTCTTTGCCTCGCTCAGCGTGCCCCACCCGCATCAGGCCCGCACCATTTCCCTGGGCGAGCGCCAGATCCTGACGCTGCGCGCCCGGGTCAAGGAACACGAACAGCGCCTGATGCAGCTGCTGCAGAACGCCGGCGGCAACGAACGCATCAACCAGGCGCTGATGCAATGGTGCGCCCGCATGCTGGCGGAACCGGACGCGCTGCAGATCCCCGCCCACATCATCCGCAGCCTGGGCGACCAGTTCGACCTGGACGCCATCGCCCTGCGCGTCTGGGACCTGCCGGCCCTGGCCGACAGCGAATTCGCCCAGGACGTGACGCCCGACATCCGCCGCGACGCCGCCGACATGAACCAGCCCTACTGCGGCCCGGTCAAGGGCCAGGCCGCCGCCGGCTGGCTGGCCAACGAGCCCGCGTCGCTGGCCATCGTGCCCCTGCGCGCGCTCAACGGCGCGGACCCCATCGGGCTGCTGGTGCTGGGATCCGCGGACGCCCAGCGCTTCACCGCCGACATGGGCACCGCCTTTCTGTCGCTGATCGCATCCCTGGCCGGCGCCGCGCTGGGACGCCTGATCGATCCCGCGCCCCAGGCGGCCTGAGCCGCCGGGCAGCGCCATGTCCGCCGACGACACCCGGCACATCGAGTCCTGGCTGACCGAGCTGGGCGCCGGGCAGCGGTATTCGCCGCACACGGTCGCCGCCTACCGGCGCGACCTGCAGGCCCTGCAGGCCTGCTTTCCGGACAACGCCCTGGACACCCTGGAAGAGATCCACATCCGCCAGGCGCTGGGGCGCCTGCACGCCCAGGGACATCAGCCGCGCAGCCTGGCGCGCACGCTATCGGCCTGGCGGGCCTATTTCGCCTGGCGGGCGCCGCAGGCCGGCCTGCGGCGCAACCCGGCCCAGGGCGTGCGGGCGCCCCGCATCCCCCACAGCCTGCCCAAGGCCCTGTCGGTGGATCAGGCCCAGGCGTTGCTGGATCGCACGCACCTGCCGCCGGCGGAAACCCCGCTCGAAAAACGCGACATGGCGATGTTCGAGGTCCTGTATTCCAGCGGGCTGCGGCTGTCGGAACTGGTCGGCCTGGACTGGCAGCCGATGCGCGAACCCGGCTATGCCTCGCACAGCTGGATCCAGCTGGCCGAACGCGAAGCCATCGTCCAGGGCAAAGGCCGCAAGACGCGAGCCGTGCCCCTGGGCCAGCATGCCATCGACGCCCTGCAGGCCTGGCTGTCCGCGCGTGGCCCGCTGCTGCCCCCGGATCCGGATGCAGACACCCGGGCGGCGCTGTTTCTCGGCGCCCGGGGCCGGCGCATCAGCCCGCGCGTCGTGCAACTGCAGCTCCAGGCGCTGGCGCAGCGCGTCGGCCTGCCGCTGCACGTCCACCCGCACAGCCTGCGGCACAGCTTCGCCAGCCACCTGCTGCAGTCCGCCCAGGACCTGCGCGCGGTGCAGGAACTGCTGGGGCACGCGAACATCGCCACGACCCAGATCTACACCCGGCTGGATTTTCAGCACCTGGCCGCCAGCTACGACCAGGCGCATCCCCGGGCCCGGCGCAGGACGCGGGACGACAAGACGCCCCGATAACCCGGACGGCCGCGTCAAGCCCTATTGCGCCGGCGCGGCGTCCCCCTGCCAGGCCGCCAGCAGCTGCTTCGTGTTCCAGCGGAACATTCCCAGATACGTCGACGCGTCCTGGCCGGGCTGCTCCAGGGTGTCGGCGTAGAGCGCCCCGCCCAGGGTGACGCCGGCTTCGGCGGCCACCTGGCGCAAGGCCTGGGAACCGCTGCCATGTTCCAGGAAGACGGCGCTGACGTGCTGCGCGCGGACCTGCTTCAGCAGATCCGCCATGGCGCGGGCGGACGGCTCGGCCTCGCTGGAGAGGCCCACCAGCGACAGAATGCGGATGCCATACGCTGCTCCGAAATAGCCGAAGGCATCGTGCGAGGTCGCCAGGACCCGGCGCTCTTCCGGCACGGCGGCCAGTTGCTGGCGCCACTGGGCATCGGCCTTGCGCAACTGCCGGATGTAGGCGTCGGCCCGGGCGAAATAGGCCGATTCATGGGCCGGATCGGCCCGCGCCAGCCCCTGGGCGATGTTCTGCACGTACTGCACGCCGTTGCCCAGATCCTGCCAGGCATGGGGGTCGACCGAGCCGGCCTCGTGCCCATGGCCGTGTCCGGCATCCGCCTCATCGTGCGGATGCTCCTCGTGCCCTTCCTCGTCCCGGGCGGCCTCCGCTTCGCTCAGGTGGCGCGGCGCCACCCCCTGGGACGCGACGACGGTCCGCCCCTTGAAGCCGGAGGCCTCCAGCAGACGCGGCATCCACGATTCGAAGCCCAGGCCGTTGACCACCAGCACCTGGGCGGCGCCCAGGGCACGGGCGTCCTTGGGGCTGGGCTCGAAGGTATGTGCGTCGCGCCCCGGCCCCACCAGGACATCCAACCGGATATCGTCGCCGCCGACTTCGCGCGTCATGTCGGCCAGAATCGAAAACGACGCCACCACCCGCAGGCGGGCCTCGGGCGCCTGCGGGGCCGGCGCTTCCTGCGCCCGGGCCGCGGCCCCCAGGGCCAGGCACAGCGCCAGGCCTGCGCCCAGATGCCGCCAGAGTTCACGCATGATCATTCTCCATGGATTGCAACAAGCGGGCGCGTCCCGCCCGGATCTGCCGGGCGGTCTGCAGCAGGCCGCCGTAGGGCCCGACGGCCACCGACACGAAATGCGCCGCGCCCGCGGCCAGGATGATGGCGGGCGACGCCGCCACATCCGCGTAATACGACACGAGCAGGCCCGCATAGGACGCCAGGGCCCCCAGGATGGCGGCCAGCACCATCTGGCCGCCGACCGACCGCACCCAGAACCGGGCTGCCGTGGCGGGCAGCATCATGATGCCGACCACCATCAGCGTGCCCAGCACCTGAAAGCCCGCGACCAGGTTCAGCACCAGCAGCAGCAGGAAGCCCATGTGGGCCCAGGCGCCGATCCGGCCTTCGGTGCGCAGGAACAGAGGGTCCAGGCATTCCGTGACCAGCACCCGGAACATGCCCGCCAGCGCCAGCAGGGTGATGCTGCTGACCAGCGTCACCAGCAGCAGCGCGGCGGCGCTCAGGCCCAGCACGGTGCCGAACAGCACGTGGATCAGGTCCAGATTGGTGCCCTTCAGGGACACCAGCAGCACCCCGAGCCCCAGGGACACCAGATAGAAGGCGGCGAAGCTGGCGTCCTCGCGCAAAGGCGTCAGGCGCGACACCAGCCCGGCCAGCACAGCGACGATCACGCCCGTGACCAGGCCGCCCACCGTCATGGCGGTCATCGACAGGCCGGCGGTCAGAAATCCCACCGCGACCCCCGGCAGGATGGCATGCGCCATGGCGTCGCCCATCAGGCTCAGGCGCCGCAGCACCAGGAACACACCCAGGGGACCGGCCGCGAAAGCCAGCGCCCAGGACCCGGCCAGGGCGCGGCGCATGAAACCGAAATCGATGAAGGGCTGCACCAGCAGATCCCACAGATGCATCATGACAGCCCCCCGGCGCACAAGTGCCGCGCCAGATGCAGATTGGCGGTGTTGAGCACGCGGTCGCTGGGCCCCCAATCCACCACCTGGCCGGCCAGCAGCAGCGATTCAGGGAAATGGTGGCGCACCATGTCCAGGTCATGCAGCACCGCGATCACGGTGCGGCCTTCCTCGTGCCACTGATGCAGCAGGATCAGCAGATCCTCGGTCGTGGCCCGGTCCACGGCGGCAAAGGGCTCGTCCAGCAGGATCACCCGGGCATCGCGCAGCATCAGCCGGGCGAACAGGGCCCGGCGCAGTTGCCCGCCCGACAGCGTATTCACCGGCTGATGGCCGAAACCGGACAGCCCCACCGCGTGCAGCGCCGATTCCACGGCATCCCGGCCCCCGCCATCCAGCCCTTTCCAGGCCCCCACGCGATGCCAGGCGCCCAGCGCCACCAGATCGAAGGTGCTGATGGGAAAGTCCAGATCCAGCTCCGCCGTCTGCGGCAGGCAGGCCAGGCTGCGCCCCAGCTCGGGTTCGATGCGGATGTGCCCCCGGATCGGGCTGAGCCGCCCGGTCAGCGCCTTGATCAGGGTCGATTTGCCCGCGCCGTTGGGCCCGACCAGCGCCGTCAGCGTCCCCTGGGGAAAGGCGCCGCAGGCGTCCCGCACGGCGACGCGGTCGCGCCAGCCCAGCCAGACCTGCTGCAGTTCGATGGCCGGCGCGGACGATTCCCCACCCGCCGCCCCGCCATGCACGGAGCAGGCCTCCGCATGATCTACCACCATTGCAGCGCCCACCCGGTCAGGGCCCAGAGCAGCAGCACGGCCCAGGCCACGCGCCGCATGCGGCACGCGGCCGACAGCAACAGGGAAGACCCCCGGTAATGATCGGATCGGGAAGACGGCAGGAATCGCGGCATGGCTGAAGGGACTCGGAAGATTCGTTATGTTATAACATAACTATCATGACGACTCCGGCCCATTCTCATCCGCCCACCTCCATCGCTCAGCGGCTGCGCACGGCGGAACAGCTCTGCGCCCAGCGCGGCTCGCGGCTGACGCCCTTGCGCCGCCTGGTGCTGGAAACCCTGCTGCGGCATTCCGGCAGCCTGAAGGCCTACGAACTGCTGGATGCGCTGCGCACCGCCCAGCCCGGCGCCGCCCCGCCCACGGTGTACCGCGCCCTGGACTTCCTGACGGAACAGGGCCTGATCCACCGGCTGGACGCCATCAACGCCTGGACCGCCTGCACCGACGCCGGCGGCAAGCCGCACGACCTGCTGATCGTCTGCACCCGCTGCGGCAGCGTCGCCGAACTCAGCGACCCGGCGCTCAGCCGGCGGCTGGCCGACTGCGTAGCCCAGGCGGGCTTCGTGCTGGACGGCCATGAAACGGAACTGCGCGCCGTCTGCACCCGCTGCCAGCGGGAATGAGCCCGGATGCAGCGCGGTCCTCCGGACCGCGGTGCATCCGACGAACCCGAACCGCCTGCAAGCGGCGCGCCCTCAACCCGCCAGCAGGTGGGCGTAGCGCTGGCGGAACTTCGCCATTTTCGGAGCGATCACGAACTGGCAGTAACCCTGTTCCGGATGACGCTCGAAATATTCCCGATGCAGGGATTCGGCGGGCCAGAACGTGCCCGCCGGCTCGATCCGGGTGCAGATCGGCGTATCGAAAAAGGCCTGGGCGTCGTCGCGCGCGGCCTCGGCGGCGATGCGCTGCGCCTCGTCCCGATGGAAGATGACCGAGGCGTACTGGGGGCCGACGTCATGTCCCTGGCGATCCGGCGTGGTCGGATCGTGCGTGCCGAAAAAGACTTCCAGAATGGTGCGGTAGCTGACGCGATCCGGGTCGAAATCCACTCGCACGGCTTCGACGTGGCCGGTATCCTTGCGACAGACCTGTTCATACGTGGGGTGATCGACGTGCCCGCCGCAGTACCCCGGCTGCACGTCCAGCACGCCCGCCAGCGCCCGAAAGACCGGTTCCAGGCACCAGAAGCACCCGCCGCCAAGAATCGCCTGTTCCATGTTGTTCCCCCGATCGTCCGTTGATCATTCGCCTTCAGGATACCCCAGGCCGCCCGATCTTCAGGGCTGCCCGGCATCCGACAGGGACAGGATCCACTGCGCCAGGCGCAGGGCGTCGGCATCGGACAGCCGCGTCTGGGCCGGCATGGGGATCGCCCCCCATTGGCCGCTGCTGCCCCGGCGCATGGCCTGCGCCAGATACTGCGCCGCCTGCGGCTGTCCCTGGAAACGCTGCGCGATGGCGCGGAAGGGAGGCCCCACCCGGCGGGCATCCACCTGGTGGCAACCCAGGCACTGGCGCTGGCTGGCCAGGGCCTGGCCTGCGGCGAGGCTGCCCCCGTCCGCCATCGCCGGACCGACCGCCAGCGCGAGCAGGCCCGACAGCGCGCCCAGGCGGGCCATCCGGATCATTGTGTGACGATATTGCATGGCGTGGCTGTCACCCCCATCAGACTGATCACGGTATTATCCTTGATTGTCTTTCCTGCGGGCGTCTCACATGCACTACCCTCAAATCGACCCCATCGCGCTGCAGCTGGGGCCCATCGCCATCCACTGGTACGGCCTGATGTACCTGGCCGGCTTCGCCCTGGCCTGGCTGCTGGGCCGCTGGCGCATCCAGCACCATCCCAACGGACTCACGCTGCGGGATCTGGAAGACATCATCTTCTACGGCGTGCTGGGCGTCGTGCTGGGCGGGCGCCTGGGCTACGTGCTGTTCTACAAGTTCGACGATTACCTGGCCCACCCGCTGTCGATCTTCGAAGTCTGGCAGGGCGGCATGTCGTTTCACGGCGGCCTGCTGGGCGTGATCCTGGCGATGCTGATCTTCGCCCGCAAGCGCGGCCAGCCCCTGCTGGCCATCGGCGACTTCATCGCCCCGCTGATCCCCCTGGGGCTGGCGGCCGGACGGCTGGGCAATTTCATCAACGGCGAACTCTGGGGCCGCCCCACGGACCTGCCCTGGGGCATGATCTTCCCGGGCGCCCACGACGAAACCCCGCGTCATCCCTCGCAGCTGTACGAAATGGGGCTGGAAGGGCTCGCGCTCTTCGCGCTGGTCTGGTGGTTCGCCCGCAAGCCCCGCCCCATGGGGCAGGTCAGCGCGGTATTCCTGATGGGCTACGGCGTCGCCCGATTCCTGGTGGAATTCACCCGGGAGCCGGACGACTTCCTGGGTCTGCTGGTGGGCGGCCTGTCCATGGGACAGATCCTGTCCATTCCCATGGTGCTCATCGGCCTGTGGCTGTTCGCTCGGGCAGCAAAACGATCGTCCCCTGAACGGACACGCTGAGCGTCTGGCGCCCGCCCTCGATGGGTGCGGCGACCTTGTCCGCCGTCATGGCGCTCATCATCATGCGCGGCATGGGCGCCGCCGGCACGTCGCCCGCCCCGCCCAGATCCACGTTGTACAGCCGATAGGCGCCGAATCCCAGGGCCTGCGTCAGGTCCTGGGCGCGGTCCTGGAACGCCTTGACGGCCTGGCGCATCAGCTTCTGCTCCTCGGCCGCCTGGCGTTCCCGGGACACCGAAAACGACATCCCGGCGATCGGCATCCGATCGGCCAGCTGGGCCGCCAGTTTCGACGCCGCCGCGAAGTCCCGGGATTCCAGCAGGATCTCGGCATGCCCCCGCCATTCCGAAATGCGGCCGTCCCGATCCGTCATGGGCCAAATGCGATAGTTGCCGCTGCGGGCTTCGATCCCGTCGCTGCCCTTGGCCTGCTTCATCACGGCATCCAGCCGGCCGTTCAGCTGATCGGACACCTGGGTCTGCGACGTCCCGGACACCTCCGCCGCCAGAGTGACCACCACCGTATCCTGCTGCACTTCCGCACTGGCCTGGGCCGACAGCGTCGCCTGCGGGCGATCCTGTCGCGATTCCCGCGAGTCATGGTGGGATTCGGCGCGCGCCGATGGCGCCACGGCCAGTGCGACACCCAGCGCTAGGCCGGCCATCAGCGATTTGTGAAACAGGACAGAATGCGCCATGGAAAATCCCTGCAAGCACCGCCGAGCGCGGCTGGAAGACTGCAGGATACCTGCAAAGAGCAGGCAAACCAAGGCCCCCCCACGCTGCGCAGGCTGACGCCCGCTTGCTGCCCCCCAAGGGGGCGCGTTTGCCTTGGGGCGGCCCAGCGGCAAACAAAAGCCCGCCGTGTTACCACGGCGGACCATTTGTAAATGCCCCACCTGTGCCGTCTAGGCCGGCATCCCGGAACCGGAGGTTCACGGTGGTCGCCTTCAGCCAGGTTTCGGGCTATCCAGGTTAAGGTAGCGCTCCCATCTGTCAATCCGGCAACCTATGCCAATTAGCATTGGTTCAAGGAATGTATGGCCAGGTCTCGAACACGGCAGGGACTTAAACAGCCGGACGCCAGAGCGCGGCCGGGGAAAGTCGGTTAAACGGCATCCTCGGAGACCGAGTCGAGCATGCGGTTCATGGCCTCAATTTTACCTCTGAAATCGCCCAGGGCAATATGGCTGAGGGGACCATCCGGCGCGCGCAGGGTGAGAAGTTCGTTGGCGATCTGGATGGCGGCCATCACGGCGATACGTTCGTTGCTGACGATCTTGCCATTGCCCTTGATGGTCAGCATGCGCTGATCGACCTGGCGCACCGCCGCCAGCAAGGCGTCTTTTTCCTGGGGAGGGCACGCCAGCGAATAATCGCGCCCCAGGATGGATACATCGACTCGTTCCATGGATCAGGCCTCCGCGCCGGGCAGGCGCTCTAGGATGAGATCAATCTGCTGCTGGGCGCCGCTGGCCACGGCGCGCAGCCGGTCGTAGTCGGCCTGCGTCGTCGTCAGGCGCTGCTGCAGGGACGCCGAACGTTCCTGGTGGTCCCGCAACTGGGTTTCCAGCGACTGGCTGGCTTGCGCGGTTTCGTCGCGCACGGCCTGCAATTCCTGGTCGTGCCGGGCCATGCGTTCGGACATGCGGGCGAATTCGTCATGTTCACGCGCCTGTTGGGACTTGAGCGCCTGGCATTCCTGTTCCAGCTGCTGGATCCGGGCTTGGAGGGTGCGACGTTCGGTCTGCAGGCTCTGGGCGAACTGCACGACCGTCTGGATACGTCGGGATAAGGCGTCGAGATCTTCGAGCATGCGGCTACCCTAGGAAGAGGACTGGGAGGAATGCCCTCCCGGCGATGCCGGGGGCGGGCTGGCCTGTACGGTACCGCGGTGCCCCCGATGACGCAAATACCGGTTTTCCCGCCCGCGCCGGAACAGCAGGCCGGACAGTTCGTTGAGCGCCAGGGTGTAGACCTCGCGCTTGAACTCGATCACGGCATCCAGCGGCACCCAGTAGGCGTTCCAGCGCCAGGCGTCGAATTCGGGCGTATCGCTCGCCCGCAGCGAGACGTCGCTGTCGCGCCCCACCATGCGCAGCAGGAACCAGATCTGCTTCTGGCCTTTGTAGTGGCCGCGCAATTCGCGGCGCACGTAATGGTCTGGCACGGTATAGCGCAGCCAGTCTCGCGTACGCCCCAGAATGCGGACATGTTCGGCCTGCAGGCCGGTTTCCTCGTGAAGTTCTCGATACATCGCCTGCACGGGAGTTTCGCCGTGCTTGATGCCGCCCTGCGGAAATTGCCACGCGTGTTCGCGGATGCGCTTACCCCAGAAAACCTCGTTTTTCTGGTTCACGAGAATGATGCCGACATTGGGACGGTAGCCTTCGCGATCCAACATGGGGCCACCTCGGTTGTGAATTCAATACAATTACCATCGATTATACGTACCCAGCGGGATCCCTACCATGCACGCCAGCAAGTACCACCTGAACACCCTGAAAGAAGCCCCTGCAGAAGCCGAAGTCGTCAGCCACCAGCTGATGACGCGCGCCGGCATGATCCGCAAGATCGCCGGCGGGGTGTACACCTACATGCCCCTGGGGCTGAAAGTGCTGCGCAAGATCGAAGCCATCGTCCGCGAGGAAATGAACCGCTCGGGCGCCATCGAACTGCTGATGCCGGTCGTGCAGCCGGCGGAGCTGTGGCAGGAATCCGGGCGCTGGGAACAGTACGGGGCCGAACTGCTGCGCATCAAGGACCGCCACCAACGCGACTTCGTCCTGCAGCCCACGTCCGAAGAAGTCATCACCGACATCGCCCGCAACGAGATCCACAGCTGGCGCCAGCTGCCGCTGAACTTCTACCACATCCAGACGAAGTTCCGCGACGAGCGCCGGCCCCGCTTCGGGCTGATGCGCGGACGCGAATTCACCATGAAGGACGCCTATTCCTTCGATCGCGACGAGGCCGGCGCCCTGGCCAGCTACGACATCATGTACGCCGCCTACCAGCGCATCTTCGCCCGCCTGGGTCTGACGTTCCGGGCCGTGGCGGCCGACACGGGGTCCATCGGCGGCTCGCGCAGCCATGAATTCCAGGTCATCGCCGACACGGGCGAAGACCTGATCGTCTACAACCCCGACTCCGACTACGCGGCCAACATCGAGCTGGCCGACGCGCCCTGCCTGCTGCCGGCCCGGGAGCCGGCCCGCGAGGCGCTGACGAAACGCGCCACGCCCGACGCCCCCAAATGCGAAATCGTCGCCGACCAGCTGGGCCTGCCCCTGTCGCGCACGGTGAAGGCCGTCGTGCTGGCGACCGACCCGGCCGACGGCCCCGCGCGCCTGTGGCTGCTGCTGATCCGCGGCGATCATGAAACCAACGAGATCAAGGTCGGCAAGCTGCCCGGCTTCCAGGACGGCTACCGCCTGGCCACCGAAGCCGAGATCCAGGACGCCTTCCACTGCGCCCCGGGCTACCTGGGACCCGTGGGCCTGGACGCCGCCGTCACGGTGATCGCCGACCGCACGGTCGCGCACATGGGCGATTTCGTCTGCGGCGCCAACGAGGCCGGCTACCACCTGACCGGCGTGAACTGGGGCCGGGACCTGCCCGAACCCGCCCTGGTGACGGACCTGCGCAACGTGGTGGCGGGCGACCCCGACCCCCAGGGCGGCACGCTGGCCATCCAGCGCGGCATCGAAGTCGGCCACGTCTTCTTCCTGGGCGACAAGTATTCCCGCGCCCTGAACGCCACCTTCCTGGAAACCGACGGCAAGCCCGCCGTGCTGCAGATGGGCTGCTACGGCATCGGCATCAGCCGGATCGCCGCCGCCGCCATCGAGCAGAACCACGACGACCGCGGCATGATCTGGCCGCGCGCCCTGGCGCCGTTCGAAGTCGTGCTGTGTCCCATCGGCCTGGGCAAAAGTGAAACCGTTCGCAACGCCGCCGAATCCCTGTACCAGGCCTTGCAGGCGCAGGGGGTCGACGTCATTTTGGACGACCGCGACACCCGGCCCGGCATCATGTTCGCCGACTGGGAACTGATCGGCGTGCCGCTGCGGGTCACGCTGGGGGATCGCGGCCTGAAAGAAGGCATCGTCGAGATCCAGGCGCGCCGCGACACCGAAGCGCAGCGCGTGGCCCCGGACGACGCCGTCGCCCACATCGTGAATGCGCTGGCGGCCCTCTGAACCCGGCATCGCCCGGCCGGCCCGCGACATCGCGCGGGTCGGCCGGACATGTCACACGGCTTAACGAAAAAATGAGCCCAAGCCCCGACTATCCTTCCGGCGACCTGTCCATTCGCGTATATTACGAGGACACCGATACCGGTGGCGTCGTATATTACGCAAATTACCTGAAATTTTTCGAGCGCGGCCGCACCGAATGGCTGCGGGCGCTCGGAGTCGATCAACGCGAACTTGCAGCCCGGGAACAAATGATGTTTGTGGTCAGACATGCGGACATTGCCTATCGGCAACCGGCCCGTCTGGACGATCAGATCGACATCCGCACCACCGTCGCCGATCTGCGGGCATCGACCCTGGTGTTCCGGCAGCAGGCGCTACGCGACGGTGAACTACTCGCCTCGGCCACGGTCCAAATCTGCACCGTGCATGCCACCACTTTCAAACCCATCCGTCTGTCCCCCACCCTGCGGGATCTTTTGAACAAGGCCCTTCATTAACCATGCAAGCCTCTAGCGATTTGTCGCTGCTATCCCTGATCGGCAACGCCAGCATCCCCGTGCAGATCGTCATGTTGATCCTGCTCGCGGCCTCGGTCCTGTCCTGGACCTACATCTTCAGCAAGCGGGCCGCGCTGCGGCGCGCCGACGAACAGACCCGGCGCTTCGAAGACGACTTCTGGGCGGGCGGCGACCTGACGGTCCTGCAGCAGGCCATTGCCAGCCGCCGCAACGAGCACGGGGCGCTGGCCCGCATCTTCGACGCCGGCATGACGGAATTCGTCAAGGCGCGGCGTTCCTCCGGCCGGGGCGACAGCCTGCTTGACGCGCCGCGCCGCGCCATGAAAGCCGCCCTGCAGCGCGAAATGGACGGCCTGGAATCCCACCTCAATTTCCTGGCCTCCACCGGCTCGGTCAGCCCCTACATCGGCCTGCTGGGCACGGTCTGGGGGATCATGCACGCCTTCATGGGCCTGTCCACCATGCAGCAGGCCACGCTGGCGGCCGTGGCCCCCGGCATCGCCGAGGCCCTGATCGCCACCGCCATCGGCCTGTTCGCCGCCATTCCCGCCGTGCTGGCCTACAACCGCTACACGAACCAGATCGACCGCCTGTCGATCCGCTTTGAAAGCTTCGTGGAAGAGTTCCTGAACATTCTCCAACGCCAGGTGCACTGAGATGACCTCTCTGAGCGGCCGTCGCGGACGGCGATTGAAAAACGACATCAATGTCGTCCCCTACATCGACGTCATGCTGGTCCTGCTGGTCATCTTCATGGTGACGGCCCCCATGATCACCCCGGGCCAGATCGAACTGCCCTCGGTGGGCACCGCCTCCGAAGTCCCGGTCCAGCCCATCGAGGTGCAGATCGACGCCCAGGGGGCGCTGGCGATGCGCCTGCGCGAAGGCGGCGCCTCGTTCCGCCCCGTGGACAAGGCCAACCTGCTGGCGGAAGTCCGCGCCGCGGCGACGCCCCAAACCCCGGTCGTGATCTCGGCCGACGGCAAGGTGCCCTACGAAACCGTGATGCAGGTCATGGACGAGCTGCGCAACGGCGGCGTCGCCAAACTCGGCCTGCTCGTCAATCAAAATGCGCCGGGCGGCCGCCAGTGACGCTCCCCCTGGCAGGACTTCCGTTTCATGAACTGGTTTGATCGCTTCACCGACACCGAAGGGCAGTCCGATGGGCGCGACGATCGGCGCGGCCTGATCCTGTCGCTGATCGCGCACGGCCTGCTGATCCTGCTGATGGTCGTGGGCTTCTCGTCCGCGCCCGACAACGCCGGTCCGGTCCAGGTCGAGCTCTGGGCCAAGGGCACGGTCGCGGAAGCCGCTCCGCCGCAGGAACAGCCGGAAGAGGCGCCGACGCCGGAAGAAAAACCCGAGCCGACACCCGAGCCGCCGAAACCCGACGACAGCGAACAGAAGGCAGCCGAAGCCGCCAAGGCCGAGGCCGCCCGACAGGCCGCCGCCCAGCAGGCGGAGGCGCAGGCGCGCGCGGCCGCCGCGGCCAAGGCTCAGGCGGACGCGGAAATCGCCCTGGCCAAGGAACGCAAGGCCAAGGAAGAAGCCGAACGCCTGGCCCAGGAACAAGCCGCTAAGGAAAAGGCCGAACAGGAAGCCGCTGAAAAGGCCGCCAAGGAAAAGGCTGCCAAGGAAGCCGCCGACAAGGCCGCGAAGGAAAAAGCGGCCAAGGAAAAGGCCGCCAAGGAAGCGGCGGAAAAGGCTGCAGCCGAGAAAGCTGCCGAGAAGGCCGCCGCCGACAAGGCTGCCAAGGAGCAAGCCGCCAAAGAGAAGGCCGCCGCTGAAAAAGCGGCCGCCGACAAGGCGGCGAAGGAAAAAGCCGCCAAGGCCGCCGCCGAGAAAGCGGCCGCCGACAAGGCCGCCAAGGAAAAAGCGGCCAAGGACGCCGCCGCCAAGCGCGAAGCCCTGAAGGCCGCCATGCGCGGCGCCGCCCTGGAAGCCGCCGGCATCCCCAACGGCAATGCCGACCGCAACCAGCGCGGCGGCGGAGGCAATGACGGCTATGCCGCCAAGGTCCGCGCCTGCGTCCAGCCCGGCGTCATCTACAACGTCCCGCCGCGCAGCGGCTCGGGCAACCCCACCGCCAGCTTCCGCACGCGCCTGGCATCGAACGGCCAGGTGCAGGACGTCAACCTGACCCGGTCCTCGGGCGACCCTCGCTTTGACGATGCCGTGCGCAAGGGTATCCTGGCGTGTTCCCCCTTCCCCAAACCGCCTAGCGGCCGGTATCCATCGTATATTGACGTGGATTACCGCATGTACGACTAAGGAGATCGTTACCATGACCGTATTTACAGCCTCCGGCTTCATCGGGCGCCTGTGGCGGCGCGCGACGACAGCTGGCCTGGGTCTGGCGCTGGCCGCCGTAGCGTCCACCACCGCCCACGCCCAGCTGCGCGTCGATATTTCCGGCGTCGGCGCCACCCAGTACCCGATCGCCATCGCGGACTTTTCCGGCGCCGCCAGCAGCACGTCCACCCCGGAAGTCATCCGCGCCGACCTGACCCGCTCCGGCCAGTTCCGCCTGATCAACGCCGCGGGCGCCAACCTGACCGCGCAAAGCTCGGTCGACTACGGCTCCTGGCAGTCCCGCGGGGCCGACTATCTGGCCTACGGCACCGTGGCGCAGAACGGCGGCCAATACACGGTCAGCTACCGGCTGGTGGACAACGTGCGCAAGTCCGAACTGGACTCCGCCGTGTTCAGCGGCGGCGAAGCCGAAATGCGCCGGATCGCCCACCGGATCGCCGATCGCATCTACGAAAAGATCACCGGCGTGCGCGGGGTTTTCTCCACCCGGATCGCTTATGTGTTGCAGACCAGCAACGGCTATGAGTTACAAATTGCAGATGCCGACGGTCAAAATCCCCAGGTCATGCTGCGTTCGAAACAGTCGATCATCTCTCCGACGTGGTCTCCGGACGGCAGCAAACTGGCCTACGTCAGCTTCGAATCGGGCAAATCCGTGATCTACGTGCAGACGCTGGCCAACGCCCAGCGCCAGCCGATCTCCAATTACAAGGGCAACAACAGCGCCCCGGCCTGGTCGCCCGACGGCAGCCACATGGCGATCGTGCTGTCTATGGACGGCATCTCGCAGATATACACCATCAATGCCGACGGCTCGAACCTGCGCCGCGTCATGCGCTCGCCGCTGATCGACACCGAGCCCAACTACACCCCCGACGGCCAGTCTCTGGTCTTCACCAGCGACCGGGGCGGCAGCCCCCAGATCTACAAGGTCCCCGCCGCGGGCGGCGATGCCCAGCGCCTGACCTTCTCCGGCAGTTACAATATCTCACCTAGGGTATCGCCGGATGGACAGCAACTGGTGTACGTTACTCGCAGAAACGGTGCTTTCAGAATTGCAAGCTTGTCCTTGGGTTCGGGCTCCGAACAGATCCTGACGGACGGTCCGGACGATCAGTCTCCCAGTTACGCTCCCAACGGCATGCAAGTGCTCTACAGTTCCATCCAGAACGGGCGCAGCGTACTGGCAGTGACTTCGATCGACGGCCGGGTCCGTCAGACGCTGTCGGTGCTCAACGGCAAGGTCCGCGAGCCGGCCTGGGGCCCTTTCACGAATTGATTTTTCCGTGTGACTCTTTCTCTTAAAGGACATTAAATGAGCTCGCGCATCACCAGGACCCTGACCATAGCCGCTTTTGCCGCCTCTCTGGCCGCTTGCAGCTCCGTGCCGCTGGATCAAAACGGCGCTAACGGCGCCGGCTCGGATTCGGCGTCCGCCGGGCAAGTCATGGATCCGTTCAATCCGCAAAGCCCGCTCGCGCAGCAACGCTCGGTCTATTTCGACTTCGACAGCTACACTGTTCCCGAACAGTATCGCAGCGTCGTCGAAATGCACGCCAACTACCTGACGAGCCATCAGGCGCAAAAAGTCCGCGTCGAAGGCAACACCGACGCACGCGGCAGCTCCGAATATAATCTGGCACTGGGCCAGCGTCGTTCGGATGCCGTGGCGCGCATGATGAAGCTGCTGGGTGTCAACGCCAACCAGATCGAAGCCATCAGCTACGGCAAAGAGCGTCCCAAGGCTCAAGGCAATACCGAAGCCGACTACGCTGAGAACCGCCGCGCCGACATCAACTACCAACGTTGATCGCCGTCTGGCCATGACAGCGCCGTAGCGGCTGACGCTACGGCGTTTTCATTTGTGCTGACACTCTGGATGGAAGGAACCGACTCATGCATGCACCGACTCACCGCCTGAACGCCCTGCCCGCGGCGGCGCTGCTGGCCCTGGCGCTCACCGCCCCGGCCGCCCATGCCTTTACCGACGACGAGGCCCGCCGCGCCATCCTGGAACTGCGCACGCAGATCCAGCAGATGAAAGACCAGAACCAGCAGGCCCGACTGCAACTGGCCGACCAGATGGACATGCTGCACCAGGAAATCGCCACCCTGCGCGGGCGCATGGAAGAACTGAACCAGCTGAACCGCAATGCCGCCGCCCCGGGGCAAGGCAATGCGCCCCAGCAACAGACCCCGCAAAGCGGCGACCCGCAACAGCAAGCCGCCTACGAGGCCGCAGCCGATCAGTACCGCAACGGCCGCTACAAGGAAGCGGCGAGCAGTTTCGCGACCTTCGTCCAGTCCTATCCCGACAGCGAGCAGGCCACCGACGCCCAGTTCTACCTGGGCAGCAGCCAGTACGCCTCCAAGGACTTCAAGAATTCCATCCAGACCATGCAGTCGCTGGTCAAGTCGCATCCGGATGACGCCCGCGCCCCGGACGCCCTGCTGGTGGTGGCCGCCGACCAGATCGAACTGAACGACATGAAGGGCGCCAAGGCCAGCCTGCAGCGCATCATCAAGGACTACCCCAAGAGCTCCGCCGCCGAAACCGCCAAGAGCCGCCTGAAACTGCTGTAATGCCGGCCGCCCCCGACCTGCCGCACCACATCCTGCCGCTGGACGACGGCGAGCTGCACTACACCCAGGCCGGAGACGGCGGCGACGCCATCCTGCTGATCCATGGCTCGCTCTGCGACTATCGCTACTGGCGCTGGCAGGTCCCCGCTCTGGCGGAACGCCACCGCGTCCTGGCGCCCAGCCTGCGCGGCTGCTGGCCCGACCCGCAGCCGCATCCGCAGGCCGCCTATCGGGTCGACGCCCATGCGCGCGATCTGGCCCGCCTGATCCGGTCGCTGGATCTCGGACGGGGCGTGCATGTGGTCGGGCATTCGCGCGGCGCCCAGGTGGCGCTGGCCCTGGCCGTCCAGGCTCCCGCCCTGTGCCGGTCCCTGACCCTGGCCGATCCGGGCTTCCGGTTCGACGACGAGCCGGAAACCACGCCCTTCTACGCGCACGCGGTCGAACAACTGCGGGCCGGCGACGTCGACGGCGCCCTGGAGGGCTTCATCGATACCGTCAACGGCGCCGATACCTGGCGCAAGATGGTCGGCTGGTTCAAGGACATGACCCGCGACAACGCCATGACGCTGCTGTCGCAGATCCTGGAGGCCAACACCCCCGTGCGGCTGCTGGACGCCGCCGCCCTGAACGGCCCGTTGCTGCTGCTGGGCGGAGCCAACAGCCCCGCCAAATACGGTGTCCGCCAGGACCGGCTGCAACAGCTGCATCCCCACGCCCGCCGGGCGCGCATCGCCCTGGCGGCGCACGGCATGAACCTGGCCAACCCCAGGGCCTTCAACCGGTCCGTTCTGGAATTCGTGGATTCGGTTCGCGCGACGACCGTCTCCGCCGCCGCGCGCTGATGACCGGAGTCGGACCGATGGACGACCCCGGCAAGGGCATCAATGCTTCATGCCATGCTTCATGCCGTGGCCGGCCATGCCGGGCATGGCGTTGGCGGGCCTGACCTCGCACTGCGCCGTGACGCGCTGGCCATTGTCCAGGGCGAAGTCGACCTGCGCCTGATCGCCGACCTTCAGGCCGCTGCGGGCCTGTTCCAGCATCAGGTGATAGCTGCCGGGCTTGAGCGCCAGCTGTCCGCCGGCCGGCAGGGCGACCTGATGCACCATGGACATCTTGCTGACGCCGTTTTCTTCCTTCGTCTGATGGATCATGACCTGGCCATAGTCGGACGAGCGAGCGCCCACCAGGTTCACGGCTTGCGTCCCGGCATTGTGCAGGACGAGAAAGCCGCCCGAGGGCGCCGGGGCCGGCAGCTGGCGGATCCAGCAGTCCGACGCCGTGACGGCCGTCGACACGGGCGCATCGGCGGCCGGCATCTGCGCCATCGCGCCGTGGCCAGCGGCCCACGCGGACGTCGCCAGCACCATGCAGGCCGACACGCCGCCCGCCATCATTCTTATCCGATTCATTTTTTTCCACCACATTTCAAACGGGGCGCAGTCTGCCCCCATGGCTCTGCGCGACACCGGCTCAGGCCAGTGTACTATGGGCTTTTCCGCTTTCTTTTGCGCCATGTCCAATCTTGCCGAACCAGCGGACACAGCCGCTGCGCCCGCCGCGCACATCACCCCCGACGGCTTCCGGGACCTGCTGGCGCGGCTGCATCCCTTTGCCGCCGTGCTGGGAATCGAAGTCCAGGACATCCGCCACGGGCAGGCCACCCTGCGCCTACCCCCGAACCCGGCCAACCAGCGCCTGGGGGGCATCGTGGCGGGGCCGATGCTGATGGGACTGGCGGACCTGGCCCTGTACGCGGCCGTGGTCAGCGCCACCGGCGTGCCGGAAGCCGTCACGGCCAGCCTGACCATCCATTTCCTGCGCGGCGCGCCGGCCGGCGGCATCATCGCCCAGGCGCGAATATTGAAAACCGGCCGCATGACGGCCGGTGAAGTCCTGCTGCTGCCCGAAGGCGGCGGGGAACCCGTCGCCCAGGTCATGAGCACCTGGTCGGTGCCCAAAAAAGCCGGTTAAGAAGGCCTTTCGCCGCCGGGCCGCCCCAAGGCGGAAGCGCCCCCCTTGGGGGGGCAGCAAGCGGCCGCAGGCTGCGCAGCGTGGGGGGCTTCAATTCTTTTGCAGTTTGCCCACCACGCCTTCGACGTAGTAGTCCATGGCGTTCAGGCCCTTGTCGTCCAGGGCGCCTTCAGCCAGCACGACCTTGCCTTCATTGGTCTTGATGGGCGCGGCGAAGACGTTCAGCGTGCCGTTGGCGATGGCGTCTTCCTTGGATTTGACCTCCGCCTTCAGGGCGTCATCGACCGCGGGACCGAAGCCTTCGATAGCCACCATGTGTTCCTTGAAGCCGCCCCAGACCTGATCGGATTTCCAGGTGCCGTCCAGCATGGCCTGGGCCTCGCGGGTGAAGTACGGCCCCCAGTGGTGGGTGACGGCGCCCAGCTGCGCATGCGGCCCGAACTTCAGCATGTCGGAGTGGTAGGCGATGGCCCACTTGCCGCGTTCCTCGGCGGCCTGCACGGTGGCGGTGGAATCGGTGTGGTGCGTGACGATGTCGGCGCCCTGGTCCAGCAGCGCCAGGGCGGCGTCGCGCTCCTTGCCCGGATCGAACCAGCTGTTGACCATGATGACCCGCACCGTCGCGTCCGGCTTGACGCTGCGCAGGCCGCGCGTGAAGGCGTTGATGCCCTGCAGCACTTCGGGAATCGGATAGGCGCCGACATAGCCGACCACGCCGGTCTGGGTCTTGTGGCCCGCCAGCACGCCGGCCACGTAGCGGGCCTGGTAGAAGCGCGCATTGGTCGTGGCGACGTTGGGGGCGGTCTTGTAGCCGGTCGAATGCACGAACTTCACGTCGGGAAACTGCTTGGCGACCTTGATGGTCGGATTCATGAAGCCGAAGGACGTGGTGAAGATCAGCTTGTTGCCTTGCTGGGCCAGGTCGCGGATGACGCGTTCGGCATCGGCGCCTTCCGGCACGTCTTCGACGTACTGGGTCTTGATCTTGTCGCCCAGCTGCTTCTCCATGTATTTGCGGCCCAGATCCTGCTGCCAGGACCAGCCCGCCTCGCCCACGGGGCTGACGTACACGAAGCCGATCTTCAGGGGTTCCTGGGCCGCGGCGGGGCCGGCGGCCCACAGGCAGGCGGCGGCCGTCACGGCCCCCAGGGTTTGGCGTATCACACGAGTTTTCATGGTGGGAGATCTCCGTCGGGTCAAGGTGTGGGTCGGGTCGGACAGCGGGCGCCGTCAGCTGTTGGGGTTGAACACGCGCCCCAGGGACGCGGGCATGTTGATGCGGATCCAGTCCACATTGCGCGAGATGAGGACCAGCACCAGGATCGTGGCCAGGTAGGGCAGCATGGACAGCAACTGCGAGGCGATGGGCACGCCCAGGGCCTGCATGTGATAGGTCAGGATCGTGATGCCGCCGAACAGGTAGGCACCGATCAGCACGCGCAGCGGCCGCCAGGTGGCGAACGGCGTCAGGGCCAGGGCGATCCAGCCGCGCCCGGCCACCATGTTCTCGACCCACATCGGCGTATAGACCAGAGACATGAACGCCCCCGCCAGACCGCAGCAGGCGCCGCCGAACAGCAGGGCCGCCAGGCGGATGCGGCGCACCGGATACCCCAGGGCATGGGCGGACTCGGGGGATTCGCCCACCGCCCGCAGCACCAGCCCGGCGCGGGTCCGGTACAGGAACAGGCTGAGCAGCACGGACAGGCCCAGCGCCCCATAGACCATCGGGTGGTGCTGGAACAGAGCCGGCCCGACGAAGGGGATGCCGCTCAGCACGGGAACCGACCAGGTCGAGGCCTGGATCGTGGCGCCGACGTAAGGCAGGCCGATCGAGGCCGACAGGCCCACCCCGAACAGGGACAAGGCCAGCCCGCAGGCGATCTGATTGGCCCCCAGCCAGACCACCAGCCAGGCGAAGAGCCCGGCCATCAGGGCGCCCACGACGGCGCCCCCGGCGAAACCGACCGCCGTGCTGCCGGTCTGGACCGTGAGCGCGAAGCCCAGGGCCGCCGCCACCAGCATCATGCCTTCGGAGCCCAGGTTGATAACCCCGGATTTTTCATTGATCAGCAGCCCCAGGGCCGCCAGCATCAGGGGGGTGCCGGCGTTCATGGCGGCGGCGATGAGAGGCGCCAAAGCATCCATGGTCAGCGTCTCCAGCGCAGTCGTTGATGGATCAGGACATCGCAGGCCAGCAGGGAAAACAGCAGGATTCCCTGGAAGATGCCTGTGATGGCGTTGGGCATGCCCAGACGGGTCTGGGACAATTCCCCGCCGATGTAGAACAGCGCCATGATGAAACTGGCGAAGATGACGCCGATCGGATGCAGGCGCCCGACGAAGGCCACGATGATGGCGGCGAAGCCGTAGCCCGGCGAAACGGACGGCGTCACCTGGCCGATGGGCCCCATGATTTCGCAGGCGCCGGCCACGCCGGCCAGGGCGCCCGATCCCAGCATGCAGCCCCACAGGGCCCGTCTGGACGAGAACCCCGCATAGCGGGCGGCCAGCGGCGCCAGGCCGCCGACCGTCAGGCGATAGCCCGCGAACAGCCGCGACAGCAGCAACCAGGCGAACAAGGCAGCCAGCAGCGCCAGGACGATGCCCAGATGCAGCCGCGTGCCCGGCCAGACCGGCAGCAGGAAACCCTGATCGAACAGGCGGGACTGCGGGAAGCCGAAGCCGTCCGGATCGCGCATCACACCGTGCACCAGGTAGCTGAGCAGCAGTTGCGCCACATAGACCAGCATCAGGGACACCAGGATCTCGTTGGCGTGATAGCGGTCGCGCAGCCACGCCACCAGCGCCGCCCAGAAAGCCCCGCCCAGGGCCCCGGCCAGAAGCGCCAGGGTGATCATCAGGGGACCGCCCCCGCTGCCCGAGCCGTCGTCGAACTGCAGGATGAAGGCGCCGGCCGTGATCGCGCCCAGGACCAGTTGCCCTTCGGCGCCGATGTTGAAGATGTTGGCCCGGAAGCACAGGGCCAGCCCCACCGAGCACAGGAGCAGCGGCGCGACCTTGACGCCGATCTCCGACCAGCCCCGCAGGCTGCTGAGAGGTTCTATGAAAAAGACCGCCAGCCCCTGAAGCGGCGATTTGCCGACCGCCAGGAACATGAACACGCCGCACAGCGCGGTCAGCGCCAGGGCCAGCAGCGGCGACACCCAGGCCATGCGGCGCGAAGGCTGGGCGCGCGGGACCAGTTCAAGCATGGGCGGTCTCCTGCGCGGCTTGCGCCGCGCCCGGCCACAGGCCGCTCATCCACTGGCCGATCTGTTCGCGGCTGGCCTGTTCCCGCGTGATCGATGGAGACAGGCGGCCCTTGGCCATGACGACCAGGCGATCGGAGAGTTCCAGCAATTCGTCGAGCTCCTCGGAAATCAGCAGGATGGCGCACCCCGCATCGCGCAGGGCCAGGAGTTCGCCCCGGATCTGCGCCGCCGCGCCGACGTCCACGCCCCAGGTGGGCTGGGCGATGATCAGCAGCCGGGGCCGGCGTACGACTTCCCGGCCGACGATGAATTTCTGCAGATTGCCCCCCGACAGGCTGCCGGCCAGGGCCTGCGGCCCGGCGGCCTTGACGTGGAAGCGGTCGATGATGTCGGCGGTGATGCGCTGCACGACGCCGGACCGGATCCAGCCGTGGCGGACGGTTTGCGCTTCCTGGTGGGACAGCAGCAGATTGCGGGCCAGGCTGAGTTCGGGCACGGCGCCCCGTCCCAGGCGCTCTTCGGGCACGAAGGCCAGGCCTCGCGCCCGCCGCCAGGCCGCCGACTGCCGGCCGATGGGCGTTCCGTCCAGCGCGATGGCATCGGACGCCGCCCGCGGGTCTTCGCCGGAGAGCACGCCCATGAGTTCCTGCTGGCCGTTGCCCGACACGCCCGCCACCCCCAGGATCTCCCCGGCATGCAGATCGAAGGCGACCTGCGACAGCGGCGTGGCGAAGGGATGCGCGCGCGGCAGGTCCAGCCCCTGCACGCGCATCAGCACCGGCCCGGCCGCGCGCGCCTGGCGCTGCTGCACCGGCAGATCGGCGCCGATCATCAGGCGCGACAGGCTGGCCTCGGTTTCCTGGCGCGGATCGCAGACGCCCGTCACCCGCCCCGCGCGCATCACGGTGCAGCGATGGCACAGGCTGCGGATCTCGTCGAGCTTGTGGCTGATGTACAGGATGCTGCAGCCTTCGGCGGCCAGCTGGCGCAGCACTTCGAAGAGCCGCTGCACGGCCTGCGGGGTCAGCACCGAAGTCGGTTCGTCCAGGATCAGCAGGCGCGGTTTGCCCAGCAGGGCGCGGACGATCTCGACGCGCTGGCGTTCGCCCACGGACAGGGTATGGACATGCCGGTGCGGCTGGACATCCAGCCCGTATTGCCCGGCGGTCTGCTCGATGCGGCCGGCCAGGGCCTGCAAGGGCGTGTCCGGCGGCAGGCCCAAGGCGATGTTTTCCGCCACCGTCAGGGTGTCGAACAGCGAAAAATGCTGGAACACCATGCCCAGGCCCAGGGCGCGCGCCGCCGCCGGATTGGCGATCTGCACGGCCTGCCCGTCCCATTCGACGGTGCCCTCGTCGGGGCGGACCACGCCATAGATGATTTTCATCAGCGTGGATTTGCCCGCCCCGTTTTCACCCAGCACGGCATGGATCTCACCAGGCTCGACCGTCAGGTCCACCGCGTCGTTGGCGCGGACGGCGGGGTAGGTTTTGGTGATGCGGCGTAAGGCCAGTCGCGGCGGCATGCAGGCGTCCTGTTCGAATCGTTCGTGAAACAGCCGGATTCGAAAAATTCTACTCAGGAAGCGGAAAGCGGCCTAAAGGGGAAAAACCCCTAGGCAAGCCGGACGAACCTGAGCGACGCGAACCGCCAGGCCCGCCACACGGTCGTGTGCGGGTTCCCGGCACCGGGACATCACGTTTGATGAATGTCGGATATTAGCGCAGAGTGATGATAGCTGTCATGCGGCCGTCGCACGGCCGCCGGCGCCCTGACTCAGGCTTCGAAGGCCATGCGGCCGGCGAACCACAGGAACAGCGCGCCCACCAGGCCGCTGCCGGTGCGCGCCAGCCCCTGGCGCCGACGGAAGGCGGCTGCCAGGCGCGAGCCGCCGAAGATCAGCGACGACAGATACAGCGCGCTGCACACCTGCAGGATGGCGGCCAGGATGAGGAAGGACAGGGCCGGATGCGGATAGGCCGGGTCCACGAACTGGACGAAGAACGACAGCAGGAACAGGATGGCCTTGGGATTGAGCAGACTGAGCAGCAGGGCCTTGTGGAAGGGATTGCCGGCGGAACTGGAAACAGTCCTGGCCGAACTCTGACCCGGACGCCAGGCCGACCACAGCAGGCGGATGCCCAGGTAGCTGAGATACACGGCCCCCACGGCCTTCAGGGCCAGGAACAGCACCGGCAGCAGCCGCAGGACGGACGCGGCGCCGGCGGCCGTCAGGGTCATGAGGATGGAGTCCCCCAGGAACACCCCGCAGGCGGCCTGATAGCCCGCCCGCACTCCGCGCCCCGCCCCGACGGCCAGCACGAACAAGGAATTGGGTCCCGGAAGCAGCACGATGAAAATGACGCCGGCCAGGTAGGTCCAGACATCCAGAACGCCGTATTCAGATAGCATGGGTGGGCTCGATCAGACAGGCCGCGCCGGCGCCCGGCCCGGTCGATCCGTACCGGGCGCCGACGCGGCCACGCGCGGAAATTGCGCAGCGCTCATTGTATCTGCATCGGGTCCCCGGCATGCATGGGCCAGGCAGCCGATGGCGGGCGCGCAAGCGCCCGGATCACCTCGCGCGCAGCGCAACCTTGGGGAAATCGACCGGAACGTCCAGGGCGACATTGATGTAGTTGGTAAAGAGATTCAAGGCGATATGAGCCATGATCTCGACGATCTGCCCGTCGTCGAAGCCCGCCTGCCGCAGGCGGGCGACGTCGGCGTCGCCGATCTGCGCACGCCGATCCACCACTTTCAGGGCAAAGGCGAGCGCCGCGGCGGTCCTGGCGTCCGTGGATTCGCCGGCCTGGGCCGCCGCCATTTCGGCAGCCGAAGCTCCTGCGTTCCGCCCAAGCGCAGTATGGGCCGCCAGGCAGTATTCGCAACGATTCCGGTCGGCGATCGCCACCGCGATCTGCTCGCCGAGCCTGGCGCCGAGAGCGCCTTTGCCCAAAGCGCCGAAGGCGGCCCACATGCTCTGCAAGGCGGCCGGCGAGTTGGCTACCGCCTTGAACATGTTGGGCGTGGCGCCAAAGGCCTCGTCGATCTGGGCCAACAAGGGCTGGCTGGCGGAAGGGGCGAGTCGGGATTCAATGCTGACGCGAGACATGTTGATCTCCTTGAACGGTTAGAGACGGCAGGAAAGGAAATGCAGCCGGCTGTGCATGCAGTATGCGTGCATTGAATGTATGATTGGATACGTTCAATACACAAAACATACCCGTTCATCCAAATGCGCACCGATCCGCCCACAGACCGCCTCTCCGGCCTCCTCCAGCGCTTCCGCGTCCGGGCGCAGCTGCACCACTCCGGCGCGCTATGCGGACTCAACCATTTCGATGCCTGCGACGGACATGGGTATCTGCACGTGCTGCGCAGAGGCCGGCTGGAAGTGAGCCATCCCGCCGCGCACGGCGTCCCCGCACGGCTCCGCTTCGACGAGCCGGCGCTGCTGTTCTATCCCCGCCCGTTCACCCACCGTTTCCACAACCCGCCCACGGAAGGCGCCGATTTCACGTGCGCGCGGCTGATCTTCGACGGCGGCTCTGAGAACCCTCTGGCGCGGGCCTTGCCGCCCCTGATCGCGCTGCCGCTGGCGCACGTATCCGGGCTGGACCTGGCGCTGGAACTGCTATTCGCCGAGACCGAGCGCGTGCGCTGCGGCCAGCGGCTGATCGCCGACCGGCTGTTCGAGGTGGTGGTGCTCCAGCTGCTGCGCTGGCTGCTGGATCACCCTCAGGCGGCGGGCATCCGCCCTGGGCTCATCACCGGCCTGTCGGACCCGCGTCTGGCGCGCGCCCTGGTTGCCGTACATGATCGCCCCGGCGAGCCGTGGACGCTGGAGCGCATGGCCGAACGCGCGGGAATGTCCCGAACGGCGTTTTCCATGGCGTTCCGCGAGGCGGTGGGGCGGACGCCCGCCGACTATCTGGCGAGCTGGCGTATCGCATTGGCGCAAAGCCGGTTGCGCGAAGGACGTCCGATCAAGCTGCTGGCCGATGAACTCGGATATGCGAACCCCTCGGCGCTATCGCGGGCGTTCTCGGCAAGGACTGGCATGTCGCCCCGCAACTGGCTGGCGGCGAACGCCCTCGAAACAGGTCCGGCTTTATCGGCCCCGGAATGAAGAACGCGCAGCCTCGCGGCTGCGCGTTCGATGGAGACCGGGACGCCGATCAGGCGGCGGCGACCGCGTCCGCGTCCACCGAGCTGCGGATCAGGTGGTCGAAGGCGGACAAGGCGGCCTTGGCGCCATCGCCGGCGGCGATGATGATCTGCTTGTAAGGCACCGTCGTCGCGTCGCCGGCGGCGAACACGCCCGGCACCGAGGTCTGGCCGCGCGCATCGACCACGATTTCGCCGTGCTGCGTCAGGTCCACCACGCCCTTCAGCCATTCGGTGTTGGGCACCAGGCCGATCTGGATGAACACGCCTTCCAGCTCCACCTGATGGACGTCTCCGCTGCTGCGATCCTTGTAGCTCAGGCTCGTGACGCGCTTGCCGTCGCCGTGGATTTCCGTGGTCTGCGCCGACGTCAGAACGACGACGTTGGGCAGGCTGCGCAATTTGCGCTGCAGGACCTCGTCGGCGCGCAAGGCATCGCCGAACTCGATCAGGGTCACGTGGCCGACGATGCCGGCCAGATCGATCGCCGCCTCGACGCCCGAATTGCCGCCGCCGATGACCGCCACGCGCTTGCCCTTGAACAGGGGACCGTCGCAGTGCGGGCAGTAGGCCACGCCGCGATTACGGTATTCGTCCTCGCCCGGCACGTTGATCTGGCGCCAGCGGGCCCCCGTGGACAGGATGACGTTCTTGGCCTTCAGCACGGCGCCGCTGGCCAGTTCCACCTGGATGGACTTGCCCGGCACCAGGCGCGTGGCCCGCTGCAGGTTCATGATGTCCACTTCGTAGGCCTTGACGTGCTGTTCCAGCGCCACGCCGAATTTGGGGCCTTCGGTTTCCAGCACCGAGATGTAGTTCTCGATCGCCATGGTATCCAGCACCTGGCCGCCGAAGCGTTCAGCCACGACGCCGGTGCGGATGCCCTTGCGGGCCGCATAGACGGCCGCCGCCGCGCCGGCGGGGCCGCCGCCCACCACCAGCACGTCGAATTCTTCGCGGGCGTTCAGGGCTTCGACCTTGGCGTCGTCATTGCCGGCATCCAGCTTCGCCAGGAATTCCTCGACCCCGGCGCGGCCCTGATGGAACAGCTCGCCATTCAGGAAGACCGCCGGCACGGACAGGATCTCGCGCTTCTGCACTTCGGCCTGGAACAGGGCGCCGTCGATGGCCACGTGGCGGATGCGCGGGTTGATGACCGACATCGCATTCAGCGCCTGCACCACGTCCGGGCAGTTCTGGCACGACAGGGAGAAATAGGTTTCGAACTGGTAGTCGCCCGGCAGCGCGCGGATCTGCTCGATCACGGCATCGTCCAGCTTGGGCGGATGGCCGCCGACCTGCAGCAGCGCCAGCACCAGCGAGGTGAACTCGTGGCCCAGCGGAATGCCCGCGAAGCGCACGCCGATGTCGCTGCCGGCGCGGGCGATTTCAAACGAAGGGCTGCGACCATCGGCGGCCGCGACTTCCGATACGGACAGCTTGTCGGACAGACTGGCGATTTCTTCCAGAAAGACGCGCAATTCCTGCGCCTGGGTGCTTCCATCCAGGGAGGCGCGCAGCTCGACCGGCAGAGTGACCCGCTCGAGATAGGTTCCCAATTGTCCTTTGAGGTTTGCATCCAGCATATTCACACCTTTTTGGAAAAAACTTCCCCCGGACAAGCCATTATGGCACTGCCCAATCAAATGCACGGGGAGAAAACGGGCGGCCCGCCCGCGGACGGGCCGCTTCGCATCGCGAGGGACGCGGGCGGCTCCTGCCGCCGCGCGCCGTCAGGCGACGGAGATCAGATCTTGCCGACCAGATCCAGGGACGGGGTCAGGGTCTTGGCGCCTTCTTCCCACTTGGCCGGGCAGACTTCGCCCGGGTGAGCGGCGATGTACTGGGCGGCCTTGACCTTGCGCAGCAGTTCGGACGCATCGCGGCCGATGCCGTTGTCGTGGATTTCCAGGACCTTGATCTCGCCGGCCGGGTTGACCACGAAGGTGCCGCGCAGGGCGATGCCTTCTTCTTCGATCAGCACGTCGAAGTTGCGCGACAGGGCGTGGGTCGGGTCGCCGATCATCGGGTAGCTGACCTTCTTGATGGCTTCGGACGTGTCGTGCCAGGCCTTGTGGGCGAAATGGGTGTCGGTGGACACGGAATAGACTTCCACGCCCAGCTTCTGGAATTCAGCGTAGTGGTCGGCCAGGTCTTCCAATTCGGTGGGGCACACGAAGGTGAAGTCGGCGGGGTAGAACACAAACACTGCCCATTTGCCGGCGACGGTCTGGTCGCTGACCTCGACGAACTTGCCATTGTGATAGGCGGTGGCTTTGAAGGGCTTGATCGTGGTGTTGATCAGGGACATAAGGACTCCTTGTGGTTGGTTCAGGACGTTGCCTCAGTGGCTACGGGATCTAGTGTAGGCAATCCCTATTGATAAGTAAAATTGATAGTTTTTATTGTTACGATTGGAATTGACTATCAGAATACCGGCAAAACGTGCAACAAGACCTCCGGAATCGTACCCACATCTTAAAGAAGGCGTTCCATCCCGCCGGTCTGGACATCATATCCGGGATTGCCAATGGCCGGTGACGGGCGCTTCACCGTCTTTCAGCCGGTTTTCAGCGCGGACCGCCCCGAAAATGGCGGCTGAATAATTGCTAACAGTTATAGTCATCTGGTCGTTGACGGTCTCGAAAGACGGGGGGTAGCGTGAAAGTACTGCCTTCTCACTTTACGGAGGATACGTCTTATGCGAGCAAAACATACTCTGGCCGCAATGGCCGTGATGTCGATGACGTTGGCCGGAACCGGGTTCGCCCAGACCGGCTCAGGCCCTGCTTCCACCCCCGCGCCGACAGCCAGCGGCGCATCCGGCGATGCATCCGCCGGTCAGCAGGAAGCATCCCAGATGCTGGCCAGCAATATCCTCGGTATGCCAGTCAGGAACGGCACGGGCGACAAGGCCCAGGACATCGGGAAAGTCACCGATCTGGTGCTGAACCAGGACCAGAAGACCGTCAACGTGCTGATCGGCGTGGGCGGCTTCCTGGGGATCGGCTCCAAGGACGTGGGGGTGCCGCTGGACAAGGTGGAATTCAACACCCAGGCCAAGACCGCCGTCGTGCACATGAGCAAGGAAGAACTGGAAAAGGCTCCGGCCTATGTGACGCTGGCCGATAAACAGTCCAAGGAGAAAGAGGCCGCGCAATCCCAGTCGCAGCCCGCGCCCATGGGGTCTCCAGCGCCCGCCGGTGGCGGCGGAGCTCCTGCCGGTGGCGGAGGCGGCGCTCCGCAATAACCCTGCATGACGTCCTTCCGGGCGGCCGGCCGGCATTCAGGCGGACGGCCGCCCGGCAATATCAATATCCGACCATACGAACAAGAAGGGAAAACACATGCTCTATACCATTGCCGTCGTCCTGCTGATCCTGTGGCTGTTGGGACTGGTCAGTTCGTACACTATCGGCGGGTTCATTCACATTCTGCTGGTGATCGCCGTGGTCATGATCCTCGTGCGACTGATCAGCGGACGGCGCTTGTAGCCGGCATCCGGCTCATCTTCCCGCGCCTTCGCGGCGCTTGGCCGGCGGCTTGCTCCGGCGCGATGCAGGGTCGCCAGCAAGCCGCCGGATCCCGGGCGATCAGGGCGCCACGACGATGTTGTTGTGGACTTCCTTGACGCCGTGGACCGAACTGGCAACCTGGCCGGCACGGTCCTTTTCCTTCTGGGTCTTGGCAAAGCCAGAGAGCTGGACGATGCCGCCCTGAATGGTCTTCACATTGATGTTGGCCGCCGGACCCGCCCCGAGGTCATCGGCGATGCTGGCCTTGACCCGGGTGGTCACCACGGAGCCATCGACGTATTCGCCCATGGATTCCTGATGATTGGCGACGGAGCACCCCGCCAGGGTCGCGACGCTCAGGCCCAGGGCGGCAGCCAGGGCGATCTTGTGTGTCATTCCCATGTTCATTCTCCTTCTGAAGGCGGGGGCGGCGCCCCGTCTGATTGTCGATGAGAAGCCTTCCTACAGTACACCGGCGCCACGGGGTTCCGCACTTCAAGCTGTAACAGAGGCCCGGAACGCGAGGCCCGGCCGTCAGGGGGCGCGTCGCCGCAAAGTCCGCAAGACGCCCGACCATGCGAACGGCCGGGGATCCGCCAGCATGCTCAAGGCTCTGGCGTAGTCCAGGGTCAGGCCCGGCGTCCAGGCCATCGTCATCGCGCGCTTGCGTATCTGCGCGGCGACCCAGAGTTCGGGCGTCAGCAACAGCCGCAACAGGATGCGCCAGCTCGTATTGCCCTCATGCAGGCGTCCCACGGCGCCGTCCAGGGCCGCCTCCAGGGCATACGCCACGGAACTGGAACAATTGCGATGCGTCAGGTTGTAGGTCGTATCGCGGCGATAGTCGGCCCAGAAGGCCTGCAGCTTCCTGGCGCCATAGTTGCGGATCCTGACTTTGGCGGTGGAAGGACACCAGGCTGCGGACTCCGTCGCATAGTCCGGCTGAAATATTCCCGGCACGTTGTTTTCCGCCGTGGCCTTGAGCAGCGCGCCGAACTGCTCCGGCGAATGATCGATCTCCTCGGCGGGGTACAGGCTGATGTAAACCCCTTCCGGAGCTTCCAGGGCCGCGTGCCCGGTGGAGACGACGCCGTTGACGTCGACGGCGGCGATATAGCGGTCGATGATCGGCTGGCGGCGCGTGGCGGTCTTCGCCGAACCGGTCGGCGTCCAGACATGCACGGTGAGCGCGTGTTCGTGATCCGCGGGCGGGCCGTCAAAGGTGCCGCCTCGAGGCAGCTCGGGCCGCATCGGCGCGGCGCCCGCGGTCGGGTTGTCCTCCAGCGCCGGGTTGGTCTGCATGTTCCGCACGCGCTTCGAGAGCATCAGCATCCAGGCCCCGGTGAACATCAAGAACAATCCCAGACAATAGGGGGCCGTGCCGACGTAATGCGTCGGATACGGCTGGAAGATGAAAATCGCCAGCAGGATCTCCGCGATGCCGGCCGCCATCGCATACCGCCAGCGCTCGTAGCGCACGACATAGGCCGCCGTGCACTGCAGCAGGCCATCCGCCAGGAACAGCAAGCCAAAGGTCAGCGCCAGCAGTTGATTCCCGTGATGATGCCCCGCCAGGATCATGCCGCCCGCCAGCAGCACGAAGGTGCCTTTGGCGTATCGCAACACGCGCTGTCCCCCGACGCCGGACTGGGCGACCATCAATGTCGCCAGCCCTTCCAGCATCAGCAGGGCGGCGAACAGGTTCATGGGGAAATACGGCGCGCCATCCAGCGCATCCACGCCCACGACGAGCCCCGCGACGATGAAGATCCACCCGGCGACGGAGAGCGCACGCGCGCGCCGCCGCAGGTAGCCGACGCCCAGGAGCAGCATGATCAGATGTACCATTCCCTATCCTCATCCATCCGCAGGGGCGCCCGATCGAGACAACCCATGCGTGCCCTGATTATCGCCGCAGCGCGGTCTTTGACAAATGGCGGCCCGCCCAGGAGCACCGAGGAAGCGGCACAGACCTCGCAGTCGGCATGAAGATTCCGAGGTTTCCCCGCCCCCCGGTCTTACACTGCAGGCATGGCCTCCTCATTCCGAAGGATCGCCCCTTGACGCCATCCTGTCCTCTTCGCGGACTTCCCGCCCGCGCCTCGCCGGCCCTGTTGCTGGCCCTGTGCTGCATCTGGCCGGCGCATGCCGCGCACATCCTGGTGGACGCGGGCCACGGCCCGGAACGCCCGGGCGCGACGGGCGCCAGCGGCCGCGCCGAGTATCTGTACAACCGGGACCTGGCCGCCGCCCTCGCTCACGCGCTTGCCGCGCTGGGCGACCGGACGACCCGGGTCGAGGGCGTCGGCGCGGACATCCCGCCGGGCCGGCGCGCGGCGGGCGCCCCGGACGCCGACCTGCTCGTCTCGATTCACCACGATTCGGTGCAGGCGCGATATCTCCGGGCGGGCCGCCAGGCCGAATTCGCCGGATATTCGATCTTCGTCTCGAGCCTGAACCCCCGCCCCGCCCAAAGCCTGAGGTGCGCCCGACGCATCGGCGAACGTCTGCAGGCGGCGGGCGAGCACCCGTCCCGATACCATGCCGAACCGATCGAAGGCGAGAACCGCCCCTTCGTCGATCGCCGCCTGGGCGTCCACCGCTACGACGGCCTGGCGGTGCTGCGGACGGCGCCCATGGCCGCCGTCCTGATCGAGGCGGGCGTCATCGTCAATCCCCGCGAGGAAATCCGTCTCGGGAAGCCGGAAACGATCGCGCGCCTGGCCCGGGCCATCGCCCGGGGGGCGCATGAGTGCCTTTGAGGCGCCCCCGCTTCAGCCCGGACAATGCATGGCTGCGCGCGATTCGGGCGGCGGATCGTCCGCGGGCGTGTTGCCCGCAAACTTTCGTATCTTCTCGGCCAGGGCCTGCGTCGGCTCGTCGTAACCGTAGCAGTACGGAGGCGCCGGAACCGATTCAGGACGGTAGTCCCGCAGCACCGGCTTCGCATCGCCAAGATACAGGTTGTCCTTCAAGCGCAGAAAGGCCTTGTAGCCGCGGGTATAGCCGTATCGGGACTTCAGTTTCTCGTAGGCCCCGCGATCGGATTCGCCGTTGCCCAGCGCGCTGCGTCCGGGCGCGCTGGAGATATAGCGGCAGTAATTCACATTGATGCCTTCCACCGTGGGAAAGAACGCCGGCTCCACGCACTTGCGCCGGGAGTCGTTGTTGAAGATGTTGCCCTCGACCAGGGCCTTGGCCTCCAGGCTGAAGCTCATGCCGTAGAAATCCCAGTTCTCCACCAGATTGTTGAACAGGTGGAAAGTGCCGAACTGCGCCCTGGGGTTGCGCTGCACGGTGTTGAAGAAATAGTTGTGGTGCAGCGTCACGCGTGCGATCGAATCGCGCGCGTAGTTGTGAAACAGGTTCTTCGAGGTGATGTTGTTGAGCAGCATCACCTTGTTCGAGTCATGGAACTTGGTCCACGAGATCGTCACGTCGGTCGAACCGTTCTTCACATTCAACAGGCGGTCGGACATGCGCGACAGGTCCATGTGATCGACCCACACGTCGCGGCTGCCATTGGCCACGTTCACGGCTTGCGTAAGCCGATTCAGGCGCCCGTCTATCGTCAGATGCGTCAGGATGACGTTCCGGCTTCCATACACACCCAGGCCATCGTCGATCAGGACCACCCGCCGGCCGCGTCCGTCTATGGTCGTGTCGGACGGCACGCGCAACTGCGAATCCAGGACGATGGTCATGTCGGCAGCAAAGCGTATCCACGCCCGCCCTTTGCGGGCCCGCTTCAGCGCGGCGCGCAGCGTACCGGGCCCCGCATCCCGGTCGGATGTCACCTCGATGAACTCGCCGCCCAGCCCGCCCGTGGCCTTGGCGCCATAGCCTTCGCGCTGTTGCAACAAGGCGGAAACGAACGGGCAGTGTTCATCCGGCGCCGCGCACCGCTCGCCGGCCGCCGCCGGGCCGCCGCACAGCGCGGCCAGCGCCAGCAGCCAGATCATCGCGTGCGTTCGCGCAAGCATCGAAGCCGCCTATTCTTGCGCGGACCGGTCCGCGGGCGTCACATGGCGCCAGATGCCGCCGCTCAGGCGCAGGTTCTCCGGCTCGCTGGCCAAGTGCTCCCGAAGCCGTTCGAAATACGCCTTCTGCCAGCGCAGCGAATAGGCTTGCGCATCCTCGCCCGGATCGGGCGACGGCAGCATCGCGAGCGTGTAGGACATGCGGCCGCTCTCCCAGCGGGGCACGTAGAACACCGACGGCACGTTCAAGCGATACGCCAGATGGGACGCAAAACCGGAGTACGTCACGTCCTGCCCTTCGAAGGTCGTGCGCGGCGCGGCGGGATTGATTGCGCCATCGATGGCCAGGCACAGCACGTAGCCCTCGTTGATCGCGCGCATGCAGGCCTTGGCGACCTGGGCCTCGGTCTGATCGGCGGTGGAGATCAGCGCTTGGGCATAACTGCTGCGGGCGATGCTGGGCGCCGTCGCCAGCCAGCGAGACGGAATGCCCACCAGCTCCATGGCCATCAAGCCGGCGTACATGGGGCCCACGTGCGCCGTGGCGACCACGACACCGCGGCCAGCCGCCAGCAGCGGCGCAAAAAAACGTTCGCCGGTGTCGAGTTCGCCCAGCAGGTACATGGCCTCTTCGGCGCGCTCCTCGCGGCATTCGAGCCAATCGAGCAGCAGATGGTCGATCATATGGCCCCAGCGCGCCCGGCGCTCCCAGGTTGCGCGATCGATGGACGTATCGCCACGCAGCGACCAGGCCCAGTCCAGCCGCGCCTGCGGAATGGGCGCGGTATCCAGTTTTTCCTCCATGCGGGCCAGGGCTTCCTGGAAGGTGTCCGGCAGCCGCGCACTGCGCGTGGCGATGTACTGCGAGAACAGCGCCCCGGCCTCCTGTCTGCGGCCCGCTTGAGTGAGCGCGCCGATGGCGGCCCGCTGCCACAGCAGCTTGTCCGGTGATTTCTCGACCAGTCTCATCCACTGATCAGCCGCATCGCCATACTGCAGGGTGTGGCGCAGCGCGCGGGCATACAGGGCGCGCGTCTGTTCCAGTTCCGGCGCCAGTTCGATGACCCGCGCCAGCGGCCCCACCGCTTCCTGGTAGCGGCCCGCGCGCAACAGGGTTTCCCCATAAAGCGTCAACAGCCTCACGTCCTCCGGCGCCATCCCCAAGCCCGCTTCGAAATGCGCCGCCGCATGCACCTTGCGATCTTCTTCCGTGCCGCGCCGCAGGTGCGAGAGCCCGAGCGACGAACGCAGCGCCGCGCAATCGTGGCCCGCGCGCAGCGCGGCGTCGCCAAGCTGGATTGCCGCCGCAATGCGGCCATCCTCCATCAGGGCGCGCACGGCCATCGTCGCCACGCGTTCATTCGGCAGCGCGGCCGGATCCAGCGACGCCGCGATGCCTGCCGCTTCGGCCGCATCGCCGTTGCGCACGAAAGCCATCATCCAGGCATACGCTTCGCCCGGCTCGTTCCGGGCCAGGGCAAGGGTTGCGCGGGCGACTTCGGCCGCCTCGGCCACCCGGCCCGCCTGCACGCGCAATTGAATCCGGCCGGCATGCAAGGCCGCGTTGCCGGGCTCGATGTCGGCGGCGGCATCCGCCTCGGCAACCGCCCGATCCCACTGCTCCATGCGCCCGAACAGACTGGCGAGCAGGCGGCGGTCTTCGGCGCGCGACGGATGGACGGCGATCAGCACGCCCAGCGCGGCGATCGCGGGCCCGAGCCGACCCTCGCGCACGAAGGGCGAAACCAGCAATCGCCGGACATCGCGCCAGCCGTCCCTGGCCTGTCGCAACGCCGGTTCGAGCGCAGCCATGTCGCGCTCGGGGTCGGCCGCGTCGCGGATGCGCCCGATGATTTCGCGCAAGCGGGCGGTGGCGTCCCGCGGGTCGGCGTCAGCCGCGGGCCGACGATTCTCCATAGCCGTGTCAACCATGGCGGAGTCCTCTCAACAAAGCCATCGCCACGCGAGCGATGAACATGAGCACGAAGCCCAGCGCGAGCGCCTGCAACAACAGGATCGCCGTGCGCGGGCTGCTGGGCCGGTCCGTGGGAACCGGTTGCGCGATGATGGACAGATACCGCTGCAAGCGCAAAGTGTCCGTCATGGCCTGTTGGTACGATTGCTGCGCCAGGGTCAGGTTCGAGTCCGCGAACGCCTGGGCATTGCGCAGCGCCTCGTACGATTTGAGCAGCTTGACTTCCGCATTGCCGCCTCCGCTCAGACGATCGCGCACGGACGCGAGCCGCCTTTTCAGGGTGGCGACCTGCTGCTCGGCGGGCTTGAGCATGAAGTGATCTTTGTTGTTCAAGGCCTGGATCTTGTCCAGCCTGATCTGCGCGGTGCTGAGCTCCCCTTCCAGCTGGCTGGACAGATTCAACAGCATCGACACCGTGGCGGCGGGATCGACGTTTCCATGCGCCGTGCGCCATGTCGTCAGCGTGTCCCGGGCCGCGAGCGCTTTCTGCTCCGCCAGCTTGACCGCCTCCTGGCTCACCGTCAGCTTGTCGGCGACGCCCTTCTCGTTCATGGTATTGACGAATTCCTCGGCCAGGCCGATCAGCGCCTTGGAAAGCGTGGCCGCGGCTTCCGGGGAAAACGCGCTGACCCGCAGCACATCGATCTGCTCCAGGGCGTTGAACGAGACATGCACCGAGGCCTGGTAGGCCCGGTACAGATCATCCTCGCTGGAATCCTCGGACAGGTGATTCAGCGGATCCCATCCGGTGTTCGTCAGATAGCGGCGCAGGTCGACCTTCTGATCGAGCTGCCGCATGCTGTCGCGCGACTTCAAGAAGTCGGCGACCGCCCACCCGTCCACGAATCCGCCGAGCATGCCGCCCGAATTTCCGGTGGTGAGCAGGCTGGCCGCCGCCCCCGCCCCGCCCTGCTGGCCCGACGCCGACTGCACGAAGAACCGCGACTCCGCCTCGTAGCGCGGCGTGGCGAAGAAGCATACGTAGACCAGGGCGAGCGCCACCGGCGCGACGACGATCAGCGCGTTGATCCAGCGATGGCGGCGGCGCTCGCGCAGCGCCGACTGCCGCTCGCGGCGACGGCGTTCGATCTCCGACCCGCCTTCAGAACCCGAGCTGGCCCTCGTCGAGGCTGCCTCCGAGGTCGTCGCCGTGCGTTCCGGCGTCGCTTCGCGACCGTCGCGGGGGAAACTTGAGGAGGCACTGGTCGAGGTCGTCGTCGATGTGGAGCGCGCTTCGTTCATAGATCAAGCCTTTGAAACAATAGTCCGCCAACTGGTTCTGGCGATAACTAGAGAAAATGAGCGTCCGGCTCACCAGCCGCTCTTCGAACAGGGCGAGCCAGAGGCGCGTGAAACGACAGGGTTCGAAGGGCATGCTCCCTTCAATCACGTAGACATCGAACGCCGGCGCCAAGGCCAGCGCGAATGAAAACTCCTGCCGCGCGTAGAGCGGCCAATGCTCCATGGGCTTGGCCAGGCATCCGGGATCGCTGATCAGATCCGCCACCAGCTCGTACGTCGCATCAGCATCGATCTCGTACATGTCGCTGACGAAATCGATCATGCTCAGGCCGGTCGCCTTGCCGCGGATGAAACCCTGCCGGCCGATCGCCCACGATACGTTGCCATCGTGCTTGACGAATCCCTGGCGCGGCGGACGCAGGCCGCACAGCACGTCCAGCAGCTGGCGATGCATTTCCGGCACGGGCGACAGCAAGGCGTAGCGCCCGACCGGGATATCGAGGTTGGCATTGGCCAGCAGCGGCTGCCTGCGGCCGAAGGCATAGGGCTCGTCGGTCACGCCATTGAGATGGATTACATTTCCGGAATCTGTCAACACTGAAAGGGACCTCGCACAGGTTCTACCTCACATCGGCTGGACATTGGGACGCGCCAGGCTCTCGGCCATCAGGGCGACCACCATCAGGAACACCAGCGAGGTCAGGAAATAGCCCAGGCTGGCATCCTGCGACTGATACGCCAGGAAGTAAGCCGAACGCAGCAGCTGCATGCCATGCGCGAACGGCGACCAGAGCATCCATGGGCGCAGTTGCTCCGGCAGCTGTTCCGATACGAAAAAGACGGCCGCGAAGATCTGCAGGAAACGCTCGATGATCGGCGCGAGCCGCAGAAAGAAGGGCCAGAAGGTCGCGATCGTCCCGAACAGCAGTCCCATCGCCGCGCCGCAACCCCCCATCAGCACGACGAAAAGAATGAAGCCGGCCCAACTGATCGGCAAGGTGATGAACCCCAGCGCGTGGCCCGCGCTGATCAGCACCCCGAACACCACCAGATAGATCGACACATAGATCAGCGACTGGACCAGGGCGCACATCAAGGGCGTGACGCCCTGGAAGTTCAACAGGCCGCGGGCCGACACATAGGCCGTGCTGCTCCGGAAGGCGATCTGCCGCAACATGATCCAGGTCGTCGCACCCAACAGCGCGAACGTCTGCACGTCCATGCCCATGATGTAATGCATGCCCATCAGGATATACAGCGACGAAATCAAGGTCAGCAGCACGACGGGGCCCAGCAGCGCCCACACCAGGGCGATGCGGCTCTCGCCTTGAATCACGCGCACCTGGTAGATGAACATCGCCATCAGCGTGCGCCCGACGGGCCGGACCGTGCCGACCGCGTCCTGCGGGCATCCCTCATGCAGGGCGCGCAGACGGTCCCTCAGGATCGCCAGGTCGCCCACTTCGTCCCGCGCCACCTCGATTTCCAGCGCGATGTCGTTGCGCGAGGCATGGCGCCGCGCTTCACGCGCCTCGTCCTGCTTGCGCCGCTCCACGCGCCGCGCATGCGCCGCGGCCAGGCGTTCGTCCTCGGCCACCAGCCTGGCAGGCATGTAGCCCGGCTCGAATACCGCCACGCCCGCACGGATGTCCTGTTCCAGGAGGCGCACGATGATGCGCAGGCGCCGCCGGGAAAAACTGGCCAGGTCTTCATCGACCGCGCTGCGCGCGATCTCCGCCTCCAGCTCCGCCTGCACCGCCTCGTATACCGCCCGCCGGGCCGCCACGGAATCGTGCGGCTCGCCCTGCAGGCGGGCGAGCAAGGGCTTGAACAGCACGGCCGGCGCGGCCCTGGCTTCGAACAACGCGGCCGGATCCAGCCGCCAGCTGGCGACGCCGGCCCCTACCGTGTAGTGACCGCCCTTTCGGCGCGATCGCCAGCCTTTGATCCGGTCCTCGTTGCTCGTCGACATGCTATTGGGCTGGAAGAGACGCGCCGGCGCCCGTATCGCTGTCGATGGCCTTCGTGGCGCTGAAGCCCGCGCTCATCGTGAAGCGGAAGGCCGACAGGACCTTCTGCACCTGCGTGAACGGCGCGTCCGAAATGTAGATCGCCTGGCCTTCATGCACCGTGAATTCGCGCGCCAGCGCCACCTGTTCCGGGCGGGTCATGTCGAACCGGTAGACCACGGGCAGCATGTCCGGCTTGCCTTCCGCCCCGGCCTTCGCGGGCGTGAACAGGAACACGGAACGCGGATCCGCCAGCTTGTCGTCCAGCCCCCTGGAATCGGCCAGCGCATCCAGCACGCTGTAATTGCGCTTGCTGATGGCCACGCGCCCTTGAGTGCCAGCCGCCCCCAGCACGGTCAGGAACTCCTTGGGGTCATAGGCGGTGATGACATCCCCCGCCCTCAACAGGATGTCGTTGTTCTGGTTCCGGTAGATATCCGACAGCCGCACCGACGCCACCTGGTGATTGCGGCGCAGGCTGATGACCATCTGCTCCGGATTCTCCTGCACCGGCGCCGCCTGCGCCAGCACGCTGCTCAGCCGCTGGGACGTCTGCGTGACGGGATACATGCCGGGCTTGGTCAGGTTTCCCTGCACCGTCACCATCTGCCCGCGTTCGTCGGCAACACGTGTCACGCTGATGTCGGCGCCCACCGCAAGCTTGCTCAGGCGAGCCATCATGGCGTCATGCAGCTGCTCCAGCGTCAGGCCCTCGGCCCGGAATTTGCCGAGGATGGGGAACGAGACATGGCCCGAACGGTTGATTTCATGATTGCCCAGGTCGCTTACGCCGGACGGGTCCGACGCGAACACGCCCAGGCCGCCGCGCTCCCACACCTTGACGTTGATGCCGTCGCCGGGCACCAGGCGGTCGAATCCCGCTTGCGTCAGGTCGCGATAGCGCGCGGGAAAGTTGGCCACCTCGGGATCCCGGCTCTGCTGTGCGAGTTCGCGCGACACGGGCATCACGATGACGTCCTTGTCATCGTGAGCCCCCGTCATTTCACTCAGCATGGGGCCGGACCGCGGCAGCTGGCAACCCGTGAGTGTCAGCGCGGCAAGCAGCAGCATGGCCAGGGTCGCGTGCCGCCGCCCGTTCAGGGTCGGGACTTTCATGTGCATAAGATCCTTCAACTCCAGCAGCTTGGAAAAACCCCCACGCTGCGCCTTCGGCTTGCTGCCCCCAAGGGGGCGCTTTTTGCCTTAGGGCGGCCTGGCGGCAAAAAGAGCAATCGCCGATCACGCCCGCATCAGGCCCATGGCCGGCGCGAGATCGATGCGCTCATCGTGCTCGGACATGCCGGGCATGCACAGACTCAGGAACTTGGTGAGCATCGCCTCGAGCGAAAACAGCTTCTGCGCCCGGCGGCGGCTGTGCGCCCCCAGGTCCTCGTTGCTGCGCACCTTGTCCACCATCGATGTGACCTTCTCGCACGCCTCGTGCAGATCCGGATGAACGACGTCGCTGAGCAGGTGGCCCGTCTCGTTTTCAACGAAGCACTCGCCCGCGCCGCCGGCTGGCGTCGAGACCACGGGAACCCCCTGCAGCTGAGCCTCGATCAGCACGTTCGGCAAGCCTTCGTAGCGCGACAGCAGCACACTGGCATCCATCCGCGAATACCAATAGCCGACGTGGTTCGACAGGCCCACCAGCAACAGCCGCTCGTTCACGTGCAGCTCCTGCGCCAGCGCCTCGATGTTCTCGCGCAAACGCCCGTCGCCCACGATGACGAAGCGCGCATGCGGTCGCTCCTTCAGGTACAGCGCGGCCAGCTTGATCCATAGTTGTGGTCGCTTGTCCGGTTCCAGCCGGAATACGCCGCCAATCGTTTCCGTGGCGTCGTCCGTGCTTGCATGGAAGGCCTTCCACAGCGCCTTGTCGGCGGCCGACGCGTTGGTCGGCAGTTCGGGCACGCCGTTGTACAGGATGTGGAAGCGCTCGATCGGAATGTCCAGCCATTCCGCGTAGGCTTGCGCGGCCTTGCGGCTGTTGCTGACGAAGACCACCCCCGGCACCTGGGCCAGGGCCTGGTAGAGCTCCGGATACTCGGCGCGAAAGCGATCCTTGCGGATGTTCGGCGGCAAGCCGCGGAACACCAGGTGGATGGTCGGAGTGCCCGCCAGCAAGGCCGCCAGCGCGCCGAACAGGCAGGTGCCGTCCTGCCACAGGCTCACCACGTCGAACGGATTGGCCCGCAGCACCGGCGCAAGCCGCGTCACGCCATAGTGGACAGGCGGGGGCAGTTGCTCCAGCAGACGGGCCAGGTTTCCCTCGGGAACGGTCTGGTGGGACACCGAGACGGCCGGCAAGCGGTTGATCTCCGTGACAGGAATATGCGCCTTGACCAGGACGGGAAGGAAAAAATCGTCCTGCTTCTTGGGCGAGCCCGTCGGCTCGGTGTGTTGCTTGACCAGCACCTCGACCTTCTTGGGCCGCAGGGGGATGTCGGCGCAAGGCCGCCGGCGGCGGGATTTGGCCATGCGGGTCAGCTCGCCGGCCAGGCGCGTCAGCTGCCGTTCGGCGCCGCCGGGGCCCAGGCTGCCGGTGACCAGCGCCACGGAAACGGACTTGTCCAGCCCATGTTCGGCGATCTTCCGGTTCCGGAAGTGCAGGATCGCATGTTTCATCGACACGATCCGGACGTCTTTTCCCGCCAGCGCCTCCTCGGATTCGAAGCGCTGGTAGAACGCATAGTCGCTTGCCAGCCCCTCGGCGAGCTCGGCCGCCTTGCTGCCGGGCGCCAGGTGCTTGACCACCGGCGCGATCACCTCGAACGCGTCGGCCAGCAAGCCGCGTTTGCGCAGGCGCTTGGCGAACTCGGCACGCATGTTGCGATCCGTATGCTGCGAGATCAGCCGGCGGAACAAGGCGTCGGACTGTTCATGCGCACGGATGTCGCTCAGCAGCTTCGCCCGCGCGAACAGGCGCTCGACGTTGCTCTTGGATTCGGGCAGATGGCGATCGACCAGCGCCAGGGCCTCTTCGACGCGCCGTTCCTTCACGAGGCGCGTGGCGCAGTAGCGGACGATCAGCAGATCGTCGGGGCATTCCTCCAGCAAGGTCGCCCATTGCTCGGCCATGCCCTCGTTCAGGCCCGCCAGCTCCTGCAATCGAAGCAGAAGGAAGCGGACCCTCGAGTCCTGCATGTGCCCCTCGGCCAGCGCCTCCGCCCGGGCCAGATTTTCCTGCGCAATCTGGACCCGCCCCGACTCCGCGACGATTTCCGCCAGTTGCGCCTGGGCCTGTTTAAGATCGAATGTGACGTCCTCTTGCTCGACAACCAGTGGCGAGCTCATGCCACCTTTCTCCGATTGAACTTCTCGATCCACACCGCGCAGCGCTCGATGTAACGGTCGAACTGCGCGGGGTTATCCGAGCGTTCTCTCAGCTTTTTCCAGTATGGCAAGGCCTGTTCGAAGCGGCGCAGGCGCATGGCGCCCACGGCGGCAAGACGCAGGCCGATGGGATCATCGGGCACGAGCTTCAGGATGCGCTCGCCCAGGTCCAGGCGCTCGGTCGTGCTCGACGACTCCAGCGCGCGCGCGTCGGCGTACAGATAGGCCAGGATGCGCCGCTTCTCGTGAGCCACTTCCGCCATCTCGGGCCACGACCGGGCGACGCGCTCCAGCAGGTTCCAGGCGGCCTGATGGTCCCCTTGGGACAGTATCTGGCGGGCGCCGCGGATCGCGCGCGGGCCCAGCCTGCCGAGCTGGCGCTGCGCTTCGTCGCGAGCGCTCTGGTCGGCGGACGCATGGGCGAGCACGTCCTTGTATGCGTCGATGGCTTCGCCGAACCAGCCGCCGCTGAACGCGACCCGCGCGAAGTGCAGCTTGGCGCTGAGCGGCGCGGCCTCGCCGGCCGCCGCCCGCCCCAGATGCCGCATCGCGGTCTCCTTGTCCCCCAGCGCATCGGCGGCGCGGCCGCGCATCGCGTGCAGTTCGGGGAAGTCCACGTTGGTGTCGATGGCCAGGTCGGTCAGGTCGATCACTTCCTTGTGATTGCCAGCCACCAGCGCGGCGCGAACGCCCAGGCGCATCGCGCGTTCAAACGCCCGCTGCGCCCGCACGCCGGCCAACTCGTCGGGATTGAGCAGACGGTGCGCGCAGATCCGCTCGGCCGCGTCGCGCAGGCGTCCTTCCTCCAGCGCGCGATTGCCTTCCTCGGCCCAGGCCGAAGATTGCGTCCGCAGCCATGCGCCGATCTCCTCCCGCTCGCTCTTGAGCAGGCCGCAAGATACCGCCAGCGTCGCCGCAGCCATGATGCAGCCTCGCCACGAGGCCTCCTTGACCAGTTCCAGGGCGTCGGCGTCCTCCAGCGCGGGATGCTCCGAGGCCAGGCCGCGCAGCGCTTCGCGGTCCCCCGCCAGCAGCCGGTCCCGCCACAGCACCGCGAAGCCGCGGCCATAACCAGGGATCGCCGCGCGCACTTCATGGACCCAGCGGACGGCCGCCTCCATGTCGCCGGCAGCCTGCAGCAGCGACAGCACCGTGTCGGCCGCTTCCACCGCCGTCGCGTCCTGAGGCGAGGAGATGCGGAACGACTGCTTCCACATGCCCAGGCTTTCGTCCACGTAGCCCAGATGGCCCGCGGACACCGCCGCGATCCGGACGATGTCCGGCGTCTCGATTTCGTCGCCCAGCAGGCTGGCCGCCAGCGAGTACGCCACGTCATAGTGGCCCAGCTTGAACTCGTTTCGCATCAGGATCTGCTCGGCCTTGCTGCCCGATGCCAGGGCGCCATCCAGGCCGTCCAGCAGCGCCTTCGAGCCCTCGTAGTCGCCCAGTTCCCCCTGGATCCGGGCGAACAGCAGCACATGATCGGGCAGCCCGGGGTGGCGGCGAAGCACTTCGCGCACGCGGCACGAGGCCCCTCGCAGATCGCCGGAGTCCCAGAGCTTTTCGATGTGTTCGGCGCTCTCGTCGGCGGCGAGCTTGGGCGCGGCGGGCTGCGGGACGGATTCGCCCATCCGCGGACGCATGAAGTTCTTGTACCAGTCCGTGTACAGGCGCTCGGCAAAGACCGCGGTGTAGTGCGTCAGATCGAGTCCGCCGTCCTCCATCGCGTCGGCCTGGCCGATCTTGTTCATCAGCGGCGTCGGGTCGTAGCACGGCACGCCGATGCGCTGGGCGGCGGCGGTCACGGCAGCGATCAGCTGCGCCCGCTGTTCGATGGTCGCGTTGTCCGGCGTGGTGGCATTGACGTGCGTGACGAACACCACCTTGTCCCTGCCCAGCAGCTCGACGAGCTGGCGCATTTCCTGTTCGATCTCCTCGTCCGTCTCATCGCGTTTGACGATGCGGGCGAGCAGGTCACGATCGTCCGCGTTGAGGCTGCTGAAGACCGGGTCCTGGTCCAGGATGGCGCGGCGTTCGGCCAGCCGGTCGGCGTTGGCCATGGACCAGAACTGGCGGGTGCGCGCCCGGTCGGCGAAGAACTCGCTGAAATAGCGGACCAGGTAGTTGGACTGGATGGGCAAGCCGTCAATGGTCAGGAGCTTGCGCGAAGACAGCTCGACCACGTACAAGTCGGCCGGATTGTGGGTGCCGCGGCGAGCCTGTCCGCCGCTCGAAGGTCGGAAGACCAGACGCTGGACGTCGGCGGGGATGTCGGTCTGGCCGAACATGAATCGCGCCTGCTGCAGCGCTTCGGCAGCCGTGTGCACGAAACCGTAGTTGCGGCCGAGCTGCAGCTTGATCGGGTAGCGCCCCGCGGCATCGCGCAGCGGCGTATGGATGCGGCAGGTTCCTATCGGAGCGACGTTAAAAGCAGTCATTCGAGGGCTCTCCTGTAATGATTTCGGCTCGTTACCCAGTCACGTCTGTCGGGTAGCGAGTCAATGCATCTTGGAGGGAGAAGCCCGGCAAATCTATTTCTAAAATTTATCGTTGCTGTTGAAATGAATCACCGGCGACCCCTAAGCCATCCGGGAAATCCCTAAAAAAATTACAACCATGACGAACACTGTAATGACCCGGCGCAGATCGGCCCTCCAGGCTGCGCCAGTGGTTCGGCATCCTTTCCGACGCACCGCATCCAAATGTAACTGCCCCTGCCGCCCCCTTGAAATGCCGCCAATCATCCCTATAATTAGCACTCGATGGGGTTGAGTGCTAACAACACAGCACCGCCTCGCATCCCTCAATTTCTTATGTACAGGAGTTCCTCCATGGCACTGCGTCCTTTGCACGATCGCGTGATCGTCAAGCGTCTGGACAACGAGCGCACCACTGCCTCGGGTATCGTCATCCCCGACAGCGCCGCTGAAAAACCCGATCAGGGTGAAGTCCTGGCCGTCGGCCCCGGCAAGAAGACCGAAGACGGCAAAGTCGTCGCCGTCGACGTCAAGGTCGGCGACAAGGTCCTGTTCGGCAAGTACGCCGGCCAGTCCGTCAAGGTCGATGGCGACGAAGTGCTCGTCATCCGCGAGGAAGAAATCCTCGCCGTGATCCTGTAAGCCGCCTCATCGCTCACACCTAAGGAATTTCAACATGGCTGCAAAGCAAGTTTATTTCGGTGACGACGCCCGCACCCGCATCGTCCGCGGCGTCAACATCCTGGCCAACGCCGTCAAGACCACCATGGGCCCCAAGGGCCGCAACGTGGTGCTGGACCGCTCCTTCGGCGCCCCCACCGTGACCAAGGACGGCGTGTCCGTCGCCAAGGAAATCGAACTGAAGGACAAGTTCGAGAACATCGGCGCCCAGCTGGTCAAGGAAGTCGCCTCCAAGACCTCCGACAACGCCGGTGACGGCACCACCACCGCCACCGTGCTGGCCCAGGCCATCGTCGAAGAAGGCCTGAAATACGTGGCCGCCGGCATCAGCCCCATGGACCTGAAGCGCGGCATCGACAAGGCCGTGGTCGCCGCCGTCGACGAACTGCACTCCCTGTCCAAGCCCTGCACCACCAGCAAGGCCATCGCCCAGGTCGGCTCGATCTCGGCCAACAGCGACACCTCCGTCGGTGAAATCATCGCCAACGCGATGGACAAGGTCGGCAAGGAAGGCGTCATCACCGTCGAAGACGGCAAGTCGCTGGACAACGAACTGGACGTCGTCGAAGGCATGCAGTTCGACCGCGGCTACCTGTCGCCCTACTTCATCAACAACCCGGACAAGCAAGTCGCCGTCCTGGAAGACCCGTTCATCCTGATCTTCGACAAGAAGATCAGCAACATCCGCGACCTGCTGCCGGTGCTGGAACAAGTCGCCAAGTCCAGCCGTCCGCTGCTGATCGTGGCTGAAGACGTCGAAGGCGAAGCCCTGGCCACCCTGGTCGTCAACAACATCCGCGGCATCCTGAAGACCACCGCCGTCAAGGCCCCGGGCTTCGGCGACCGCCGCAAGGCCATGCTGGAAGACATCGCCATCCTGACGGGCGGCACGGTGATCTCCGAAGAAACCGGCCTGTCGCTGGAAAAAGCCACGCTGGATCTGCTGGGCCAGGCCAAGCGCATCGAAGTGGCCAAGGAAAACACCACCATCATCGACGGCGCCGGTCAGGCCGCCAACATCGAAGCGCGCGTCAAGCAGATCCGCGCCCAGATCGAGGAAGCCACGTCCGACTACGACCGTGAAAAGCTGCAGGAACGCGTCGCCAAGCTGGCCGGCGGTGTTGCCGTGATTCGCGTCGGTGCCGCCACCGAAGTCGAAATGAAGGAAAAGAAGGCCCGCGTCGAAGACGCCCTGCACGCCACGCGTGCGGCCGTCGAGGAAGGCATCGTCCCGGGCGGCGGCGTCGCGCTGATCCGCGCCAAGGTCGCCGTGGCCAAGGTCAAGGGCGACAACGCCGACCAGGACGCCGGCATCAAGCTGGTCCTGCGCGCCATCGAAGCCCCGCTGCGCACCATCGTCAGCAACGCCGGCGACGAAGCCAGCGTGATCGTCAACGCCGTTGAAAAGGGCGAAGGCAACTACGGCTACAACGCCGCAACCGGCGAATACGGCGACCTGGTCGAGCAAGGCGTCATCGACCCGACCAAGGTCACTCGCACCGCGCTGCAAAATGCCGCGTCCGTGGCCAGCCTGCTGCTGACGACCGAAGCCGCCGTGGCCGAGATCGTCGAAGACAAGCCGGCCCCGGCCATGCCCGACATGGGCGGCATGGGTGGCATGGGCGGCATGGGCGGCTTCTAAGTCCCTGCCTCGCTCCGTCCTGGAGCAGCGTGTCAAACGCCGCGCCAGGACATGCCAGAAAAATCCCCGCTGCGGTTTTTCCGCAGCGGGGATTTTTCATGGCCGACTCCGATGTCCTGTCTGCGGCCCTAATCGTCGTCAGCAAGCCTAAATATCGAGCACCAGCGTCGGACCAACGCAGTCCGCAACGCAAACGCAGACCTCGCGTTCACGCTCTCTGGGCGTCAGCACCCGATCATGGTGGATGGGCGGCCCTTCGATCCAGGGCGTGCGGCATGCCCCACAGATCCCGCCTCCGCACGATACGATGATGTCGGCTTCCATGGATTCCAAGGTAGCCAGCAAGCCAACTTCGGGCAGCACTTCCTGTTCACGACCGCTCTTGGCCAGGACGACACGATAGGGGTGGGCGCGCGGATCCGGCACATGGACGGGCGCGACAAAGCGCTCGACATGCTTGCGATCTTCGGGCCAATCACTCACCAGAGCCTCAAAAGCATCCAGCATGCCGCCGGGTCCGCAACAGAAGGCTTTGGCGGCGCCGCCATAGCATGCAATGAGCGCTCCCAGATCAGGGGGAGCCACCTGCCTCGTATCATATAGATGCACACGCCCTGCCGCGAGCGCCGGCTGCAGCATGTCAATCAGGCTGGGCGGCCCCATACTGGCCCAATGCAGAACGTAGTTGTCCCTGCCCTGGTGCTCCAGCGTACGAATGGCCGACACAAAGGGCGTGACGCCGATGCCGCCTGCGATGAAGACATTCATCGCCGAATCGGTGAATTCCAGCCCGCATCTGGGCACCGAGACGCCAATGATCTGGCCCGGCTGCAGGGTTTCGTGAACATAGCGGGACCCGCCCCGGCCATTCGTTTCCTTTTTCACGGCAACGATATATCGCCGGTTGTCCTCGGGGTCATTGCACAGCGAATAGGTGCGCACCACACCGCTGTCCAAATGCAGATCGATATGCGCTCCGGGCCGAAAAGCCGGCAATCGCCAACCATCCTGATCGACCAACAGCAACCGCTTCACGCCGGGAACCGGCTCGTCAAGCGCCTGAACGATCAACTGGAGATGTTTGATCGGGGACGCCATATCACGCCCACCGAACGAGATCGCCTACGCGGACGACGCCGCCTTGCAGGATTTTGCAATTGAGCCCCGCCCGATTGATCATGGGATCGAACACGGCCTTATCCAGAATTTCCTCGATGTGCCGGCACGGCGTGGACAGGCGCGTGGCTTCCAGCAGCGCCTCGCCCAGCCAGAATCGCTTTCCAACCAGATGGTTCAGAGGGACACCCTCAACCGTGACATTACGGCGATGTTCCTGCGGCAGCATTTCAATGCCGGCATCCCGCCGCAGCGCTTCGAGCGTTTCGATCTCGAACAAGGTGATCTGGCGCCCGTCTTCGGGCTTATGCGAATAAAACCCTTTTTCATGACCGACCAGATAGCGGTCACCGACAATGCCCTTGCCAGCCACCAGCGTAAGTTCCTGGAAAGATTCCATGGGCAAAAAAGCGCGCGGCGTGATGTGCAGATGCCGCACAACCCCCGTCCAGACCGGAACGACGGGGTGCGCCTGTGTCGGCTCAGGCGGGCTCATCATGACAGTGCTCATGCGAATATCCTCAATGTTGAAACGCTTGCCACAAGACAGGCGTCTGGTCTCAGGCCGCCAAGGCCCGGTCCAGAAATTCCAGCCGGTCCTGTCCCCAGAAGACTTCCCCCGCCAGCACATAGCTGGGTGAACCGAACACGCCGGCCGACACCGCTTCGTCCGTGTATCGCCGGTACTGCTGCTGCGCATCAGGCTGTGCTGCGCGCTGCAGCATGACAGGCCCGGGCAGGCTCAGCCGCGCGGCTACATCAAGCAGCACGTCGGCCTGGGAAATATCCTGTTCGTGGCACCACTGCGCCGCCAGAATGTCCTTGTGCAACCGAGCCACGGGATGCCCCAGCAGCGCGGCCGCGATCAAGAATCGCGAAGCCAGCGAAGCGTCCGGGCACATATGCCGGGGCGTCACGTTGATCCGCATGCCCAGCAACGGCATCCAGCGGCGCAATTCCTGTTCCCGGTAATTCCGGCGCTGGACTGAGCGCTGGGGCAAGGGGATGCCCCCCGTGCGCGCGTAGACATCCAGCAGATCCACGGGTTTGTAGTTCACCTGGACGCCATGGCGATCAGCCAGCAGCGCCAGGCGATCCGCCCCCAGCAAGGCCCAATCGGAATTCAGCCAGAAATAATAATCAAGCCGCTTCATATTGCCGCCCTTCGAGCACGAGGGACCGCGAACGCATCCGCCAGGCGCACACGCCGGCGATGGCGCCCAGGCTGAGCAGGTACCACACCACGTAGCGCGGATTGCCGTCGCCCAAGGCCAGCAGCCACGTAGCCACCAAGGGAGCCAGACCGCCGCCGATGGCGCCGGAAATCTGCACTGCGAGGGAAATGCCGCTATAGCGGACCTCGGGCGGGAACTGGCTCGAAAACAGGCTGCCTTCGGGGCCGTAGAGCATGGCATAGACGCAGCCGATGGCCAGCACCATGCCCAGGGTGATCATGCCGAATTCAGCAGTCGCCAGCAGGTCGAAAAACACATTGCCGACGATCAGCACGCCGATGGCGCCAAGCATGAAGACGTACTTATGCCCGATGCGATCGCCCAGCATGCCGCACAAAGGCATGGTGAAAAAAGAGACTGCCGCCCCCCACATGATGGCATCGAGCACCGTGATTTTCGGAATCCCCAATGTCCCGGTGGCATAGGCCAGGGCGAACGTCACCACGGTATAGAACCAGGTGACTTCGCCCAAACGGGCGCCTATCACCAGCAAGACGCTGCGCGGATGCTTGGTGAGCACCGTGCGCAGAGGCACTTCGGCTTTCTTGCCGGCGGATTGCATGGCCTCGAAATCGGGCGACTCGGCCACGCGGATACGAATGAACCAACCCACCAGCAACAGCACCACGCTGGCCAGAAACGGCAGGCGCCAGCCCCAGCTGAGCATCTGCTCTTCGGGCAACGCCGCGACAGCGGCCATGGCAAAAGACGACAGAAGCAGGCCCGGCGCCACCCCGGCCTGGGGCAAACTGCCGAAAAAGCCTTTCTTGCCTTCGGGGGCGTGTTCCACCGCCATCAGCACGGCGCCCCCCCATTCGCCACCGACGGCCACGCCCTGCAGAAATCGCAGGATGACCAGCAAAATGGCAGCCCAATAGCCGATGCTGTCGTAAGACGGAATCAGGCCGATCAGGATGGTGGGCACTCCCATCATCACCAGGGTAATGAGCAGCATGGACTTGCGTCCGACCCGGTCGCCGAAATGCCCGAACACGATCCCGCCCAGCGGACGGGCGAAAAAACCTACCGAATACGTGGCAAACGCCGCCAGCGTCCCCATCAGGGGATCGAACGCCGGAAAGAATATCTTGTTGAAAATCAGGGCGGCTGCCGTTCCATACAGAAAAAAGTCATACCACTCGATCGTGGTCCCCAGCATGCTGGCGACACCAGCGGTCACGTAATGCCTTGATGACCCAGGCCTGCCCGGCCTGCCAGAAGATTGTTGCTTTTGCATGCATGTCTCCCTGCCGGCTTTGGCCGGCATATGTTTTTGATGATTTTGTGCGTCGGGGTCTCAGGCCCCGATCAGGCGGGTACTGCTCGTCAGGCTGCAGATCGGTCGATCTGGCGGCACCAGTAATCGAACGTGCCTTTGACGATCGAGGGCTTGAGCAGATAGTCGTGGGCTTCCTGCGCCAGATGATCCGGCACGGGGGTCAGCTCGCCATAGACGCGGGCACGGGTCTGCATGCGGGCCGCACGCTCCAGGTAGACGGACAAGTAGGCGGCTTCGGCCACGGTGCCGCCAGCCGTCAGGTAACCATGATGCGCCAGGACGATGGACCGCTTGCCACCAAGCGCCTCGGAGATCAACACACCTTCCTGGTCGGCTATGGGCACCCCGGGCCAATCGGCCAGAAATGCGCAGTCATTGTGAAAAGGCGTCATGTCCATTTGCGCCACTACCAAGGGCTGCCGCGCCGCCACCAGAGCGCTGACCCAGGGGGAATGCGTATGAATGATGGCGTTGACATCCGGCCGGCTCTTGTAGACCCACAAATGGAAGCGGGTGGCCGGATTGGCCATGCCCTGCCCCGACAGGGTTTCCAGATCCGGGCCGACCTCTATAAAGTCATTGGGCGTGGCCTCGTCAAAGCCCAGGCCAAAGCGCAAAGTCCAATAAGCCCCTGGGGTGTCGGAGCGCGCGCTGATCTGCCCGGCCAGCCCTGCTTCCTGACCGGTCGCGGCCAGGATCCGACAGGCATAGGCCAAGTCTTCCTGGACAGTCCGCTCAACAGGGTGCAGGTGTTCGCGCATTTCTTGCGTAGCGCGTTGATCGAAATATGATTTTTCCCTCAGTACCGCTGTCATGACTCGTCCCGGTTATGTGATTGATTGACATTAGTCATTCTAGAGACAAGGTCTTTCCAGAACCATGAACCTCAGGTCATACCTGCTATGCCATTGTGGAAATGGTCCGAGCCATGCTCAGCAACTGGCGCGCGAGGCTGTCGGCGCCGACGTCCCTGCGCACGATGGCCACCACCAGGCGTTGCAGCCCGGGCGCCTGCAAGGGAGTCTTGACCAGGCCATAGTCCCGCAACAGCGACGTCGGGATATTGGTCGGCAGCACGCAGGCGCCGATGCCTGTCGCGCTGAGCTGCAGCATGGCATCGACCGTTTCCGCCACCACGACCACGCGCTCGTCCAACCCGGCGCTTTTCAGCATGCGGCGCAAAGCGTAGGGCTCCGGAAAGCCCACCAGCATCAAAGATGAACTGGCAAGATCCACAGGCACCCGGTCAGGCAGATCCTGCTCACGCGCAATGAGACACATCTCGTCCATGAACAGCGGGGTCGATTCCAGTTTGTCACTGGCCACGGCCGAGTCATAGACCAGGCCGATATCGGCCTTGCCCCTTTCCACCAATTCGACCACTTCCGGAGAGCTGCGCGCCAGGACATTCAGGTTGACCTGAGAATGTTTGCCGACAAAGCGCGACAGCAGGGAGGAGGCAAAATAGTAGCTGACGGTATGAATGATGGCGATGCTCAAGCTGCCTTGCGTCAGGCCTTCCCTGTCACGCAGTTGCACCAGCATGTCATCGACCATCGTATAGGCCGGCGCAGCCACCTCGGCCAGTTTGCGGCCCGCCTCGGTCAATTCCATGCCCCTGCCGGTGCGCAGAAACAGCGGTTTGCCCAGATAGGACTCCAGAGAGGCCAGCGTGCGGCTCAGGCCGGATTGGCTCAGGCCCAGATCTTCGGCCGCGCGCGACAGCGAAGACAATTCCGCGATCTTCAGAAAATACCGGACGGGCCGGTCCAGACTGTCCATGACATGAGCCTTTTTTGAGGATGATCAGAGCCCGACACGGCGATGGGCATGGCATTGGCAGCACAAGGCTGCGGCCGGCCCTCCAACTGAGCCTGCAGCGTGACCTTATTATCTCTATTCGTCAATCGACAAACGACATCAAAGTCGAGCGACCGATCAGCCTCATACCGGCAAAACGACACGGCATTGCAGCGAGAGCAGCCTCCGGCCATCCAGGGAATACCCTGATTGATTCAATTCACCATCCGGTGAAAATAATGGCATCGTGCTTTGGGAAAATGCCATGTCGCTACCCCACCGCTTCAACGATGTCTCCCAGCTGGAAGAATGCCTGTCCAGGCCCTCCGAAGCCCTGATCGAAGATCTGGGCACGGCGCCGGGCGATCTGATGATCCTGGGCGCGGGCGGCAAAATGGGGCCGACGCTGGCCCGCATGGCCAAGCGCGCCTCTCCCGGCCGGCGCATCATCGCCGTGGCCAGATTTTCCGAGCCGGGCCTGCGCGCTCAGCTCCAAGAGCAAGGCATAGACTGCATTTCGGGCGATCTGCTCGATCCCCGGACACTTCTTCAACTGCCCTCCGCCCCCAACATCGTCTTCATGGCCGGCCGCAAATTCGGCTCCACCGGCAGCGAATGGATGACCTGGGCGATGAACAGCCATCTCCCGGCGCTGGTGGCCCAGCGATTCCCGCAATCCCGCCTGGTGGTTTTTTCCACCGCCTGCGTCTACCCGTTCGTGGAAACGCGCGGCAAGGGGGCTCCGGAATCCGCAGCGCTTGAACCAGTTGGTGAATACGCCAATTCCTGCGTCGCACGGGAACGCCTGTTCCAGTATTTTTCGCACCAGCACCGGACGCCCGGACGCCTGCTCAGGCTGTCTTACGCCATCGACATGCGATACGGCGTTCTGCACGACGTAGCCAACCGGATCCTGCGGCGCCAGCCGATCGACCTGAACATGGGGTTCGCCAACATCATCTGGCAGGGGGACGCCAATGAACGGGCGCTTCGCGCCCTGGCCCATTGCGACACCCCGACTTCTCCCCTGAACCTGAGCGGCCCCAGGATCGCGATCCGCGAGGTCGCGGCCGGGATGGGCGAACGCCTGGGCATCGAGCCCGGCTTCACAGGCGCCGAGGCCGACAGCGCCCTGCTGGTCGACTGCTCGCAAGCCGACCGGCTTTTCGGCCCTCCCCGGGTCGGCCTGGACACGCTGCTGGACTGGACCGCCGACTGGGTGCGGCAAGGCGGGCTCAGCCTGGACAAGCCCACCCACTACGAGGCGCGCGATGGCAAATACTGAACCGAGGCCCCGGTAATGCACTGGTCCTCCCTGCCTGACGACACTCTGGCGGCCTTGCGCGCAGGGTCCATGATTCCAGCGCATCTGCTGGCCCTGAATGCCGATCGGACCCTCGACACCGACCGCCAGCAAGCCCTGACGCGCTACTACCTGGACGCCGGGGTCGGCGGCCTGGCGGTGGGCGTGCACTCGACCCAATTCGTCATCCGCGAAACCGGCCTGTACCGTCCCGTCCTGGAACTCGCCATCCGGACGGCCCGGGACTGGACTCCCCTGGGCGGACGCCGGCCGCTGTTCATGGTGGCCGGCCTGGCGGGCAAGACGGAACAGGCCGTGACGGAAGCGCGCACGGCCCGCGATCTCGGCTACCACGCCGGACTGCTCAGCCTGGCCGCGTTCCCGGGAGCCGGCGAATCGGAACTGATCGCCCACTGCCAGGCCGTGGCCGACGTCATGCCGCTAATGGGCTTCTACCTGCAGCCCGCCGTAGGGGGGCTGTTCCTGTCGCAATCGTTCTGGCAACGCTTCTCGAGCATCGACAACGTGCTGGCGATCAAGATGGCCCCCTTCAACCGCTACCGCACGCAGGACGTCATCCGCGGCGTTCTCGCCGCCAGGGCGGAGGACCGCGTCACCCTGTATACCGGCAACGACGATCACATCGTGCTCGATCTCCTGACGCCGTTCACATTCATGCGCGAAGGCCAGGCCGTCACGATCCGCATCCGCGGCGGTTTGCTGGGCCACTGGAGCGTATGGACCGAACGCGCCGCGCACGTATTCAGGCGCATCCAGGAAGCCGCCCATGCGCAACGGATAGACGCCGCGCTGCTGACCCTGGACGCGCAAATCACGGACTGCAACGCGGCCCTGTTCGACGTGGCCCACGATTTTCGCGGCTGCATCGCGGGCTGTCATGAAATCCTGCGCCGCCAGGGCCTGTTCAAGGGAATCTGGTGCCTGGACCCGCGCGAAGGTCTCAGCCCCGGGCAGGCCGAAGCCCTGACCCGGGTGCAGAACGATTACCCGCATTTGGTGGACGATGCATTCGTCGCCAAAAACCTCGGCCGGTGGCTGGAGTGACCACCCTACCGCCCGGATTCACTGAGCAACCACAAGGAGAGCTCCGATGAAAAAGCGTGTATTCCTTCAAGCGACGGCCGCCCTCGCCGTGCTGGCCGCAGCACTTCCCGCCAGCGCCGAGGACTGGAAGCCGACGCGTCCCATCAATCTGATCGTCCCCTGGGCGGCCGGCGGCTCCACCGACCAGGTCACCCGCATCACCGCCGCGGAGCTGGAAAAAATCCTGGGGCAGACCATCGTCATCGTCAACCAGCCCGGCGCATCGGGCGCCATCGGCACCCGCAACGCGTTGACCGCCGACAAGGATGGCTACACGTGGACGGCGGGCGCCGCCCAGGACCTGGGCGCCTACCAGACCCTGGGGTCCCTGAATGCGAGCATCAAGGACTGGCATCTGTTCCTGAACGTCGCCAACGTCTCCGTCCTGGGCGTCAATCCCCAGCGCCCCTGGAAAACCGGCAAGGAACTGATCGATGCCATGAAAGCCAAACCCGGGCAGATCAGCGTGGCGACGGCGGGCGTCACCTCGGCGGGCCACGCGGCCATGGACCGCATCGTCAGCGCGACCGGCGTCAAGTACAAGGAAGTGTCCTACGATGGCGGCAATCCGGCCGTGCTGGCCGCCGTCGCCGGGGAAACCGACCTGACTTCCCAGCTTGCGGTCGAACAGGCCGACATGATCCGGGGCAAGCGGCTGCGCCCCCTGGGCGTCGTGGGCGAAAAGCCGCTGGAACTGGAAGGCTACGGCACGATCCCGTCCTTGTCCAAGGACATCCCCAACCTGCAGGCCCCCCTGAACTATTTCGGCATCTTCATCCCCAAGGGCGTGCCCGACAACGTCATCCAGACCCTGGAAAAGATCTGGGCCGAGAAAATGCCGGCGGATGCGGCGCTGAAGAAATACGCCACATCCCGGGGCGCCGTCTACGACCCGCTTTATGGCGAAGCCGCCCAGAAAGCCGTGTTCCCGGCCGTGCAGCTGAACGCCTGGAACATCTTCAACAGCGGCAAGGCCAAGGTGCCCCCGGACACCATCGGCATCCCGAAACCCTGAGGCCGCCATGGATCTTCCACAACCGGATCTCGCCAAGCCCCGGGACGCAGGCCCGCCACCCGACGAGGCCTCTTCGCCCCGGGCCGATCTGCACGACGCACTGGGCTGGATGGTGCTCGGCCTGGCGATCGTCATCGCCTCCTGGAAGATGAGCCGACTGGAAGACCAGCATATCAACCCGCTCACGATCCCGGGCCTGGTCCCGGGATTGCTGGGCGCGGGCATGATCATCATCGGCGCCATCCTGGGCCTGCGCAGCTGGGAACGCCACCGGCGCGAATCCGCGCACACCGCGCCGACGACCGATGACACCGCCCGTCTGCGGCGCAAACGCGTGCTGCTGACGATCATATTGTGCTGCGGCTACAGCATCGTGCTGATCGGCCATGGCCTGCCCTTCTGGCTGGCTTCCTCCATCTACGTCACCGGGTCGATCCTGGCGCTGGACCGCCTCCACCTGGCCCCGGATCTTCACCCCTTCAGCCTGAGATCCCTCAGCCACGCGCTGCTGGTCGGCGTCGGCTCCTCGATTGTCGTCTGGCTCGTATTCGAACGGCTTTTCCTGGTCCGACTGCCCTAGGGCCGGACTTCTTTTTCGCGAGACACGCACATGCTGAACGGTTTGCAAGATCTGGGCGCTGCCTACCTCAGCTTCATGGAACCCATGACCCTGCTGTACGGCCTGGGAGGGGCGTTCGTCGGCCTCATCATGGGCATTCTGCCGGGTCTCTCCGCGACGCTGGCCATCGCCCTCCTGACCACCGTCACCATCAACCTGCAAGGCAACGAAGCCATTCTGGTGCTGATCTGCTCCTATGTCGGCGCCCTGTACGGCGGTTCCCGGACGGCCATCCTGCTGAACATCCCGGGAACGGCCGCGAACGCGGCTTCCTGCGCCGACGGCTTCGCCCTGGCCCAGCAGGGACAGGCCGGCCGCGCCATCGGCATCGCCACATCGGGCGCCGTCACCAGCACGCTGTTCGGCGTCATCTTCCTGGCGACGCTGACGCCCCTGCTGTCCGACATCGCGCTCCAGTTCGGCGCCTTCGAGTTCTTCTGGCTGGCTCTGTTCGGCGTCACGCTGTCCGGCAGCATCGTCGGCGGCGACCCTCTCAAAGGCTGGATGATGGGCTTGCTGGGGCTCTTCCTGGCCCAGGTCGGGGAAGAAAGCCTCTATGCCTACGACCGATTCACCTTCGGCTGGGAGGAACTGGCCGGCGGCATCGCCCTGATACCGGCCCTGGTCGGCGCTTTCGGCCTGGCGGAAGTGCTGATGGCGCTGTCCGACCCCGTGGAACGCAAGATCCACGACCTCACCGATTCGGTCCTGCCCCGCTGGCGCGATCTGTTCCAGTATCGCTGGACCGTCATGCGCTCCGGCCTCATCGGCGTGTTCACGGGACTGCTGCCCGGGGTCGGCGAAGACGCGGGATCATGGGTGTCCTACGCGGCAGCCAAGGCGGTCAGCAAGGAAAAGGAAAAGTTCGGCAAGGGATCCATCGACGGCCTCATGGCTGCCGAAACCGGCGACATGTCTTCCGTCCCCGGCCACCTCATCCCCGTCCTGTCCCTGGGCGTGCCCGGTTCCGCGCCGTCAGCGGTGCTGATGGCGGCCATGATCATCCACGGCGTGCAGCCCGGCCCGATGCTGATGATCGAACATCCCGACTTCATCTACCACGTGGTCGCCATGACCACGCTGGCATCCATCGCCATCCTGCTGTTCGGCCTGTTCGGCGTTCGCCCCATGCTGCAGGTCCTGAAGGTTCCCAGGAACATCCTGATGCCCATCGTATTCCTGCTGTGCGTCGTGGGCTCGTTCGCCGTCGCTTCACGGCTGTTCGACGTCTACGTCATGGTGGCCATCGGCGTCGGCGCCTACTTCCTGCGCCGGCGGGGCTACGAGATGGCGCCCCTGGTCCTCGGACTCGTCCTGGGCCCCCTGCTGGACAAAAGCCTGCGCCGGGGCCTGGTGCTCTCCGACGGCAGCCTGATCCCGTTTTTCACGCGGCCGATCGCGCTGGTCCTGGCCACCATCACGATCTTCACCTTCCTGCTCTACGTGCCGGCGGTCCGCGCCGCCATCGGCCGCCTCGCCGCTCTCGCCGGCCGCAATCTGCACAGACTCCTCGGCAAGGGAGGCGCCTGAATGGAACACGCCAAGCACATGCGGATCGCTCTATGCAATGAAGTGCTGCAGCCGCTGGATTTCCCGGCGCAATGCCGCCTGGCGGCCCAGCTGGGCTACGACGCGCTGGAAGTCGCCCCGTTCACGCTCAACTCCGATCCCTTGAGCATCGCGGACGCGCAGGCGCGGGACTACGCGCGCATTGCGCGCGATCACGGCCTGTTCATCTCAGGGCTTCACTGGCTGCTGGTCGCGCCCGCGGGGCTGTCCATCGTCAGCGCCGACGCCGCGCAGCGGCAGCGCACCGTCGAGGTCATGATGCGGCTGATCGAACTCTGCGCGCTCATGGACGGGCGCTATCTGGTGCACGGTTCGCCCAAGCAGCGCTCGGTTCCGCCAGGATCGAGCCGCGAGCAGGCCTGGGCGCGCGCGCGGGACTGCCTGCGGAAAGCCGCCGAACACGCCCGGGCATGCGAGCTTCACTACTGCCTCGAACCTCTATCGACGCGCGAAACGGATTTCGTCAATACCGTCGGCGACGCCGTGCGCATGGTGGAGGAAATCGATTCCCCGGGGTTCAAGACCATGATCGACTGCAGCGCCGCCGGGCAGACCGAGCGGGAATCCGTCACCGAACTGATCGATCGCTGGGTGCCAGGCGGACACATCGCGCACGTGCAGGTCAACGACCCCAACCGCCAGGGCCCCGGCCAGGGCGCCATGGACTTCGGCCCCATACTGCGCCGGCTGCGGACGCTGCAGCGGACAGGGGCCTACCACGGCATCATCGCCGTCGAACCCTTCGACTACGTGCCGGACGGACCCGGCTGCGCGGCCCGGGCCATCGGCTACCTGCGCGGCATACTGCAGGAGCATGGCAGTGACCATTGATGCACCCCGACTGAACATCGAAGCCATCGAGCTGTACGAACGGCCGGTGCGCCTGCGCCTGCCCTTCCGGTTCGGTGTCGTGACACTGACCGAATGCCCCCAGGCCTTCGCGCGCGTGCGGGTACGAGGCGCCGACGGACACGCCGCCTGGGGCGCGGCGGCGGAACTCATGGCCCCGAAGTGGTTCGACAAGAACCTGCAGCTGTCCAACGAGGACAACTTCCAGCAGTTGCGGACCGTCCTGTGGATGGCGCGGGACGCCTACCTGTCGGACTCCCGGCCCGCCACCGCCTTCGGCCACTTTGCCCGCCATCAACAGGCCCACGAGGACGCTTGCGCCGCGCACGGGTTCAATGCGCTGCTGGCCAGCTATGGCCCGGCGCTGCTGGATCGCGCCGTGCTGGACGCGGCATGCCGTCTGCACGACATCTCATTCTACGCAGCCATGCAGGCCAATCTGGCGGGCATGGACGGCGCCCTGCCCTCGTTCGCAGGCCTGGACATGCCCGGATTGCTGCGCAGCCTGCGCCCGGCCGCATCCATCGAGGCCCGCCATACGGTGGGCCTGCTCGACGCCATCACGGCGGCTGACCTGGTGCAGCGCGTCGACGACGGGCTGCCCGAAACGCTGGAAGAGGTCATCGCCGCCTACGGCCACCGATGGTTCAAGCTCAAGGTCAGCGGCCGGCGGCAGCAGGACATCGAGCGCCTGGGCCACATCGCTTCGGTGCTGGATCGCCGCTCCGACCCATACTTCGTCTCGCTGGACGGCAACGAACAATACGCGACGGCCCGGGAAGTGGCGGAACTGACCACGGCGATACGCGCCACACCGAAACTGGCGCGCCTGTGGTCCTCCATCGCCTTCATAGAACAGCCCATCTCGCGCCTGCACGCGCTCGAGACCGACCTGCGCGGCGTCGACCTGGGCAAGCCCGTGATCATCGATGAATCCGACGGGGTCCTGGATGCGTTCGCGCAGGCCCGGGCATGCGGCTACGCCGGCGTATCGTCGAAGACCTGCAAGGGCATCTATCGCTCGATGCTCAACGCCGCCCGCTGCGCCGCCTGGAATCGCGAACAGAGCGGCACGCGCTATTTCATGTCCGCCGAGGACCTGACCACGCAGGCCGGCCTGTCGGTGCAGCAGGACCTGGCCCTCGTCAACCTGCTGGGCATCACCCACGTCGAACGCAACGGCCACCACTACGTCAACGGCATGGCCGCGCAGCCCCAGGCGGAACAGGAAGCCTTCCTGCAGGCGCATCCCGATCTTTACGAACGCAGTCACGGCGCCGTGCGCCTGGCGATCCGCGCCGGGCGCATCCGGTGCGCATCCCTGGACCGCGCGGGCTACGCCAGCGGCGCGGACCCTGATTTTTCCGCCATGCAGGCCTTGGGCCCGGGAGCCGCAACATGAGCAACGTCGCGCCAGCGCCTGTTCCCGAACGTCAACGCGATGCGGACCGCTCGCAGGCGGCGATCCTGTCCGCGGCCCAGGACGAGTTCGCGGAACTGGGTTTCGACGGAGCCCGCATGGACGCGATCGCGAAACGCGCCCAGGTCAACAAGCGGCTGATCTACTACTACTTCCGCGACAAGGACCAGCTGTTCCAGGCGGTGCTGGAAAAAGCGTACCAGCACATCCGCAGCGCCGAACAGAAGCTCAATCTCCTGTCGCTATCGCCTCCGGATGCCGTGCGCAGGCTGGTCGAGTTCACCTGGAACTACAGCACGACGCACCCCGAATTCCAATCCCTGCTGAACAGCGCCAACGTGCACAAGGCCCGCCATCTGCGCCAATCCCGGGCCCGGGAACTGAATTCCCCGGTCGTCGACACGCTGGGCCGCATCCTGGAGCAAGGCCGACGCGACGGCATTTTTCGCGGCGGCATCGACCCCACGCAACTCTACATTTCCATCGCCGCGCTCACGTTCTTCTATCTGTCCAACAACCATACCTTATCCGCCATCTTCGACCGCCAGCTGCTCGCGCCCAAGGCGCGCCAGGAGCGCCTGACGCACATGTGCGACCTGATCCTGGGCTACGTGATGCGCGACTGAGGGATACCGACGCAACGCCTGCGCCCTTCCGACATTCTCAAAGGAGTTTTCACCATGACCACACAACGATTGGGAATCATCATGCACGGCGTCACAGGCCGCATGGGCATGAACCAGCATCTGATCCGGTCGATCGTGGCCATCCGCGAACAGGGGGGGGTGCCGCTTGCCAACGGCGACCGCGTGATGCCCGACCCCATCCTGGTGGGCCGCAACGCGGAGAAGCTCCAGTCGCTGGCGCGGCAGTACCGGATCGAGCGCTGGAGCGCCAGCCTGGCGGACGCGCTCGCCAATCCGGACGACACGGTGTTCTTCGACGCCGGCAGCACCCAGATGCGGCCCGCCCTGCTGGAACAGGCCCTCGCGGCCGGCAAGCACATCTATTGCGAAAAGCCGATCGCCACGTCGCTGCAGGAAGCGCTGGCCATCGCGCGCACGGCGCAATCGTCCGGGCTCAAGCACGGCGTGGTCCAGGACAAGCTCTTTCTGCCCGGCCTGCGCAAGCTGGACATGCTGCGGCGCGCGGGATTCTTCGGGCGCATGCTCAGCGTGCGCCTGGAGTTCGGCTACTGGGTGTTCGAAGGCGACCTGCAGCCGATCCAGCGTCCGAGCTGGAACTACCGGGCCGAGGACGGCGGCGGCATGATACTGGACATGATGTGCCACTGGCGCTACGTCCTGGACAATCTGTTCGGCCAGGTCAAGTCGATTTCCTGCCTCGGCGCCATCCACGTGCCCGAACGCCGGGACGAGGCGGGCCGCCCCTACCGGGTCACGGCGGACGATGCCGCCTACGCCACGGCGGAACTGATCGGGCATTCGGGGGAACCCGTCATCGCGCAGATGAACATGTCCTGGGCCACGCGCGTGCGGCGCGACGATCTGGTGACGTTCCACGTCGACGGCACGCACGGATCGGCCGTCGCCGGCCTGCAGGACTGCCGCATCCAGAGCCGGGTCGCCACCCCCAGGCCGGTCTGGAACCCGGACGTCAAGCAATCCATGAACTTCTTCGACCAGTGGCAGGAAGTGCCGGATACCGAAACCTATGACAACGGATTCAAGATCCAGTGGGAGCATTTCATTCGCCACGTCGCCGAGGACGCGCCCTATCGCTGGACGCTCCTGGAAGGCGCGAAAGGCGTGCAGCTGGTGGACCTGGCCCTCCAGTCGTGGCGCGAAAGGCGCTGGATCGACGTTCCCGAACTGACCCTCTAGGAGCTCGCCATGTCCCTGATTCTGAACCTCCCGCAAGCGGACGGCGGACTGATCCCCTATGCACTGCAAGGCAAGCCGCCCGTCGCGGCGCCGGGCGGCAGGCACGCCTTCAACCGCATCGCCTATTCCGCCGCCCACGTCGTCTCCGACCCCCGCGCCGCCATCGACCCCTGGCTGCAGACAGCCGTGGACTGGGATGCCACCATCACCTACCGGCAGCATCTGTGGTCGCTGGGGCTGGGCGTGGCCGAGGCCATGGACACCGCCCAGCGCGGCATGGGGCTGGACTGGCCGACATCGCTGGAACTCATCCGGCGCACCCAGGAGGCCGCCCGGCACGTTCCCGGCGCGCTCGTGGCCTGCGGCTGCGGCACCGACCACCTGGCGGCCGACGAGGCCCGTTCGCTGCCGGACGTGCTCGACGCCTACCAGATGCAGATGGAAGCCATCGAGGCCCTGGGCGGGCGGCTGATCATCATGGCCAGCCGCGCGCTGACACGGCTGGCCAAAGGGCCGCAGGACTACCAGCAGGTCTATGACCGCATCCTGACGCAGGCCCGCGAACCCGTCATCCTGCACTGGCTGGGCGATATGTTCGACCCCGCGCTAAGCGGCTATTGGGGATCGCGGGACCTGGACCAGGCCATGGATACCGCCCTCGCCGTGATCGACGCGCATGCCGACAAGGTCGACGGCATCAAGATTTCCCTGCTCGACAAGGACAAGGAAATCGCCATGCGCCGCCGCCTGCCCGCCGGCGTGCGCATGTATACCGGCGACGATTTCAACTACGCGGAACTGATCGCGGGCGACGGCCAGGGCCAGGCGCCCGAACATCAGCACAGCGATGCCCTGCTGGGCATATTCGACGCCATCGCGCCCGCGGCCAGCGCGGCGCTGGCCGAGCTGACCAAGGGCAACACGGACCGATTCCACGCCATCCTGAGCCCGACCGTGCCGCTGTCGCGGCACATCTTCCAGGCCCCCACGCGCTTCTACAAGACCGGCGTGGTATTCATGGCCTGGCTCAACGGGCACCAGAGTCACTTCACCATGGTCGGCGGCCAGCAAAGCACCCGAAGCCTCGTGCACCTGGCCGAACTGTTCCGGCTGGCCGACCAGGCCGACCTCCTGCAGTCGCCCGATCTGGCCGCACACCGCATGCGGACCTTGCTGGCGCTGCACGGAATCGACTGAGACGCCGGCAGCCACGCCCCACAGAAGACAGGAGCATGCGAATGCGCGACTTCAGCACCAGCCATCGCTGGCTATCCATCAACACGGCAACCGTGCGCTTCAGCCAGGGCAAGCCCGCGCCCCTGGACACGATCCTGGACGCCTGCGCGGCGCGCGACATCCGCGCCGTATCGCCCTGGCGCGACCAGGTTGCCGCCATCGGCGTCAAGCCCATCGCCCGCCAACTGAGATCCCTGGGACTGGAGTTGTCCGGCTATTGCCGAGGCGGCATGTTCCCGGCAGCCGACGAGGCCGGCCTGCGGGCGGCCGACGAGGACAACCGACGCGCCGTCGACGAAGCCTGCGAACTGGGCGCGCCCTGCCTGGTCCTGGTGGTCGGCGGCCTGCCGGGCGCGTTGGCGGGACATCCCCTGCACAAGGACATCGCGCTGTCGCGACACCAGGTCGCGGACGGCATCCACCGCCTGCTGGACTACGCGCGCCCGGCCGGCATGCCGCTGGCCATCGAACCGCTGCATCCCATGTACGCGGCGGATCGGGCCTGCGTGAACACGATGGAACACGCCCTGGACCTGTGCGACCTGCTCGACCCCGAGCGGACCGGCGCCCTGGGCGTCGCCTGCGACGTCTACCACGTCTGGTGGGACCCCAAGCTGCAGGCGCAGATCGAGCGCGCCGGCCGGTCCCGGCTGCTGGCTTTTCACGTCTGCGACTGGCTGACGCCGACCACCGACCTGCTCAACGATCGCGGCATGATGGGCGATGGCGCCATCGACATTCCCCTCATTCGCGGCTGGGTCGAGGATCAGGGCTTCGCGGGCTACAGCGAAGTCGAGATCTTCTCGGCGGCGCACTGGTGGCAACGCGACATGGGAGAAGTGCTGGACACCTGCATCCAGAGGCACGGCAGCGCGGTGTAAGACCGGATCGAATCGCGATCCAGGATCAGTACAATGCTGCCATGACCCAGCCCTCCCCCTATAAAAGCACCGGCGGACTGATCCGCATCGTCCGCGCCTTCGGCTATTCGCTGCAGGGGCTGGGCGCCGCATGGCGGCACGAGGCCGCCTTCCGCCAGGAAACGCTGCTGGCCGTGGTGCTGATCCCCCTGGGCCTCTGGTTGGGCGATACCGTGATGGAACGGCTGCTGCTGGCCGGCGTGCTGGTGGCGGTGCTGATCGTCGAACTGCTCAATTCCGCGATCGAAGCCCTGGCCGATGCCATCAGCACGGACCATCATCCGCTGCTGGGGCGCGCCAAGGACATCGGCAGCGCCGCCGTCCTGCTGATGCTGCTGCTGGCCGGCGCCGCCTGGGCCTGCGTGCTGATTCCCCGCCTGGCATAGGCCATGACGCAAAGAGACTCCCTATGACTTTCATCGACAAACTGCATCGCGCCTGGGCCGGCCAGGACTCCCTGCTGATGGTCGGGCTGGACCCGGACACCCGCCGCTTTCCGGCGGAACTGGCGGGCCGCCCGGACGCCGTGTTCGAATTCTGCCGCCGGATCGTAGACGCCACCGCCCCATACGCCTGCGGCTTCAAGCCGCAGATCGCGTATTTCGCGGCCCTGGGCGCGGAAGACCAGCTGCTGGACATCTGCCGCCACATCCACGAACACCATCCCGGCCTGCCCATCGTGCTGGACGCCAAGCGCGGCGACATCGGCAGCACGGCCGAGCAATACGCCCGCGAAGCCTTCGAACGCTACGGGGCCGACGCCGTCACCGTCAACCCGTACATGGGCCGCGATTCGGTGCAGCCTTACATCGACTACGGCGACCGGGGCGTGATCATTCTGTGCCGGACTTCCAATCGCGGCGGGGCGGACCTGCAGGACATGCGCCTGGCCAACGGCACGCCCCTCTACCTGCACGTAGCGGACCAGGTCGCCCGCGTCTGGGACACCACGGGGCAATGCGCTCTGGTCGTGGGGGCGACATTTCCAGAGGAAATCGCCCAGGTGCGCCGCCGGGTGGGCGACATGCCGCTGCTGATCCCCGGCATCGGCGCCCAGGGCGGCGACGTCCAGGCGACAGTCCGGGCGGGCCGCACGCCCGCCGGGGCCGGCATGATGATCAATTCATCCCGCGCCATCCTGTACGCCAGCCAGGGGGACGACTGGGCGCAAGCCGCCGCCCAGGCGGCCGGCGCCACCCGTGACGCGATCCGCCAGGCGCTGGAGCCCTCCGCCCCGGCCGCCTCTCGCTGACATCCGGAATCAGCGGCGGCTCAGGTCGTCCAGCGCCACCTGCAGGGCGAAGCGCACCGACGCCAAGCGGATGGCCTCCCGGTCTCCCTCGAAGATGCGGGTCACGGCCCGGGTGGTGATGCCCGAGCCCGCCCGATGGGCGATGCCGAAACACACCATGCCGACCGGCTTGCCCGGCGTGGCGCCGCCCGGCCCGGCGATCCCGGTGGTCGCCAGGGCCAGCCGCGCGGCCGGCACCGCGCCCAGCACGCCGCCGGCCATTTCCATGGCGGTTTCCTCGCTGACGGCGCCGTAGCGTTCCAGCGTATCGACCGACACCCGCAGCTGTTCGACCTTGGCCGCATTGCTGTAGGTGACGAAACCGCGCTCGAACCACTGGCTGGACCCCGGGCACGAGGTGATGGCCCCGGCCAGCAGGCCCCCGGTGCAGGATTCGGCGGTGGCGCACAGCCAGCCGGCCGCCCGCAGGGCGGCCCCCAGTTCGCCCGCGAGGGCGCGCAAGTCGCGATCGATCATCACAGAACTCCCAGGCGGATGAGCACGGCGGCCGCCAGCAAGGCGTACACAGCCGCGAATATGTCGTCAATCATGACGCCAAAACCGTTCTTGAAACGCCGATCCAGCACGCTGACGGGCGGCGGTTTCAGAATGTCGAATATCCGGAACAGCACGACTCCGGCCAATTGGGCCCAGAAACCGGCCGGCATCAGCCACAGCACCAGCCAGATGGCGACGATCTCATCCCAGTTGATGCCGCCGTGGTCGGCGATGCCCAGGTCGTCGCTGCAGCGCTGGGCCGCCCAGCAGCCCACGCCGAAGGCCAGCAGCAGGATGAATACCATCCAGCCGTCCGGCAGTCCGCGCAGGAGCACGGCCCAGAGCAGCCAGCCCGTCAGGGTGCCCCAGGTGCCGGGCGCCGGGTGGATCAGACCGGATCCGAAACCGAAGGCCAGGATGCGTTCGGGACGCGCGAACACCCAGGCCGCGGGCGGCCGTTCGGGATTGTCGGGCGCGCGGCCCCGGTCGGGAGGAGGGGAAGAACTCATTCGGAGTCCGCAAAATGGTCGAAGCCCTGGTGCGCCACCGTCAGCGCGTCGCCGGCGGCATCCAGCACACGCACGCCCGACCCGCGCTGGATCGCGCCGATCCGCGAAAGCCGCAGGCCCAGCTGGCGCCCCAGGATCTCGATCTGTTCGCGGCGGCGCGGGTGCGCGGTGAAACACAATTCATAAACGTCGCCGCCCGCCAGCAGCGCATCGCGGCGGACGTCTTCATCCAGGCCGTCGAGCACCGGATCGGCCGGCAGGGCATCCAGCCAGAGTTCGGCCGCGCAATGACTGGCATCCAGGATATGGCCCAGATCCTGCAGCAGGCCGTCCGAGATGTCGATGGCCGCATGCGCGATCCCCGCCAGATAGCGGCCCAGCTTCAGGCGCGGAACGGGCCGTTCCAGGAAAGGCAGGGCGGCCCGCAGGCGCGCGGGATCGCGCGGCAGGCGGCCCTGAACCAGACGCAGGGCGACGTCCGCCCCGCCCAGCGTGCCCGATACCCAGACGTCGTCGCCCGCCCGCGCCGCATCGCGGCGCAGCGCATGGTGATGGCGGACTTCGCCCATGACGGTGATGCTCAGGACCACTCCCGAGGAACCCCCGGTGGTGTCGCCGCCCACCAGGGGGCAGCGGCATTCCCGCGACAAGGCATGAAAGCCGTCGGCGAATGCCTGCAGCCAGGCCTCGTCGATGCGGGGCAGCGAAATGGCCAGCGTGCAGGCCAGGGGCTTGGCCCCCATGGCGGCCAGGTCCGACAGATTGACGGCCAGGGCCTTGTGCCCCAGCAGGCCGGGGTCGGTATCCGGAAAGAAGTGCCGGCCCTCGATCAGCATGTCGGTGCTGACCGCGAGTTCGCAACCCTGGGAGGGCGCCAGCAGCGCGCAATCGTCGCCCACCCCCAGCATGCCGCTGGGAGCCGGCCGGCTGAAATACCGGGCAATCAGATCGAATTCGCCGCCTGAAGGCATAGGCCGGACCTGGGCGCGTCAGCGACGCGCGGTGGATTGCACCTCGGACGCGCGGACCTCTGCTGCCAGCTTGTCCAGCACGCCATTCACGAAACGATAGCCGTCGGTGCCGCCGAAGGACTTGGCCAGTTCGACGGCCTCGTTGATGGCCACGCGATAGGGGACTTCGACGTGATGGACCAGTTCGAAGCTGCCGATCAGCAGGACCGCGTGTTCGATCGGCGACAGTTCTTCCAGGGGCCGGTCGATGTAGGGCACGAAGCTGGCCCGCAGGGATTCCGCCTGGCGGGCAGCCCCCTGCAGCAGCGTCTGGTACCACTGCGTGTCGGCCTGATCGAAGTCCTCGCCGTCGCGCACGTGCGCGTCGATCGCGCCGAGTTCGCCCAGATCCGAGCCGCCGCGCAGCAGCCAGGCATAGACCCCCTGCAGCGCGAATTCACGCGCCATGCGGCGGGCGCTGCGGGCATTGGCCCGCCCGTTACGCGCCTTGGGTTCAGTCATCGGCGTCCTCGTCGAAATCCTCGTCGTCATCGTCGTCGCCGTCATCGTCGTCTTCCGATTCGGGTTCGAGCGCGGCGACCAGATTGGCCATCTCGACCGCGGCGCGCGCGCAGTCTCGGCCTTTGTCGGCGGCCCGCGCCTGGGCCTGCTCGTCGGTATCGGCGGTCAGCACCCCGTTGGCGACCGGAATGCCGGTTTCCAGGGCGATGCGGCTGATGGCGGAGGCGGATTCGTTGCTGACGATCTCGAAGTGATAGGTCTCGCCGCGAATCACGGCGCCCAGGGCGATCAGGGCGTCGAATTCGAAGGTTTCGGCCATCTGGGCCAGGGCCACGCCCAGTTCCAGCGCGCCGGGCACAGAGACGACCATCACGTCGCGCTCGTCCACGCCCAGGGCGGCCAATTCATCCAGGCAGGTCTGCAATTCGGCTTCGCCGATGTCGGCGTTGAACCGGGAACGCACGATGCCGATGTGCAGGCCTTCGCCGTTCATGTCGGGGGTCATCACATAAGGGTTCATAGTCGTGATTCCATGTCAGTTGATGGCGTCGGAGACGCCAGGTTCGTTATGGTACCCCGTAATGGTCAGGGAGAACCCTGCCATGCTGGGCATTTTTCGCGGCCGAGCCAGCAGGCGCGCCTGGCCCACCCCCAGGTCCCGCAGGATCTGGGCGCCGATCCCGAAGGTGCGCAGCCCGTGGCGCTCGCCGTCCGGCATGGTCGGCGCCGGCGCGGCGTCCGCCGCGCTGCGCGCCCAGGCGTCGAACTGGGCGAACAGCAGGTCGGCTTCGCCATGGCAGTTCAGCAGCACCAGCACCCCGCTGGGGGCCGCGGCGATCGTGCGCAGGGCCTGCGGAATCGTCCAGCTATGGCGGGTGGCGCCTTCGCACAGCACGTCGAGCACGCTGGTGGGCTCGTGCACCCGCACCAGGGTTTCCGCATCGGCGCGAATCTGCCCGTGCACCAGGGCCAGGTGCGGAGCGTTCGAGGCGCGGTCGCGGTAGGCCACCGCCTGGAAATTCCCCCAGGGCGTGGTCACGGCGCGCTCGACCAACCGCTCGACCATGGTCTCGTGTTCGCTGCGGTACTGGATCAGGTCGGCGATCGTGCCGATCTTCAGGCCGTGTTCCCGGGCGAAGACCATCAGGTCCGGCAGACGCGCCATGGTGCCGTCGGGCTTCAGGACTTCGCAGATGACGGCGGCGGGCGTCAGGCCGGCCATGGCGGTCAGGTCGCAGCCGGCTTCGGTATGGCCGGCGCGCACCAGCACCCCGCCGGGCACCGCCCGCACCGGGAAGATGTGGCCCGGCTGCACCAGATCCGCCGGACGGGCGTCCCGCGCCACCGCCGCCTGGACGGTGCGTGCGCGATCCGCCGCCGAGATGCCGGTGCTGACCCCCTGCGCGGCCTCGATCGAGACGGTGAAGTTGGTGCCGTAGCGCGTGCCGTTCTGGTTGGCCATCAAGGGCAGCTGCAGCTGTTCGCAGCGTTCCTGCGTCAGGGTCACGCACACCAGGCCGCGCGCATGCGTGACCATGAAGTTGATCGCATCGGGGGTGACGAAATCGGCCGCCATCACCAGATCGCCTTCGTTTTCGCGGTCTTCCTCGTCCACCAGGATGACCATGTGGCCGGCCCGCAATTCGGCCACGATTTCCTGGACGGAAGCGATCTGGAAGGATGAAGATGCGTCGCGCACCGCCCCGGTATCCGTATTCATTTCAATGCTGTCCCAATAAAAGACTGTGGCGCCATTTTAACGGCTGCCCAGCAAAGCCTCGGCGAATTCCGCCGCCACGAAAGGCTGCAGGTCGCGCATGCCTTCGCCGACGCCGATCCAGTAGACCGGCACCGGCCGCACGCCCTGGCTGCCGGCGGCCACCGCCGCCAGGGTGCCGCCCCGGGCCGTGCCGTCCAGCTTGGTCACGATCAGGCCCGTCAGGCCCAGCGCCGCGTCGAAAGCGCGGATCTGCGCCAGGGCGTTCTGACCGGTATTGCCGTCGACCACCAGCAGCACTTCGTGGGGCGCGCCCGCATCGGCCTTGCCGATGACGCGCTTGATCTTCTTCAGTTCTTCCATCAGGTGCAGCTGGGTGGGCAGCCGGCCGGCCGTATCCACCAGCACCACGTCGGCGGCCCGCGCGCGCCCGGCATTGACCGCGTCGAAGGCCACGGCGGCCGGGTCGCCGCCCTCCTGGGCGATGACGGTCACGCCGTTGCGGGCGCCCCAGGCCACCAGCTGTTCGCGGGCGGCGGCGCGGAAGGTATCCCCCGCCGCCAGCAGCACCGTGGCCTGGCGTTCCTGCAGGGCATGCGCCAGCTTGCCGATCGAGGTGGTCTTGCCCGCCCCGTTCACCCCCGCGATCATCACCACCATGGGCGCGGTCTCGCCCACGACGAACGGCTTTTCCAGCACCTTCAGATGATCCGCCAGGATGTCCTGCAAAGCGGCCCGCACGGCATCGGGCTGATCGATGCGCTGCCTGCGCACCCGCGCCCGCAGTTCGGTCAGCAGCTTGCCGGTGGCCTCGACCCCGGCATCCGCCATGATCAGCGCGGTTTCAAGTTCCTCGAACAGGTCTTCATCGACCTTGACGCCGACGAACAGGCCTCCCAGGCTCTGACCCGTGCGCGACAGGCCGCGCCGCAGGCGGGACAGCCACGAGCCCGCGTCCGCCGCAGGGGCCGCCGCCTGATCCAGGCGCGCCAGCGGGTCGCTGGCGGAGTCCACCGCATCGGACCAGGGATCGGGCGGCAGGGGCGCTTCGGGTTCCGAAGCCGCCGGCCCCTGCAGGGGCAGCTCGGACGGCGCCTGCGGAGCGACTTCCCGCAGATCGGAGTCGGCGATGCCGCCGGCCAGGGTTTCGGGCGGCAATTCGGTGGGCGCGACCGGAGCGATCTCGGGCGCGTCCGCGGGCGCGGCGGAATCCGGTTGCGGCGGGGATTTCTTGCGTTTAAAAAAACTGAACATAGGCTTTACACTGAACGATCCGGCGAGCGCCCGACGCCGTGCCGAACATCACGGGCCGCGCATGAAAAAACATCAGATTCGTATTGTAGGCGGTCACTACCGCAAAACCCCGATTCCGGTCCCGGACGGCGACCATCTGCGCCCGACCCCCGACCGGGTCCGGGAAACGCTGTTCAACTGGCTGGCTCATTTCTGGGGCGGCTCCTTCGCCGGGCACCGGGCGCTGGACCTGTTCGCCGGCACCGGGGCGCTGGGTTTCGAGGCGGCCTCGCGCGGCGTCGACGTGGCCCAGCTGGTGGAACAGGCCCCCGCGGCCCTGGCGGGGCTGCGCGCCGTACAGGCCCGCCTCCTGGCGCCCGCCGTCCGCATCCATGCGGGAGACGCCCTGGCCTACCTGAAGGCCCTGCCCGCGCCGGCATTCGATCTGCTGATGCTGGATCCGCCCTTCGGCGGCGGCTGGCTGGAACGTGTGCATCCCCTGATCGGCCGCGCCCTGGAACCGGGCGGGCTGCTCTACCTGGAATCCGGCACGCCCCTGTCCGCCACGCCGCCCGACTGTCTGCTGCTGCGCCAGGGCCGTGCCGGACAGGTGCATTACGCCCTGTTGCAGTTTGCTGCAACGCAAAAAAATCGCAATAATGACCAGCTGGAATCGGCCTGCGATTCCCCTACGCCATCGGAGAGTGCATGATCACCGCCGTCTATCCCGGAACGTTCGACCCCCTGACCCGCGGACACGAAGACCTCGTGCGACGCGCCGCCAGCCTGTTCGACCAGGTGGTGGTGGGCGTGGCCGTCAGCCAGAACAAACGCCCCTTCTTCAGCGTGCAGGAACGCCTGGAAATCGCCGAGGAAGTCCTGGGGCACTACCCCAACGTGCGCGTGCGCAGCTTCAGCGGCCTGCTGAAGGATTTCGTGCGCGAACAGGACGCCCGGGTCATCGTGCGCGGCCTGCGGGCCGTGTCCGACTTCGAATACGAATTCCAGATGGCGGGCATGAACCGCCACCTGCTGCCGGAAGTCGAAACCCTGTTCATGACGCCGTCGGACCAGTACCAGTTCATTTCCGGCACCATCGTGCGGGAAATCGCCATCCTGGGCGGCGACGTCAGCAAGTTCGTGTTTCCCTCGGTGGAACGCTGGCTGCACGCCAAAGCCAAGATCCTGCGCGAACAACAGGGCCTGGCCTGATCCCCGTCATCGGCCAGGCCGGCGCGGGGGGCAGCAAGCCGTAGGCGCGGCGTGGGGGTCCTTTCTCAGTCCCGATCCGGCCAGGCGACCGCGCTCGCGTCCGGGTGGACCTTCATCAGCCGGCACGGCTGCCCAAGCCATTCCGTCAGCCAGGCAGCCGCCAGGTCGCCTTCATCCACGACCCGCACGGCCTGCGACCCCACCTGGGCGCTGCGTTCCACGCTGGCGTCGTCCTCGATCACATCGAGCGGCACATCCAGGCGCAGCATGCCCGGCGCCCGCACGACCAGATAGCCGAAGCGCAGGCTCAGTTCCAGTTGACCCAGGCGCGGCGCCTGATCCAGGCTCAGCCACGCATGGTCCGGATCGACGACCAGCCAGCGGCGGTCATAGGCATCGGCCTGCGCCAGTGCGGGCCCGCAGGCGATGGGTTGAGCGAGGGAATGCGTCATCCGGATTGTCCTTGTAGAAGATTCATTGGCCCAGCAGGCCCTTCAGGGCGTTGCCGATCCGCTCGACCGGATCGGACTTGGCCGGCGCCTCGGCGCCCGGCCGGCGCGGCTCGGGTTCGGGGCTGGGCAAGGCCTGTTCGATCGGGTCCTTGCCCTTGATCAGTTCCATCAGGCCTGACTTGACCGCCTGCTGGATGCTCTGGTTCCGGATGGCCTCCCATTGCACCACGTATTCGGGATGCTCCCAGTCGCCCGTGACCAGCACGGGAATCGTCGCGCCGAGCAGGGACCCCAGCGCGCCGGCCAGCGGCTTGGGAGCCCGGGCGGCCACCTGGGCCAGCAGCTGAAGATTGACGCGCTGCCCCGGCACATCGATCTGGGCCGGTTTGCCGGCCGTGACCCGCACCAGGCTGGATGCCAGCAGCAGCTTGGACACCGTGCCCTGCCCGTCCTTCAGGTCGATCCGGCCTTCCAGGGAACTGAAGGGCGTGCTGCGCTGCTTGTTGAACGGCGAGGCCAGGGCGTCCATGCGGCCCTTGAGCACATTGCCCAGAGCGGCGGATACTTCCGAGAGCGTCTGCGAGGCATCGATGCCCTGCACCGCGCCGTCCTTCACTTGCCAGGCGGCCCGGCCCGACAGCCCGCGCAGCCAGGCATCCGTCGTATTGCCTTGCGTCTTGAGATCCAGTTGGGCGGCGCCCTGGCCGGACAGCAGGTTGCGCCCCAGCGCCGCCTGCAGCAAGGGGGCGACGGCCACCTTGTCCAGGCCCAGCTTCAGGGCCACCGTCTGGTCCGCGGCGGCCCGCACCTGGGCGTTCAGACTGCCGTCATACAGCTTCGCAGTCACCTTGGGCAGGGTCAGCGCGCCGTCGACCACGCGCACCGGAGCGGCCACCTGGGTCAGCTGCAGGTCGCGGATGCGCAGATCGGCGATGCGCAGATCGCCCTGGATGTCCTGCCCTTTCAGGAAAGAAAGGTCGATCACGTCCGGCGCGGCGGCCGGCGCCGGGGCGGCGGCTGCGGGCTTCTCGCCCGAGGCCTTGGCGGACTCGTCCTTGCCCTCGGCCGGCGGCTTGGCGGGAGGGGCGGCCGCGGGTTTGGGCACCCAGTGGTTCAGGTCGATTTTTTCCGCGTTCAGGGAAAACTGGGTGCGGGGCTGGATCAGGCGGGTCGTGGTGGACTTCAGAGAGGTCTGTCCGCCGTCCATGACCGCGTTCAGGTCGACGTCCAGCGCGTCGCGCACCAGGTCCAGATGCACGCTGCCGATCATCGGAATTTCGTTGATGAACTTGGGCTGCGCCTGATCCCGCACGGTCACGTCGCCCTTCAGGGCGGTCAGCGAACCCTTGCGCAGCGAGGTATTCCAGTTCAGGGGCGAGGTCAGTTTCACCTGCACCAGACGCTTCCCCTGCGTCAGGGCGCCATCCAGGCTGGCCTTGCGGAACTGCCAGTCATTGGCATTGCCGCTCAGGCCTTCCAGGCCCAGGGACACGGCCAGGGTCTGGTCTCCCGACGATTTCAGGGTGGCCGCGACGGGGTCCGCCTGCGCGGATTCCGGCGACACGGCCAGGGACGGCGCATCCAGGGCCAATTCCAGGTTGCGGCCCCGGTCCTGCCCGGACGCCCGCAAGGCCAGCTTGGCGACCTTCAATTCGAGATTGCGCGGGTCCAGGCGCAGTTGCCCGGCGGTCAGGTTGGCCTTCAGATCCTGGATGGGATGCGCCCCCACGATATTGCCCGCCAGCGCCAGTTCCAGATTGCCGGCCGTCAGGCGGCGTTCACTGCCCTTGTATCCCAGATTGCCCTTGAGGGTGGCATTGGCCTGATCCAGATTGCCCAGCCGCCCCGTCAGCTGGACGTTGATCTTCTGCGCCGAGTAGTAGCCGCGCCCCCCCGGATTCAGGCGCAGCAGGGCCTGGGCCTGCAGTTGCGCGTCCTGCACGGGATCGTCGCCGGCCACCTGCGCCTTGAGCGACACGTCGAACGGCTGGTCGTAGGTCACGCGCCCGGTGTTGGCCTCGATCGAGGAGAGCGTCGTGGACAGCCCGCTGACCTGGTCCAGGTAATGGATCTGCCCGTCCTTGAGCTCCAGCCCCGCGATGTCGATGTTCAGATCGGAACGATTCTCGGGGTCGTCCGACACGGCTTTGGCCGCGGCGGCCAGCGGCGCGGCCACGACCGTCGGCATGCCCGAGGTCCGGACCGGCCCGCCGGATTCCAGCAGGTCGCTGAAATTGAAATGTCCCTTGCCGTCGCGCACCACCCAGGCCTTCAGGCCGGCGATGGCCACGTGATCCACCACCAACTGATTGGACAGCAGGGGCCAGATCGCCACGGCGAAGCGGGCGCTGTCCACCGAGATGAAGGTGTCTTTGGAGGAATGATTGGACAGCGACACGTCGCTGACCGACAGGCCGATGCGGGGAAACAGGGACAGGCTGATGTCCCCCCCGATGGTCAGGGTCCGCGCATAGCGGTCGAACACCAGCTGTTCCAGCCGCGATTTGTAGGCGTTCGGATTGAAGGTCAGCAGAAAGATCGCCAGACCGACCACGGCCACGAGCAAGGCCACGACCAGGCTGAACAGAACCCGCTTCAACCAAACATTCATGATGAATCCCGCATATCCAAAGTGCAAGCCGCCACCCGGGCGGGCAATAAGCGAAATGCTAACCCATGCCCGCAGCCGATAGTCCCGGAATCCGGCCAACGGCTCGGGCTTTATGTCTCAAAATCTTAGCAAAGCCTTAAAACACAGTTTCATATAACCACTGGATATATGTAAATCCGCCCCGGAATCCGTGTTTCAAACACCGATCCCCGGTACCATGATTCACAATTGCCGCAACAGGTTCCCGCCTGGCCGCCGCAATCGAAAAAATAGACAAGGAGAAGCCATGCCCACGTTTGTTCCGACATGCGGGAGGCCGCCATGCAGGTAGGCATCCCCCGTGAAACCCTGCCCGGCGAAGCCCGGGTCGCCGCCACCCCGGAAACCGTCAAGAAGCTGGTCCAGGCGGGCCACCAGGTGCGGCTCGAACGCGGCGCGGGCCTGGCAGCCCGCTATCGCGACAGCGACTACGAACAGGCCGGCGCCGTCCTGGTCGACGCCGCCGGGGCGCTGGGCAGCGAGCTGGTGCTCAAGGTCCGGCGCCCGGACGCCGCCGAGCTGGCGCACATGAAGGCCGGCGGCGTGCTGCTGGGCATGCTGGACCCCTTCGACGCGGACGGGCTGAAGACCCTGGCGGATGCCGGGCTGACCGCCTTCGCCCTGGAAGCCGCGCCCCGCACCACGCGCGCCCAGAGCCTGGACGTGCTGTCGTCCCAGGCCAACCTGGCGGGCTACAAGGCCGTGCTGCTGGCCACCCAGTACTACGGCCGCATCTTCCCCATGATGATGACGGCCGCCGGCACACTGAAGGCCGCCCGCGTGGTGGTGCTGGGCGCGGGCGTGGCCGGCCTGCAGGCCATCGCCACGGCGCGGCGCCTGGGCGCCGTGGTCGAGGCGTCCGACGTGCGACCCGCCGCCCGCGAACAGGTGGAATCCCTGGGCGGGAAGTTCATCGACGTGCCCTACGAGACCGACGAGGAGCGCGAGATCGCCCAGGGCGTCGGCGGCTACGCCCGCCCCATGCCCGCCGCCTGGATGGCGCGGCAGGCCGCCCTGGTCGCCGAACGCTGCAAGCAGGCGGACATCGTCATCACCACGGCCCTGATCCCGGGGCGTCCCGCCCCCGTGCTGATCCAGGCGGACACGGTCGCGGCCATGAAGCCGGGGTCGGTCATCGTCGACCTGGCCGTCGAGCGCGGCGGCAACTGCCCCCTGTCGGTCGCCGGCGAAGTCGTGGACCACGACGGCGTCACCCTGGTCGGCCTGAACAATCTGCCCGCCCTGCTGGCCACCGACGCGTCCGCCCTGTACGCCCGCAATCTGCTGGATTTTCTGAAGCTGGTCATCGACGCCGAAGGGCGCTTCACGCTGCCCGCCGACGACGACATCATCAAGGCCTGCCTGGTCTGCCAGGACGGCAAGGTTCTAAGGAGCGCCTGATGGAAGCGGTCAACCCCACACTCATCAACATCATCATCTTCGTGCTGGCCGTCTACGTGGGCTTTCACGTGGTCTGGAACGTCACGCCGGCCCTGCACACGCCGCTGATGGCCGTGACCAACGCGATTTCCGCCATCGTCATCGTCGGCGCCATGCTGGCCACCGGCCTGACCGACGGCGGACTGGCGCAGACCATGGGCGTGCTGGCCGTCGCGCTGGCGGCCGTCAACGTCTTCGGCGGCTTTCTCGTGACTCAGCGCATGCTGGAGATGTTCAAGAAGAAAGAACGCAAGGGGGGGCAGGCATGATCTCGGCCAATCTCGTCACCCTGCTCTACCTGGTCGCCTCGGTCTGCTTCATCCAGGCGCTGAAGGGCCTGTCGCACCCCACGACTTCGCGGCGCGGCAACGCCTTCGGCATGGTCGGCATGGTCATCGCCATCCTGACGACGGCGGCGCTGATCATCGGCCTGGCCCGCGACGGTTCGGCCGCGCTGGGCCTGGGCCGCGTCGTCCTGGGGCTGCTGATCGGCGGCAGCATCGGCACCGTGCTGGCCCGCAAGGTCGAAATGACCAAGATGCCGGAACTGATCGCCTTCATGCACAGCATGATCGGCCTGGCGGCGGTGGCCATCGCAACCGCCGTGGTCGCCGAACCGCACGCCTTCGGCATCGCGGCGGCCGGCAGCCCGATTCCCACGGGCAACCGCCTGGAACTGTTCATCGGCACCTTCGTGGGCGCGATCACGTTCTCGGGTTCGGTCATCGCCTTCGGCAAGCTGTCGGGCAAATACAAGTTCCGGCTGTTCCAGGGCTCGCCCGTGACCTTCGCCGGCCAGCATCTGCTGAACCTGGTCCTGGCCATCGTCATGCTGGCCTGCGGCTTCTGGTTCATGGCCACGCAGTCCTGGCTGCCCTTCGTGCTGATGACGGCCATCGCCTTCCTGCTGGGCGTGCTCATCATCATTCCGATCGGCGGGGCCGACATGCCGGTGGTGATCTCCATGCTGAACAGCTATTCGGGCTGGGCGGCGGCGGGCATCGGCTTTTCCCTGAACAACCCCATGCTGATCATCGCCGGGTCGCTGGTGGGCTCGTCGGGCGCCATTCTGTCCTACATCATGTGCAAGGCCATGAACCGATCCTTCTTCAACGTGATCCTGGGCGGCTTCGGGGCGGAAGCGTCCGCGGGCGGCGGCGGGCCGGCGGGCGAGCGCAGCGTCAAGTCCGGCAGCCCGGACGACGCCGCCTTCCTCATGAGCAATGCGGACACCGTCACCATCATCCCGGGCTACGGCCTGGCCGTGGCGCGCGCCCAGCATGCCCTGAAGGAACTGGCGGGCAAGCTCTCCAGCCAGGGAGTCACGGTGAAGTACGCCATCCACCCGGTGGCGGGCCGCATGCCCGGACACATGAACGTGCTGCTGGCCGAAGCCGAAGTCCCCTACGATCAGGTCTTCGAAATGGAGGACATCAACGGCGAGTTCGGCCAGACCGACGTGGTGCTGGTGCTGGGCGCCAACGACGTGGTCAACCCGGCGGCGAAGAACGACCCCGGGTCGCCCATCGCCGGCATGCCGATTCTGGAGGCCTACAAGGCGCGCACCGTGATCGTCAACAAACGATCCATGGCGGCCGGCTACGCGGGCCTGGACAACGAACTGTTCTACATGGACAAGACCATGATGGTGTTCGGCGACGCCAAAAAGGTGCTGGAAGACATGCTGAAAGCCCTGGAATGACCGGCTCCATACTGGCTAACCCGTAGCCTTCCGGCCTGCTTGCGCGGGCCGGAATCGTTTAAAATTGAAACTGACATATTCCAATTCCATAAATCACCACCATGGCCTTCGAGGAAGACGATCCGTATTCGGTATCGCAGCGGCTGGAGATCCAGAACATCCTGCAGGGGCTGCTGAACAAACGCACGCTGGTGCGCCTGGACATCCCCGGCCATGCCGTGTCGGTCATCTCCACGCTGCTGGACGTGAACGTCAAGCAGGGCACCCTGGTCCTGGACAACGCCACCGAAGACGCCCTCAACACGCAATTGCTGCGGGCGCCGGCGGTCCGCCTGCAAGGCATGCTGGATCGCGTCATGGTCGAATTCAGCGGCCCGATCAGCCCCGTCCTCCACGACGGCCATCCCGCATTTTCCATGGTCTGGCCCGACCAGTTGCGCCGCATGCAGCGCCGGGAATTCTTCCGCATGGACATCCCCGCCAGCAACCCGGCCACCTGCACCATCGAAGACCCGGCCCTGCCCTCGGGCAAGGCCACCCTGCCCCTGGCCAACATCAGCGCCGGCGGCGCGCAGCTGATCGATCGCGCCGAACTGCTGGCGAACCACGCCATCGGCTCGATCTTCGACGACTGCACCCTGGATCTGCCCGGCGTCGGCCCGCTGGACGTCAGCCTGCGGCTGCTGCGCCAGGCCAGGCTCGCCCAGGACGGCGACAAACCCTTGCTGACCATCGCCTGCCGCTTTTTCAAACTGCCCGCCAACCGCGAGATCACCATCCAGCAGTACGTGGGCTCGCTGGAACGCGCCGTCCTGGCCCGCCGCTGGGGCACCGAATAGAACGGCCGCCCCGCCGCCAGCCTCTCTCGGGCGCCGCAGCGCCGGCTTAAATATATCCATTGCATATTTGTCGGGTCTGTGCCACCATGCAAATGGCGTCCCGCGCTGCTCGTCGGCCCGGACTTCCCGCGCCCGGGCGCCGTCACCCTGAATTCATGGCGGCCCGGCCCTTGGCGACAGGGCCGCCGGCAGTGTCCGAAGGACCCCATGCACGCATCTTCCTGCGACATCGCCGTCATCGGCGGCGGCATCATCGGCGTCAGTTGCGCGCTGGCGCTCAGCGAGACCGGCCAGGACGTCGTCCTGATCGATCCTCAGGAACTGTCCAGCGGCGCCAGCAAGGGCAATGCGGGCGGCCTGGCCTTCGCCGACATCCTGCCCCTGGCATCCCCCCGCATCATCCGCAAGGCCTTCCACTGGCTATTCGACCCCCTGGGGCCTCTCAGCCTGCCGCCCGCCTACCTGCCGCGCATCGCTCCCTGGCTGCTGCTCCTGTGGCGTTCCAGCCTGCCCGACCGCTACCCGGCCAGCATCCGGGCGCAGGCCGCGCTGATGGACCTGTCCCGCAGCGAAATGCTGGCCCAGCTGGAACGCACCGGCCTGTCCGGCCACCTGCACAGCCAGGGCGTGCTGGAAGTCTACGAAGGCGCCGACCGGTATCAGGCATCCCTGGACACGGCGCAGTGGCGGCAACGCTACGGCGTCGAAAGCCGCCTGCTGCAGGGCGCCGACCTGGCCGCGCAGCAGCCGGGCCTGTCGCCGCGCTTCACCCATGGGGTCTTCATCCCCGAATGGCGCAATGTGGCCGATCCCTACGCCCTGGGCCAGGCCCTGGGCGAACAGGCGATGGCCCGGGGCGCGCGGCGGCTGCGCCAGTCGGTGCGCTGGCTGCTGCCGGCGTCGCCCGGCGCCCAGCTGATCCTGGAAGACGGCAGCCAGCTGCAGGCCCGCCAGGTCGTGCTGGCGGCCGGCGCCCGGTCCCACCTGCTGGCGCGGGGGCTGGGCGACCGCATCCCGCTGGAAACCGAGCGCGGCTACAACACGACCCTGACGCCCGACGCCCTGGACCTGCGCCAGCAGGTCACCTTCAGCGACCACGGCTTCGTCATCTCGCCCCTGACCTGCGGCATCCGCGTCGGCGGCGCCGTCGAACTCGGCGGCCTGGACCGCGCCCCCGACTATCGCCGGGCCCAGGCCATGCTGGACAAGGCCAAGACCTTCTTCCCCGATCTGGACACGACGGGCGGCACCCAGTGGATGGGTTTCCGGCCCAGCCTGCCGGATTCCCTGCCCATCATCGCCCGCTCGCCGCGCCATCCGTCCGTCATCTATGCGTTCGGACACGGCCACCTGGGCCTGACCCAGAGCGCCGCCACGGCGCGGCTGGTCCGCGACCTGGCGATGCAGCAACCTTCCGCGATCGACCTGCGCCCGTACCGGGTCGATCGGTTTTCCCTATGGGGCGCCCGTTCATGAAACGTATTTCCATCCTGGATTCCCATACCGGCGGCGAACCCACGCGCCTGGTCCTCGACGGCTTCCCCGATCCGGGGCCGGGCGACATGGCCCAGCGCCGCGCCCGCCTGGCCGCGCAGCACGACGACTGGCGCAAGGCCGTCATCCTGGAACCGCGCGGCCACGACGTGCTGGTGGGCGCCCTGCTCTGCCCGCCGCAGGATCCCCAGGCCGCGGCCGGGGTGATCTTCTTCAACAACACCGGCTATCTGGGCATGTGCGGCCACGGCACCATCGGCCTGATCGTGTCCCTCGCCTACCTGGGGCGCATCCGGCCCGGCACGCACCGGGTCGAGACGCCGGTCGGCACCGTGGAAGCCGATCTGCATGCCGACGGCAGCGTCAGCGTGCGCAATGTCCCCGCCTACCGCCACCGCAAGGACGTCACGGTGGACGTGCCCGGGATGGGCCCCGTCACGGGCGACATCGCCTGGGGCGGAAACTGGTTCTTCCTGGTTCATGCCCCGGACAAGGTCCGCCCGGGCGCCGACACCCGGCTTCTGACCGAACAGGCGGCGGCCATCAGCGACGCCCTGGAATCCCAGGGCATCCGCGGGCGCGACGGCGCCCTGATCGATCACATCGAACTGTTCGGCCACGATCCCGAAGCCGACAGCCGCAGTTTCGTGCTGTGCCCCGGCAAGGCCTACGACCGCTCGCCCTGCGGCACCGGCACCAGCGCCAAAGTCGCCTGCCTGGCCGCCGACGGCAAGCTGCAGCCAGGCCAGATCTGGCACCAGGCCAGCATCATCGGCAGCCGCTTCCAGGCCAGCTACGAGCCGGGGCCGGACGGCACCGTCATCCCCACCATCCGGGGGCAGGCGCACATCAGCGGCGAAACGACCCTGATCCTGCAGGACGACGATCCTTTCGCCTGGGGAATCACAGCCTGACCATGTCCGCCACCATCCCCCCCCACACCGCCAAGCCGCGCGCCACCGAAGCCGCCTACGACGCCATCGAGCAGTTGATCGCCACGCTGCAGCTGGAACCCAACCAGCCCATCGTGGAAAGCGACCTGATCCAATTGACCGGACTGGGGCGCACGCCCATCCGCGAGGCCCTGATGCGGCTGGTCGCCAGCGGCCTGATCGAGCAGCAGCCGCGCCGAGGCCTGCGCGTGAGCGAGATCCGCATCGCGGAACACCTGATCCTGATCGACACCCGCCGTGTGCTGGAACGCCTGATCGCCACTTCGTCCGCCCGCAGGGCGACGCCGGACCAGCGGGCTCGCCTGCTGCAATGCGGCCAGGACATGGTCGATGCGGCCCGGCGCGGCGATCTGGCGGCCTACATGCAGGCCGATCAGGCGCTGGACCGCATCAACCACGAAGCCTGCCGCAATCCCTATGCGGTACAGGCGATCGTGCCCATGATCATCCAGTGCCGCCGGTTCTGGTACGCCTATCAGCACGAGGGCGACCTGGAACGCGGCGCCCGCAGCCACCTGATGGAAGTCGAAGGCATCCACGCCAACGACCCCGAACAGGCGGTCGCCGGCGCCGACGCGCTGATGGACTATCTGACGGAATTCACGCGTACCGTTATAGAAGCCTAGACCTTGCAGAAGAAGGCCCCTTCCGCCGCCGGGCCGCCCCAAGGAAAAAAGCGCCCCCCTGGGGGATGAGCCCGGACGCGAGGCAGTCCTTGAGGACTGCTTCGCGCCTGGCGAATCCGGGCGGCATGCAGGCCGCGAGGTGGACAGCAAGCGGGCGCAGCCCGTGCAGCGTGGGGGCCCTTATCAGTTCACGTACCAGATCGTCTTGGTCTGCTGGTACTGGTCCAGGGCTTCCAGGCCGTTGTCGCGGCCGCCGAAGCCGGACTGCTTGTAGCCGCCGAACGGGGTGCTGATGTCGCCCTCGGAAAACCCGTTGATGGACACCGTGCCCGCCTGGATGGCGCGGGAGACCCGCTGGGCGCGGCCGACGTCCCGGGTGTACAGGGACGCGGCCAGGCCGTAGGCGCTGTCGTTGGCCAGTTCGATGGCCTCGGCTTCCGTCTCGAAGGGCGTCACCGCCAGGATGGGGCCGAAGACTTCTTCCTTGAACAGGCGCGAGCCGGCGGAAACCTGATCGAAGATGGTCGGCTCGACGTACCAGCCGCTGCCCAGGTCCGCGTGAACGCGGCCGCCATGCACCAGCCTGGCGCCTTCGGCGGCGGCGCCGTCCAGGAAGCCGCGCACCTTGTCGAAATGGGCGCGCTCGACCATCGGACCGATCTTGACGGCCTCATCGGTGGGCAGGCCCACCGTCCAGGTGGACAGGCGCTCTTGCAGCCGCGCCAGCAGCGCGTCCTTGATGCCGCTTTGCACGATCAGGCGCGAGCCGCAGCTGCAGTTCTCGCCCATGTTCCAGAACGCCGCCGCCAGCACGTGGTCGACCAGGCCATCCAGGTCGGCGTCGTCGAAAATCACCTGCGGGCTCTTGCCGCCGCATTCCAGCACGATTTCCTTCAGGTTGCTCTCGGCGGAATACTTCAGGAAGTAGCGTCCGACCTCGGTCGAACCGGTGAAGGACACCACGTCCACGTCCATGTGCCGGCCCAGCGCCTGGCCGGCTTCCTCGCCCAGGCCGGTGACCAGCATCAGCACGTCCTCCGGCACCCCGGCCTCGTAGGCCAGCTGCGTCATGCGGTAGGCGCTCAGCGAGGTCAGTTCGGCCGGTTTGACGATGACCGAGTTGCCCGCCACCAGCGCCGGAGCGACCTTCCAGGCATACATCTGGGCCGGGAAATTCCAGGGCAGCACGGCCCCCACCACGCCGATGGGTTCCTTGACGATCAGGCCCAGGGCGTCCGGGCCGGTCGGCGCGATGCGGCCGAAGCACTTGTCGATGGCCTCGGCGTACCAGCGGAAGGTGTCCAGGGTCGCCGGCATGTCCGTGTTCAGGCATTCGGTGATGGGCTTGCCCGCGTCGATGCAGTCCAGCGCGGCCAGTTCTTCCGCGTGTTCCGTCATCAGGTCGGTCCAGCGCAGCACGACGCGCTTGCGTTCGGCGGGGGCCAGCTGGGACCAGGCGCCGGCCTTGAAGCTGGCGCGCGCCGCCTTGACGGCCCGGTCCACGTCAGCCGCGGTGCCGGCTTCGATGGCGCCGATGACGCTGTTGTCGATGGGGGTGGTGTTGTCCAGGCGCGCGCCCGGCGCGGTCTGGCCGGGAATCAGGTTTCCGGCCCACAGCTTGGCGGCGCGGGCCTGCGCGAAAATCTGTTCTTTGCTTTGCGGCATGGTGATCTCCTTAGCGCTCGTAGGCGTCGAGCATGGCCTGGAATTCCTGCGCATCGGCGTCCGACAGCGGCGCCAGCGGCAGGCGGACCGTGCCGGCCTCGACGCCGTGCCGGCGGCAGCCCAGCTTGGCTTTCTGGTTGTAGTCGCCGGACTCCATGGCCAGGATGACCGGATACATGCCCGCCATGAGGGACCGGACATCGTCCCAGCGCCCTTCGACGGCCGCCTTGACCATCGCGACCTGTTCGGCCGGGAAGACATTGGCGCCGCCGCTGATCCAGCAGCGCACGCCCCAGAACAGAAAATCGGCCGCCATGTCGTCGGACCCGCTGATGATCTGGAAGTCCGGGATGCGGGCCTGGATCAGGTGCAGGGCGCGGTTGAAATTGCCGCTGCTTTCCTTGATGCCGACGATGTTGGGGATCTTGGCCAGTTCGATCACGGTTTCCACCGCGATCTGCACGCCCACGCGCTGCGGGAAATCGTACAGGATGATGGGCAGCGGGGTGGCGGCAGCCACGGTGCGGAAATGCAGCAGGATCCCGGCCTGTTCGGGCAGGCTGTAGGGCGGCGTGGCCAGCATCAGGCCGTCGTAGCCCAGGGCCTGGGCGCGCTGTGCGTGGGCGATCGATTCCGGCGTGGACAGCGCGTTGATCCCTGCGATGGTCTTCACCCGGCCCCCGGCGGCCTCGACCACGGTGCGCAGGACCAGGTCGCGTTCCTCGTCGTTCAGCGCATAGTATTCGCCGGTGGTGCCGCAGGCCACGATGCCGGCCACGCCCGCCTCGACGAAACGGTTCACCAGTTGCGCCAGGGCCTGCGCATTGACCTGACCATCTTCCGTGAACGGGGTGATGATGGGAACCAGGATACCTTCGATATTCATATGCCTTCCTAATGACAAAAGGATGCCCGGACAGCCGGGCAGATGCCGGGGCCGACAGCCCCGCAAAAAATCAGAAACCCACGATGCGCTGCGGCAGCCACGTCGCCAGGACCGGGAACAGCGCCACGATCGTGAGCGTCAGGAACTGAACCAGGATGAAGGGGATGACGCCCCGGCAGACCTGGCCGTATTTCATGTCCGGCGGCGCGATGGACAGCAGGTAGAAGATCGACGACGCCATCGGGGGAGTCAGATAGCTGGTCTGGATGACGATGATGACCATCGTGCCGAACCAGATCGGATCGACGCCCGCCGCCGTCAGCACGGGCAGGAACAAGGGCACGCAGATCAGGACGTTGGCGGTCCAGTCCAGCACGAATCCCAGCAGGAACACGATGCACAGGAACAGCGCCAGGGTGCCGGTCAGGCCCAGCCCCATGTCGGAGATCAGCGCCTGGATCAGGCGCCCGCCCCCGTTGGCGGCGAAGATCCCCGTGAACATGATACCCCCGGCCACGATCAGCAGGATCATGGCGGAGATCCTGACCGTGATGGCCAGGGCCTGGCGCAGCATCGTCACGCTGAACTGTCCGTAGCAGATGCACAGGATCAGGGCGCCGATGGCCCCCACGGCGGCCGCCTCGGTGGGCGAGGCGATGCCCGCCATCAGGGACCCCAGCACGGCGAAGATCAGCAGCATGGTCGGCAGCAGGCCGCTGGCCGTGATCCGCAGCTTTTCGGCCAGCGGCAGGCGCATGTCGGGATCGTCCGCCCGGGGGCCTTTCTTCGGGTCCAGGATGCAGACGCCGACGATGTACAGCACGAACAGCCCCACCATGATCAGGCCGGGAAAGAGCATCGCCGCGAACAGTTCCCCGACGGAGATCTGGGCCAGCGACGCATACACCACGGCCACGACGGACGGCGGGATCATGGTCCCGAGGGACCCGCCCGCGCAGATGGTGCCCGCGATCAGGGAATTGTCATAGCGAAAGCGCTGCATGGCGGGAATCGCCATCAGGCCGACCATGACCTCGACCGCCCCCACCACGCCCGCCGCAGCGGCGAAAGTGGCGCCCATGGCGATGGTCGCCACGGCCAGGCCGCCGGGCAGGCGCCCCAGCCACAGCTGCATCGTGCGGAACAGGCGCGCCGCGATGCCGGAGCGTTCGAGGATGGCGCCCATCAACACGAACATGGGGATGGCGGACAGGATGTAGTTGGTGGTGGCCGAATACAGGCCGCCGTAAAGCTGGTTGAAGACCTGATCGCCGAAGGCGAACCATCCGGCCACCAGGGCGGGGATGATCAGGGAAAACGAAACGGGGATGCCCAGAAAGATCAGCAGGAACATCCCCGGGAACATCAGGGCGGCAACAGTCGGATTCATCAATGTTCCTTCTTGGCGTCCGGACCCTGGCGGCAGAAGGCCCGCAGGCCTTCCGCCGCCAGCTGCAAAGTCAGCGCCACCAGGCCGATGGCGATGAGCAGATAGAACGGCCACATCAGCGGCGCCCAGGGGCTGACGGTTTCCACTTCGTGGCGCACCCAGGCCCGCCAGGTGTGCGACATGGCGATCCAGGACAGCATGCCGAAGAACGGCGCCAGGATCAGCAGGTACGCCACTCCCTGCACCGCGCCGTTGAAGCGCGCGGGCAGGCGGTTGCGCAGGACGTCGATGCGGATGTGGGCGTCTTCGCGCAGCACGTAGGCCACCCCCAGCAGGAAGACGGCGCCGTTGGCCATGTAGGCGATGTCGAAAGCCCAGACCGTGGGCGCGTCGAACACATAGCGGGCGAACACTTCATAGACCATCGAGAGGGTCAGCACGGCCGCCGCCACGCTGGCCAGCTGGGAAGCGCACCACGATACGCCGTTCGAGAATCGGGTCAGGGCATTGAGCATCGTTGCCTCGCGGACGAAAGGTCTGGCGTCAGTCACGGATCAGATAGTTGCTTTCGGCCTTCCAGCGCTTGTGATAGGCCTCGTAGTCGGCCAGCACTTCCGCCATTTCCGGCTTGCCGGCCGCCTTCTGGGCTTCCGCCGTCTTGTGCATCCAGTCGTAGCCGGCGTCGGACAGCTGCTTCACGAACGCCGGGTCCAGCGTGATGATCTCGTTGCGGCCGCTGCGATACTTTTCCATGGCCTTCATGTCCGCGTCATAGAAATAATCCAGGCTCTGCTCGGTGGTCAGCTGGGCGGCCGCTTCGATCAGCGGCTTCAGATCCGCCGGCACCTTGTCCCAGTTTTCCTGCTTCAGGAAGACTTCCCACATGAAGGTCGGCTGGTGCACGCCGGGCACCACGATGTACTTGGCGGCCTGGTGGAAGCCTTCCGGCATATTGGCCGAGGGCGGCGCCCATTCGACCGCGTCCACGCCCTTGCGCTGCAGCAGCGTGTAGGTCTCGCCCGCCGGCACGACGGTCGGGACCGCGCCGAAATAATCGCGCATCACTTCGGCCCAGGCGCCGGAGGTGCGGTATTTCATGCCTTTCAGGTCTTCCGCGTTGCGGATCGGCTTGTTCGAGTGCGCCAGGATTTCGGTCGAGCCGATCCCGACGATCATCGTCTTCAGGCCTTGTTGCGCGCGCAGTTTTTCGAGTTTTTCCTTGCCGCCGCCCTGGTACAGCCAGGCTTTGTACGCATCCGGGCCCATGCCGCCGGGGAAGCCGGCGAAGATGGCGTTCACGGGATTCTGGTTGACCAGGTAGCTGGACGTCGAATGCCCGGCCTCGACCACCCCGTCCTGCACCGAGTCGAATACCTTCAGGGCCGGCACGATGACGCCCGCGCCGAAGGGCTGGATCTCCACGCGCCCGGACGTGATGGTCTTCACGTTGGTGGCGAAACGCTCGAGAAAATTCTGATAGAACGGCGACCCTTCGGGCACCGACGTGGGCACGCGCCACGTCACGTCGGCGGCGGACGCCGCGCCAACGGCGCACGCCGACAGGGCCGCAATGGCCAGACTGCGAAAAATGGTCTTCATGTTTCCCCCGGATAGTAGTGGATGCCAGCGTCGAGGCTGAACGACCAGTCTAATATCCAATAAATATATTTACAACATATTAAGGGTAAACACTGAACACCGGCTCGGCGCGGAGCCGGAGCGAGGATGTGCTAGGCTTGCCTGTCTTTTCCCAATTTCAGGAGATCCGCATGCCCACCATGCACATTGAACTGTTCGAAGGCCGCACCCCCGAAAAGAAACGGGAACTGGTGCAGGCCCTGACCGAACGCACCTGCGAGGTGCTCGGCTGCCAGCCGGGGGCCGTGGACATCATCCTGACCGAAATCCGCAAAGATCACTGGGCCACCGGCGGCGTGCTGTGGTCTGAAAAGACGTAGCCGCCTACTGGGACTTCTGTCCGACCATGCGTTCGACCTTCTTGCGCAATTCGGGGTCCTTGCGCACGGCCTGGCTGATGCCGTTGTACTCGGCCACGCTCATGCCGCCCGCTTCGACCCGATCCACCATCTTCTGGTCGGCTTCGACCCGGACCGCCTGCTTGGCGTCCTCGTCGGGGGCCGCCTCGAAGCGGGGCTGATATTCGGCCACCACGCCGCTGACCTCGCGCACAGCGCTGGCGTAACGCTGCAATTGTTCATCCGTCGGCTGATCGATCGTCTCGTAGGCGGCGCCCGGCCCTGCCGCGCGGACCGCCGTCATCGGTCCGGCCAGCCCCAGGGCGATCACGGAAGCGGCCATGAACGCTTTCATCACCTGATTCATCTCTGACTCCTGATTCGCGTGAACAACGTTTCCATGATGACGACGCCTCCCACCGGTTTCAAGTTTCCCGATGCTCAGTCCTGTAACGGCATACCACGGCCCGCCCTCCCGGAATATGCGCCCCGGCGGCTACACTGATCGGACCAAGGCCTTCCAGGCGCGCTCTCCGGCTGCCTGACGCCGCCCGGGCGCGGGGCGCAGCTTCGGCCCCCGACCCATTCCAGCAAGGAGGACACACAAATGGATACGGATTTCTGGCTGCAACGCTGGGAACACGGGCAGACCGGCTTTCATCAAAGCCGCGTCATGCCCCTGCTGCAGAAACACTGGCCCGCCCTGGGCCTGCCCCGGGACTGCCGTGTGCTGGTGCCCCTGGCCGGCAAATCGCTGGACGTCGCCTGGCTGGCGGCGCAAGGGCATCGCGTCCTGGCGGTGGAACTCTCGCCGCTTGCGGTCGAGCAGTTCTTCGCCGAACACCAGTTGACGCCCTCGGTGACGGACGTGCCGCAGGGCCGCCTGTACCAGGCCGGCGGCATCGATTTCCTGTGCGGCGACATCTTCGGCCTGGATGCGGCCGCCCTGGCCGATTGCCAGGCCTGCTACGATCGCGCCGCCCTGATCGCCCTGACGCCGGCGCTGCGCGCCCGCTATGCCGCGCACGTCTACGGACAGTTGCCCGCCGGCTGCCACACCTTGCTGCTGACCCTGGACTACCCCCAGGCTGAAATGGACGGCCCGCCCTTTTCCGTGCCGGATGCGGAAGTCCGAACCCTTTACGAGGCCCGCTGGGGGATCGACACCCTGGAAACCCGCGACGTCCTGGCCAACGAGCCGAAGTTCGCGGCGCGCGGCGTCACCCGCATGAGCACGACGGTCTACCGCCTGACCGCCCGATAGCGCCCGACGCATCCCGATCCGGACGGCGGCGTCATCCGGAAACGGGGCGGCGGGCAACTTGCCACGCCGGGCGACCAGGCGAATAATGGGCTTCAAAAGATACACCGGCCCGCGGGGGGTCTTTCAGGAGTCCCCATGAAAACATCTCGTCGAACTTTCTTGATCTCCAGCGCCGGGCTGGTGTCCAGCCTGGCGCTGTCCCGCCAGGTCCTGGCGGCCGATCACGTCGATGAAAACAGCGCCCTGGCCAAGCAGATGGGCTACAAGCACGACGCGGCCCAGGTGGACCAGGCGTCCCAGCCCAAGTTCAAGCCGGGCGAACACTGCGCCAACTGCCAGCTGTACCAGGGCAAGGCGGGCGACGCCTGGGGGCCCTGTCCGATCTTCAGCGGCAAGGACGTGTCCGAAAAAGGCTGGTGCACCGCCTACACGCCCAAAGCCTGACCCCCGACCGGTGGCCGGCACGATCGCCGGACGCCGGTCTGCGCTAGCGGCCCCGCCTGCGTCAAACTGATAGCATGGAGCCTTTCCACCGCATCGGTCTTTCACCATGACGCTTCTGATCACGGGCGGCGCCGGCTACATCGGTTCGCACACGGTCCTGGAATTCCTGAGCACCGGACAGGACGTGCTGGTGCTGGACAATCTCAGCAACAGTTCCCGCGAATCCCTGGCCCGGGTCGCCGCCCTGACCGGCCGGACGCCCGGGTTCGTCCAGGGCGACGTGCGGGACCGGGCGCTGCTGGACCGACTGTTCGAGCAGCATGCCATCAGCGGCGTGGTGCATTTCGCCGGTCTGAAAGCCGTGGGCGAAAGCGTGCGCGATCCCCTGCGGTACTACGACAACAACGTCGGCGGCACGCTGACCCTGTGCCGGGCCATGGCCGCCGCCGGCGTCCACCGGCTGGTGTTCAGTTCCTCCGCCACCGTCTACGGCGACCCGACGGTCATGCCGATCACCGAGGACTGTCCGACGGGCCGGCCCGCCAACCCCTACGGCCGATCGAAATTGATGGTGGAACAGCTGCTGCAGGACCTGGCCGCCGCCGACCCGCGCTGGTCCATCGCCCTGCTGCGCTACTTCAATCCGGTGGGCGCCCACGCCAGCGGGCGCATCGGCGAAGACCCCCACGGCATCCCCAACAATCTGCTGCCCTACATCAGCCAGGTGGCCGTGGGCCGGCTGGAACGCGTGTCGGTCTTCGGCCACGACTACCCGACTCCGGACGGCACGGGGGTGCGCGACTACATCCACGTGGTGGACCTGGCCCTGGGGCATCTGGCCGCCCTGTCCTATCTGCGGCGGCATCCGGGCGCCCACGTCTGGAATCTGGGCACCGGCGCCGGCTATTCCGTGCTGGACATGATCCGCGCCTTCGAGACGGCCTGCGGCCGCCCCATCCCCTATGCCCTGGCCCCGCGCCGGCCGGGCGACGTCGCCGCCTGCTGGTCCGATCCGGCCAAGGCCAGGCGCGATCTGGGCTGGCAGGCGCAGCGCGGACTGGAACAGATGATGGCCGACACCTGGCGCTGGCAATCCGGCAATCCGGACGGCTATCCGTCGGGGGATGACGCCGGGCGGGAAAAGTAGGCGGATAATTACCGCTTACTGTAACGATCAGAATCATGGGGTTTTCCCTAACATAATGGGCATTCCTTCCGGACACGCCCAGGCGAACCCTCATGAAAAATCTGAAGATCAGCACGCGGCTGACGGCCGCGTTCGCATTTCTGTTGCTTCTGGCCCTGATCCTGGCTCTGATCGGCATCTGGAATGCCCGCAGTTCCCAGGCGCTTTCCAGGGAGATCGTCGAACGCCAGCAGATCAACCAGTTGATGACCGAATGGGTCCGCGCCGTGGAAGTCCGCGCCAATCAGGTCATCGGCTACGTGCTGGTCTCCGATCCGGACGTGCTGGAACATCTGAAAAAAGGCATCGACACCGCCACGGCCAATATCGTCCAGTACGACGAGCGGGCTCGAGCCTTGTTCAAATCGGGCGACTCCCTGCACATGTACGGCGAAATCCTGGAACTGCGCAAACAGTACCTGGCGGACATGAACATGGCCTTCCAGGCTCTGGACAACCGCCAGTCCATCGTCGCCACGGAAATCGTGCGCGACAAGCTGCCGGAAGTGGGCAGCGCCTATATCAACAGCATCGACAAGCTGCGCGCCTATCACCGTGAAGGCACCAACACCGCCCAGGCCCTGCTCACGCAGCATGCCCAGACCAGCGAAGCCATCCTGATCATCGCCACCCTGCTGGCATTCATCCTGGGGCCGCTGTTCGCCTGGCGGGTGATGCGCGCCATCACGCACCCGCTGCGCGACGCCGTGTCCATCGCCGAAGATATTTCCCGCAACGACCTCAGCCGCCGGATCACGTCGGGCTCCGGCAACGAAATCGGCCAATTGCTGCAGGCCCTGGGCCGCATGGCTCAGAACCTGCGCGGCACGGTGGGTGAAGTGCGCACAGGCGCCGACTCGATCGCCTCGGCCGCCAGCCAGATCTCCGCCGGCAACCTGGACCTATCGTCGCGCACTGAACAGCAGGCCAGCTCCCTGGCGCAGACCGCCGCCACCATGGAAGAAATCACCGCCACCGTGCGCCAGAACGCCGACAACGCCCAGCAGGCCAACACCCTGGCGGCGGCCGCCGCCAGGACCGCGGGCAACGGCGGCGCCCTGGTCGCCGAACTGGTGGGCACCATGGGCGAGATCAACAGCAAGTCCCAGCAGGTCGCCGACATCATCGGCGTGATCGATTCCATCGCCTTCCAGACCAACATCCTGGCGCTGAACGCCGCTGTCGAGGCCGCCCGCGCCGGCGAACAGGGCCGCGGCTTCGCCGTGGTCGCCGCCGAAGTCCGGGCGCTGGCACAGCGGTCGGCCGGCGCCGCCAAGGAAATCAAGGGTCTGATCGACACCTCCGTCGAGGCCGCCGCCAAGGGCAACGAGCAGGCCGCCCATGCCGGCGACACCATGCAGGAGATCGTCGACAGCATCAACCGCGTCACCGACATCATGGGCGAGATCAGCGCCGCCAGCCGCGAGCAGACCACCGGCATCGAGGAAATCAATTCCGCCATCACCCAGATGGACGACGTCACCCGGCAGAACGCCAGCCTGGTCGAAGAATCCGCCGCCGCGGCCACCAGCCTGCAGGAACAGGCCGACACGCTGGCCCGGCTGGTGGGCACCTTCAAGCTGGGGGACCAGGCCGATGCCCCAGCCGAGGGGGCCCGGAACCCTCTTACGGGAGCCGGCCGCGCCTCGTCGAGCGCTCATGACGGCGCGGCCGCGCGGCGCCCCGGTCTGGCCTCGGCGCCGGAAAAGGTGGTCAGCCCGGCCCCGCAACGACCCCGCCGCCAGCCCAAGACGGACGCGCCCGCCCCGGCCGCCGGCCGCCCGGCGCTGCGCGCGCCCGGCAAGCCGGCGCCCGTCACCGCCGACACCGAGGAATGGACCGAGTTCTGATATTTTAGAAAGAACAGGCCCCCGACACGGCCCCTGTTATGCCGTTTGGATTCGGACACACTTCGTACAATCAAGTGAAATTTCGTCCGGTCCGCGTCGGGAAGGCTGCCCGCGTGGTTCCGAAAGCCTCTCCATACCTCGAGGACTCCATGCGTAACCTCAAAATCGGCACCCGGCTGGCGCTGGGATTTGGCCTCATCATCATTCTGCTGCTGATCATGTCCGGCATCGGCGCATGGCGCATGATCGCCACCGAACAGGACAGCGGCACTCTGCTGCAGCGCCAGTCGAACAACGCGCAGGTGCTGCGCTGGGCGCGCCAGGTGGAAGTCAACGCCAACCAGGCCCTGGCGGCGGCCAACCTGACCAACCCCGACGTGCTGAAGACCTTCAAGGACGGCATGGAGGCCTCCGACAAGCGCTCCGACGAGCTCCAGAAGCAGATCCAGGAAGGCCTGCACATCCCCGAAGCGATCGCCCAGTTCAAGCAAGCCACCGCCCAGCGCGACATCTACCGCAACGGGCGCGCGCAGGCATTCAAGGACCTGGACAATGGCGATTACGCCAAGGCCGACACCTTCTTCAACCAGGAAATGCCGAAGATCACTGCGCAATACATCGCGGAGATCGACAAGCTGTCCAACATGCAGAGCGGCATGGTCGAGCGCACGTTCGCCGAGGGCGCCCAGGCCAACCAGCTGGGCTTGGTCTCGCTGGGCGTCGCCACTCTGCTGGCGCTCATCCTGGGCCCCCTGTTCGCCTGGCTGGTGACGCGGTCCGTCACTCACCCGCTGCGCCACGCCGTCAGCCTGGCCGAGTCCGTGGCCCGCCGCGACCTCAGCCAGCACATCCAGGCCGACGGCAAGGACGAGATCGGTCTGTTGCTGAAGGCCCTGAGCGCCATGGGCGAAAACCTGCGGGGCGCGGTCAGCGAAGTGCGCAGCGGCGCCGACTCGATCGCCTCGGCCGCCAGCCAGATCTCCGCCGGCAACCTGGATCTATCGTCGCGCACCGAACAGCAGGCCAGCTCCCTGGCGCAGACCGCCGCCACCATGGAAGAAATCACCGCCACCGTGCGCCAGAACGCCGACAGCACCCAGCAGGCCAACACCCTGGCGGCCGCCGCCGCCAAGACCGCGGGCAACGGCGGCGCCCTGGTCGCCGAACTGGTGGGCACCATGGGCGAGATCAACAGCAAGTCCCAGCAGGTCGCCGACATCATCGGCGTGATCGATTCCATCGCCTTCCAGACCAACATCCTGGCGCTGAACGCCGCTGTCGAGGCCGCCCGCGCCGGCGAACAGGGCCGCGGCTTCGCCGTGGTCGCCGCCGAAGTCCGGGCGCTGGCACAGCGGTCGGCCGGCGCCGCCAAGGAAATCAAGGGTCTGATCGACACCTCCGTCGAAGCCGCCGCCAAGGGCAACGAGCAGGCCGCCCATGCCGGCGACACCATGCAGGAGATCGTCGACAGCATCAACCGCGTCACCGACATCATGGGCGAGATCAGCGCTGCCAACCGCGAGCAGACCACCGGCATCGAGGAAATCAATTCCGCCATCACCCAGATGGACGACGTCACCCGGCAGAACGCCAGCCTGGTCGAAGAATCCGCCGCCGCGGCCACCAGCCTGCAGACCCAGGCCGATCACCTCGCCCAACTGGTGGCCACCTTCAACCTGGGCGCCCAGGCCGATGCCGCCGCCGAACAGCACGCGCATGCCGCCAGCCACTCCGCCGGCGCGCGCCAGCAAGCCGGCGGCACGGCAAAGGCCCAGCCGTCCGCGGCGCCCCGCCTGCCCTCCGCTCCCGAAAAGGTCGTCAGCCCGGCCCCGCAACGGCCCCGCCGCGAGCCCAAGGCGGACGCGCCCGCCCCCGCCGCCGGCCGCCCGGCGCTGCGCGCGCCCGGCAAGCCGGCGCCCGCCACGGCCGACACGGAAGAATGGACGGAGTTCTGAAACCCCGGGCCCCATTCCCCGGGACGGGGCTTTTCAATACAATCAGCGCATGATGCGCAACCGGCCCGCCTCGTGCGGGCCGTTTCATTCCAAGGAGACAAGCTCGTGCGTACCGGTATATTGCTGGCCACCCTGACCACCGCGCTGTTCGCTTTGCCGCAGCCCGGCCTGGCTCAGGTCAAGATCGGCGTCGTCACATCGGCCACCGGCCCCACCGCGCTGGTCGGCATTCCGCAAAAGAACACCGTGCCCCTGCTGCCCACGCAGGCGGGCGGCCTGACCATCGACTACATCAGCCTGGACGACGCCAGCGATCCCACGCAAACCGTCACCGCCTTCAAGAAGCTGATTTCCGAAGACCACGTGGACGCCATCATCGGACCCACCGGCTCGCCCAACGCCATGAGCGTGCTGCAGTTCGCGGCGGAATCCGGCACGCCCATGCTGGCGCCGGTGGGGGCGGCATCCATCGTGCTGCCCATGACGGACCAGAAGAAATGGGCCTTCAAGACCACGCAGAACACGGACATCATCGCCCAGGCGCTGGTGCGCGACATGGTCAAGCGCGGCATCCATACGGTGGGGTTCATCGGCTTCTCTGACGCCTACGGAGAAGACTGGTACCAGGTCTTCAGCAAGCTGGCCAAGGAAAACGGCCTGAAGCTGACGGCGGCCGAACGCTACCAACGCACGGACAGTTCCGTCACGGGTCAGGCGCTGAAGCTGCTGGCCGCCAAGCCCGACGCCATTCTGGTGGCGGGGACGGGCGGCGCCGCGGCCCTGCCCCAGACCACGCTGGCGCAACAGGGATACAAGGGCCGGTTCTACCAGACCCACGGCGCGGCCCTGCCCGCTTTCCTGAAGCTGGGCGGCAAAGCCGCGGAAGGCACCATCCTGGCCGCCAGCCTGATGCTGGTGCTGCCGGAAATCGCGGACAGCAATCCCTCCAAGGCCATCGCCCAGGACTATATCCAGCGCTACCAGGCCCGCTACGGCGAACGCCCGGCGACCTTCGGCGCCAATGTGTACGACGCCGGCCTGCTGCTGCAGCACGCCATCCCCGCCGCCGCAAAAACCGCGAAGCCGGGCACCCCCGCCTTTCGCAAGGCCCTGCGCGACGCGCTGGAACAGACGCGTGAACTGGTCGCCACCCAGGGGGTCTACAACATGAGCCCCGCCGACCACAGCGGTTTCGACGAACGCGGCCGCGAACTGATCACCGTGAAAGACGGCGCCTGGACGCTGGTGCACTGAGGGATCAACAGGCTTGCAAGCCGCTCCGATTCGCCAGGCACGTGTCAGTCCGCAGGGACTGACACGTGCCTGGCTCATCCCTTCTGCTCGTCCAGTTTTTTCTTCAGGGCGTCCAGGGGCAGCGCGCCGTTGACCCGGCTGCCGTCGGCGAAGAACAGGGCGGGCGTCCCCTGGATGTTCAGCTTGCGGCCCAGCGCCAGGTTTTCCTGGATGGGCGTCGGGCAGTCCGCCGTGGCGGGCTGCTCGCCATTCAGCATCCAGGCCTTCCAGGCCTTGGCCGGGTCGGGGGCGCACCAGATGTCCCGGGACCTGGTCGCCGAATCGGGGGTCAGGATCGGGAACAGGAAGGTATAGACCGTGACGTTGTCCACATCTTCCAGGGTGCGGTGCAGCTGCTTGCAGTAGCCGCAGTTCGGGTCCTCGAAGACGGCGACCTTGCGCGCGCCCGTGCCCTTGACCTGCCGGATGGCGCGGTCCAGCGGCAGGCTGTCGAACGCCACCTGCTGCAGGACTTCCAGCCGCTCCGCCGTCAGATCCCGGCGGGCCTTGGCGTCGATCAGCGATCCCTGCAGCACGTAGTCCACCTGGGCGTCGGTGTACAGCAGGTCCATTCCCACCTGCACTTCGTAGATTCCCCCCATCGGGGTCACCCGCACGGCATCCACCCGGATGCCCGGGAAACGCTGCTCGAACGCCCGGGTGATGGCCTGGGCCTGCTCCGGCGCGGGGGCCGTCGCCGTCACCTTGGCGTCCGAGGGCGTGGACATGCCCCCTGTCGCCGTCACCACCCCATCGTTGGACGCCGCGGCCGAATGATCGGCCTGGGTGCTCAGCACCTGATCCGCGGGTTGGGCCTGCGCGGCCAGGCTGGCGCACAGCAGCAGCCCGGCCAGACTTGAAAAACGCTTCATGAAAAAACCTCTCGATACCGGATGGGCCGATCCGACGGGGCTCAATCCCCGGCGGCCGCCCGAATCAACTGACGCTTCAGGAAAGGCAGGCGATCCGCCACCTGCATGCCCTGATTCCGCGCCCAGGCCAGCGGCGCGCACTGCGTGCCGAACAGGCGGTGCAGGCCGTGCGTCACGGCCCCCATCGCCCACACCGGCTCGGCCCGCTGGCGGCGGTAGCGGGCCAGCACCCGCGGATCTCCGGGCGAACGGTAGGATTCCCGGGCCTGCAGCACTTGCATCATAGCCTGCACGTCGCCCAGCCCCAGGTTCAGTCCCTGGCCCGCCAGCGGGTGCACGCGATGGGCCGCATCGCCCACCAGCGCCACGCCGGGCGCCACCATGGCGGTCCGCTCCAGGGTCAGGGGGAAGCCCTGCGGCTGCGTGCGCAGCCGCAGGCGACCCAGGCGCCCGCCGGTGATGGACTGCCCATGGGAGGCCAGATACGCCTGCTGCGCCTGGGCGTCCAGGGCCATCCAGTCGCGGGCGGCGCCTTCGGGCATGGACCAGACCAGCGAGGCCTGCGGCCCGTCGGCCGTGTCCGGCATCGGCAGCAGCGCGAAGACGCTGTCCCCGGTGAACCACTGATAGGCCCGGTTCTGGTGCGGACGCTCGATGTCCAGGTGGGCCACCACGCCCATGTCGCCGTAGGGCGTGTAGTCGTGGTGGATGCGGGCGGCCTGGCGCACCGGCGACCGCGCGCCGTCGGCGCCGATCAGCAGGTCGGGCTGCCACTGCCGCCCCTGGGCGGTGGTCACGGTGATCCCGGCCGACTGGGTGATCAGGCCGGCGAACTGGTCTTCGTGCCAGGCGATGCCCATGACCTGCACCGCCTGCTGCAGGGCCCGTTCGATCTCGCCGGACTCGACGATCCAGGCCAGGGCGTCCCGGGCGTCCTGCCAGGCCGACAGATCCAGGCAGCCGCTCGCATCGCCATGGATTTCCATGGCCTCGACCGGCGTGACGCGGCGGGCATCGATCAGCCGCCAGGCCCCCAGGCGATCCAGCAGCGCGCGGCTGGCGTCGGAGATCGCGTACACCCGCGGATGATAGTCGTCAGCCGCCCGCACGGCCGGCACGTGGCGCGGCCCCAGCAGCCCGACCGACAGTCCGGCCCGCGACAGCCCCAGGGCGCACGCCAGGCCGGCGATGCCGGTGCCGCACACAAGAATGGATGGTGGTGTCATGATGTTTTCGTCAGCGGGCGCTGGGCGCCCCGGCATGGGCGGGCCACAGCAGCCATTGCCGACCCGGCTGCTTCATCCGCCCGGCCGCGGCGCCGGCCTGATCGCCCGTCCCCCAATAGAAATCCGCACGCGCCGCGCCCCGGATGGCCGCCCCCGTATCCTGGGCGAAGACCAGGCGCTGCAGCGGGCCCGCCCCGCCCGGCTGGCGGGTGTCCAGCCAGACCGGCGTGCCCAGCGGCACGAAATCGGTATCGACGGCGATCGAACGCTGCGCCATCAGCGGCACCCCGTAAGCGCCCCGGGGGCCGAGTTCCGGGTCGTCGATGGCTTCCTCGCGGAAAAACACCATGGCCGGGTTGACGTTGAGCATCTGCTGCACGCGATCCGGATGATTGCGGGCCCATTGCTTGATATTTTGCATCGAAGTCTGCGCCAGCGGCATTTCCCCCTGCTGCGCGAGCCATTGGCCGATCGACACGTAGGGACGGCCGTTATGGTCGGCATACGCCAGGCGGACCACGGAGCCATCCGGCAGCACGGCGCGCCCGGACCCCTGGACCTGCAGGAAGAAGGCCTCGACCGGGTCGCTGGCCCAGACGATGACGGGCGGCTGGCGGGCCGGGTCGGCGGCGATCTGCGCCCGCGTGTCGTAAGGCACGACGCGCCGGCCGTCCAGCTTGCCGCGCACCCGCTTGCCGGCCAGCTCGGGGTAGATGGCGCCCAGATCGACGATCAGCAGGTCGGAGGGCGTGGCATACAGCGGCCACCGGTAGGCGCCCGCGCGGCTGCGGGAAGCGTGAATCAAGGGTTCGTAATAGCCGGTCGTGGTGCCGCTGGCCGGCTGCCCCGACGCCTGATCCAGCCGCCAGGGGCGCAGATGGGTCTGCAGGAAGCTGCGCACCGGCGCGCCCGACGCCTGCGGCCCCAGCCCCGCCTGCACGGCGGCCTGGCACACCGGCTGCCAGGCGCGGGGAGCGGCCCGGGCCGGCGCGGCCAGAGACCCCGGCACGGGGCGCATCAGGCCCCGGCAATCATTGAGCAGGCCTTTCCAGACGTGGGACAGGTCGTCTTCGGCCCAGCCCGGCAGTTGTTGCCAGGCGGCCGGCGCATAGCGGCCCTTCAGGGTGCGCGCCGGGGTTTCCGGCAATGCGGACAGGGGCGGCACCACCAGCGGCTGCGTCACGGCGGGTTCGGTGGACGGCTCGCCCGCCGGGCCTTCTTCCAGGGGGACCGAGGAACAGGCGCTTAACAAGGCCAGCACGGCCGCGGACCACAGAAGCTTTTTCATGCCAAAACGGGGTGCACTAAAATAGGCGGGATCATCAAACCGTCATCATGACACATCCGGACCCTGTTTCGCCATGACCGTCCTGCCTCCCGCCCGCATCGCCCCCAGTTTGCTGTCCGCAGATTTCGCCCGGCTGGGCGAGGAAGTCGCCGCGGTGGTGGCCGCCGGGGCGGACTGGATCCACTTCGATGTCATGGACAATCATTTCGTCCCCAACCTGACCATGGGGCCCATGGTCTGCGCGGCCCTGCGGCCCCACACCCAGGCCCCCATCGACGTCCACCTGATGGTCGAACCCGTGGACGCTCTGGTGCCCGCCTTCGCCAAGGCGGGGGCCAACATCATCAGCTTCCACCCGGAAGCCTCGCGCCACGTGGATCGCACGCTGGCCCTCATCCGCGACCATGGCTGCCAGGCCGGTCTGGTCTTCAATCCGGCCACCCCGCTGGACTGGATGGACCACGTCATGGACCGCCTGGACCTGGTGCTGCTGATGTCGGTCAACCCCGGTTTCGGCGGGCAGTCCTTCATCCCCCACACGCTGCAGAAGCTCCAGCAGGCGCGCGGCCGCATCGACCGCTGGCAGGCCCGGGGCGGCCAGGCCATCGCCCTGGAGATCGACGGTGGGGTCAAGCCCGACAACATTGCAGGCATCCGCGCCGCCGGGGCCGACGCCTTCGTGGCCGGCTCGGCGGTCTTCGGCCAGCCCGATTACCGCCGCGTCATCGCGGATCTGCGCCAAGGCATCGCCCAGGGAGACGCCCAGCGCAGCGCCGCAGCCGAGCCGGATGAAACAATCGTTTCCTGAACCCCTCGACAAGACACGCCTGAACGGGAAGTGCTACCATGAGCCCGTTTGACGCACCAACCTTATCGCTTCGCCGCACCATGCACTTCGCCGGAATATTGTTTGATCTGGATGGCACTCTGGTGCATACCATCCCCGACCTGGCGGATGCCGCCAACGCCATGCGCCAGGACATGGGCCTGACGCCGTTGCCGCAGTCCCTGATCGCCACCTTCGTCGGCAAAGGCGTCGAGCAACTGGTCATCCGCACGCTCAGCCACGACGGACAAGCGCCCAGCGTCGATCAGGTCATGCGCGGCCTGGCCCGCTACCAGGACCACTATCGCGCCTTCAACGGCCGCCACAGCCAGCTCTTCCCGGGCGTGGTGGCGGGGCTGGAAGCCTTCCGCAGCCAGGGCGCCCGGCTGGCCGTCGTCACCAACAAGGGTTCCGATTTCACGACGCCGCTGCTGCGGCACATGGGGCTGGACGGCTACTTCGACGCCATTGTCTGCGGCGACACCTGCGAACGCAAGAAACCCGATCCCCTGCCCCTGTTCCACGCCTGCGACCTGCTGGGCATCCAGCCCGCGCAGGCCCTGTTCATCGGCGATTCGATCAACGACGCGCTGGCGGCCCAGGCGGCCGGCATCCAGGTCCTGGCCCTGCCCTACGGCTACAACGAAGGCCAGCCTGTGCAGAGCCTGCCGGTGGATGCTATAGTGAGTTCCCTTGTCGAGGCAGCCCAGTGGGCCGCCGACCAAACTCCGCAATTCGCATGAACAGCTTCCGCTATTACCCGACCACCACCCGCGCCACCTGGCGCTGGTGGTGTTGGCGTTCCGGGTAATGGCATCCCGGCGTGCACGTTGACCCGTGCCGCCCCGCATCACAGCCCGGACCTTTGATTGGCCGGGCTTTTTTGTCTCGGCTGCCCTCATCCCACAGACCGCTATGACAGAAATCGAATTCAACGCACTGGCCGCCCAAGGCTACAACCGCATTCCCCTGATTGCGGAAACCTATGCCGACCTGGATACGCCGCTGGCCATCTACCTGAAACTGGCCCACGCCGGCCCGGAAGCGGGACGCAACAGCTGCCTGCTGGAATCCGTCGTGGGGGGCGAGCGCTTCGGGCGCTATTCCTTCATCGGCCTGCCCGCCAAGACCCTGATCCGCGCCACCGGCACCACCACGGAAGTCGTACGCCAGGGCCAGGTGGTGGAAACCCACGAAGGCGACCCCCTGGCCTTCATCGAGTCCTTCCAGAAACGGTTCCGCGTCGCCCTGCGGCCCGGCATGCCGCGTTTCGCGGGCGGCCTGGCCGGCTACTTCGGCTACGACACCGTGCGCCACATCGAGCCGCGCCTGGGGCCCTGCGTGAAGCCCCGGCCGGCCGGCCAGCAGCCCGGCACCCCCGACATCATGCTGATGCAGGTCGACGAGCTCGTCATCGTCGACAACCTGGCCGGGCGCACCTACCTGATCGTCTACGCCGACCCGCAGCAGCCCGAGGCCTACGCCCTGGCCCGGCGGCGCCTGAAGGCCCTGCGCGAAAAGCTGCGCACCCCGGTCGTCATCCCCTATGCCTACGCCAGCATGCAGACGCCCACCGAGCGCGACTTCAAGAAGGAAGACTACATCGCCGCCGTGCTGAAGGCCAAGGAATACATCGCCGCCGGCGACCTGATGCAGGTGCAGGTCGGCCAGGTGATCGCCAAGCCCTTCCGCGACTCTCCCCTGTCGCTGTACCGGGCGCTGCGGTCCCTGAACCCCTCGCCCTATATGTACTACTGGAACTTCGACACATTCCACGTCGTGGGCGCCTCGCCCGAGATCCTGGTGCGCCAGGACCGCGAAGTCGAAGGCGGCGAAAGCCGGGAAATGGTCACCATCCGCCCCCTGGCGGGCACCCGCAAGCGCGGCGCCACCCAGGAAGAAGACCTGCGCCTGGAACAGGAGCTGCTGGCGGACCCGAAGGAGCGTGCCGAACACGTGATGCTGATCGACCTGGCGCGCAACGACATCGGCCGCGTCGCCAAGACCGGTTCGGTGGAAGTCACCGACACCATGACGATCGAGCGCTATTCCCACGTCATGCACCTGGTGTCCAACGTGCGCGGCGAACTGAACGACGGCATGAGCAACATCGACGTGCTGCGGGCCGCCTTCCCGGCCGGCACTCTGACGGGCGCGCCGAAAGTCCGCGCCATGGAAATCATCGACGAACTCGAACCCGTGCGCCGGGGCATCTACGGCGGCGCGGCCGGGTACCTGAGCTACGGCGGCGAAATGGATCTGGCCATCGCCATCCGCACCGGCGTCATCCGCGACGGCATGCTGTACGTGCAGGCCGCCGCCGGCATCGTGGCCGATTCGGACCCCGAAAAGGAATGGCAGGAAACCGAGGCCAAGGCCCGGGCGCTGCTGCGCGCCGCCGAACAGGTGCAGTTCGGGCTGGACGAGCCTATTTGAGGATCAGCGCACCAGTGAATCGCGGGTGATGTCCGCGATGGTGCGCGCGCCGGTCAGGGTCATGGCGACCCGCATTTCCTTTTCGATCAGGGACAGCAGATTGGCCACCCCCGCCTGGCCGCCGACGGCCAGGGCGTACAGCCAGGCGCGGCCCAGCAGGACGGTATCCGCCCCCAGGGCCAGCATGCGCACCACGTCCAGCCCGGTGCGCACGCCCGAATCGGCCAGCAGCGTGATCTGCCCCTTGACCGCGTCGGCGATCGCCGGCAGGGCGCGGGCCGTGGACAGCACGCCGTCCAGCTGGCGGCCGCCGTGGTTGGACACGACGATGCCGTCGGCGCCGAAGCGCACCGCTTCGCGGGCGTCCTCCGGATCCAGAATGCCCTTGATCACCATCGGCCCCTTCCAGAAATCGCGGATCCACTGCAGATCCTTCCAGGAAATCGACGGATCGAAATTGTTCCCCAGCCAGCCGATGTAGTCTTCCAGGCCGGTGGGTTTGCCCAGGTACCTGGACACATTGCCCAGGTCGTGCGGCCGCCCCCACAGGCCCACGTCCCAGGCCCAGCGCGGATGCAGGACGGCCTGCGCGTAACGGCGCCAGGCGGCGCAGGGGCCGCTCATGCCGGCATGGGCGTCGCGATAGCGCGCGCCCGGCACCGGCATGTCCACCGTGAACACCAGGGTGGAAACTCCGGCGGCCTGGGCGCGTTCCAGCACGCTTTTCATGAAGCCGCGATCCTTCAGCACATACAGCTGGAACCACATCGGCCGGCTGATGGCGGGCGCGACTTCTTCGATCGGACAGACCGACACCGTGGACATGGTGTACGGGATGCCATGCGCATCCGCAGCCCGCGCCACCTGGACCTCGCCCCGGCGGGCATACATGCCGGTCAGCCCCACCGGCGCCAGCGCCACCGGCATGGACAGCGTCTCGCCGAACAGGCGGGTCGTCAAGTCGAGCTGCGACATGTCGTTCAGCACCCGCTGGCGCAGGGCCACCCCGGACAGGTCGCTGACATTGTGCCGCAGCGTGTATTCGGCATAGGCGCCGCCGTCGGCGTAATGGAACAGGAAGGGCGGCAGGCGGCGCTGGGCGGCGGCCCGGTAATCGGTGGAGGCGGAAATGATCATGGTCGTTTGAATGGAATCATCAGGAAAACTGCGACAAACGCGAGGAACGCGCCCGGCGGGCCTCGTCCTCGTCCAGGGCGCGCACGGCCGCATGCACGAATTCAAGGTGTTGCCAGACCGCTGTCCGCGCGGCTTCGGCATCGCCGCGCAAAATGGCGTCCATCACGGCCTGGTGCTGCCGGGCAAGCTGCGCGTGCGTATGCCGCACCGTGTACATGCGCTGGCGGTTCTCGGTCACGGTCGCCCGCAGCAGTTCGAACAGGCCGCGCATCATCTGCAGCAGCACGGCATTATGGGACGCCTCGGCGATGGCCAGGTGAAACCGGGCATCGGCCTGGGCCGCCAGGTCCGGGTCGTCGCCATCCTGGAGCCGCCGCAGATCGTCGAAGCACGCCTGGATCCTGGCCCGGTCTTCCGGCGTCGCCCGCAAGGCGGCATGCCAGGCGGTGCCGCCTTCCAGCGCGTGGCGGGCTTCCAGCACGTCATAGCGGTATTCGGGATCGTCGGACACCAGATCGCCCAGCGTGCGCACCAGATGCTGATGCGGCCAGGCGGCGCCCCCGGCCGCCGGCGCCTGCACATAGGTGCCCCCGCCCTGGCGGCTGCGCAGCAGGCCCTGGCTGGCCAGCTGATGGATGGCCTCGCGCACGGAAGGCCGCGAAGCGCCCAGTTCCAGCGCCAGCTGCCGTTCGGCCGGCAGGCGGTCGCCCGGCTGCAGGCCCCGGTCCGTGATCAGGGTCCGCAGCTGTTCGACGAGGCGATCCGAAAGGCGCATGGCGGTGTGTTTATACAGAAGGAATCATCCAGGGCAGGAGATAGGCCTGCACCGTGGTCATGAGTCCGACGATAGCAGCAAACAGCAAGCTGTACTTGACCGTGAAGCGCAGCAGGTCGGATTCCTTGCCCACCAGCCCCACGGCCGCGCAGGCGATCGCGATGGACTGCGGGGAAATCATCTTGCCCGTCACCCCGCCCGTGGAATTGGCCGCCACCAGCAGGACTTCCGGCACGCCGATCTGCTGGGCGGTGGTCGCCTGCAGGGCGGCGAACAAGGCGTTCGACGAGGTGTCCGACCCGGTCAGGAACACGCCCAGCCAGCCCAGCAGCGGCGAGAAGAACGTGAAGGCATGGCCGGAATAGGACAGCGCCAGGGCCAGCGTGACCGACAGGCCGGAATAGTTGGCGATGAAGGCGAAGGCCAGCACCATGCCGATCGTGTAGATGGGGATCGCCAGTTCCTTCAGGGTTTCGCCGAACACGCAGGCCGCGGCGGACAGCTTCATGCGAGCCGCCAGCACCGTGACCAGGGCCGCCAGCACGATGGCCGTCCCCGTGGCCGAGAACCAGTCGAACTTGTACACGGCGCCGTAAGTGGCGGCCTGCGCGACGATGGGCGGCATTTTCTGCACCAGGCCGTCCAGGCCCGGCACCGGAATGCTGGCGATCCAGCCCTGCAGCGGCCCGCCGGCGGCGAACAGATGCTTGAACGGCGGAATCGACCAGATCGTCACCATGACGGTCAGCACGATGAACGGCGACCAGGCGCGCAGCACTTCGCCCGTGGTGAACTTGCGCCCTGCGGGACGCGCCTGCGGCGCATCGGGCGACAGGTGTTCCGTGCCTTCCCCTTCCGCCGCGAAGCGGAAGATCGAGGCCGGCTGCCAGACCTTCAGGAAGGCGGACAAGGCCACCAGGGACACCAGGGCCGAGGTGATGTCGGGCAATTCCGGGCCGATGAAGTTCGACGTCAGGTACTGCGTGACGGCGAAGCTGCCGCCCGCCACGACCACGGCCGGCCAGGTTTCCTTCACGCCGCGCCAGCCGTCCATGATGGCCATGATGACGAACAGCACGATGATGGTCAGGAACGGCAGCTGGCGGCCCGCCATTTCGCCGATGGCGAACGCGGGAATGTTCGTGACCTGCCCGGCCACGATGATGGGAATCCCCAGGGCGCCGAACGCCACCGGAGCCGTATTCGCCACCAGGCACAGGCCGGCGGCGTACAGGGGGCGGAATCCCAGGCCGACCAGCAGGGCCGCCGTGATCGCCACGGGAGCGCCGAACCCGGCGGCGCCTTCCAGGAAGGACCCGAAGGCGAAGCCCACCAGCAGCATCTGCAGGCGCTGGTCGGCCGTCAGGGTCAGCACCGACTCCCGGATGGTGTCGAACTGCCCCGTCTTCACCGCGACCTTGTACAGGAACACGGCGCCGATGATGATCCACGCGATGGGCCACAGGCCGTAGAAGAAGCCGTACACGGCCGCGGCCAGCGCATGGCCGAAGGGCATGCCGTAGAAGAACAGCGCCACCGCCAGCGCGGCCAGCACGGTCAGCGTGCCCGCCAGCCAGCCCTTCAGGCGCAGCACGGTCAGGGACAGGAAGAACAGCAGGATGGGAAGGCAGGCGATCAGGGCCGAGAGCCAGATATGGCCGGCGGGATCGTAGTTTTGTTGCCAGATTGCAGACATCTTGGTGAGGTCTCTCAGACGGGGGAGCAGCAGTCGGCGGTCTCTCTACAGCACTGATATTGGCCTGACCACTTAGGATCATGGGATATTGCAGGCAGAATTATAGGGATTCGCCATTTTTCCGGTCAACAGTCCAGATTACCCTCTCAATAAGCGGAATGCAGTCTGCTCAGGATGATATCCATCGTATTTTCAAGGACTTATTGATTTCGAAAGGTCTAACCACTTCTCGATAGAATAAGGGTAAACGATAGGTACCAATACACTGTAAATCAATTTTGGTATTACCAATTCATCGGCGTTTTCCCTGCTCGACAGCACGCCCGCCATCGCTGTAGAATCGCTGCATGACTTTTCACGCGACCTTGCACGCATCGACTTGGTGGCGCCTCTCCTAGAGGCGGCATCCTCATGCGTGTTTTTTCGCACTTTGCCGCCGTTCTGGCTGGCAAAGTTTCAATTCCCTTCTGTCTCCAGCGCGGCGGTTTCTGACCAAGGAAATGCTTGATCATGAAGCTCCTGATGCTCGACAACTACGATTCCTTCACCTACAACCTGGTGCAATACTTCGGCGAACTGGGCGTGCAGGTCGAAGTCGCGCGCAACGACCAGATCGACCTGGCCGGCGTGGAATCCCTGAACCCGGACCGCATCTGCGTCTCGCCCGGCCCCTGCACGCCGGCCGAAGCCGGCATCTCAATCGACCTGATCCGCCATTTCGCGGGGCGCGTCCCCATCCTGGGGGTATGCCTGGGCCACCAGGCCATCGGCGCCGCCTACGGCGGCAAGATCGTCCGCGCCCAGGAACTCATGCACGGCAAAGTGTCCCCGATCACGCACGCCGGCACGGACGTCTTCACCGGACTGCCCTCGCCCTTCGACGTCACGCGCTACCATTCCCTGGCCATCGAGCGCGCCTCGATGCCGGACTGCCTGACCGTCACGGCTGAAACCGCGGACGGGGAAATCATGGGGGTCGCGCACAAGACCCTGCCGGTCTACGGGGTGCAATTCCATCCGGAATCCATCCTCAGCGAACACGGCCACGCCCTGCTGCGCAATTTCCTGAATCTCTGAAGCCCGCCCATCGAAAGGAATCCCCGTCATGCCTCTGATCACCCCGAACGAAGCCCTGGTCCGCTGCATCGAGCACCGTGAAATCTTCCACGATGAAATGCTGGAACTCATGCGCATGCTGATGCGCGGCGAAATGTCGCCGCAGTTGGCCAGCGCCCTGCTGATGGGCCTGCGCGTCAAAAAAGAGACCGTGGGGGAAATCACCGCCGCAGCCCAGGTCATGCGTGAATTCGCCCTGGGTGTGACGACCCCCTATCCCCAGGACCTGCTGGACATGTGCGGCACAGGCGGCGATGGCTCGCACACCTTCAACATCTCCACCGCCGCCATGTTCGTGGCCGCCGCGGGCGGGGTCAAGATCGCCAAGCACGGCAACCGCAGCGCCTCGTCCTCGTCGGGCAGCGCGGACGTGCTGGAGGCCCTGGGCGTCTGCATCACGGCCAGCCCCGAACAGGTGGCCGAGTCGATCGACGCCACCGGCATCGGCTTCATGTTCGCCCCGGCCCACCACGGCGCCATGAAGAACGTCGCCGCTGTGCGCCGCGAACTGGGGGTGCGCACCATCTTCAACATCCTGGGGCCGCTGACCAATCCGGCGGGCGCCGAGAACCAGCTGATGGGCGTCTTCCACCCGGACCTGGTGGGCATCCAGGTGCGCGTGCTGCAACGCCTGGGGTCGCGCCACGTGCTGATCGTCCACGGCAAGGATGGCATGGACGAGGCCTCTCTGGGCGCCGCCACCCTGATCGGCGAACTGAAGAACGGCCAGGTGCGAGAATATGAAATCCACCCGGAGGATTTCGGCATGGCCATGGTGTCCAACCGCAGCATCAAGGTCGCCAACCGCGACGAATCCGCGCAACTGGTCCGCGCCGCCCTGGACAACACGGCCGGCACGGCCCGCGACATCGTCATCCTGAACGCCGGCCTGGCCCTGTACGCCGGCAACCAGGCGGATTCCATCCCGGACGGTATCGCCCGGGCGGCGGAACTCATTGCCTCGGGCGCGGCCCGCGACAAGCTGGAACAATTCAGTCAGTACACGCAAAGGTTTGCATCATGAGCGACATCCTCAAACAGATCCTGGACACGAAGCGCACCGAAGTCGCCACGGCCCGGCAGATGCGCAGCGAATCCGAGCTGCTGCGCGAAGCGCGCAGCCGCAAGGACATCCGCGGGTTCGCCCGCGCCATCGAAGACAAGATCGCCCAGGGCAAGCCCGCCGTCATCGCCGAAATCAAGAAAGCCTCGCCTTCGAAAGGCGTGATCCGCGCCGACTTCCACCCCAGCGACATCGCCACCAGCTATGCCTGCCACGGCGCGGCCTGCCTGTCGGTCCTGACCGACGTGCAGTATTTCCAGGGCGGCTACGACCATCTGCGCCAGGCGCGCGCCGCCTGCAGCCTGCCGGTCCTGCGCAAGGACTTCCTGATCGATCCCTACCAGGTCATCCACGCCCGCGCGCTGGGCGCCGACTGCGTGCTGCTGATCGCCGCCGCCCTGGAGCCCGCCCAGATGCGCGAACTGGAAGCCGTCGCCATCGACCTGGGCATGGACGTGCTGGTCGAGATCCACGACCGCAGCGAACTGGACGCCGCCCTGACGCTGCAGACGCCGCTGCTGGGCATCAACAACCGTAATCTGCGCACGTTCGAAACACGCCTGGAAACCACGCTGTCCATGCTGAAGGATCTGCCCGAGGGCAAGCGCGTCGTCACCGAAAGCGGCATCCTGCAGCCCGCCGACGCGGACCTCATGCGCGAACACGGCGTGCAGGCCTTCCTGGTGGGCGAAGCCTTCATGCGCGCCGAGGACCCGGGCGCCGCGCTGCACGCGCTGTTCTTCGACCGGGCCTGAACCGCCCGGATCGACATGCAGACCGGGCGCCGGAGATCCGCCGTTCGGGCCCGATCCACACGCACCCGCCGCCCCCACGCGCCTCGCACCATGACCTCATCCGCCCCCCTCCTTCACACATCCTGCCCGCTGTGCGGCCCGGCCCCCGCCGGCCTGATCTGGGAAGACGCGCAGCTGCGCGTGATCCTCGTGGACGACAGTCCCTTCCCGGGCTACATCCGCGTCATCTGGCGCGACCACGCCACCGAGATGACGGATCTTTCCCCAGAGGAGCGCGACCACCTGATGCGGGCGGTCTACCGGGTGGAGGCCCTGCAGCGCCGGATGCTGCAGCCCGACAAGATCAACCTGGCCAGCCTCGGCAACCAGGTGCCGCACCTGCACTGGCACCTGATCCCGCGCTGGCGTTCGGACCCCTGCTTCCCGGACGCCATCTGGGCTCCCGCCCGCCACGATCCGGCGCTGCAAGCCGCCTGGCAGCGGCGCGCTCAGGAACTCAGATCCCATACCCCGGCCCTGTGCGACGCCATCACGGCGGCGCTGGGCGATACCTGAACCCGGCGGCATCGCCGACCTCGACCCACGTTATCGAGGCTGCGGTCCTTCTTCTACACGCATCGCGTTCCCCTGACTCTCCGTTCTCATGTCCGCCTCCCCAACCGACGCTTCCCCCGCCACGCTGTCCAGATCCCTGAAGAACCGCCACATCCAGATGATCGCCCTGGGCGGCGCCATCGGCACCGGCCTGTTCTACGGCTCGGCCGCGTCCATCCAGCTGGTCGGCCCCGGCATCATCCTGTCCTACCTGATCGGCGGACTGGCGATCTACCTGATCATGCGCATGCAGGGCGAGATGTCCACCCAGGAACCGGTGTCCGGCGCCTTCAGCCACTTCGCCTACCGCTACTGGGGCGGTTTCGCCGGATTCCTGGCGGGCTGGAACTACTGGCTGCTCTACGTGCTGGTCAGCATGGCGGAACTGTCGGTGGTGGGGATCTACGTGAACTACTGGCTGCCCGACTTCCCCGCCTGGGCCAGCGCCCTGGTCGTGCTCGTCAGCATCACCGGCCTGAACCTGCTGAACGTGCGCCTGTACGGAGAAAGCGAATTCTGGCTGGCCTTCATCAAGATCGCCGCCATCGTCGGCATGATCGTCCTGGGGCTGTTGCTGATCTTCCTGGGTTCGGACCAGAAGGCCAGCGGCCTGAGCAACCTGTGGGCGCACGGAGGCTTCCTGCCCAACGGCATCCACGGCCTGCTGCTGTCCCTGGTGGTGGTGATGTTCTCCTTCGGCGGCACCGAACTGATCGGCATCACCGCTGGCGAGGCCGACGACCCGCGGCGCAGCATCCCCAAGGCCATCAACCAGGTGCTGTGGCGCATCCTGCTGTTCTACGTGGGCGCGCTGGCGGTGCTGGTCATCCTGTATCCCTGGAACCAGATCGGTTCCCAGGGCAGCCCTTTCGTGCTGATTTTCTCGAACCTGGGCATCCCCGCCGCGCCCGACATCCTGAACCTGGTGGTGCTGACCGCCGCGATATCGGTCTACAACAGCGGCATGTACAGCAACGGCCGCATGCTCTACAGCCTGGCGCAGCAGGGCAATGCGCCGCGCATCTTCCTGCGCCTGAGTCCGCGCCAGGTGCCCTGGGCCGGCATCCTTTTCTCTTCGGCCTGCACGCTGGTGATCGTGGTGATCAATTTCCTGGTGCCCGAAGGCGCCTTCATGCGGATCATGGCGGTGGCCACCGCCGCGGCCGCGACAACCTGGATGATGATCATCCTGGTGCACCTGCGCTTCCGGCGCGCGCACGACGCCTCCACGCTGCATTTCCTGTCCCCTGGTTTTCCTTGGGTCAACTACCTGTGCGCGGCGTTCCTGGTGGGGTTAGTGGGGCTGATGACGCAACTGGACGACACCCGGCCGGCGGTCTACGTGCTGCCTGTGTGGCTGCTGGCGCTATACGTCGGGTATCGCTTGCGCCGACAGCCATTGTCATCCCCTGGGGAGTGCTCCTCTCAGTCGGTATAAAAATCCAGCATGTACCGCGCCACGCAGGCGAACATTTCCAGCCCTGTGACCGTACGACACCCGGCGGTCCGCGCCGCCTTGATCAGCGGCGACACCGCCGGCGCCGTGATTACATCGCCCACTGCCATGCCTGCTGTCAGCGATTCCACCCGGACAGGCGAAGGATCGCTCGCGCGCATCCCCATGGGCGTAGCATTGACCACCAGATCAAGCCCGGCAGGATCGGAAGACGCCGCCGACACCGCCCCCAGATTCAGAGAGGCGAGGCGTCCGACCAGATGATCCAGGCGCCGAGCGTCCAGATCACAGATACCCAGAGACGCCACACCGGCATCCAGCAGCGCCTGCGCAATGGCCGAGCCCGCCCCGCCTGCCCCAACCAACAGCGCCCGCTTGCCGCGCAGATCGAACCCCGTATCGCGCAGGGCCTGCACAAACCCCAGGCCATCGACCTGATCTCCGAACCACTTCCCGTCGCTCATGCGCCGCGCAACATTGGCCGAACCAAGGAAGCGGGCCCTCTCACTCAGTTCATCACACTGCTCGGCGGCGCCAAATTTGTGCGGCACCGTCGCGATAATGCCATCGACGTTCCTCGTAGCCTTCGCGCCAGCGAAAAAATCCGCCAGCGACTCGCGGCTGACATGCGCAGGCACCACCACCGCGTCCAAGCCACGTTCGGCGAACCCGGTGGTCATCCCTGCAGGCGATTTCACCTGAGCGATAGGATCGCCCACTATGTAATAAAGCCGTGTCTTCCCGGATAAATTCAACATGCTCCTTCACCCTTTCTCAATCACTTCATGCCGCGCGGCCCCTGCCGCGTGGGCGACTCAAACATTCACCCCCAGCAACCGCGCCTGCATATCCGCATCCGCCGCGAGCTCCGATGCCCTGCCCTGGTAGGCCACCGTCCCGTTGACCAGCACGCAGGCGCTATCGGCCAGCGCCAATACCGACTCCGCGTTGTGTTCCACGATGATTAGGCTGGCCCGATCACGCAGCTTGATCACAGCATCCATGACTTCCTTCACGATGGCTGGCGACAGCCCCTCAAACGGCTCGTCGAGCAGGATGAGCTTGCTGGGAACCATGAGCGAACGGGCAATTGCCACCATCTGCCGCTCGCCGCCGGACAGGCTTTCGGCCTTGACGTTCCTGCGGTTGTGCAGGCGCGGGAACATCTCGTACGCATCGTCGACAGTAATGCCGCCCTTGCGAGCAGCTAGGCGCAGATTCTCGTAGACCGTCAGATTGGGAAACAAACGCCGGCCCTCAGGCACGATGGCAAGCCCCATGCGGCTGATGGTGAAGGATTTGGCCTGGGTGATGTCCTGGCCATCGAACAGGATCTTGCCGCGCGTGGCCCGGACCACGCCCATGATGGCCTTGAGGGTTGTGGTTTTGCCCACGCCGTTGCGTCCTAGCAGCGCCAGCACCTCGCCCTGATGGACCTGAAGCGACAAATCGCTGAGCACTGTGCTGCCGTGATAACCGGCATCGACTTTTTCCAGCGACAACAGCGGCTTGCGCGTCGCATGGGACGCCGCATCGGCCGCCCGGCGGACTTCGTCAGAGAGTTCCGGCCGGTCTCCACCCAGATAGGCATCTATCACCTGCGGATCGCGCGCTACCTCTTCGGGGCGGCCGTCCGCGATCAGATGCCCGCGGTGCAAGACCGTCACCCGGTTGGAGATCGTCAGCACGCGATCCATATCGTGTTCGATCAGAAACACGGCGCGCTGCCGGGCAAGCTGCTGGATGAGTCCGGAGACGACGACGCGATCGGCCTCGGCCAACCCCGCCAGAGGCTCGTCGAGCAGCAGCAGGCGGGCATCGGTGGCCAGTGTCACAGCGATCTCAAGCAGTCGCTGCTCGCCATGCGCCAGGTTCTCGCACTGATCCGCCGCCCGGTCCTCCAGGTGCACGGCTGCCAGCAGCGACCATGCGCGCGCGTTGATCGCCTGCTCCTGGTAGGCGTCGCGCCAGAAACCGAGCTTCGGCGCCATGTGCGCCTGCACAGCGATCCGAACATTCTCGAACACGGTCAGGTTCCGGAACACGCTCAGAATCTGATAGGAACGGCCGATCCCCAGGCGGGCCCGCTTGTCCATGGACAAGCCCGTGATGTCCTTGCCCTCAAAAATCACCGTGCCCTCGGTTGGCGGCAAGACCCCCGCCAGGATATTGAACAATGTGGTCTTGCCGGCGCCATTGGGCCCGATCAGGCTATGCAGCTGGTTGGGATAAATATCCAGGCTGATGTCGTGCGACGTCACCAAGGAGCCGAACCGGTTGGTCAGATGTTTCACAGACAGGATCGGCTTGTCGGAATCCGCATTCTGCGGCGTGCCGAACCAGGGCTCGATCAGAGCAGGCCGCAGAGGAATGCCGGCTCGCGTGAGGCTCCAGCGCGGATTCCGGATCAGACGCCGGTAAAGTCCGTGAATGCCCTCGGGCGAAAGCAGGACGAACAACACGATGATAGGCGCGAAAATCAACCACCAGTTCTCGCTGACAGCGCTGAGATTATCCTCAAGCACGATGAAGCTTATGGCGCCCCACAACGGTCCGATGAAATGGTGCACGCCGCCCAGAACCGCCATCAGCAAAGGATCCGCCGCGTGCTCCCAATTCAGGTTATTGGCGTAGGCTCCCTGCAGCAGCAGCGCCAGCAATCCTCCCGCATAACCGATGAATGCACCGGAGAAAATGAAGGCGATGAGCTTCAGCCGATAGGGGTTGAAGCCCAGGCTCAGCATCCGCTGCTCATTGTCGCGCATAGCCTGCATGGCGCGCCCAAACGAGGAATGCACCAGACGCCACATCAGGAAAACCGCAGCCACGATCGTCAGCACCGCAAAAACGTTGAACGACTCCCGCGACGGGAACAAGGGACGCGGCACATTCTGCAGCCCGTTTTCGCCGCCGGTGACACTCGTCCAGCGAAAGGCAATCTCGAAGGCGATCTGAGAGCAGGCCAGGGTGAGCAGCGAAAAATAGAGGCCGCGGCGCTTGAGGATGAGCGCCCCCAGCAGGAAGGCCAGCATCACCGAGAAGATGACGACGCCGATGAGCGCCGCGACCTCATTGGTGGAGACGTGCAGCAAAGTGATCGCCGCCACATAGGATGCGGTTCCGAAAAACACGGACGCGCCGAAAGGCACCAGGCCGGTGTAGGCAACCAGCAGATTCACGCCCATGCCGTACAACGTATAGATCGCGATCTGCGTCAGGCGCGTCATCGGTGCGCCAATGAACGCCAGGAAAAAGCCCAGCAAAACCAGCGAAATCAGCAGTACTGTGACTGGATGCTTGAGGATATCTTTCATTCGAAACGCTCCCAGCGTTCACCGAACAGGCCGCGCGGCCGAATCAGCAGGATCAGGGCCATCAACACGTACATGGATGCCGCCGACGCCTCCGGCGCGAACTGCACGGTCAAAGCGGTCACCAAGCCCACGAGCACGCCCGCCACGATGGCGCCAGGATAGGATCCCAGGCCGCCGATCGTCACGATCACGAAGGCGGGCATGATGGCTACGGTCGCAATGTCCGGCGTCACGGTCAGCAACGGCGCGGCCAGAAGACCGGCGGCTCCGGCGAGCAGGCATCCCAGCCCGAAGACCACCGTCAGAACGCGCGGCAGGTTGATCCCCAGCATTTCCACCATTTCCGGATCGCGACTGCCGGCCCGCAGAATCCGGCCGTAAGGCGTGAAGGTGAGAAACGCCCACAGTGCCACCAGCAGCAAGACCGTGATGAAGAGCACTGCCACTCGGTAGCGCGTCAGGAAGATGGCGCCGAACTCGAAAATTCCAGCGAAAGCCGGGGGAGTGCTGAATGGAATACCGCCCGCTCCCCAGAACAACCGGATCAAGGCGGTGATGAACAGGGACAGCGCGAAAGTCAGAATCAGACTCAGCAGTGGATCCTTGCCGTACAGATAACGGATCAGCACGCGTTCGCAGACCATGCCGACGATCGCCACCAGAACCGGCGCCAGAATGACCGACCACCAGCCCAGCGAGGAATACAGGCTGACGGCGAAATACGCGCCCAACGCAAAAAACGCGCCATGTGCGAAGTTGATGACGCCCAGCAGGCCGAAAATGATCGACAGACCGATCGCGAGGAGCACGTACAGAAACCCCAGGACCAGCCCGTTGGCAAGCTGAGAAATGATGATATCTAACATGATGACGATTACCGAATGAGAAGGCCGTCCGGCTGTATGCCATTCCTGGGATCAGCCGGGCGAGTTACCGGAGACCAATCGGCGCACCGAGAATATCAGTGCGGAGGCATCTTGCAGCCAATTTCCTGCTCGGTGCCGAACAGCGCATTCAGGTTCTCCCAGCTCGGCTGCTTGGGTTCCTGGGCTACGGCATCCAGCCAATCCCACTTGTCGGTGATCTTGTCCTTGACCTTGAATACCATGCAGGGATGCAACATCTGATGATCCCAACTCCGGTAGCCCGCATCGTAGGCGCCATCATTGATGCGCGTCGTTTCCAGGCTCTTCACGATCTTGTTGGCATCGACGGACTGGGCCTTTTCCACCGCTTCGAGCAACACGCGGGTGGTATACCAGCCCAACCAGACCTTGTCCGCGCACGGAGCTTGGCCGGGATGCATCTTGGCGTATTCGGCAGCGAACTCCTTTTCGACCTGAGGGTTCTGCGGGTTGCTGAAGCTCCAGGGCATGCCGTAATAACCGGTGGCCGCTTCCGCGCCTACGGACCAGAGATCGATATTGCCAATAATGGGACAAGCCACTGGAATCTTGCCCTTCATACCCATGTCGGCCCACTGTTTGAGGAAAGTCGACAGATCACCGCCCGGCAGGCCCAGCATCACCACGTCGGGCTTGGCCTGGCGGATCTTGAGGATGAAAGAACTGTAATCGGAGGTGCCCAGCGGCGCCTTGTCATAGCCCAGCTCCTTGCCACCGGCTTGCTTGAGCAGGCCTGACATGCTGTTGTAGATGTCCTGGCCATAGGCATAGTTGGCAGCCAGGTAATACCAGTTCTTGCCAATGTCCAGACAAGCCGGCGCCAGCGCGCGGCTCGCCACCATGGTCGTCGTCAAGGTGCGAAAGATATATGGATTGCAGTCGGACCCTGTCAAAGCCGCAGCCGCAGCGCCGGGGCACAGATAGGGAATCTGCGCGCGGGCCGCAACCGACGACATCGCCAAGGAGGTCCCGCTGTTCGAACCGCCCACGACGGCGAAGACCTTGTCCTGATACATAAGCTTGCTGATGTTCTGCTGGGCACCCTGAGGGTTTGCCTCGTCATACCAGAGCAATTCGATATCGCGTCCCAGGATCTGGTTGCCCTTGTGCTTGAGCGCCAGAGTGACACCATCGACCAGCTGTTTGGACTGCTCGGTCCAGACCCCCTGCTTGGCAAACACAATCCCGAGTTTCAACGGGCCGGACTGGCTCTGAGCTCGCACGATGCCGGGCGCCGCCAGTGAAGCGAGCCCGCCCGCCATGGCGCCTCCTGCTGCCTTCAACATCTGGCGGCGCGACCAGAGCGACCGCTCCGAGTGTTGTTCATCATGTCTTGTCGTCATATTCCGTCTCCTGGCTGGATACAAAAATTAGAAGTGTCAACGATGCCTCAGAATGGTAATCTATTATGGAATGCCATTCAATATTTTAAGAATCATAGATAACCCTAACCATCATGAGCACACAAAAGCGCAAATCCCTCGCACTCATCGGCCTGGGAGCCATCGGAATCATGCATGCCGAGCGGATCCGCAACAGCGCGGATTTCACTCTGACCTCGCTGGCCGACCCCTCGGACCAGGCGCGGGAATTCGCTCAGGTCAACAACATCCGCTGGTATTCGGGACACCGGGACCTGTTGTCCGCCACGCACCCGGACGGCGTCATCATCGCCACGCCCAACCAGACACACACCGTGATCGCCCTGGACTTCCTGAGCGAGCACATCCCCGTCCTGCTGGAAAAGCCGATCACCGACACGGTGGAGGACGCATGGCAGATCGTGCACGCCGAACGACGAAGCAGCACTCCCGTCCTCATCGGACACCACCGGCGCCACAACCCGATCCTGCGCGAAGCCCGCAGACTGCTGGAAAGCGGGCTGATCGGCGAACCGGTATCGGCCACCGTGATGGCCAACTTCCTGAAGCCAAGCAGCTACTTCGACCTGGCATGGCATCGTCAGCCCGGCGCGGGCCCGGTGCTCATCAATCTCATCCACGACATCGACATGCTGCGGCTGCTGCTGGGCGAAATCGCCAGCGTCCAGGCCATGAAGTCGAATCGGACCCGGGGCCTGGAAGTCGAGGACACCGCCGGTGTGCTGATGCAATTCCAGTCCGGCGCCATCGGCACGCTGGTGACATCGGACTGTACGACCAGTCCGTGGAACTGGGACCTGTCAGCAGGCGAGGCGATCCACTATCCGCAACAGAGGGAAAACACCCACTTCATTTGCGGCACACAGGCATCGCTCTCCCTGCCCGGACTGGACATCTGGCAATACCAGGGGTCGGAAAAGCACTGGCAGGCGCCACTGACCCAGACTCGCAGCATCCTGCACCGTCAGGACCCCTACCAGGCTCAACTCGAGAACTTCGCCGCCGTGATCGACGGCGCAGCACCGCCACGCTGCACCAGCCTGGACGGACTCCGGACCCTGCAAGCAGCGCTGGCTGTCCATGAATCCTGCACGACCGCAAGCCCGGTGACGCTGGATCACACCATCCCCCAATGCTTGCCCGATCAAGAGGAACATCAGTCATGAAACGCCGCTATTCACTGGCCCAGCTCACCACCCTGGAACTCGCCCCCCCCGCCATGATCAGCACAGCATACAGAACCGGCTACCAAGCGTGCGGCATCCGCCTGCTGCCAGTCAGTCCCGGCGGGGTCGGCTACCCGCTCATGGACGATCCAGCGCTGCTGAAGGAAACACTGGCCCGAATGGGCGATACCGGTGTCCGGATTGCCGATCTGGAAATCATCCGCCTCACCGATTCGTTCAATGTGGGGGATTACATGGCATTTTTTGAAGTAGGCCAGAAACTGGGGGCATCCAATATTCTGGTGGCCGGCAACGACACCCATGAAGCCCGCGCGACCGAATCCTTCGCCCGGCTCTGTGAAGCCTGCAAGCCGTACGGACTGACGGCCGACATCGAATTCATGCCTTGGCTACCCGTGGACCGAATCTCCGCAGCGCAACGCATCGTGGAAGCCGCCGGCCAGACCAACGGCGGAGTCCTGGTCGATCCTCTGCACTTCGCGCGTTCCGCCAGCACGCTGGACGAGCTCGCAGCCCTGCCCGGATCCATGATTCACTACGCGCAAATCTGCGACGCGCCGGCTGGCATCCCTTCCGAGACGTCAGATCTCATCCACGCAGCGCGCTGCGCCCGCCTGCCGACGGGTGAAGGCGGCATCGACCTGAAAGCGATCTTCGAACGGATCCCGCCAGAAACGCTCATCAGCGTGGAGATCCCCAACGACGAACTGCGCGCGGGCATGAGCGCCGAAGCCTGGGCGGAGCGCTGCCTCAGGACGTCGAAACAGCTGCTTGATCAGATCGACGCGGAGAACCGCTAGCATCGCCATCCCCCCGCGCCACGAACTTCGCGATCCGCCAGCCGAATACGATGGCCGGACCGAGCGTGGTGCCAGGGCCAGGGTAGGTCCCTCTGAAAATCGACGCCAGATCGTTGCCGCACGCGAACAGACCGGGGATCACCCGACCCGCATCATCGAGCACCTCGCCATCCGCCGAGCCGTCGAGGCCCGCACTGCAGGCGAGGTCCGCAGGCCAGACCGTGACTGCATAATACGGCCCCGCGCCGATCGGACGCACGCAAGGGTTCGGCTTCTGGGCCTCATCACCGTTGAAGCGATTCATCGCGCTGGCGCCCCGATGAAACGCCGGGTCCTCACCCCGACTGGCTGCCTGGTTGTACGCTTCAACCGTACGAGCAAGCCCCGCCGAGTCCACCCCCAGCTTCCCAGCCAGTTCCGCCAAGGTGCCACCTTTGATCAGGTAGCCGGCCCGCTCGAACTCGGCAATGCGGCTCGCGCTGCGGCCCGCCATCAACAGCCCGAGGCCGTATTTTTGAATGAACGCCGCATCCACCAGCAAATGGGCGGGCACGCTTGTCCCATTGCCGTCGTCACGCAGCATGCCCATCACGAAATCATGATATGAATTGGACTCGTTGACGAAGCGCTCTCCCCGGCTATTCACCGCGATGAGTCCCGGTTTGGCGCGATCCAGGATGATGTGGGGCCACACGCGGTCCCGGCTCCTGTCGTCTCCTGGCGCGCGGCGGATGGAACAGGGCATCCACAGGCCAGGGCTATCGCCGCTGCTCTCGATGCGAGCCCCTACACGCTGTCCCTGGCCAACGCCATCGCCGGTATGTGTGTCGGGGGAGAGCGAAAGGCCGACCGCGCCTTCGGGAAACAGCTGCTTGCGCAGCGCGGGGTGGCGCGTGATGCCTCCGGTCGCCAACACGACGCCTCGTCGCGCCCGTATGCGCCGGTGACCATTTGAAGTGCCGACCACCGCGCCCGTCACGCGTCCCTGCTCTCGTATCAACTCCACCAGCGGCGTGTCGAAACGGACCTCGACGCGGCGCTGGAGCAGGCTGTAGTAGAGCCTGGCGGCAAGCGCATTGCCCATGACCAGCTGCGTGCCGCGCGGATAGCGCAAACGGTCGAGCGCGTAACGGCCCACAACCGCCAGCGTGCGCTTGAAGTTCGCAAACGAGGCAAACGGCGCAAGCAGCATGCCGAGGTCGGCGCGCGCCACCATCATGCCCCCCAGCCCCATGAACTCCCCTCGCGGAGGCCGGACCCGCGAAAATGCCTTGCCCAACACCCTGGCGTCAAACGGCAGAGGAATGAGCGCGCGGCCGCCAAACGCTGCTCCGGGGCCCGCCAGATAGTCAGGGTGAGCCGTGGCGGCGACGAACTTGACCTCGCTGATCCGAGCGAGCTCGGCGATGGCTTCGGGGCCGCTCTGCAGAAAAGCCTCGCGCGCCTCATCGCCCCCTCGGTCCGCCACAACGGCGCGCAAGAACTGCCGGGCATCTTCGACATTGTCGGGAACGCCAGCCTCGGCGCTCAGGGCGGTGCCCGGCACCCAGACCGTGCCGCCCGAGGTGGACATGATTCCGCCGACCTGCCCCGTCTTCTCGCAGACCAAGACATTCAGGCGCTCATTGGCCGCCACCAGCCCCGCCGTCATGCCCCCCGCCCCAGCGCCGAATATCAACAGGTCTACTTCCTCGTCCCAATCACTCATCTTCGTCCTCACACCTGAAAAGTCATTCCGCCGCCCGCATGGCGCACCTGCGTCTCACGCGCTCCCGTGAATATGAAAGCTTCCATTTACACAATTTGGTGAATATAGTACAACAACGGAATACCATTCAAGTTTTATAAATGAGGCCATTCATGCGACAGTGCGATCTACTGGTGATCGGGTCCGGAGCGGGCGGACTTTCTGCCGCCGTAACCGCAGCGACACTGGGGCTGAAGGTCGTAGTACTTGAGAAAGAACCCGTCTTCGGCGGCACCAGCGCGTGGTCGGGCGGCTGGATGTGGATCCCATGTAATCCTCTAGCGCTGCGAGCCGGCATCCGTGAATCTGTCGATCAGCCCCTGAACTATCTGCGCGACGAACTGGGGCCCCGGTTCAACGAAAAGAAAATCGCTGCTTATCTCGAGGCCGGTCCGAAGATGGTGAGCTTCTTCGAGTCCAGAACAGCTGTCCGCTTCATCGACGGCAACAAGATCCCGGACTTTCATCCAAGCTCGGAATTTGCGGGACTCGGCGGACGATCCGTCTGCGCCGCGCCCTACGACGGGCGAGAACTGGGTCCGCTGATCCAGCGGCTGCGTCAGCCACTGGACGAGATCACCCTGCATGGAATGGCCATCGCTTCTGGCAGGGATCTCGCCCATTTCTTCAACGCCGCCCGCTCATTCAGATCCGCCCTGTACGTCGGAGGCCGGCTACTCCGTTTCGCGCGGGACCGTCTGCTCCACGGCCGATCCATGCACCTGGTCAACGGCAACGCGTTGGTGGCGCGGTTGCTCAAGTCAGCCCATGATCTGGGGGTGGACCTCATCGCCGAGGCTCACGTGGAATCCCTGACACAAGAAAGCGGCCCGGGCAGCCGCGTGACGGGAGCTCGGGTCTCCATCGACGGCCGTCTGGAAGATATCGCCGCCGGGCGCGGCGTGGTCATGGCCTGCGGAGGATATCCTCACGACGTGCCGCGCCTGCGGGCTACCTTCCCGAAAACCCCTACCGGCCACGAACACTGGTCGGCTGCGCCGCCGACGAACACCGGCGACGGTATCCGTTTGGCGGAGGCTGCGGGCGCCCATTTCGACCACACGCTGAAGCATCCGGCGGCCTGGGCGCCCGTCTCGCTGGTCCACCGTCGGGACGGGCGGCTCGCACGCTTTCCGCACTTGGTGGAGCGGGCCAAACCCGGCGTCATCGCCATCATGAAAAACGGCAGGCGCTTTACGAACGAAGCCGACTCATATCATGACTTCATTGCTTCGCTCATCGCCGCAACGCCCGACGGCGAGCCCCCGCAGGCATGGCTGATCTGCGACCATGCTTTCCAACGCCGCTATGGCCTGGGTTTCTCGAAACCGTTTCCGCTGCCGGTAAGGCCCCATGTGAAATCCGGCTACCTACGGTGCGCCGCTTCGATCAGCCAACTCGCGCAGGACTGCGGTATCGACGCATCCGGACTCGCGGACACCATCGCCACCTACAACCAAGGGGCGGCCCGAGGCGAAGACCCCGAGTTCGGCAAAGGAAACACGCCATACAACCGTGTCCAGGGCGATGCTGCCCATACCCCCAACCCATGCCTGGCGCCGATCGACAGGGGCCCTTACTACGCGCTACGCCTATACCCTGGCAGCCTGGGCACCTTTGCGGGGATCAGCACAGACGAGTTCGGCCGGGCCGCCACCGCCGACGGAGAAGCCGTGGAGGGCCTGTACGTGGTCGGCAACGACAGCGCCAGCATCATGGAGGGCAACTACCCCGCTGGAGGTGTCACGCTCGGGCCAGCGGTGACCTTCGGCTTCATCGTCGGTCATCACGCGGCCGAGCGATCGCCATCTCTCTGAATTCATCTAGACAAGGAGTCTCCAACAGTGAACACGAACACGCTCTACGACGTCGTCATCCTGACTGCCAAAATGGGCAAGACCGTCGATATCATGGAACACGTGCGTGATGCCCCCGCTGCCAAGGGGGCAACACTGCACGGCATTTGGTATTCGGACATCGGCGCGCTGGGCAGAGTGATGGTGCTGCGCGGCTTTGAATCCGGCAACGATCTCATCGCGGCCCGCCGGCAACAATTGCTGGACGGCACCTACTACGGCACCGAAGGCCTGATCGATGATGTCGAAATCAGCACCTACGCGCACTTCCCGTTCCTGCCAGCCATCGAGCACGGCGACTTCGGCTCCGTCTACGAGATGCGGACCTACGGCATCAAACGGGGCACCAGCCTGCAAGCAACGCTGGCTGCCTGGGAAACGGCAGTACCCGAACGCACCCGCCTGTCGCGGCTTACCTGCGCGATGTACTCCCTGGATGGAAAGGCGCCGCGGTTCCTGAACATCTGGCCATACGCCAGCCTGAACGAGCGGTCGGAAACACGGGCCGCCGCAGTCAAAGCCGGCATCTGGCCGCCCCAGGGGGGCCCGACGCACCTGACCACCATGGAATCCCATGTGTACTTGCCTGCGTCCTTCTCGCCTCTAAAATGATGGTCGGCTTGTCATTCGATGGGCCGGGTGCCCAGATCCGCCTACACTCGACCCCGCGTCCCCGAACAAACGGCGACCCAATGACAAACAAGAGGAATTCCGCATGAGCAGCAGTCTACAAAAGAGCCTGTCTATCCTGGAGCTTCTGGCCAAAACACCAGACCCCATGCCATTGCGCGACATTGCCGAAAGTCTGGACAGCCCGCCGGCGACTGTTCACAGACTTCTGAAGCTGCTGTCGAACGCAGGCTACGTTCGACAGGTCAGATCGAACAACGACTATTACTTGAGCCTGAAGCTGGCTTCGCTGGGGCTCATCGGGCTGTCCAACACTGGCATTCACGGGGTGGCGCAGCCGCTCCTGGATCGCATGGCCGCTGAAACAGGGGAACTGGTGCGCCTGGGCCTCATTGAAAACGAACGCCTGGTCTTCATTGCGAAGGCGACCGTTGCTCGATACGGGCTGCGCTATGATCCCGACGCCGGTCAGGAAGCTCCGCTGTGCTGTACGGCGTCCGGCCAGGCATGGCTGCTGAACCTCACGGACGAGGAAGCCCTGCGCATCGTGACCCAGCAAGGCTTGCCGCCCAAGGGGGTCCATGGCCCCAATGCGCCCACTACCATCCAGGAATTCCTCGCAGAGTTGGCCGAAGCCCGCAAACGCGGCTATGGCCTGAACATCAACGCATCCATGGACGGCATCACGGCCATCGCGGTGCCTATCATCCCACCCAAAGGCCAACGGGTGGTCGGGGTACTGGCCATTTCGGGCCCATCGAGTCGCCTCACACGGGATATTGCCGAGACATTCCTGCCCATGATGCGCAATGAAGCGGAGGAACTCTCGGGGATCACGCTTTATCCGACGCTATGAAGCACGGCTGAAACGCCAGCGCATCCCGGCGCCGCTGATGGCCCTCGACATGGAGGCCATCAGTCGCCGGCGCGTCTCTCGCGAAGGCGCTGGTAACACGCCAGCGTCTTCCGGATCCCTTCCTCGATACTCGTGCTGGCGACATCGGGCAGTAGCTCACGAACATCGCCGCCTTCAATCCGGGCGGCGATCGGCAGCGGCAGCCCCGAAATGGACAGGCGAGCATCCGGAACCGCGTCGGTCACTGCGGCAACGAACTCGTCCACGCCGGCCACCGTACCCGCCATATTGCAGACATGAGCACCGCTGACGCGGCTGAAGGCGCACTTGATGAAGGCGTCCGCAACATCCTCCACATACACAAAACCGGTAGAGCCCGAAAAGGGAATCGTATAGGACTCACCCAGCACGGCCGCGCGGCAGGCCAAGCTGGGCCCGGCGCTGGAGCCCCCGCTGCGTCCAACCCCATAGACGACCAGGGGTCGCAGGCCTATGCTAGCCACACGCAACTCGGGGCTGGACTCCTCCCAGTAACAGCGGGCTATGCCTTCGCAGGCCAGCTTGTACACGCCGTACAAGGTGCGAGGATCGGGAATCCCAGGATTCTCGGGTCCGAAAACACCGGCGCTGCTCGCATAGGCCACAACCCCCCATCGCCGCACCCTGGCCGCTTCAAAAATGTTCAAGGTGCCCAGCACATTGACGCGCGCTCCCTGCATGGGATGCGCCGCGCAAAACGGCGTCAGGACCCCAGCCAAATGGATAACGGCATCGCATTCCCCGGACGCTTCTAGCACTTGGTCGGCATCCGTGATGTCCCCGATGAACCATTCTATGGCCTCGTCATCCACAGTCTCGCCGACCACTTGCGTCACAATCGTCCGGTCGTCCCGCTGATCGAAGATGCGCACCCCATGTCCGGCCCGAAGCAACGCTCTCACAATCCAGGCGCCGATAAAGCCGGACCCGCCGGTCAAGAGTACCTTCATATTGTCCCATCGCAGTGACTGTCCAAGATCGGTCCGTTCTCCAGGCCGTGCGCAGATGCGCCCAAACCCCCGTAAACAGCATGATGCTCCTACGGAGAATTTGATCTCACAATTTAATGAATGATATTCCAATAAGGAACATAATTCAATAATTGCAAACCAATAACTCCCGTCATGGATCGGCCTTCAAGATCATCACGCCTGCGTAATGAAGGAACGGCTTCCGGCGTACCTCAGGGGCATCCACGCCCCTCGACGATCCCGTAGATCCCAGACGCAAAAAAGGGCGCCCCGAAGAGCACCCTTTTTCATTACAGCAGATCGGAAACCAGCCGCTCAGTGCGAAGACCGCTTCTGACTGAACTTCCGGGCAGCGGCAGCCTGCGCGGCCAGCATCGCCAGCTCGGCTTCCACCACCGCCAGATCCGCCTTGTCCTTCGTGTTGCGCAAAGCTTCCTCGGCGCGCTCGCGCGCCTTGACCGCCTTGGCCTCGTCCAGATCCGCGGCGCGGATCGCCGTATCCGACAGCACCGTCACCGAGTGCGGCTGAACTTCCAGAATGCCGCCGGCCACGAAGATGTTTTCCTCGGTGCCGTCGTCACGCTTGATCTTCAGCGTGCCCGGACGGACGCGTGAAATCAGGGGAGTATGCCCCGGCAGGATGCCGAGGTCGCCCGATTCTCCGGGCAGGGCGACGAACGTCGCCTCGCCCGAATAAATCGAGGCCTCCGCACTGACCACTTCGATGTGAAGAGTCGCCATGTGCAGTCCTTATTGGATGGTTTTGGCCTTCTCGAAGGCCTCGTCGATGCCGCCCACCATGTAGAAGGCCTGTTCCGGCAGCGCGTCGCATTCGCCTTCGACGATCATCTTGAAACCGCGCAGCGTTTCGGCCAGCGGCACGTACTTCCCGGGCGAGCCCGTGAAGACTTCGGCCACGTGGAACGGCTGCGACAGGAAGCGCTGGATCTTCCGGGCGCGAGCCACGGCCTGCTTGTCTTCCGGGGACAGTTCGTCCATGCCCAGAATGGCGATGATGTCGCGCAGTTCCTTGTAGCGCTGCAGCGTCTGCTGCACGCCGCGGGCGATGTTGTAGTGTTCCTCGCCCACGATCTGCGGGTCCAGCTGACGGCTGGTGGAATCCAGCGGGTCCACGGCCGGGTAGATACCCAGCGCGGCGATGTCACGCGACAGCACGACGGTGGAGTCCAGGTGCAGGAAGGTCGTGGCGGGCGACGGGTCGGTCAAGTCGTCGGCGGGCACGTACACGGCCTGGATGGACGTGATGGAACCGGTCTTGGTGGACGTGATCCGTTCCTGCAGCTTGCCCATTTCCTCGGCCAGCGTCGGCTGGTAGCCCACGGCGGACGGCATACGGCCCAGCAGGGCGGACACTTCGGTGCCGGCCAGCGTGTAGCGGTAGATGTTGTCCACGAAGAACAGCACGTCGCGGCCTTCGTCGCGGAAGGATTCCGCCATCGTCAGGCCGGACAGAGCCACGCGCAGACGGTTCCCCGGGGGTTCGTTCATCTGACCGAACACCATGGCGACCTTGGATTCGGCCAGGTTGTCCAGCTTGATGACGCCGGCATCCGACATTTCGTGATAGAAGTCGTTGCCCTCGCGGGTGCGTTCACCCACGCCGGCGAACACCGACAGACCGCTGTGGGCCTTGGCGATGTTGTTGATCAGTTCCAGCATGTTCACGGTCTTGCCCACGCCGGCGCCGCCGAACAGGCCGACCTTGCCGCCCTTGGCGAACGGGCAGACCAGGTCGATCACCTTGATGCCGGTTTCCAGCAGTTCCACCGAGGGCGACAGTTCGTCGAACTTCGGGGCGTGCTGGTGAATGGCGCGCTTTTCGGTCGACTGGATGTCGCCGCGCTCGTCGATGGGACGGCCCAGCACGTCCATGATGCGGCCCAGGGTGCCCTGGCCGACCGGCACCGAGATCGGAGCGCCCGTGCCGGCCACGGCCATGCCGCGGCGCAGGCCGTCGGACGAACCCATGGCAATGGTGCGCACTACGCCGTCGCCCAGCTGCTGCTGGACCTCGAACGTCAGACCTTTTTCCGCGAAGGCGGAGGACTCGTCGGTCAAGGTGAGCGCGTCGTAGATGTTGGGGATGCTGTCGCGGGGGAACTGAATGTCCACCACTGCGCCGATGCACTGAACGATGGTACCGTTGCTCATGTTTAGTCCTATAGATTCTGGGGTTGACCTGGCGTGCGTCGATCAGACCGCCGCTGCGCCGCCCACGATTTCCGAAATTTCCTTGGTGATGGCCGCCTGACGGGTCTTGTTGTAGACCAGCTGGAGGTCGCCGATGACTTTCTTGGCGTTGTCGGAGGCCGCCTTCATGGCCACCATCCGCGCGGATTGCTCGCTGGCCATGTTCTCGGCCACGGCCTGATACACCAGGCCTTCCACGTACCGCAACAGCAGATCGTCGATGACCGTCTGGGAATCCGGTTCGTACAGATAATCCCAGCCGTACTGCGTTTCCAGCGCGTCGTCTTCCTGGCTGCCCGACTGGAAGGGGTCGTCGAGCCCCGAAGGCAGCGGCAGCAGGCGGATGAAGCTGGGGTCCTGCTTCATCGTGTTGACGAAGCGGCTGGTCGCCAGATACACGGCATCGACCTTGCCGTCGACGAAGTCGTCGATCTGCGCCTTGATGGCGCCGATCAGGCGTTCCAGGTTGGGCGCATCGCCCAGCTGGACTTCCGAGGACACCACGTTGACGCCCACGCGATTGAGCAGGCCCAGGCCCTTGGAGCCCAGCGCCGTCGCCTGGACGCGAATGCCTTGCTGTTCGAATTCCTTGATCCGCGCCAATGCCAAGCGCGAGATGTTGGTATTCAGACCGCCGCACAGGCCCTTGTCGGTCGTGACCAGCACGATGCCGACGGCCGACAGCTTCGGACGTTCCACCATGTACGGGTGGGTGTAATCCGGGTTCGCCTGCATCAGGTGCGCGGCAATCGCACGGACCTTGGTGGCGTAGGGACGGCCGGCCCGCATGCGATCCTGCGCCTTGCGCATTTTCGATGCGGCGACCATTTCCATCGCCTTGGTGATCTTGCGCGTGTTTTGCACGCTCTTGATCTTGGTTCGAATTTCCTTGATTCCGGCCATTCCACTATTCCCTTGGGCTGACCGGGGCGCTTGTCATGGGCGCCCCGGATGCAACTTAAAACGTGCCGTGCTTCTTGAACTCTTGAATCGCGGCGCCCAGAGCGGCGTCGTCTTCCTTGGACAGTTCTTTCACGTCTTCGATGCGCTGGATCAGGGCTTCGTGCTTGGACTTCAGGAAGTCCTTCAGGGCCTTTTCGAACGACAGCACCTGAGCGACTTCCAGGTCGTCCAGGTGACCGTTGTTGACGGAATACAGGGCGACGGCCAGTTCCCAGACCTGTTGCGGCTGGTACTGGGGCTGCTTCAGCAGTTCGACCACGCGCTTGCCGCGTTCCAGCTGGCGACGGGTGGCGTCGTCCAGGTCGGAGGCGAATTGCGCGAAGGCGGCCAGTTCACGATACTGAGCCAGGTCGGTACGGATGCCGCCCGACAGCTTCTTCACGACCTTGGTCTGGGCGGAACCGCCGACGCGCGACACCGAGATACCGGCGTTGATGGCGGGGCGGATGCCGGCGTTGAACAGGTCGGTTTCCAGGAAGATCTGGCCGTCGGTGATCGAAATGACGTTCGTCGGCACGAAGGCGGACACGTCGCCGGCCTGCGTTTCGATGATCGGCAGCGCGGTCAGGGAGCCGGTCTTGCCCTTGACTTCGCCCTTGGTGAACTGCTCGACGTAGTGAGCGTTCACGCGTGCGGCGCGTTCCAGCAGGCGGGAGTGCAGGTAGAACACGTCGCCGGGGTAGGCTTCACGCCCGGGAGGACGGCGCAGCAGCAGCGAAACCTGGCGATAGGCCCAGGCCTGCTTGGTCAGGTCGTCATAGACGATCAGGGCGTCTTCGCCGCGATCGCGGAAGTATTCGCCCATGGTGCAGCCCGAGTAGGCGGCCAGGTACTGCATGGCGGCGGATTCGGAAGCGGCGGCGGCCACGACGATGGTGTATTCCATCGCGCCGTGTTCTTCCAGCTTGCGCACCACGTTGTTGATCGTGGAAGCCTTCTGGCCGATGGCGACGTACACGCAGGTGACGCCCTTGCCCTTCTGGTTGATGATGGTGTCCACGGCCACGGCGGTCTTGCCGGTCTGGCGGTCGCCGATGATCAGCTCGCGCTGACCGCGGCCGATCGGCACCATGGAGTCGATGGCCTTCTGGCCGGTCTGCATCGGCTGCGATACGGACTGACGCGCGATCACGCCGGGCGCGACCTTTTCGATCACGTCGGTCTGCTTCGCATTGATCGGGCCCTTGCCGTCAATGGGATTGCCCAGGGCGTCGACGACGCGGCCCTTCAGTTCCGGGCCGACCGGCACGGCAAGGATCTTGCCGGTGGTCTTGACGGAGTCGCCTTCGGACACGCCGATGTAGTCGCCCAGCACCACGGCGCCGACGGAGTCGCGCTCGAGGTTCAGCGCCAGGCCGAAGCGGTTGTTGGGGAATTCGAGCATTTCGCCCTGCATCACGTCGGACAGGCCGTGGATGCGGGTGATACCGTCGGTCACGGACACCACCGTGCCCTGCGTGCGGACGTCGGTGGACGCGCCCAGGCCTTCGATGCGGCTCTTCAGCAGTTCGCTGATCTCGGACGGGTTAAGTTGCATGGTAAGACTCCTGGAATCCTGTTGTGTGGCCCGCCATCATGCGGCCAGCGTATCGCGCAGATTGGCCAGACGGGCCTGCACGGAAGTGTCGAGCACATGGTCGCCCACGGCGACACGCACCCCGCCGATCAGTTCCGGATCAACCGTCACCTGCGACTTGAGTTTGAGGCCGAACTTGCGTTCCAGACCCTGCAGCAGCCCCGCGATCTGGGCCTCATCCAGCGGAAAGGCGCTGGTGATCCGCGCCAGGGCGGTGCCTTCGACCTGATTGCGCAAGAGTTCGAATTGTTCCGCCACCTGGGGCAGAACCTGAACCCGGCCGTTTTCCACCGCCAGGGCCACCAGATTGGCCGCCTGTTCGGGCAGTTCCTGGGGCACCAGAGAGGTGAGCAACTGGATGCGTTGCGCGTTGTTCAGACGCGGATCGCCCATGGCTTCCAGCACGTCGGGCATGCCGGAGACCTGGGCCAGCAGCGACAGCACGCCGGACCACGATTCGAGGCCGCGCGCATCGTTGCGCACCGCTTCGAAAAGGGCTTCGGCGTAGGGCCGCGCGATGGTAGATAGTTCAGCCATGACTCACCCTGATCAGAGTTGCGCCTTGAGCTGATCCAGAAGATCAGCGTGCGCCTTGGCGTCGACTTCGCGGCGCAGAATCTGTTCCGCGCCCTTGACGGCCAGTTCGGCGACTTCGGCACGCAAGGTTTCGCGTGCGCGCTGCGCTTCCTGGGCGGCGTCCTGACGGGCCTGAGCGACGATCCGGGCCTTTTCGGCCTCGGCTTCGCGGCGGGCTTCGTCGATCAACAGGGCAGCCTGTTTCTCGGCTTCCGCCAGACGCGCATGGTTGTCCGTCTTCGAAGCCGCTTCCATCAGGCTGACACGAGCCTGCGCCTGGGCGAGGTCCGCCTTGCCCTTTTCGGCAGCAGCCAGACCGTCGGCGATTTTCTGGCGACGATCATCGATTGCCTTCGTCAGGGGTGGCCAGATGAATTTCATCGTAAACCAACCCAGAACGAAAAACACGATCATCTGGAAAAAGAGAGTCGCGTTTAAATTCACGGTCGTTTCCCTAATTTACCCACTCGTGCCTTGTGGCGAACCCACAAGGCACCAAACCTGGCTGCCCGCCCCCGAACAAGCGGCCGGATCAGCCCCTGGCCTGCCTAGGCAGGCCTGCGCGATCAGCCGACGAACGGGTTGGCGAACGCAAACAGCATGGCCAGACCCACGCCGATCAGGAAGGCGGCGTCGATCAGACCAACCAGCAGGAACATCTTGGTTTGCAGGGTGTTCATCAATTCGGGCTGGCGCGCGGAGGCTTCGAGGTATTTGCCACCCATCAGGCCGATGCCGATGCAAGCGCCGATGGCGCCCAGACCGATGATCAGACCGCAAGCGAGAGCAACGAATGCAACGTTGGTCATAACAACTCCTTGGTAAGTAAACGTTGTTTAGTCAGAAAACAAAATCAGAAATCAGTGGCCTTCGTGCGCCAGCCCGATATACACCAGGGTCAGCATCATGAAGATGTATGCCTGCAGCAGCACGATCAGGATATGGAAGATCGCCCACGCCGAGCCGGCCAGCACGTGCCCGAATGCCAGGCTGATGCTGGTCGCATCCGCCCCCACCCAGGCCCCCCCCAGCAAGGCGATCAGCATGAACAGCAGTTCGCCCGCATACATATTGCCGAACAGCCGCATGCCCAGAGAGACGGTCTTGGCGACATATTCGATGAGATTGAGCAGCAGATTGAACGGGGCCAGCACCAGGGCGCCCACGCCGTGCGCATGGAAAGGCGCGGTGAAGAGTTCTTTGACGAAGCCGCCCACGTGCTTGATCTTGACGCCGTAGTACAGGGTGAGCAGCAGCACGCCCAGCGACATGCCCATGGGGATGTTCAGGTCGGCGGTGGGCAGGATGCGATGGTAGTACAGGGGGTCGGAGTGATCGGCGCCCAGTCCGACGGCGCGGAAGATCCAGCCCATCAGGTCGACGGGGATCAGGTCCAGCGAGTTCATGAGGGTGATCCACAGGAACACGGTCAGGGCCAGCGGCGCGGCGTACAGACGGGATTTTTCATTGGGGACGATGTTCTTGGCTTCTTCGTAGACCATGCCCACCAGCATTTCCACGGACATCTGGAAGCGGCCGGGGACGTCGGTCGTGGCCCGCCGGGCGGCGCGCCACAGGAAGTAGATGACGATGGCCCCCATCAGGATGGACCAGAACAGGGAGTCGTAGTTCACGACGCCGAAATTGGCGATGATGTCCTGCTTGTGCCCGAGATTATTCAGGTGCACCAGGTGGTGCTGAATATATTCGGACTGAGGCGTCGTTACTGCGTCGGTCATCGGTAAGCCCTTCAAACGTAATCAAATCATGGCAGGCGGCGCAAGGCCAGCAACACCACATACCCCTTCATGACGCCCATCAGCCCCAGCAGGAACGCCAGCCAGTTCAGCCAGCCGCCCCACCGCCACGCCACCAGGACCACCACCCCAGCTACCACCAGCAGCTTGAGGAGTTCGCCCCAGAAAAAGGCGAGCGACCCCGGGCGTTTCGGCCCGAAATACCCCAGCAGCAGCCGCATGGCGAACAGTGCGTTGGGTACAAAATAGGCTGCCGCCCCGATCAAGGCGGAAGCCCCAGCGTCCTTCCCAGCAATCCCCCAGGCCCCCAGCACCACCAGCATCCCCGTGAATGCCTGCGCCGCCAGCGCCCGAAACAGGCCGACTCGTGAACGTCTGGCAATCAGCGCGCGTTCCGCATCACTGAGCGCCAGCGGTTCGGCCGGGTCCGTCGACATGGCCTTCGACCCGTCATCCAACCCTTTGCGCGGATCCGATGCGGCCCGATCACCCATAAAAACCCGTTCACGGCCCGGCGATTGATCGCCGGGCAATAAAGTCAAACCGTTGAATTATAGCTTTTTTTGACACGGGATTCAGAGCCCCGCCCCAAAAGGCGCACCATTTTAACCCAGATTCGCCAACCATGTCCTGATACAGGCGGGGCCGCCCGAAGGGCTACGTCCTTTGGGGGATGCGCGCCTCCCGATCGGGCGAACAGCCTACTTTATCTGCCCTATGGGTGGCCGCGGGGCCGCCCCGTACCATGCTTTCCAAGGCGATTCGTTGCGGCTGGCAACAAAAGCAACGCCTGGTCGGAGGAGCATCCCGTGCGGTTCGTCGGCTTTCGATGCGGTTTCAGTCTCTGTTGCGTTCTGGCTCTGGCCGGCATGCCGGCGGCCGCGCAGGAGCCGGTACCCGCCGGGCAGATGGACCAGGGCAGGATCGACCACGAGCCGCTGCGCGGCCTGATGATCAACCGGACCATGACCGTCATGGGCTGGGATTTCTACAAGAGTTTTTCGGAGATCTGGCAGGCCCTGTACCCGGAATCGCAGGACACCCTCACCGTGGTCGAACGGCCCACCGCCCAGTACGGCAGCGAGATCTGGGTCAACTACCTGGACCAGACCGTCTTCCACACGTTCCTGTCGCCCGCCCGATCCCGGGCGCGCGACGAGAGCCGGAATGCCGTGGAAGTGGTGCACAACAACATCGACATCATCAACGCCCAGCGCCAGTTCGTCCAGGACGCCGATCTGGGCCCCGAGGAGATGTAAATGGATTCACATGTTCCCAGCACCCGCGCGAGCGCGCCGCGCCTCGGAGCCGCACTGGCGTCCCTGGCGGCGATCCCGCTCCTGTCCGCATCGGCGCAGGCCGGCCAGTTGCTCTACACCCCCGTGAACCCGTCGTTCGGCGGCAACCCGCTCAACGGCCCGACCCTGCTGCAAAGCGCACAGGCCCAGAAGCGCTACCCCTACCCCATGGACGACCTGGGGATCGACAACATCGGCCAGATCCTGCAGACCAACAACGGCTTCCTGATCCAGCGGGGCAGCAAGCTGTACTGGGTGGATCTCAACGGAAACGCACACCCCATCAATCTGGATGGGTCCAGCACGACCAGCACGGCCGACGCGCCGATCAAATAATCCGGAATAGAGGTGTGCCATGGATACCCTTGGGATGTCGGTCTTCCCCGCGCTGTTCCAGGCGCGCCGCCTGTGCATCGGCGCGCTGGCGACGCTCACGCTGTCGGCCTGCGCGCTGCAGAAGCCCATGAACGTCTCGAACGAAGCCCAGCTGACGCCCGCGACGCCGTCGACCATCAATCTGATGAAACTGCCGCCGCCGCAGAAGAAGATCGTGGCAGCGGTCTACGGCTTCCGTGACGAGACCGGGCAGTACAAGCCCAACCCCAGCAGCGCGTTTTCCACCGCCGTCACGCAGGGCGCGGCCTCGATGCTGATGAAGGCCCTGAAGGACTCGGGGTGGTTCATTCCTGTCGAACGCGAGGGCCTGCAGTCCCTGCTGACCGAACGCCGGGTCCTGCGCGCGATCGACGACCACCCGCAAAACGGCGGCCAGGCCGTCACCGTCCCCAACCTGCTGCCTGCATCGATCATCCTGGAAGGGGGCATCGTGGGCTTCGACTCCAGCACCCGCACGGGGGGACTGGGGGCGAAGTTCCTGGGCATCGGCCTGACGACGCAGTACAGCGTAGACCAGGTCACGATCAATCTGCGCGCCGTGGACGTCATGAGCGGCGAGGTGCTGAACAGCGTCTCGACCACCAAGACCATCTGGTCGTACGAGATCCACCCGAGCTACTTCCGCTTCGTCAACTATTACGACCTGCTGGAGATCGAAGGGGGCTACACGAACAACGAACCGACCCAGCTTGCGGTCAAGGAAGCCATCGACGCCGCGGTCATGCACCTGACCGTCGAAGGCATCCGGGACAACCGGTGGCGCCTGAAAAACCCGTCCGACTGGAACTCCCCCCTGCTCCAGCGCTATCTGAATGCCGAGAAGAAAGACACCACCGTGACCGTCACTCCGCGCCAGTCCATCAAGCAGGAAGACGAGGCCGTGGCCGACAACGGCCACGCATCCCGGTAGGCGCCATGCAGCCCCCGTCTGATTTGGAGTTTCCATCATGAACACACTCACCCTCCGCACCCGCTCGGGCCGCGCCGCCCGCACCGGCCCCGCCCTGTGCATGCTGGCGCTGCTTGCCGCGGCCCCATTGACAGGCCAGTGCGGCACTCCGGACATGTCGTCGCTGTCGGAGCTGCCGCCCACGGAACTGAATGCATCGTCCTTGCAGGCGAGCACCTTTCAGAAAGGCAGCCTGAATACCGGCAGCATCGCGCAAAAGGGCGCCAATACCGTCGCCTCGATCTCGCAGGAAGGCGCGAACAATCACGCGACGGTCTCGCAAACCGGCGTCGATAACACCGCGATCCTGGCCCAGTACGGCGCGGGCAATGACGCTCAGATTCTGCAAAGCGGCAGCGGCGACTCCGGCGACATCACTCAGCGCGGCAACGGCAACCACGCGAAGCTGGAGCAATACGCCAGCAATGCCTCCGCAAGCCTGAACCAGTTCGGCAACTTCAACCAACTGTCGGTCACGCAGACCGTGCCCGGCCCGCTGCCGCCCATCATCCAGATTGGCGCCGGTCTGAAGCTGAACGTCTACCGATAACGCTTTTCGTTTCTTTCCCCACAAAACCCGGTATCAAGGCCGCTGGGTGGCGTATTTCTCACACAGGTCTTGTCGACTCTAGAGGAGCATCACCATGAAAACTCAACTTTGCGCACTGGCATCCGGCCTTGTCCTGGCGTTCTCCGGCGCTGCAGCCTTCGCGGGCAGCACGGGGAGCACATACCAGAACGGCTTCAACAACGACGCCGCCATCACCCAGGCCTACAACGGCAACGCCACGGCCAAGATCGTCCAGGAAGGCGCCCAGAACGTCGCCAAGGCGAATCAGGACAACAACTGGTTCGGGACCGCGAACATCGATATCTATCAGAACGGATACCAGAACTTCGCCAATGCCCAGCAGTCTCACACCCTGAACTCCGACTCGAAGATCGTGCAGGTGGGCGCCCTGAATGTGGCCAACACGAAACAGACGTGGGGGGCCAACCAGTCTTCCGACGTCTATCAGAACGGCTACAACAATACTGCCAACGTCACCCAGATGGGCTCGAACCTGAGCGCGACGGCCGTCCAGGTCGGCGTCCAGAACCTCAGCACCATTACCCAAACGGGCTGGTAAGCAGACAAGCCCGCGGGGCCGCCACGCGGCGGCTCTGCGGCAACACCCGGCAATGGCGCATCGAGAGGCAAGCATGATGGTTGCGGACACGAACCTGCAAGCATGGCTGGATACCGTACCCGGCACACAGCCGAGCGTGATCATTCCCTACGTGCAAAGCCGCGAGAACGGCGCCGTCCGCTATCAGCTGGTCGCCACCAAGCACGGCGCCAGCGGCACATCCGTCATCAATCAAAGCGGCGACGTGCGGCTGAAAGCGAATACGCCGACCGCGCTGACACGATTTTCTCTTTCCGTCGGGGAACGAGACCAGTGCAAGATCGAACTGGTTTTGTTTGCCAACGGCAACGCTGCGGGCACCTATCGGTTCGCGTGCCCGCGAGCCCAGTAACTCCTGTCGATTCCGAGGCCCGCCTTGTATCCCCGCCTGTCGCCCGCCGTGTTTACATTTTGTGCGATATTGGCACTACCCGGCATAGGCTTGTGTGCGTCGATACAAGATTACGACACGCTGCTACAGTCCGCGCGCGCTCATCGGGACGCCCAGCAATGGAACGACGCCATCAGGCTCTTTCGCGAGGGCGAGCAGCGGTTCCCGCAGCAAAACGCCTTCACCTACGGCCATATCATGACATTGGCCGATGCCGGACGCACGGACGAGGCGATCCAGCGAGGCAGCGAACTGGTGTCCCGCAAGCCCGGCGACGCCGACAGCCACCTGGTGCTGGAATATGCGTACCAGCAGGCCCGCCAGCCCTACGCCGCGCTGGAACAGGCGTCGCAGGCCCACGACCTGGCGCCGAACAAGGCGTATGTAGTGCGCGCCTACGTCCTGGCGCAACAGCGCGCCCAGCTGCCGCAGGCCGCCCTGCGCACGGCGCAGGACCACCCCGGCATCCTGGAGTCCTCCCGGATCCGCTCGCTGCAGGCTGACGTCGCCGCCCAGTTGACCCGCGCAGCAACCACCGAATCCCGGGGAGAAGCCAGCCGCTTCGTCCTGGCGGACCAGGCCCTTGCCATGTACGACCGCCTGATCCCGCAATGGCAAGCCCTGGGGCCGCCGGCGCAGGCCGACGTCGCACGCCTCCTGGCGGACAGCCTGCTGGCGCTCCATGCCCGCAACCGCATGCGGGACATCATCACCCGCTATGAAGCGATGCGCGCGGACGGCATCCCGGTGCCCGATTACGTCCTGGGGGACGTGGGCTCCGCCTACCTGGCGACGCGCCAGCCCGAGAAGGCCGCCACGCTGTTTCGCGCGTCCCTGGCGGCCGGAAAGCACGAGGGCCCCAGCCGATTGGCGGACGCCACCGGCCTGTTCTACGCATTGACCGAATCCGGACAATACGACGCGGCCGACGCCGAATTCGACAGCGTGGCGAACGCCTTGCCCGTGTGGATCTATCACAAGGGAGATCCCCGGCGCCGCCCCAATCCTCCAAAGCTGGATGCGGCGCAAACCCAGGCGCTCGGGCTTCTCGACGCGAGCCGGACCGTGCAGGCGCAGGCCGCCCTGGATGAAATGGTCGATGCCGCGCCCGACAACACCAGCATTCGCGCGGCCCGATCCGCCGTCTACCGCGCCCGGGATCTTCCCCGCCACGCGGAAAGAGACCTGAAGATCGCGGAAAGCCAAGCCCCCAGGTCCGCCGAAGTCGAGCTGAACCAGGCGGAGACTGCCCTCTCCCTGCAGGAATGGCATCAGGCAAAGCTGCTGCTGGACGACCTGAAGTCCCGGGCGCCGGACGATGGATCCGTGCAGCGACTGGCGCGGGAATGGGATGTGCACAACATGGCCGAGTGGCGGGTGACCGCCGGACGCGGCACATCCACCAGCAGCCCTGTTCTGGGCAGCCGCGACTGGAACATCGACACAGTGCTGTACTCGCCGCCCATCGATGAAAACTGGCGTGTGTTCGCCGGCGCCGGCTATTCCGAAGGGGTATTCGAAGAGGGCATCGGCCATTACAGCTGGACACGCGCAGGCGTCGAATGGCGCGGCCGCGACGTCACGGCACAGGCGGAAGTATCCGGCAACCGCTATGGCTATGGAACCAGGACTGGCGCGGCCGCTTCGGTCCTCGTGGATCTGGACGACCATTGGCAGATCGGCGCCGGCGCGGCCCTGCTGTCGCGAGACACGCCGCTGCGAGCCCTCACGCACGACGTCACCGCCAACAACGTGCAGGCGTCGCTGCGCTGGCGCGGCGACGAACGCCGCGAATGGACGCTGTCGGTGACGCCATCGTTCTTTTCGGACGGCAACAACAGGCTGGAAGTGGATCTGAACGGCCGCCAGCGCCTGTACACGGCTCCGACGATCAAGGTCGATGCGCTGCTGGATCTGTCCGCCTCGCACAACACCGGGGACGACACGGTCGACTACTTCAATCCGAAATCGGATCTGACGATCCTGCCCGCACTGCAGCTCACGCACACGCTGTATCAGCGCTACGAGACGCAATGGACGCAACAGTTCCTGCTCGGCGCGGGCAGCTATACGCAGCAGCGCCATGGCACGGGAGGCATCTTCACGGCCGGCTACGGCCAGCGCTACCGTTACAACGACGTCCTGGAGGTCGGCTTCATGATCACGGGCACCTCGCGGCTCTACGACGGCCAGCGGGAACGCGACTACAACCTCCTCGTCAACATGACGTACCGATTCTGAGGAGAGCCCGGCCATGTCATCCTCCTTCATCCGACTGCGCCTGCCGCTGTGGCTCTGCTGCCTGGCGCTGCTGTCGGGCTGCGCCAGCGGCATCCCGAGCTTCACGCCGCCCTCGCAGCGGCCCGTCTCCGCCGTCGATCGCCCATGGCCCCACAACGGCCTGCTCACGCTGGCTTACCACGACATCGAAGACAGCGACCCCGACCAGACGTTCGTGGCGGTGCGCACCGACCTGTTCGTCACCCAGATGCAGTGGCTGCGCGACAACGGCTACCAGGCCGTTTCCGTGGACCAGATCCTGGCAGCCCGCAACGGCGGCGCCCCTCTGCCGCCCAAGGCCGTGCTGCTCAGCTTCGACGACGGTTTCCAGAGCTTTTACACGCGGGTCTTCCCGATCCTGAAATCCATGGGATGGCCCGCCGTCTGGGCCCCGGTCGGGAAGTGGGTGGGAACGCCGAAGAACCAGCCGGTCCTGTTCGGAACGCGGAAGGTCCCGCGCGAACGGTTCGCCACCTGGGACGAGGTCCGGCAGGTCGCCAGGTCCGGCCTGATCGAGATCGCCTCGCACACCGACAACCTGCACCATGGCATTCCGGCCGATCCACAGGGCAGCGAACAGCCGGCGGCCTCGACCCGTCGATATGACGCGCGAACCCGCTCCTACGAATCGGATGCCGCCTATCGCCAAAGGATAGGCGCCGACGTCGAAGCCATCACCCGGACGCTGCGGCGGGTGACCGGCAAGGCCCCCAGGGTCTGGGTCTGGCCGTATGGCGCCGCCAGCGGCGAGGCGCTCGACATCATCCGCCGGCACGGCTACCAGATGGCCCTGACGCTCGACGACGGCCTGGGAACGACGGACCATCCGATGTCCCTGCCGCGGATGCTGGTGACGGATTCGCCCGACATGGCGGAATTTGCGCGATCCGTGCTGGGCGTGGAGCCTCGCGCCAACGTCAGGGTGGCTCAGGTGGATCTGGATTACGTCTACGATCCCGACCCCGCGCAGATGGACAGGAACCTGGGCGCCCTGGTGCAACGGATCGCGGACCTGCAGATCAACACCGTCTTCCTGCAGGCGTTCGCCGACCCCCGGGGCGACGGTCTGGCGCGCGCGGTCTATTTCCCGAATCGCCGGCTGCCCATGCGCGCGGACCTGTTGAACCGGGCGGTCTGGCAGTTGCAGACGCGCGCCCACGTCAAGGTCTACGCCTGGATGCCGGTTCTGAGCTTCGACCTGTCGCCCGCCATCGCGCGCGTCAGCCGCTGGAACCCGGGCGACGGCAGCGCGGCCCCGTACTCCGCCCCCGGCCATTATCAGCGGCTGTCTCCATTCGATCCGCAGGCGCGGGCCGCCATCGCGGATCTGTACGAGGACATGGCGGCCAACGCGCCGATAGACGGCATTCTGTTCCACGACGACGCGCTCCTGGGCGACTACGAGGACGCCAGTCCGCCCGCGCTGGCCGCCTACCGGCGCGCCGGCCTGCCCGGATCGATCCAGGCCCTGCGGGCCGATCCCGCCACCCTGCGGCGCTGGACCCGCTTCAAGAGCCGGGCATTGATCGACTTCACCAGCCAGCTGGCCAGCCGGGTGCGGGCGATCCGCGGCCCTCAGGTCCGGACGGCGCGCAATCTCTATGCCGGCCCCGTCCTGGACCCGGCCAGCGAGTCCTGGTATGCGCAGAACCTGGACGACTTCCTGCAAACCTACGACTGGACCGTGCTCATGGCCATGCCGCTGATGGAACGGGTCCCGGCATCCGGATCCGATGCCTGGCTCGATCGCCTGGCGTCGGCGGTGGGGAGCCGCCCGGGAGCGCTGTCGCGCACCGTGTTCGAACTGCAGGCCCGCGACTGGAACCTGCCTGGCGGCCCGATGGTGGACGGCCGCGAGCTGGCCGGCTGGATGCGGCATCTGCAGCGCCTGGGCATCGAAAACTTCGGCTACTACCCGGACGACTTCATACAGAACCGGCCCGCCCTGCGGATCATCCGGCCGGCGATCTCCAAGGCCTGGTATCCCTACCAATGAGGAAGCGCTGCGATGACCGACCGATTACTCGCCTTCCTGCTCCTGTGCCTGGTCCTGGGGGCCCCATTTGGCGCGGCCCTGCTGTGGACGGCCGACCTGCTCCTGGATTTCGTGTTCTTCTACCCGCTGTTCATGTCCGGGCTGTGGATGTTCGGCGGCCTGTATTACTGGCTGCACTGGGAACGGCGCTGGGCCTGGGGGCCCGATGCGCCGCCGCCGGCGCTGCGAGGCGACCCGCTCGTCTCGATCCTGATCCCTTGCCACAACGAGATCGAACATGGCGCCGACGCGATCCTGGCCGCGCTGGACCAGCGTTATCTGAAAGTGGAGGTCATCGCCATCGATGACGGGTCGTCCGACGGCACCGGCACGATGCTGAACCGCCTGGCCGCCGTGCACGACAGGCTGCGGGTCATCCATCTCGCGCAGAACCAGGGCAAGGCCATGGCCTTGCGCATGGGCGCGCTGGCGGCCCGCAGCGACTACCTGGTGTGCATCGACGGCGACGCCATCCTGGACCGCAACGCGGTGGCTTACCTGGTGGCGCCCCTGCTCGACCACCCCCGCGTCGGCGCCGTCACCGGCAATCCCCGCATCCGCACCCGCTCGACCTTGATCGGCCGGGTCCAGGTCGGCGAGTTTTCGTCGATCGTCGGCCTGATCAAACGCACCCAGCGCGTCTATGGCCAGGTGTTCACCGTCTCCGGCGTGGTGGCCGCATTCCGGCGCACGGCCCTGGACAGGGTCGGCTACTGGAGCCTGGACATGGTGACGGAAGACATCGACATCAGCTGGAAGCTGCAGCGCGATCACTGGTCGATCTTCTTCGAGCCGCGGGCTCTGTGCTGGATCCTGATGCCCGAGACCCTGCGCGGCCTCTGGAAGCAAAGGCTGCGCTGGGCGCAGGGCGGCGCCGAAGTCTTCCTGAAGAACGTCCCCAACATCTGGTCGTGGCGCTACCGCCGCCTGTGGCCCATGGTGCTGGAGTACTGCGTATCGTCGATCTGGGCCTTCGCCCTGACGCTCTCGGTCTGCCTGTGGGCTGCTGGACTCTTCATGGCGCTGCCCGATCACATCCACGTCGAAACCCTGATCCCGCCCGCGTTCACCGGCATGACCCTGGCCCTGGCGTGCCTGCTGCAATTTTGCCTGAGCGTCTTCATCGACCATCGCTACGAGCCCAGGCTGGGCCGATCGCTGTACTGGGTGATCTGGTATCCCCTGGCGTACTGGATGATCAACCTGCTCACCACCCTATGGAGTTTTCCCAGGGTCATGCTCAAACACCATCGCGGACGGGCCCGCTGGGAAAGCCCCGACCGCGGCATCAAGGAGCCCATGTCATGATGATCATCGAAACCCCCCGGTCCCGGACCATCGCCCTGATCGATTTCCTGCTGACCGCCCTGGCCTGGCTTGGATTCCTCTATCTGTGCGCATCCGGCATTCAATCCATCGTCGACGATCGGACGCAGGCTCTCGCGGTCCCGCTCGCGTCGCGGCTGCTGCCTGAAGCGCACACGCTGCTGGCCTATGCCATCGTGATCGCCTGCATCGGCCTGCTGCTGTTTGCCTGGGCCGACTACAACGCACGCAGGTACGGCGGCCTGGATCGCCGCAGACCCCTGCGGGATGTGGCGAGCGAATCGCTGGCCGCCAGCTTCGACATCAGCCAGACGCAGCTGAACACGCTGCATGCCAGCCAGTCCGTACGGATCCACCATACGAACGAGGGCCGGATCAGCCTGCTCGACTATGCCAACACGCGCCAGACGGCTGGTAACAACGTATTTCTCCTGTCGCGATGATTCCAGGGAAACGCATGACCGATGCAAACAACAATTACTCTTGGTAAAGCCGGGACCGCCAGCCTCGCATAAAAATAAACCGCGACAAAGCGCCCGCTTCACATTATTTGACAGAGGGACATTACGATGGCGACGACTGTCACCGTAGTAGAGCCCAATCCGCTGCTATGCTTGGGCATCCTGAACCTGCTGCAGAGCCTCGACTGCACGCTGGTGGCCACAGGCATCGATTACGCCCAGCTGTTTCGCGACGCCACGGAACAGACCGGCGCCACCGACCTGATGCTGCTGTCCGTTCCCGGGTCCTATGAACGCATGGTGGAACTCATCTCGGCAGCCCAGCAGGGCTACGCGCCGCGACGCATCCTGCTGCTGTCCGATACCCATACCCTGCCCTATTCCCTGCTCAACTTGCCCTCGTCGCTGGCGGGCTACATTTCCAAGTATTCGTCACAGGACGTCCTGAAGACGTCCATCATGCTGGTGCTCGCCGGCGGAAAATGCTTTCCTCCTCCGGACATCGTCCATCCGGCCCGTCTGGACGGCGACGCGGTCCTGCACGACAAAACGCCGCAGCCCAAGCGACGCTGGTACGACCGGCATGGCGCCGTCCCCGCGCCGCGGGCCGAGGAACGGCCGCCCGACAGTTTCCTGGGCGCGCCGAAAACGATGCCTGCGTCCGCGGGGACACGCCCTTCGACCGACAGGGCGCCCGCCTCCGAGCCTCCCATCGAAAGCCAGGCGCCACCTCCTCGGCCCGGTAGCCGGGAAGCCCGCATGCTGCGTCTGACGCCGCGCCAATACGAAGTGCTGGTCCTGCTGGCCAAGGGATACCCGCTGAAAAAGATCAGCCGCGAATTGAACATTTCAGTGGCCACCGCCAAAACCCACACCGAGGCCCTGTACCAGCGGCTTTCGGTGAACAGCAGCAACGCGGCCGTCTACGCCGCCATTTCGAAAGGCGCCACACTCGGATTGCAAGGACCGCCTCTTCAGGAATCGCTGCCGCCCGCCGCCTGACGGCCCGCGCCGCGCCGGCGGCCGGCCACCCGACAAGCGCCCAGGCCGAGCGTTCAGCCCGCGCCGGGATACGCAGCCAGCAGCCAGGAAGCCAGGGCCCGGGCCGCGCGGCTGGCCGTGGCGTGGGGCAGGTATCTCGTCACCGGCTTTTTACAGGCCAGCGCTTCATGCAGGCTCTCATCCCGATAGACCGCCTGCGGCAGCACGCGCGGCCCATAGCGGCAACGCCAGTCCAGCACGATGTCGCGCTCCAGCTGCCGGGAAGGCTCGAAATCATTGATCAGCAGGTAGCTGGTGGACTCCAGGCCGATCTGCGCCAGCAAGACGTGGGCGGCGACATCCGGATTCGCGACCAGGACATCCAAGGTGCTGCGAAATCTCAGGACGGGAGCCAAGCGGTTCGGATAAGGCGGGCAATCGAAGAGCGCCCAATCGAACATCCGGCCCATGCCCGGCAGCGCCTGCAGCCAGAAATCATCGCCGCGCAGCAGATGCGACACGCCCGACGCCCCCACCGACTTGCGCCCGAAGGGCACGAGGATCAGGTGTTCGCTGACCTGGCACGCCTGCTGACGCCAGTCATCCGGGAACAGGGAGGCCGCCCAGCCACGCCCGTCGTCATAAGGCACGCCAAAATGCAATCTGAGCAGGTCGGAAGCGTTCAGGTCCACGAGCAGCACGCGCTGGCCCAGGGCAGCCAGGGCATCGCCCAGCATGACCGTCATCGTCGTCGTGCCGCCGCCTCCGCGCACGCCAGCCAGGGTCATCAGGTTCATGAGACGGCCTCAATCCGTGTCGGATTCCGTGAAACCGGATGCCTGCCGGGACAGGGCCTGATCGATTTCCGCCAGCAGCGGCCAACGGGCCAGCGCATCCCGGCGCGCCTGCGCGGCAGGCGCGCTACGGCGCACGGCGAATACGTCTCGTCGAACGGGAAAGGCCATCGAGCCGCCCGGGCTCCCACGCCCGGAGGACGCCGTTTCCTGCGCTTCGCCACGGCGCGGCTGGTGCTTTCCAGACATGTCATCCCCCCGCCGCAGCCTCAAGGCCTTCACAAGGTCCCGTATCCGGACACGATAAAGGCTTTCGGACAGGATGCGCGAGGGGCGGATTGCCGATCAGCCGTTCGGCCTAGTCCGAACGGCTCGGGGGCGACGCGTCTCGGGCGCGGCGCCCGCGCGGCGCTAGCGGTGCTTGAACGCCGGCTTGCGCTTTTCCACGAAGGCCTTCATGCCTTCCTTCTGGTCCTCGGTGGCGAACAGGGCATGGAAATTGCGGCGCTCGAAGAGCAGGGACTCGTCGAGGCTCGCCTCGAAGGACCGGTTGACGCATTCCTTGGCCATCATCACGGCCGGCAGCGGCATGGACGCGATCACCGTGGCGGCCTCGATGGCTTCGTCCAGCAGCTTGTCCACCGGCACGACGCGCGCGACCAGGCCCGCGCGCTCGGCCTCGGCCACGTCCATCATGCGGCCGGTCAGCACCAGGTCCATGGCTTTGGCCTTGCCCACGGCGCGCGGCAGGCGCTGCGTGCCGCCATAGCCCGGAATCACGCCCAGCTTGATTTCCGGCTGGCCGAACTTGGCGTTTTCAGCGGCGATGATGAAATCGCACAGCATGGCCAGTTCGCAGCCCCCGCCCAGCGCGTAGCCCGACACCGCCGCGATGATGGGCTTGCGGGCGCGGCGCAGCGCATCCCAGTTGCCGCCCAGGTAATCGGCCTTGTAGACGTCCATGTAGGACCAGCCCGCCATGGCGCCGATGTCGGCCCCGGCCGCGAAGGCCTTTTCACTGCCTGTCAGCACCATGGCGCCGATGTTGTCGTCGGCCTCGAAAGCCCGCACCGCGGCCGAGAGTTCGTCGATGACCTCGTTGCTGAGTGCGTTCAGGACCTGGGGGCGATTCAGGGTCAGCAACCCGACCCGCCCGCGAACCTCAACCTTTACCAGTGCTTCGCTCATGTTGCCTCCAAAGTAAACTAAGGGAATGAAAGACGAACCGATCCGCTACCGCGTGCAGCTGGCCGACCCGGCCGGCCACCGCTACGCCATCCGACTGACCATACCGCAGCCCGACCCCAAGGGCCAGACGCTGCGCCTGCCCGCCTGGATTCCCGGCAGCTACCTGATCCGTGATTTTGCCCGACAGATCGAAACTCTGCAGGCGCGGGATGCGGACGGCGCGGTGGCCGCCCGCAAAACCGACAGCCACACGTGGCGCTGCGCGCCGGCGCGCGGGGCGCTGACGATCGACTATACGGTCTATGCCTGGGACCTGTCGGTGCGCGGCGCGCACTTCGACGAAAGCCATGCCTTTTTCAACGGCTGCAGCCTGTTTCCGGCCGTGGCGGGGCAGGAATCCAGCCCCTGCCTGCTGGAACTATGCCCCCCCGGTCATGCCAGGGGCTGGCAGGTCCACACCAGCCTGCCGCCTGCCGCCGGCCAGCCGGACTGCGCCGAGCCGCACGGTTTCGGCAGCTACCGCGCCGACGACTACGACGCCCTGATCGACCACCCGGTGGAAATCGGCACCCCGCAATCCATCAGCTTCGAAGCCCACGGCGCCGTCCACCGCCTGGTCTTCACGGGCGTGGCCCCGCAACTGGACCTGGAACGCATCGCCGCCGACGTGCGCAAGATCTGCGCCGCGCAGATCGAACTGTTCGAACCCGCGGCGCGGCGGGCGCCGTTCCTGGACAGCGCCGACCACTACACCTTCCTGACCACGATCACGGGCGACGGCTACGGCGGCCTGGAACACCGGGCGTCCACGGCGCTGATGATCAGCCGGCGCGATCTGCCCATGCGCGGCCGGCCGGCGCCCGAAGGCTACCAAACCTTCCTGGGGCTGGTCAGCCACGAATATTTCCACACCTGGAACGTCAAGCGCATCAAGCCGGCCGCCTTCGCGCCCTACGACCTGAGCCGGCCCGACCACACGCGCCTGCTGTGGGTCTTCGAAGGCTTCACCTCGTACTACGACGACCTGATGCTGCTGCGTTCGGGCGTGATCGACGAACCCGCCTACCTGAAGCTGCTGGCCCGCACCCTGGACCAGGTGATGCGCGGCGGCGGCCGGCTGAAGCAATCCGTCGCCGACAGTTCCTTCGACGCCTGGACGCGCTACTACAAGCAGGATGAAAATTCCCCCAACGCCCTGGTCAGCTACTACACGAAAGGCTCCCTGGTCGCCCTGGGGCTGGATCTGGAGATCCGCCACCGCTCGGGCCACACCCGCAGCCTGGACGACGTCATGCGTCTGCTGTGGACACGCTACGGACGCGACTTCTACCGGGGCCGCCCCCGTGGCGTGCCGGAAGACGCCCTGCCCGCGCTGATCCAGCAGGCCACCGGCGTGGACCTGGGCGACTTCATCGTCCGCTACGCGGAAGGCTGCGCCGACGTCCCTCTGAAAGCCGCCCTGGCCCGCGCCGGCATCGCCCTGACGGCCGAACCGGAAAACACCCGACCCACGCTGGACGTCCGCACCCGTCCCGACACCGGCGGCCTGCGCCTGGCCACGGTGTACGAAGAAGGCCCCGCCCACCGCGCGGGCCTGTCGGCCGGCGACCTGCTGATCGCTCTGGACGGCCTGCGCATCACCGACGCCGCCAGCCTGGATACGCTGCTGGACGGCCGCCGGGCGGGCGACCGGGTCGCGCTGCACGTATTCCGGCGCGACGAGCTGCGCCAGTACCGCGCACGGCTGGGCCAGCCCCCCGCCCTGAAGCACAAGCTGGAACGCAGCGCCCCTGAAACGCCCCCATCCGGAGCCGCGGCATGAATCCATCCGGCCGCCCTCCCGTCGCCAGCGCCGATACCCGCCGGGTGATTCTGGACGACCTGCGGGTGTCGGCCTCCATCGGCATGCTGGACCACGAACGGACCGCCCGCCAGCCCCTGCGCATCCATGCCGAATTCGACACCGACGCCTCGCGCCCGGTGGACGACGCCGACATCGGCAGCGTGCTGGACTATCGCCTGCTGCGGGACGCCCTGATCCAGGAAGCCGTCCAGACCCACACCGATCTGCTGGAAACCCTGGTGGATCGATCCCTGACCCGCATCCTGCGGGACTTTCCGGAGGTCCTGCACGTCCGCCTCCGCATCTGCAAACCGCAGGCGTTCGACGATTGCGCCGCCGTCTGCATCGAACAATCGCGCAGCCGCACATCCGCCGCCTGATCATCGCACCATGTCCGCACCCACTCCCGACTTCCAGGCGTCCGGCGCCGCCGAACACGGCCACGCCGCCGCGCTCGGGGACGCCGCCGCGCGTCCCGCCCGCCACAGCGTCAACGAAAACAAGCTGGTCAAGCGGCTGCTGCGCGAAACCGGCAAGGCCATCGGCGACTACCGGATGATCGAGGACGGCGACCGCGTCATGGTCTGCCTGTCGGGCGGCAAGGATTCCTACGGCCTGCTGGACATTCTGCTGACGCTGCGCGAACGCGCGCCCATCCATTTCGACGTCATCGCCGTCAATCTGGACCAGAAGCAGCCGGGGTTTCCCGAACACGTGCTGCCCGACTACCTGAGCGCGCGCGGCATCCCCTTCCACATCGAGAACCGGGACACATATTCCGTGGTCAAGCGCCTCGTCCCGGAAGGCAAGACGACCTGCTCCCTGTGTTCGCGCCTGCGCCGGGGCATCCTGTACCGCGTGGCCCGCGAACTGGGCGCCACCAAGATCGCCCTGGGCCACCACCGCAACGACATCCTGGCGACCTTCTTCCTGAACCTGTTCTACGGCGGCCGCATGAAGGCCATGCCCCCGAAGCTGGTGTCGGACAACGGCGAGCACATCGTCATCCGGCCACTGGCCTACGTGCGCGAGAAAGACCTGATCGCCTACGCGCGGCTGCGCGAGTTTCCCATCATTCCCTGCAACCTGTGCGGTTCCCAGGAAAACCTGAAGCGCAAGGAAATCAACCGCATGCTCGAAGAATGGGACCGGCACTTCGGCAACCGCACCTGGAACGTGTTCCGCGCGCTGTCGCACGTCGTGCCGTCCCATCTGATGGACCCCGCCCTGATGGATTTCGGCGGCCTGCGCCCGACGGGCCGGGCCGACGCCGACGGCGACCGGGCATTCGACGAGGAAGACTTCCCGATGCCGGCGTTCGCGGAAGAGGAGGGGGCGGCGGACGGCGAGCACGGCTCGCTCGGCCGGGAGCCGGTCGAGCGGATCATCGCCCGGCCGCGCGTGCGGTCGCAGGAATCATCCTAATCCGCCCGCCCCCGATCAGGTCCAGTACATTGATCCGATGTCGTGGGCGAAGACGGGATAGTTCATGGGCACGCCTTTCAGGCCCTTGCGCACGACCGTGCCGATGTCGGGGCTGAACACCCAGGCATTGACGGCATCGTGAGCCAGGTGCCGCTGCATCTGCCGGAACAGCTGCCCCTGTTCGCGCGGATTGGAGCTGACGGCATGGCGAACGACCAGCGCGCGGAAATCGGCGCTGTCATACCCGAAATAAAAATCGGGCCGGGTGTAGATCGCGTAATCCAGCGGTTCGACGTGGGTGATCACGGACAGATCGAAATCCCCCTGGAAGACGGTGGACATCCATCGCGCCCAGGACACCCGGACCAGATCCACCTGGATCCCCACGTCGGCCAGGTAGCGGGCCACCACCGGGCCGCCGAACAGCGCATACGGCGTCGGAGGCAAGGTCAGATCCAGACGCAGCGGCGCGCGCACGCCCGCAGCCCGCAACAGCGCGCGGGCGCGGTCGGGATCGTAGGGGTAGAGGCTCGTCAGATTGATGTAATCGGGGTCCGTGGGCACGAAATGGCTGCCGATGGCCTGGGCGCGTTGGCGCAGGACATCCCGGATGAAGACTTCGCGGTCGATGGCGTGCGTGATCGCCTGCCGCACCCGCACATCGCCAAGGGGCGCCCGGCGATGATTGACGACCACCATGCCCTTGCCTGAAGAGCTGCCCACCAGCACTTCGTAGTGACGGCTGTCCTTCAGCCGGTCCACGCTGCTGGTGGCGGCGCCGAATAGCACATCCACCCGCTGGTCCAGCACGGCCCGGACCTGCCGCTCGGGATCCGGAATGAAATGAAATCGCGCGGCGGGAATGCGGACGCTGCCGGCATCCCGGTAGCCCGGCCACCGCACCAGGTCGACGTCCCCCGTATCCTGCCATCCGGCGAAGCGATAAGGCCCCGTCCCGATGGGCCGCCGCGATGTCTGGTCGGCCGAGCCGGGGTGCACGATGGCGGCGGGCGGCTGTCCCAGCCTGAAAGGCAGCAGGGGGTCGGGGTGCTTCAGCGTCAGCAGCACCGTCCGCTCGTCCGGCGTCTGGATGTCCTGGATATTGCGGAAGGTCTCCACCAGGCTGTTGGCGGCCCCCAGCGCCTGCGCCCGCCGCAGGCTGCCGGCCGCCACGCCGGCATCCAGCCGGGCGCCATCGTGAAAGATGACGCCGTCGCGCAAGCGGAACCGGTAGCGCAGGCGGTCGAGCGAGACGTCCCAGTGTTCGGCCAGCAACGGCGCCACCTGGCCGTTTTCCCGGATGCAGGTCAGGCCTTCGAGGATGTTGCTGTGCACGACTTCGCCGACGACGGCGGCCGCCGAGCGGGTGGGGTCCAGGCTTTCCGGCCGCAAGGACAGACCGATGGTCAGGGGCGAGGCTGTCTGACCTGCGACGCGGGACGGCGCCGCGATGGCGGCCGCGCACGCCCAGGGCAGGGACAGGACGGCCCTACGGGAGATCACCAGCCAGCCGCGGCCGGACCGCGAGCGTCCCCCCGGCGCAATGCGCCCGGCGGAGAAAGGAATGAGAACCGGAGGCCCCGGGATTCGGACATGGCAGGCACTTCCTGTAAGATCCTGTCATTATCACTCATGTAGTAGCTGCGGGAAACACGGCGGGGTGTACGACGCCGGCACACCACCATGGCGCACGATCATTTCCTGTCCCGCCGGACGCTGCCGGCCCTGATTGCGGTGCTGGTCTCCGGCGTGCTGATGATCCTGGGCGGAGCGCTGGCCTATCTGGACAGCCAGGAACGCCACCAGCACGCCGTGGAACACGAACTGCAGCTGGTCAACCGGCTGCAGATCCAGAGCCTGCAGACCTGGCGCAGCGCCCGACTCACCGAAGCGGCTTCCATCACCATGGACACCCTGTTCGGCGGCGCGGTGGCCGACTGGCGTCTGGCGGCGCAGGATCAGCGCGCCGATGCCGGCGCCCTGCGGGACGCCATCCGGGACAGGCTGCGTTTCCTCTACGAACAATCAGGCTACGCCGCCGCCTATCTGCTGTCGCCTTCGGGCGCCCTGCTGCTCGCGCCCGAAGGAGGACGCCCGCCCACGCTGTCGCCCGACGGCCAGGCCGCATTGCAGCTCGCCATCGACCGGGCGCATCCCGTGGCGATCAACCCCCAGCGGGATCCCGCCTTCACGTTCCCGTTCTTCAGCCTCATCGCGCCGGTCTACCAGGACGACGAAATCGTCGCCGCCGTCTGGATGATCATGGACGTGCGCAGTTCCCTGTTCCCTTTGCTGGAAGAGTGGCCATCGGCCAGCCAGACGGCGGAGTCCATCCTGGTCATGCGGGACCGGGACAGCGTGCGTGTGCTCAGCCCGCTGCAGGATCAAGCCGATGCCGCGCTGCAGTTCCGCATGTCGCTGGCGCTGACCCAGGCCCCCATGGTGCAGGCCGTCCAGGGCATGCGCGGCCTGTTTCGCGGGCAGGACTACCGGGGCCGCCCCGTCCTGGCCGTCGCCGCGCCCGTCACCGGCTCTTCCTGGTACCTGGTCTCGAAAATCGACGTGGCCGAAGCCCTGGATACCCGCTGGCGGGACATGTGGCACATCGCCGCCCCGGTGATCGCCGGCCTGCTGTGCATCTGGCTGGCGCTGGGGTACACGCAGCACCAGGCCTGGCGCCGCGAACGGCGGCTGAAGGAACTGCTGGAACGGCAGGTCCGCCACGACCCGCTGACGCAGCTGGCCAACCGGGTCGCCCTGGACGAGCAATTCGACATCAACTGGCGTCATGCCGTGCGGCAGCGCCAGCCCCTGTCGGTGCTGATGATCGACGTGGACCACTTCAAGGCCTACAACGACCACTTCGGCCACATCGCCGGCGATCAATGCCTGAAACAGGTCGCAGCCATGCTGTCATCGGTCGCCCGGCGCAGCACCGATCTGGTCTCCCGCTACGGCGGCGAAGAATTCGTCATGCTGCTGCCCGACACCCCGCTATACCAGGCCCGCGCCCTGGCCGAACGCATCTGCCAGACCGTGTTCAATGCCGCCATTGCGCATCCGCTGTCGCAGCATGGCGAACGCGTCACCGTCAGCGTGGGCGTCACCTGCGCGAACGCCGGCGACCTGAGCGGCGCCGACGCAGCGCGGATCCGCAAGTCCCTGCTGGAACGCGCCGACGCCGCCCTGTACGCGGCGAAAAGCGCGGGCCGCAACCGGGCGGAATGACGGCATCCGGCCCCTCGCCGGTCAGACGCCCTCAGACTTCGGGCACGAGCCCCCTGCCCAGGATCTCGACATGAGACAGCCGTTCGTTCAGGAAGTCCAGAAACGCGCGCGTGCGCGCCGGCATCATGCGGGACGGGAACAGGGCGACCATCGGGATCGCCTCGAAGGACCACGCCGGCAGCACCCGGACCAGATCCTGCTGGTGTTGATTGGCGCGCACGGACAGCGGCACGATGCCCACGTGATGCACGGCCATGTGCCGCAGCATCAGCACGTGATTCATGGCGATCCGCCCGCCGACCCGGACCTGGCGCTCATCCCCCTCGGTCGAAAACAGTTTCCACACGGAGTCCTCGCGGCTGGCGCTGGCGCGCAGGCACTGATGCCCGGCCAGGTCGGCGGGATCCCCGGGAATGCCGTGCCGGCGCAGGTATTCCGGAGACGCATACAGCCCCAGGGACAAAGTCCCCAGGCGCCGCGACACGATGCCGGAATCTGGCTGGCGCGAGGCCCGGATCACGACATCGAAGCCGTCGGCCTGCAAGTCGATCTTGCGCACGCTCAGGTCGTATTCGCAATCGATCTCGGGATAGCGGCGGGAAAATTCGGGCAGGGCTTCCTGCAGAAAGGCCAGCGCCAGGCTGGACGGCAGCGAGACCTTGAGATGACCGCGCGGCTGCTGGGCATCGTCCATCAGTGCCTCGTGCGCAATGCGGGCCTCCTCGACGATATGCCTGCAGCGCGCGAAGTAGGCCGCCCCCGCCTCGGTCAGCGCGACCTTGCGCGTGGTGCGGTTCAGCAGGCGCACCCCGATGGAGCTTTCCAGCTGCGAGATGCGCCGCGAAATGGTCGAGGCCGGCATCCCCAGCGCTTCGCCCGCGCGCGTGAAACCCTGGCTGCGGGCCACTTCGACAAACAGCTCAATATCGTTCAGGGACGGGGACATGGGATGCAATCCACAAAAGCGAACGGGCCGTCGGGCAATCGGGAGAAGGCGGCCGATTGTCGATAAAAATGGAAAGCTGAATTCGCATTGCCCCAGTTTATCGCAGCGCAGCAAAAGCGCACACTGTTTCCAACAGAGCAGGACACGAATCACCCAGCGGAAAGCCCGTGAACGTCCTGCTTTTACACACCCTAAACGTGAAGGAAACCATCATGAAAGTCGCTACCGCCGCCTCCATCGCCGTTCTGTCCCTGGGCCTCGCCTCCGCCGGCATCGCTCAGGCCGATCAGACCAACTACCCGGAAATCGTGACGCCCAGCACCCAGACCCGCGCGGAAGTCGTCCAGGCGCTGCGCGTGGCGCAGTCCCAGGGGCTGGTCACCGTGGGCGAGCAAGCCGATTATCCCCAGCTGCAATCCGAAGGCCCGGCGCTGACCCGCGCCCAGGTCCTGAATGAACTGCACGAAGCCGAGAGCGCCGGCCTGTTCTTCATCGGGAACAGCATGCAGTATCCCCAAACGATGTAATCACGGTTTCGAACCCTCGAACCGGAAAAGCCCGCCGCGCACGATGCGCGGCGGGCTTTTTTCGCGCTTCGCGCAGCCCCCGAATCCCCCTGAAAGGCCGGCCTTCCGCGTTCCTCCGCCCGGCGGACCGGCTACCGTAATCCCGCATTGACAGATTCTTGCCCACGGCAGGAAACTGATTCCGCTTCTCCGGAAAGGGATGTTCGTTTCCGCTAGCACCGGTTGTTTTCGAGATTCATCTCGCATGCGCCGCTAGACACGACGCACGTCCATCAGACGTACCAGAGGAGGATTCACATGAATGACAATCACAGCAACAGCGGTGCAGTCAGCCGCCGCACCTTGCTGAAAGCCGCCGGAGCAGCGGGCGTCGCTGCCCTGGCTTCCCCCCGGATCATCCTGGCGCAAGGCGAACAGCCCGTCAAGCTGGGGGTCGACAATCCGCTCACCGGCACCTACGCCATCACGGGCCGCAACGAACTTCACGGCATGGAACTCGCCGTCGAGGAAATCAACGCCAAAGGCGGCATCCTGGGCCGGCCGGCCAAGCTCATCGTCGAAGACTCCACCAGCGGCGACGCCGGGGTCGCCGTGCAGAAAGCCCGCAAGCTCATCGACAAGGACAAAGTCGATTTCCTGGTCGGCAACGTCAATTCCGGCCTGACCATGGCCATGTCCGCCGTCGCCTATGAAAAAGGCGTCTTCATGATGGACCCCGGCGGGCACGCCGACCCCATCACGGGCAGCGAATGCCACTGGAACGTCTACCAGGTCGATCCGTCCACCACCCTGCTGGTCAACGCCATCGCGCCGTCCCTGGTCAAGCGCTTCGGCAAGAAATTCTATTTCCTGGTGCCCGACTACGCCTTCGGCCACGGCCTGCTCGACGCCTACAAGGTCAATCTGCAGAAACTGGGCGCCACCAACCTGGGCGCCGACCTGATCCCCCTGGGCACGACCGAATACTCGTCCTACCTGATCAAGGCGCAGGCGGCCAACCCCGACGTCATCGTGATCCTGCAAAACGGCGAGGACCAGACCAACGTGCTCAAGCAGGCCGTGCAGTTCGGCCTGGACAAGCGCTTCCACATCGCCGGGGCCAACATCGAACTGGAAACCCTGGAAGCCCTGCCCCCCACCGCGCGCATCGGCAACTGGGTCATCGAGTGGTACTGGAACCAGCCCGACGTTCCCCACGTCAAGGAATTCACCGACGCCATCATGAAGAAGACCGGGCGCGTCCCCACGGCGCGCACCTGGTTCGGCCACACCGCCATCCATGCCTGCGCCCTGGCCGCCAACACGGCCAAATCCCTGGAGGCCGTGAAAATGGCCCGCGCGCTCAACGGCCTGACGCTGCCGCCGGAAGTCGCCCTGCAGCCGCACCCGGCCACGTTCCGGGCTGACCAGCATTTGCTCATCGGCACGCTGTGGGCCGGCCACGCGCAGGAAAAAGGCGACGCCGGCGCGGACGATCTCTTCAAGATCGACGAAGTCATCGAAAGCAAGACGATCGCACCCACCGTCGCGGAGACCGGGTGCAAGATGACCTGGCCCGCCTAGGCGCGCCCATGCGCTGCACATCAGGCGGCCCGACGCGGATCTCACGGCGGCCGGGCCGCCCGACGACTCTCTCTGACCACGACGCATCAGGGTTTCGCATCACCCGGCAGGGGGCTGTTTCGCTCAACGGAGGCACCACGTGACCCAACTGGTCCTTTTCAACGTATTCAACGGACTGGTGATCGGGGCGTTCTACGCCCTGATGGCGCTGGGCCTGTCGCTGATCATCAACCTGACCAACGTCATCAATTTCGCCCATGGCGGGTTCCTGGCCCTGGGCGCCTACATCGCCTACACCCTGCAGCCTTACCTGGGCTTCTGGGGCGCCCTGATCGTGTCGCCCTTCCTGACGGCCCTGATCGGGATCCTCGTGGAACGCGTGCTGATCCGTCCGCTGTATGCCCGCGATCCGCTCTACAGCCTGCTGCTGACCTTCGGCCTGGCCTACGTGCTGCAGGACTCCGTGCGCTACATCTGGGGCGCCCAGGGCCTGCCGATCCAGGTTCCCGCCGCGCTGCAATCCTCGCTCAGCCCCACGCTCTTCTTCCTGACCGGCTACCGGGTGTTCATGGTGGCCCTGGTGGCCATCGCCGTCATCGTCCTGTTTCTCATCCTCAAGAAGACGCGCCTGGGCATGCGCATCCGCGCCGGCACCCTGGACCTGGAAATGGTCTCGGCCCTGGGGGTGGACGTGCGCATCCTGCGCAACCTGAACTTCGGCCTGGGCATCTTCTTCGCCGGCCTGGCGGGCGTCCTGGCCGCCGGCATGCTGGGCCTGACGCCCACGATCGGCGACCAGCTGATCATGCCCAGCTTCGTCGCCGTCATCGTCGGCGGGCTGGGCAGCCTGATCGGGACCCTGTTCGGCGGGCTGCTCATCGGGATCGCCGCGGGAGTCGTCACCGTGTTCTACCCCTCCGCATCCGAGGCCACGATCTACGTGATGATGGCTCTGGTGCTGTTGATCCGGCCGCACGGCCTGTTCGGTGAAGAAGGCGGGACCAAACTGTGAACAACGCTACCGTCAACAAATCGATCAGCCTGATCGTCGTCTGGGCCATCTTGCTGACCCTGCCCACCTGGATCGGCTCCGTCGGCGGCTACACCGACCTGGCCTCCCGCGTCCTCATCATCGGCCTGGCGGCCATGTCCACCAACCTGCTGGTCGGGCATTCGGGCGTGATGGCCTTCGGGCACGCCGCGTACTTCGGGCTCAGCGCCTACGGCACCGGCCTGATCATCAAGTACCTCGTGCCCAGCACGCCCCTGGGATTCCTGGTCGGCGTCCTGACGGGGACGCTGGGCGGCGCCATCATCGGCTACCTGCTGGCGAAGCTGCGCGGCATCTATTTCGCGCTGGCCACCATCGCCTTCGGCCAGGTGTTCTACTTCATCGCCTTCCGCTGGAACTCGGTCACGGGCGGCGACAACGGCCTGACCTTCCAGCGGCAGCCCATCGATCTGGGCTTCGCGCAGATCGACCTCGCCTCCAGCCTGGTGTTCTATTACACGGCCCTGGTGGTATTCGCCGTGTGCGCGGCGCTGATGGCGGTCCTGCTGCGCTCGCCCTTCGGCCACACCCTGCTCGCCATGCGCGAAAACGAACGGCGGGCGCGCTTCCTGGGCATCCCCGTCAACCGCCACCTGTGGCTGGCCTACACCGCCTCCTGCGTCTTCGTAGCCTGCGCCGGGTCCCTGTACGGCATGCTGAACAACTTCGTCAGCCCCCACAACCTGCACTGGACACAGTCCGGCGACTTCGTGCTGATGGCGGTCATCGGCGGCATGCGTTCCTTCTGGGGGCCGCTGCTGGGGGCGGCCATCTTCGTCGTGCTGCAGGACTACCTGTCCAGCATCACCGACAGCTGGATGTTCTTCATCGGGATGATCTTCGTTCTGGTCGTGCTGTTCATCCCCCGCGGCATCGTCGGGCTGTTGCAGAGAAAAACATCATGAGCTTGCTCGAAGTCCACAACGTCACCCAGCGCTTCGGCGAGCTGGCGGCCGTCAATCAGGTGTCGCTGAACGTCGAGGAAGGCGAACTGCACGCCATCATCGGACCCAACGGGGCCGGGAAAACGACGTTCTTCAACATGATCAGCGGCTTCTACCGCCCCACCAGCGGCCGCATCGTCTTCAACGGCAGCGACGTGACCGATCTGCCGCCCTACGCGCGGGTGGGCCTGGGCATGGCGCGCACCTTCCAGATCACCGAGGTCTTCCCCGAACTGAGCGTGCGCGACAACCTGCGCATCGCCGTCGAAATCACGCAGGGGCTGCGGACGAAGCTGTTCTCCACCCGCAGGCAGTCGGCCCTGACCGAGGCGCGGGTGGACGAACTGCTGGACACCGGCGGACTGACGGCCAACGCCGACCGCCACGTCGGCGAACTGTCGCACGGCGACCAGCGGTCCACGGAAATCATGATGGCGCTGGCCCTGCAGCCCACGCTGCTGCTGCTCGACGAGCCGGCCGCGGGCATGGGCAGCCAGGAAACCTACGACACCGCCGTCCTGATCCGCAAGCTGCATCGCACCAAGAAACTCACCATCGTCCTGGTGGAACACGACATGCGGGTGATCTTCAATCTGGCGGACCGCATCACGGTGCTGACGGAAGGCGAAGTGCTGGAGGTGGGAACGCCCGCCGAAATCGCCGCCAGCGAGAAGGTCCAGGTCGCCTATCTGGGGGAAAAACGTGAAGGCTCTTGAAGTTCAGCAACTGCACACCTACTACGGCAAGAGCCACATCCTGCAAGGGATCGACCTGGAAGTGCAGGAAGGCGAACTCGTCACCCTGCTGGGGCGCAACGGGGCCGGAAAATCCACCACCCTGCGCAGCATCATGGGCCTGACACCCGCGCGCGACGGCCACATCCGGGTCTTCGGCGCGGAATCCACCCGCATGACGCCCTTCCGGATCGCCCGGCTGGGCGTCGGGCTGGTCCCCGAAGGCCGCCGCGTCTTCGCCAACCTGACGGTGGACGAGAACCTGAAGGTTCCCGTGGACCGCCCGGGGCACTGGAACATCCCGCGCATCTACCAGCTCTTTCCCCGGCTGGAAGAACGCAAGCGCCACAAGGGCAAGCAGCTGTCGGGGGGCGAGCAGGAAATGCTGTCCATCGCCCGGGTGCTGCTGCTCAACCCGCGGCTGCTGCTGCTCGACGAGCCCTCGCAGGGCCTGGCGCCCCTGATCGTCAAGAACGTGTTCGACGTCATCGTCGCCGCCCGGAACGCCGGCACCTCCGTGCTGCTGATCGAACAGAACGTGCGCGCCGCCATCGAAGTGGCGGACCGCGCCTACGTCCTGGACCGGGGCCAGATCACCCACACGGGCTCCGCCGCCGAGTTCGGCCAGGACGAACAGCGCGTGCAGGAACTCGCGGGGGCCAGCGCCCAGAAATGGGATTTCCCGGATGATTGAAGCGGGCGCGGAGAACCGTCCGCCCCGATGACGAAGCCCCGGTCGCCTCAGCCCAGCGCCGTATCCAGGAACATCATCACGGCGAACCCCGCCATCAGGCCCACGGTGGCCGCCGTCTGGTGCCCGTTGCGATGGGTTTCGGGGATCACCTCGTGGGACACCACGAAGATCATGGCGCCGGCGGCGATCCCCAGACTGACGGGATAGGCGATCGGCAGGCCGCTGGCCATGCCAACCCCGACCAGCGCGCCCAGGGGCTCCATCAGCCCCGAAGCGACCGCCACCCCGACGGCGGGCTTCATGCCCAGGCCGACCGCCCGCAAGGCCAGGGCCACGGCCAGGCCTTCCGGGATATCCTGGATGGCGATCGCCATGGTCAAGGGCAGGCCGACCGACAGATCGCCTTGCGCGAAGCCGACCCCGATGGCCATGCCTTCGGGCAGATTGTGCAAAATGATGGCCAGCACGAAGAGCCAGACCCGGCCGATCCGGTCGACCGCCGGGCCCTGCGGGCCGGCGCTTTCGTGGGCATGGGGCGTGAAGTAATCCAGCCCCAGCATCAGCAGCACCCCCAGGCCCAGTCCCACGGCGACCGTGAAGGCCGCCCCCATGCCGCTGCCCAGCAAAGCGCGGGCCGCATCCAGTCCCGGCAGGATCAGCGAGAACGAAGCCGCCGCCAGCATCATCCCGGCGGCGAAGCCCAGCATGCAGTCCTGGGCACGCGTCTCGACCCGGCGCAGCACCAGCGCCCCCAGGGCGCCCAGCGCGGTGGCCCCGAAGCCTGCCAGGCCGCCCAGCACCGCATAGCCCACGTGGCCGCGATTCTCGCCCGAAAAGGACTCCAGCCCGCTGTCGAGCAGCAGCCAGGCCACGACCAGCAGCGCCACCAGCAGGCCCGCGGCGGGAACCCGGTGTTCCAGCGCCTGCCGGCGCCAGGAGGTCAGCATCGAAACGGTCATCCATTTCCCCTTGAGAACCTTGGCGGCCATGGTTGAAGATATGTTAGCTGATGACGCCGCGCATCCACGACGCGCGACGAAGCGCCTGGCGAAACGCGAGGATCGGGGACAGTGCGAAGGGGGATGGTGGGCGGTACAAGGTTCGAACTTGTGACCCCTGCCGTGTGAAGGCAGGATTTTGCTGTTTCCTGATGTCCTTCTGTGTAATTTACCATTTATTTTTCAATGACTTATGTTTTAACCTGTCCGCTATAATACTTCGAAGTACGCAATGGTTTTGCGTACTTGTTGCGTACAAACAGGGGATAAAAAAACATGGCCAGCAGCATCGACAGCGTTGCAGCACGCAGCAAGCTGAAGGCACGCCGCGACGCCTATTGGCATAGGGTTGCTGCGGGCTGCTATGTCGGCTTTCGCAAGACCACCAGTGACAGCATCGGAAACTGGGTTGGCCGTTACTGGGATGACGCTCAGCGCAAGCAACACTTCAACTCTTTTGGCCCGCTGGACGAGCACCCGCCTGGCGCCCGGTTCGACAAAGCCGTTGAACTTGCTCGCGCATGGTTTGCCCATCTCGGCATGGGAGGCCTCTCAAAGGCCTATACCGTTGCCGACGCCTGCTCTGCCTACACAAAACACATCAGGGCAGAAAAGGGCGACAAGGCAGCCAACGATGCCCAAGGGCGCTTCGCCCGGTGGGTAGACCAGACTCCCCTGGCCAAGGTGGAACTGGCCAAGCTCAAGCGCGACCACATCCGAACCTTTCGCAAATCCTTGAGATCCGCACCTGTCATCGTTGCTGGACAAGAGCGCGAGCGGGCACCGGATACGATCAACCGCGACATGTCTCCCGTGCGTGCAGCCTTGAACCTGGCTTTTGCCGATGGCAAGATCACATCGGACTTTGCATGGCGAGAGGATCTCAAGCCGATCAAAAACGCCTCCCGCCGCCGGGAGCTGTACCTGGATCGCAAGCAACGGCGCAAGCTCATTGATCACGCCCCACCGGAGATCGCACCGTTTCTGCAGTGCCTCAGCGTGCTGCCCCTGCGCCCAGGGGCCTTGGCTGCACTCCAGGTTGCGGACTTTAATGCCCGATTAAAGGCCATCCGTATCGGCCAAGACAAGGCGGCAGCAGACCGTCGCATCAGTCTGCCTGACGCTATTGTGGAAATATTGAAGCCCCTTGCCAAAGGTCGTGCTGGCAGTGCGCCCTTACTGGCCCGTCCCGATGGGACAGCTTGGAACAAGGATGCCTGGAAATGGCCCATCAAAGAAGCAGCTCACGCTGCTGGCTTGTCGCCTGAGGTATCCGCCTACACCCTGCGGCACTCGACCATTACCGACCTGGTCGTCAGCGGCCTGGATCTACTGACCGTTGCCAAAATCAGCGGTACGTCCGTCGCCATGATTGAAAAGCACTACGGTCATTTGCGCCAAACTGCGGCTGCTGATGCTCTGGCAGGCCTGGTGCTGTAAGGCATCCACGCAGCCAGTAACGGCTACCAGCGCTGACGGGCTAGAATGGACTGCATCGGGATCAACATTAGCACCACAGGAGGCCGCCATGACTTACGCCGATTGGATGCTCATTCTGGCTTTTACACCCATCATGTCTGTTGGCGCCGCCGCGCTGTTCTTCGGCAGCGACTACGCCCAAAAACGCTGGAACGCCGACGAATACTACAAGCGCACAAACGAGCCGCGCATTGTGATCGAGTGCGATTATCGGACCCGTATCGATACCTAGCCAGTGTTGATGGGCATAATGTGGGCAAGGTACCCAAGCTGATCAAGATTATCAAGATTTCAACCTAGCCATCGCGAATATCTTCCCTTGTATGACCATCTATCGCCTCGACAACGACGCGCTGACTGAGCTGCCTCAAACCTCTTTCGGCAACCTTGGTTTGAAAGAGCGCACCGATATTCAGCGGATACTGCGGGAGCATGTCCATATCATCGCTACGGACACCATGGTGCTGGCGGAAGAATATGGCGACTGGGAAGACAGCCGGCGGCGCATTGACTTGCTGGGCCTGACCAAAGAAGCCCAACTGGTGGTCATCGAACTCAAGCGTACTGAAGACGGTGGCCACATGGAACTCCAGGCTTTGCGCTATGCGGCAATGGTGTCAACCATGACATTCCGGCAAGCCGTCGAAGCCCATCAGTCTTATCTAGCCAAAAACGGCCAACCTGCAGAGTCGGCGGAGGAACGCATCCGCGAATTCTTGGAGGATGCGGCCGACGAGCCCACGCTGGACGATCAGGTCAAGATCGTACTGGCCAGTGCCGACTTTTCCAAGGAGATCACCTCTTCGGTGCTATGGCTGAACGAACAAGGCCTGGATATCACCTGCGTCCGCCTGCGCCCCCATGCTGCGGGTGACAGCATCTTCCTGGACATCCAACAAGTTATCCCGCTCCCTGAGGCATCCGAGTTTCAAGTCGCCATTCGGGAAAAGAACCGTGAGCGTGACGTCGCCCAGACTTCGAACAAGGACTACACGAAGTACTGTGTGACCACACCAGCCGGACAATTCACACCATTGAATAAACGCGGCGTGATCCTGAAGGTCGTTCAGGCGGCCATCGAGTTGGGGCTTACACCGGAACAGCTGATGGCTACAGTCTCAAAACGCGGCCATCGATTGTTCATCTCACTAGCAGGTCAACACACAGCCCAGGAAATTGCTGCGGCGAACGGCAAGGACGAGGACCGCTTCTTCAGTAAGGACGAAGAGGTGTTTTTCGTTGGTGGAAACAGCTATCTGCTGATGAACCAGTGGAGCAAAGTACCAACTGAGCGCGCACTGGCCGAGATCATGTCAATCCTGCCTGAAGGGCACGGGATCAGCTACCAAGCTCTAGGTTGAGTCCTGCTCCGTACAGGATCAAGCCCAGTGACACGAAAGCTGGACTATGCTTGACCGCATGCGGCCCGTGCCGTATGATTGCACTCAATATGCCCGACGCCTCTGCACTCTGTGTACGCGTCGGTTCTCATTTGTACGCCAGGCTTGCCCACGGCGTACTGTCTTTCCAACCGGCAACTAGCCCCATGTCGCTGACCGACAACAGGCCATCCGGAAACTGCGGAAATCCGTTCTCCAGAAGTTCCGCCAGACGCTGTCCCCAGGTCGAATTCGGGCAGATTACGCTCAGCAGCTGCCGCATTAGGCACAGGTAGAAAAACGGGCGAGCATCGCTCAGATCTGCCGGCCAGCCTGCCGGTATTGGAGATCGTTCGACAACGTTGATGTTCCACAACCGACTGTGGTGTGCAGAGACATTGCGGATGAAGTTCAAGCTGCGCAACCACTGTGCAAATGCAATGCCGTCCGGTGCTCCGTATATCTTGGCTATCTGATCCTGATCTGCACGCTTCATGCCAGCAAACAGTTTGGAAAGAAGCCCAAAGTCCCAGATCTCCACAGCGACCCAGATAGGCAACTGGCCGTAATGCTGCATGTGATGTGAGATAAATGGCTCCTTGCGAGCGCGGTGGAGCAAACCCTGGTATTTCGTCAGCCAGATCTGATGTTTTGTCTTGCCCTTGTCCGGCCCGTAAGCAATGACCTTTTTCGTAAAATTTCCATGCAAGCAGGCTGGGTTTTCGTGTGCGGCGGGGTCACGCTGCCCAAGCAGGTACGCGATATCTACACGCACCGCCATTTCTATACGTTCCAGTGCGTCCATTGCCAATAAACGCAGCTTTTTGTCGAAAACATACAACTGGACCACATGCTCGAAGCGACTGCCAGGCATGAAAGTGTCCCGTCGGATCGGCGTACTCTGCGCCTGCGATGCCGCCACATCAATTTCCCGTAGCGGATACCAATATCCGCTCAAACGGTAGTAGCCCAGCCGCTCCAGGTAATCCAGAGCAGCAGCTGGAGCATCCACTTGCAAGCCGCGAGCTTCCAGTTGACGTAGCTGATCCTCGAACGACAGCCAGGGCTTGAGCGGTTTCAACTTATGAGTCTCCCATTTCATTTTCGGCGGCACACATACCCAGCCCCAGCGCCTACCGGTAGGCAGCGCTTTGCATGGCGCGAAGAACAGCCAATACATCCTGAAAACCTTCAGGGCTATCCAGCAGGGTATCCGGCAGTCCGTGCCCAAGAGCCGGGTTGGGAGAGTTCAGCCATTGCAGCAGCCAAGCATCCGGATCAAACCCCTCCAGGGAGCCAGACTCACCCACAATCCGAACCAATTCAGTACGGAGCGCCTCAAGTTGCGAGTCGTGAGGAGGGCGAAAATTTAGCATGCTAAATTTTCCCGCAAAAAATTTCCGCTTGACCAGACCCTCTGCATGCACGCCACATGACACTCGCGAAGAGTCCCCCAGGTGCTATCCATCATGGCGCCGGCACCAGTTTCGCAGCATTAGGATCGTAGATGTAGCCAGTAATGCTGCCATCCTTGATACGCGCAACAGCCTCATCAATGACAAACAACGGTACCAGAAACCACTCCTCGGGCTGCACAGGATGACCAAAGCGGTCATTAATAGTGATGTTCAGCCGTGCGGGCGCAAACAACCGGTGCAACAAGCGCTCCAGCCGCGTGCGATTGATCCCGGCCAGCTTGTAGGTCGCCACCACATCAACCCGCGCCAACAGGTAGGTGGAATCGTGCTCGGCATTGGCGATACGCGTCTCCACCCGGCCACCAGTGACACCAATCTTGTGGATCAAGTCTCGATTCTGTGCAACATAAGGATGATCGGACAGGGAGCGCAGGACATAGATCGTGCCGCTTTCGACATCATCAGCATCGAGCTCGCCCCCGAAAGAAAGTTGCCCGCTCTCGGGCGAAACCAACCGCCGCGCAGCGGGGTCGTCATAGAACGCACGCTGGAGCGAACGCAGCAGCAGATTGCTTTCGGTACCGTTCGAGAAAATGAGGCGCAGACGACGATCCACCTCCCCTGCGGTCGTTTTCAGCGGCTCGCCCTCGTCGGCGACATAGAGCATGACGCCATCCAGTACAAAAAAGTCCCCTGCTTCGACTGCCCGGTTTCCCGCTTCTATGGGCTGAGCTTGGCGTAAGCCGGTCCTGACTTCCGTTTGCACGCGTTCAAACAGGGGCTTGAACGCCTCGAAATCCTCACAAGGCTTACGATCTGCGATTTCCTCGGCCGCACGCTTTTCAGCGCTAGTGCGAACGTGACGCAGGACCGTAATATCGCCCGTGCCGGCGACATCTCCCAGTTCGGCAGCCAGTTCGTCGACGCCGATCGCTGAGTCCTCTGGAGCAGCACCGGCGGGGGCACCTGTCAACAAGCCCTGATGGTCCAGCGGTTCAAGCAAAGCACGGCAGTCCGGGAGCGCGCGCAGGCGGTCCAACCGCACCGCATACAGGCGCTCGAATATGTCGCGGTCTTCGCCATGCCGCGGCGCATGCCCGTGCTGCTCGGTAAAACGTTGGATTTCCTCGAAACCGGCGATGACGCGCTCCTCACTGGCTGGGCGTCCTTTTTTCTTCTCAGGTGGTGCGAACTCGCCCAGTTCTGCAGCCAGATCGTCCAGATCCGCTTTACGCATAGCGCCCCTCAGCCCGAAAGCGCATGAAGGCAGCTGCGCCTTCGGCCAGGTGTTTTTCCCAGGCGTCCTGCGCCGTCACGGATGGTGCCCGCCCACGCTCGCGCTTGAACTCGACCGCACGCTTGGCAATGGCCATGGCATCTTCAGGTGTGATCGACGTACGCTTGGCCGTGATGACCGCCGCCACCTGCTTCAAGCTGTCCTCGCTCATGGTCTTGGCCAGGATCGCGTAGGCCTCCCCAAAAGGGTTGATACGGTCGATCAGGTCGATATCCAATTCACGTACGTCCATTGCAAAACGACGCACGCCGTCAATCAGACCTGTGTTGAGTGAACCTTCGCTCTCTCCCTCAGTGACCAGCCGCTTGGCCTGCTGCGTCAGATTGAGCGCCGCAATAGCATGCTGACGGACAGCCTCTTGGTCTTCAGCGTCCAGATCAGGGTACTTGTCCTTGATGATCTTGCCCATGCGGACCTGCGTCAGCTCTTCGGGCACCAGTTCTTCGTCGAACAGGCCGCGCTCCAGGGTCGGCTTGTCCTGCACAAACGCCGCGATGACTTCGTTCAAGTCTTCTTGGCAAATACGCACCGCCTCTTTGCTTTTGGGCTCGGCGATGCCCTTGATTTCGACCTGGTAAGTCCCCGCCTGCTCATTGATGCCGAAATTGCAGCGATCCGTGTCATAGCCGCCCTCGCCATAGTCGAAGCCTGGTGTCGGGCCGCTGTCGGGGTTCTTGGGCTTGAATTCGAAACGTGGGGCCAGCACCTGCTCCATCAACAGGCTGGCTGCAATCGCCTTCAAGGTATCGTTGACGGCCTCTGTGACGGCCTCTTCAGTCGCATCAACGGCGGCGATCAAGTTGGTGAACCGTGCGCAAGTCTTGCCCGGCGCATCGCGGGTGGCCCGGCCGATGATCTGCACAATTTCGGTCAGACTCGCACGGTAACCCACGGTCAGCGCATGTTCGCACCAAATCCAGTCGAAGCCTTCCTTGGCCATGCCCAAGGCGACGATGATGTCCACGTAGTCACGATCCGCGTTCATGGCAGGCGCACGCAGGCTCTCTTGCACCCTGGCCTGGTGGTCGGGATCGACCAAGTCGGCCACTCGCAGCACGCTGCCATCCGGGCGTTTGACCAACTGAAAGCCGGTGGCAGCATCGACCCCTTGCCATTCGCCTAGCGCCCAGATGATGTTTTCTACCTCGCGGATCTTGTCCTTCGTGCTTTCGCGGGAATTGACGCTGGGGATATGAATGATGGTCTTCTCGGCAGGATCTAGGACGCTGAGAATGTCATCCACATACGGCCCGCTGTAGAAAAAATAGCCGATGTTGAGCTGCTTGAGGTATTTGTAGCCGTTGAGCTGCTCGTAGTAGGTATAGGTGACGGTATCGAACTTCGACTCGTCCGACGGCGCCAATACAGCCTCGGCGTCGCCCCGGAAGTAGGAGCCGGTCATGGCGACGATGTGCGTCTTGCCACGCTCCAGAAACTGCCCAAGATACAGGCCAAGCTTGTTGTCGGAGTTGGCCGACACATGGTGGAACTCGTCGATTGCAATCAAGCGATCGTCGAATGCCTCGACACCGTAGGCCTCGACCGCGAAGCGGAAGGTCGCGTGGGTACAGACCAGCACCTTGTCATCACCTTCGAGGAACGCGCCCAGCGACTTCACCTTGCCGCCATTGTCGGTACCAGGGGCATTGCACAGATTCCACTTGGGCTCGACGTGCCAGTCGGCCCAGAAGCCGTACTCTGACAGCGGTTCGTCGTCGAAACTGGCCCCGATGGACCTTTCCGGCACCACAATGATGGCCTGCCTGACGCCCTGATTTTCGAGCTTGTCCAACGCCACAAACATCAGCGCGCGGCTCTTGCCCGAGGCTGGCGGCGACTTGATGAGCAAATACTGCTCGCCCCGCTTCTCGTAGACTCGCTCCTGCATAGGCCGCATCCCAAGCGCGTTGGCCTTGGTCGAGGCGCCATTGCGCGCATAGTTGACAGAGACAGACGGAACTGCGCGTTGCGTGATGGGGTTATCGGTCATGACTCATCATCCGTATGGGCTGCACCTGCAACCGTTGTGCAGGGTCTTTCAACTGTGTCAGCAGTACCAAATTATGGCCCCAGGGCAATTGTCCAACCGCTTGTTGGACAATTTGCTCGTCCGGCCAAGCCGCCGCGAACGCCCGCATGTACATCAGGTTGGCGCGGGAAAAGCCCTTCACGTCCGCCAGCCAGCCCGCATGGCCTTCAGGCTGCGGCGTCAATTTGACGAGTTTATCGCTCATGCATTGGCTCCCGCTTTGCGCTTCTTGCCCTTCGTGGCTGGGCCATTTGCAGCAGTCATCTTAGTGTAGAGACCGAACAACTTTTCCAGCCGCTCGGTGTCGTTCTTGAAGCGTCGACCAATGTAGATGCGCTCCAGCACTTCGTCGTTGCGGTCATGGGCGGCACGGAGGTCAGCAGGCATCTTCTCGGGATCGTAGAGATCGGCAATCGTGGCCGGGAAGTGATGCTCGCGTGCCAGCAGGATGTCCTCGGCGCAACGCGTGAGGTCGGCTTTGTTCTTCTCGGTTAACGGTGGAACTGGAAAAGTGTTGTAGACAACCGTATTCCCATATCGCGTCCCATTTCCAAGCCGGCCAGCAATAGTGTCGGCCCATACGCGATGCAACGTAGACACTATGATTGCGAAGGCGTCGAGTCGAGCCCCATAAATTGTGAACGCATTGTGATTGGACACATAGCCTGCCGCCCTCAAGTCCGCAGGGACGAACGGCAGGGTGTTACCAATCGTGTTCCCTATGTGGATGAAGTTTCGGTTCTCAAATGTCGAGTAGCAGAATGCGTAGGGGCGGCGCGCAGCCTTCCTTGCATCCCGTCCGGCCCCTTCTCGATACACCCTACAACTATTAACAACCTCCTTCAGTGACTCCAAAGCAAGGGCAGCGTGAACATCAGACTCGTCTATCCAGACGCACCACCGATGCACTCCCGACAACATTTCCTGCGTCCCACCATAAGGACGGATGAATCTCCGGGCAGCAGGTGTCTGTAAGACGATTCGCTCAACTTCCGCTCTTTCAAGAATGAGCCGCTTTCCATCAACTGCGTTGCTTCCCATCTTCATTTGGGGCAACTCGCTAATCGGAACATCGACGGGAGAGCAATAGACATTTGGACCAGCGATCAAGTAAGGCGAGATGTTGTCGCAGACTTGAACTTTATCCTCGAAGAACAGGTGCCTTGCTCCGGTGACAGAAGACGACAGGCCAACGATGGTGCACCAAACGCCTGCATTGTTCGCCGCAGAGTTCGCCCACTTGAAGGGGCGATACGCGAACTGGATTGCGGCTTTCTGAAGAATGATCGGCCACAACAGAGCAACTTGTTCACCCTGACTGATCGAGCTCGTCGAGACCAATGCCATGCCACACTTCGTCTTCTCGATAACGTCGAGTCCCTTGACAATGAATGACGTGACATAGTCGAGAAGCTGGAGATTACCAAGACCGACAGCAACCATGTCCTCGGACTGTGCTTTCGACTTCTTCTTAGCTCCCAAGTAAGGCGGGTTTCCGCAGATATACGTTTCGCCACCTTCGTTCTCAAAGTCGATCTCGGCTTGATCGAGTGGAGTCTCGAACAGGTCATCCGCCTGCACCTTCACGTCGGTTCCCGTCGGCGGGCAAATATTCAACCAGTCCAGCCGCAGAGCGTTGCCGCAGGTGATCCAGTTCTCGTTGCGCAAGGGCAGGAACTCGGCCAGGGCCAACTTCTGCCCCCGATACAGCACGTCGCACTGATACTCGGCGATGACCAACGCCAGACGCGCAATCTCTGCCGGAAAGTCACGCAGCTCGATCCCACGAAAATTGGTGAGCGGGATCTCCGACGCACGATCCACTTCACCCCGCCTCCGGTTGATCTCGGCCTCGACAGCACGCATTTCCTTGTACGCAATGACCAGAAAATTGCCTGAACCGCAGGCCGGATCGAAAACCCTGATCCTGACGATGCGCTTGCGCAGATTGAGCAAGGTGCGCGGGTTGTCACCCGCCTCCTCCAACTTGGCGCGCAGATCGTCGAGAAACAGCGGGTTCAGCACCTTCAGGATGTTGGGAACGCTGGTGTAATGCATTCCCAGCTGACCGCGCTCTTCGTCCTCGGCAACAGCCTGGATCATCGAGCCGAAGATGTCGGGGTTGATCTTGGTCCAATCCAGCCCGCCAACATGCAGCAGGTAAGACCGAGCAATCTTGCTAAATTGCGGTACGTCCTCACTGCCAGAGAACAAGGCTCCGTTGACGTAGGGGAAGTCTTCGGCCCATCGGGGGATCTTCGCTGTAGCCCGATCCTCGCGTTTGGTGTTCATGGCACAAAACAGCGTTGCGATGACTTCGTGCGTGTTGGACGAGTCCCTGGCGCTCATCTGGGCGATGGTGTCGGTGAAACGCCCTTTGCCAATAAAGATGTCAGTGTCCTCGGCAAAGAAGCAGAAGATCAACCGCGCCATGAACTTGTTCATGTCATGACGACGCTCTGCAGTGCCCCATTCCGGGTTGTCTTTCAGCAATTCAACGTACAGACGGTTCAGGCGGCTGGTGGCCCGGATGTCAAAGGCGTTCTCGCTGATCTGACGGACGGTGCTGATACCTGCCAACGGCAGGAAGAAGCCAAAGTGATCCGGAAAGTCCTTGAAGGCGCAAGCCACGGTCTCGCCGCTGCTCAGCTCTTCGGCTTCAAAGTCCGTACCGTCGGTGGCCAGGATGAACTTGGCTTTCGCCTTGGTCGTCGCTGGACTGGCTTTGAGGGCAGTCAAGGTTTGCGTCACGCACCCCGTGTCGCAAGTCAGAATATGGATGTTGTTTGTCTGAAGCACGCCGCCCAGGTCGGACTTGTTCGATGCGCCAGCACGCAGGCGTTTGATGGTCGTAGTCTTGTTACCGAAGGCCTCCAGGAAGGCATAGGGGAACTCAGCAGAGTCGAAAGGCTGCTCCGCCAGATCAGTGATGGCTTGTTCAATTTCTACGGCGTTCATGGGCGCACAGACACCCCGCCGCTATTGTTTTGTGTGGCAACCATTCTCTACCCTGTCATTTTTCCGCTTCTCATGGCCCGACGATAACGCAGCCACAGGTCGGTCAAGTTTACTACTGGGCCCGCAAAAGCCAGCCGATAGCCTATCGGACGGGCACCCCCCCCCATTGCTTGGCATCATTGACCGACCGCAACCAACTACTCACATCCCAACTACTATCTACAGGATATCGACATCGATATCCAACATAGAAATTGGAGCATCGAGATCTGGACAACAGTTTCCGGCATCCGGCATATAAACCCTACATTGTGGGATATCGATATCAAGATCCCACACGAAACCTCATTTCGAAACCTAGTTGTTGATCACTTCGTTATTCGATACCCCACAATGTAGGATATAACCTCCCATATCCCACATAGAATGACGCAGCAAGCGCACGTCAATCGACCAATTCGCGTAAACACTCGAGAGCATCCGACATTGTGAGATATAGGCATCAATATCCCACATCGTCAGCAGAAAGATGAGTTCACCGGCCATGCTCACCGCAACCGACGTTAATATCGACAACAAAAAGTGCAAGGGCGGTAGTTTTGATGCACTTATTGACATCAAACCATCGGCTTGCCATGCTGGTTACTCCGTTTAACCATGTTGAACAAATAGCCATGGAAATCACACTGCGTAAGTACGGCAATAGCACGGTTGTCGTACTACCCCCTGCACTACTCAAAGAGCTTGATATCGCCGCTGGCCAGCCCATGACCTTGGACACCACAACCGATGGCAAGATCGTCTTATCCAAGAAAACCAAATACACACTGGAAGACTTAGTTGCTCAATGCGATATGCGTGCACCCAAGGCTTCTGATATCGAGATCTGGGACGCTGCCAAGGCGATTGGCACTGAGCTGTGGTGAACAAGCCCCAGGGGCAGTCGTCGAAAACACCCCGCGACGATCCCTATATCTTGAGGCAACCAGTCATGAAAGGTGCAAGGACGGTAGTTTTGATGCACCTTTCCCAAGATCGCCTGTCAGAAACAACACGAATAAAGGAAGGGACCCGTCGGAGCAAACCGCTATCCCGATAAGTATTATTATCGGGAGTGTGTATTTTTGTCAGAACATATTTATACCGAAAATGGAGCGGACCTAAGCTCTTGACTGGATGATCAGAGGATGACTGCTGTCGACCCATTGCTGCCTGTCAGGCTGATGATTCAGACCACTGCGGGTTCCACACAGTTTCACATAGGTGTCCGCCGGGATCCTGGAAGTAGCCCGAGTACCCGCCCCAGAATGTGTCATGTGCTGGCTTGACGATGGCAGCGCCGGCCGAGGCCGCTCTAGACATGACTTCATCAACTTCGGCTTTTGAGGATACGTTGTGACCTAAAGTCATTTCGGTCGGATTAGCCATGCCTGCTGTGAGTCCTGTGTCGTGGGAGATACTCGATCTTGGCCAGAGCGCAAGGCGAAGACCGGGTTGAAGGTTGATAAATACAACAGCCCCATGCTCGAACTCTTTACCTACGATACCTTCAGTGGACTTGCCCCCGTAACACCGGACACCCGATCACCCTTGGGTTAGTAATTCCTGGTGCTGCCTGAACTCCCTTGGGGAGCGGTATTTCAATGCGCTATGCGGGTGCCATTCGTTGTAATGCTCGAA